>Ga0207833_100004_pt1 | contig 721270 bp, 665 predicted proteins | sample TtaePargueraPR_6_FD_187753 | JGI IMG/M metagenome (GOLD analysis project Ga0207833, IMG submission 187753) | Aerobic enrichment media microbial communities from Bioluminiscent Bay, La Parguera, Puerto Rico - Tt and E1 (2) (SPAdes) | ecosystem: Environmental > Aquatic > Marine > Unclassified ... | reverse complement strand
GCCCTTTTCAACCTGATCCACAACCGCCAGCTTAAAGCCCATATTGTAATCGCGTTGGGTGCGCTTACGGCGCTCTGTTCCTGAACAGGACATTGTCCTCTCCTCATGGTGACAACATATTTCAGGACGAGACAGTTCAAATACAAAGGGCAGGATCATAATCCTGCCCTTTGCTGTATCTATCGGATTTATCTCGGATGAATGATCAGCCGATCGGCAGGGCAATGCTTGCCGCGGCCTGGGCAGCAATGCCTTCCTCGCGTCCGGGAAAGCCAAGGCGTTCGGTCGTGGTGGCTTTGACATTGACGCGATCGACATCGATTTCGAGAATCTCGGCCACCTTTTCGCGCATGGCTTTGGTGTGCGGCCCGATCTTGGGGCGTTCACAAATCAGCGTCAGATCGACATTCACGATGCGGCCACCGCGCTTGCGGACAAGATCGGCTGCATGTTTGAGGAAAATATCAGATGCGGCACCTTTCCATTGCATGTCGCTGGGCGGAAAGTGCTGACCGATATCGCCGGCCCCGATGGCCCCGAGAATGGCATCGGTCAGGGTGTGCAAGCCGACATCCGCGTCGGAGTGGCCGTCAAGACGTGCGGTATGCGGCACTTTGACACCGCACAGGATGCAATGGTCTCCGGGTGCAAAACGGTGAACGTCAAAGCCGGTACCGGCACGGTATTCTTCCTGCTGCATAGATGCATTATCCTTGTTGGTGCTGTCGATCCAGTCGTGGGCGCGGTCAAAATCATCGCGTTTTGTGATCTTGTCATTTGCCGATGTGCCTTCGACGCACATCACGTCAAGTCCAAGTTCCTCAAGTAGTGCTGCATCATCTGTGAATTCCTGGCCTTCGAATTGTTCATGCGCGGCCAGAATGGTTTCAAAGACAAAGCCTTGTGGCGTTTGTGCACGTTGCAATGTGTCGCGCGGGATGGTTTTCGTGATCACGCCATCGCGGGATGTCTGTTTGATGGTATCGGCGACCGGTAATGTGGGAATGGCGCCGACATGGGTTTCCAGTGCCTTGATCACGCGGGTAATCACGTCATCGGAAATACCCGGTCGTGCCGCATCATGGATCAGAACAATATCGGGCTTTCGTGCTGACAGCGCGCGCAGGCCATTCAGGACCGATTGCTGGCGCGTCACGCCGCCGCCAACCGGTGCGGGCAGGGAGGTGATATCAGCCCCGAGTGCTGCAATCGCGCCATCATACCAGTCCTGATGTGCGGGGTTATACACCACCTGCACAAGTTCAGGCGATGTATGGCGGGCAAAACATTCGATGCAATGGCCAAGCAGTGTTTTGCCGCCAAGCGTGTGATATTGTTTTGGTATTGGGTCGCCAAATCTGTTACCGCTGCCAGCTGCAACGATGACAACCCCGATTTTTTTGGTCATAAACGTGATGCCATGGCTTGTCTGAATTGCGCCGCAGGCTATCTTTCTGCGAAGCCTTTGCCAAGTCGCCATTTGGTTTTTCAAGTCTTATCGAAGTCTTGTGACAGAAACGGACCAACACATGCTTGCTGCCTATATTCATATTCTGGCCTTGCTGCCGCTGACAGCCCAGATCATGCGGGCCGAACCCAAGCGTGACATATGGCTGTATGGATCGATTTGCCTGGCGGCGATCGGAACGATGGTCGTACTTGGTCTGAGCGGTGAGGAAGTCCAGTCGCGCGGGTTTGCAGCAGCCCTGCATTGGTCCGAACTGTCTGTGATCATGATTTTTGGCGGGCTTGTGATTTGCAAAGGCCCCCATCAGGTCTGGCGGCTTGCCGGATATATTGGCGGGTACCTGCTTCTGTTTGCGTTGCTTGCTGCGATCTTCAATCTGTTTGGCAAACATGTGCCGCCGACTGTAACCGGGCCTGCGCTTTATTCCGGTTGGCTGTGGGCGCATATCGGAAGTTCGCTTGTGACCTACGCGCTGGTAACATTGGCGGCGATTGCCGCGATGGCCTATATCGTGCAGGAACATGCCCTTAAACACCGCAAACCGACACGCTGGAGCCGCCGGTTGCCGCCACTTCGCGACAGCGAATATATGTTGGTCGGGTTTTTGAAATGGTCTGCCTGGGTTCTGATTATCGGGATCGCATCCGGCTTTGCGCTGCGTTATGTCGAAGGCAGCAGTCTTTGGGCAATTGATCACAAGATGCTTTTGACCTTGCTTGGATTTGCCACGATCTGCGTTTTGATCTTTATCCATGAAAAATCGACGCTGCGCGGGCGCATGGCCGTGCGGTTTGTCCTTGGTGCATGGCTGCTTTTGACGCTGGCCTTTCCGGGTGTGCGGCTTGTCACCGGATATATTGTCGGCTAGGCCCCCAAACCATAAAGCCAATAGTGTAACCGTAACGGATTGAGGCACTGTCGGCATCAGGGTCGATGGGGTGTCTGTTATCGTCTGAGCTGTGGTCTTTGCGTGTGATGGACCCGCGTCAGGCAACGATAATTTCCGCAAGACGCTTAGAGTTGTTGCAACTCGTAGCCAGTTTTATTAATCTGCCCAAGTTTTAGGCAATCGGATTACCTTCATGTCATTGCAGATCGGTTCTGTACATGTGCCAGAGAATGTTATTCTGGCACCAATGTCAGGTGTGACTGACCTTCCATTTCGTCAGCAGGTCCGCCAGTTTGGCGGACATCTTGTTGTGTCTGAAATGATTGCGTCAGATGCCATGACCCGCATCCAGCGACATGAAAAAGAAGTGCGCAAGATGCACGGTGATTGCGCAGCCGAAAGCCCGCTTTCTGTTCAGCTTGCCGGAACCGAGCCCGAAGAAATGGCCGAAGCCGCCCGCATGAACGAAGCGCGCGGGGCAATGATCATCGACATCAATATGGGCTGCCCGGCCAAAAAAGTTACAAAGGGCTATGCCGGTTCGGCACTGATGCGCGATGAAAAACTTGCTGCTGATATCATCAAGGCAACGGTTGATGCCGTTTCTGTGCCGGTGACACTGAAAATGCGTCTGGGCTGGGATGATGACAACCGCAATGCGCCGTCCCTTGCGAAAATTGCCGAGGATCTTGGCATTAAGATGCTGACCATCCATGGTCGAACCCGCTGCCAGTTCTATAAGGGGGACGCGGACTGGGATGCCATTGCACTGGTCAAGGACGCTGTTTCCATACCGGTGATCGGCAACGGTGACGTTAACAGCGAAGAAGACGCCGAAGAATTGCTGCGTCGATCCGGTGCTGATGGTGTCATGGTCGGGCGCGGGGCACAGGGCCGACCGTGGTTTTTGGCGCAAGTATCGCACTATCTTAAAAACGGGGAAAAGCTGGCGGCACCGAGCCTTGAGGTGCAATTGCAAACGATCTTGCGCCATTACGACGCAATGATTGACCATCATGGCCGTCAGGGTGTGCGCATCGCACGCAAACATCTGGCTTGGTACTGCAACAGTCTGCGCAATGCCACGGAATTTCGGCGTGTTGTCAACGTGTTGGATGATCCTGATCAGGTAAAAGGTGAAATTCGCGCGTTTTATGAACCGCTGATCGAAAACGAAGTCAAATATAGTCAGGAAGCAGCCTGACTGCTCGATAACAATAATATGGCGATATAAAACTAACGTCGTCGGGGAAGAATTGAATGAGACTGGGATTTGGAAAAGGCAACGGGGTTGACCCGACCGGGGTGCTGAACGCAATTGCAAGCGCAGTTGTCGTCGCCAACCGGGATGGGAAGATCCGGTTTGTCAATCAGGCCACCGAACAGCTGTTTAACACCAGCGCCAGCGTTCTGTGCCGCAGCGATCTGAGCGACTTTATACCGTCAGACAGTCCGGTTTTTTCGCTGATCAAGCAGGCAATTGACGAGGCGACGCTGGTTGCCGATCACAATCTGCTGATTGAAAGCCCGAAAATCGGCAAGCATACCGTGAACCTTACCGTTGGTTCGATGCCCGATGACAGCGACTGCGCGGTTCTGACATTCGAGCCGCGCTCGATTGCCCAGAAGATCGATAACCAGCTTCTAAGCCGCAATTCTGCCCGTTCTGTCAGTGCGATGGCCGCCATTCTGGCCCATGAAATCAAAAACCCGCTATCGGGCATTCGCGGGGCGGCCCAGTTGCTTGAGCAAACCAGCAATGAGGATGACCGCGTTCTGACCCGGCTGATTTGTGACGAGGCCGACCGCATTGTCGAACTTGTCGACCGGATGGAGATTTTTTCCGACAAGCCGATGGAACGCGGGGCTGTCAACATTCATACGGTTCTTGAACATGTGCGCCGCCTGGCTGAAAACGGTTTTGCCAAGAATCTTGCCTTTGAAGAAATCTACGATCCTTCCTTGCCGCCGGTATTTGGCAACCGCGATCAGTTGATCCAGGTGTTTCTTAACCTTGTGAAGAACGCCGGCGAAGCAGTTGATCCGCAAGATGGCAAAATCATCATATCAACCCGCTACCAGCATGGCATCCGGCTGGCTGTTGCCGGCGGTGATGCGCGTGTGCATTTGCCGTTGGTGGTATCGGTCCGTGACAACGGTCCGGGCATTCCGCAAGACATGCGCGAAAGCCTGTTTGATCCGTTTGTCACGACGAAACCGACCGGTTCGGGGCTTGGTTTGGCGCTGGTTGCGAAAATCATCAATGACCATGGTGGTGTGATCGAAGTGAAAGATGTGCCGGGGGGCGGCGCAGAATTCCAGATCATGCTGCCGATCTATAATCGTGCGCTGGCCGAGGGGGCCAGTGAACAACCGATAATAATCGATAACAGGGAACACACCGCATGAGCACGAGCCCTGCAAGAATTCTGGTCGCTGACGATGACCGGGCCATCCGTACCGTATTGACGCAGGCATTGTCGCGTCAGGGGCACGAAGTCCGCAGCACGGGTCACGGCCGCACGCTTTGGGACTGGATCGCCGATGGGGACGGTGATCTGGTGATTACCGATGTCATGATGCCCGACGAAAACGGTCTGGACATGGTGCCGCGTATTCGAAAATTGCGCCCGGATCTGCGCGTCATTGTCATGAGCGCGCAAAACACGCTGATGACGGCGGTCAAGGCCGCGCAGCGCGGGGCATTCGAATATTTGCCAAAGCCCTTTGATCTTAATGAGTTGATGGGTATTGTTGATCGGGCGCTTGAAACCCCGCAGGAAAGCCAGTCAGGCAAGTCAGCCAATGAAGAGGGTGATGATCGACTTCCGCTGATCGGGCGTTCGGCAGCTATGCAGGAAATCTATCGTGCCTTGGCGCGCCTGATGAATACTGATCTGACCGTGATGGTAACCGGTGAAAGTGGAACCGGTAAGGAACTGGTCGCGCGCGCCCTGCACGAATATGGCGGGCGTCGCCACGGACCGTTTGTTGCGATCAATATGGCGGCAATTCCGCGCGAACTGATTGAAAGCGAACTGTTCGGTCACGAAAAAGGTGCCTTCACCGGCGCGAACGAACGCAAGGTCGGCCGGTTCGAACAGGCCGAAGGCGGGACGCTGTTTCTTGATGAAATCGGCGATATGCCACTTGAAGCACAAACCCGTTTGCTGCGTGTTCTTCAGGAAGGCGAATATACCCGTGTCGGTGGTCGCACGCCGATCCGCGTCAATGTGCGCATTGTTGCCGCAACTCACCGTGATCTGCGTAAACTGATCCGCGAAGGCACATTCCGCGAAGATTTGTTCTATCGCCTGAATGTCGTGCCGATCCGTTTGCCGTCGCTGCGTGAACGTCTTGAAGATATTCCTGAATTGGTCAATCATTTCCTGATGCAGGCCAGCGAAGAAGGATTGCCGCGCAAGACCTTGTCGGCAGAAGCCATGGCGCGTCTCAAGGCGCATCGCTGGCCGGGCAATATTCGTGAACTGGAAAATATGGTGCGGCGTCTGACGGCGCTTTATTCCCATGATGTGATTGGCGTTGATGTCATTGAAACCGAATTTTCGGAAAACAATGTCAGCGAAGCAGCACCCAGTGCCGAGCCGCAATCCTTGTCGGAATCCATTGAACGTCACGTCCGCGAATATTTCGATGCGCATGAAGAAGACTTGCCGTCAAACGGGCTTTACGATCGCATCTTGCGCGAAATGGAACGCCCGCTTTTGAATGTGACGCTTGAGGCAACCCGCGGCAACCAGGTCAAAGCCGCAGAAGTACTTGGTCTGAACCGCAATACGCTCCGCAAAAAGATCCGTGATCTTGGGCTGGAAGTCGTCAGGGGCACGAAATGAACAATGCGGAAAGTTCGATCTCCAACCGGATATTGAGATCGGGCTTCGTAAGGTTTCTGGGGCGTCTGGGCCAATCGCGACGGTTCGCGTTCGGTCTGGTTGCTGCTGCACTGGTTTCGGTAACGGCGACCTATCTTGCGATGACCGGAACGGCGCCGTTCCGTCCTGACCCGCGCCTGATTTTGCTTTTGCTGAATATCGACCTGGTACTGGTGTTGTTGCTGGCAACCCTTGTGGCCCGCAAACTGGTTCAGATCTGGGTTGAACGCAGGCGCGGTGTTGCCGGGGCAAAGCTTCATACCCGCATGGTGTTGATGTTTTCGCTGGTGGCTGTAACGCCGGCGATTGTTGTTGCCGTATTTTCCGCGCTCTTCCTGCATTTCGGTATTCAGGGCTGGTTCAGTGACCGCATTCGAACAGCTGTCGAAGAAAGCATGGTCATTGCCGATGCCTATCTTAAGGAGCATCAGGAACTTATCCGTGCCGATGTTCTGGCAACCACGGCCGATTTGCAGCGGTTCGGGGTGAATTTTTCCACCAGTCCTGAACGGATTTCCGATCTTTTGACCGACCAGGCACTCGCCCGTGGTTTGCCCGAAGTCATGATGATTGACGGTTCGGGCCAAATCATTGCCCAGTCGGAATACAGCTTTTCCTATGATACCGACCAGGCGTCCATTCCCGCCGAAGTCTATGACGAAGCACGGGAAAAAGACGTGGTTCTGATGATTGGGAACAGCGATAACCGCATTCGGGCGCTGGCCAAAATTCCAAGCTTCATCGATGCGTTTTTGCTGGTCGGGCGGTTTGTCGACCCGAATGTGCTTGATCGTATCGACAAGGCACGGCGGGCCGTTGATGCCTATGAAAGCCTTGAAGGTGAACGATCCGGGATCGTGATTACCTTTGTCATGATCTTTGTGCTGATTTCTGTGGTTTTGCTGCTGGCGGCTGTCACGCTGGGCCTTATGGTGGCAACAAGGCTTGTTCAGCCGGTATCGCAACTGATCACCGGTGCCGAACGGGTGCGCGATGGCGATTTGTCTTTCCGTGTGCCGCTTGACGGGCAGGGGGATGAACTTGAAGCACTAAGCCGCGCGTTCAACCGCATGACCGCCCAGCTTGAAACCCAGCGCAATGAACTGATTGCCGCCAACCGTCTTAATGACGAACGCCGGCGCTTTACCGAGGCCATTCTGGGCGGTGTTACTGCGGGCGTAATCGGTCTTGATCCGGATCGCAAGATCGATCTGCCCAACCGAAGCGCATCTGATCTTCTGGCTGTCGACCTGGATGGGCATCTTGGGCAGGAACTGACGGAAGTCATCCCGGAATTTTCCCCGTTATTTGACGATTTCAGCCGTGACGGTGATCGCAGCAAGCCGCGCCAGATCGAAATTCGTCGCGATGGTGTCAATCTGACATTGCTTGCCCGGGTTACCGCCGAGTGGGCCGATGATGGCACGGTGTTCGGGTATGTCGTGACATTTGATGATGTGACCGAACTGCAAACCGCACAGCGAATGGCAGCCTGGGCCGATGTCGCACGCCGTATCGCCCATGAAATCAAGAATCCGCTTACCCCGATCCAGCTTTCGGCGGAGCGCCTTAAACGGCGCTATCTGAAACAGATCGAAGATGACAAGGATGTGTTCCAGACCTGTACTGACACGATCATTCGCCAGGTTTCCGATATCGGACGTATGGTGGACGAGTTTTCCAGTTTTGCCCGGATGCCGTCCCCGAAAATGCGAATGGAAAAACTTAGTGAACTGGTAAAAAGTGCGGTCTTTTTGCAAAAGCAGGCGCATAGCAACATCATCTATGACTTTGACCGGTCCGGGATCGAGGATTTGCAGATTTCGTGTGACGCTCATCAGGTTAATCAATGTCTGATCAATACGCTTAAAAACGCGGCAGAAGCCATCGAAGGGCGGGAAAAACCCGAAGATGGTGAATTGCCGCGTGGCCGCATTGAAATTTCGATTACCGTGTCACCAAACAATCAACATGTCTTTGTGGCTGTTTCTGATAACGGTAAAGGACTTCCGGCCGAGCATCGCGAACGTTTGACAGAGCCGTATGTCACCACGCGGTCAAAGGGGACGGGGCTTGGTCTTGCGATCGTCAAGAAAATCATGGAAGACCATGGTGGAGAGCTTATACTCTCCGACGGCGTTGAAAGTGGGGCGACCGTGACACTATCTTTCCCGCAACCTACTGATGCCGAAATTGAAACAGGGGCGCAGGGCGCTTCTTCCTCGGGCAATTGATAAATTGCCAAAATCGCAACAATAATAAGATTGATTTGGTTCCGACATGGCGCACGACATTCTGATTGTCGATGATGAACAAGACATTCGAGCGTTGATTTCCGGTATTCTGGAAGACGAAGGCTACACGACCCGACAGGCTGGTTCGAGCCAGGAAGCCCTGGCCGAGGTATCCGCACGTCGTCCAAGTCTAGTGGTGCTCGATATCTGGATGGATGAAAGCGATCACGACGGGATCGAGACGCTTAAACTCATCAAACGCGAGCATAGCGAAGTTCCCGTTGTCATGATTTCAGGTCATGGCAACATTGAAACTGCACTCGAAGCGTCTCGTATCGGGGCCTATGATTTCATTGAAAAGCCGTTCAATACCGACCGTCTTTTGATGGTTGTGGAACGCGCAATTGATGATGCGCGTTTGCGCCGCGAAAACCGCGAACTGACGTTGCGGGCAGGTGGTGATACAGAACTGCTGGGAAAATCGTCTGTTATCAACAATTTACGCCAGTCTGTTGACCGTGTTGCGCGAACAGGCAGCCGTATTCTGATCCATGGCCCGGCCGGTTCGGGCAAGGAAGTTGTCGCACGGCTGATTCATCAGAAATCCGCCCGGGCCGAAGCCCCGTTTGTGGTTCTGAATTGCGCGAATATTTCACCGGAAACCATGGAAGAATCCCTGTTTGGGGCGGTTGCAACTGCGGATCGCGAAGCACGGACCGGTGTGCTTGAACTGGCCCATGGCGGGACTTTGCTGCTTGATGAAGTGGCAGACATGCCCCTTGAGACCCAGGGGAAAATCGTTCGTGTGCTTCAGGATCAGACATTTGAACGTGTCGGCGGATCGGTTCCGGTCAGTGTCGATGTCCGTGTGATTGCAACAACGGCGCGTGATCTTGAACAACGGATTGCCGAACAGACATTCCGTCAGGATCTTTATTACCGGCTTAATGTCGTGCCGCTCGAAGTGCCGTCCTTGCAGCAGCGTCGCGACGATATTCCCGAATTGGCGGAACGTTTCCTTGAACGGTATGCGGATGCAACCGGGCTTCCGAAACGCAAATTGTCACCCGAAGCCATGGCAACCCTTCATGCCTATGACTGGCCGGGCAATGTTCGCCAGTTGCGCAATGTCATCGAAAGATTGATGATCATGGCGCCGGATGACGACAAAACGGATCTGATCAGCGGTAAAATGCTGCCATCCGAACTGTTTTCTGATGTGCCGACGTCGCTAAGTTTTGACAAGACCAGTGAAATCATGGCATTGCCGCTGCGAGAAGCACGCGAGATGTTTGAAAAAGAATATCTCCAAACCCAGATTGACCGGTTTGGGGGAAATATTTCCAAGACGGCGAGTTTTGTCGGCATGGAACGTTCAGCGTTGCATCGCAAGCTGAAAAGCCTTGGTGTGAACAGCTGATCGGGCCATTCCCATCTTGGACTGTTGTGAACGGGAGATAACAAGATGAAGGTCATCATTTGCGGCGCCGGGCAGGTGGGGTTCCACATTGCCAAATATCTGGCTGCGGAAAACAATGATGTCACCGTGATCGACCAGTCGGAAGAACTGGTTCGCAAGATTTCAGACACGCTGGAAGTCAAAGGTATTATCGGGTTCGGATCGCATCCCGATGTGTTGCAGCAGGCAGGGGCCGACGAAGCCGACATGCTGATCGCTGTTACCTTTGCCGATGAAGTCAATATGACGGCCTGTCAGGTCGCCCATTCACTGTTTAACGTGCCGACCAAAATTGCCCGTATCCGAAGCCAGACTTATCTGCAGCCGGAATGGGCAAGCCTGTTCGGGCGCGAAAAGCTTCCGATTGATGTGGTGATTTCACCGGAAATGGAAGTTGCCCGTGCGGTCGCGCGTCGTCTGCAGGCGCCCGGCGCGTTTGACATGATCCCGTTTGCCGATGACAAGGTCAAAATCCTTGGCCTGCGGTGTAACGAAGATTGCCCGGTGATCAACACACCGCTGCGTCAATTGCATCAGCTGTTCCCGGATCTGAATATTTCGATCCTCGGCATGATCCGCGATGATAAACCGGTCTATCCCAAGGGCGATGATCAGATGCTGGCCGGGGATCTTGTATATCTGGCTGTTTCAAGCGATCAGGTGTCCCGTGCGATGTCGGCATTCGGGCATGAAGACCCCGAAGCACGCCGCATTGTCATCTTTGGCGGCGGCAACATTGCGCTGTTTCTGGCCGAAGAAATCAATAAGAACTTCCCGGGTGTTACCACCCGCCTGGTTGAAGCCGATCCGGAACGTGCGCGCTATGTCGCCCAGAAGCTTCCGAAGAAAAGCGTTGTCCTGCGCGGCGATGTGCTTGATCCGGAACTGCTCGAAGAGGCAAATGTCGGCAATGCCGAGGCTGTTGTTGCACTGACCAACGATGACGAGACTAATATTCTCGCATCCCTGCTGGCCAAAAGGTATGGCTGCCCGCGCGCGCTGACGCTGATTAACAAAAGCACTTATAACTCGCTGGTTTCCGAACTTGGCGTTGATGTCGTGATCAGCCCGCGTATGACGACGGTTTCAACGATCCTGCATCATGTCCGCCGAGGACGTATTCGCGCGGTACACAGCCTTTCAGAAGGCTTTGGCGAAGTGCTTGAGGCAGAGGCACTCGAAACCGCGCCGATCGTTGGCAAGGCGATCAAGGATATCGCGATGCCGGCCAGTGTGGTGTTTGGCGCCATTTTGCGTGACGGCGAAGTTGTGATGCCGCGCGCCAATACGGTGATTGAAGCCAATGACCGGATTGTCGTGTTTGCCGGTTCCGAGCAGATCAAAAAGGTCGAGAAAATGTTTGCTGTTCGACTGGAATATTTCTGATCGACGGCGGGGAAAATTATTCCTCATACCAATAAACGCCCCATATACCACCGGAAGACCCAATGTCTGACAAATTGCCCCATCCGCCAAAGGCCGTCATTTTTGACTGGGATAACACCCTTGTTGATAGCTGGGGAACCATTCAGGCAGCCCTGAATATGACCTTTGACGATTTCGGCAAGGATCGCTGGACGCTTGATGAAACAAAGCAGCGCGTTGCGCGCTCGTTGCGTGACAGTTTTCCGGTTCTGTTTGGCGAAGATCGCTGGGAAGCAGCCAAAGACAGCTTTTATGCCCATTTCAGGTCAATCCATCTTGAAACGCTGACGCCATTGGTCGGGGCTTATGATTTGTTGTGTGCGCTGCGTGACAACGGCACCTATATCGGTGTTGTCAGCAACAAGAACGGTGATTTTCTTCGTAAAGAAGCCGAGCATCTTGAATGGACGCCGTTTTTCGGAAAGATCGTCGGGGCAACCGATGCGCCAAACGACAAACCGGCACCCGATCCGGTCCATATGGCAATGGGCGACTCTTCGGCGTCGCAATATGAGAATCTCTGGTTTGTTGGGGATAGTGTGGTCGATATTCAATGCGCGCGCAATGTCGGGGCCACGGCAATCCTGATTGGTGATGAATTAACCGGTCACAGTGAGACGCAGAATTCTGCGACTCTTAGCCCTGATTGGCATTTCGCTGATTGCGAGGCGCTTGTAAGGGTTGTAAAAGGCTTCTCGAAAGTCTTATAGTTCAGACTGGTCATTAAAAATGGGGCAGGGGTCGTGACGGACCTTAACGTCGACGGCTCCACATTTTCCTTGACCGCCCGAAACCAAAAAAACGCTCATAAAAGAAGGCTAGGTCTAACCAATGGCGGAAAAATCACAGAATGTTCAGGACGTATTCCTGAATTATTGCCGTAAAAACAAAACGCCGGTTACCGTGTTTCTGGTCAACGGAGTCAAATTGCAGGGCATCATCACCTGGTTTGACAATTTCTCTGTTTTGCTGCGGCGCGATGCTCACACCCAGCTCGTGTACAAACACGCGATTTCGACGGTAATGCCGACGACACCGATTAAACTGTTTGATCCGAGCCAGCCAGCGACGGAAGAAGAAAATAGCTGACGAGTCTCTGACTTCGGGGGGAGGCACGACGCCAGACGCCCCCCGGGTCCTGGTTTTCCATCCAGAACTAAAACGCGCCGACCAGACAGCGTCTTGGCGCGATGCATCTTCGCGACTGGATGAAGCTGTCAGTTTGACTGGCGCACTTGAATTTGATGTGGTGGGCGCGGATATCGTGCCCATTGCTAAAACACGTCCGGCAACCCTGTTCGGGACCGGTGTTGTTGAACGGCTTGGTCTGCAGATCAAGGCCGAAGAAGCCGATATCGTGATGATCAATGGCCAGCTTTCCCCGATCCAGCAACGTAACCTGGAACGCGAATGGAAGTGCAAGGTTATTGACCGCACCGGCTTGATCCTTGAAATCTTTGCCGATCGCGCGCGCACCCGTGAGGGGCGCTTGCAGGTCCAGTTGGCGTTGCTGAGCTATCAGCGATCCCGCCTTGTCCGGACCTGGACGCACCTTGAACGGCAGCGCGGCGGACGTGGCTTCCTGGCCGGTCCGGGTGAACGTCAGATCGAAATTGACCGGCGCTTGATTGGCGACAAGCTGGCCAAGCTTCGCCGTGAACTGGAAGAGGTCAAACGGACCCGTGAACTTCACCGCGAAGCACGCCGACGGGTTCCATACCCGATCGTTGCGCTTGTCGGCTATACCAACGCCGGGAAATCGACGCTGTTCAACCAGTTGACGGTATCGGAAGTCTTTGCCGAAGATATGTTGTTCGCAACGCTTGATCCGACCATGCGTGGTTTGATCCTGCCAAGCGGGCGCAAGGTCATTCTGTCTGATACGGTGGGGTTTGTTTCCGATTTGCCGCACGATCTTGTTGCGGCGTTCCGGGCCACACTTGAAGAAGTTCTTGAAGCGGATTTGATCGTACATGTCCGCGACGCATCATCGCCGGAAACCGAGGCCCAGAAACTTGACGTGCTTGAAGTTCTCAAGGCGCTGGGACTGCAAAAGGCAATTGATGGCGAAGAACTGGTCGAGGCCCTGAATAAAATCGATCTGCTTGAAGGTGATGATCTTCAAGCGGTGACGGAATATGCAAGCAGGCACGACAATACCATCGCAATTTCAGCGGTTAAGGGTCGGAATTGTGATGCGTTGCTTGAGCTGATTGAAAGCCGTCTGACCGAAGATATGCCGGTTTTCGAACTGTGCGTGCCTTATTCGGATGGCAAGTCACTGGCCCGTCTTTATGAACAGGGCGAAGTGCTTCAGCGCAGCGAAGGTGCCGACGGAATATCAATCCAGGTACGTGTGGACACCACACGTGTCGGGCGGTTTGAAGACTGGTGCGCAAAGGCCGGGCTTCAAATTCATGTGGTTTAGTGCGTAATCAAGTTTACCCGATGGGAGAAGTAGCGTGGCGATAACAGTCGATATGGATAAGGTTACCGAAATTATCCGCGAGGTATCGGCAACTGAAATCGCCCCGCGCTTCGGCCAACTTGACGACGCAGATATTGATACCAAATCCCACGCCCTTGATCTGGTTACCATCGCAGATACCGAAGCCGAACGTGTCTTGACCGCGCGCCTGACCGACTTGCTGCCCGGAAGTCTGGCACTTGGCGAAGAGGCGGCCCATGCCGATGCCAAGTTACAGGATCGGGTCTTTGCCGGTTCTGATCCGTTCTGGATCATTGATCCGGTCGATGGCACCAAGAACTTTGCCCATCATCGTCAGCCATTTCGATGCATGGTCGGGCTTTATCACGGTGGTGAGACGGTAGCAGCCTGGATTATTGATCCGATCGAAGGGCATGCAACTGTTGCTGAAAAGGGATCGGGAACCCGTTATCAGGATCAGCCGGTTTCAGTGCGATCCAACATCAAGAATGCCCGCGATGCGAAGGGTTTCCTGATTTCCTATGCCCGCGACCGCATCCGGAAACATTACGGGAATCTCGATTTCTTTGACGAGGTCGCACATTATTCCTGCTGTGGCGCGGAATATGAAGAAACGGCCCGCGGGGCATATGACTTTTGTGCTTATCGCACGTTGAAACCGTGGGATCACGCACCGGGTACGTTACTTGTGCGGGAGGCCGGCGGCTTTGCACGCTATATCATGACCGACAAGGACAATGAATATAACGCCAATGCCACAGCACCGGGACTTCTGTGCGCAAGTTCGGAAGAACTGTGGCACGAAATAAACGAGATTTTGTTGCCGCTGTTCTCGTAACTTCACGCGGCCTATTTGTGGGTGTGAGTCAATCGTTGCCGCCATTTGGTGAAGAAGTTCTCGACGGTCCGTGTTCCGAGGATGCCTGAACAACCCGCGTAACGTTCCACTAATCGGACTTCTCAATCGAACTCTATATGCGGCAGGAAAACCAAGCCGTTGGCACAAGACCGCATTCAGAGCGGGATTTTGGTAACTATGCCTGACCCCGCTCGACTTTTTTGGCGAGGTTCCAGAGCGCATCCATTTCATCAAGATCGGATTGTGCGGCGGTGCGTCCGTCGCGGGCAAGTTCGTCTTCGATGAAATGAAAACGCTTGGTGAATTTGTGATTGGCGCCGCGTAGGGCAACTTCGGGATCCACACCGATTTTGCGGGCCAGATTGGCCATCACAAAAAGCATGTCACCCAGTTCATCCTGCAAGCGTGCGGGATCGGGGTTTTCGGTCATCTCGGCTTTGAGTTCGTCGATTTCTTCGTGAAGCTTGTCAAACACTTCGTCAGTGCTGGGCCAATCAAACCCGACACGGGCTGCGCGTTTGGCCAATTTCTCTGCGCGCATCAATGCGGGCAGGGCGCTTGCAACCCCGTCAAGGGCGCTGTGACGTTCATGTCCCTTGGTTTCTGCCTTTTGGGCGCGTTCGGCGGCCTTGATCTTTTCCCAGGTCTGATTGACGCCCTCGGTGGTGGTGGCATCACCATCGCCAAAAACATGTGGATGACGGCTGATCATCTTTGCAACGATGCTTTGTGCGACGTCTTCGAAGTCGAAATGACCGGCTTCTTTGGCCATCTGGGCATGAAAAACGACCTGAAGCAGCAAATCACCCAATTCATTGCACAGTTCGGGCATGTCATTATCGGCAATCGCATCGGCCACTTCATAGGCTTCTTCGATCGTGTAGGGGGCAATGGTCGAAAAATCCTGTTCGAGATCCCAGGGGCAGCCGCCATCCGGATCGCGGAGCTTTGCCATGACGTCAAGCAACTCGTTGATGGCTTTGCTGTTATGGGTGCTCATGGCGGGGTCCTTTTAAGCCGGAACAGAACAATGTTTTAGTCCTATCGCGCTGCATCATGGCTGGCAAGTACGGGATGCGGTCAAAACAAAACCCGCAAGGCAACAGGTGCGCTTGCGGGTTCTGGTCTTGGTCGGGACGCGATCAGGATCAGGCGGCTTTAAGCTTTGCCTGCTTGTTAGCGCTATCATCCGCGGTGATGTCGGTTTTGGCTTTGCCTTCGACCAGGCCGCGATGAAGGGCGATGACGGCCTTGTTGAAGTCGCCTTCGGCAACCACGAACTGAAGATCCACCCGGCGGCTCGGATAGTGCGACGCCACCAGTTCAACACCGGCATCATCAAGAACCGACACGGCACGGGCAAACAAGCCCGGCTGGGCGATATTGGCACCGATCACCGATACGATGGCGACTTTACGGGTCTGAACCGTTGCTTCTGGGTGCTTGGCCTCGATCTCGTCAACGCAACGACGGATCTGCTTGAGCGGTGCCGACACGTAATGGGTGATCGTATTGGCATTGAGGTTCTTGGTGACGGTCGGAACCTTATAGCGTTTCAGAACGCTAAGAATGGATTCCTCGCCACCAGGAACGCCAACCATGTCCTGATTGAAAACTTCGATCTCGAACGCGGTCGGAACGCCGGTCACGATTTCAACGCGGCTGCTTTCCGGATTCCAGTGGTCATCAATCACCGTACCCGGATGTTCCGGTTCAAACGTGTTGGCAATACGCAGCGGAATATCATTCTGGCGCAGACCTTTGGCCGCGCGCGGATGAATGGCTTCCATACCCATATTGGAAAGCTGATCGGCAACATCATAACTGGTACGGCCAATCGGGCGAACGGCATCTTCACCAACAATGCGCGGATCGGCGCTTGAAAGGTGGAATTCCTTATGAATGATGGCTTCCTGCGCCTGGGTCAGGCAGGCAATTCGCGAGAAAGTCACCTCGCTATAGCCGCGGCCATAGATGCTCATCAGACCTTCGCTGCACTGGGCATAGCCGGTTGCAATCGCAAGCTGGCTTGAAATGTCGATATCTTCGAAAACCTTTTCGATCCGCCCATCAAGGGTAGAGGCCTCCGGCTCGCGCCAGCCCGAAAGGTCTGCGAACACAGCATTGACGCCCTTGGCACGCAGCAGAAGCATCGTGTTATGGGCACTATGTGCTTCGCCAATGGCCGAGAGCATTTCGCGAACGGTCAAAAGATGCTTTTCCAGTTTGAAATGACCAAAGCTGCACAGGCGATGAAGATCCATCAGGCAGCTGCGTGTCCCTTCAATACGTTCCTGAACAAACGCATTGGCCAGTTTCAGTTCCGGTGCATCACCAAAGATTTGCTCGTTGATTTCACACATCTTTTCGGAAACGCCGGTCAGGGCATCACCCCAGGCCCAATCGGTTTCCGAGCCGGCATAAAGCTGATAGACACCCGGCTCACCGGTTTTCTTGTTTTCCAGCAAAAGATCGGTAAAACCGCCATATGCCGAAACGACAAAGACCCGGTTATAGAGTTCGTCTTCTTTACGATTGCCGACCAGAATGTTGTCCATGACCGCATCAACCTGGGTCATCGACGTACCACCGATCTTGTGAACGCTATGCCCAGCGTCCGATTTTTTCTGGGCTGAAAGCATGTTGCCTCCTTTGGGGGCGTTTCCTTGAAAGTTTATTGGCTTAAGAAAGTTTGAGGCGGTCGTTGCCGGCCGCCTCATACAAGAGTCTTAGCTGGCGAGCGCATCACCATCGAGCGGGTAGACGCCGTTTTCGTCATGGACTTCACGGCCGTTCAAAGGCGGGTTGAACGCGCATGCGACGACCATGTCCTCGGTGCCGCCACGCAGATAGTGACGGTCATGTTTGTTGAGGATGTAAACCGTGCCCGGCTCGATCTTGTATTTCTTGCCATCTTCGATGGTTTCGACTTCGCCATTGCCCGAAATGCAATAAACCGTCTCGAAATGGTTGGCATAGCAGATTTCGGTCTCGGTGCCGGCATAGATGGTGGTGATGTGGAACGAGAAACCCATGCCATCATCGGCAAGCGACAGGCGAGTGCTTTCCCAGTTGTCCGAAACCACGCGACGGCCGGATGCTTCACATTCTTTCAGTGTGCGAACAATCATTTTTAACTCTTTGATTTTATGAAGTTGGGGGGCTCGGGCGACACCCGGGGATGTCGCCCAACCTGGCTATTATTCAGCTGCTGCTTTGACCGGTGCGACATCCTTGCCCATGGCTTTGGCGGTTGCCATTTCAAGAATATCAAGACCATGTGCCAAATCCTGCTTGGAGATGATCAGCGGCACAAGGCATTTCACCACTTCGTCTTCCGGTCCACTGGTTTCGATGACCAGGTTATGCTTGAAGCATTCCTTGGTGACTTTCGATGCCATTTCACCGCTTTCAAAGCAGATGCCCTGCATCAGACCGCGGCCCTTGCGGTACAATTTGCCATCGCCATAGCGCTGCGCAATTTCTTCAAGGCGGTTACCAAGAAATTCGGCCTTGTCGCGGACATCGGCTGCGAATTTGTCATCCAACCAGAAATGATCCAGAGCGGCGGCAGCCGTAACAAACGCGTGGTTGTTGCCGCGGAAGGTGCCGTTATGTTCGCCCGGATGCCAGATATCAAATTCCGGCTTGATCAGGACAACAGCCAGCGGAAGACCATAAGCCGAAAGCGATTTCGACAGGGTGATCATATCCGGCTTGATACCGGCCGGTTCAAAGCTGAAGAAAGTACCGGTACGACCACAGCCGGCCTGAATGTCATCGACAATCAGAAGGATGTCGTGCTTGCGGCACACAGCTTCGAGGTTTTTCAGCCAGCCGAAATCAGCTGCATTCAGGCCACCTTCACCCTGAAGCGTTTCAACGATGACAGCAGCGGGCAGGGCGACGCCACTTGAATTGTCCGACAGGACACGATCAAGATATTCGGTGGTATCAGCACCATCACCCATGTAGCCGTCAAACGGAACAGCAACAGCATTGTCAAGCGACACGCCGGCAGCGCCCCGGTGATGTTCGTTGCCGGTAATCGCGAGCGAACCAAGGGTGCAGCCATGGAAGCCGTTGGTAAACGAGATCACGGTTTCACGACCTTTGACGCGGCGCGCCAGTTTAAGGGCAGCTTCGACCGCATTGGTGCCGGTCGGGCCGGTAAACTGGACCTTGTATTCCATGTCGCGCGGCTTGAGGATTTTGGTTTCAAGTGCCTCAAGGAATGCGGCCTTGGCCTTGGTATGCATGTCCAGGCCGTGGGTAACGCCGTTTGATTTGATGTAATCAATCAGCTTTTCCTGCAGGACAGGATGGTTGTGGCCGTAATTCAGGCTGCCGGCACCGGCAAGGAAATCAAGATAGCGATTTCCGTTTTCATCGGTCAGCCAGGCGCCTTCGGCCGTTTCAAAAGTTACCGGGAAGGAGCGTGCGTAGCTCTGAACTTCCGATTCAAGACGATCAAATACAGTCATGGTTCCCTCTTTCAGATTGGGAAAATCAATTCCACTTGTCATGCCAAACGTTCCGGCAGGCCGGTTGTTCCAAAAACGGTGCGATCCGTTTGATGCATGCGTTGGGTGAATATCGGTTGGGTCGGATCAGGCCGCGACGCGTTCAACGTCCTTGCGTTCAAACGGTCCGATCTGCCAAAGGATTTCGCTGGCAGCAGCCCCATCGAAATGGGTTTCGCGTTCGAACTGGACTTTGCGTTTGACGTCAGCGCCAAGCTCACGTGCGACTGAACGGAATACGCCCTGTGACGGGGCATTCGTTGACGTGATCGTCGTGTTCAGTTCCGTCACGTTGTGGCATGCCGGACGATCAAGAATGTCAAGGATCAGACGTTTGGCCAGGCGCAATCCGCGCGCCTTGGGCGAAACGGCGACCTGCCAGATGAAAAGCTGGTCCGGTTTGTTCGGGACAAGATAGCCCGAGACGAAGCCGACGGCTTCGTCATCAAGTTCTGCGATCGCGCAGGTGTCTGCAAAGTGCGAGCATTGCAGCAGATTGCAATACACGGAATTTTCGTCCAGGGGCTTACATTCGGCAATCAGGTTGTTCACCGTCGCGCCGTCAGTGGCCTTGGGTTTTCGGATAATCAGGTTGGCTTTCTGGCCGGTATTGCCCTTTGTGGTGGCAATTTTCATCGGTCTGCCTGTTCTGTTATTTCGATATGCGATCATTCATGTCGCGATAGATGTATAGAATATCGATGGAAAATGATCAAGGGGGAGACTGTTAAAATCCTGTGAAATGCAATAAGTTATTGAAAATAAACGGAACTATAATGGATCGACGGTCGATAATCATTGCAGGGAAATGATGAAATAATCTTTCCTTAAAATAACGAATATCGATGTAATTAAATATCGAAAGTCGATGGAATAATGCCATATATCGTTGCGAATTGCGGTTTTCGGGGCTAAAACAGGTTTTGCAGCAGGACAAAATCAACGCCCGGATATTCATCATGGATAAATTGCACGAAGCACTGATCTCGATCCGTCGAATTTTACGGGCGAGTGATATTCACGCCAAAAAACTTGGCAAGATTACCGGGCTGAAAACGTCCCAATTGCTTGTTTTGCAGTCACTTGAAGAATTCGGCGAGATGACGGTCGGGCAGATTGCCGCGAAGGTCAACCTTGCCCAAGCATCGACGACATCATTGGTCGACAAGCTTCAGGCGATGGGGTTTGTGTCGCGCGAACGCGGGGATACCGACAAGCGCAAAGTCTTTGTACGTCTTACAGAGCAGGGGCGATCCATCCTTGACCGTGCGCCGATGGCATTGCACGACCGTTTTTCAGACAATTTCAACAGTCTGGAAGAATGGGAGCAAACTTTCCTGATTGCCGCCTTGCAGCGTGTTTCGGGGATGATGGATGCGAGTGACATTGATGTCGCACCGGTTCTTGATCACGACGTGATCGTTGAAAAACGCGACTGATCCATCGGCATATCAAGGGCCACGCGTTCTGATCAAGTGCATCAGGTGGATTCCATAATACACTGTAAATCAAAAATGTTTTCTATTTTATTGCGCCGTTTTTGCGGTTGAAATGGCGTTCGAACCATTTTGCCATGATCGGTGCCAGAAGCACGATTTCGAAAATCCGCACGATATGGTGAAAGGCCACAAAGCTTGGTTCGACATTCAGGGCTAGTGCAATCAGCGACATCTCGGCCACGCCACCCGGCGCAAAGGCCAGCAGAACCGCAATGAAGTCAAGATCGAGCCATTGCGACACGAACCAGGCAACACCGCCGGTAAAGGCCAGCACAACCAAGGTTGCCAGAACCGAATAAATCGCCAGCCGTCCCAGAACAGCAAGCTTCAGACCAGAAAAGCGGCTGCCGATGGCAGATCCAAGGATCAACAGACTGCCGGCAAGAAGCCAGTCGGGCAGGTTACCTTCGACGATGCCGGTGACATGCAAAACCATGCTTGCGGCCATCGCGCCGGTCATATAGGAGGCCGGCACACCGATTTTGCGGAAAATCAGGATGGTGACAAGGGCGCAAATCGCGGTAAGTGCGCCTTCGCCCAAGCTCATGTGGATGGCTTCGCTGTCGCCGTGTCCATTGGCGACGACACCCGTAATCAGCAAAACAATCAGCGGGGCAGACATCACCAGAAGCAGCACCCGCAACCCTTGTGTCAGTGCAATTTCCTGCTCATTCCCGCCGGCCGCAGCGCCTAGAACCACCATCGGTGTCAGTCCGCCCGGCGTTGCAGAAAACAGGGCGGTTGCCGGATCAAGACGGGCGACCTTGCTGTAAAACCAGGTGATGATTACGGTGATCACCGGGACATAAAGCAAAACAGCAATCATGCTGATGGGCCAGCGGGCCGCCTGATCAAAGGTATCGGGCGTAAAGGAAGCGCCAAGAAAAATCCCGATCACGCCCAAAATCACAGACCGAAACTGCATGGGAATACCCATCGGCACGCGCAGAAGGCTTGCAACAAAGGTCGCCAGCATCGGTCCCATCATCCATGCCAGTGGCATATTGATGGAATGGGCGATGAGCCCGCCAACAAGTCCGATCCCAAGGCCAATGGCCAGTTTTTTAAAGAAGCGCGGTGTCAAAACACTGGAAAATCGTGTGATCCAACTGTCTTGTGATGGATCGTCCTGTGTTTTGGTCATTACGCGTCAGCCTTGCTTTTTTCGATTTGTTCGAGGAAGCCGTCAATGGCATCACGCAAGCGCGATGCTTCGGTATTCAGGGTGTTGGTCGCCCGTGTCACATTTTCCGAGCCGTTATGAACCCGCGCGGTTTCGTTATCAAGCGCGCCGACGGCTTCGGCAACGGTACGCATGCCGCCATTGGCATCCTGGATGCTGTCGGAAATACCGGCTGTGGAGGCCTGCTGTTCTTCGACAGCCGCCGCAATTGCGGCCGCCGATTGATCGACTTCGCCAATCACATCGGCAACAGAATGAAGCGCATTGACCACATTGTCGGTAAGACCACGGATTTCTTCGACCTGGCTTGCGATATCTTCGGTCGCGCGCGCGGTTTGCGAGGCAAGGTTTTTGACCTCGCCGGCAACCACGGCAAAGCCTTTGCCGGCATCGCCAGCACGTGCGGCTTCGATCGTGGCATTCAGGGCCAGAAGGTTGGTCTGGCTGGCAATGTCTTCGATCAGGCTGACAATATCGCCAATGCGCTGGGTGGCAGATGTCAGCTGTTCAAACAGGGCGCGAGAATGTTCGCTTTCCTCGCGGGCGCGCCCGGCAACGGTTGCTGAATTCTGGGCCTGCTGACCGATTTCGGCGATGGCTTCGGACAGGCTGGCAGTCGTTTGCGATACCGCTTCGATGTGATGGAGAACCTGCTCGGAATGCTGATTGGCATCGGCAGAACGGGCGCTGGCGTGGGTGGCGATTTGCTCCATATCGCTGGCCGAACCGTTCAGAGATCCGAATTCACGGTCAAAGCCGGAAAGGGCTTCCTGAACGGTGCGCTGGAAATGTTCGGTCGCCTCGATCAGGTTTTGCTGACGCTGACGTTCAAGGCCGCGCACGCGTTCGCGTTCCTTGCGCAGGTTTTCGGCTTCGCGTGACTGGTCGCGCAAGACGGTGACAGACCGGGCAACAGTGCCGATTTCATCACGGCGCTGAACGCCACGGACCTCGATATCCAGATCGCCATTGGAAATCTGTTCGATCAAATGGGCAAGGTCGGTCATTGGTCGTGAGATGCGGCGTGATACAAAAATCGATACCGACCCGGCAATCAGGACCACAACAATGGCAACAACGACAAAGACCTGCTGAAGGGCTTCTGCCTGGGATGTTGCATCGGCAAAGGACGTTGTCGCGATGTCGTGGGATTGCACAAGAATTTCATTCAGCGGCGCTTGCAGGGCTTGGAATGTCTCATCGGCCTGGGCGATGACTTCCAGCGCGCCATAAATGTTCATTTCGCTTTCGACAAGGAACTGGTCAACCTGTTCCATGTATTTTGTGTAGTTACTGCGGAATTCGTCACCACCAACAGCGGCCAGACGATCGGCAAGTGGTGCCAGTTCTGTGGACAGCTTGCTGACTTTTTCACGCAGGTCGGGGACAACCGCGGCATTAATGCCATTGGAATCCCAGGTCAGAATACGAAACAGCGATCCGTGTGCCTCATTTAACGCACTGCTGAGCGTCAGGGCATCGGATCGCCGTTCATAGGCTTCGACGCGAAGGCTGGTGAGAGTGGCTTTTTCGCTTTGAAGGGTTGCGACCGTGGCAATCCCCATGGCGATGATGACGATCATAAGGAAGACCGGAACCAAAAGGGTCTTGGGGCCGATCGACAGATTATCAATAAAACGCATTCACCAGTTTCCTTCGCGCCGATTAACGTCGGTTTTTAGAGTTCACCGTCATTGGGAACTGTTTTGCGATTACGCATCCATTCCCGAAGGTTCCCGATCAGCGGAGCAGACAGGAACAGAATGCTGATCAGCAGAATGACGAGCGTGATCGGACGCTCCCAAAGGAACGAGATCGACCCGTCACTGATTGCCAGGGCACGACGCAGGTTTTCTTCCATCATCTTGCCCAGAATGAAGCCAAGAAGCATCGGCGCCATCGGATAGTTCAGCAAGCGCAGGCCGATCGCGATTGCCGCTGCAATCACCATCATGTGGATGTCCATGGTGTTAAAGGTCACCAGATAAACACCAACCAGCGAGAAGAACAAAACGAACGGCACCAGAAGCTGCTGGGGCAGGGCAAGCAGACGGGAAATATACGGGATCAGCGGCAGGTTCAGGATCAGCAGCACCACATTCCCGATATACATCGAAATGATGACAGACCAGAACACAGCAGGCTGTTCAACAAACAGGCGCGGACCAGGCTGAACGCCATAGGAAATCAGCGCGCCCATCATGACTGCCGTCGTACCCGACCCCGGGATACCAAGGGTCAGAAGCGGCACGAACGAACCAGAACACGCGGCATTGTTTGCAGTTTCCGGCGCCGCCAGACCGCGGATCGAACCTTTGCCGAACTGAAGCTTTTCCTTGGCCGAAGCAAGGTTGCGTTCCATGCCATAGGCGAGGAACGAGGCAATGGTCGCACCCGCACCCGGAAGAACACCGGTGAAGAAACCAAGGATCGACGAACGACCAATGACCGGAACCATGGTTTTGACTTCATCCTTGGAAAGCTTCATCGAGCCCAGGCTTTTAAGGGCCTTTTCCTCGTCGCTACGTGTGTCCTTTGTCGGACGCAGGATCGACAGCAGTGCCTCGGACAGGGCAAAGGTCGACATCGCCAGCAACAGGAAGCTGATACCGTCGATAAGGTCCATGCTGCCAAAGGTGAAGCGTGCAACACCGGCTGCCGGATCGGTGCCGATGGTCGACAGCATGATGCCAAACAGCGTCATGGTGATGGCCTTGAGAACCTGGCCCTTGCCAGCAAAGGCCGATACGGCCGTAAGACCCAGAACCATCAGTGCGAAATAATCGCCAGACTGGAAAGACAGCGAAACAGAGGCCAAGGCAGGTGCCGCCACCAGCAGGAAGATCGCAGCGATCGTACCGCCAGAGAACGACGCATAGGCCGCAATTGCCAGCGCCTTGCCAGCCTGGCCCTTCTGGGCCATCGGATAGCCGTCAAAGGCGGTTGCAACCGTACCGGCAACACCCGGTGCGTTAATCAGAATAGAAGAGGTCGACCCACCGAAAATCGCCCCATAATACACACCAGCCATCAAAATCAGGCCGGTCGACGGATCAAACCCGTAGGTGATCGGGATCATCAGTGCAATGGCGGTAATCGGGCCAAGACCGGGGAGCATCCCGATAAAGGTGCCTGCGAAACAGCCAACAGCAACCATCAAAAGGTTGATCGGCATGACAGCGGTCGAAAGACCGGCGAAAATTCCATCAAGCATCGTTCGACATCCAACCGAGATAGTAGAAGAAATCGCCAGGGGTCAGGTAAATACCCATCAGATAAAGCAGGCCCCAGAATGCGAGTGTGACAAGAACAGCCGTCAAAACCAGAACCAGGGGACGTCGTTCGCCAAGGGTATAGAAACCACCCATCAGGAAGAGGGAGGTCGAAATCGGGAAGCCAAGCTGGCGGATCGTCAGGCCGTAAAACACCATCAGACCCGCAAGGATGACAACGCGGCGCCATTTGAGGCCGCGGAAGGCATCCGCAAGGTTGCCGGCCTCCTGGTTGGCCGGCAGGATCAGTTGGATAAAGGAAACCACGCCCAGGATCCAGGCAAGTGCATTAGGGAGGGTTCTGGCGTTAAACGGGGCATCCTCGTCGCCAAACAGCAGCGGGATATCACCGACATAAAAGCCATAAATCAGCGCAAGGCATAGGAATAGCAATGCGCCGAATTTGTCGCGATTGATGGACATGGCGTGGTTTCCTTCGGAGGTCTTTTTACTTGTGTTCTAGTGGCTTATTTCAGGAAGCCGAGTTCGCGCATCAGGTCGCCAACGACCTTTTCCTGGTTTTCCATGAAGGCGGAAAATTCAGCACGCGGCTTGTAGATTTTTTCCCAGCCATTGCGCTTGCGAACGGTTTCCCATTCCGGGGTTGCCTGAACGTCTTTCAGGACCGCTGCATAGGCATCCGCTTTTTCAGCCGAAAGTGCCGGGGAGCCGAAATAGCCGCGCCAGTTGACGAATTCGGCATCAATGCCGAGTTCACCGAGCGACGCTACGTCCGGAGCCGCTTCGACGCGTTCTTTCGAGGTCACGGCAAGGATGCGGATCTGGCCAGCCTTGGCCAGTTCAAGCAGTTCACCAAGACCGGTCGACAGAACTTCGGTTTCACCCGACAGAAGGCCTGCAATTGCTTTGCCGCCAGCATCGTAGGGGATGTATTTTACCTGTTTCGCATCGCCGCCAGCTTTCTGGACAGCATACGCAGCAACAATGTGGTCCATACCACCACGAACCGAACCGCCGCCGAACTTGACCGAGTTCGGATCCGCTCTCACAGCGTCAACTACATCGGTAAAGGACTGGAATTTGCTGTCTGCCGGAACTGCGAATGCAGCATATTCAGCAACAACAGCAGCAATCGGGGTCAGGTCACGGAAGGACTGCGGGAACACGCCGGTCAGCGAACGAACGATGATCGGGGTGGAGTTGACCATAAGGGTGTTGTCAAGACGGTCAGCCGCTTCGATCATGTAGGCAATGGCTTTACCGCCGCCGCCGCCAGACATGTTTTCGTAGGATGCGGTGCCAACCAGACCGGATTTGGTCAGGGCTTCACCGGTACCACGTGCCGTACCGTCCCAGCCGCCGCCAGCGCCGCCCGGAATGACGAAGTGAATTTCATTGATTTCTGCGGCTTTGGCATCCATGGCGCCAAATGCAGCAGTCGAAACAGCAACAGCGGTTGCTGCGGCAATAAATCCGCGACGCGAGAACATCGTCAGCTTATTCATCAGGGTCTCCTCCAGACACTAAAGCATTTTCCCAGACCACCCGTTTGGCGGTCGACCGATCGAAAGGAACAAAACTTCGACAAGGAAGATGGTTGATGTCGCAATGCCGATACAGTTTCCCCATCAGCATACGACCGCTAAAAATGACCTCCCTTGCCGATATTCTTTTTGTTTGTTCCAGGCACGTTCAAGACGCACCCGGATCGGCAGTTGGAGGACGTTAGCAGTAGAACCTGTCATCAACCTGTCATTGCGGATAATTGCGTGAAAATTTTTCACATCATTTTTGCGGCAATGGAAAAGGTGGGTGGAAATGCGCGGTCAGCCAGACAGTCGGTCGCCACAGTCCGTGGCATGGTTTTGCAATATTTCCAGAATGTTATGGCGTTTTTCGCGTGTGAAGCGGCTGCTTGGGCCGGATAGTGCCAATGCACCCAAAAGATGTCCCTGACGGGCCAGAACGGGTACCGCGATCGCCGATATGTCCGGGTCACGTTCGCCTTCGCTTTCGGCAAACCTGTCATCAAGAACCTCGATCGCGCGATCATCGACACCATCGCCCCAGGCACGGATAACATGACCGGCCGCCCCGCGATCACAGGGCAAAAGAGCACCTTCTTCAAGATGGTGGCGCAAACTGCGCGATGAATTTTCACGAAACAGACAAAGACGACTTGATCCTTCGGGCACGTAGAAAGATGCCGTTTCCCCGCTTTCTTTGACCAGTGCCGACAGATGGGGGCGCACCACATCATCCATGCGATAAGAACGCCGATAGATCGAACCCAGTCGCCACAAGGCCGGACCCAACCGATAGCGACCACGTCCCGACAACATCAGAAACCCGCGGGACTCCAGCGTACCCGCCAGTCGCGACAGGGTGCTTTTATACATTCCGGTGCGTTCAGCCAGATCCTTAAGCGACAAGTCGCTGTCCTGATCGGTAAAGACATCCAGAATTTTAAGGGCGCGTTCAACGGCGGTAACGTTTTGGTCTGACATGAAAAATCGTCCTGTTCCAGGCGGGTGATCGGCGATGACGTGCTGTTTGGATTTCGCGATGGTCCAAAATTCTATATAATAGAACACAATTCTACTAGACAGAATTTAAGGAAATTCCATGAACGGATCAAAATCGCTTTCCGGTATCACGGTGCTGGACCTTACCAATGTTTTGGCCGGGCCGTTTTGTTGTCATCAGCTTGCCCATCTTGGCGCGGACGTGATCAAGGTCGAAGCCCCGGGGCGCGGGGATCTTGCGCGGCAGCTGGGCGCGGACATGGCCCTGAATGAAAAACTTATGGGCGTCTCGTTCATGGCGCAAAATGCCGGAAAGAAGTCGATCACCCTTAATCTCAAGGATCCGCGCGGCAAAGAGATTCTCAAGAAACTGGTCGAACGCGCCGATGTGCTGGTCGAGAATTTTCGCCCGGGCGTCATGGACCGTCTCGGGCTTGGGTATGACATCCTGTCACAGGTGAACCCGAAGCTTGTCTACTGCGCGATTTCCGGGTTCGGGCAAACCGGCCCGATGAAAAAGCTTCCGGCCTATGATCAGATTGTTCAGGGTCTTTCGGGCATCATGACGATTACCGGCGAGCAGGGTAAGGGTACCTATCGCGTTGGTTATCCGGTAGCGGATACAATTGGCGGCATGACGGCTGCTTTTGCGATCAGCTCGGCGCTGGCCGGACGTGCGCTTGGCAACAAGGACGGCAAGGGCTGCTTTATCGATATCTCGATGCTGGAATCTGTCATTGCGACCATGGGCTGGGTGGTTTCAAACTATCTGGTTGCGGGCAAGGAGCCGACCGCCAATGGCAATGACAATTTCACATCGTCGCCATCGGGAACGTTCCGCACCGCAGACGGCCAAATCAATATCGCCGCAAACAAACAGGAACAGTTCGAGGCATTATGCGGTGTGCTTGGGCTGGAAGAGCTGATTGGTGACGACCGCTTTACGTCGCGCAAGGAACGGCTTGAAAACAGGGAAACCTTGACCGGTCTTCTTGAAAATGTGCTGAGGACGGATGCCACGGATCATTGGGTTGAACGTTTCAACGCGGTTGGGGTGCCGGCCGGTGCGGTTCTGACCGTTCCGCAGGTGCTAGCACTGCCACAAATTGCCGATCGGGGAATGTTGGCGTCCTTTGAAAATGTCCCGGGAGCCGGGCGCGATATCCGCATTCTCAAGACTGGGATCAAGATGGACGGGGATGCGCCGTCGGTTGATATGCCGCCCCCGGAACTTGGTCAGGACAATACCGATATTCTGACCGGGCTTGGTCTGTCGGCCGACGAAATTTCAACATTGGCCAATGAGGGCGTATTATGAGCGAGAAGACAGCAACCGAAATCGAACAGGAAGTTCGCGACTGGTGGCATACCGGTATCATCGATATGGAGCCCGAAAAAATCCATTATGGCGGCTATGCAATCGAAGAACTTATCGGAAATGTCAGTTTCCCAACGATGATCTGGCTGATGACGCGCGGCGAACTGCCGACAACTGGTCAGGCGCGATTACTCGAAGCAGCCCTGGTTTCCGCCGTTGATCATGGCCCGCAAGCGCCAAGCATTGCCATTGCCCGGATGGCTGCGACATGCGGGGTCGGGCTTAACAATGCCATGGCAAGTGCCGTGAATGTTCTGGGCGATGTTCATGGCGGTGCGGGCGAGCAGGCCGTCAGCCTTTATCATGATATCGCAAACCGCATGGACCGCGGTGTGGTGGTTGAGGAAGCGGTGTCTGACGGACTGGATCATCAGATTACAGAACACGGCAAACATGTTCCGGGTTTCGGTCACCGGTTCCATCCGGTTGATCCGCGGGCGCCCCGGTTGCTTGAACTGGTCAAGGTCGCCGCTGAGGACGGGCATGTTTCAGGCCGGTTTGGATTGATTGCCAGCGGTATCGAGGATGAATTGCTCAAACGCAAAGGCAAACGCATTCCGATGAATATCGATGGTGCCACAGCAGTGATCTATGCCGAACTCGGCTTTGCACCGGAATTGGCGCGCGGTTTGTTTTGCCTGTCCCGTTCTGTCGGTATCCTTGCCCATGCCTGGGAGCAGACCAGCCAGGGAGGCCGCAACAAGGGCCCGATCCCGCGTCGGATGATCTGGAGCTATACGGGGCCTGAACGCCGACCGGTTCCCGAAGGTGCAAAAACGCAAGGCAACAAGGACTGATTACGGAATGAATGCCGGGCAGGGTGCCTTAGCGACGGTTAAGCAAGGAATCCTGCCAACGGCGAATAAAGCGCTGGCGCTTGGCCTGATCAAGATAGACCAGAAGACCCGGACCGACCGGAAAGGAACGTACCCGTTCGCCGTAACGGTCAAAAATCAGCGACGAGAACGGGCTTTGCGGAACGTCGGCGCGGACCGGGTTGAAATTGCCCTCGCTTTGCAGAACGCTTTGGCCCTTGATCGATAACATGAAGTCCAGGAAACGGGCGCCAAGGTCGGGGTTCTGTGCGTCGCGCGGAATGATTGCAATCCGCGAATACACGACAATAAAGTCGTCGGGAAGGATGACGCCAAGGTTCGGGTTGCGATGGCTGAATGTCTCTGCATAGGAGCCAAGAAGATTGTACCCAAGCACCACCTGCCCATCGGCGATCTTTTCGAGCATTGGTGACGTGTTGGAATAAAGCTTCACCTTCGACTGACCAAGTGTGCGCACGAAATCCCAGATACCCGGAAAGAAGCGTTCATCGCGGGCCAGAAACAGAAAACCAACCCCGCTTCGTTCAATGTCATAGGTGGTAACCTTTTCACTGAACAGATCATCATGTTTGGTCAGAAGTTCGATGAATGCATCGCGGGTTCTGGGCGGTTCAAGATTGTGTTCGCGAAAAAATGCCCGGTTATAGGCGATGACGGCGGGTTCCTGCGTTACGGCAAAGGCTTCGTTGCGCCAGCGCGCCCAATGTGGCAAGGCGCGCGTCTGGCTGCTTTGATGTGAAATGGCATAGCCGTCATTGGCCAGTTTCATCTGCAAGTCCATGGACGAACTGATGATCAGGTCGGCATTTGGTTCGTCATTGGCACGCTGTGCCAGCGTCATGTCATACATTTCAAGGGTTTGAAGCTGATGGTATTCGACACCGACATAGGGGTTTTCTTGCTGAAATGCTTCGATGACCGGGGAAAACGCGCCAATATCGGCAGAACCGTAAATAACCGCGGACGGGGTGTCGGGTGATAAAAGTGACTGTTCCGGGTCGGAAATCTGGGATGTTCGCAGCGGGGCAAAGGTAAAGACTTCTGCCAATGCAGAAGATGCTTGCATCGCAACCACGATGGCACATAAACGAATAATGGTACGGCCCAGGGTCATTTCGGATACTCTATGTCACGGTCGGCCAGAGACGACTGGCTGGATACGGGCAAAGCGTTTCAACATAAACGGCCATATCAAAGCCAATACCAAGAACGGCAAAGCATAACAACGCCGTAGAACGGTTTATCAGGGAAGAGTAACACAAACAATGAGAGTCCTTGTCGTCGAAGATCACGCCGCACTGGCTGACGGGATTGCACGGTCTTTAAGACAATCGGGTTATGCGGTTGATATTATTGCCGATGGCGAGGAAGCCGACGATATCCTGCGGACACAGGAATACGGGCTTGTGGTGCTTGATCTTAACCTTCCGAAGCTTGACGGGCTTGAAATCCTGCGGCGGTTGCGTCATCGGGGGGCTGAAAGTGCGGTTTTGATCCTGACGGCACGTGGCGATATCGAAGACCGGGTGAAGGGACTTGATCTTGGCGCGGACGATTATCTGGCCAAACCATTTGAGCTTGTCGAGCTTGAAGCACGGGTGAGGGCGCTGATGCGCCGTCATGCGGGTACGCACAACACCCAGATCAAATGCGGTCAACTGACTTTCGATACGGTTGCCCGTCGTGTCATGATTGACGGCAATGACGTCGATATTCCGCGCCGCGAGCTCAACATCCTTGAAATCTTGCTGTTGCGGGTTGGTCATGTTCTGAGCAAGGAACAGATTTCAGACCAGTTGGCCGGATTTGAAGACGATATCAGTGCAAATGCGGTCGAACTTTATATCAGCCGGTTGCGCAAGCGTGTCGAAACAGCAGACGTCAAAATACAGACGGTTCGCGGGCTAGGCTATTTGTTGAAAAAGATATGAAGTGGCGTAACGGATCTCTTAGACGCAGGCTTGTCATCTGGTTGCTGATACCGCTTTTGGTGATCAGTTCATTGATGCTGCTTGAAGTGCGCAGCAACGCCGTAAGATCGACAAACCAGGCATTTGACAGGGCACTTTTAAGTTCAGCATTGGCCATTGCAGATCGCGTGGTCATGATCGGTGGGAAGATCGAGGTTGATGTTCCCTATGTCGCGCTTGAGATGCTGACCAGTGCGGCCGAAGACCGGGTATTTTATCAGGTAAGTACCGGGCAGGGCGAATTCATCACCGGATACGAAGACTTGCCCCCAGTGCCGGACCGTTTGCTGCCGCTGCGCGAAGAACCGGTATTTTATGATGCGGTCTATAATGGCGAACCGGTGCGCATTGGTGCATTGTCGCGATATGTTGCAAGTGTTCGAAAGGCAACGCGTTTTCAGGTTCTTGTGGCGGAAACCATGGGTACCAGAACCAGTCTGAGCGAGGATATTCTGGCCAGTGCTGCTGCACGTCAGATTGTGCTGATCATGCTTGCCGCGATCATTGTCTGGTTCGGGATCGGTCAAGGTCTTAAGCCGCTAACACGGCTTGAAGAAGCCTTGAACCGTCGCTCGCCAACCGATTTGCGACCCATCTTGCATGATGTTCCGACCGAAGTGCGGCATCTTGTAGGGGCGATCAACCAGCTGTTCGGGCGCCTTGAAAACAGCCTCAAGACCATGCAGCGCTTTACAGCGGATGCAGCCCACCAGCTACGGACTCCTTTGGCGGCACTGCGAACCCAGGCAGAGCTTGGCCAGCGGGAAGATGATCCGGAAAAAATGCGCCAGATCATGGAAACCATCGCGTCTTCAACGCGTCAAACCTCACATCTGGCCAATCAGTTATTGGCGTCTGCACGTGCAGCACCCGAAGGCCTGGCCGGACGTCCGTTTGAAAAAATTGATCTCTGTGCCATCACACGTGCGGTAACCAGTGCAAAGGTCCCAGCAGCGATCGAAAACGGCATTGATCTTGGCTATGAAGGCCTGACAGAGCCGGCACTGATTATGGGTGACGCAACCCTGATTGAAGAACTTCTTAAAAACCTGGTGCATAACGCGCTGATCTATTGCCCGGATGGCAGTGCGGTGACGGTGCGTCTTGAAAATGATCGAAAACCGGGGTTCGTGCTGCTAAGCGTCGAGGACAATGGCCCGGGCATTCCGATTGAACATCACAAGGATGTTTTCAAACGGTTCTACCGGATGAGTGAATCTGGTCAGGAAGAGGGTTGCGGCCTTGGTCTGTCGATCGTCAAAGAAATTGCGGCACGTCACGACACCAAAGTGAAATTGACCCAGCCCGAACGCAACAGCGGGTGTGTGTTCAGCATTTCATTCAAACGCAGTTCATAGCAGCAGGTGCATCTGTGCGCAGGTAACAAACTGAATGTATTTCATGAGATAATATAGCGCAGTGAGTTGAAGGTATTATCTATTTTGCCGTAATCGACATTCATAATTATTTGTCATAATATATATTATAGAACTTAGTGATGCGGAGAATGTACGGTGTACGTCCCGTGGAATTCTTTCCCCACCGACACTAAAATACACCTCTCACAGGCTTCTGAGCCGCGATGATCAGTTCACCTCGATGATAAGCCCGTCATAAGCCGGTTCAACATGGTTCGGTGTGTCGGCCATCGCCTGTGCGTAATCGAACTGAATACCCATATGGGTCATATAGACCTTTTTGGGTTTGAATTCTTCGACCCAGCCCAGCAGCTTTTCAAGGTGCGCATGCGTGTTGTGTGGTCGGTGGCGCAAACAATCGACGACCCACACATCAAGATCATAAAGATGCTGTTTGGATTGCTCGGGGAAATTCACGACATCCGTCGAATAGGCAAATTTCCCGATCTTGAAGCCAAGGGTTTCGCCATAGCCGTGATCCTGCGAGAAAACGGTTATCGGGACCCCTGCTGCGACCAACGGCCCTGTGATGACGTGCGGTATCAGGACCGGTTTGAAATAGAACTCAACCCCGTCAGGCAACGGCGTAAAGACATAATTGAAGCGATGGTCGATATCAGAGATCGTCTCGGCCGAGGCATAGATATCTATCGGCCGGTTCATCGCCACATTGAGCCAGCGAACATCATCAATCCCGTGCACGTGATCGGCATGTGAATGCGTGAACAGGATCGCGTCAAGATGGTCAATGTTATGGCGGATCGCCTGTTCACGGAAATCCGGGGTGACATCGACAAGGATCTTTTTCCCGGCTTCTTCGATCAGGATAGAACTGCGTAAACGGCGGTTTTTCGGATTGTTCGGGTCGCACTTTCCCCATCCAAGGCCAACGGATGGCACGCCATTTGATGATCCGCAGCCAAGAATGGTTATTTTGGTCACTGTGCCGCTTCTCCTGGCAGAAGAAGATTTTTGCGATCGGCCTTGGTGAAGAGTTTGAAGAAGTTGTCGGTGGTGATCCGGGTGATTTCTTCGAGGCTTACACCCTTGATTTCAGCGAGCTTTGCCGCTGTGTGGGCGACATAGCTTGGCTCGTTCGGTTTGCCGCGTTTGGGCACAGGTGCCAGATACGGTGCGTCTGTTTCCACAAGCAACCGGTCCAAGGGCACATCTTCAAGAGCCGCGCGGATTTCTTTGGCGGAATTAAAGGTAATAATGCCCGAGCAAGAGATATAAAACCCGATTTTCAAGGCCCGCTGCGCCAGTGTAGCCGAACTTGAAAAGCAATGGATTACCCCGGTAAAGGGCCCCTTTTCATATTCTTCGTCGAGAATATCCATCGTGTCATCATCCGCATCACGGGTGTGAACGATCAAAGGCAAACCGGTTTCACGGCATGCGGCAATGTGCGCGCGAAAGCTTTGTTGCTGGGCTTCGCGCGGTGCATTGTCGTAAAAATAGTCAAGGCCACTTTCGCCGATGCCAATAATCTTGGGATCGGATGCCTTGGCCAGCAACGGTTCGGGGCTTGAAAGCCCCTCCTCGCCGGCTTCGTGCGGATGCACGCCAATCGTGCAATAGATATGATCGGATTTTTCGGCAATGGCGCGAACCTGATCAAAGGTCGTCAGTTTCACGCCGATGCTGACCATCATGCCAACGCCGGCATTTTTCGCCCGCGCGATGGTGCCCGAAAAATCTTCGGAAAACTGCGGATAATCCAGATGGCAGTGGCTGTCGACCAGGGCGACATTCATGCCTTCTCTCCTTCGTCTTCTTCTACATAGCGCGGGAATACGCCGGCCGGTTTCGGGATTTCCGTTCCCGGCACAAGGGCATGATTCGGGCCAAGATTCTCGAACCCGCGCTGATCATCGGCCAGCACCAGCAAATCGAGAATTTTCGATGCGGAATCCGGCATGATCGGCTGAACCAGAATGCCAACATGGCGAATAACTTCGGCCAGAACATAAAGAACCGTTTCCATACGTGCCGGATCGGTCTTTTTCAGGCCCCAAGGCGCCATTTCATCGACATAACGGTTGGCATCGCCCACAAGGCTCCAGATTGCTTCAAGGCCTTTATTGAATGCCTGTTCATCAAACAGCGGCCGAACGGTGTCCAGCATCCCGTGTGCTTTGCCGAGGATTTCATTATCCGCATCGGTGAGCGCGCCCGGTGTCGGGATCGCGGCGTTGCAGTTTTTGTGTATCATCGACAGAACGCGCTGGCACATATTGCCAAGATCGTTTGCCAATTCACTGTTCATGCGATTGACCATTGCACGATGGGCAAAGTCACCATCATTGCCGAACGGAACTTCGCGCATCAGGAAATAGCGAGTCTGATCCAGACCGTATTTTTCGGTCAGGTCATAGGGATCAATGACATTGCCGATCGATTTGGAAATCTTCTGGCCTTCGTTGGTCCACCAGCCATGGGCAAAGACGCGCTTGGGCGGCGTGATGCCAGCGGCAAGCAGGAACGCCGGCCAGTAAACGGCATGGAAGCGCAGAATATCCTTGCCAACCATGTGAAGGTCAGCTGGCCAGTATTTTTCAAGTTTGGCCGGGTCTGCATCGGGATAACCGATCGCCGTCAGATAGTTGGTCAGCGCGTCAAGCCACACATACATGACATGGTCTTCGTCACCCGGAACCGGCACACCCCATTTGAAGCTGGTGCGCGATACGGAAAGGTCGTGCATGCCGCCTTTGACAAAGCTGATTACTTCGTTGCGGCGTGACTGTGGTGCGATGAAATCGGGGTTCTGTTCATAGAACTCAAGCAGACGATCACCCCATGCCGACAGCTTGAAGAAATAGCTGGGTTCAGACACCCATTCGACCGGGGCCCCGGTCGGTGCCAGTTTCTCGCCATCCTTGGTGATCAGTTCTTTTTCAGCATAAAACGCCTCGTCGCGAACCGAATACCAGCCATCATAGGAGCCAAGATAAATCTCGCCCTTTTCAAGCAACGTATTCCAAAGCGCCTGACAGGCCTTTTTGTGGCGTTCTTCGGTCGTCCGAATGAAATCATCATTCGAATAGTTCATATGCACGGCCAGATCGCGGAAGTTCTGCGATACCTGGTCGGTAAAGGTTTGCGGGTCAATACCCTTGGCCGCGGCCGACTTGTCGACTTTCTGACCATGTTCGTCCGTGCCCGTCAGGAACATCACGTCATACCCGTCCAGGCGCTTGAAGCGTGCCAGAACGTCACAGGCAAGCGTCGTATAGGCATGGCCAATATGGGGCTTGTCATTGACGTAATAGATCGGGGTCGTGATGTAATAGGGCTGTTTGTGCCCGGTCATGGTCGCAAATCCTTCGCGCAAGTCGTGAAACAAAACGGCCCGAAATGGGCCGTGATGGTCAAAATTTCGGTTACTGGGCAGTGATGTCAGGTTCGCATGGTTTCTTCAAGCATGAAGAAGGCATTCAGCAAGGCCTGCTTGCGGTCAAGATGCAAACCGCGGGTCGCGCCCATCAATTCGTTGATCTTTTCCCATACCTCCAGCCATTGATCAAGCGGTTGCGCAGCGGCCATGCGTTGCATGGCTGGCAATTCGCCCTCGACCACTTCGCGTGGCGGCTGTCCGGTTGCGGCAAACCGGATCATTCGGGCCAGCCACCAATGCAGAAGTTCGGTCACGGTGGCAAAGGCCGCGTCCTTGTCTGCCGGGGAAAAGCGTTCGGCAAATTTGTGCTGGGCCGCAACATCGGCATTTGGCAAAGATGCGATCAGATTGACCATCTCGGTATATAGCTCAAGCCCGCCGACTTCATGCAGTTGAAGGGCACGGCCAATGCTGCCTTCGGCCAGACCCGACAGCGCATCACGATCGCCAAGATCCATTTCAGGACAATAGCGCCCCAAAAGATCGACAACCTGATGGTCCTCAAGCGCGCCAAGGTTCAATCGACGGCAACGTGAACGGATGGTTGGCAGCAAACGGCCCGGATGATGAGCAATAAGGATCATCATTGCGTTTGCCGGCGGTTCTTCGAGAACCTTCAGAATGGCGTTTGCTGCGTTACGGTTCAACTCGTCAGCCGCATCGACGATCACGATCCGCCAGCCGCCCTCGGCGGAGGTTTTGGACATGAAATTGCCAACAGTGCGCACCTTGGCGACGGTAATTTCGCCCTGAAGCCGTTTTTTCTTCTCGTCATACTGGCGCTCGATGACCTTAAGGTCACCGTGCCCGCCACCCGCAATCCGTCGTGCGACCGGATCTTCGGGATCAACGTAAAGTCCATCCGGCTGATCACCAAACAGGCCTGCCCCGCCGGTCCCGCCACCAGACAGCATAAAGCGCGCTATGCGATAGGCCAGTGTTGCCTTGCCGACGCCACGCGGACCACACAATAGCCACGCGTGATGCATCCGTTTACTGTTCCAGGCATCGAGAATTGTTTTCTCGGCCTCTTCGTGACCAAGAAGCGCCTCATTACGGCGCGGTTCAAATGGATTGTTGTCTTCTTGAAGATCGTCGTTACGGGCCATCCGGATTTATGCCCCCTGCCCGACAATACGGTTCTTGACCGTTTCAATGACACGTGCGGTTACGTCATCAATATCGCCCTGGGCATCAACAACGCAGCAACGTTCCGGTTCTGCGGCCGCGATTTCACGGAAACCGTCACGCAGACGCTGGTGAAATTCCAGTCCCATCCGTTCAAACCGGTCTTCGGCGGCGCTGACATTGGCAAAACGTGCACCAGCGCGTTCCAGTCCTATTTCGATCGGCAGATCAAAAATCAGGGTGATATCGGGTTTGAAACCATCGATGGCAAGTTGCCAAAGATTTCTGATGTAATCAGCCCCAAGCCCGTGGCCATATCCCTGATAGGCAACGGATGAGTCGGCAAAGCGGTCGCAAAGCACAACCTTGCCTTCGGCAAGGGCCGGACGGATCGTGCGTTCGACATGGTCCCGGCGCGATGCAAACATCAAAAGCGCTTCTGTGACCGCATCCCAGCGCCCCGGATCGCCCGTCAGCAGAAGCGTACGGATTTCCTCTGCGCCGGGCGAGCCGCCAGGTTCGCGGGTGACAACGACGTCACGCCCCTGGTTGCGGAACCATTTCTCAAGGCATCTGATCTGTGTCGATTTTCCGCTGCCTTCCCCGCCTTCAAAGCTGATGAACAAGCCGGGCTTCGCACTCACCCGTTTGCTCCCCAAAGAAGATATTTGATGGCGGCACCGATCCGGCCGACAAAGCCGAGGCGCCCGACATCATGGGCCGCATAAAGCGGGAATTCTTTGGCTTCCTGATCAGGAACTTCAACCTTCAGGGTCGCAATCTGATCGCCTTTGGCAATCGGGGCCGGAATCGGACCATCATAGACGACAGACACTTTCATATCGCGGCTGGCGCTGCGCGGAAGTGTCAGGAGAATGTCCTGATCTGCGACCAGATCAACCTTTGTTTCGGCGCCAAGCCAGACATTGGCGGAACTGACCGTTTCATCCTTGGAAAACAGGTCGTAATTGTCGAATTCGCGGAAACCCCAATCGAGAAGTTTCTGTGATTCCGTACGGCGTTCCCGGACCGAGTTCAGGCCATTGACAACAATGATCAAGCGACGACCATCCCGTTCGGCCGACGCGGTAAGGCCATAGCCGGCAGACTCCGTATGCCCGGTTTTAAGGCCGTCGACACCTGCGCTGGTCCCCAAAAGCGGGTTGCGGTTGGGCTGACGGATGCCGTTATAGGTGAATTCCTTGACAGAATAGAGTTCATAAAGATCAGGGAAATTGCGAATGGTATCGCGGGCCAGGATCGCAAGATCATGTACAGTGACAAGGTGACCTTCGGCAGGCCAACCGGTGGCATTCTTGAACACCGATTTGGTCATGCCGATATTGCGCGCTTCCTGGGTCATTTCCTCGGCAAAGGCTTCTTCGGTGCCGGCCAGGCCTTCGGCTACTACAATCGCGGCATCATTGCCGGACTGAACGATAATTCCGTGCAGAAGGTCGGAAACAGAAACGTCGGAATTGACCTCGACGAACATTTTGGATCCGCCCTTGCGCCATGCCTTTTCACTGACATGGAAGGTGTCATCCATCGATACGCTGCCGTCCTTGATATGCTTGAACAGCATATGGACAGTCATCATCTTGGTCATGGATGCGGGCTCGGTCAGCGTGTCCCCTTCCTTGTTCAGAAGGACAGCGCCGGTGTCGAAATCCATAATGTAGGCTTCACGCGCGCTGGTCTCGATCGCCTGTGCGCTGGTCATCGACATTGCCATGACGGACCCCAATATTGCGGCCCCGGCCACTACCCGGTTCAGACTGTTTTTGAACGGAATTGGCGGCATCAAAGTCATAGCGTCCTAACCCTGTATAATAAAATCTGTTCCCGCCGGTCTTTCGGCGTGTTCATTCTGTTGCTTATGTCGCAAATCCGGCAAAATTGTGCAACAGCAAGCCGGTATGCTCATAAAACAAAAGACTTCATCAGAAAACCGTGCGCATGACAGCAATCAAAGCGGTAGCACAGCGGATTTCTGCAATCAACATCCCGAGTTGGCAGCCCCACCGTCAGCGCATTCAACGACCACTTTGGCGCCGTTCTGGCCGGTAGCAATCACCCGTTCGAGTAAAATGTCAGCTTCGGGCACCGTGTTTAACGGTCCAAGACGTACCCGGTAAAAGGTCGTGCCTTTGACTTCAATCGGTTCAATCTTGCTTGGCGCAAGATCATAAAGACGGTTCCGAAGGTTCAAGGCATTGTCATAAACTGAAAATGCACCGGCCTGAACGTAGATTGACGAATTGGCAACAGGCGCGACATTGACAACTGCGGCCTCTTCAACCGTTCCTTCCAGCGGGGACGACGATACGCTTGGTTCGGACGATGGCGGCGTCAGTTTGATCCGGGACGTTGTCGGCTGTCCGCTGTCAGTAATCGGACCATCATCAAGACGTACGGTTTCGACAACATCACGCGGTGCGGCCGATACGGTGTTCTGTTCGGCAACGGTGACCGCCGGTGCTGCTTTGCCCTGCGCGATTGCGGCGATCTGCCGGCTTTCGCTTTCGATCACCTCGACCATCACCTTGGCCGTGCCCTTTTTCTCGAAACCGAGCAACTGGGCCGCGCGGCGCGACATATCAATGATGCGCCCATGCGCAAACGGCCCGCGGTCATTGATGCGAACCTTAAGCGATTTGCCGTTTTCAAGGTTGGTTACACGAACAATACTTGGCAGTGGCAAGGTACGGTGGGCAGCCGATATTTCGTACTGATCAAAAACTTCGCCATTGGCTGTCCGTTTGCCGTGGAATTTAGGGCCGTACCAGGATGCGATACCGGTTTCGCTATATTCGTAATCAACGGCGGGGTAATACCACTGACCGGCAATTTCATAGGGATTGCCGATCTTGTAGCTTCCGACCTGAACCGGTTGTGTTTGTCCGCCGCCCAGACGTTTGACACCGTGAACGGCCAACTGGGTTTCGGCACAACCTGCCAGTAACATACCAAGTGCAACCACGGACAGTCCGAGGCGGCTTTTTGTCCGCAGGCGTGCGAATGCACTTTTTCTTGGTGATGGCATCAAGGTGTCCCCGCTTAAAGATGCTCTGTATCTGTCGGTGACGGGATTTTCCCGTCACCTGGACATTCAATGGTTACTGCCCCGCAATCGCGTCTGCCAACGTACCGACAGCAATCGCGAAATAGGTCGAACGGTTCCAATGCATGATGGTGTGGAAATTGTTATAAACCATATATGCCGGACCTTCACCGTCATTTACGGTAACAATTGATGCATCCATGTCGGCCTTTGGCAGATCCGCACCATTAGGCATGCGTACACCGGCTTTCTGCCATTCGGCGATTGGTTTGCGAATGTCGCGGCCAACCAGTGACTTGTCGAAATCTTTCGGGATGCTGACCTTGCGTCCCCAACGCTCGTCACCCTTCCAGCCAACGGTCGAAAGATAGTTTGCAGCCGACGCAAAGACATCTTCCTTTGCGCCCCACAAATCAATCTTGCCATCGCCATTTCCATCACGTGCATAGTTCAGGAATGTGGAAGGCATGAATTGCGCCTGCCCCATTGCACCGGCCCACGACCCTGACATGTTTTCAGGTGCGATATGCCCGGCATCAATAATGGTCAGGGCATTCATCAATTCCTTGCGGAAATATTCCGCCCGACGGCCTTCAAAGGCCAGGGTGGCAAGTGAATCAACCACGGAATACCCGCCGGTATGGCGGCCAAATCCGGTCTCAATTCCCCAAAAAGCCGTAAGATACTGACCCGGAACACCATATTTCTTTGCCGCGGCATCAATCACGGCGCGGTTTTCGGCGTATTTCCGGCGTCCTTCATCAATACGGGACTGCGGCACCACGCGCTGAATATATTGTTCAAACGTCAGTTTGAATTCCGGCTGGCTGCGGTCATATTCGATGACTTTGGGGATCGGTTTGGTATTGGCAAAGGCGACATCGAGTGTCGGCTGTGAAATGCCTTTGGCTGCTGCTTCTTTTTTGAAGTCAACAAGCCATTCATCAAACCCCTCTGTGGTAAATTCTGGAAGTTTTTCATCGGTCTGTGCGAAGGCAGGTGAATGCGCAGCCAAAACAGTCAACACCGAGGCGGCAGTCAGCAATTTCCAGAATTTCATCAAAAGGCCTCATCCAGGATTTTAGTTGTCAGGGGCGACCGGCATCGGGCCGGGGAACCACTCATTCGTTCGCCCGGTCAGGTAATAAGCGGTCAAACCTACCCATTCACGCAAACCACGGCTTAGAGATTTGATACCGCCTGAGACGTTAAGACTTGCTAAATGGATGTCGTCTGAGGTCAATCTGCCGACCGGACAGGGAATTACAGTCCATCCAACCTGTCGAAAAACACCAACCGCGCGCGGCATATGATCGGCCGAAGTGATTAAAAGCCAAGGTTTTTGTGCCAGTTCCGGCCAGTTGCCATACACAACCTTGTGGGAGTTTAGCGCATTCTCATATGTGTTGCGTGCTTCGGTCTCAAAATGCATGTTCGGCGTCAGAAGCTTCGAATCGTAAAGCCAGTCGCGAAGAACATTGGCCTCGCTGAAACCCCGATCGTTCAAAACACCATCGCCCCCGGTGAATATTACGGGTTTATCGGGGTATTTGTTTGCAACGCGCAACATCGTAAAGACCCGGTCCGGGGCACTGAGAAACTGCACGTCGCCACGCTGAAGGAAGCCGTTTGCATCGATACTGCCTGACAGTGTGATGACGCCTGCAAATTCGGTTCTGTCCAGATCAGGCTTTTCGAACCGTGTTTCGAGCGTCCGGGACAAAAACGCACCGAGCGGAAATACTGTAATCAACAGTGATAAAACGGTCACGACAACCAGGCCGGAAAGCGCAAAGCGCCGCGTTCGGCGCAGGAAAATCAATGCGGTCAGCGCCAACAAGACAACCCCATGGACCAGCCCGATATTGACGATATAGCCCACTGTTTTTGACAGAAAATAGAACACGTGAATTCAATCCGACTGGTTGTTCGCCCTGTGGTTGCTGGTACCTTACTGAAAACAAATTATTTCGTCAGCATTCGATGCAATATCGGATTGACCTATTGACAGGGCAGCGCACCCAATTTATTGAAAGCGCCCAGAGCGAGATGCTCCAACCATTTTTGCGGAGAGGTGGCAGAGTGGTTGAATGCAACGGTCTTGAAAACCGTCGTGCCTTTACGGGTACCGTGGGTTCGAATCCCACCCTCTCCGCCATTTCCCAAGTCGTTGACTACGTTGTAAATTGCCGCTGATTATTGCGAATTGTGAACCAAAACTGGTTTCCGATTTAGCATTCAGCATGGCCTGTGCATGTCTGCACGTGCGGTCGCGGACATTGTTTTATCCGTCCGGCATGGGTTTGCTTTCAGTGCCAATTGCCATGATGACGGCATGGCAGGCATCCCATACGGTGTTATGCATTTAGATTGTCGTGATCAGTAACTTAATTCCAGGCCGAGCATGCGGCTCAGCAATATGGCGACAAGTCCGACTGCGATCAATGCAACCAGGAAAATAGCGACCATCTTGGCACCGGAGCGTATCAGGGCGCGGGTCTCGCCCTTTTCTCCCTGGTCGTAATGCCATTTGATGGAAAAGAACATGGCGGTGCATAACGCGACAATCTTGAACGTGCCGAAGATTATTGGGACCCAATCCATTTTATTCACTCATATCTGCATCAGCTGTGTTCGTTATGGCCGCGTTTTCGCCAAACGCACACTTCCTATTCTGCAACGCAGACATGTATCAGCGGGTGGGAATTGCACCAGCCCATAAGGCGGGTACATTGCGGATACGGACGCCTGCGATTGCCGCGGCAACTTATATCCAAATACGCGCCGGTAAATGACAATTGTCGATTTCGCCGGGATTTCGGGGTTGGGATGCTGACTGCACGGATATTGTTTATCTTGACGCGGTCGTCACTGTTCTGCGAACTGTAGCCTCCTTTCGCAAGATTTTGAAACCGTCGTAATGAAAGTCCGCCAATGAGCGCGTTACCGCCCTGCCCCAAATGCCAATCGCCCTATGCCTATGAGGATGGCGAGCTCCTGATTTGTCCGGAATGTGCTCATGAATGGTCTGCATCTGCCGATACTTCATCCGAGACAACTGTCAGGGATGCCAACGGAACGCCGCTTTCTGATGGTGATACGGTAATTGTTATCAAGGATCTGAAAGTCAAAGGGTCATCGGCCGTTGTCAAGGTTGGCACCAAGGTCAAAGGCATTCGCCTGGTCGACGGTGATCACGATATTGATTGCAAAATCCCCGGGATTGGTCAGATGGGACTGAAATCCGAATTTGTGAAAAAAGTATCGGACTGATTTCACAAGGCCTGTATTTCAGAAAAGAAAAAGCGCACCGTTTCCGGTGCGCTTTTGTCGTTTCAATGTGGTTTTGGACTGTGCTTAGTCCGCACTTCCGGTACGGAAAGTCGCACCGGCTTTTGGTTTGACCACGCGCTGAACAAACCAGATCACCGCAGCCATTCCGACACCGATAAGATCGGTGACAAGACCGCCGGAAATCATGAACAACGCTGCAATGATCAGGGCAATACGCAAGAACCAGACCGCGTTGCGGCCAAGGAACCAGCCCTGAACACCGGCAGACAGCAGGAATACACCGACAACGGCCGTAACCAGCGCCTGCCCGATCTGAAGGTATGTGCCCTCCATCAGGATCGCAGCGTTATAGAAGAACATGAATGGCACGATAAAGGCCGCAATGCCGATCTTGAATGACGCAACCGATGTTTCCATCGGATTGGCTCCTGAAATCCCGGCCGCGGCATAGGATGCCAACGCAACTGGCGGCGTGATTGCCGAAACCACAGCAAAGTAGAACACGAAGAAATGAGCGGTAAGTGGTTCAATTCCAAGCTCAATCAGGCCCGGCGCAACAACGGATGCCGCCACGGCATAGGCAGCGGTTGTTGGCATACCCATACCTAGAAGAATGGCAATCAGCATGGCAAATACCAGTGCCAGAAGTTGGGATGCTTCTGCCAGACCAAGCAACAGGTTCGAGAACCGCGCACCAACACCGGTCAAGGCGATAACGCCAACAATGATCCCGGCACAGGCACAAACAGCAATGATCTGAATTGACATGCCACCGGCCAGCTCAAAGGCCTTGGCAACGGCGCGAACACCGACCCGGTTTGGTGTCAGCCAACTGACCACGACGGCCGCAACCGTCGCCAGCGTACCGGCACGGATAACCGAATATCCAAGGAACAGTGCAATGATCAATATGATGATCGGCAGGAACAGGTAGACCTGTTTGACCATCGTGTTGAAGCGCGGCAGTTCTTCTTCCTTCATGCCGCGCATGCCGAGTTTTGCAGCTTCGAAATCGACCATGAAATAGATCGATACAAAATAAAGGATGGCAGGAATAACCGCGGCAATCGCAATGTCGGTATAAGGAATACCGGTAATCTCGGCCATGATGAAGGCGCCCGCCCCCATGATGGGTGGCATGATCTGGCCACCAGTCGATGCTGCAGCTTCAATCGCACCGGCGGTTTTCTTGTGATAGCCGACCTTTTTCATCAGCGGGATGGTCAAGGAACCGGTTGCCACAACGTTACCGGCCGATGTGCCATTAATCATGCCCATCAAACCGGATGCAAAAATCGCGACCTTGGCCGGGCCACCCCGCGCCCGTCCGGCAACCGAAAAGGCAAAGTTCACAAAATAGTCGCCAACTTTGGATGCCTGAAGAAAGGCTGCGAAGATGATGAACAGGATGATGTAGGTCGATGAAACGGCCGTCGTCGGTCCGAGAATACCGGCATCGGTATAGACCTGGCTGAAGAAGCGCTGCCAGGTGATGGCCGGTGATTGCAGGAAGCCCGGCAGGAATTCACCGACAAAGACGTACACGAGGAAGATCGTTGCGATGATCACAAGCGCAAGCCCGGCGACACGACGGGTCAATTCCATAATCAGCAATGTTCCGGAAATCGCAGCAACCGAAATTCCGATTGGCGCAAACGGCGTTCCGGTCGAGTTGCGCATCAAGGTTCCATAAATCGTAATCAGATAGATGGCGACTGCAAGCCCGCATACCGTAAGGACAAAGTCCGGCGGCGAATAACGGTTTCTGGTGGTTTTGTGGAACCAGGACAAAACGATACCGCCGACTGTCGCAGCCATAAGCGGTGCGCCAAAGACCCAGGTTTCATTGAACTTGATGCGCGCATCAATGCCGTTCCACATCACGCCATTGTTGATTTCAAAAGCAAAACTGATTGCTGTTCCCACGGCAACAAAGGCCGGAACCAGCAAGATATAGGACAGATAACCCAAAAGCGGCGTCTGGCCGGTCGGGGAATCCGCAAATTTGTTGGCCGAATACCAAAGGAAACCAAGTGCCAGCGCACCGGCAACGTGAACAATTCGGAAGTTCCAGGTTTCGAGCGGAAAATCAGGTAGAAACGCAAGGTTAACCAAACCACCGGTCATGCCCGACAGCGACACGCCATTAAGTGCCAGCATGTGAAACGCGGCATAAATCGCAGCAGCAATCGTAATGAAAGTAAGGCCGCGCCCTTCAAAAAGGCGTCGGTTTTGTTCAACCGGTTCCTCGTCAACGCCATCGGCGATGAGATGGTCGTCATCAGGTTTGTTGGGTTCGGTCATAAGGTTTCCCCGCACTCTTTGGTCATTTGTTTTTGGCAAGCTTCTTTACGGCGATTGAGCAAAGGCGGGTCACCATTGCGATGACCCGCCTTGCGATATCAGATCGGGCTGACTTAGTGGATCATGTCAGCCGGGATGGATGCGCCATGTTCATTGAACCATTTGGCTGCACCCGGGTGCCATTTCATGACTTTGTTCTTGTTCCAGTTTTCCGGAACCGTCGAACGGGCCGCACGGTGGATCGAAACCATGCGGGCATTGTCCGACATCACAACGTCGGTTGCGGCATAGACGAAGCTTTCAGGAAGATCGCAGTTGGCAATCGCAAAGTTCCACATCGAAACCGAACGTGCCGGTGCGGTCAAAGTGGTGTAGGTATCAGCTGCGATGTCGAACTCGGATACCGGGAAGGCATCCATGATCTGTTTCTGTTCAGCTTCGGTGAACTCGATGATGTTCACTTTGGTCTGGACTTCCAGCTGGCTGACAGCCGGAACCGGAACGCCGGCGGCGAATGCGATAACGTCAAGCAGGCCATCCTGAAGCTGACCACCAAGATCAGACCAGCCGCCGTTACGGCGTTCGAATTTCACGCCGAGCTCTTCAAGCATCCGCGGGAAATAGGTGTCGGACGTCGACCCGGCCGGACCGAAACCGATTTTCGCACCTTCCGGAATGTCGGCAACCGATGAGATGCCCGACGATGCCAATGCGGTGATCGAGAACGGCGTCTGATACATCGGGAACATTGCGCAAGCGTTGGTCATCTGGACGCCCGGTGCAATCGGGTTGGTCCCGGCCAGCGATTCTGCAGCCGGCCCCATCGTGGTCATGCCAAATGCGGCTTCACCAGTATGGACCAGTGCCATGTTCTGCATCGGACCACCGGTGACTTCACCACCACCGGAAATGCCGAGTTCTTCAGCGACAAGGTTTGCCCAGCCCGAACCATAGGCAAAGTATGTGCCGCCCTGAGAAGCGGTGCCCACGGTAAAGCTATCAGGCCAACCGGTGCGATCCTGCGCGACAGCAGCAGTGCTCCCAAACGCAAACGCGACCGCCATCCCTGCAATTAATGCGCGTTTCATCTATTTCCTCCGTTTATCGGTACTTATGTGACGTTGCCCCCAAGACAGTTCCACATATGGGAAACCAAAGGTTGAAGGCAATGTGATCTATAATCAATAACTAAAACAAGGCACTTGGAAAGTGATGTTGGTCTCAGAACTTATGCGACTTTCGTTGAATGGTTCTATTGCGTGCATTTGACGCCACTAAAACACGGTATTCTGATGTAAATTTAAAGACCGCGATCCAAACGCTTGTAATGGCATGAAGACGTTACAACGTCTCTAGAAACCATGGTGTCTCGGAGGGCGGCGCAGTGTCATTGAATATCGGCAGTAGAATCTTGCTTGCAGCGGCGATGATCGTCGTTGCGACGTTTGTTGCCTTTATCCTGTATTTTGATTACCAGCAGCGAACGTCGATCCAGAGCGCGTTGCAGTCAAAATTGACCGAAAGCGGATCGCTTGCGACGGCGGGGATTGCCAACTGGCTTGATGGCCGTCGTCTTCTGGTCGAAAGCCTTGCCAATAACATCGCACGGGACAGCTCGCCCGAAGCCGTACGCGAAGTCGCCAGCGGCCAGGCGCTTGCTGAGTCGTTTATTTATGCCTATTTCGGTAGTGCCGATGGCGTGATGACAATGAACCCGCCAGACGAGCTGCCGCCTGATTACGATCCGCGCAAACGCCCATGGTATGGTGATGCGGTGGCAATCGGTGACAGTACCCTCACAGAACCCTACACCGATGCCTCAACCGGGCAGCTTATTGTTACGGCAACAACCCCGGTATTTGACGGTTCGAAACTGCTGGGCGTGGTGGGTGGTGATATCAACATCTCCATTCTTGGCGATCTGGTTCGCAGTATCGATCTGGGCGGGATCGGATACGGGTTCCTTGTCAATGATCAGGGCACCGTCCTGATCCACCCCAATGCAGATTTCACGCTTAAACCGATTGCCGAAGTTTTCCCGGAAAACACCCCGACCGTCGAAGAAGGCATGCAAAGCGTTCTTGAAGGAACTGGTCCGCAATTGTTTACCTTCTTCAAGGTCGACGGGTTGCCTTCAGTGAACTGGTATCTTGGCTTTGCCCTTGATCGGGATGCGGCATACGCATCGCTGACCGAGTTTCGCTATACCGCCATCATCACGGCGATCATTGCCGTGCTGGCGATCATGGGGTTGATGGGTGTTCTGGTACGCACCTGGGTTTCGCGCCCGGTGCTAAGCATGACATCCGCCATGACCCGCCTGGCAAAGGGTGAAAAGGATGTCGATGTACCCGGAACTGAGTTGAAAGATGAAATCGGGGCGATGGCAGCAGCAGTCCTTGTGTTTAAAAACAATGCGGCCGAGGTCGAACGCCTCGCACATGAAAACGAACAGGCCACACAGCGAGCTGCGCTGGAACGCAAACGTGCACTTGATCAGATGGCCGACAATTTCGAAAAAAGTGTGCTTTCGATCGTTGAAACGGTTGCCGATGCGGCTGAACGAACCCAGTCGGTAGCAACCCAGCTTTCAGCCAATGCCGAAGAATCCACCAGTCGTGCTGCCGCGGTTTCAAATGCGGCCAATATCACGACTGAAAACGTTCAGGCCGTTGCCTCTGCCACAGAGGAACTGTCAGCAGCCATTCGTGAAATCGGCGCGCAGGTGACCCAATCGATTGATGTTGCAACCGAGGCCGTGAATGGCATCAACAATACCACGGCAACCGTAACAGAACTGGCCGAGGCCGCCGAACGCATCGGTCAGGTCGTCGGGCTTATTCAGGACATTGCCGGACAAACCAACCTTCTTGCTCTGAACGCAACAATCGAAGCCGCACGTGCTGGTGACGCGGGCAAAGGCTTTGCCGTGGTCGCCGGCGAGGTCAAGTCACTGGCCAACCAGACAGACAAGGCAACGGGTGACATTCAAACTCAGATTGACGGCATTCAGGGATCGTCTAACCGCTCGGTGACAGAAATCGGGTCAATTTCCACGACGATTGAACGGATTAACGAGTTCTGCAATGCCATTGCAGCCGCTGTTGAGCAGCAAGGTGCCGCAACCCGTGAAATCGCCGACAGTGTCCAGCGGGCGGCATCGGGTACACAGGAAGTTTCGCAAAACGTTTCAGCAGTATCGGATGCGTCCAATATGGTCAGCACAGAGGCCAACTCCCTTCTGACATCATCGCGCGAGATGCGTGAACTGGCCCAGCGGCTTCGCGAGGAGGTCCTTGGCTTCCTGAAATCTGTTCGGGAAAACAAATAGGATCCGGACAGAAGTCCCCTGCACGAGTATCAAATTGACGCCATTGTTCATGATCCCGAACGATGGCGTTTTTTGTGTGATCCGGTTGCCGTTCCTTGGGATTTTGTCGGGATATATCCCAAGAGTCTGGTGCAGGTGCACAAATGGCAAAATCGGACGTGGTGTTTTGTTGCGTGAAATGCGGGTGCGGCGCACGATGTTTGCGGGTGTTTGTCCAATTGGAATGGCTAAGCGTTTGAAATATTGCCTTTATTCATAAAACTGCAAAAAATCAGTGGAAATACGCAGCGTCGATAGGCAATTATTGTCGCGATGAGAGGCGCATTTATGGCGTGTCTTGTGGGGGAGCATCGTTTCGATGATGCTAAGACGAACAAAATTCAGACTCTCAACAGGGAAACTTTTCACTCGCTATGAGCAAAAACATACCCGCCCTGCAGGTCGAAGGGATGATCAAAAGCTTTGGGGATCACGAAGTCCTCAAGGGAATTGACCTGACGGCGCATACTGGGGACGTGATTTCGATTATCGGTTCCTCTGGCTCGGGCAAAAGTACGTTCCTGCGGTGCATCAATCTGCTTGAAACCCCGAATGCGGGTAAAGTCCATGTCCATGGCGAACTTATTCGCATGAAGACATTGAAGGACGGTTCGCAGGAAGCCGCGGACAAAAAACAACTTCAGCGCATCCGTACCAAACTGGCAATGGTGTTTCAGAGCTTCAATCTCTGGAGCCATTTGACCATTCTTGAAAATGTTATCGAAGCACCGGTGCATGTTTTGGGGGTGCCGAAAAAGGAAGCGATCGAGCGCGCAGACGCGCTGCTTCAGAAAGTCGGCATGTATGAGCGGCGCGATTATTACCCGGGGCATGTTTCAGGTGGTCAGCAACAGCGTGCGGCGATTGCCCGCGCCCTTGCGATCGAGCCTGAAGTCCTGCTGTTTGACGAACCGACTTCCGCACTTGATCCCGAACTGGTCGGGGAAGTGCTTAAGGTAATGACAGATTTGGCCGAAGAAGGCCGCACGATGCTGGTGGTGACCCATGAAATGGGCTTCGCTAAAGGGGTATCCAGCCATGTGATGTATTTGCATCAGGGCCGGGTTGAAGAATTCGGAAACCCGACTGATGTGTTCGAGAACCCCAAATCGGAACGTATGAAGCAATTCCTTCAACGCGATTTCTGATATGGGCAGGCTGCCTCTGTTGGGGGCGGTCGCGTGAATGGGTGCAAGAGGTTGTGCGCCATTCCAATTTACAAGGGAGAATTTGAATGAAAAACTGGATCAAGGTTGCTTCGGCTGCCGCTATTGGTATTGCACTGAGCGCATCTGCAGCAAATGCGGCGTGGGAAAAGGTTGTGATTGCAACCGAAGGTGCCTACCCTCCGTTCAACATGGTTGACGAGAACGGCAAACTCATCGGTTTTGACGTTGATTTCGCCAACAAGCTTTGCGAAACCGCGAAAATCGAATGCGAAATCGTTGCCCAGGACTGGGATGGCATGATCCCGGGTCTTCTGGCGAAAAAATATGACGCGATCATTGCTCAGATGTCGATCACCGAAGAGCGCAAACGCTCTATCGACTTCTCCGATTATTACAGCAACACTCCGGCTGTTTTCGTTGGTAAAGACGGCATGAGCATCGAAGCGTACAAAGATGGTGAAGTCGTCGAAGACGCACTTGACGGTCTTGTCGTTGGCGTACAGCGTTCGACGACCCACGCAAACTTCCTGGAAGACAACTTCCCGTCTGTCGAAATCCGTATGTACGGCACCCAGGACGAAGCACTTCTTGACCTGACTGCCGGTCGTGTTGATGCCACCCTGGCTGACTCCGGTACGCTTGAAGACTGGCTGAAATCCGACGAAGGCAAAGGCTACGGCTTTGTTTCCAACCAGTTCGCACCGAGCGAATGGTTCGGCGATGGCGCTGGTATCGGTATCCGCAAGGAAGACCAGGATCTCAAAGAGATCTTCAACAAGGCACTGGCTGAAATGCTTGAAAACGGCTCCTATGCCGAGCTGAACAAAAAGTATTTCCCGACGATCAATCTGCACCCGAATTGATCTGTTGATTTTTCCGGGGCGGCATCACTGTGCCGCCCCGCCCTTATTGTTGTCTGGTGTTTCTTTTTAGGGGATTGAACCGCCTGCGACATCAAGGAAAGCTGGAGACACCATGCTCGATTTATACGGCCGCGGCTGGCAGATGCTTGAAGGGGGACTGGTTACAGTTCAGCTTTGCCTTACCGTTTTGCCATTCATGATCATTATTGGTCTGCTGGGCGCATCGGCGAAACTTTCACGCTATCGCTCGTTGCGCATTATCGGGGAAAGCTACACCGTTCTTATTCGCGGTATCCCTGAACTTCTTGTTATTTTATTGATCTATTTTGGCGGCACGATTGCCGTTCAAAACATTGCCGAACTGATTTCCGGCGAAGAAACCCGTGTCGATATTCCGGCATTCTGGTCCGGTGTTGCCGCCCTTGCACTGGTACAGGGCGCATTCGCATCCGAAGTTTTCCGTGCTGCCATGCAATCCATCCCGGTTGGCCAGATCGAGGCCGCCACGGCATGTGGCATGACACCACGGCAAATCTTTATGCGCATCAAGTTGCCACAGCTTTGGCGTTTTGCGCTTCCGGGGCTTAACAACCTGTTCCAGGTGCTGATCAAGGACACCGCCCTTATTTCGGTTGTTGGTGTCGAAGAAATCATGCGCAAGGCGGCCATCGGGGCCGGAACGGACAAGGCACCCTTTACATTCTATCTTGTGGCGATGCTGATGTTTCTTTCATTTACAACAGTTTCGCTTATTGCCTTCAACTATCTTGAAAAGCGGGCTGCCCGCGGTATCGCGAGGGCCTAAGATATGTTTGAAGATCTGATTTACGTTCTTGGCAAATATGATACCTGGCTTTGGCGTGGCTTTTTGCTGACGATTGAGCTGCTGGTAATCTCGGTTACCTTTGGAACGATTTTGGCCATTCCGCTTGCGGTGGCGCGCGTGTCCAAAAAAGTCTGGGTCCAGGCCGTTCCTTTTGCCTTCATCTATGTGTTTCGCGGCACACCCCTGATCGGGCAGCTGTTCATGATGTATTATGGCGTCGGACAGCTGATTTCGAACATTGACGGCATCCAGGATCATTGGAGCTGGGTCTATCTTCGCAATCCCTATTGGTATTGCCTGCTGACCTTTGTGCTCAATACATCGGCCTATGTTGCTGAAATCATGCGCGGTGGCATTCAGAACGTCCCAAGTGGTGAACTCGAAGCTGCGCGTGCATGCGGAATGACACCCTGGACCACCTATCGGCGGATTATCTTCCCGCGGATGTGGCAAATGATCTGGCCGGCTTACACCAATGACGTGATCTTTACCCTTAAGGCGACGTCACTGGCATCAACCGTGACCATGATGGAGCTTACCGGTGCCGCGCGTAAAATCGTTGCGCGAACCGCCCTTCCCTATGAGGCGTTTATTTCGGCTGGCGTGATTTATCTGATCATTGTTTATACGCTGACCTTCGGCTTCAAGGGCATGGAGCGATACCTGCGCCGGAATGAGCGCCGCAAAGACAAGCATTCAGCAAATACCAAGGCACTACCTACCTGACCTTGACTGAATTGGAATACTCAAACGGCCCGGAAGCCGGTAACAATCATATGCCAGAACTTTGGTGATGACTTGTTTCCGTCCGGGCTGTCTTGCCCCACGCCACCATTTTTCAGGAAACCAAAATGCAAGAAGAACGCATTGAACTCGTTCGCCCGCAAATGGGCACGTCACGCGCCCTTACCGTGCGCCGCTATGGCAAGGCCGGAACCGGTCCGAAAGCCTATTTTCAGGCAGCATTGCATGCAGACGAGTTGCCCGGTGTCATAACCCTTCATCATCTTGAAGCATTGCTGAAAGAAGCCGATGCCAAGGGTGAAATCACCGGTGAGATTGTTGTGGTTCCGTTTGCCAACCCGATCGGTCTTACCCAATATGTCGATATGAAGCCGCTTGGCCGGTTTGAACTGCGCAGCGGCCAGAATTTCAATCGCCATTACCCGGATCTCAGCCCTGCGCTGATTGCAGCCGTTGACGGCAAACTCGGTCAGGATGCCGATGCGAACGTGAAACTGATCCGGGCTGAACTTCGCAAACTGATTGCGCAACACCGCAAGGATGTAAGTCCGCTGACCGATTTGCAGGATTTGCGCCTTACGCTTGCCGAACTGGCGATAGATGCGGACTATGTCCTGGATCTGCATTGCGACTGGGAAGCGCCGATGCATCTTTATATCAGTGACCATAACTGGCCCGATGCCGCCGACCTTTCCGCACAGATCGGATCGGAATGTTCCCTGATTGCCGAAATCAGTGGTGACAACCCGTTTGATGAAGCATTCAGCCGCCCGTGGGTCGAGCTGCGCCGTGCCTATGGTGATCAGTTCCCGATCCCGATGGCGACCCTGGCAACAACAATCGAATTGCGCGGTGACCGGGATGTTTATGATGAATATGCCATCCCCGATGCCCTGAACATGTTCAAGTTCCTGCAGCGCCGCGGTCTTGTTGCCGGGGATCCGGGACCCCTGCCCGAACCGAAATGTGATGCAACGCCGCTTTCCGGTGTTGATCGTGTTGCTGCGGTTCATGGTGGCATGGTTGTCTTTTCCGTTGAAGCTGGCGCACAGGTTAAGGCCGGTCAGGAACTGGGTTACGTTCTCGATTGTGAAACCGGTCAGAAAACGCCGTTTTCAAGCCGCACGGACGGAATCCTCTATTCCCGCCTTGGTATCCGGCTTGTCGTGCCGGGGGGCTATTTGTGTTCGGTCGCCGGTGAAAAGCCGCTGCCCGGCCGCGAAGGACAATTGCTGCTGTCGAAATAGGATTTTGGACGGCAGTTGTCAGGCAGTTCTGCTGTTTTGATTGAAACTGTGTTTTGGACGGATCGATTGATTGCCGGGGTAAGGTTGGATACCTTCTTGGCGATTGGACGATCCGTCTTTATCTTTAATGCCAGATGCATTAAGTGAACCGACTTTTACCACCATTCGATGCCAGATTGTCTGGTGTCCACACCTAAAACCGACAAGTCGCGCGATGCGCGTTGCAAGGATATTCCGATGTTCGACCCGAAAACTGTTTCCGACGTGATTGCCGCTGCCCGCAAAAAAGCAGTAGCTGACGCCGATACTGCACGTCGTGCCATTTCCGTTCTTGACCTGACCAGTCTGAATGACGATGACACGCCAGAGGTCATCGAAGCCCTGTGCAAGCGCGCCCAAACACCCGAGGGCAATACAGCCGCGGTTTGTGTCTATGCGCCCTTTATCGAAACGTCCTGGCGGGCGCTGGGACAGTCCGGGGTCAAGACGGCCACTGTTGTGAACTTCCCCGAAGGCGGCACCAATGCCCAGCGCGTTGGCGATGAAACAGCCGATTGCGTTGCCAAGGGTGCGGATGAAGTCGATCTTGTTTTCCCTTATAAGGCCTTTATTGGCGGGGATGCAGCGATTGCCGCCGATGTTGTTGATGCGACCCGGATGGCGTGCGGCACGATGACCACGATGAAGGTCATTCTTGAAAGCGGCGAGTTTGACGACCTTGCCAAGGTCTATGATGCCGCCCGCCTTGCGATCAGGCACGGGGCCAATTTCGTCAAAACCTCAACCGGGAAGGTTCCCGTCGGTGCCACGCCAGAAGCAGCTGTGGCAATGCTGACGGCCATTCGGGATGCCAAAGAAGAAGACGGCATTGACGCCGGTTTCAAGGCATCTGGCGGGGTCAAGACCACCGATGACGCCGCACTGTATATCGCAATCGCCGACCACATCATGGGGGACGGATGGGCAAAACCCGAAACGTTCCGTTTTGGTGCCAGCGGGGTTTTGACCGCCCTGCTTGAAACCTGCGGGTCGAAACCGTCGGATGCGCCCGCGGCGACTGGCAATTACTAAGACGACTGACTATCTGCGACACATGTTTTCGCAGCTTCTGGTTTGAAGGAAAATATCCATGGCACGTGCCATCATCATCGTAGCGGACAGTTTCGGTATCGGTTCTGCACCGGATGCATCGAAGTTCGGGGATCAGGGATCTGATACGCTCGGACATATCGCCGAACATTGTGCCAAGGGGTTGGCTGATAACGATCAGCGCAGCGGTCCGCTCAATATCCCGAACATGGTTGCTCTTGGCCTTGGCGAAGCTGCACGCGATGCAACCGGACGTGTGCCGCCGGGACTTGATCATGGCGGGGCGATGATTGGTGCGTTTGGCCATGCCAAGGAACTGTCGCGCGGTAAAGATACGCCAAGCGGTCACTGGGAAATTGCCGGTGTACCGGTCGATTTTGACTGGGGCTATTTTCCGATGACGGTTCCGACCTTCCCGGCCGAACTGACCGATGCCCTGATTGAACAGGCCAAGCTGCCAGGGATTTTGGGCAATTGTCACGCATCTGGCACGACGATCATTGCCGACCTGGGCGAAGAACACATCAGGACCGGAAAGCCGATTTGCTATACCTCGGCCGATAGTGTGTTTCAGATTGCCGCACATGAAGAACATTTTGGGCTTGAACGACTTTATGAAGTTTGCGAAATCGCCTTCAAACTGGTCGAGCCGTATAATATCGGTCGCGTGATTGCCCGTCCGTTTGTCGGCGAAAGCCCGGCTGATTTCAAACGGACTGCAAACCGCCGTGATCTTGCCGTTCCCCCGCACAAACCAACCCTTCTTGACCGGTTCAGCGATGCCGGTGGCAAGGTCATTTCAGTTGGCAAGATCGCCGATATCTATGCCCATCGCGGTATTGCCAAGAAGGTCAAGGCATCGGGCAATATGGCCCTGTTTGACGCCATGATGACCGAAATTGCCGACGCACCTGATAACAGCATTGTGTTCACCAACCTGGTGGACTTCGATATGGAATTCGGTCACCGTCGCGATGTTGCGGGTTATGCCAACGCGCTTGAGGAGTTCGATAAACGAATTCCTGAATTGCGCGCAGCCCTCAAACCCGGTGATCTGGTGATTATCACCGCCGATCATGGATGTGACCCCACGTGGCGCGGGAATGATCATACCCGCGAATTTGTGCCGATCATGGCCTTTGGTCCGGCGATCGCACCGGGGCCATTCGGTTTGCGCGAAACGTTTGCCGATATCGGACAAACTGTTGCTGATCACCTTGGAATTGCGCCACTTGCGGCGGGAACATCGTTTTTGAATGGATAGCGTCATGAACTGGCAAATCGGACAAAGTGAAACAACAACGGCACCGATCCGGATCGAGGCCATTGTCGATACGATTTGCCCATGGTGTTACATCGGTAAAAAGAGACTGGAAAAGGCGCTGGCACGCGAAAAGCTTGATCAGTTGATGATCACGTGGCGCCCTTTCCTTCTGAACCCGGACATGCCCAGTGGCGGCATCGACCGCAAACTGTATTTGTCGGCAAAGTTCGGCGGATCAGAAAGTGCTGCACGGGTCTATAAGGCAATCGAAGATGCCGGGGCTGCTGTCGGCATTGACTTCAAGTTTGACCAGATCAAGGTCACACCCGATTCAACAGATTCCCATCGCCTGATTTACAAGATGTGTGCGGAACGCCCGGCTGTTGGCAATGCGCTGGTCGAAGATCTGTTTGTCGCCTATTTCCTGGAAGGCGAGGACATTGGCGATCATGAGCTTTTAGCCGATATCGCGGTCCGCCATGGCGAAGACCGAAATGAAATTCTTGAATATCTTGCCGGTGATATGGATCGGGAATTTGTCGGACAGGAAAATCGTGTGGCCCATCAAATGGGTGTGACTGGTGTCCCCTGTTTCCTGTTTAATAGCCGCCATGCCTTGTCCGGGGCACAGGAACCCGACATTTTGCAACGGATGATCCGTCTTGCGCGACAGGAAGAAATACCGGCCTGATCAGCAAGTGAGAAATCAAAAAAAGGCGGGATAACAGTTTGTTACCCGCCTTTTCTTTAAGTTGCGACTGCAATATCGGAAAGCCGCTTCATCAGCCTTTTAAGGCCTTCCAGTCGATCTGTCGGTCCATCCCAGCCAGCTGAATAGACAATCTTGTGGTCAGGACGCAGGCGGGCAACGCCAACCTGCTGCTGGATAAAGCCGATCAATCCGGCCGGGTTCGGGAATTCGTTATTGCGCAACGTGATCAGTGCACCTTTGGGGCCCGCATCAAGCTTTTCGATATTGGCGACACGGCACCATTGCTTGATCGTGACCACATCCAGAAGGTTTTCGACTTCTTTGGGCAATTTGCCAAACCGGTCGATCATCTCGGCCGCGAACTGGTCGACTTCTTCGCGTGATCGCAATTCGGAAATCCGGCGATAAAGACCCAATCGGACGCCAAGGTCCGGCACGTAGCGATCCGGGATCAGAACCGGCATGCCGATATTGATCTGCGGGACAAAGCTTGCATCTTCGGAAGCATCAATTTCGCCCTTGGCCTCGGCCACGGCTTCTTCGATCATTTGCTGATACAGCTCAATCCCGACTTCCTTGATATGACCGGACTGTTCTTCGCCAAGCAGGTTCCCTGCCCCGCGAATGTCAAGGTCATGGCTGGCAAGGTTGAACCCGGCGCCAAGGCTGTCGAGTGTCTGCATGACTTCAAGACGTTTCAGCGCCGTTGCTGTCAGCTTCTTGCCGTTCGGAAGTGTGAGATAGGCATAGGCACGCTGTTTTGAACGACCAATCCGCCCGCGCAACTGATAAAGCTGTGCCAGACCAAACATATCCGCACGATGGATGATCATGGTATTGGCGTTGGGAACGTCAATACCCGATTCAATGATGTTGGTCGCAAGCAAAAGATCAAATTTGCGATCGGTGAAATCAGTCATCACCTGTTCAAGATCGCGGGCGCCCATCTGACCGTGGGCAACATCAAACTTGATTTCCGGCACCAGGTTTTCGAGTTCCTTGGCCACCCGGCCAAGTTCGTTCACGCGCGGACAGACATAGAAAATCTGACCACCACGATGACGTTCTCGAAGGATGGCTTCGCGGACAACTACTGGGTCATAGGGCGTAATGTATGTTCGAACCGCCAGGCGGTCGACCGGCGGGGTGGCAATAATTGACAGTTCCTTGACCCCGGTCAGAGCCAATTGCAGCGTCCGCGGGATCGGTGTCGCGGTAAGGGTCAGAACATGCACGTCTGATTTCAGTTCTTTCAGGCGTTCTTTGTGCTTCACGCCGAAATGCTGTTCTTCATCAATGATCAGAAGACCAAGATCCTTGAAATGCACGCCATTGCCCAACAACGCGTGGGTGCCACAGACAATATCAACATGGCCGCTTTCAAGGTTGTCTTTGACCAGTTTGGCATTCTTGCCGGTGACCAGGCGCGAAAGCTGTTCGACCCGAACCGGAAGCCCGTCAAAGCGTTGCTTGAAATTGAGGTAATGCTGGCGGCACAACAAGGTGGTCGGTGCGACAATGGCGACCTGTTTACCAGACATTACCGCAGCAAAGGCCGCACGCATGGCAACCTCGGTCTTGCCAAAGCCGACATCGCCACAGACAAGGCGGTCCATCGGCTTGCCAGCAGCAAGGTCATCAAGTGTATCGCGGATGGCACGTGCCTGGTCTTCGGTTTCGGCGAACGGGAAGCTTGCGCAGAATTCGTCGTAACTTCCTTCGGGTGCCTGCAATTGCGCACCTTTGCGCAGATGCCGTTCGGCGGCAACCTTGATCAGTTTGCCGGCCATGTCGCGGATACGTTCGCGCAGCTTGGCCTTGCGCGCCTGCCAGGCAACACCGCCCAGTTTATCAAGGATTGATATGCCTTCGTCCGAGCCGTAACGCGACAGGATTTCGATATTCTCGACCGGGACAAACAGCTTGTCGCCGCCATCATATTCAAGCTCAAGACAATCATGCGGTGCGCCACCCGCCGTCACGGTTTTAAGGCCAAGATAACGCCCGATACCGTGTTCAAGGTGAACAACAAGATCGCCTTCGGAGATTTCGGATGCTTCGCGCAGGAAGTTGTCCGCCTTGCAGCGACGACCGCCCGGACGGCTCATTCGATCCCCGAGGATATCCTGTTCGGTTACAAACCACAGGCCCTGACGACGGAAACCGCGTTCAATATCAAGGATGACGACCGCAACATGTTCATGGGTCAAATCATCAGTGATATCTTCCCAGCATTCACATATGACAACCTTGCCAACCCCATGTTCGCGCAGAAGCGATACCATACGATCACGTGACCCGTCGGAATAGGCTGCAATTACAACCTGATTTTCCTTGCCGCGCTGGGTTGTGATGAAATCGCGTAGTTCGTCATAAAGGTTGGTATCAGCACGCGCACGCACGTCACCAAAATCACGCCCCGCCCGTGCACCAAGGTCAAAGATGCCGCGCTCCGGGTTTTCATCGTCATAATATGGCGAATATTCAAGAACTACGCGATCTGCCAGCATGCGGTCAAATTCGGCCTGATCAAGATAAAGCCGTTCGGTTGGAACCGGCTTATAGACATTATCACCCGAAAGACCGCCGCCTTTGATATTCAGACGTGCCTGATAATAATCGTCAATCATTTCAAGGCGGTTTTCGATGACCTCGCCATACTGGTAATCCAGTGTGACGATGGTATCTGGCAGATAGGCAAAGATCGTATCAAGCCCGTCATGGAACAATGGCAACCAGTGTTCCATGCCACCATATTTCAGGCCGTTTGAAATTGACTCGTATAGCGGATCGGTTTGCGAAACCGCGCCGAACAATTCGCGATAACCGCTTCGGAACCGTGAAATACTGTCGGGATCAAGGAATACCTCGCCCACCGGCAACAGGGCGATTTCCTTGACCTTGCCAACGGTGCGCTGTGTTTCAACGTCAAAGCGGCGGATGCTTTCAATTTCATCCCCAAAGAAATCAAGGCGCACAGGTTCTTTCATGCCCGGTGCAAAGATATCGACAATGTCGCCGCGCACGGCATAGTCGCCCGGTTCCATCACCTGCTCGGCGCGGTTATATCCCATGCGTTCGAAATAGGCGGTCAGTTCAGACCGGTCATATTCAGATCCGGCCTTGAAGGCGAGTTTACCCTTGCGCATTACTTCAAGCCGCGGGACACGCTGGATGGCGGCGGCCGCGGTTGTAAGCACAATGCGCCCCTGCCCGGAAGCCGGCTTTGCGCCCTCTGCCAGGGTGGTTAGGGTTTCGATACGCAGTGCGGTTACTTCCGCGATCGGGGATACCCGGTCATAGGGAAGGCAATCCCAGGCTGGAAGCGTCAATATGTCGACTTCGCCGGCAAAAAACCGAAGCGCCTCTGCCAATTGCGACATGCGTTTGTCATCGCGCGCAACATGAAGAACCGTCTGGTTGGTTCCGGCAGCGTCAAGCAACTCACGCAGGATCAGGGCGTCGGCCCCTTCCGGGACACCACCAACACGTTTCCGACCTTTGGTCGATATGATTTCTTTGATTTTACTCAATGCTTTATCAGGCGTTGCTAAGTTCCCGGATCATCCGCAGAACATCCGTGTCATATTGGGCTGGCGCTTGTTCCTTGCCGGTTGCCCATTTGAAGAAATCTGCATCCGGTACTTCGTTGATCAGTGCCTCGAACGTATCAAGCTGTTCTTCGGTCAGGGTGCTCAGGTGCTTGTCCATGAAACGCCCCATCAGGATATCGTTTTCCTTGGTGCCGCGATGGCCGCCCCGGAACAACAGTTTCTTGCGACGCATTTCGAGTTCCGAAATGTTGTCAGTCATGGTCGATCTCCTGATTTAACTCTTTGATAGCCGCCCGGCGGGAGGTCCGGCTGTCTGCAATTCTGTGGCATGGTTTTTACGGTAAAATACGATCCGGGTCCATGGTGCCGATCACCTGATTTTGCATCAATTGGTGACTTGCCGGTTGTCCCGCGATAATTTTGTTGTATACCCGTGCCATAAACGCAATTGTTCTATTAACGTTCTCATCAAAAGTTGCAACCAAAACCGTCATGCGCCCGGAAATTCTGTTCCCGCTTTTTGCTGAAATCGACACCCTGCCGGGCATTGGTCCACGGTTAAAGCCGCTTGTTGCCCGGTTGATTGGCGGGGAACATGTTGCCGATCTGTTATGGCACTTGCCATCCGGGATCATTGATCGCCGCTTGTCCCCGCCGTTAAGCGAAACAATTGACGGGTCTGTCGTAACAATGGATGTGTGGGTCGAGCGGCATGATCCTTCCCCCAACCGCCGCCGTCCTTACCGTGTGATTTGCAAAACCCAAAGCGGCACGCTGGTTCTGGCGTTTTTCAATGCACGTGCAAAGTACCTGAATGACGTTTTGCCGGTGGGCGAAAAACGCATTGTGTCGGGAAAGATTGATCATTATCGCGGCGAATATCAGATCACGCATCCCGACCGGATCGGGACAGAGGCCGAACGTGACGAAATTCAAACGGTTGAGCCGGTCTATCCGATGTCTGCTGGCGTTACCGGCAAAACATTGACCAAAGCCGCGCGCGCAGCCCTTGGCACCCTGCCCGACTTACCGGAATGGCATGATCCGGCACTTGTCGCGCGCCATAAATGGCCGGACCTTAAAACGGCCCTGAATATTGTTCATAATCCGCAAGATGATACAGATCTTTCGCCCGATCATCCGGCGCGCAAACGACTGGCCTATGATGAATTGCTGGCAAATCAGCTGGCCCTTGCGCTTATTCGCGCCAAGATGCGCAAGCTTGGCGGACGTGTCACCAAGGGGGATGGCGGGCTTCGTGATGCGTTGGCGGGCCACCTGCCCTTTGCCATGACAGGCGCGCAGCAACGCGCGTTGACGGACATCTATGCCGATATGGCAAGCGAAGGTCGCATGTTGCGTCTTTTGCAGGGGGATGTTGGTTCGGGCAAGACGGTGGTTGCCCTGATGGCAATGCTGAACGCGGTCGAATGCGGGCGTCAGGCAGCATTGATGGCCCCGACTGAAATTCTGGCCCGTCAACATTTTGAAACCATTGCCCCTTTGCTTGAAAAGATCGGGGTCAGTTGCGCAATCCTGACCGGACGGGACAAGGGAAAGTCCCGCAAGACATCGCTGGAAGGTTTCGCAAGTGGCGAAGTCCAGATTGCGGTCGGAACACATGCACTGTTTCAGGATGACGTGGTGTTCCGGGACCTTGCCTTTGCCGTGGTCGACGAACAGCACCGGTTTGGTGTGCATCAACGATTGATGCTGGCGGGCAAAGGTCAGGCCGTGGATGTGCTGGTGATGACAGCAACCCCGATCCCAAGGACACTGACCCTGACCGCGTTCGGAGATATGGAAGTTTCGCGTCTTGACGAAAAACCACCTGGTCGCAAGCCGGTGGATACGCGCGTTCTTCCGATCGACAAGGTCGATGATGTGATTTCCGGCATTGGACGCGCGATCCGGACCGGCACAAAAATCTATTGGGTGTGCCCGCTGGTGGAGGATTCAGAAGTGCTGGATCTGCAAGCAGCGGAAGAACGCTATCGTGTGTTGGTTGAGCTTTTTGGTGAAAGCCGTGTCGGCCTTGTTCATGGCAAGATGAAGGGCAAGGAAAAGGACGAGGTCATGGAGCGTTTTGCCCATGGCGAGACGTCCATCCTGGTTGCGACAACGGTTATCGAAGTCGGGGTGAACGTCCCCGAGGCGACCATCATGGTGATCGAGCATTCTGAACGTTTTGGTCTGGCACAGCTGCATCAGCTGCGTGGTCGCATCGGGCGTGGCGATGCAGCATCCACCTGTTTGCTGCTATATGGCAGTCCGCTTGGTCAGGTGTCGAAATCACGCCTTAAAATCATGCGCGAAACCGAAGACGGCTTTGTAATTGCCGAGGAAGATTTGAAATTACGCGGCGCCGGCGAGGTTCTGGGGACGCGGCAAAGCGGTCTTCAGGAATACCGCCTGGCGAACCTTGAGCTTCATGGGGATTTGCTGGCGATTGCACGCGATGATGCAAGGCTGATTGTGGATCGCGATCCGGATTTGCAAAAGGCGCGCGGCGAAGCGTTGCGCTTGTTGCTGTATCTGTTTGAACGTGACGAGGCCGTGCGCTATTTTCGGTCGGGCTAGAAATGACAAAGGGCGCCCGATATCTGGCGCCCTTTGATTTGTTCTGCAAGCTGTAACAGGCTATGCGTCTTCGCGTGTTTTACCATCCTTTGGGGATGTATCCGCATCCGGATCGATGCGCGCGGGAATATCGCGCGAAACCAAAATCGGTACATTTTCCTTTTCACGAAGCACATCCACATCTTCATAGGTCTTTGCCGCGACCTTTGGCTGGCTTTGTTCTTCGGGCGGACGGCGGTCCGGCGGGGTAACGATACCCCCGGACATGACCATTTTGATCGCCTCTTCCACCGTCATGTCGAGAATGATGATATCGCGACGCGGCACGAACAACAAAAAGCCCGATGTCGGGTTCGGGGTCGTCGGCAAGAAGATGTTGATGACCGTGTCTTCGGTAAGGTTTTGCACCTCGCCCTTGGTCTGGCCGGTAATAAAACCGATCGCCCACATCCCGCGACGCGGATATTCCAGCAATACCGCCTGCCGGAACGCATTGGACTGGTTGGCCAACACGGTTTCAAGAATCTGTTTTACCGCGCTATAGATGCTGCGCACGGCCGGAATGCGGCCGAGGATGCGCTCGTAAAGCTTGATCAGTGCGCGACCGGCAAAGTTGGTCGTAAACCAGCCGACAATGGTGATGAAGACCAGAACGACCAGAAGTCCCAGGCCGGGAATGCCGTAATCCTGATAGCCCGCCGGCAGATATGTTTCGGGATTGTAATGTGACGGGATTAGTGGAATGACTTTGCTATCGACAAACTCGATAAACCACCAGGCCAGACCGAACGTGATTGCAAGCGGCGCGCTTACAAGAATACCTGTCAGAAAATATGCCCGCATCCGGGCGAAAAAGCCCGGGCTGGGAAGAACATGACCGGAACCCTGATTTTCCGTATCATTTGTGTCGTCGCGCTTGGCGTTCATTGATCACCTGTGCTGAAGTGCCGCAACCAGACAGCTATTGGTAAGAATAGCCTTTGGTATTTAGTATTTGTAAGTAAGAATATGGCATTGCTGCGACATCGGATCGGGTTTCCCCGTTCCTTGAAGTGATAGCAGTATTCAAGTTTGCGGCGCAACCAAACAAACCGCAAATAGGCAAACAGAACCGTTGTGGAGACGTTTTGAAGGTCTGGATAGTCGAATATATTTACGACAATGATGGCTCGGTCGGGGTGAAAACGGCCAAGGTCCGGGCCCCGGATTATGAAACCGCACGGCAATTCGCCCTTGGCGACGCGCCTGCGCGGGATTTCGTGATGTCCTTGCATCCGGAATCCGAAGACCAGTTTCTTGGTACAACCGGCATTCGTGCGCGCGAAATGACCGGTCAGGTAGTTCACGAAGTCCCTGATCCGGACGATGATTTGGAAGAAGATGATGACGATTTCCGAGCTTGACGAAAGAACGTTTTTACCGCGGCCGATGATCGGTGTTGGTGCGGTTGTCTGGCATCAGGATCATGTCCTGCTTATTCAGCGCGGCAAGGAACCCAATATCGGCAGCTGGAGCATTCCCGGCGGCGCGCAAGAGATCGGTGAAACCGTTCGCGACGCAGTATGCCGCGAGGTCATGGAAGAAACCGGTGTTAAAATTTCAAGTCCGATCCTGGTCGATACGGTTGATCTGATTTCACGAACCGAAGACGACAAGGTGGAATATCACTATACCCTGATTGATTTCGTTGCGGTTGCCCTTAACCCCGACATCAGTCTGGGGGGGGATGCGGCCGATGCAAAATGGGTGAAGGTTGGCGATGTCACGAAATACGGTTTGTGGAGCAAAACCGTCGACGTGATCGCGAAATCCCGCGCGGTTCTTGAAGGCCGTTAATTGCCCAAGTTCCCGAGACCCCAAGCCCCCAAGCCCCGAAACGGGGCTGCTGGCAGATACAAAAAAGGCGGCACATCAAGGTGCCGCCTTTTGATTATTTGCTTCCTGCCCGATCAGGCTTGTGCATGCTGCATCAGAACGCTTTCCTGTAGCTTTTTGAAAGCACGGGCTTCCAACTGACGGACACGTTCGCGGCTGACACCGAAACGTTCACCGAGTTTCTCAAGCGTGATCGGATCATCGCTCAGGAAACGGGCCTTTATGATTTCCTGTTCGCGTTCAGGCAATTCACCAAGTGCGTTTTTCAGCATGCCGTTATGAAGAACGCGTTCCTCGGCATCAGCAACGATTGCTTCCGGACTTGGTGCATCCGACGACAGGGTATCAAGATATTCCATACCCTCGTCTTTTGGCATCGGCGTATTCAGCGAGAAATCACGCGCCGCCAGGCGACGGTTCATTTCAAGTGCTTCACGACCGGTTACGCCAAGCTTTTCGGCAACCTGATCAGCTTCATCCGGGGACAATTCGCCATTGTCATAGATATTGAGCTGACGTTTTGCCTTGCGCAGGCTGAAGAACAGTTTTTTCTGTGCGGCCATGGTGCCGAGTTTGACCATGGACCAGCTTTGCAGAATATATTCGGTTACCGCAGCGCGGATCCACCACATCGCATAGGTCGACAGACGGAAACCGCGTTCCGGATCAAATTTCTGTACGGCACGCATCAGGCCGGTATTGCCTTCGGCAACCAGGTCGGCCATCGGCAAGCCATAGCCGCGATACCCGAATGCAATTTTGGCAACAAGACGCAAGTGGCTGGTCACAAGTTTGTGGGCGGCCGCGGTGTCATCATGATCCTGATAACGATGGGCCAGCATGTATTCTTCGTCCGCGGTGAGCATCGGAAACTTCCAAACTTCGCGGAGATAACCCGAAAATCCCTCATCCTGGGGAACGGCTGGTAATTTAATGGCGCTCATTCTATGTCCTCCTGAGAGGTTTACGCGTCGACATCTGTATTGAATACGGAGTCCGTCAAAGATTAGATGACGCGCAAACACTGTCGGTTGTGAATTTATTCACTTGGACGACCGGAATTTAATGGGAGATATCACAAGTCCGGTCGCAATTTCATTCCATAGGTGTCTATGGAAGAGGACAGCAGACGCTAATAAGAAGTTCATTCATGGTGTCTCATCCTTACATGAAGCAAATCGACAAGTTACATGTCCGCCAATAGGCCGGACTTTGATCCGGCGGTGCCTTTGGGCCCCCACCCGCAATTCTTAATATATCTAAACCTGACCAAATCAGTCAAGAACTTCTGACCAGTATTTCAGTTATATTAATCGTCCAATATCAGCATTTTACGATCGATAGCCGACAAACCCTGTCGGGTACTCGGAATGCCAATAATTCACGGTAAAATCGATATGAGGCGAAACAAAGGCAAGCTGTCCAAATTCGGTGTCACTGATGACCCTTAGTCAAATACACGGTTCCAAGGTGACCAAAAGGTAACCGTCGACATCAAAGGAACTGGTATCCGCGAACCGCCTGATATAGGGTCGCGCACCACGCTTGATTACCAGGAATATCGTATGTCTGCTTTTCCATCGACAAATCCGTGCCCCTGCGGCAATCGGGAAACCTATGGCGATTGTTGTGGCCGGTTCCATGCGGGCGACAGCATGCCGGAAACAGCCGAAAAGCTGATGCGATCACGCTATAGTGCATTTGTGGTTCGCAATGGTGACTACCTTGCGGCAACTCTTGCCCAGGAAAAACGGGCGGACTTCGATGCCGATGGGATCAGGGATGATCAAACCCAGTGGACCGGACTTGAAATCATTGACCGCGCAAAGGGCGGCCTCCTCGATCAGACGGGTATTGTCGAATTTGTCGCAAGCTTCATTGAAAACGGACAAACATATCAGTTGCATGAACGATCAAATTTCGTCCGGCGCGACGGCAAGTGGTTCTATGTTGACGGCGTCTTTCCATCAGAAGGCCAGTCGGCAACTATTGCCACCCAGGGCACAAGTGCCGTTGTCGGCGCCAAAGCGGGCCGTAATGATCCCTGCCCGTGCGGATCGGGGAAAAAGTTCAAGAAGTGCTGCGGCTAGCAGAGCTGACAAATTCCAGTGCCCAGCGATGAAATGGTCTGATTAGACTGTCGTGGGCTTCCTGATACGGCATCCAGACCAGTTCGTGGTCATCTTCAAGCGGCGGGCCGAGTTTTTCTGTCAGTTCACATTCAAAGAAGGTGCCACGTTTAAGGCGGTATCTGCCTTTGGCGAAATTGTTCACATATTGTGATGCAAACCCCAGACGGGAAATAATCCGGATGCGATATCCGGACTCTTCATAGGCTTCGCGATAAAGCGCATCCTGCTCGCTTTCACCCGGCTCAACCCCGCCCCCCAGAAGAACGATCCCCTTGGGTGTGCGCGCAACAGCAACCTTGCCCTCGCCATTTCGAATAACGGCATAGGAGCAGTCCTGAACAACATAGCTTTGCCCCATGCGCGGGGTTCCAAAAACTGGGCTTACCAAATCGGATCTACTTGCCTTCTGAAATGATTGCCGTTGCCAGCAAATATCCGGGTTTCTATTTGATTTTTAACGCGATAGCACGATCAAGCAATGCTTGGCAACGCGTAGGAACACATGAACCATTGAGTTCCCAAAACTGCCAAACAGGTCCGGGTGCCTGATTAAATTCATCTTTGCACGAAAGTCACAATCTGTCTGTTGTTGATCATGTCACAAAAAGGACCGTCAATAGAGACAGCGTACGGAATGAACTTACTGCTTTATGAAAACACCCCGAAACAGCTTTGTTCCGGGGTGTTTTGAAAATCGTGTCAGTAATGAATTCTTAGAACGGAATTTCGTCATCCAGGTCCGGTGCGGAACCGCCGCTCGACGATCCGCCGTTACCCCAGCCTGCGTCAGAACCGCCGCCGAAGCCGCCATTGTCAGAACCGCCATAACCGCCGCCGGATGATGAACTGCCACCCATGCCGCCGCCACCTTCGCCGCGGTTATCAAGCATGGTCAGGTTGGAGTTAAAGCCTTCAAGCACGACTTCGGTCGTATAGTTGTCCTTGCCGTCCTGTCCCTGCCATTTGCGGGTGCGCAGCTGGCCTTCGATATAAAGCTTGCTGCCTTTTTTGACGAAGCGTTCGACAACGTCTGCAAGGCCTTCGTTGAAGACTACAATGCGATGCCATTCGGTACGTTCGCGGCGCTCACCAGACTGACGGTCGCGCCACTGTTCGGAGGTCGCAATGCTGAAATTGGCGATTTTCTTACCGGCCTGGGTGAACCGGATTTCAGGATCGCGCCCGAGGTTCCCGACGAGAATGACTTTATTGACACTACCAGCCATGGGTTATCTTCCAAGTTTGTGTTGTCCGCTGTCCCGAATGATCAGGACTTGTGAATTATCATTGCGCAAAAATGCGCTGCATTAAAGTTTCAAGTGAAACGCGATCTGTTTCATCAAACGAGCCATACTCGACACTATCCACGTCAAGCACCGCAATCAACAGTCCATCACGATTGATGACCGGAACGACGATTTCGGAATTGGAACGGCTGTCGCACGCGATATGCCCCGGAAATGCGTGCACATCGGCAACAAGCTGGGTCTCGCGGGTGGCAGCAGCTGTTCCGCATACGCCACGACCGAATGGAATGCGCAAGCAGCCCAGCGTGCCCTGATACGGGCCGACGACCAATTCATTTTCCTTTTTGGGATCAACCACGTAAAAGCCGGTCCAGAAGTAATAATCAAACTTCTCCGACAGGATGCACGATACTGTCGCCATCAATGCGGTGACGTTCGTTTCGCCCTCTGTGATGCTGATCAGTTCTTTTTCTGCTTCGGCATACAGGGATTTTTTAATGTCTGGCTGCACGGTGATCTCCATGTTCTTTGACGATACGAACTACCCCGTTCGCCCCCTGCGATACAAGGGCAAATTGACCGATAGACGAAACAAAAATACCCCCGGCACAGGATATACGCCGGAGGTATCTGAAATCAGCTTGTAAACAGCGATTAAAGACGATTGCCACTTTCCGTATCGAACAGATGAATTTTGTCGGCCTGCACTGTTAGGCCAAGGGCATCATTTCTGGAAAAATTGTGCGTCCCTTGTAGGCGAAGCGTGACATTGTCGGCTTTGCTTCCGAAATCCAGATAGACAAGGGTTTCTGCCCCAAGGGATTCCACCATGCGCACAGTGGCATTGATCATTCCCTGCCCGGTTTGCGCGATGCTGAGATGTTCCGGTCGGATGCCCGCTACAACAGCCCGTCCACCAGCAATATTATGGTCGATATCAAGCATCCCCCCGTCGCCGACAGTCACATGTTTACCATCGTCGGAAATAACACCATCGAGGAAGTTCATCGCCGGGGATCCAATGAACCCTGCCACGAACCGGGTTGCCGGCTTTTCATATATGTCAATCGGTGTCCCGATCTGCTCGGCAATGCCGCCGTTCATCACAATCAGACGATCGGCAAGGGTCATGGCTTCGACCTGGTCATGGGTGACATACACAGACGTAATGCCAAGGCGCTGCTGAAGGTTCTTGATTTCCAGGCGCATATCAACGCGCAGCTTGGCATCAAGGTTTGAAAGCGGTTCGTCAAACAGGAAGACTTTGGGCTGGCGAACAATTGCGCGGCCCATGGCAACGCGTTGACGCTGCCCACCGGAAAGCTGACGAGGTTTGCGATCAAGGTGATCTTCAAGCTGAAGAATTCGGGCTGCTTCGCGAACCTTGCTTTCGATATCGGCCTTGCTGTAGCCGCGATTGCGAAGGCCATAAGCCATGTTGTCAAAATTGTTCATGTGCGGATAAAGCGCATAGTTCTGAAACACCATTGCAATATCGCGATCAGCCGGTGCCACTTTGTTGACGACTTTGCCATCGATACTGATTTCACCGCCTGAAATGCTTTCAAGGCCGGCGATCATGCGCAGCAAGGTGGATTTTCCGCATCCGGACGGTCCGACAAGGACGGTAAATTCGCCATCTTCAATGGCAAGATCAATGCCATGAATGGCCTTGAAGCCGTTCGGATAGGTCTTTTCAGCCTGGTTAAGGGTAACTGTTGCCATCGTGGTATCCTGTATTCGGATCAGTTGTTGTCAGCTCAGCAAGTGTCGGGAGACAGAATTATTTCTCTGTCTCGACCAGACCCTTGATGAACATGCGCTGGAAGATGACCACCACCAGAACCGGCGGAATGGTGGCCATGATTGTCAGGGCAAATGCCTTGGGGAACTGCGGGATTTGTCCGCCTTCATATAGCGAGTTATAGACCTGCTTGATGCCGATCACGATGGTATAAAGCTGATCATCGGTGGTCATCAGAAGCGGCCAGAGATACTGGTTCCAGCCAACGACAAACATGATGATAAAGATCGCAGCAATCATGGTGACCGAAAGCGGTACAAGAATATCGATAAAGAACCGGATGGGCCCTGCCCCGTCCAAACGGGCGGCTTCAAGTAGTTCATCCGGGACCGAGCGGTAAAACTGCCGGAAAAAGAAAGTCCCGGTCGCCGATGCAATCAGCGGCAGGATCAACCCGGTATAAGTGTTTAACAAGCCAAGGTTTGCCACAACCTCGTATGAGGGCACAATGCGTACCTCAAGCGGGAGCAACAGGGTCGAAAAGATCACCCAGAAAAGCGGCACCGCCAGTTTGAAGCGGAAATAGACAATCGCATAGGCTGCCATCATCGAGATAATGACTTTGCCAATTGCAAAGCCAAGCCCGAGCACCATGCTGTTAAACAGCATTTCAAGTGCGGTGACCCTGCCCTTTGTGGCCGACGGATCAAACAGGATTGCCCCATAATTATCGATCATATGTCCACCCGGCCAGAATTGCAGACCGTTCTGGAAAATGAATTCACGGGTATGCGTCGATGACGCAAAGGCAATCCAGACCGGCATGATCATAAAGAGCGCGCCCAAAATCAGAATTGTGTGGTTGGTAAAAATTCGCCATTTCGACTGATACATCTGGGCCCCCTAGTAATGCACTTTGCGTTCGATGAACCGGAACTGGAACACCGTCAGTACGCTGACCATGATCATCAGAAGCACCGACTGGGCCGAACTGCCGCCAAGATCGGCACCGATGAACCCATCGACATAGACCTTGTAAACAAGGGTCGCCGTGGCCCCGCCCGGCGAACCTTTGGTCGATACGTCAATGATGCCAAAGGTTTCAAAGAACGCGTAGGTCAGGTTGATCACCAGCAGGAAGAATGTCGTTGGTGCCAAAAGCGGGAATGTAATCGTCCAAAAACGCCGTTCAGCACTTTTGCAATCAAGTGTGGCTGCTTCCTGAACCGATTTCGGGATTCCCTGAAGGCCGGACAGGAAAAAAATGAAATTGACGCTGACCTGTTTCCAGACCGCAATCAGAATGACGACAAAAGCCGCGTCATCGGCATTCTGGATATGATTGAATTCAAAACCGAAACTGTTGAAGGCCTTGTAAAGATCGCCCATCAACGGGTTGAACATCATATTGCCCAGCAATCCGGCCACCGGCGGCGCAATCGCATATCCCCACATCAGAAGGGTCCGATAGGATTTAGCCCCGCGAATGACTTCGTCTGCACGAACGGCCAGGAAAAGTGAAATTGCTATCGAAATAACCGCAACCAGTACCGAAAAGATCACTGTAAAGATCGCAGACCGGCTCCAGGACGCGCTTGACAGCACATCCTCGAAATTGCGGAACCAGACGAACTGCGACGACATGCCAAACGCGTCTTCAAGCAGGAAGGACTGGTAAACCGCCTGTGCGGCAGGCCACAGGAAAAATATCGAAATTATCAAAATCTGGGGTGCAATAAAAAGATACGGCACCGCGCTATGTTCAAATTGTACGCGCTTCATCGCTCACGCCACCATTAATCACGTCCGGAAAATGCAAAACAGGGCGACCAGCAATGGGCCGCCCCGCATTTGCGTAAGGCTGTTTAGTTGGAATAGGTGTCGTTGAAGCGCTTCAGAAGGCCGTTGGCTTCTTCTTCGATCGTGTTGAAGGCTGCATCAACGGTTTCTTCGCCGTTCATGATTTTGTCGACTTCACGATAGATGACTTCGCGGATCTGGACATAGAAACCAAGACGGTACCCTTTGGTCCAGTCGCCACCTTCTTCAGACAGCTGCTGAATGCCGACTTCTGCATCCGGGCTTTCTTTGTAATAGCCGTCTTTTTTCGCCAGTTCATATGCCGCATTGGTGATCGGCACATAACCGGTTTCCTTGTGCCAGTAATACTGGGTTTCCGGCTTGGTCAGGAATTGGAAGAATGCGGCAACGCCTGCATCTTCTTCTGCGCTATGGCCCGAGAAAGCAAACAGCGAAGCACCACCGATGAAGGTTGATTTCGGGGCATCACCAACGCCTTTCCAGTACGGAAGGGTCGACGTACCAAAGTCAAACTGGGCCGAGTTGCGAAGGCCACCGAAGGAGCCGGACGAACCGATCCACATGGCAACCTGCTGCTGAACGAAAGCGTCCTGGTTCGCGCCCCATGCACGGCCGTAATAGCCATAATATCCGGCGTCTTTCCAATCCTTGACGTGCTGCCAGTGATCTTTCAGCGCGTCGTTGTTATAAAGGATTTCAACGTCAGTGCTGTCATAACCGTTATTGGCAGTGGCCATCTGCAGGTTGTGACGGGACATGAAGTTTTCAAAGAAGATCCACGGGCTGTGCGACTGGGCAAGCGCGATATAGCCAGCTTCTTTAAGCTTCGGAGCTGCTTCTTCGAATTCCTGCCAGGTCTTCGGTACATCAACGCCGGCTTTGGCAAGGGCTTCCTTGTTGTAATACAGAAGCGGGGTCGAGCTGTTGAACGGCATTCCGATCATCTTGCCGTCAGAATCGGCATAGAAATAACGAACGCCCGGGATGTAATCATTGATGTCAAATTTGACGTTGTTTTCTTCAAGCAGGTCCTGAACCGGCTTAACAGCGCCTTTTGCGTTAATGATCGTTGCAGCACCGGCGTCGAAGATCTGGATGATGTTCGGCTGGTTTTTCGCGCGGAATGCAGCGATACCGGCGGTCATGGTGTCTTCGTAGCCACCCTTGTTTACGGCTACAAGGTGGTAGTCGGACTGGCTCGCATTGAAATCTGCGGTGATCTGATCAACCACACCGCCAAGCGCGCCGTCCATGGCATGCCACCAGGTGATCTCCGTTGCTGCTTCTGCGGTGTTGCCAAGTGCAAACACAGCAGCCGCTGCCATAAGCGTCTTGCGAAACATGATCTGTTAGCTCCCAATTAAAAAGACATCTGCGTCAAACCGCCTGTTGCCCGGTTCGCCACAACGCATTTGTTTTCTGTCGGGAGACCTGTTTCCTCAAGTGACAGTTTTCGGAAATTTACTTTTTGAACGCGCAAATGATCAATATAGCGCCGCGATGCCGTCTAAAAACTCACAAACTGATGCATGGGTATGTTCACATGAACAGTAGAGAATGGTGAAGTGTACGGCCATTTTTCCACTTGTCGTGGCTCACTTCATTGCGAAGCCAAGTTCGCAGCTGCCTTCAATGTTAATCTTTTATTGCGATTTAATGACAATTTTTAAAGTCGCGATGATCAAGACTTGGGACTAGAAAACGACCACAACAAAACAAAGGGCGGCATTTCTGCCACCCTTTCATTTTGTTCGCAACTGAACGTACATTTGCCCCGATCAGTTTTTACTGTCGCGCTGGACAAAGACCGACAGCAACGCCAACCCGCCGGAAACAACGATCAGAAGCAGTGACAACGCATTCAGAACAGGTGTTGACCCCTGCTTCAAGCGGTCAAACATGGCAATGGTCAGCGGCGCGTCAGAACCGACCAGCATCAAGGTCGTATTGAAGTTTTCAAATGACATCAGAAACGCGACGATCCCGGCGCCGATCAATGCCGGCTTCAGGAAGGGAATGGTGATCGTCCACAGTGCGGCCCGCCGTGTCGCCCCAAGGTTCAAGGCTGCTTCTTCAAGACTGACGTCGAATTTGCGAAGGCGTGCGGATATCACAAGCGTCGTGATGGTCGTGACAAAGGCAAACTGGCCAATAATCACCAGAAACAGCCCCGGACGCAGAAATTCGAGGTCCCAGCCAATCGCCTCTTCGATGCCATTGGCAATCGCATTCGAGAACACCAGAATGGATATCCCCAGAATAACCCCGGGGATCACCAGAGGCGATAACGAAACAATATAAAGCAGGTTCTTGCCGGGAAACTTGCTGCGTTCGAACAGAAACGCGTTACATGTTCCGACTGTTACGGACAGAACCGTAACCCAGAAGGCAACAAATGCCGAAACGCCGACACTTTCAAGAAGCTTGGTGTCATTGAAGATGCCGATATAGGGATCTTCATTCCCGAAAAACCACGCCAACGTGCCGCCTTCCCACGGCATTGACGGAAACAGACTGTCATTGAAGGCAAATACGCCAACGACAATCAGCGGTGCGCTCAGATAAACAAAGAACAACGCGATATAGGTTGAATACAAGCCCTTGTAGAATTTGGGCTGTGGAATGCTTGGTATCATGTCTTCCCCCTAGCCCACGGTTTCCGAAAGAGTCTGTTTGCTGAGTTTGAGGCCAACCCAGACAATTACGGACGACAATATCAGCAACAGGAACCCAAACGCGGAGCCGGATTCCCAGTTAAAGCGTGTGATGAACTGGGTATAGATCTGCTCTGTGAACCACAGGCTGTCTTTCCCGCCCAAAAGATTTGGGGTCAGATAATTGCCCAGCGTCAGCATGAAGACCACGATACAACCGGACGCAATACCGGGCATTGCATGCGGGATAACGATATCGCGGGTCACGGTAAATGCATTCCCGCCCAGGTCATAACCGGCCTCAATCAGGCTGTCATCCAAACTGTCGAGAACCGACACAAGGGGGACAACCATGAACAACATGGATGTGTAAACAAGGCCAATCATGATAGCCGCATCGTTATAAAGCATTTCAACCGGGCCATCCGCAAGGCCAGCCCATTGCAGGAAATTGCTGATCACACCGCTTTCACGCAAAAGGATCATCCAGCCGAAGGTCCGCACAAGCTCTGACACCCAGAACGGGATAAGGCACATCAGGAACAGAACGTTCTTGCCTTTGCCTCGCATCACTTTGGCGATGTAATAGGAAACCGGAAAACCGATAATCAGGGTCAAAGCCGTTGCGAAAATAGACATGACCGCAGTGCGGACATAGGTGTTCCAATACAGGGGTTCAGCAAAGAATTCGATATAGTTGATCAGGCTGAATTCATATTTCCCATACGAAATACGTTCGCGCATCGACACCAGAAAAAGATCAACATGCGGAAGAATAACCAGCAGAAACAGCCACAGCAGCAACGGCATTGCCAAAAGCAGCAAGCCGAAGCGGAAAGTGCCGCCCGCGGTTATGGACGCGGATTTGTTCATGCCCCTGCTCCGCTTTGGTTAGCAGCAAAGCATCGGGTATTTTCAACAGTCCAGCCAAGTGTGATTTCGTCACCGGCCCGCACCGACGCATACGCACCGGTTTGCGGTAGTGCCACCGTCATCTCGTGACCGGTTGCAACATCACGAACCTGCAGGCTGCTTGCCGCGCCATTAAACAGAACGTTCTCCACCTTCGCAGAAATGGTGTTTTCAGCATCACTGGCCCCGTCAATTGCGATGGCTTCGGGGCGGACAAAGATTTCGACATTCTGACCTTCGACCAAGGGCATATGCGCATCGCGTTTGGCCAACACCTTGCCGCCAGTCGGAAGGATGACTTCGACCTTGTTGTCATCACCGCTACCGATTGTTCCGGTCCACCGGTTGCTTTCTCCAACGAAGCCGGCAACGAATGCTGTTTTCGGGTTGTAATAAAGATCTTGTGGTGCGCCCACCTGCTCAAAACGGCCGGCATTCATGACGGCAACCTGATCCGACATCACCAGCGCTTCGGACTGGTCATGGGTGATGTAGACAAAGGTTGTGCCGATCTCGTGCTGAAGCTGTTTGAGTTCGACTTTCATATGTTCGCGCAACTTAAGATCAAGCGCGCCCAATGGCTCGTCGAGAAGAAGCACAGCCGGGTCAAGCACAAGACAGCGGGCAATGGCGATACGCTGTTTCTGACCGCCGGAAAGCTGATTGACCTGTTTGGGCCCGGCATCGGGCAACCCGACACGCGCCAAGGTTTCGTTGACCTTTTTGGCAATCGTTTGTTTGTCAACACCGCGCCGTTTCAGACCATATGCAACGTTTTCCGCGACATTCATCATCGGAAACAGGGCCAAATGCTGAAATACCATATTGACCGGTCGGCGGTTTGGCGGAACGCCCAGCACCGATGATCCCTTGATCAGGATGTCACCGGATGTCGGCGCCTGAAACCCTGCCAGCATCCGAAGAAGCGTCGTCTTGCCACATCCGCTTGGACCCAGGATCGAGAAAAAAGAACCCTTCGGGATCGCAAGGGAAATGTCATTGACGGCGGTAAAGTCGTCAAAGGTTTTGACCACATTGCGGCATTCAAGGTCAAATTGGTCAGCCATAGGAGCCCTGTTCACGTTATTTTTGTTGGTGGAGCCTGTTGAACGGTTATTGCCGTTCCTGAAAGCACGATATCCCCGGCACATAAATATGCCGGGGACAAAGGTGTTTGGAAACGTGTTCCGTTAGTTCGACTGTGCTGCTTTCACACGGTCAAGAGTCTTGCCTTCGAGCACTTCCAGACCAGCCGGAACCGTCGGATACCACTTGATGTTGTCAAGATCAGCCGGCGGGAAGCTGCCCTGGAACTGAGCTTTCAGCTTGTCATCTGCAAACTCGTCGGCACCTTTGGACGCGGTGAAGTTCCCCGCGCTTGCCGTGATTTTGGCGGCGATTTCCGGCTGCATCACAAAGTTGATCCACTTATAGGCGGCATCTTCGTTTTTGGTCTTGCGCGGCAAGGCAAAGGTATCGATCCAGCCAAGCGCACCAGACTTCGGTGCAACAAAGGTGATGTCGGCATTGTCGTTATTGAGTTTCCAGCCGCCGGTATCCCACGCCATTGCGGCAACAACTTCACCCGAACGCACCAGGTTAAGCAGCGCATCGCCGCCTTCCCAATAGGTTTTCACGTTGGCTTTGCATTCGATCAGCTTGGCTTCGACGGCATCAAGGATTTCCTGATACTTGGCTTCGTCACCATAAGCAGCAAACGGATCCATACCCATTGCATAGGCAAAACCGATCAGCGTCGGGCGTTTCAGACGATATGAAACCTTGCCGGCCACTTCCGGTGCGCAAAGATCGGTATAGTCTTTGACAGCCGCGGCTTTGGAAGTATCAACGATCAGGCCGCTCGTGCCCCATACGTGGGGAACACCATACACTTCGCCGTCAACGGTGGTGTTTGATTTGGTTGCGTCGAGCATCGACGGAATGAATTTGTCGCTGTCAATTTTGCCAAGATCGATCGGCTTGTAGATGCCATATTCAAGCTGTGCACCTGCAATGCGATCCTGGGACGGCTGAGCAAGATCGAAACCGCCGCCGCCAGTAGCGCGCAATTTCGAGATCATGTCTTCGTTGTTCGACAGCGTCACTTCAACATCAATGCCGGTTTCTTTTTCGAACAGCTCGACAACTTCGTCAGGGGCATAGCCACCCCAGGTCAGCAGACGAAGTTCTTCAGCCTGAGCAGCCGAAACAAGCGAAACCATTCCTGCAAATGCTGTAAGGCTGAGCAAGGAACCACGCAATGCGCCGTGTTTTTTTGACATTTTGAACCCTCGTAATAAACGTGATGGCATTTCCCTGTAGCCGGACCGCGCATGCCATTTGGCTTTTGTTTCGTTCCGGCACGGAGCAATATCGCAAACATTGTTGTTGATACGAAAGAAAAAAGGTCATTTTTTCTTTCTTTTGAACAAATCACGTTCATTTTTGCGCCGACAGCCGCATCAGGGCAAGTTAAAGTTCTGCAACAATTAATCGACCCTGACGGTCGGTGCGCCCCCAAACGCCAAAAGGCGCCGGTTGTGGCGCCTTTTGATCCGAAGTCCTGTGATTGGAAGCTTTGTGAAATCTATTCTTCCGCGCTGAATTCAGCCGGACAATCGACTTTCTGGTACGCTTTGCCCTTGTCATTGAAAAGATGTGCGGCACCGGCTGGTGCGGACGCTGTAACGGTTTCACCGATTTTGACACGGCTATGTCCCGGCGCACGAACGGTGACCCGATCACCATTGGCAAGCTTCAAATACAAATAGGTAGAGTCGCCCAGCTTCTCGACCACATCAACCACGCCACTGACAGTAAGCGCGCCTTCGTCGCCAAGTCCCAGATGCTCGGGGCGAATGCCAAGTTCAACCTGTTTGCCGATATCCGCCTGATCAACATTGAACGGCAGCACGGATTTCATACCCCCGGGGACGGAAACTGTGGCCTGCCCCTGCCCGACGGCATCAATAGTGACCTTGGTGAAGTTCATGGCCGGTGACCCGATAAAACCGGCAACAAAGCGGGTTTCCGGATGATGATAAAGCTGCATCGGCGATCCGACCTGCTCGACATTCCCGCCATTCATCACAACGATCTTGTCCGCCAGTGTCATGGCTTCGACCTGATCGTGCGTGACATAGATGATTGTCGATTTAAGGTCCTGATGCAGCTTGGCAATTTCAATGCGGGTCTGGACACGCAATGCGGCATCAAGGTTGGACAACGGTTCGTCAAACAGGAAGACCTTGGGTTGGCGCACGATCGCACGGCCAATCGCAACGCGCTGGCGCTGACCACCTGAAAGCTCGGACGGACGCCGGTCAAGAAGCTGATCAAGTTGCAGGATACGGGCGGCTTCGCGTACCCGGGCATCGATTGCCGCCTTGTCCTGTTTGTCGAGCTTAAGCCCGAAGGCCATGTTTTTGTAAACTGTCATGTGCGGATATAGCGCATAGGACTGGAACACCATGGCAATACCGCGATCACGCGGGCTTTTGGTGTTTACCACCTCTCCATCGATCATCAGATCGCCGCCCGTGATGTCTTCAAGGCCTGCAATAATTCGCAACAAGGTTGATTTGCCGCAGCCCGACGGTCCAACAAACACAACGAATTCACCGTCTTTGACATCCAGATCAATGCCGTGCAGCACATCCACAGCGCCATAGCTTTTGCGGATCTGGTCAAGTTTCAAGTCAGCCATTTATTCAAAGCTCCTATCAGCCAACAGTTACTTCACCGCGCCGGATGTCAGGCCGCGAATGAGTTGTCGGGAGAAAATCAGATAAAGGATAAGGATCGGAATGATCGCAAGGCTCAGCGACGCCAGAACCGCATTCCAGTCTGTCACATACTGGCCAATGAATTGCTGCACACCAAGGGTGATGGTCTGTTTACCGTCACCGGGTGCGAGGATCAGAGGGAACCACAGATCATTCCAGATCGGGATCATTGTAAATACAGCAACCGTCGCAACAGCTGGCCGGATCAAAGGCAAAATGATCGCAAAGAAAATCTTGAACTCCCCGACCCCGTCGCATCTTGCGGCTTCTTTCAAATCCTTGGGAATTTGATGCATGAATTCGGTCAGGATAAAGATTGCCAAGGGCAAGCCTTGCGCGACATAGACCAGCACCAGCGCCGTCAGGGTGTTGACCAATCCCATATCGACAATCAGGTTCAGGATAGACACCGATCCCAGACGGATCGGCACCATGATGCCAATTGCAAGATACAGGGCCAATGCGGTGTTACCCGGGAACTTGTATTCCGACAGCGCCCATGCCGCCATTGCTGCCAACAGCAGAACAATAACAATGGTCACGATGGTCACGGTAAAGCTGTTATAGAAAAACAGCTCGAAATTTGATTTCGCCAGAACCTTGGTGAATCCTTCAAGACTGAAGGTCTCCGCATTCGGCAAGCCCATCGGATCGCGAAAGATGCCTTTGCGCGTCTTGAAGGCGTTGATGACCACAAGAAAAATCGGATAAAGCGCAACCAGGGTATAGGTCAGCAAGATCGCGTGCACGATGACTGCGCGGCTGGCGTCTTCTCTGCGGATGTTTGCAAAACTCATATTCGCCCCCGACTACAGCTGATAGCGCGCCAGTCGGCGCTGAATGGCGAACAGATAGAACAGAACGCCTGCCAGAATGATCAGGAACATCAAGGATGCAACGGTGGCGCCCAAATGCGGATCGCCCAGCTGCAACTGATAACCAAAGAATGTGCGATAGAACAAGGTGCCCATGATATCGGTCGAGAAGTTAGGGCCGGCCAACGCACCCTTTACCGCATATATCAGATCGAACGCATTGAAATTACCGACAAAAGTCAAAATCGACACCATCGCGACAGTCGGCAAAACCAATGGCAGTTTGATGTGAATGAAGACTTCGAAATGGGTCGCGCCATCAACAATCGCCGCATCCACCAGATCGTCGGGAATGGCCAGCAAGGCCGCATAGATCAGCATCAAAGGAATGCCGACCCACTGCCAGACCGAAATGAAGGAAAGCGTAATCAGTGCACTACCTTCTTTGCCAAGCCACGGTCCAAACAGCGATTTCAGGCCAACAATATCAAGAAGGTCCGCACCAACTCCCCAAACCGGGCTCAGGATCAACTGCCAGATAAAGCCGACAATCACGACTGATAACATGGTCGGCATGATCATCATGGTGCGATATGTGTTGCGGAACCGCAATTGCGGCAGGCTCAGAATACCGGCCAGCGCAATACCGATCGGGTTCTGGATCAGCATATGAACCGCAAAGAACTTCATATTGTTCCAGAAGCTGTTCCAGAAGGTCGCAGACCAGTCCGGATCCGCCAAAATCGTGCGGTAATTGTCAAGGCCGACAAAAGCCGCCTCACCGCCGCTTGGCGTTGCGTAGAAGCTTAACCGGATGGAATCAAGCAGCGGATAGATCATAAACAGTGTGTAAATGATCGTTGCTGGGGCCAGAAAGGCAATCACAGGCAGTTTTGCCTTGCGCCAATCGGTCATGGGGCCGGAATGCGCCATACCCTGTCCTGTTATCCAAGATTTAAAAGAATGAAGACCTGCTTGGATCTTCTGTAATCAGTGAACCGCAGTTTCGCCCGGCGGTCGGGCTGCTTGCCTGCAATGGCACGGCAAACATCAACGATGAATGAAGGATGGCAGAAACCGGTCGTTCCCGCCATCCTTTCAGTTCTTTACTGGTGCGGTGCGTACCATTTCGCCAGACCAGCTTCCGCAGCGCCGGCTGCTTCTTCCGGGGTCAGCGTACCGTTGATAACTTGGGCCGAAAGGTTCCACAGGTCGTTTTCAAGGTTCGGCGTGCCACGCGAAAGGATCTGGTATGAGTTACGAATGGTGGACTCGCACTTCTGGCGCCAGCTTACAAACTCGCTGGCGACCGGATCGGTTACTTCGACCGTGTGGTTCGACAAGGAGAAGAAGCCCGGCAGCGCGTTGGAATAAAGCTCGGCAAATTCCGAACCGGTCATCCATTCAAGAAACAGCTTTGCTTCGGCTGCGTTTTTGGAATCCGCATTCAGACCAAGTGCAATATCGGTGTGGTCACTGATATAGCAGGTGTCTGCACCGGCTGCTGCGGGCGGCGGGAATGCACCGAACTCGAAATCGGCCTGGTTGTTAAACAGCGAAATATCCCAGGAACCTGCCGGATAAACAGCGGCACGACCAAGCGAGAACAGGTTCTGTGCATCCGGATAGGAAATGGCTTCATAGCCGTCCGGAAGGTAGTTTTTCCAGCTTGCCAGTTCCTTGAAGGTGTCGACATAGGCGGCATCGGTGAATTTTGCGCTGCCATCGATCAATGCCTTGCGGCCTGCTTCACCGTCCCAGTAGTTGGGACCGATATTCTGGAAGCCCATGGTGGCTGCTTCCCACTGGTCCGCAGTGCCCATCGCCATCGGGATGTAGCTGCCGTCTTCCTTGATTTTATCAAGGGCAGCATAAAACTCTTCGCGGGTTTTCGGGACTTCAACGCCAACTTCTTCAAAGGCTTCCTTGTTATAGATGAAGCCATGAATGACCGATGCCATCGGCAAGCAGAAAGTGACTGCGCCATCGTCGGTCTGCCAGGCAGATTTGGCAACGTCCGAGAAGTTGTCCATGCCTTTAAGGTCGTCAAGAGCGGCAAGATTGCCCTGCTTGTAAAGTTCAAGCGATGCATCAAACGGACGGCACGTGATCAGGTCGCCCGCGGTACCACCAGCCAGTTTTGCGTTTACCGATGCGTTATATTCGGTCGGCGGGGTCGGCTTGAACGATACCTTGATGTCAGGGTGAACTTCATTGAATGCCGGAATGATTTTTTCATTCCAGATATCAATATCGTCATTGCGCCAGCTTTCAATTACGAGTTCGCCAGCAGACGCCATCGACGGAACCAGGGCGACACTTGCCGCCAGGGCCCCGGCCAGGCCTTTTGCTAAGACTTTATTCGACATTTATGCCTCCTCTGATCAATGTCGGCGGACTGGCACCGTGTTGATGTCAGTTCCTGTACTCAAGTGCCGCCCGGAGATTTCCATTAGACAGCGCAAGAATTTCTTTTGCCCGGTCGGGGCTGTGACCCTTGGTCACCAGCACCGCCACGCGGATATCGAAATCGGATTTTTCCAGGGCATCTGATGCAAGTTCGGCGTCGCAAGATGCAATATGCGACACGATCCGAACCGCCCGGCCCCGAAGTTTGATATTCTCGGCGCGCATGCCAACCATCAGGTTGTCGAACAATCGGCCCAACTTGTTCATCACAAGGGTCGACAGAATGTTCAGGGCTGCTTTTTGCGCGGTACCGGCCCCCATGCGTGTGGATCCGGCAACCACTTCCGGCGCGCTATCTAGAAAGATACCGGTTTCTGCGACGCCAAGAATTTTGCCATCCTGATTGTTACAGATGCCCACCGTAAAGGCCCCGCGATCACGGGCAAGTTCGAGCGCGCGCACCGTGTAAGGGGTCGCGCCGCTGGCAGCGATCGCAATTACTGCATCATTTTCTGAAATGTTGTTCTGGGAAATTTCACGTTCGGCAAGGCTGGTATCATCCTCGGCACCATTGAATTCGTTCGGCGCACTTTGAACCCCGCCAGCCAGCATCACGATGGTATGGCTTTCAGGCCAGCCAAAGGTGCCGCCAAGTTCCTTGGCATCTTGCCAGGCGACGGTACCCGATGTTCCGGCTCCGACGTAAACGAGACGCCCGCCGCCCCCCAGGCGGCGCGCTATACCATTGGCGGCTGTCGCCAAATCCCCCAAGATTGGACCAACCGAGGCCACAGCGCGCATCTGGCCTTCCCACAAGGCCATAAGGAAATCGGCGTCGGACCATTGATCCAACCCGGCAAATCGCGAATCAAAATCTTCTGTGCGTGATGCCATTTTTCCGTCTCCCTCCGCAAATTAAATACCATTGTGATACCAGCAACGCAAGCTGCTTGATGAATAATTTGTGCCACAGCTCGGATATCGGGAGATATCTCTAGTTAAAACAATGGATTGTATAATGATATCAATTTTGTGCAAAAGCTTCTGCGTATATGTATGGACTCCAAACTCAGACCAGTAACAGTTTTAGTGGCGTTATATTGGTATTGCTTTTTAAGATACCACTCTGCTATGCTCGCCCTATGAATGAGAAGGCAGTTGCTTTGAGATGAAAAACGAACAGCTTTATCTTGGTGTTGATGGCGGCGGAACGCAGTGCCGCGTTCGGATTGCAGATGCATCCGGACGGATCCTTGGTGAAGCTGTGCGTGGTGGTGCGAATACGCGGCTTGGAGTCGATTACGTATTTGGCGAAATCATCGCAGCGGCGAAAATGGCCCTTTCCAATGCCGGACTTGATGAAAAATGCCTTGGCGATCTGCATGCGGGCCTTGGGCTTGCGGGACTTCCACTAACGCGTGATCGTCAGCTTGTGCAGTCCTATAATCACCCGTTCGCCGACATCTGCTTTGCGACTGATGCCTACACAGCATGCCTTGGTGCGCATGATGGCCAGAATGGCGCCATCCTGATTGTCGGGACCGGAACATGTGGTCAGGCAATCATCGGGGATCGACAGTTGTCTGTTGCCGGTTGGGGGTTCGAGGTTTCCGATCTTGGAAGCGGCGCGAGAATTGGACGCAATGCCATTGAAACCGCCCTGCTTGCCCATGATGGTCTGGCAAGGAAAACCGATCTGACCGCAGCGGTCATGGCCCGGTTTGATCATGACCCCGAAAATATCGTCATATTTGCGGAAAAAGCAAAGCCGTCCGACTATGGAAAACTCTGCCCGATGGTATTTGATGCCGAAGCGGCTGGTGACAGTGTGGCGATTGACCTGATCCAGATTGCCGTCGACGCCAATCTGGCAATCTTGCGCCGGTTGGTTGATTTCGGTGCGCCGCGACTAACCCTTATGGGCGGACTGGCAGAACAGATGGCCCGGCGCATGCCACCCGAAATTGCCGAATTGCTGGTGCCCGCGAAATTTGACGCCATGCATGGGGCTATCTTGATGGCCAAGCAACATGAAAGAGCCGCCGCATGATCGCAACGTCGGACGTCATTGCCAATCTCAGAACCCGCGACATCGAAAATAACGGGAATGGTCCTTTGTACCGTCGGCTGCAATCGGCGCTTAAGGCTGTGATTGATGATGGAATTTTGCAGGTCGAAGATGCCCTGCCCAGCGAGCGCGATCTGGCAACCGAACTTGGCATTTCACGGGTAACGGTTCGCAATGCGATGCGCGCCCTTGTCGAGGAAGGTGTTCTGGTTCAACGCCACGGTGCCGGAACGTTCGTTGCGCCGCGTGTCGAGCAGGCCCTGTCACGCCTGACATCCTTTACCGAGGACATGATCACCCGTGGCATGGATCCCGGGGCCGTCTGGATCGAAAAAACACTTGGTCATGCCTCACCCGAAGAAGCCATGGCGCTTAATCTGTCGCCCGGCACCGAAGTTACAAGGCTGCGTCGTTTGCGTACTGCCAATGACAAGCCAATGGCACTTGAATATGCGGTAATTCCGCGCGCCTTCCTGCCCAGCCCGGATGAAGTCGACAAATCGCTTTATGACGCGCTGGCGAAATACAACAAAAAGCCTGAACGCGCGCTTCAGCGGCTTCGGGCAGAACTTTTCGATGGCGAAACCGCCAAAATTCTGGGCGTTCCGGAAGGCAGTGCCGCGCTCTATATCGAGCGGCGGTCCTTCCTGGCAAATGGAACCCCGGTTGAGTTCACCCGGTCCTATTACCGTGGTGACAGTTACGACTTTATTGCTGAAATGCAGGTGGATGCCCGTTGACCAGATCAACGCATCCACCGGAAACCAAGGGAATACGGCATATGACAACGAATTGGCGCCCGCAAACACAGATGGGCCGCGAATTGGCAGAGGCCCCGGAAGTCGTTGCAACGCAGCTTGCCGGCAACAAGGACGCAATTGCCAAACTTGCTGACGATCTGCGCGCCAATCCGCCGAAATTTGTCGTGACCTGTGGTCGTGGCAGCTCGGACCACGCGACCCTTTATGCCAAGTACCTTATGGAAAGTCAGTTGGGCATTCCGGTGGTATCGGCCGCACCCTCGATCGTATCGATCTATAACCGGTCGATCGCCTCAAAGGATGCACTGTTCATTGCAGTTTCCCAATCAGGCAAAAGTCCCGACCTTGTCAAAAATGCCGAGGCGGCCCGTGACGCAGGCGCACGAACCGTCGCACTGGTCAATGTGGTCGGCTCCCCGCTTGCCGAAACTGTCGATCATGTCATCCCCCTGATGGCTGGTCCGGAAACAAGTGTTGCTGCAACCAAATCCTATATCGCCACATTGTCGGCGATTGCCCAGATCGTCGGTGCATGGACACAGGACGACGCATTCAACAAGGGTCTTGGCAATCTTCCGCAATCCCTGCGCGCCGCACTTGAAAAGGATTGGCTGGGGGCCTCGGAAACCATCGCCAAATCAAACGGGCTTTATGTCATTGGCCGCGGACCTGCCTTTGCAATCGCCCAGGAGGCAGCCCTTAAATTCAAAGAAACCAGCAGCTTGCATGCCGAAGCTTTTAGCGCGGCTGAAGTAAAGCATGGCCCGATGGCGCTGGTAACGCCGACCTTCCCGATGCTGGTCTTTTCACAGCAAGACGCATCGCGCGACAGTGTCGAGGACTTTCTGGCGGAAATGCGTGCCAAGACCGACAACCTGTTTGCAGCCGAAACCGGATATGCGGACGTAAAGGGACACCTTCCGGTGGTCGAGGATATCCATCCGTTGCTTGCCCCGATTACGATGATCCAGACCTTTTATACACTTGCTGAAAGTGTTGCGCTGGCGCGCGGCTGTAATCCGGATGCCCCGCCGCATCTATCGAAAGTGACGGAGACGCACTAATGACCAGTTTTGCCATTGCCAATGCCCGCATTTTCGACGGGACAAAATTTCTCGACGGAAAGGCGGTTGTCATACGCGATGGCAAAATTGATGCCATTTGCCCGGATAACGCCCTACCCGACGGGATTGATGTTGTCGATGGCAAGGGACAGGTTCTTGCCCCCGGACTGATTGATGTTCAGGTCAATGGTGGTGGCGGTGTTCTTTTGAATGATAATCCGGATGTCGCTGGTATTCGCGCCATCATGGCGGCCCATCGCAAATTTGGTACCACGGCGATGCTACCGACCCTGATCACGGATTATCGTGACAAGATGGAAGCAGCCATCACGGCGGTTGAGGACGCGATTAACGCAAACGTCCCTGGCATTGTCGGTATTCATCTTGAAGGGCCGTATCTGAACAAAGAACGCAAGGGTGTGCATTCAGCCGACATCATCCGCCCGATGGAAGATGACGCAATCGATCTTCTAAGCCGTCTTCCAAATGGCCGCATACTGGTAACAATGGCACCGGAAAAGGCCACTAGCGGGACGATCAAAAAGCTTTCTGACAAAGGTATTCTTGTCTGTGCCGGGCACACGGCAGGTACCTATGACGACATTCAAATGGCGATCAGCGAAGGTTTGCGCGGCTTTACGCATCTGTTCAATGCCATGAGCCCCCTTACCCACCGTGAACCCGGTGTTGCCGGGGCTGCGATGGCCGATGATGCAACATGGTGTGGCCTGATTGTTGACGGTTATCACGTTCATCCGGCCGCGGTGAAGATTGCTGTAAACGCAAAGGCAACCGGCAAGATCATGCTGGTCACTGATGCCATGCCGACTGTCGGGGCTGCGGACAAGCGATTCAATCTTGGCGGGGAAGAAATTATTGCCACGGATGGCCGGTGCGCCCTGGCGGATGGGACACTGGCGGGTTCCGATCTTGATATGATTGGTGCGGTTCGAAATTGCGTGGAAATGGTCGGCATTGAGCTTGGCGAAGCCCTTCGCATGGGGTCACTTTACCCGGCTGAGTTCTTGAAACTGGATCATAAAATGGGGCGTATCGCCCCGGGCTATCAGGCGGACATGATCCTGTTTGATGGCGAATACAACGTGACCAGAAGCTGGATCAATGGCGCCGAATAACAGGCACAATCACTAATTTATCAGGTATTTCAGGAGGCACACAATGAAGCCGGTTCGCATTCTTGTCATTGGGCTTGGCAATATGGGCATGTCCCATGCAAAGGCCTATCACGCCCTTGACGGGTACGAGATTGTCGGCATCTGTGCCCGGTCGACAATTCCTGCTGATAAATTGCCGGACGGTTTTGCAAACTATCCTCAGTTTACCGATTTTCACACCGCCCTTGCCGAGACGAAACCGGATGCAGTTTCGATAAATACCTATACCGAGACCCATACGGACTTTGCGATTGCAGCCTTTGAAGCCGGTGCGCATGTCTTTATCGAAAAGCCGCTTGCAGCCACTGTCGAAGATGCCGAACGGGTTGTGGCAAGCGCACGCAAACATGACCGCAAGCTCGTGATTGGCTATATCCTGCGCCATCATCCGTCCTGGGAAAAGTTTGTTGAAATTGCCAAGACCCTTGGTAAACCGCTTGTGATGCGCATGAACCTTAATCAGCAAAGCAGTGGCGCATTCTGGGAAACCCATAAACGTCTTCTGAATAGCGTATCGCCCATTGTCGATTGTGGTGTTCATTATCTCGATATCATGTGCCTGATGACCGGGGCCAAACCTGTGTCGGTCAATGCAATCGGTGTTCGCCTGTCTGAGGATGTCGCGCCCGACATGTATAATTACGGGCAGTTGCAAGTTCGCTTTGATGACGGTTCTGTTGGCTGGTACGAGGCCGGCTGGGGCCCGATGATCAGCGAAACCGCCTTCTTTGTGAAAGATGTCATTGGCCCGAAAGGCAGCGTATCAATCACCGATGTCGAAGAAAAAGGTGCTGGATCGGCTGACATCGATACGCATACCAAGACAAATGCATTGCGCCTGCATCATTCGGAAACAGACAGTGCCGGTGAATTTACCCGCACAGACGAGATTATCCGCACCGATGACGAACCTGATCATGATGGTCTTTGCCTGCGCGAGCAGCAATTTTTCCTAAAGTCTATAACAGAAAATCTTGACCTGACGCAGCATATGGAAGATGCATTGGGCTCTCTACGGATTGCCCTTGCCGCGGATCAGTCGGTTCGCACGGGGGCACCTGTTTTACTCTGACCCCCAGGAGGAGTACCCACATGCCTTCCGTTAAACCCGGTGTTGTTACCGGTGCTGCCTATCGTGACCTTGTCGCTGCCTGCAAGCAGGACGGTTACGCCCTTCCCGCTGTGAATATTACATCGTCAAGCACGATGAACGCAGCCCTTGAAGCCGCTGCGAATGCCGGTTCTGATATCATCATTCAGCTTTCGAATGGTGGCGCACAGTTCTTTGCTGGCAAGGGCATCAAGGACGCCGATGCGGCCCGTGTCGTGGGCGCAGTTTCGGCTGCCCGTCATGCGCAGCTTCTTGCTGAATATTATGGTGTTGCTGTTGTCATGCATACCGACCACGCGAACCGCAAGTTCGTTCCGTGGGTCGATGAAATGCTGAAATGGAGCGAAAAGGCCTATGCCGAAACCGGCAAGGCGCTTTACAGCTCCCACATGCTTGATTTGTCCGAAGAATCGCTTGAAGACAACCTGTCGACTTGCGAAACCTTCCTCAAACGCATGTCCGCCATCGAAATGAGCCTGGAAATCGAACTGGGTGTAACCGGTGGCGAAGAAGACGGCATCGGTCACGAACTTGATACTTCAAGTGACGAGATCGACCCGCGTCTTTACACCCGTCCGGAAGAAGTCGAAGAAGCCTATCGTCGCCTTTCGCCGCTTGGCCATTTCTCGGTCGCAGCTGCATTTGGCAACGTCCACGGCGTCTACAAGCCGGGCAACGTCAAACTGCGTCCGGAAATCCTTCTGGAAAGCCAGAAGTTTGTCGCCGAGAAGCATGGTCTTGATGACCGCCCGCTGGACTTCGTGTTCCATGGCGGTTCGGGTTCGGAAAAAGAAAAAATAGAAGAAGCCGTCGGCTATGGCGTCTTCAAGATGAATATCGACACCGATACCCAGTTTGCCTATGCCCGTCCGGTCGGTGAGTATGTTGAAGCAAATGCACGTGCTTTCAAATACCAGGTCGATCCGGAAACGGACAAACCCTACAAGAAAAACTACGACCCGCGTGTCTGGATCCGCGAAGCTGAACTGTCGATGGCAGCGCGCCTCGAAGAAGCCTTCAAGGATCTTGGTGCCACCGGTCGTTCCGTGACCAAAGGCTAAGCCATCTTTTGCTTTGTCTGACCCGTTGGGTCACAGGATTTATGAAACCCGCCGGACTTGTTCGGCGGGTTTTTTCATGCATTTTTGGGTGCGACGATTGTGTAATGTCAGTCTCCTGACAAATACTGACAGGAACTGTCAGGGGTGCGCTTGCGTATAGTGTTTGCGTCCTCTATACACTTTCCGAACAATTCAGGAACAAAAGGCCCGACATGCTGACGAAAATTTCGGTTCGCGGTGCGAAAGAACACAATCTTCAGAACATTGATGTTGAATTGCCCCGCGATTCACTGGTGGTCATTACCGGCCTGTCGGGATCGGGTAAAAGTTCGCTTGCGTTCGATACGATCTATGCCGAAGGCCAGCGCCGCTATGTCGAAAGCCTGTCTGCATATGCCCGTCAGTTCCTCGAACTGATGCAAAAGCCGGATGTCGAATATATCGATGGTCTGTCGCCGGCCATTTCCATCGAACAAAAAACCACGTCGCGTAACCCGCGTTCGACCGTGGGAACCGTGACCGAGATTTATGACTATATGCGCTTGCTTTGGGCGCGTATCGGCATCCCCTATTCGCCGGCGACCGGCCTTCCGATTGTCAGTCAGACCGTGTCGCAGATGGTCGACCGTGTGATGGAAATGGAAGAAGGAACACGGTTGTATCTTTTGGCGCCGATCGTCCGTGGCCGTAAGGGTGAATACAAAAAAGAACTTCGTGATCTGCGCTCGCGCGGGTTCCAGCGCGTCAAAATTGACGGCGAAATGTATGACATCGATGATGCGCCGGAACTGAATAAAAAGCTGAAGCACGACATTTCTGTTGTTGTCGACCGGTTGATCGTGAAAGACGGCATCGCAACCCGCCTGGCCGATAGTTTTGAAACCGCTCTTGAACTGACTGACGGCATTGTTCTTACCGAAGATGCCAAAACCGGCGAAACAACCGTATTCTCGGCAAAATTCGCCTGCCCGGTTTCCGGCTTCACGATCGAGGAAATCGAACCGCGTCTGTTTTCATTCAACAACCCGTTTGGCGCCTGCCCGGCCTGTGACGGTTTGGGAACCCAGATGGAGTTTGATCCGATGCTGGTTGTTCCTGATGAAAGCAAGACGCTTGAAGATGGGGCGGTCGCACCATGGGCCAGCACCACGTCGAAATATTACCTGCAGACCCTGAAATCAGTCGCAAAACATTTCGGTTTTAAAACCAATGTTGCCTGGGAAAAGCTGCCCAAAATGGCGCAGGACATCATCCTGCATGGGTCGGGTGAGGAAGAAGTCACTGTCACCTACGACGATGGATCGCGTAGTTACAAGGTTTCGCGCCCGTTCGAAGGTGTCATTCCGAACATGGCGCGGCGCTGGCGCGAGACGGACAGTCAATGGGCCCGCGATGAACTGGCCAAATATCAGATGGTGTCGCATTGCCCAACCTGTGCGGGCAAGCGTCTGAAGCCCGAAGCATTGGCTGTAAAAGTCGATGGTTGCGACATCTCGCAGGTGACGGATCTTTCAATTGCCAAAGCCGGTGACTGGTTCATCGCCCTTGAAGGCAAGTTGAACGAAAAGGAAACCGAAATCGCGCGCCGTATTCTGCGCGAAATTAACGACCGGTTGCGCTTCCTGCGCGATGTGGGGCTTGATTATCTTTCCATGTCACGCACATCAGGCACCCTTTCGGGTGGTGAAAGCCAACGTATCCGACTGGCGTCGCAAATCGGGTCGGGTTTGACCGGTGTTCTGTATGTACTTGATGAACCGTCCATTGGTCTGCATCAGCGCGACAATGACCGCCTGCTCGATACTCTTAAGCGATTGCGTGATCTCGGGAATACGGTTCTGGTCGTTGAACATGATGAAGACGCCATTCGTGCGGCGGATTATGTAATTGATATGGGCCCGGGTGCCGGCATTCATGGCGGACGCATCGTTGCCCAGGGCACCCCGGAAGAAATTCAGCAAAACCCCGAAAGCCTGACCGGCAAGTATCTGGTTGGTGTAGAACAGATTGCCGTTCCAAAGGAACGTCGCAAAGGCAACGGCAAGTCCATCACGATCAAGGGGGCCAAAGCCAACAACCTTCAGGGCATTGATGTCGACTTCCCGCTGGGCAAGTTCATCTGTGTTACCGGCGTGTCAGGTGGCGGGAAATCCAGTCTTGTCATCGAAACGCTATATAAGGCGCTGGCAAAGCGGATGCATAACGCCCGCCATCACCCCGGGGCACATGATGCAATTACCGGGATCGAGCTGATCGACAAGATCATTGATATCGACCAAAGCCCGATCGGGCGAACTCCGCGTTCGAACCCGGTGACCTATACCGGTGCCTTTACACCGATCCGTGACTGGTTTGCCCAGCTGCCCGAAGCCAAGACCCGCGGCTACAAGCCCGGACGTTTTTCATTCAACGTCAAAGGTGGTCGTTGCGAAGCCTGTCAGGGTGACGGTGTCATCAAAATCGAAATGCACTTCCTGCCTGATGTTTATGTCACATGCGATCAGTGCAAGGGCAAAAGATACAACCGCGAAACATTGGAAATATCGTTTAAAGGCAAATCGATATCTGATGTTCTTGACATGACGGTGGAAGAAGGCGCGGACTTCTTCAAGGCCGTTCCATCGATCCGTGACAAGATGGAAACCCTTAAACAGGTTGGTCTTTCCTATATCCATCTGGGTCAACAGGCCACAACCCTTTCGGGCGGTGAAGCACAGCGCGTGAAGCTTGCCAAGGAACTGTCAAAACGGGCGACCGGGCGGACAATCTATATTCTGGATGAACCGACCACCGGTCTTCATTTCCATGATATCCGCAAATTGCTTGAGGTCCTTCATACCCTTGTTGACCAGGGCAACACCGTGGTTGTGATCGAACATAACCTTGATGTCATCAAGACTGCCGACTGGATCATTGATATCGGCCCCGAAGGGGGCGACGGTGGTGGCCAACTGGTTGGCACCGGCACGCCCGAAGCCATCATGGCCAATGAGCGAAGCTATACCGGGCGCTATCTTAAACGGCATTTGGGGCTTGAATAACCAAAGGACTACTTTCACCAGCCGCCGTTATAAAAGCCGCCACGATACAAAGAGAGGCGCGAACATTTGCTATGATGTTCGTGCCTCTTTTCTTTTGGGCCCTGTATGAGCAGGCATCTTTGTCCTAGCTGTTGCTTGCCACCCGGTTTTCGACCCGCCGCACAAGTGCAGTGCTTAGTCGTTCACTAAACCCGGACAGAAAGGCAAAAACCAGAACGATTGACAGTTGCCGTCCGGCCGGTGACGAACTGCTGATCTGGTCGAGGTCGTCAAGATTATGCAGATCGTCAAGCGGAATGGGCAACATCCCTGCCCGCAGCGCGAAAAGCACAATCAGGGCGAAACAAAATCCCATGCATGGACGGAACAGAAAATTGAAAAAGACCGATGATGGCTCCATCTCGGCCCATGGTGTCTGTTTGCCAAGCCGCATCATCATGCTGGTCAGAGCCCCGATCGCGCCAAAGCTGCCAACAAAGAACAAAAGATCATAGCTGAACCCGAAAAGCTTGCCGTTTCCGGTGCTGATGATGGTGTCAATCTGAACAAACAGCAGCACCGCAAAAATCAATACGATCGGCGACAGGGCAAGTGCCAGTGCGGCAATACGCAGACTTTTGTTGAATGCCGTTCGCAGGGTTGTTTGCGGTGATGACGGTTTCGGGTGTTCTTTGGCCTCGTCCTGCAGATCATGCAAATAGCCATGAACGAACCCGTCACGGCCCTGGTTAAGCGCAAGAAGCATCAAAATCGCATCTGACTGCTTGCGCTCCCGGCCGGGATCATCAAGGGTTTCGTCTTCATTGCGCCACCAACGCAAAAACGCCCGTGTAACAAGGGATGCGCGCCATCCCTGACGTGTTGCAACCACATATTCGATCATGCTTTCGATGTCGGTGGCAGTGAAATTGCCGTCATTAAAACCGCCGAATGGAAAACCGACCCTGCGTTCACTGTTATCGGGCTTTTCATTGTCATGCGCGTCGCATCTGTCCTTGTCATCAATGATGACGGGGCGCCGCCGCGGCACCAGACCGATAACCGGGCAATGTGTGGGTTCGTATCCATATGGGTGATGCGGGTAGCTCATGTCGGCCCCAGTTTCACATATGTTTGACAGAACGGGTCTGGCATTTATGACGGGGAAGATGTGGCTTTGTGAATTAATCATGCCTGCATGCACAAAGCCAACGGGCACTATGGCGCAAATCACTTGAAATCTTCCCCCATGCACCGCTATGTGTGTGCCAAGCATTCAAACACATTCTTCGCGAGGAGTTCGCACACGTGAATACGGTGAAACCTGTTCATATCATTGGAGCCGGTCTGGCGGGCAGTGAAGCCGCCTGGCAACTGGCCGAGGCCGGTGTGCCGGTGGTTTTGCATGAAATGCGCCCGGTTCGCCCGACAGACGCGCACCATACCGATAAATGCGCCGAACTCGTCTGTTCAAACTCGTTCCGGTCTGATGACAAGGAATATAATGCCGTCGGCCTGATCCATGACGAAATGCGCCGTGCGGGTTCGATCATCATGCGGTGTGCCGATCAGCACAAAGTCCCCGCTGGCGGTGCCCTTGCCGTTGATCGCGAAGGTTTTTCGCAGGCGGTCACCGATGCGCTTGAAAACCATCCGTTGATCACAATGGAGCGCGGCGAGATTGATGGTCTTCCCCCCGAGGAATGGGAACAGACCATCATTGCCACCGGTCCCTTGACGTCTGGTGCGCTGGCCGACGCCATCCGCAAGGTTACCGGCGAAGAAAGCTTGGCCTTCTTTGATGCGATTGCACCGATTGTCTATAAGGAAAGCATCGATTTTGATAAGGCCTGGTTCCAGTCGCGATATGACAAGGGCGACGGCAAGGATTACATCAACTGCCCGATGGATGCGGACGAATATAACCGCTTTATCGACGCGCTCATTGAAGGCGAGAAAACCGAATTCAAGGAATGGGAAAAAGACACGCCCTATTTCGACGGCTGTCTTCCGATTGAAGTCATGGCCGAACGCGGTCGTGAAACCTTGCGCCATGGGCCAATGAAGCCGGTAGGACTGACCAACCCGCACAACCCGACTGTAAAGCCACGCGCGATTGTTCAGCTTCGTCAGGACAATGCCCTTGGTACGCTTTACAATATGGTCGGTTTCCAGACCAAACTGAAATACGGTGCGCAGATCGACGTTTTCCGCACCATTCCGGGGCTGGAAAATGCTGAGTTTGCCCGCCTGGGCGGCATTCATCGCAATACGTTCCTGAATTCACCACGTTTGCTTGATGCGACACTGCGTCTTAAAGCCCGTCCTGATCTGCGATTTGCCGGTCAGATTACCGGTTGCGAAGGCTATGTTGAAAGTGCTGCGGTCGGTTTGATGGTTGGTCGGTTCACGGCTGCGGAAAAAGCCGGTGTTGCCATCCCTACCCCGCCACTGGCGACCGCGATGGGCGCCCTTTTGAACCACATTACCGGTGGTGCCGATGAAAGCACCTTCCAGCCGATGAATGTCAATTTTGGTCTGTTCCCTGATCTGGAGCTGACCAAACGGGTCAAGGGCCGCGACCGCAAAAAGCTTTATACAGATCGCGCCATTCCGTTGTTTGATGAATGGCTAAGTGCGATCAATGCCGCCTGATATGACAAAAGCCGCATCTTTGGATACGGCTTTTTCATTGGCACCAGTGCAATTCGCGACTAGTAGCTTTTTTTCTGACGGGTCAGTTTTCCGGTAACATCGCGAATTTGCTCGCCATCGCGGAACCGCCGGAAAATCAGATCCATATTGCCGTCTTCGTCGAGTTTCCGTTCATAGACCTGCATCTCGTAGCCGCCCTCGTCCGTGATATAAAGGGCATGAATGGTCAAGGTCTTGTCAACGATACGGGCCCAAAAGAACGGCTCGCCCTTTAACGGGTCATTGGGAATGCGTTTCCCGAACAATCCCGAACGCATGGCACTGCCATAAATGTCGGGACGTTCGGTCGAATAAAACTCGATGCTTAGTGATACATTCTTTTCGCGGCCATCGGCCTTGTGGATGACAGTCGCCCAATCAACGTTGAAACCGCGTTCTGTCTTGGCGATTGTAACGTCAAGATCACGTGCCTGCAGCTCACCTTCGGCATGTTCAATGGTCACCCCGTGATAGACCCCGACAAACGGATCAATGCTGGCGGCCTGGCCAATTGATGGCAACAATCCCATCAGGCAAATCACCCCGGCCAGCATCAGCCGGGTCAGCCAGTCACGTCCGGGTCTGGAATGCGGATATGCCATATGATCCCTCATTCTGGGTGGCTACTGAACGTTACGCCGCGAAATCAACGCGTTAATCACGCTAGCACGGACAGAACAAACCTGTCTTATCCTTTATCGTTAATGTAGATGATATTTTTGCAATATCCAGTCTGTCCGATGAAACCTAATATCGTTTCAGCAGACCATTCACCATCAGACGGACACTGGCCGGGCGCGCCAAACCAAATTCGGCCGAGAACGGATCGAATTTCGCCTTGGCAAGTTTGCGCAAATATCCATCGGCCAGCACCATCGGCAGGACTGCGGCATGTGCGCCCTTTGGAACAGCGCGGCGATGTTTGCGTGCTTCTTTGATGCGGCTTTGCGCAAGTTCGGCCAGTTCACGGGTCAGATTGCGAACTTCATCCTTCTTACGAAATTCGAAAATGTCACTTTGGACGACATTGTGGTGTTCCATCCGGTCCTTGGGCAGATAAAGACGTTTGGCGCGCCCGTGAAACACCATGGCGCGCATGATCCCGACCAACCCGTATGCGTTGCCGGCAAGGCGCACGGCCTGCTGGCCCGCTTCATCCGTAACGCCCAGTATACGTGCTGCAAGAACCGCCATCTGACCCGATGTTTGATCAATATATCGGTCAAGTTCTGCCTGATCTGCCGGTTGGCGATCCTCTAGATCGAATTCACGTGCAGCTACAACCGTTTCCAGATCGTCGACGGCCAAAGCCCCGGTTTGCACCAAATCTGCCAGCGGTTCGACGACCTCATGCTTGCGGACCTTGCCTTCGGCGATTTCCGAAAGCGTATCGCGCCACCATTGCAGGCGGATATGGCCCAGCATAATCTCACTGACCATTTCACGGGTTTTCGAAACTTCCTGATTGAAGGCATAAAGGGTGAAAAGGTCTTCGCGCTTTTCCGGTGCCGCAAACAGGGCACACAGAAAACGGTCGCGGTCGTGGCGGCGCGTATAGTCCGCGCAATGTGATAATTTTGGCGTATCAGTCATTCTGTTTATCCGATCTGACGTGCGGGTCGCTGATCGTTTTGGGTGTCGACAAGGTTATCAGGAAGGCTTTCGACATAAAGCGATTGGGATGGGAAGGCAAAGGCAGCGTCTTCTTCCTCGACGATGCGCTTGAATGCGATGATGTGGCGGTTGCGAATTTCACGCCATGTAACCCAGTCGGTGGTCTTCGTAAAGTAATACAGATCAATATTGATCGAGCTTGCACCGAAATCGGACAAATGAACCATCTGCGCGACATCCGTCTGTGCGACGTCGTCGTCATTTTTCAGAAAGTCACGCAGCTTTTCAACAATCCGTTCCATCTGTTTGGCTGTTGTGCGGTATTCCAGTCCGATGACCATCTTGATGCGACGATGGGTCATGCGTGACCAGTTGATCACGGGTGAGTCCACAATCTGGGCATTTGGCATGGTGACAAGCGCCTTGGCAAAGGTCCGCACCTTGGTCGCCCTCAGGCCCACCTCCTCGACCGTTCCTTCGAAATGGGGCGTTTCAATCCAGTCACCGCGCTTGTAAAGATTGTCTGCAAAAATCGTCAGACCACCAAAGATGTTGGCAACCGAATCTTTGGCCGCCAGCGCCACAGCCATCCCGGCAAGGCCAAGCCCGCCCAGAAAGGCCGAAACATCAATTCCCCACCCTTCAAGGAAGATAACAAAGCCGATCACAACGATCAGCGTTTTGACCCCGCGGATAAAGAATTGTCGCAAGTCATCACCAAGACCGGCTCCAAACCGCCCGATCAGGCTGTTAAGTGATACCGCAACCGGTTCGACAGCCCGAAACAGGGCCCAGAACACGCAAAACATTGCTGCGATATGGATTGCCTCGATCAGGGGTGCATCAATCGCCACCGGCAGGTCCAGAAGCTCTACGGCGAAATACGCGCCCAGCAACATCACCAACACCTGAAGCGGCAAGGCAAAGGCATCAAGGACATTTGCAATCATGCTGCGTTCGGTTTGATGCGCGATGCGTCTCAAAACGCCAAGTACCCCGCGCACCAGAACGCGCTTGAACACAAAGAATACGAACAGGACCAAGACCGCACCAACAAGCCGTCCGACTTCGCCGCCGCCAAGCAGATCGACCCAACTGTTCATTTGGTCGATGACTTCGGTGTTTAGGCTGTCCAGTTCGTTTGAAATTTCATCCATGGCTTGTAAGCTGTTCTGCTGTTAAGGTTATTTTGTCAGACCGAATGACACGATAACGTGCAAACCAGTTAATTCTGGCCTTGTATAACAATTAAAGTGGCGCAGGCATATGGCATCCTTCACGTCTGGGAAAGTTCACGTTGTTGGCGGCGGCCTTGCCGGGGCGGCATTGGCAACCCGGATGGCAGAAGATGGTGCAGAAGTCGTCCTTTATGACGAAGGCGAGCCGTTTGAAAGCCGGTGGACGCGCGGCATGCAAACCGCTCCTGAAAACCACAAAACTGCCGAACCCGAGATTTTCTATGACCCCGAAGGCTTGGTTGCCGATTATTTTGCCGGTTTCCCGGAAATTCCCAAAAAGCTGATCCGGCCAGCCCATTGCGTGATCGGACTTAAGCGAGGCCGGCGCAAGCCAGCCGTTATTTCACTTGATCACGGTATCGCGCGTGCCCTTGTTGCCCGACGACTTGGCTTTATCGCGCGCGCCTATACTGCCCTTGGTTTGTCGCGGCAACGCTTTGCCAGTGAAGAAAGCCGGGTTGATAACGTTCTGTCTTCGGGTGACTTCGACAGTGACGAACAGGCCAACCAGCCCGGCACATACCATCGCGATGCATTGGCGGTGTTGGCTGAAACATTGTTTTCGATCCCGGCGCACCGGTGTTCGCGCGCCCTGTTGGCACGTGTTCTCGTTCCGAAAATATCAGCATTGTTTTCAAAGTCACACGAACCGGTATTTTCGGCCATTGATCCGATCATCCTGAATGACATTGCCCTTCCGTCTTTGCGCGAACGATTTGTTGCCGCGGGTGGCACAGTAATGGCACGCACAAAACTCGGTGACATTGACAGTACATCGGAGTTCGCAACAGACTTGCTGTTTAATGATGATATTCAGGTGGTCCTTAAGCCAGGTGACGCCGTTGTGCTGGCGCTGCATCCACGGCCGCTTTGCGATGCGGTGCCTGATATCGGCATTCCACCGGCCCCTGCCCGCCGCCAGACCGCTGCCTTTGAAATGCGGCGGCCATTTGCCGAACCAAGTTGCCTTCTGGTCAGTGACGACCTTGTCCGGGCAATCTACTGTCATCGCCGCCACGTGCAGGTCAGCCTTAATAGCAGTTTTCACATGCCAACCGACGGCACCACCGATCAGATTGTTGCCCGGGTCTGGCAAAGATGTCTTTGGTTATGCAATCAATATCTCAATGTCGATCTGCAAGCACGGTCTCGCAATGCCGACGGGATCGAGCATCCGAAATTCAGCTTCATCGATGCCGAGGCCCCCTTCCCGGAATTCACCCCGGGCCATGCGGCTTTACGTGATCGTTTGCGATTGCCGTGGAAGAACCTGTTTCTGTGCGGGGAATCGTTCCCGGTCGGCTATGCACCGGGCCCTGCTGCAATTTTTGCCAGCGTAAAGCAGGTCCGCCATCAGTTGCAGCACTATCTGCGCGGATAGACTTGATCAAACCGCAATCAGGGCTGCGGCAACGCGGCGGGCTTCGGCGACAAGAACGTTGTAGGTCCGGCATGCCGCACCGGTATCCATCGGTTCGATCACAATGCCATGTTCCTTCAATGCGTGGCGCCACGCCAATGGCACCGGCATCAGGCGGCTGCCCATACCAAGCAGCAGAATTTCAATCTCGTCTGCTTTTTCGATCACGCGGGCGAATGAGTCGACCGTGATATCGTCCATGGATTTGACATTCCAGGAATAGATTGATTCCGGAAACAGCAAGACCGACCCATTGACGGTTTCTTCGCCAAAGCGGAACAGACCGTCACCGTAACTCGACACCAGATTGCGACCTTCGGCAACAAGTGGGCTGACTTCAAGTGACATGGCAATCCTCATATGGTCTGGTGCGCAGTTTTCCACCCGGTTCAGGCAGAACGCCAAAAGAAAAAGGCCGGGGCGTTTTCGCACATCCCCGGCCTTCTTGCAAATTCTAGATCATCCGATCAGCGATCAGGCTTTTGCTTCCTGACCTTCTTCGGCTTCCGGAATTTTCCGTTTGAGACGCAAGACAATCAGAAGCGGCGATGCCACACAGATCGATGAATAGGTCCCGATCACGATGCCAAAGATCAGCGCCATGGTGAAACCGCGGATCGCCTCACCGCCAAAGGCAAACAACGCAATCAGCGCCAACAAGGTCGTGAACGACGTCATGGTCGTACGCGACAATGTCGAGTTGATCGAAAGATCAAGCAGATCCGGGATTTCCATTTTGCGGAACTTGCGCAGATATTCACGGATGCGGTCAAACACAACGACCGTATCGTTGATCGAATAACCTGCAACCGTCAAAACCGCCGCCAGCGTTGCCAGATCAAACTGCACACCAGTGATCACAAAGAAGCCAACCGTGATCACGACGTCATGCAAAAGCGCAACAACGGACGCCACGGCAAACTGCCATTCAAACCGGAACCAGATATAGATCATGATCAGCAGAAGCGAGATCACAACCGAATAGAATCCGGCTTCCTTGAGTTCGTCACCGACTTTCGGGCCGACGAGCTCGCTTCGACGGATGGTTACATTTTCGCCAAGGGCTTCTGTAACTTTCGCCAATGCGGCCATCTGGGCCTTTTCATCACCATCCTGACGCTGGAGCTGGATCAACACGTCGTCAGCCGCCCCAAATTCCTGGATCGAGACATCGCCAAGACCAAGACTGCCCAACTTGTCGCGCAAACCGCTAATGTCTGCTGGGCCTTCGGTCTTGATCTCAACAAGGATACCCCCGCGGAAATCGATCCCGAAATTAAGGCCTTTGGTCGCAAACAGTGCCGCCGATGCAAGAACCAGCGCCATCGATACGATGTAAAAGATTTTCCGGAATTTGAGGAACGGGATGTTCACGTCATCCGGGATAAGATGCAAAGGTTTCATATCTTCCCTGTTCCCTTCCTCAAAGTACCAGTTCCGTCGGGCGGCTGCGCTTGACCCAGACGGAAATCATCAAACGGGTCAGCCAGATCGCCGAGAACATCGACGTGATGATCCCGATGGCCAGCGTCACGGCAAAGCCCTTGATCGGGCCAGAGCCGAAGCTGAACAGCACCAGGGCCGCAATCAGCGTCGTGATGTTCGCATCAAGAATGGTCGACATGGCACTGCGATAACCGGCATCAATCGAATTGATGATCGTTCGGCCGTTACGACGTTCTTCGCGAATGCGTTCAAAGATCAGAACGTTGGCATCAACCGCCATACCGACCGTCAGAACGATACCTGCAATCCCCGGCAGCGTCAGTGTTGCCTGCAAGACAGACATCACTGCCAAAACAAGGATCAGGTTCATCATCAGGGCGATGTCGGCATAGATGCCAAAACGTCCATAGCTGATCACCATGAAGGCAATAACAAATACCAGACCAAGAACAGCCGCGATTTCGCCAGCTTCAACCGAATCCTGACCAAGGCCCGGACCGACAGAACGTTCTTCAAGGATCTGCATCGGGGCCGGCAATGCACCAGCACGCAGCAGCAATGAAAGATCGTTGGCTTCCTGCACGCTGAATTGTCCGGTAATGATGCCGTTGCCGCCCAGGATCGGTTCATTGATCCGCGGCGCGGAAATCACTTCACCATCAAGAACGATTGCCAGGCCACGGCCGGCATTCTTGCTGGTGACATCGCCAAAACGGGCACCGCCAGCCGCATCAAAGCGGAACGATACAACAGGACGACCGTCACTGAAGGTCGGCTGGGAATCAACAAGATTATCCCCGGATACGACAATACGACGATCAATCAGATATTCTCGGATGCCCGCGGCCTTGTCCGACGCATCAGCAGCCGGCAGGATCATGGTTCCCGGCGGAAGACCGGTTGCACGGGCTTCAGCAGCCGTTTTCTCGTTATTCACAAGATGGAAGTTCATCTTGGCGGTACGGCCAAGGATCGCACGCAACCGCGACGGGTCATCAAGACCTGGCACCTGAACAACAATGCGATTTTCGCCCTGACGCTGGATCGACGGTTCCGTCGTACCAAGTTCGTCAACACGGCGACGCACCACTTCAAGTGACTGCGCAATGGCACGGTCGATCAATTCCTTGCGGGCAACGGCGTTATAGGTAACGTGGATGTTGTTCCCCTCGCCGCTCAGCTCCGTATTGGGTTCTGCTGCGCGGGCGATCTCGCGGGCTTTTTCAACATCTTCAGGTTTGAGGATGGTGATCTCGGCACCGTTCGCGGTCGCTTCGCGCGGGCGGTTGCGGATCTGTTCCTGGCGCAGGTCGGTGCGGATCGTATCGGCAAGTGCGTCATAACGTTCACGCAGGACACTGTCCGTATCGACTTCAAGCAGCATATGCGAGCCGCCACGAAGGTCGAGGCCAAGATTAATCTGCTTGCCAGGCAAATAGCTTGCCTCGGTCGGGAATGATCCCGACGGCAGGAAGTTTGGCGCGGCGTATATCACGCCCAAAGCACACACCAGAAGGACCAGTGCTGCTTTCCATTTGGTAAAATAAAGCATGTGTTCTTTGACCGGATCTGTCTGGGTCAACCTTGGTCTGGTTCCAAGGTTCTTGGAACAACGGGTATTTTGTACCGCTTCAGGCCACCGGTAAAATGCAAGAAGGCGGAGCCATGTGCCCCGCCTCACTTAGCGCGAAGAGATCAGTCTTTTTTGGTCTCTTCTTCTTTTTCTTCTTCTTTGGCGTCGTTCTTGGCCGGTTCGGTTTTCGACAGAACTGTCGAAACCATGCCGCGTGCCACTTTGACTTTTACGCCTTCGGCAATCTCGACGGACAACTCGTCATCACCAACAACTTTAGCAACCGTGCCGATCAGGCCACCTGCGGTGACGATTTTGTCGCCACGGCGGATCGCCTCGAGCATTGCTTTATGTTCTTTCTGTTTTTTCTGCTGAGGACGGATGAGCAGGAAATAGAAAACAACGAAAATCAGGATAAGCGGTGCGAACTGCATCAGTGCGCCTGCACCATCTGCACCACCAGCGGCCTGAGCGTAAGCCGTCGAAATAAACATTAGGAACTCCTAATTCCTCAGAACAAAAAATATCAACTGCCGGAATATAACGGCGTACAACGCCAAAGCAAGGAAGAACCGGATATAAAGGCGGAAAATTGGAAAACATGTGGTTTGGATCACCTCGATCCCGAACCGGTCTGACCGTAACAAGCTGTTCCATTTGGCAGTCGGTATGCTAGTTTTCCCGCCAACAGGGTCTGTATTTAATGCAAGGACTGAAATGATCACCCGTCTTGAACGGGCCATGGCGCGACCTTCCCTACGTAACGTAGGGGCTTGGTGTCGTGTCATTCGTTTCGGCAACCGGTTTTCCGCAGTCCCTTGTGTCACCAAAAACAACAAACATCCAAGAGGCTTCGATGACTACGGATTTCGATAAGTTGCTGCCAACGCTTGAACGTATTGCAACAGCACTTGAACGCATGGCCCCACCTGCACGAACCGAAAATGACCTGAGCGCGGCGGACGCCTTTGTATGGCAGGCCGAAACCGGCTATTTGCAGCCGGTGCGCAACGTCAACCGTATCGATATCGACCTGCTGCAAGGCATCGGCCAGCAAAAGGAAATCCTGTATAACAACACGAAACGTTTTGCGGACGGATTGCCAGCCAACAACGCCCTGTTGTGGGGCGCACGCGGCACGGGCAAAAGCTCCATCGTCAAGGCGATGCACGCTAAAATCAACGCAGAACGTCCGGCCGCCTTGGCTCTGGTGGAAATTCACCGTGAAGACATTCCCAGCCTGCCCGACTTGCTTCACATTCTTGAACAAAGTGGCCGCCGCACGATCCTGTTTTGTGATGACCTGTCATTCGATATGCAGGATGAAAGCTACAAGTCGCTGAAAGCAGTGCTTGAAGGCGGAATTGAAGGCCGTCCCAAGAACGTTATTTTCTATGCCACGTCAAACCGCCGTCACCTTATGGCCCGTGACATGATTGAAAATGAACGTTCAACCGCGATCAACCCGTCCGAAGCGGTTGAGGAAAAGGTTTCACTGTCGGACCGCTTTGGTCTGTGGCTTGGCTTCCACAACATTTCCCAGGACGTCTATTTCGAAATCATCGAAGGCTACGCAAAGGAATTCAACCTCGACATGCCGGTTGAAGAACTGCACGCACGGGCCAAGGAATGGACCGTTACCCGTGGCAGCCGTTCGGGCCGCGTGGCCTGGCAGTTTATTCAGGAAATTGCCGGTGAACTTGGCAAGTCGCTCGATTAAGCCGGTGCACAAGCGCTTTGGTGCCACATCAAAAAAAACACCCGGATCTTTGTCCGGGTGTTTTGCTATCTGGAAACCATGACACTTGGCAGATATTTCAACGGGTCTGATGACTTGCGCCCGTTGCGGACTTCAAAATGAAGCTGCGGGAATGTCACAGCGCCGGTTGTTCCGACACTTGAGATCCGCTGCCCACGTTCAACAACATCGCCGCGCGCCACCAGCGGGTTTTCGGTATGGGCATAGGCCGTGACGAAATTGTCAGCATGCTTGATCAGGATCAGGTTCCCGAAACCGCGCAACTCGTTCCCGACATAGGTTACAACACCATTTTCGGCAGCAAGGATCGGTGTCCCGCGATTGGCCTGAATGTTGATCCCGTCATTAAACAGGCCACCCGTACCGGCCCCGTATTTCAGGACCACCTTCCCTTGCACCGGCCAGATGAAGCCTTTGCGATCGGCCGGCTCGGCAATCACGACATTCTTGCGGGTGTCGCTTCCTTCACCGGCAACCGGTGTCGGTCGGGTATCTGTGACCCAACTGCGTGTGGAGGCGATTTCGCGCTGTGCATCTGCGGCAAAGTCTTGCGGTTTGATCCCGGGTGTTGGAATATTTCCACCTTCTCTCGGGGCGACACGGGCGACCTGTGTTTGAACAGTCGATCGTGACGCTGAGGACGAAGTGTCTTTTTCAAGCGGAATGCTGACCACCTGTCTTTGACCGCCAATCGTTACTGTTTTCGTCGGCGACGAAGTCGATGTGCGTGCTGCGACGCTGGTTGGCGGCGAACTGTCATAATCTGGCGTCCATGGCGGCAATACAAGCCGCTGGCCCGGATAAATGACATAGGGTTTTCTAAGGTTGTTGCGGGCAGCAAACTGGGTAAAGTCCGTACGATACCGGGTTGCCAGCTCGGATACCGTATCGCCGGGTTCCACAGTAATCACCCGTTCTCCGTTTTGGAGCTTGGGCATGCTATAGGGGCTGTAGCTTGCCCCGTCGCCATAAACCACCGGCACAGGGACGGAATTCAGCAAACAGCCACTCAGCGCCGCGCTTGTCGCACAGACAAGCAGCAGTCGTTTTCCGCTATGAACAGCAAATTTGACACAATTTTCCATCATGTTAACGATTGTCTGCGAACAGCCGTTAACAATCGGTAAGCAAGCTTGTGATTTGACCCGATATTCGGTGAATTTGTTCTAGAATTCTTCTGTGCCGGGCAACATCGGAACAAAGCGCACCGGCATCAATTCGGTGACTTCAACCCCGCTTGGTGTGCGCAACACACGCAACAGCAGCTGCGTATGTGACACTTCGCCCACCGGCACCACCATGATCCCGCCAACTGCAAGCTGATCAACCAATACCGGCGGCACATCCTGGGCCGCAGCCGTGACAATGATACGATCAAACGGTGCCTGGTTTTTCCAGCCAAGTCCCCCGTCACCATGAAGGGTGGAAATGGTGTGCAAGCCAAGCGCACGGAACTGTTCTTCTGCCTGACGCAAAAGCGGCTTGTGCCGTTCAAGTGTATAAACACGGCGCGCCAGCTTGGCCAGAATTGCGGCCTGGTATCCGGAGCCGGTGCCGACCTCAAGAACCTTCATACGGTCATTAAGCTCAAGCGCCTGGGTCATCAGTGCCACGATATAGGGCTGCGAAATCGTTTGGCCCTTGCTGATCGGAAGAGCCACATTTTCCCAAGCACGATCAACAAACGGCTCGGCAACAAATGACTCGCGCGGGACTTCCGCCAATGCACGCAAAACTGCCTCGTCATGAATGCCGTCATGGCGAAGCGTCTGAAGCAAATCGGCTATTTTTGATTCACGTGTAATGACCGGCTCGTTCACGGGAAAGCTTTCGTCAGGTTGTCAAAAGTCTCGTAATGGGTGAAATCAAGGCTGATCGGGGTGACCGAAATATTGCCCTGTTCAATGACGCGCAGATCAGCAGACGGATCTTCCGGCAATTCCGACCGGATGGCACCGATCCAGTAATATGGTTCACCACGCGGATCAAGACGTTCGGCAATATGATCGCCGATCTTGCGCTGTCCCTGCTTGGAAATCTTGACCGAAGCACCGCCGGGTGCCTCGTGCTCGGGGAAGTTGACGTTGATCAGAACACCTTTGGGCCAGGTATTTTTGACCAGTGTTGCTGCAACATCCTTCAGATATTTTTCCGCGATGGTCCAGTCGATCATCTCGCCGGAAAAATACTGGGAAAATGCGATGGCCGGAACATTCAGCAATGTTGCTTCCATCGCGGCCGCGACGGTTCCGGAATAGGTTACATCTTCGCCAAGGTTTCCGCCGCGGTTAATACCGGAAAGAACAATGTCTGGCGGGCTGTCACGCATTACCTGCTGCAAGCCCAAAAGAACGCAGTCTGTCGGCGTGCCATCGACGGCAAAATGGCGGTCATCGCCCTTGTGAATGCGCAAAGGACGGCGCAGGGTCAATGAATGACCTGCGCCGCTTTGTTCGATTGACGGAGCGATGACCCAGACGTCATCGGAGAATTCCCGCGCAAGACGTTCAAGCAGCTTGATCCCCGGTGCATCAATGCCGTCATCATTGCTGATCAGGATACGTGCGTTGGTCAGATCAATCATGCCGGTTTTGCCTTAGCGCGGGGAAATAACCTCGAGACCGCCCATATAGGGCTTGAGCGCGTCCGGAACCCGGATCGAACCGTCTGCCTGCTGATAGTTTTCCATCACTGCAATCAGGCAACGTCCAACCGCAAGCCCTGAACCGTTCAATGTATGGACAAACTGGGTTTTCTTGTCACCCGCAGCACGATAGCGGGCATTCATGCGGCGCGCCTGGAAGTCACGGGTGTTCGAACATGACGAAATTTCGCGATAACGTCCCTGCCCCGGCAACCAGACTTCGATGTCATAGGTCTTGCATGCCGAGAACCCGATATCGCCGGTGCACAGAATAACCGTACGGTACGGCAGTCCAAGGCGTTCAAGGACGGTTTCCGCACAGCGTGTCTTGCGAGTCAGTTCTTCGTCAGACTTTTCTGCCTCGACGATCGATACCATTTCGACCTTTGAAAACTGATGCTGACGGATCATGCCACGGGTATCACGGCCAGCCGACCCTGCTTCGGAACGGAAGCATTGCGTCAGCGCGGTATAGCGCAGCGGCAATTTTGCCTGATCAATGATGTCGCCGGCAACCTGATTGGTCAGGGTGACTTCCGATGTCGGAATCAGCCAGTAGTCATTGGTGGTTTTAAACGAATCCTCGGCGAATTTCGGCAACTGTCCGGTACCGAACATGGCATCATCACGCACCAGCATCGGCGTTACGGTTTCCTCGTAACCGTGTTCGGTGGTGTGAAGGTCGATCATGAATTGTGCCAAAGCACGTTCAAGCTTTGCCAGACCGCCACGCAAAATGACAAACCGCGAACCCGACAGTTTGGCTGCGGTTTCGAAGTCCATCATGCCAAGCTTTTCGCCAATTTCGAAATGCTCAAGCGGCTTGAAATCGAATTCTGCCGGTGTGCCCCAGCGATTCACTTCGACATTGTCATCTTCGTCATCGCCAACCGGTACTTCCGGATCAAGAATATTGGCAAAGGATGACAGCAACAGATCAAGCTGCTCGTTCAGGGCGGCCTGCCCGTCTTCGGCTTCCTTGATCTTGTCTTTGAGCGTGCCCATTTCGGCCATCAGGTCGTCGGCATTCTCGCCTTTCTTGCGAAGCATGCCGATCTCGCCGGAAATGGCCTTGCGGCGCGCCAGCATTTCCTGATGTTCTGTCATCAGTTTGCGGCGTTCGACGTCGATATTCATCAGACGTTCCGCCGTAATTTCCTGTTTGCGTGCAGCCATTGCTGCGTCAAAAGCCTCGGGATTTTCCCGAATCCATTTAATGTCGTGCATCGAACAGCACCCTGTCAGTCAAATATTTGTGGCTTTATACGATGGGGTGAACACAAGGTCCACCCCACCAAATCAGACGTTTCGGGATCACAATTCCAACTAGCGCGCGTTATTGAAATCGTCTTCACCATCATCACGTTGCGATGGTCCCGCAATTTGGGAGGAAGGCTTTGCTGATGACGTGTCTGTCACGGATGCCTGGCCGTGATCATAAGATGCCGCGGCGGCCGCCTGCTCATCCACACTGTCATCCGTGCCTTCTTGCGCATTTTCGGACGTCTCATCTTCTGACGGATCATCTTCATCGTCGTCGTCATTTTCGGCCGCCTGACGCTTCTTGCGCTCGGAAATCCGCGCCATGACGATCGAAATTTCATAAAGAATAATGATCGGAATGCCGAGACCAACCTGGGAAATCAGATCAGGCGGCGTCAAAATTGCCGCAAACACAAACGCGATCACAACCGCATATTTGCGCCGCCGTGCCAATCCGTCGGCCGTAACAATGCCCGCGCGTGCCATAAGCGTAAGCAAAACAGGCAACTGGAAGCAAAGTCCGAACGCAAAAATCAGCTTCATGACCAGCGACAGATACTCGCCCACCTTGGCTTCAAGCTGAATGGCAAGTCCCGATCCGTCACCAGCATGCTCGAAACTCAGGAAAAATTTCCAGGCAAGCGGCATGATGAAGTAATAAACAAGCGCCCCGCCCATCAGGAACAGAACCGGGGTCGCAAACAGGAACGGCAAAAATGCCGACCGTTCGTTTTTATAAAGCCCCGGGGCGACAAAGGCCCACACTTGCCCCAGAAATACCGGTGCAGAAACAAAACAGGCCGCAAAGAAGGACACTTTGACATAGGTGAAGAACACTTCTGTCAGCGCCGTATAGATCATGCGGCGATCCGGGCCCATCTCGTTTGCCAGTGGCCTGACGAGGAAACCGTAAATGTCCTCGACGAAATAATAGCAAACCGCAAAGGTAATAAACAAAGCCAGAACCGCCCAAGTCAGGCGGTTCCGCAGCTCTATCAGATGCTCCATGATTGGCATCTGTTTGTCATGCGATTGCATGTTCACGCCTGGCTCTCCGGGTGGTCGTTCTTTTTGCTCTCTCCAGCCGCAGATTTGGCAACAGGCTTTTCGGCATCCGCTTTGGGTTCAGACTTAGTGTCTGCCTTGGCATCGGCCGGTTTTGCCTTGGTGTCTTTTGCCTTCTCGTCGCCTTTGGGAGCGCCAATGCTTTTTTCAAGGAAGTCGGATCCACTGGTCGGCGCACTGCTGACCTGCTTGCGCAGATCATCGAGTTCGGCCTCGCGGATGATGTCATCAATGCCACTTTGGAACTCGCGCGCCATGCCACGCACTTTTTTCCAGTAGCCCGCCAACTTGTAAAGAAGATGAGGAAGCTCTTTGGGGCCGACGACGAACAACGCGACGACGGCCACAAGAGCCATTTCGGTCCAGCCGATATCAAACATTTGACACGCCTATCTGAAGGAAATCCGACAGACGATCAGGATTTCACGGAATCCTTGTCTTTGCTCTCGGATGAAACCGATGCAGAGGTCGTGTTTTCAATGGTCTTGGCCGATGCGGCTGCATCTTCTTCTTTTTCGTTGATGCCCGCTTTGAAGCTCTTGATGCCTTTGCCCATGTCACCCATCACTTTCGGCAATTTACCAGCACCGAAGATGATCAGGACAATCGCAAGAATCAGAACGATTTGCCAAACGCCAATACCCATAACTTCAATCTCCAAAGATCCATTCTGCCTTCCGGCGATATGCTCGGATAATGGCAGAAAGCCCCCCACTGTGCAATGCGACGGTTGGGTTAATAACCGTGATCACATACACCTGTTAATTATACCTGATCCGACAGCCTGCCTTGATTTTTATCAACCCGGCAGTTCGTCATATCACGACATAGGAAACACGAAGGTCATCTCGGGATCAAGCGTTATAGCGACAGATTTTTGATTTAATGTCGAAAAACGCCGCGGCACGCGGGCATGGATATGACCGCCGGAATGAAGGGTAAGGTGCATCAGATTGACCTCGCCGAGGGCGCGCACGGCATCAACATTGGCCAGAATGTCATGACCGTTGACCGCATCACCGATATGAAGCCCTTCGGGCCGGATCAGCACATCAACATCCGTACCGTCCGCAAGGTCGACATCATCAAGCACCCCGACCGGGGTTTTCACACTGCCATTGGCAACAACGGACGGAAAATGGTTCACTTCACCAAAGAAGGACGCGACAAACCGGCTTTCAGGACGGAAATAAAGGGTTTCCGGCGTGCCGTCCTGCATGATCTGGCCTTCATTCACGATGATGATGCGGTCCGCCATATACATGGCTTCCTGCGGGTCATGGGTGACCATCACCGTCGCGATGCCGGCATTTTTCAAAACGTGCAGTGTGGTATCGCGCAAGTCAGCACGACGCGCGACATCGAGTCCGGAAAACGGTTCATCAAGCAACATGATGCGCGGTGTGGGTGCCAACGCCCGCGCCAGCGCAATGCGTTGCTGTTGGCCACCTGACAATTCATGCGGGAAGGCATGTTCGTAGTCGGACATACCGACCTGATCAAGCGCCCTTTTGACAGCAGTTGACCGATCTTGTTCGGAAAAATGACGCAAACCAAAGGCGATGTTTTTCGCGACATTCAAATGGGGAAACAGCGCGTAATCCTGAAAGACCATGCCAACCCCGCGCTTTTCGGGTTCGACATATTCACCGGGGCGTGCAACCACCTGATCACTGACCGAAATCTCGCCGACCTGTAATTTTTCAAGTCCGGCGGCAAGTCGAAGTGCGGTCGTTTTCCCACAGCCCGACGGTCCCAACAGACAGACTAATTCCCCAGGGGCGACATCGAAACTGATATCCCGCAATACCCGGTTTTTCCCGAACATGTGCGAGACGTTCGACATCTTAAGGCCGTCGGTCATTCAAATTCTCTTCTTGTTGCTGTGGCCATGCACCCAAAGATGCAAATGATTGGCGAAATCTTTCTGAAATTTAAGGTGCCCGCCCGCAGGATGCAAGCAGATGGATCAATTCAGATCATCATCCGGCGAATCAACATCATCAGCAGCAGGTGACTTGGTGGCTGAACGTTCCGCATCATCAAGCAGGTTGGGATTGTCGGAATAAATCGTTTCATCAAGATCTTCGAGGTTGCGCGTCGTAAGCGCCTCCTCAACGACCGCATCGGTCACTTCGCCATCATCGACCAGATCTGGCAATACATCGTCATCTGAACTTGCACCGTAACGTCCCATACCCGGCCGGCTGTCAAGCAATCCGGCAGCCTTGAGATCGGCAAGCCCCGGAAGGTCATCGCGACTTTCCAGACCAAAATGATCAAGAAAATCATCAGTTGTCGCCCACAGAACCGGACGGCCCGGCACACGTTTACGCCCGCGCGGACGGATCCAGCGCGCTTCAAGTAGGATATCAAGCGTGCCCTTGGACAAGGCGACGCCACGAATTTCTTCGATTTCCGAACGGGTTACCGGCTCGTGATAGGCAATGATCGCCAGCGTCTCGAGCGTCGCGCGCGTCATTTTTTTGGCTTTTTCGACTTCAATATGAAGGTCACCGGCAAGATCGACGGCGGTTCGGAATGCCCATTTTTCGCCGACACGATTAAGGTTAATCCCCCGCGCAGCATAGGTTTCCGACAAGGTCGCCAGAATGGCCGATACGTCCGTGCCTTCTGGCAGTCGGGCGGCAATCACGCGTTCGCTGACCGGGTCGGCTGATGCAAACAGGACGGCCTCGACAATACGGACATGTTGGAAATCAATGTCGGGTGCTGTTTCCACGCCCTGGATTTCAAGCTGTGCGTCATTGCTCATCAAATATCCCTGCCCCTCAATCCCGAATCAAATCGTCGTCTGACGCAATTGGTCTGTCCATATCCCCGTTACGGCGCTTTTGCGGCGAGCGCAACAAAATCGGCCCGAAGACTTCTTCTTGTGAAATTTCAAGTTCGCCATCGCGGCACATTTCAAGGCTGGCGACAAAATGCGCGGCCAGTGCCGATCGCGCCTTCAAAGGTGACCCAAGGCCGCGTGGCATGAATTCAAGCAATTTGGTCCATGTCGGCACGACGCGTCGACCAAACAGATCACGCAGGCGCTGAATGGCATCATCCATCGCATAAAGGTCGAATGCCTCGATTTCGAGTGTCTTGCTTTCGGAGGTCAGCATGATGCGGGCATATGACTTCAACAGATCATAAAGCGACGCGTCATAGACAGACGCCGTAGTGACCCGCACTTCTTCCGGGGCGCCGCGCGCGAAAAAGTCACGGCCAAGGTTTGGACGTTCAAGCAACTTTTCGCCCACGGCCTTCATTGCCTCAAGCCGTTTGAGCTGGAATGCAAGGAGCTCTGCCATTTCTTCGGCACTAAGCTCTTCGTCGTCATTTTCCTGCTTGGGCAGCAGCAACCGCGATTTCAGATAGGCAAGCCAGGCTGCCATCACCAGATAATCTGCCGCCAGTTCAAGACGCAAACCCTGTGCGGTTCTGATAAATTCAAGATATTGTTCGGCCAGTGCAAGGATCGAAATCTTGATGATGTCGACTTTCTGATCGCGCGCAAGTTCAAGCAGAACATCAAGCGGGCCTTCAAACCCGTCAAGATCAAGGATCAGGCGTTCGGCAAGGCTCGGCCCGTCTTCATCAACGGGCTTCTTGTCAAACACCTCGTCCGGGATTTCCAATTCGAATTGGTCTGCCATCTGTCCCTGACTGTCCCCTGTCCTTCGCTGATACCGTATCAGGCGAAAATATTTGCCAGAAGCCGCACCAGCGCATTGGCCGGTTCAAGCACCAGCCACTGAAAAATCGGCAGGTCAATCCCAAGCTTGCTGGTCACGTATGGCAGCAAAAAGACCAAGCCGATCAAAATGATCATGCCGGTTTTTTCCATACGCGCCAAGACCCGTGCAACCGGCATCGGGGAAATTGCCGTCAGAACCCGCCCGCCATCAAGCGGCGGGATCGGCAACATATTAAAAACCGCAAGAATGCAGTTCAGCCAAATCGATTGGTTAAGCGTGGTACCAAGCCATTGATTGATTGATGGCGAAAAGTCGGGCAACCACACCAGAAGAAGGATCGAGACAATGGCAAGCAACACATTCGTTGCCGGACCGGCAACCGCCACGCCAATGATGCCAAGCCGTTGTGGGTGCAGGCGGTGAAATGCCACCGGAACCGGCTTGGCATAGCCGAACAGGAATGGTGCGGCCGTTATCAGCAAAAGCCCCGGAATCAAAATGGTGCCGACCGGATCAATATGGCGGATCGGGTTTAGGCTAAGCCGTCCCATCCGCTGCGCGGTATCATCCCCGAACAGCTTGGCGGCAAACCCGTGTGCGGCCTCGTGCAACGTCACCGCCAGCAAAACCGGGATGACCCAGGTTGATGCCGATACAATCAATTCAACAATGTCGTTCACTTGGCTGTGTCCTCGGCCTGCCAAACCGGTGCAAGCAAGTCCGCCAACCGGACCCGCCAATCCATCACCTGTGTCGATAACGGCACGTCGGGTTTGAATGCGGCAATCTGGTTGGTAAATGTTTGCGCGCGAACCAATCCCGCACCGGACAGCAGCGGTGCCATGGAAACCACTTCTTCCATCTCGGTCCGTTTGCCGTTGCAATGAAGTGCTATATCACATCCGGCATGCAGACATTCATGGGTGCGGCTGGCAATCGACCCGCCAAGGGCCTCCATGGACAAATCATCGCTGATCAACAGATTTTCAAACCCGATTTCGGTTCTGATGACATCATTGATGACCTTCGGGGAAACGGTCCCCGGTCGCTGATCGTCGATCGCTGTAAACAGCAAATGCGCCGACATGGCCGCCAACACATCTTTCATCTGTACGAACGGCGCGAAATCAAGCTGGCTTAGGGTGTCGTGCGATGCCGATACGACCGGCAGGTCCTTGTGGCTGTCAACAGCGGCCCGGCCATGTCCAGGAATATGTTTGATTACGGGCGCGATTGCCCCGTCAAGCAAGCCTGCTGCAACCGCACTGGCCAGTGTAACCACCTTTGTGACATCTGCGCCGTAAGAACGGTCGCCGACAACGTCACTCATGCCAGGGAACCGCAAATCAAGAACCGGTGCGCAGGTTGTGTTAAAGCCTGCTTCCCGCAGATCCATTGCCATCAGGCGTGCATTGATATAGGCCGCCTCGCGCGCGTCTTCGGGGTTTCGATCAAAAAGTTCCCCAAACACACCAGCCGCGGGTATTTTGCGCCAATGTGGCGGCTTCAGACGCATAACGCGCCCGCCTTCCTGATCGACAAAGATCGGAATATTGCTGTTTCCAACCGTATCACGCAATGCAGACGTCAACGCACGGATTTGGTTGCGATCTTCGACATTGCGGGCAAACAGAATAAAGCCATAGGGATCAGCTTCGCGGAAGAATCCCTTTTCCCAGTTGCTTAACTCGGTTCCGGCAACACCCAGAATACAGGCGCGCGGTTTTTTGACTTCAAGGCCGGACAATGAGGCACCCCACATTGCGTTGTTTCAGATCACCACACAGCTTTTCTGCCGCAGTTGAATCGGCCAATGGCCCTGCCTGCAAGCGATAGAATACGCCCTTGTCACCAAGATCCGTACGCTGCACGAACATCTGAAGACTACCAAGCAAGTCTTTGTTTTTCGATGATAATCTTTTCCATTCAGCAGCCGCGCCATTTTCATCGCGCACCGAAGCCAGCTGAATGCGAAAATCATTCGTCGAAACCGCGTTTGCCGATGCTGGCGTGTCGCCAGACGCTGGTTTGGCAGGTGCTGCTTTGGTTTCGCGCGCGGTTGCTGCCGCGATTGCCTTTTGCGCATCTGTCAATTCCGGCTCGGAAATTTCTGGCGCATTTACGCTTGGCTCCGCGGCGGGGGCATCACTTGTTTGCGTTGCGTCCTTGGACTCAGACACTACGTTCCCTTCGACAGTCGGGCTATCGCCGCCCTCGCCCGTCTCTGGTTGCGCATTGTCGGCGACGGGTTCCTCAACGGTTTCACCGGTCGCCGGCTGGGATCTCGTGACTTCCGGTGCACGCGGCATATCGGGAAGTTCCTGCAAAACCACATTCGCATCAGGATCAACGTCATTGAGTTGATCATAAACCGTGGTGTTGCGATGTGGTACTTCCATCCCCCCGGGATCATCGGGGCGGATTTTGATCGGCGACGGATCAGGCAAAAGGATTGGCAGTTTGCCATCATCCTGGATCGGCTGCCCTTGGTGATAGAACCAGTACCCGGCACCGCCAAGCCCGCCTGCCACCACAGCCAGACCGAAGAACACGGTAATCGCCCCTTTTAGCATGCTTTTGCGCGCTGGCTTTTCAGCCCGATAGTGGGTTGCGCGTTCTGCATGGAGGTCACGGCCGTGTTCTTCGTTCATATCTTACATCTCCTCGACAGGTTTAACGCCAAGCACCTCAAGACCCGATGCGATCACGGTCGCAACCGCACGGATCATTGCAAGACGTGCCAGAGTCGCTGCCAGATCATCCGCAACGATGAAGCGCAGCGCCGTGTTGTCACGTCCCTTGTTCCACAATGCATGGAATTCTGCTGCAATTTCTGTCAGGAAAAAGGCAATTCGATGCGGCTCGTGCGCGACGGCAGCCTGTTCTACAATACGCGGCCATTCCGCCATACGACGGACCAGAAGTTTTTCTTCTTCACTGGAAAGCTGGCTCAGATCCGCATTGATCAAGGATTCCGGCGAGAAGTCCTGATCGGGGAATGCTTCGGCAGCCTGACGGAACACCGAATTCACCCGCGCGTGGGCATATTGCACATAAAATACCGGGTTGTCTTTTGACTGCTCGGTCACCTTGGCAAAGTCGAATTCAAGTGCGGCATCGTTTTTACGGGTCAGCATGATGAACCGCACGACATCCTTGCCAACGCGTTCGACAACGTCACGCAGGGTGACAAACGTGCCGGCACGTTTTGACATTTTTACCGGCTCGCCATTGTCAAACAGACTGACCAACTGACACAGTTTGACATCAAGGTCGCCCTCGCCACCGGTGATCGCCTTGGTTGCGGCCTTCATGCGTTTGACATAGCCACCGTGATCGGCACCGAAAATGTCGATCATCAGGTTGAAGCCGCGTTCATACTTGTCAAAGTGATAGGCAATGTCCGATGCAAAATAGGTCCAGCTGCCATCCGACTTTTTAAGCGGACGGTCAACATCATCCCCAAAATCGGTCGCACGGAACAATGTTTGCGGACGCGGTTCCCAATCGTCGGGTTTCTTGCCTTTCGGCGGTTCAAGAACACCGACATAGATGTCGCCTTTTTTCTCGAGATGTTCGAAAGCCGCCTGAACCTTGCCGGCTTTAACCAACCCATCCTCGGATGTGAACACGTCATGAGAAACGCCAAGAAGACGCAGGTCTTCCTTGATCAGGGCCATCATTTCGACGATGGCAAAAGCGCGGAATTCTTCAAGCCATTTTTCTTCGGGTGCATTTACCCACTTGTCGCCATCACGCTTTGCCATTTTCTGGCCCGGCTCAACCAGATAGTCGCCCGGATACAGGCCTTGCGGAATTTCGCCGATATCTTCGCCAAGCGCCTCGCGGTAACGCAGATGCAGGGACCGGGCAAGAACGTCAACCTGTGCGCCAGCATCGTTGGTGTAATATTCCTTGGTGACTGCATAGCCGGCCTTGGCCAGCAGGTTTGCCAGAACGTCGCCGACAACAGCGCCACGGCAATGACCGACATGCATCGGCCCGGTCGGGTTTGCCGAGACATATTCGACATTGATCTTTTCGCCTTTGCCCAGATCACTCTGACCATACGCGGTCCCGAGTTCGAGCACCTTGGAAACCTGTGACAACCAAAAGCGGTCCGCCATTCGCAGGTTGATAAAGCCCGGCCCGGCGATTTCGACATTTTCGATGTGGTCGATCTCGCGCAGTTTTTCAGCAAGTTTTTCAGCAAGATCACGCGGTTTCATGCCAGCGGCCTTTGACAGCAACATGGCGGCATTGGTGGCCGCATCCCCATGAGATGCATCGCGCGGCGGTTCCACCGTCACACGAGAAGTGTCGCTTCCGGCGGGAAGAACACCATCTTTTTCAAGGGCGAGAAGCTGGTTCTCGATGTCGCTTTTCAACAGGCTGAAAACATTCATGACTTTGAACTTTGCATTTTCTGGTTTTGACCCAGCGGGCCTTTTGACTGGCGCCTGTTTTGAGCCATTTCGCCCCAAAACGCAAGTCACCCTTGATTAGAGTGATTACAGGTTTTGACATTTCAGCCATGCGCGCTAAATAGTGACTTAAATACTGCGATCTGACCGTGCTATTATAACGCCATAAGATCGGAACTATTCCTGCCCGTTTGCGGGCAGGTCTAAGACCAAGGAGTGTTGAATGACCGAAGCTTCACGGCAAGTTCAAATGACTGAAAGTGCTGCGAAACGTATTCAGGAACTGATCGCATCGGAAGGTGCGGCAAACACCATGCTGCGCTTGCAGGTTTCTGGCGGCGGTTGCAGTGGTTTTCAGTATGAGTTCTCGCTGGACTCTGACACCACGGACGAAGACTGCATCTTCGAAAATTACGGTGCAAAAATGGTAATTGACGAAGTATCGCTTGATCTTCTGGGCGGTGCCGAAATCGATTTCGTCCGTGAAATGGTCGGGTCAGCTTTCCGTGTGAACAACCCGAACGCCACATCGTCTTGCGGCTGCGGATCAAGTTTCTCGATTTGATCCGGATCGGAAAAACGATTTATAAAACGGGGTCCGTTACTTTCGGACCCCGTTTTGTTTGAAAAACAATCTGACACTCAAAAGAACCGAGGCCCGAATGAAAATCGCCACATGGAACGTCAACTCGATCAAGGCCCGTCTGCCCAACATTCTTGAATGGCTGCGCGACGCGAAACCTGATGTGGTTCTGTTGCAGGAAACCAAGACAGTTGATGAAGCCTTTCCGGCGATGGAGATCGAAGATCTTGGTTACAACATCGCGATCCATGGCCAAAAGACCTATAACGGCGTTGCTATTTTGTCGAAATATCCGATCGAGGATGTCGAACGCGGTCTTCCGGGCAATGATGATGACGAACAGGCGCGCTATATCGAAGCCACTGTTTGTGCGCCCCGCCCAGTTCGGGTGGCATCCATTTATGTCCCGATGGGAACCGCAGTCGGGGACGAGAAATTTGATTACAAGCTCAACTTCCTCGATCGACTGATCAAGCGTTTTGAAAAAATCCGCGCCAGTGGCGAAGCCGCCGTCATGGGGGGCGACTACAATATCGCACCGGATGATGCCGACGTTTACGATCCGATCAAATTGCGCGAAACCGTCCTGTGCACAACTGTCGAACGCAAACGGCTGCGTACGATGATGAATATGGGCTTTACCGACGCTTTCCGGACATTCAACCCGAAAGGACACCAGTATAGCTGGTGGGATTACCGTGCGGGTGCCTGGAACAAGGATAATGGTCTTCGCATTGACCACCTGTTGCTGACCCCGGCTGCCGCTGATCGCCTGAGCGCGTCCGATATTGATCGCGACCCGCGTGGCAAGGAAAAGGCATCCGACCACACCCCGGTCTGGTGCATGATTGATGACTGATCGCGGGGAATATACCCCCGAAAACTCAAAGGGCAGCGTATCGCACGCTGCCCTTTTTGTATCTGGCTCAAAGCCCGAAAACGGGTTTCTTGTGCCGTTTTATTCTGCGGCCTGCTGCATCGCGGTGCGATAGGCAACAATATCTTCGATGCTGATCACAACCAGGTCATGGGACCGGGCATATTCGATCAGTTCAGGAAGACGTGCCATGGTGCCGTCCGGATTGGTAACTTCGCAAAGGACGCCGGCCGGCTTCAAACCTGCAAGGCGCATCAGATCGACCGTTCCCTCGGTATGGCCCCGCCGTTCAAGAACACCACCGGCACGCGCACGCAGCGGGAAAACATGCCCCGGACGCGCAAGGTCAGACGGCTTTGCATCATCGGCGATGGCGGTTTTGACTGTGGTTACGCGATCGGCCGCCGACACACCGGTGGTAACCCCGACTTTGGCTTCGATGGTAACGGTAAAGCCCGTTCCCATGCTTGATGTATTGGTCGCGACCATCGGTGGCAGATCAAGCGCCGTTGCCTTTTCATCGGTCAGGCACAGGCAAACAATGCCGCTGCAATCGCGAATAAGTATCGCCATCTGCTCGTTGGTCAGATTTTCTGCGGAAAAGATAAGATCGCCTTCATTTTCGCGATCTTCATCATCAACAACCAGAACGCCCTTGCCTTCGCGCAAATCATCAAGCGCACGTTCCATGCGTTCATGCGGATCGCCAAAGATCGAAAGACCTGATTGTGGTTCAATACTCTGATTCATAACCGTCCTCTACGGATGGGGCTTACGAACCAGGGCAACAAAGAAAGGCCCGCTTTATGACAAATCGCCACATCGCGGTCGCAGGCAGACGCCAAAACAGTCACGCAAATGCGTTCTTGCCCTGTACGTCACGCTTTATCCTCTCCCATCCGGACTATTACCGTCGGCCCCGGAATTTCACCGGATCTGCTGACCCCGAAGATCGTGTGATCGTCGGGCGCTCGCGGGCTTCCCAGAAATCTGGATTACCGCCGGTCGGGATTTACACCCTGCCCTGAGAATAAGCGCCGTGTTTTAACGACATAGCCAATCATGATTAATCGGCTGCCGGCACTTTATGAAAGCACCACGCGGTTGTCAAACATCTAAAAAGCGATGGAAATCTTTGATTTAAACCTCGGCAAGCCGTTTTCCGCTTCGGAAATGGAAGTTGCAGCCATTCTTGCGCGCTTCGCGTGGCGCCCACTGACATACCGCACAACGTTTGTCGGTTGACCGCCGTTTTGATTTGCATTCCCGGTGCAAATAGGACCCCAGCATCGCATCAATATAGCTGCCCTGGAACACTTCAACACCCAGACTACGCCCCATGCGCAAGGCCGTCCGGCTATCACATCGTGTCAGAATAAGACTTCTTTCGACAAACAGGCTCGCAAATTCACGCAGACGTTCGGCGACTTCTGTACGCCGCGATCCGATGATGTTCTGATCCCAGATCACCTTGATGAAATCTACATTCATCTTGCGCGGTGACAGAAATTCCAGCGCAGGCAATGTGATCCGGTCCAGTCCGACCTCGATCCCCGACGAATGGAGGAATTCACAGGCATCTTCAAATTCCCACCAGTTGGCAATGGCGTTTTCCATCGAAAATTCGATCGCCATGTTTTTGATCAGCTTGCCATCGTCATGATTGACGAATTCGGCAAAAGTGTCGCTCAAAACAGTTTGCACCCGCATGTTAAGATGCAGCTTGTCGGGCAGGATCGACGGTGCGATCGTCCGCGTCACTTCCATTACTTTTTCATCGAGCACCCGCGACAGGATTTCAAGTTCGCCCGGCCCTTCAAGCAAAAAGCTGGCAAGGTGGTGCTGGCGCAAATAATCAAGCGAACAATAGATTTCATGACCAAGGATCTGTCGACGGGTGTCATCGAAACTCAGGATCGCTTGACGCCGGCAGGAGTCAAACACGGCTTCTGTGGTGATCGCGCCGCGCAGCATTTCTGACATATCGAAACGCGCCCAGCCATCCCCCATCAGCCGTTCTGATAACGGAATGCCAAGCAACTGGCCCAGTCGTTCGTCATCTTCGGGCCAACGAAAACGGCTCCACAGATTTTTGGGAATCGTGCCAAGGCCTTGTCGTTCGATCACTTCTTCAAGTGTTTCGCGGACATGCTCGACAAAACTGGAATCGTCTTCTGTCCATTTCGTGGCACGCACACAGGCCACCATCCCGTTTTCAAGACGGTGGATCTGTGTGTTTTCGGGGAAGTGGTGAAAAGCATCACGGCTGATTGCCTGATAATCTTCGGCCCCCAGACGCAAATCTGGCGGGATATTCAGAACACCCAAATGCGGCGTTTTACCATTGGCCGCGTTTTTGCGCAGTCCTTCGATAAACCGGTTAAGTGTCAGTGCGGGTTTTGTGGTTTGGGCGGTCATAGGCAATCCTGTAACAGGTCATTGCCCATGATCATGCAGATGCAGGGTTAACTTACCCTAAAGAACTATACTTTCGCATAGAGATGTTTCCACCGTTTGAGCAAGTTCTGCAAAGAATGTCATTGCCGGGACACCGATCACAAGACCGTCCACCATATCAACAACCCGCAATCCCTGAAGGGCATTCGCTGTAAAAATAGCATCGAATTCTTTGAGCATATCGGGTGTTTTGGCTTCAAATTCAATGTCTCGGCCGGTTTCTTCGGCCCATTCCAAAATGAAATCACGCGCCAGCCCGCACAGAATTCCGGTATCCTCATCCGGTGTCCAAAGAGTTTCACCCTTGATCCCGAAAATATTGGCAACCGTTGTTTCGGCAACATTGCCGTCCGAAGACAAAATCAGGGCATCGTCGCCGCCATATGATTGCGCTTCCTGTTTGGCTGCAATGTTATCAAGGTAATTGATGCTTTTGATCCCGCCCGCAACCGAATGTGCGTTGCGACGTACCTTCTGGGACGTAAACAGCTTCATCCCGATTGCCGGTTCGACGGGTTCAAACGGTGAAACGGTAATCAGGATGGTCGGATCCGGATCGGCTGGCGGCAAAAGCCCCCGTTCCCCGGAGCCGCGCGACACTGTCAGGCGTACGACCGCATCCTTGCGATGAATCTGTTCAAACAGCGTGGAAACTACATTCGCCACTTCATCGGTTGCCGGCAACAGATCAACCGGAAACTCGATTTGTTCAGCGTGATAGTCCAGGCGCTCCATATGGGCATCGATCCAGGCGATCTTGCCTTCGTGGGCGCGCATGGTTTCAAAAAAGCCGTCACCCAGCAAAAATCCGCGATCCGTTACCGGGATAGATGCCTCGTCAAGGTCACGAAAGCTCCCGTTCATCCATACCTGCATCACGCCGTCCCTTCTGTTTTTGTGCCTTATGAAGAAGCCCGCTTCAGGAAGTTTGCCAACAAATCATGTCCTTGCTCGGTCAATACGGCTTCCGGATGGAACTGTACACCAAACAGCGGAAAATCTTTATGTGCAAACGCCATGATTTCACCTTCGGGGCCACGGGCCAGTTCAATCAGACTTCCATCTTCAGGCAATTCAACGATTAAGGAGTGATAACGCGTTACTTGCAAAGGATTCTTTAATCCCGAAAACAATTCCGTACCACTGTGATGGATTTCAGATGTCATTCCATGCACGGGGCGCTTAGCACGTTTGACCTTGCCGCCAAAAACCTGGGCGATTGACTGATGCCCAAGACAAACCCCCAACATCGGATACTCCGATTTCAGCGTATCAATCAGTGTCAGGCTGTTGCCTGCTTCATCCGGCCCACATGGACCGGGCGAAAAGATGATGGCGTCGGGATGCAGTTTGCGGACCTGGTTTGGACCAATTTCATCGTTGCGAACCACAATGACATTGTGACCGAGTTCTTCGATATAGCGGGCCAGATTGAAAACAAATGAATCGTAATTATCAATCAGAAGGATCATGACACGACATCCTGCCCATCGATCCCGAACAGCTGGAACATCTTGGTCGCCTTGACCAGTGTTTCTTCATATTCAAGCGCCGGATCACTATCAGCAACAATGCCGCCGCCAACATTGAATGCCATGCGCCCGCCATTCACACATAGCGAACGAATGGCGATATTTGTATCCATGCTGCCATCAAACCCGATAAATCCGATCGCACCGCAATAGGCCCCGCGCGTTGTCTGTTCCAGTTCGGTGATAATTTCCATCGCCCGGATTTTCGGGGCACCCGTGATCGAGCCGCCCGGGAAACTTGCCTTCAAAAGGTCAACTGCTGTTTTGCCGTCACGCAATTTACCTGTGACGGTCGAAACAAGGTGATGCACATTCGCATAGCTTTCCAAGGCACAAATTGCTGGCGTATGAACGGAATGCGGTTTGCAGACCTTTGACAGATCGTTGCGCAAAAGATCAACAATCATAATGTTTTCTGCGCGGTCCTTTGGGGATCGCATTAATTGCTGTGCAAGTTCCGCATCGCTTAGCGGGGTTTCCCCGCGTGGTCGCGTTCCCTTGATCGGTTTGGTTTCAACCTGCCCTTCGGCTACTTTAAGGAACCGTTCCGGCGAGTTCGACAGAACTGCAAATTCACCAAAATTCAAAAAGGCCCCAAATGGCGCGGAACTGATATCGCGCAGCCGCCGATAAAGCCCTAACCGTTCAGGGATGGCATCACGCGGATATTCCGCCCGGATGCTTTGCGACAGGTTTGCCTGGAAAATGTCGCCGGCAAAGATGTAATCAATGACCTTTTGCACACTGCTTTCAAACCCGGCGCGGTCAAAATTTGACGTCCATTTCCGGATCGCTGGCGCATGCGGAACACCCGGGCTGTCATGCAGCGGTCTGGCAAGACGCAGATATTTGCGCAGCAACCCCATGCGTTCTTCTGCACGCTGTGCGCGTGCCACCCCGATACGTTCCGGCATTCCCGTTGAAATCAGCCACATCTTGCGATCTTCCTGATCAAAGGCAATCACAAGATCATAGATGCCGACCGCCATATCAGGCATGCCCAGCCAGTCATCGGCGGCTTTGGGCAGGGTTTCGGTCTGATGGGACAGCTCATATCCAAAATATCCGACGGCCCCACCCTGAAACGGTGGCAAATCATTACGTCTGGTTTGCGGATAACGCGCCAGAAGATCCCCCAGCACATCAAACGGATTTCCTGGAAACGGAAACCCGTCCAGGGTGACCTGACCATTTTTCGCCGTCAGCTTATGAAGCGGCGACACAACGATATAGGAAAAGCGATCCCGATCGGCAGAATCAAGGAAATGACTGTCCGCATAAGGCGCAAACGCACCATACGCATCGACAGGCTCAATATAGGGGCATTCTTCAATCAGCATTCAAAACGCATTCGTTCGGGAAATACGATCAATGTCCGGCAAATGGTCGGGCATCAATTCCGGCACGCGGCAGGGAATGGAAATTTACGCGATTCGCATCCCGTACGGTGAAAAATTTGCGTCACTTTCGATTAAACAGCGGTCCCAAATGAAAAAGGCCAACCGCTGTGGCTGGCCTTTGACATTCAACAAAATCGCATGATTACATCGAAGCAATCCGGTCATAGGCCTCTGTCAGTTTTGCCAGAGTATCGCGGGCTTCCTCAAGTTTGGCCTTTTCGGTCGCAACGATATGTTCAGGCGCGCGGCTGACGAATTTCTCGTTCGACAGTTTTCCTTCCTGTGCTTTGATGTACTTCGTTTTGTCCTGCATTTCCTTTTCGAGACGCGATTTTTCCGCCGCGACATCGATAAAGTCAGCAACCGAAACGAAGACCGCAACACCGTCGACAACGGTCTGGATTGCGCCCTTGGCGATGGCTTCGACATCGCCCTGCCCCTTAAAGGCAATATCGGCGACACGTGCCAGACGTTTGACCTGTGCTTCCTGTGCGGTGACCGCCGCTTTCATCGCGTCGGTCGCATCAACAAGATAGATCGGCACTTCTGCGGCCGGCGGAACATTCATTTCAGAACGAACACCACGAATGTTGCCAATCAGACGAATGGCGAGATCAACCTCGGCTTCGGCCGCGCGATCAATCAAGGATTCATCAAATTGCGGATAGCTTTCCGAAATCAGCATCTTGCTGCGGTTCTCGGAAATCTTTTCCCAAAGTTCCTCGGTGATATAGGGCATTACCGGATGCAAGATCAGAAGGATCTGATCAAGAACCCATGCGGTAACGGCACGGATTTCTGCTTTGGCTTCCTCGTCCTGTCCCATCAGAACCGGCTTTGCCAGTTCCAGATACCAGTCACAGAATGAACCCCAAACGAACTGGTAGGCGCTGCTGGCCGCATCGTTGAAACGATAGGTCTCGATCCCCGTCCCGACAGCCTTGGCGGCCTCGACGGTTTTTCCGACAATCCAGCGCGCAAGGGTGGATTTGACCGATGCCGGGTCAAAGCCTTCGACCGGCTTGCATTCGTTCATTTCCGCAAAGCGCGCCGCGTTCCAAAGCTTGGTCGCGAAGTTGCGATACCCTTCAACGCGTGATGCCGCAAGCTTGATGTCACGGCCCTGTGCCGCAAGCGCGGTCAGGGTAAAGCGCAGCGCATCACAGCCATACTCGTCGATGATTTCCAGCGGGTCGATCACATTGCCCTTGGATTTTGACATCTTCTGCCCGTTTTCATCACGGACCAGTGCATGGATATAAATATCCTTGAACGGAATTTTACCGTCCATGAAATGCATGCCCATCATGATCATGCGGGCAACCCAGAAGAAGATGATGTCAAACCCGGTAACCAGAACATCACCCGGATAATATTTACCAAGTTCCGGGGTCTTTTCCGGCCATCCAAGGGTCGAAAACGGCCACAAGGCAGATGAGAACCACGTATCAAGAACGTCGGTTTCCTGCGTCAGTTCAACATCCTTGTCGTAATGTGCTTTGGCTGCGGCAATTGCTTCTTCTTCGGTTTCCTCGACGAAAATATCGCCATCCGGACCGAACCAGGCCGGGATGCGATGCCCCCACCAAAGCTGACGGGAAATGCACCATGGCTGGATGTTGCGCATCCACTCGAAATAGGTGTTTTCCCAGTTTTTCGGAACAAAGCGGATCCGGCCGTCTTCGACCGCCTCGGTCGCCGGTTTTGCCAGCACTTCGGCATTCACGAACCACTGATCGGTCAGATACGGCTCGATCACAACGTTGGAACGATCACCATAGGGAACCATGTGAACGGTATCTTCGATCTTCTCAAGAAGACCCAGTTCATCCATCTTGGCCACGATCTGCTTGCGGGCTTCGAACCGGTCAAGACCACGGTATTCTTCCGGCGCATTGTCATTGATGCGCGCATGGTCATCCATGATATTGATCTGATCAAGACCACCACGTTTGCCGACTTCAAAGTCATTGAAATCGTGCGCCGGGGTGATTTTCACCGCACCCGACCCTTTTTCCGGATCGGCATATTCATCGGCAACGATTTTGATGCGGCGCCCGACGATCGGCAGAATGCAATACTGCCCGATCAGGTCCTTGTAACGCTCATCATCTGGATGAACTGCAACACCGGTATCGCCAAGCATGGTTTCCGGGCGTGTGGTGGCAACGGTGATGAATTCGCCGTCGCGGCCTTCGATCGGATATTTGAAGTGCCAGTAATGGCCTTTGACCTCTTTCTGAACAACTTCAAGATCCGAAATCGCGGTCAGCAGTTTCGGGTCCCAGTTGACCAGACGTTTGTCACGGTAAATCAGGCCTTGCTTGTGCAGGGTAACGAACACCTTGCGTACCGCCGCAGAAAGTCCTTCGTCCATGGTGAACCGTTCTCGGTCCCAATCCGGCGATGCGCCAAGACGACGCAGCTGATTGGTAATGGTCCCGCCTGACTTTTCTTTCCACTCCCACACCTTTTCCACGAATTTTTCGCGGCCAAGGTCATGGCGCGTGACATTCTGTTCACCCAACTGGCGTTCAACAACCATCTGGGTCGCGATGCCGGCATGGTCGGTGCCGGGCTGCCAAAGGGTATCCTTGCCATTCATCCGGTTGTACCGGATCAGGATATCCTGAAGCGTGAAAGTAAGCGCATGCCCCATATGGAGGCTGCCGGTCACGTTGGGCGGCGGCATCATGATGACATAGGGATTGGCGCTTGACGCCGTATCGCAGGCAAAGGCCCCCGATTTCTCCCATTTATCGTAAAGTCTGCCTTCCACTTCGGCCGGGCTGTAGGTCTTCTCCAACATGGTCTTTTGATCCGCTGCGGGTTTAATCAATCATACAAAGAAAAAGCGGCGCACCCCGGGCGCGCCGCTTCAAATCAACTATCGGCTCGCCTACAGGTCTTCGGCGCGGTTCACAATCCGCTCGATTTCCTTCTTCACAAGGCGTTCGATCATATAGGGCAGGTTTTCGTCAAGCCATTCCTTAAGCAACGGACGCAACATATCACGTACCAGATCTTCAAGGGTGGCATGTCCTGCATTGATGCCAAGCGCAACTGCGCGTTTCTTTGCAACAGCTTGCGCCAGTTCCGAGATGGTGCCGGTCGCCGAAGATTCCGTCATGTTCGAAATCAGCGGTTCGTCATCATCATCGTCATAAAGTGCCGGCATCGCCGGTTCCGGCTCGGGTTCCGGTTCCGGCTCGTCGAATTCGTCTTCTAACGGTTCCGGGTCATCCTCAAGCGGAGTCTCATCGAAATCGAGCATGTCATCAAGTTCGAGCTCTTCTTCAGGCTCATCGAGTTCAAGCTCTTCCGGTTCATCGTCGAACTCAAGTTCTTCCGGTTCATCGTCAAGAACGAGTTCGTCAATTTCTTCTTCCGGTTCCGGCTCGGGTTCTGGCTCGGGCTCAGGTTCCGGCTCGGGTTCTGGCGTCGGTTCGGGTTCAGGAGCGGCTTCCTGTTTTTCTTCGTCCCCCTCATCTGCAAGAATCTTGCGGATGGACTGGAGGATATCCTCCATTGAAGGTTCTTGTTGCCCGTCACTCATAATTAAAATTCCGCACTAGTGTCATTTAACCAGACCGATCCGAAAGCGCGCTCAGGACAGGATGACGACCACCCTGCCCTGAACATTCAAAAGGTCAGTCCGTTCCCCACCACTGGTCCTTGACTTTATTGTAGTTGGACTCAGTGTCGTAAACTTCGACCGGCAGGCCGAGGACCTGCGCATTAAGCGCGCCCATCGCGGCCTTTACCTGGAATTCGGCGACTGCCGCGTCACGGCGCGATCCGACAAGATCGACACGTGCCTGCAACAGTTCCTGTTCCTGATCAAGGACATCAAGAACAGTACGCGAACCGACAGATGCTTCGCGCTGAACACCGTCCAGGGCGACTTCCGCCGAAGATACCTGCGCCTGCTGGGACTCAATGCTTGCACGTGCCGTCACAAGGGTTTCCCAGGCACTGGTTGCATTTTCAATCACAGCACGGCGTGCTTCATCAACCTGGATCCGCGCCTGACCTGCGGTCTGCTTGGCAGCACGAACGCCAGAGAAAACAGCGCCCTTCTGATAAAGCGGCACGGATACCGATGCGATGATATCGGCACTATCGGCAGTGAAGTCTTCGGTCGACCCTTCATGGGCACGCTCGACACCGGCCGACAGGTTTACTTCCGGATAAAGCGACCCTTCATTCAGACGTATGTCCGACTGGGCTGCTTCTTCGGTATAAAGTGCCTGCAATACGTCCGGATGCTGACCCTGTGCGATCGAAAGAACATCGGTCACACTGGTCGGCAGACCTGCAAGCGGGTTCGGAATCTCAAGATCGGTCGGCGGATTGCCAACCAGTCGCTCATACTGTGCACGCGTATTGGCAAGTGCACCCTGGGCTGAAATCAGATCGGCCTTCGCACCGGCAAGGCGCGCCTCGGCCTGCGAAACGTCCGTACGGGTTACTTCACCAACGGCAAAACGGTCGCGGGTTGCTTCAAGCTGACGCTCAAGCACGCGAACGTTGTTCTGGTTCAGTTCGACAACGGCCGTGTCACGCAGAACATTGAAATAGGCTGTCGCGACCTGCAACATCACATCCTGTTCGGTTGAACGAAGTGCCGCACGCGCTGCCTTGATACGGGCTTCTGCGCGTTCGGTCTGGGCTGTCGTACGACCACCACGATACAGCGGCTGGGTAACGTTCAGACCAACAGTATAGGGTGTCAGACTGTTTTCCGTTTCCGATCCGTTGACTTCGGTATTGTATTCACGGAAACCGGCATCACCAGAAAGCGTAACACTCGGACGCCAGTTTGACAGCGCTGCCGAAATCTCTTCGTCGGTCGAACGCAAAGACGCACGACCCGCTTCGAGTGTCGGGTTGCTCTGATATGCCTTGATGAGAGCGTCCTCAAGACTTTCTGCAGATGCGCCACCAGCGACCAATCCGCCGGTCGCCAGAATACTGCAGGTCAGCAAGAACCGTTTTATCATTTATCTACCCTTGTAAAATCCTACACCAAGTCCCGACCCCGGCGCAGTTTCACGTATGGTAACGACGGAAACAAAATTTTCCAAGAAAAGAGGCATTTGGAACCCAAAAAAGTATTCGCCCCGTTTTCCGGTCGTTACGGCAATCAATCGTAGCGTGTCATATCCGGCGCAATTTCAAGCGCCCAGACATCTATACCGCCAGTAACATTAAAAACATCTTTAAATCCATATTCTTCAAGGAAAATTCCCGCATGGCGACTGCGCACCCCGTGGTGGCAGATGATCGCAATTGGTTTATCATCAGGCAATTCCGCCCGTCTCCCCGGCAATTCCGACAAGGGAATATGCAAGGAGTCCCCGATCATACAGATTTCGACTTCCCAGTCTTCACGCACATCCAGAAGTATAATCGGCTTCTTCTGATCGAGCTGTTCCGCCAAATCGCGGCATGAAAGTTCCTGAACCATGAAACCCTGATCAGTTGGATATGTTCGATATGCGTAAAAAAGAAATGCCCGGCATGAACCGGGCAATTTCAAGAATCAGAATACAAAGCTTTCTGCCGGTTCAAAGCCCGGAAGATACGGAATGTTTGCATCGAACAAATCACGATGACCGATAACACCGTTTTCGCGCTCATACAGACGTGCGACACCGACCTTGCCTGCTTCGCGGACAACCGCCAGAAGACGACCACCTTCTGCAACCTGGTCAAGAATGCCTGCCGGCACTTCGCTAACAGCACCATCGAAAATGATCACATTATACGGTGCCTGCTTGGCGTAGCCTGCTGCAAGATCACCTTCGACGACGATTACGTTGTCATAGTTGACCTTCTGGAACGCGGCTTCGGCTGCTGCGGACATTTCCTTGTTGCTTTCAACGGCAACCACGGTTTCTGCGACGCGCGAAATTAGTGCGCTGCCATATCCGAAACCTGCCCCGATCACGAGGGCCACATCCGTTTCCGCGATTTGTGCGCTCTGCATCAAACGGGCAATGACCATCGGCTCCATGGCAAAGCGACCATCGCCAACCGGGATATCTTCATCAACATATGCAATGCCGCGTTTGCCTTCAGGCAGGAACAGTTCGCGCGGAACTTCCTCCATCGCAGCGATGACCAGCGGATCGGTAACCTTGTTGGTCCGAACCTGATTTTCCACCATGTTATGGCGCGCGATTTGGTAATCCATGATTATCTGACCTGAAAATTCTCGCGAGAAAGAAACCGCAACAATCCTTTTTGTCCCCAAAGACGGTTGCGGTAATTGCCCTGTTTATAGTCAGCACATAAGCACCTGACAACATCGGATCAATGTGCGACTTGGATTTTAACGCATTGACCGCGCTAAATGATTGACCATTTCCATCCGTCATCCACCCGCAGTTCGGTCAAATGCAAAAATCCAGCGTTATTTTAAGCCGGCATTTTGCCAGTTCAAAACCTTGCAAAAGTGCAAGCGTCACCTTGTTATTTGATGCATCTCAAACATTTACACGGCATTTTTACAGTACGAATTACGCGAAAATATGCGCAACCGTTACTTGAAAAGCAATGATCGCACGTAAACATATGCCAAAGTGGGACAAGGATAACCTCAAAGCGCCACTTCGCCGATGAGCTGCCCCTGCCCTCTGATCAAGTGCAACCCGATTTCCAGTCGGACACGACCCAACTGAACTTACTTGTGACATCCAGGGGAATACAATGCGTGACAATGGACCGGTAACCAACCGCGAAGTTCTGATGAAGGACAAGGATATCCTTGTCTCAAAAACCGATTCCGGCGGGAAAATTACCTTTACCAACAAGTCCTTCGTCGAGATCAGCGGCTTTACCGAGGAAGAACTGCTTGGCTCTCCCCATAATATTGTCCGTCATAGCGACATGCCCAAAGAGGCCTTTGCAAATCTGTGGCAGACGATCAAGGCCGGCTTGCCATGGCAGGGACTTGTCAAAAACCGGGCAAAGAACGGCGACCATTACTGGGTGCGCGCCAATGTCACGCCAACGGTCGAAAACGGAAAAATCGCAGGTTTTATCTCTATCCGGACAAAGCCGACGGATGAAGAAAAGAAAACAGCCGAACGCGTCTATACCAATATGCGGGCCGGAAAGGCCAAGGATGTCTCGCTTGAATATGGCGAGATCACCCACAAGGCAAAAACACCGGGCTTTATGTCAAGCATCCGGGGCAGCCTGACTGCGGCATTCGCGACAATGATCCTGCTGATGGTGCTGCTTAGCGGGTATGGCTTGTACGCCGAATATCAGACCGAAAAGAATCTGGAAAACCTGTATGAAAACCGGGTCAAACCGTTGCGTTTGCTCAAACAGATTTCATCAGACTATTCCATGTCGGTGATCGATGCGTCTCACAAGGTCCGCGCCGGCAGCATGGACTGGCAGCAAGCCATTGAAAGCATCGACACAGCCAAAGCGCGAATCAACGAAAACCTTGACACCTATGTAAAGCGTGAGCTGGGCCCGCGTGAAGCCCCGGTTGTGCAAGAAATCCAGAAACTTCTCCCCGCGGCCAACGGGGTGATGGATCGCCTGCGTCAGGCCATGGTAGCCAAAGACATGGCCGCACTTGATGCACTGGTCACCGACGAGCTTTATCAAAATCTTGATCCGGTGATGCAACAGGTCATTACCCTGACGGTTGTTCAGAACGAAGTTGCAAGTCAACGCATCGCCAGCGCCGAGGGCGCCTTCCTGAAGGCCGTGATCTTCGAGATTGCCATTTTCATTGCTGCGGTTGCCTTGACCATTGCCTATGGCGTCTGGATGACACGTCGCCTGACGCAACCGCTTAAACAGATGGAAACCCATTTCAACGCGATTGAAGCCAACGACACCAGCTATGTCATCAACATGCCAAAGGTGACGGACTTCAAACCGGCGATTCAGCAGCTTCGTGGCCTGCATGCAAGGCTCTGCTATGCGAAACTCGAACGTGAAGAAAACGAAGCAAAGGCGAATTCCCAACGTGTTGGCGCCCTGCGCGGATTGGCGGAAACGGTCGAACAGGAACTTCAGAAAGTCGTTCAGTCCATCATTGACCAGACGCATCGCCTGAATTCGGCCGCCGGTGAAATGGCCGGATCCTCGGAACGCGTTTCCGAAAACTCGGAAAGTGTGGCCGCAGCCGCACACGAGGCCCTGGCCAACGCGGAAACCGTGTCGGGTGCATCCGAGGAACTGGCCGCATCGATCCGCGAAATCACCCGTCAGATCGAAGAAGCCACCACACTGACCGCCGAAGCCAACCAGGCCGGTGAAAGTGCTGAACACACGGTTAATTCGCTTCAGGACAGTGTCAGCAAGATTGGCGAGGTCGCCGAGCTTATCAGCGATATCGCAGCCCAGACCAACCTGCTGGCTTTGAACGCGACGATCGAAGCCGCACGTGCCGGTGACGCGGGCAAAGGCTTTGCCGTGGTTGCACAGGAAGTCAAAAACCTTGCAAACCAGACGTCCAAATCGACCGAGGAAATCTCGCGCCAGCTTGGTGAAATCCAGAATGTCACCAGCTCTGTCGTCTCGACAGTTCAGCAAATGACGGCAAGCATCCGCCGCGTTGACGAAGTGGCATCAAACGTTGCCGTCAATGTCCGCCAGCAGGATGACGCAACTCAGGAAATTGCCCGAAACGTCGTTCAGACAGCCGAGGCCTCAAACGAGGTGACCGAAAAAATCGGCCATGTCGCATCCGAGGCACAAGACAACCTCGAACGTGCAGCACAGATGAACAAAATCGCCGAGGAAGTCGACGAAAGCATCGCCGAACTCCGCGCCAGCCTCGTTCGAATCGTTCGTACAGCCACCCCGGAAGTCAACCGTCGCAAAGATCCGCGATATGATGTCCAGCTGGCTGTCACGGTCAAAATCGGCGGCAAATCGGTCCGCGGCCAGACCATCGACCTTTCAGTCGGCGGGGTAAAAGTATCGCTCGCAGAACCGATCCCGGAAGGTGCAAGCGGTGAAATCATGATCGAAGGTCCGAACGCGACCTTGCCGTTCAAGGTCGAACACGTCCTTGATACGATTGCCAACCTTGATTTTGCCCCCAGCAAGATCCGCGAAGAAAAAATCGCCCCGTGGATTGAACGCAAATTTGGCAAGAAGACCGCCGAATAACGTGCCCTTTCAAGGTATGTTGCCTACGAACATTGAACCGCCCGGGATCATTTCTCGGGAGGTTCGTCTACTTTCAGGCGGATAATCAAGCCGCTGTTTAAAAAATGTAAAATTGGGTGCTTGACGGGTCGTATTCTATGAGGCTATACACCGCTCCAGCCAACGCGAAGGCGCGATGGCGGAGTGGTTACGCAGAGGACTGCAAATCCTTGCACGCCGGTTCGATTCCGGCTCGCGCCTCCACTGATCCGGCATAGCTCAGTTGGTAGAGCAAATGACTGTTAATCATTGGGTCGCAGGTTCGAGTCCTGCTGCCGGAGCCATAAACCCCTGGAACTCTGTTCCGGGGGTTTTTGCTTTGTACCCTTCCCGATCTTCCTGCGCCGTGGCACCTGCCAAATTACGACCTTAGGTCACCCAGCTCCCTTTGACTATCCATGGATGGTGGACGCGGCTTCCTGCTCGGTATTGATGTGAAATTTCACATATTCAGTCACCGCGTTTTGTGACGGCGCACCAACCTTTTTGCGATTAACTTCGCATGGTGGTTAACCCACAGTCGCACAACGGCATTCCAATTCCAAAAAGACGAAATTTTGGTCTTTTTTTCGTAAAAAAGGTCTTGCGGCGTTCGGGCCGTTTGATTATACACCCTCCACGCGCTTCGGACGGAGCGCAACGCCTGATCCGGCATAGCTCAGTTGGTAGAGCAAATGACTGTTAATCATTGGGTCGCAGGTTCGAGTCCTGCTGCCGGAGCCAATTAAAAAGGGACCGAACATCATGTTCGGTCCCTTTTGTTTTTGATACGTCGCAGATTGAGGCACCGCATCATGAAAACCGTCAAAATTGAATTGCGCGAAGTAAAGCTGGCCACTCTTTCCGGTGAAACACGCGGCTGGCTGATCACCGGTGAAAATGAAGTTATTCACGGTATGGTGCATCCGATTGACGGTGATCTTTTCACCATTTCATCGACCACGGACCCCCGCATTCAGGCATTTGGCTGGTGCCCGATGTTCGATAGTCTGGCCCATGTCCAGAATGATCTGGAAATTGCGCTGGCAATGACATCGGCTGGCGAAGTCGAACAATGGATCGAAGATTCCGAACGCTATGACGATGACGATCACCACGGTCATCTTCACTAATATCCCGGCCCATGCGGTGTCGATTTGCCGAATTTGAACCGATGCTGGAAAAGCACGCCACGCGTGCCATAAAAACTTCGTGGCCTCAGTGCTTTATTGATGCACAGCAAATCAATATAATCAGTGCTGACTTAACATCGCGCAACTTCATGCGTGGCTATTGACTGCCCTGCCCGCACGGCAATGTGCGGACCGATGACGCTGCCACCATACAAGCCCACATCAAAAAGCGGGAATCCGGCGATGAGCACAATTAATCTGGATCATCTGTTCAAACCCAAATCGGTCGCCGTGATTGGTGCATCCAACCGACCCCATTCGGTTGGCCATGTTCTGATGCGAAACCTGCTTGCAGGAGGATTTGACGGGCCGATCATGCCGGTCAATCCGCGCAGCCAGTCGATCGGTGGTGTACTTGCCTATCCTGACGTCAACAGCCTTCCGGTTGTGCCCGAACTGGCCGTGATCTGTGTTCCACCCAAGGCGGTTGTCCCGGTCATGGAATGCCTTGCGGAAAAAGGCTGCCTGGCGGCCATTGTTCTGACCGCGGGCCTTGGCGCCGAACAGTACGATGACAAACGCACAGTCAAACAGGCGATGCTCGATATCGCCGCCCAACGCAAAATGCGCCTTCTGGGACCGAACTGCCTCGGATTGATGGTGCCGGGCATCGGATTGAATGCCAGTTTCAGCCACCAGAATATCGGCAGTGGTAAAATTGCCTTTGTCTCGCAATCCGGCGCGTTATGTACAGCGGTTCTCGACTGGGCTGCTGCACGCGGAATCGGGTTCTCGCACTTTATATCGCTTGGCGAATGTGATGATGTCGATTTCGGGGATGTGATCGACTATCTCGGGTCTGATCCCAACACCCGCGCGATCATGCTTTATATCGAATCCATCCATGAACGCCGAAGCTTTATCTCGGCTGCCCGCGCAGCATCGCGTAACAAGCCGATCCTGTGCATCAAGTCCGGCCGCTTTGCCGAGGGTGCGGCTGCTGCGGCATCGCATACCGGTGCGCTGGCCGGGGCCGATGACGTATTTGATGCCGCTATCAAACGGGCTGGCGTGCTGCGCGTTTATACCGTCAGTGAAATGTTCTCGGCCGCGGAAACCCTGTCGCGCATGCGTCCGTTCCGTGGTGACAAGCTTGGCATCGTCACCAATGGCGGCGGTATCGGCGTTCTTGCCGTTGATGCCCTGATCGAACGACAGGGCCATCTGGCCCAGCTTGACGACAGCACAATCGCCGAACTCGACAAGGTCCTGCCCCCGACATGGTCACGCGCCAACCCGGTGGACATTATCGGTGATGCCCCCGGTGAACGTTATGCCAAGGCCATCGAAACAGTTCTGACCGACAGCAATATCGACAGTTTGCTTGTCATGCACGCACCAACCGCCATTACCGATCCGGTCGAAGTCGCGCGCGGCGTGATTGACAAGATCAAGGACAGCAAAAAGAACATCCTGACCAACTGGGTCGGCGAAGCCACCGTCGCAGAAGCCCGCAATATGTTCTATGCGGCGGGCATTCCAACCTATCGCACGCCGGAAAATGCGGTCGCTGCATTTCAGCATATGGTCAATTATCGCAAATTGCAGGACCTGCTGATGGAAACGCCGCCATCCGTTCCGCGCGATTACACGCCCCAAACCGACAAGGCACGCAGCATCATTCACAGTGCCATTCACGCCGGACGTGACATGCTGACCGAACCGGAAGCAAAAGCCGTTCTGGAATGCTATGGGATCAATACGGTCAAAACGATTGCGGCAAGTGACGTCGAAGAAGCCGTTCGTACCGCCGACGATATCGGTTATCCGATCGCTCTTAAGATTCTGTCTGATGACATCAGCCACAAGTCAGACGTTGGCGGCGTTGTCCTTAATCTTGACAGTAGCGACGAGGTTCGTGCCGCTGCGACCAAGATGCAGCGCACCATCGCCCAAAAGTTCCCAAAGGCGCGACTACGCGGCTTTACCATTCAGGAAATGGTCACCCGTGCCGGGGCACGCGAACTGATTGTCGGCATGACCACCGATCCGATTTTCGGTCCGGTGATCCTGTTTGGTCATGGCGGTGTCGAGGTCGAAGTGGTCCGTGACCGTGCCATGGCCCTGCCCCCGCTGAACATGAAGCTCGCCCGCGAACTGGTCGAAGGCACCCGCATATACAAGCTTCTAAAAGGTTATCGGGACGTCCCCCCGGTCAATCTGGAAGACCTTTACATGACACTGGTGCGGCTGTCGCAATTGGTGGTGCATCTTGGCGAAGTGGTTGAGCTTGATATGAACCCGCTTCTTGCCGATCAGCACGGTGTCATTGCCCTTGATGCCCGTATCAAGGTAACCCCGAAAGTCGTCAGCGATGACAAACGCCTTGCCATTCATCCTTATCCACGGCACCTGAAACAGGAACTGGTGATGGATGATGGCACGACCTATCTTCTGCGCCCGATCAAACCCGAAGACGAGCCGGCCCATTACGAGTTCATGTCACGCCTGACCCCGGAAGATATCCATTTCCGGTTCTTTGGCTCTGTGCGTGAACTTCCCCATTCCGAAATGGCTCGTCAGACCCAGCTTGATTACGACCGGGACATGGCGTTCCTTGCTGTGGTGCCCGATGGCCCCGAACAGGGGCAAATACATGGCATCGTTCAGGTCGTGATCGATCCGAATAATGAACATGCCGAATATGCCATCATGGTCCGCTCCGATATCAAGGGTCGCGGACTGGGGCGGGTTCTGATGGAACAAATGATCGCCTATTGCCGGCGCAAAGGAACCGAAACCTTTATCGGCCAGGTTCTGCCAAGCAACCGGCGCATGCTGACACTTTGTGAAAAGCTTGGATTTAGCCGCAAATACATTCCTGACGAGGATGTATTTGAAGTCACCCTGCCGCTTCAGCGTGATGCGGAATGATGATCTGACCACAAACAAAAAAGCCCGGCATCTATAGCCGGGCTTTTTCTCATCTGTCACTGGATTTGTCAGGCGCCCTCGGCAACCAGTTTGGCCTTGATGTCTGCGACCGCCTTTTCCGGATCAATACCCTTTTCACGCAGGCTTTCGACAGCCTCGCCTTCGATTTTACGAAGCTCTGCAAGCGTGGTCTGAACATCTTCAAGTTGCTGTTCGAGTTCCGCAATCCTGCGCCGCCCGACAAGCATCAAATGTGCAAGTTGCTCGGTCCGGGTGCGGTCCGCATCATAGAGATCAATATATTCCTTGATATCTTCCAGCGAGAATCCAAGACGTTTGCCGCGAAGGACAAGCATCAACCGCGCCCGGTCACGATAATTATAGACACGCGTCGCCCCGGCCCGTTGCGGTGCGAGCAGGTTCTTGGTTTCGTAAAACCTGATGGCGCGTGGCGTAATGTCGAACTCTTCGGCCAGTTCAGTAATGCTGTAAAGCTTGTCGTTCATGGTTTTTCTTGTTTGTTGACTGCAATATGCCAACATCGCAACATTCCGACATTCCAGTCAACATATTTACGCATACGTAAACTCGAAACATGCCATTCCAATGATAACGATGACGTCGTGCGTTATCCCGGGATCGGCAAGGATCGAACATATTCAAGATCCACCGGCACATATTCCGGCCCGAATATCACACGCCCGTTTGTAATCGCCCCGGGCCAATACGCGCGCGGACTATGCCACGTAGTCCCATCCGGCAACGGGATTTCCAACCCGCAGGAATACGGAACCCGATGACATTCCGCCAAATCGAATTGCCCCGCCAAGCTGTTTTCAAATAACGGGCCTTCGGCTGGTCTTGGATCATGAAGCACCCCGTCATAGGGATCGAATACTGCTGGATAGGTCGGATGGTTGGCCAGATCACCTTCGAACCGAACCGGCAATGGTGGACTTGCCGACAATTGAAGATCTTCCTGCTTACCCAGAAAGGACTGATCAAGCGGCATCATCTGATCGGGCAAGGCGGTTGGGTCCGCATGGTCAATCGCGTTGCGCGCATTGATCAAGCCACGTGTGGTGCCCTTTTTGATGTATTTCTGCCGCAGGAAGAAACTGTTGTGCAGACAGGCCGAAACATAGTCGGGCTGCGGTACGCTTCCACCTTTGCCCAGCTTGAAAACTGCACCGCCGTTATATTCGTCCCCCTCGGGTCCCGGGCGGCTGTCAAACCAGCAAATATTGCCAAAGTAATACCAGAAACCACCCCTGACCCCGTCCTGCGAAAACAGCTTGTGGCAATTAAAGAACCGATTTCGGCCAATCCACCACCCGACGGCGATCGCTTCGGGCTCCACGGGATTATCACGTATATAGCTAAACCGGTTATCGAGAATGCGAACATCGCGATTAAACGTGCCGACAGGCGCAGCAACATTATCCGCCGACACATCCATCCTGATGCCGTTATAACAGTCGCGAATGTCGTTATTTGAAATCTCGACATCGCCTGCAATATCATCCGATCCGAAAAATGCGCCGTTAAGATACCGATACGGCACCTTGATCACATTGCCGTCTTCATCTTTGCCGTCATGGATTTCGTCCCAACGAATGGTGCGCCAGATCGCAACATCCTGAACCCATCGACAGGCCCGGATACGGATACGTTCGGTACGCGGACCATTGGCATAAAAGGCATAGGTCCCATCGGAAATATCAAGGCCGTCAAATAAAAGGTCACAGCTGTTTTCAATATAAACGGCTGATGGCCACGCACGCCGGATCACAATTTCTTCGATGCGGATATGATCAACATTGATCAGTTGGAACACTGCAAACCGCGACGCCCCCGGATTGGTCGCCGAAACGGTCGCATCCGGGCCCCTGTTACCATCCAGTACCGCACCACTATCGCCACGAATAACAATCGGTTGGTCAGCTGTACCACTACGCGGCAAACGCAGTGGCTGACTGATATTGTATGTCCCGGCAATCAACCGGATAAGATGCCCGGGCTGACTTTGACTGATGGCGACCTCAAGCGTTTTGGTTTCGCGCTGCTTTGCATCAATCCAGTGCGTCCCGCCATCGTGCGATACGTAAATAACTTTCATGCGTTTGCCCCTGTTTTTTTGTTGTGTCGCTCAACGATACATCAAAAGCGTATTTGTCCAAGTATCTGTTTTGGATCGATGAATTGACGGGGAACCGGGCTGTTCGTGACGCCGGTTCTGTGCCGAGATCTGCGATACGGGCCTCATGGCGGCAGATAAAACGTCATACGTTTTTGCAATTTCGTATGAAATATTCTAAATCAGTGCATCGCCATACGTCAGATTGACGACGATATTGATTTTTCCAACAAAGGACTTTGCAATGTCCCTCGCCTCCCGATTGCTTTCAAAGGCATCATTGTCACTGCTTCTCTCATCAATCGTCGCATCATCTGCATCGGCACATTTCCAAAAGATGGTTCCGTCAACCAATGTGGTCGATCAGGATACCGGCCGCACAGTAAAGTTTGATCTGACATTTACCCATCCGATGACCAATGGTCCGGCAATGGAGATGGCACCACCAGTTCAGTTTGGCATGCAATACAATGACCAAAAGATCGATTTGCGCCAAAGTCTTGAAGCCAAAACAGTGGATGGAAAATCGGCCTTCGACGTCGAGGTCACCTTGAAGGCACCGGGTGGATATGCCTTTTATCTCGAACCGGTGCCGTATTTTGAACCGGCCGAAGGCAAGTTCATCATCCAGTACACCAAAACCATCGTTGATGCCTATGATTCCGGCGAAGACTGGGACCAAATGGTCGGTTTCCCGGTGGAAATAGAACCCCTTACCCGCCCGTATGGCATCTGGACCGGCAATATCTTTTCCGGGATGGTGCGCCACAATGGCGATCCTGTTCCCTTTGCCGAAGTTGAAGTCGAATATGCCAATGACGGCAGTATCACCCTTCCCAATGCGACTTTTGCCACACAGGTCATCAAGGCTGATGCGAATGGCATCTTCCATTATGCAATGCCCAAGGAAGGTTGGTGGGTGTTTGCAGCCTTGATCGAAGACGGCACAATGACCGCACCTGACAGCGGCACCCAGGTCCCGGTCGAACGCGGCGGTGTGCTGTGGGTCAAAACCGATCAGATGAACTGAACCCAGCGGGTAAGTGGTCCGGGCCAATTACCCGCTCGTAAGTTCTGCTATTGAAATTGCATTCATCCTTAATCGATTGGCCTGCCCCCATGACAAGTCGTTTGCGCAGCTTTGGTCTTTTCATTTTGCTTTTCTGTGCTTTTGGCGTTTCTGCCGCACAGGCCCATAACCTTAATGTCTTTGCCATAAGCACCGGCGACACGATTGAAGGATATGTCTATTTCACTGGCGGGACGCGCGCCCGTGCTGCTGAAATTGAACTTCATGCCGATGATGGCACGGTTGTGGCGGCGGCCCGCACTGACCAAAAAGGTGCCTTTGCAATCCGCGTCAGCCACCGGACGCCCTACGTGGTTCAGGCCAATACCGGCGATGGTCATGTCGCCACATTCACCCTGACCGAAGACGAGTTTTCCGAAAACCTTCCACCCGCGAAAAATGCATCGGACATCACGGCAAGCTTTGTGACCGACAACACCCCCGATGCCGCAGTCGCCCCGACCATGACCACGCCGTCATCATCGGCAACCGCCCCAATCGGGCTAAAGGCCCTGACGCGCGACGAATTGACCAGCTTGATCAATCATGCCGTCGCACGACAGATCGGCCCGCTTCGCGAGGAAGTAAACGCCTATCGCAATGATGTTCGTATGTCCGATATCATGGGCGGCATCGGTGTGATTATTGGTATTTTCGGAATCTTGGCGTGGGTCCGCGCCCGTAAACAGACATCTGTCTAACAACCGCAATCAGACCATTTCACCACTTTCCACCGGCCAGCGGGTATGGTGACTGTCAATCACGAAACGATGTTTGTGGCTGACCGGCGGATGATAATGGCGGTGCCGGTGCTTTGAGCGGCCTTCTTCCGCGTGCTTGTGACCGTCATCATGATGCTTTGCATCGTTCGACGACGTCGCGGCTGCTTCGGCGGGATGGACATGTCCATGGTGTTCATCGGCATGATCGTGGGGATGTTCATGCCAGAAACCGGGATGGCTGTGCTGAAGTTCAAGCTGGTCTTGTTTGGGCCAAAGAACGCGCGCCATCACAGCACCGCAAAATGCAAGCCCGCCCGACACCCAGAACGCTACCGAAATATCGGCCAGACTGCCAATCCATCCGATCACCCCATATGCAATCAACCATCCACCATGGGACAGTGCAAAATTGGCGGCAAAGAATGCGGAACGATCCCCTGCACCGGCTGATCGTTGTACCAACCGTCCACCTGGCGTCTGCGCAAATGTGGTTCCGGCCCCGGCAAACACCCAAAGCAGCGCAAAGGCGGCAACATCGCGAATGCCCGCCCCCATGATCACGGCACCTGCCACCATCGCCAGGGATGCGGCGACAATTCCGGCCATCATCAATCGGCGTTCACCCACTGTATCAATGATCTTGGGCATGACGAATGCCGCAACCATTGATCCGCCACCGGCACAGGCAAGAAACACCGTGGTCAGGATTTCAGACCCGCCAAGGATCGACCGCGTCAAAACAACCGTATTGACGATGATCATCGCCCCGACGCAGGAAACCGCAAAATGAACGGCCAGAAGTCCGCGTAGCCTTGGTGTTTTAAGATATGCCACCACCCCAAACCGCGTATTGGCGTAAATGCCGCCTTCGCGATCCGTCGCGGCGGCGCGCGGCACTGTTGTTGTCACAATCAGAGCGGCCGAAAGTGCAAATGTCAGGCTGTTGACGATAAACAGACTGTCAAACGACCAGACGAACAACAAGGCGGCTGCAAGTACCGGACTGATCAGGTTTTCCAGATCATAGGCCAACCGGGCATAGGAAAGGCCCTTGGTATAGGATTTCTCGTCTTCGAGAATTTCCGGGATAATGGCCTGAAAGACCGGCCTGAACGCGGCGGACGCGGCATTGACAACAAAGACCAGAACAAAAATCTGCCAGATCTGATCGACAAAGGGCAAACACAGAACAATTGCCGCACGCAAGATATCAAGCCCGACAAGCCATGTCCGGCGCGGCAACAAATGCGCCATCCCACCGGCAACCGGGGCGATCACCAGATACGCGACCATCTTCAAAACCAGAATGGATCCCAATACCCGCCCCGCATCCGCCCCGGCCAGATCAAACGCCAGAAGTGACAGGGCGACCGTGGTTAATCCGGTCCCGATCAGGGACGTGATCTGGGCAGCAAAAAGATGTCGAAAGGCCGAAATGGAAAATGGCGACATGTTGGGGCATCCGGGCTGTGTGTCGCCTTACACCCTATCTTAAACCGTCAAAGGGTTTCAAATGAATGATCATCGGCCTTGGCATTTTGCCGGGCGCGATCGGATGCGGTACATTTTTTGGGTGCAAGTTCCTTGGCCTGCGACATTTTCCCGGCGCGCAACTCCAACGTCCGGGTGGCCAGTTTCCGGCGAAAATGCGGGTCATGCGACACCAGAATCATGGCTTGCGGCAGTTCCAGCAATATCTCCTCAAGCCGGTGAAGATTTTCTTCGTCCAGCGCGTTCGTCGGCTCATCAAGCAAAAGAACATCGGGCTTCATGGCAAGAACCGCCGCCACAGAAACCAGCCGCTTTTCCCCGCCTGAAAGCTCGTGGGTGATGCGTTCGCGCAAATGTCTGAGATGAAGTTGATCAAGAACCTCGTCAACAATCGCCAGTGCCTCTTCGCGGCTGGCCCCAAGATTAAGCGGGCCAAAGGCGATATCTTCGACCACGGTCGGACAAAACAGCTGATCATCGGGGTCCTGGACAATAAACCCGACCCGACAGCGCAGGTCATGGAAATCCTTGTCCGTTACACGCGGCGTTCCAAACGCCCTGATTTCGCCGCCAAACGGTTTGATCAGACCGACCAGAATGCGCAACAGCGTGCTTTTGCCAGCCCCATTCGGACCGGTAATGAACAATCGTTCACTGGCCTCAAGCGACAGGCTGACACGGTCCAGAACATTTTGCCCGGCGCGGTATCCGTATGAAATATCGTTTAGTTCAATAAGCGACGACATAAAAACGATCCAGAATAACAAACACGGAAACCAGCATCAGAAACCCTGCCCCGAAAAGGGCATCACGTTGCCGGAACACAAGATGATCAATCATCGGGAAGTGGCCACTAAATCCGCGGCATTTCATGGCCTCAAGAACCCGTTCGGCACGTTCAAGAGACCTGACAAGCAACATCCCGAAAAGATACCCCAGCGACCGATAGGTATGGATGCTGTTGCGCGCCTTGAAGCCACGCAATTTCATGGCCATACGCAGTCGATGATATTCATCATGAAGAACCGAAATATAGCGCACCGTAAACATCATCAGATGCACCAGGGCTGCGGGGCAACGCAGCCGGTATAATGTATGACCAAGCCCCACCGGCGTTAACCCGGCAAGCAGGCTAAGCATCATCAAAACAACCGCATTGGCGCGAATGCCGATCAGGACCGCATGTTGCAATCCTTCCTTGCTGGCCTCGGCACCCAGGACGGTAAACATGGCGGTTCCCGGCGTTGTGAATGGCAACATCACCAGCATCACGATGATGAACCCGTCCATTGCTGCCATACGTTTCAGGGTCAGACGCAATGGCAAATCAGTCATGAACATCGTCGCCACTGCCACAAAAAAGGCAGCAAGCGCGAATTCGATCTGATGCAGGGAAACGGCCATCACCGAAAACAGACAGGCCGCCATCACCCGAACACGCGGATCAAACGATCCGACAAAGGAAGACGGTCGTTGCCCGCCTCCCTGAACGCTTAATGGTTGGTCATGCCCGAAAAGATGGCTCATGATTTGGTTGCTTTGGCTCTCAAACGTCTTGCTGCCAGATAATAGGCAATCCCGAAGAACCCGAATATATAACCAATACCGCCCAGAATCGATTGAAGATCGTTCTTTTCCTTATAGGCGGTAATTTCCCGACGCAATGGCCGCAATTCATCGCGAACGATCGCGGCAATGACTTCTTCCTGTTCGCGGGTGATTGCAGTTTTGGTTACATTATCCCCGACAACTGCCCCATCCACAGTGATGTTAGCGCTATCATCCGAAGAAACTGCGGCAATGCTGCCTGCCCCGGCAATTCCCGTCAGGTCGGCAATATCAAAACTGGCTTCTGCAACATGCCCTGCCCCCAGATCGGCCCGAAAGACAAGGTCAACTTTCCGGCTTGGCGTATAGACGAAGAAGCCGTCAGAATCCGTTCTGATTTCATCGATCTTGTTTCCCTGCCGGTCAAAAACTTCAACCAGCGTGTCCGCAGCCATATCGCCATTGGAAAACCCGATCTCCCCCTCGACAGCTGTGCCGCTTGGAAAAACCGATGCAATCACCTTATGGGCCTGGGCGGCCTGCATTCCGAACAGAAGGCCTGCCAGAAACACCCCAGTTGCAAGCTTAGCCATTGTTGGCCTCGTTCACCTGTTCGGCCAGGATCGCGGGGCTTTGTGCGTCATATCGGCTGATCTGGGCATCGGCGATCAGCAAGGCCGGTTTGACCTTCATGATCAGATAAACCGCTGCTGCAGACACCAGACCTTCGACCGCCATGATCGGAATATGGGCAAAGAAAACAAGCTTGGCCGCCGGTACAAACCCTTCCCCGCTCAGACCAAGGGAAATGGCCACGAACAAGGTGGTCAGCGCAATAGAAAGCGCACCGGCACACCCGCCCCAGATTGCCGCAAAGGTTGGATTGCTTCGCGACACCAATCCGCGAAACATGAAACCGGCAATCACCGCAGGAAACGCAATATTGACGGTATTGACCCCCAATACGGTCAAACCGCCAAATCCGAAAAAGATGGCCTGCAACAAAAGCCCGACGAAAAGTGCCGGGAATGCAGTCCAGCCAAGCACAAGCCCGGCCAGACCACTCATGATCAGATGCACGCTCGACGGACCGACCGGCACGTGGATCAGGGAGGCGACGAAGAACGTCGCCGATAACACCCCCGTCGCCGGAATTTTATCGATTGGCAGTTTGCGCAATCCAAGGCCAAGCCCCGCGACTGCGAGCACGCCACCGCCAATCAGCACCTCTGGGGCCAGTGCCCCGTCAACAATATGCATCTATTTTGTCCCCAAGCCTATTGCACATCATAGGCGCGAACCCACAGGACTGCATCCTGTGAAAGCTCTTTTCCTTGAAATTCTTTGTCCGGTCCACTGCCAAGGGCCGCAAACCCCCAAAATCCGGCCTTGGGGATCCCGAACGTGAAATACCCGTTGGCATCGGTAATCGCGACAATCGCCCCACCTGGCATCGGCCCTGCTGTCGGTTCCTTGGGCGCGTTGCGGTCCATATCGGGTTCGGCTGCCATATATTCGATTTCAACCTCGACCCCGGATACCGGTTCACCATTGCTCAGCACCCGACCGGTAAAGGTCGAACCTGCGACAATGTTGGTCGGCCGGTTTAACGGCAGAATTTCGGTCACAAGTCCCTGTGCCTCCATCCAGTCGGTCGGGATTTCATTGCGGTTCACATAGGACTTGGTGATCTGCTGAATGAAGATATCTTCGCTTTCTTCGTAATAGGGTTCGGGCACCACCACCATCACGTAATCGCCACTGCGCTTAAGGGTCAAAGTACCGTCATACGCCTTGGCGGCATTCTCCTTCCCTGTGAAGGTCACCTCAGAAAGCGTTGAAGATAAATCAATTTTATCACCGCGATGGATTGCGTAAAACGCCACCGGCTTTTTCATATCCATGACATGTCCGTTTTCGAACGGATGCCAGAATATCAGTTTCACCGGCAGTTCGCCGGGGGCGGTCACATTGACTTCCGGTGTATAGGCCAATTGAAAATGGGCATGCGCACTTTGTGACGCAAACGCGAAACAGGCACTTGCAATCGCAAGCTTGCCAAGAGTTTTAAACATGTAATCGTCTCTTTTCACGAACGATGCGCGTCAGAAAAGTTTCCCGACGCACAGAGTTAGGATCAAGAACGATAGGATGGCTGGAAGCAAGATACCGGTTTCACGACGAGACCGCCTTTTCCCTGCAACCTGACGCTCACCCCGGCGTCCAACAGTTCAGTACCGAACAAGCTGTGTCCGGCAGTCAAAGGCAGGTCTCCTGGCTCGTGGTTTCAAAAGCATTACGCCTTCCCGGTTTGTCACCAGTGGCATAGGTAATGCTCGGACCACTTACAGTTGCGGGGGCAGCCGTGGCATTGTCGTAACGCACCACGTTCCCTTTTAAGCCGATCCAATGGATCAACACCCAAGACGCGTTCATATTCCATGGGCGGCAAACACCTGTCAACTCTTTGCCCGCATCCGAACGGATTATCTTTTCGCGCCATTGCTTGACCTTCGCCCTTCCCCCGGCAAAGATCAGCAGACACATCGCACAATATTGCGATTGGCCTTACATGGAATGGGTTGGAAATGATGGCTCCTGAAACAGTCCTGGACTTCTGGTTCAAGGAACTCGAACAAAAGCAATGGTTTATCAAAGATACTGCACTTGATACCCACATTGCCGAACGATTTTCCGACATTCATGCCGCGGCCCTTGCCGGTGAACTTTTCCCCTGGCGCACCACCGCATCGGGACGCCTTGCCGAAATCATCGTTCTGGATCAGTTTTCACGCAACATGTACCGCGACACGCCGCAATCATTTGCTGCCGATCCGATCGCGCTTGTTCTTGCACAGGAAGCCGTATCCTTGGACAAGGACAAGGAACTTGGATCACCTGAACAGCGGGCATTTCTGTATATGCCCTATATGCATTCAGAATCCGAAATGATCCATGAAATTGCCATGACCCTGTTTGATCAGCCCGGGCTTGAACACAATTACGGCTTTGAAATCAAACACAAGAAAATCATCGACCGGTTCGGGCGTTATCCGCATCGCAATGACATCCTTGGACGGACATCCACGCCAGAAGAAATCGCGTTTATCAAAGAACCCGGCTCGTCATTCTAGAATGAAAAACGGGACGGCAATCCGTCCCGCTTTCATAAAATGATTCAATGCGAAAACGCGATATCAACCGATATCGCGATCGCGATTATCCCACCACACCTGCACCAGGGATTCGGCTTCGTCCATATAATCGGCTTTGCCAGCAAGGAATGCCGCCATCGCCGCACTGCCCTTGATCCTGGCTTCGGCCGGGGCATCCTCGACCTCGCCGCGCCAAACAGCCAGAAAGTGCTTGAGAGTCACCGGGCTTTGATCGTCGATTTCTTTTTCGGTTTTTGGCAAAAGTGCCGGCCACCGGACGTCGCAAAGCTCGCCGTTATCCAGCATCCGAAGATCAACATGTTTGAATGGTGTGCGTTCAGCTTCGCCGCCCCCGCCCTTGATCACGCCAATTCGCGGCAGTTCAAGAAGCTTTCCGGTTTCGCGATGCACATCCAGAAATGCCGGATGAAACACCCCCAGGAACGCGGCCCGCGCCTGTAACGGGTTCAGCAACCGCAACAGGGTATTCACCGGGCTGCGCAGCCCCAAAAGCGACCGCAAACCGATCAGTTCCTGCAATTTCGGATGCATATGGCGCAGCGGCAAATAAGCAAACCCCTTTGCGGCAATATCCGAACGGGCTTCTTCGGCTGACATCGCGATCGGCAGCTTAAGCGCCTTGATCGCGGCCTCGGTTCCAAGACCATTGACCAGATGCGAGTTATAACCGTGCATCAGAACCGGAACACCGTTCTGCGATATCAAATGTGCCGACAATACAAACCACGGCAGACCACGGGTTCGACCCGCCGCATATGACGGCCAGTCAAGCATCGGGCGGCCCACCGGGTTGGTGTCCTGTCCATCATCCGCATCAAGCCTTGCGGCTTTGCGCACGGCTTCGATCATGCCTGCGAGTTCTTCCGGCGTTTCCGCCCGATAGCGCAGCATAAGCAAAAACGCGCCAAGCTGGATCGGCTCGACCTCATCGCGCAGGATCATTGAAAAGGCATCGAATGCCTCTTCCCGCGTCAGGCTGCGTGAACGGCCGGGCCCCCGAAAGAACGCTCTCAAATACCCGGAAAACGGATGGGATTCGGGTAAATGATTTTCTTCCTCGAGCTGTTCAAGATGCTCGTCGGTCATACGTACTCACCGAAAAAATTGTCGTTACTGGTCATGGACGCGGGTAAAGACCCACTCCGTCTCGTTTGACAGGTCATCCTGGTAGCAATAACCGTCAACATTGAATTTCTTAAGGTCTTGCGGGTTTTCCAGTCGATTGTCGATCATGTAACGCGCCATCATGCCACGAGCACGCTTCGCTGAGAAGCCGACAACCTTGGCAGCCCCGCCTTTGACTTCCTTAAAGACCGGTGTGATGACCGGTCCATCAAGCAGCTTGGTCTTGACCGACTTGAAATATTCGTTGGATGCCAGATTGATCAGGCTGCGGTCCTTGTGGCCTTCGGTAAGCTTGTTGATCTCCTTGGCGATCTTGCCACCCCAGAACGCATAAAGGTCCTTGCCACGCGGATTTTCAAGCCGTGTACCCATTTCAAGGCGATAAGGCTGCATCAGATCACGCGGCTTCAACAGACCATAAAGCCCCGACAGCATCCGAAAATGGTCCTCGGCCCAGTCGATATCGGCATCCTTCATGGTGTCGGCATCAAGGCCAACATAGGTATCACCACGAAAGGCAAAGATCGCCGGTTTTGCGTTGCTGCGATCAAAAGGCCGTGAAAAATGCTGGAAGCGCTGATAATTCAGATCCGCAAGGTTTTCACTGATTCCCATCAGCTTCATCAAATCGCCGCGGCTTTTTTTCCGTGCAACTTCAATCAATTCTTCCGTGTCATCGAGAAACGCCGGTTGGGAAACGGCCATTTCCGGCACGTCCGTTTCGAAATCCAGCTTCTTGGCCGGGGACACAACAGCAAGCATCAATCTGCCTCTTCTCTTTCATCTCGGTTCAATTTGTCGTAACAAGCCACAAGGCATGGACAATGTCTAGGGCCCAAGCCCATGTACAGGTGTATACGACTGTGCATGGATTTGGACCCTTGGCTTTATCCATAAACTTCTAATCTTGCAGAAAATCCGTCTGGCGCAAGCCTTGGCGGAAGAAAGGACCAGTTATGAGTGAACAAGTTCGCGCGTCGCACATTCTTCTGATGTATGCCGGTTCGGCACGTTCGACCGCCACCCGCACCAAAGAAGAAGCATTGAACGAAATCAATGCCCTTAAAGACCAGATCGCAAACGGTTCCGATTTTGCAGAACTGGCAAAAGCTAATTCCGATTGCCCGTCCGGCCAGCAGGGCGGCGATCTTGGCTTCTTTGGCCGTGGCATGATGGTTCCGGAATTCGATGCTGCTGCATTCAGCATGGATGTCGGTGCGACCTCTGACGTGGTTGAAACCGATTTCGGTTACCACCTGCTTCAGCGCACCGCCTGATCCCGCGCTGCGATCAGAACAAAGGCTGGCACATTGTTGCCAGCCTTTTTCTTTTGGTGAGCCGGTATTGTGGCGCACCTTTGCCGGAACTGACGATCCGCGCTCTAATAATCAACGACGGGTGCATCAAGTTCGTATTGGCCTTTATGGTCTTCGATTTCGAGAACCCAGACATCGCGGTCAAAGTCGATTTGCTTGCGCCAATAGGTATCACAGGCAAATTCGGTTTCACGCCCGCCATCTGGACCGCCTGCAACCAGCATCCAGCCAAGATCGCCGTCCAGTGTCGTAACCCGGGAATAGACGAAACACCCGGCATCGAACCGATTCAGTTTCAACAAAACGGCCCCCGCATCCTCGTTGCCCTTATGGAGCACCATGGCCGTGATCAGGTTTGACTGGCAAATGGAAATCTGGCCACGAACCCAAAGTCCTGCTTTCAAACGTGGCTGCATCTATTTGCCATCCCGGCTGGCGACAACATTTTCAGGCATCTGCAACATCAGGTTCGGGTCCGGGCAAATGCTTGTCCAGATATCCCATTCCGATGGTTTGGCCGCCCCGAAATAGTCCCCTTCCCGGCCCAGCATGTCAAAAATGATCTGAAAATGCAGATGCGGAATCCAGTCACCATTGATCGGAAAATCGCCAAACCGGCAGAACAGCTCGCCGGCGCGGATTTCCTTGCCTTTATAAAGTCCCTCAAGGGACGGTCTGCTCAGATGACCATACAGGGTGTAAAAGCGCACACCATCAGCCGGTTCATGTTGCAAAATGATGGTCGGCCCGTAATCAAGATGCAAATTGTTGTCTGCAAAGCTGTGCACGACGCCATCAAGGGGCGCAAAGACCGGCGTATAGGCGGCGGCAAACAGATCGATGCCCAGATGCTGGCTTCGGGCTTCACCGTCGTTTTTGAACTGTTCGGATTGATAACAGACACGGTCTTCGCGATATCGACCGATCCCGACCGGCGCGTCTGCCGCGGCCAGTTGTTGCCACATGATTTCTGTCTGACGTGCCGGGTCGCTCGTGCCGCCGATCACCACATCACCATTTGCTGAAAAATCATAAACGATCTTCGGGCAACGTTTCAGATCACATTCCACAACAGAATGAAACTGGTCGCCGTGATCGAAAATCCAGTCGCGCAACAATGCGGCATCTTCAAAGGGCTCAAGCCCGCGCGCATGACGGTCGTGATAGGTCTGCAATCGCTTGGTCGCATTGATCGGCATGGTGGCAGGCACAATGATGGCTCCGTAAAAGAAAAAGGCAGGGTTGGTTCCCCGCCTTTTGCCTACATGATTATCTGCCTGATCGGCAAGTACCAGCTTACCAGTTGGTCACTTCATACTCGCACGACACATCATCATCGTCGGTATCGGTCAGCGCAACCGTCAGACGACGCATCTGCGGATTGAACCGTTTGATGAAGTTCAACAGAAGAAGGGCTTCTTCGGAAAGCTCGCCGGCGTCTTCGTCATCTTCATCAAGTTCGCAAAGCTCAACCAGCTCCAGGAACAAGGCACCCAGTGCACGTTTGACGTCTTCGCCGCCTTTAAGGCCACCGGTCAACTCGCCCAGCGGTGACAGATCGATATCAAGCTTGCGCAAGTTCTCGCTCATCTGGTCGATGGCGTCTTCGTCCAGAACCATTTCAGCCGCAATCATATGCGTGCCGACTTCATTGATATTCATAAAGCCGACAAATTCGAACAGATCGTCTTTGGTACGACCTTCTTCCAGCAATTTTTCGGTGTGGGCTTCGAATTCTTCGAAGTCGATATCTTCGCCAAGATCGTTTTCAAGATCGCTCATGTCGGTCTCCAATGAAAATTTGCGCTGCTGATACTCTGGATTGATGGAAAACTCAACCCGCGCTGGCGACAAGATGATCAGCTATGCAGGATCCACATTTCGACGATATAGGGCCATGGAAAGAGGATTGCGAAGAATAACGCAATGTCAGTAGGATATAAAACAATTCCAAACCCGCCTGAACCTTCGGCATAACACGCATGGACCATTCAATGCCCGCATTCAACGTCATCGATATCGTCGCAATTTGCTGGGCTCTTTCATGGTGGATCGGTTATACGATCTTTGCCGATGCCGGGCCGCGTCGACGCAATTCCATATCTGCCCATATGGCACGCAATCGCCATCGCTGGATGGAACAGATGCTTAAACGCAATATCCGGATGGTTGATACATCGATCGCCGGCAACCTGATTACCGGTATCAGTTTCTTTTCATCAACCACCATTCTGGTGCTGATCGGTCTTGTCGCGTTGCTTGGCTATACCGACAAGGCCATCGAAACGGTCGCTGCCCTGCCCTTTGCCGCCATCACCACGCCTGGCGTTTGGGAATGCAAGGTGGTGTTGCTGATCGTGATTTTTATCTATGCCTTTTTCAAGTTCACCTGGGCATTCCGACTGTCGAATTATTGTTCGATCCTGATCGGTGCCGCCCCGGATCCGAGCGAACCGGATGCAGCGCGTGCAGCCGCACGTGCATCACGCATGAGCATGATGTCTGCCCACAATTTCAATCGTGGCATCCGCGCATACTTTTTCGCCCTGTCGGCCCTGGCCTGGTTTTATCATCCGGTTGCTTTCATCATTTGTGCGACCTGGGTGACGCTGGTTCTTTACAATCGTGAATTCCGCTCGCATGCGCTGGAAATTCTGACCGGACATCATTGAGACCCGCCAAAATCGCCGCCCCAAACCCGTCACGAAAAAGGGCCGCAATCGCGGCCCTTTTGTCATTGATCGATGCGTCACACCGTCTGGGTTTTGCGCCGGATGGCATATCCGGCGACAATCAGCAGTACCAGTCCCACCGGTACTGCTGCACTGTATAGCAGCGTCACCCAGCCCGATCCCGCATAGATCGATCCGGCTGACAGGGATGCCACCGCAACCGTGCCAAACACCGCGAATTCATTGATTGCCTGAACCCGCGCCTGCTCGGAGGGGCGATAATTCTCGGTCAGGAAGGTCGTTGCCCCGACAAACATGAAGTTCCAGGCAATCCCCAACAGAACCAGCGATACCCAGAAATTCCCCATCAGGTCCTGACCCGACAAACCGACCGCCAGACAGGCAAAGTTCAGAAGTGCGCCCACCTGAATGATTTTCAACGCCCCGAACCGCTTGATCAGATTGCCAGTAAAGAAGCCCGGCGCGTACATCCCGACCACGTGCCATTGAATGATGAATGCCGCATCCCCGAACGCATAATCACAGTCAAGGATCGCCAGTGGCGTTGCGGTCATCACAAAGCTCATGACGGCATAGCCAAGCGCGCCTGCAAAAATCGCCACCATTACGGCGGGCTGCCCCAAAACGGTTTTCAGCGGCCGGGCCGGTTCATCATGAACACGGCCGCGCATATCGGGAAGACGAAGCTGTCCGATCGCAATCACCAACAGGATTTGCAACCCAATCAGCGCAACGAACGTTCCGAGAAAAGGTACAGTTTCAAACCAGTTACGCGCAAAACTTGCCAAATTCGGTCCGATAAATGCCGATGCAAGCCCGCCCAGCATGGTATAGGAAATGGCGCGCGCACGGAATTCTGCCGGTGCGGCTTCGGCAGCAGCGAACCGGTATTGCATGGCGATCGCATTGCCAGCCCCGATACAGGCACAGGCCACACATAGCAGCCAGAAATTGCCGTAATAAACGGCCCCCATACCCGAAACCGCGCCCATCATTGCAATCCCGGCCCCCATCCAAAAGCCGAACCGGCGTCCGAATTTCGCCATCACCATGGCCGATGGTGCTGTCATCGCCATCATGGCGATCATCATGAAGGCCACCGGCAAGGTCGAAAGTGACTTGTCTGTCGCCAGCGAATACCCGATCACCGCGGCAACAGTGAAGATCAGCGACATTGCACTGGCAGAAAGTGCGACGCATAAACTAAGGAACATGATGTTCCGGCGGACTTCCGGGTTGGACATGTGGGGCTCCCGATTTTGGCGATGGTGGCGCCATTATTTTCTAAATTGCGACAAGGCACCCAGATCACGGCAATGAAGTCCGGAATATCGGCCATTGTCATGTGGTTGAGCCTTGCCCTTAAGGTCTCAACTGTTATATTGGCTCTTCACGCAACGGGATAGTATCAATGCACGGCATGGCCGAGAAAAACTTGATCACCAACACAATCTCCGGACACCACCATGGTGGCACGGTGATTTGTGCTGTCCCGAAAGTCGCTTTTTTCAAAGAGCGAACTTGACCTCATCCTGAAATTCCTTTTCTTGTGCCTTTACCCCGCGTAAACATGCGGGTCGTATATGTGCATTACTGAATTATGCCCGCAGATAAAGCAGAGTTGAGCCAACCATGATTGCCCTGACCCTTCCCGATGGCGCCGTACGCGAATTTGACGGCCCTGTATCGGGTTTTGATGTCGCAAAAAGCATCAGTTCTTCGCTGGCAAAGAAATCCTTTGCCATCATCGTTAACGGTGAAGTACGCGACCTTTCGCGCGAGATTGACACTGACGCGACTATCGAAATCGTGACCAAGGGCCATGACGAGGTTCTGCCGCTGATCCGTCACGACTGCGCCCATGTGATGGCCGAAGCTGTCCAGGAACTTTATCCTGACACGCAGGTCACCATCGGCCCGTCCATCGAAAACGGTTTCTATTACGACTTTGCACGCGCGACCCCGTTCACGCCCGACGATCTGGTCAAGATCGAAAAGCAGATGCACAAGATCATCGAACGGAACGAACCGATTGTTCGCGAAGTCTGGGATCGTAACGAGGCGATCAAGTTCTTCCTTGATAAGGGTGAAAAGTACAAAGCCGAGATCATCCGTGATCTTCCGGAAACCGAGACGATCACCTGCTATCGCCAGGGTGACTTCATTGATCTGTGCCGTGGTCCGCACGCACCGTCGACCGGCAAAATCGGCAAGGCCTTCAAACTGATGAAGGTTGCCGGTGCCTATTGGCGTGGCAACTCGGATAACGAGATGCTTCAGCGCATCTATGGCACTTGCTGGGAAAGCAAGGAAGACCTTGATGCGTATCTGCACATGCTTGAAGAAGCCGAAAAGCGTGATCACCGTCGTCTTGGCCGGGAAATGGACCTGTTCCACATGCAGGAAGAGGCCCAAGGGTCGGTCTTCTGGCATGACAAGGGGCTGAAGCTTTATCGCAAGGTCGAAAACTATATCCGTGATCGTCTTGACGATGCAGGATATCAGGAAGTGCGCACGCCGCAGCTTGTCGACCGTGTGCTTTGGGAAAAATCCGGTCACTGGGAAAAGTTCCGCGAGAACATGTTCACCACCACCCCGGATGAAGATGATCCCGAAAAGGTACTCGCCCTTAAGCCGATGAACTGCCCGTGCCATGTTCAGATTTTCCGTCTGGGCAGCAAGTCTTATCGTGACTTGCCGCTGCGTATGGCAGAATTCGGTTGCTGTCACCGGAACGAGCCGTCCGGCGGCCTGCATGGCATCATGCGTGTACGCCAGTTCATTCAGGATGACGCGCATATCTTCTGTACCGAAGATCAGATTGTCTCGGAAACCAAGATTTTCTGTGACCTTCTGAAGTCCGTTTACAAGGATTTCGGCTTCACCGACATTCTTGTCAAATTCTCGGACCGTCCGGAAGTTCGTGCCGGTTCCGATGAAATCTGGGACAAGGCAGAAGCCGCCCTTCGCGAAGCGGCCGAAGAAGCCGGTCTTGCGCTTGAAATCAACCCGGGCGAAGGCGCGTTCTATGGGCCGAAGCTTGAATTTGTTCTGCGTGATGCCATCGGTCGTGACTGGCAGTGCGGAACGCTTCAGGCCGACTTTGTTCTGCCGGAACGTCTTGATGCGTCCTATATGGGTGAAGACGGCGAAAAGCATCGCCCGGTAATGCTGCACCGTGCGATCCTTGGATCCCTTGAACGCTTCATCGGCATTCTGATCGAAAACTATGCCGGTCGCCTGCCGCTGTGGCTGTCACCGGTTCATGCAGTGATCTGTTCGATCACCAACGAAGCCGACGATTACGCCCACGAGGTCAAAGCCGCCCTTGAAGCCAAGGGCCTTAATGTTGAGCTCGATCTTCGTAACGAGAAGATCAACTACAAGGTCCGCGAACACAGTCACGCCAAGGTTCCGATGATCCTGGCGCTTGGCAAACGCGAAGCAGAAGAAAAAACTGCTTCTGTGCGCCGCATCGGCTTCAAACACCAGAAGACCTTTGGCATTGAAGAACTTGCCAACGCGATGGCAACTGAAATCCGTGATCGCGTGATCGAGGCAGAGTTCTAGGAACGGTTTCTGCCCGAACGACCAAATAAAAAGCCCGCAGGCATATGCTTGCGGGCTTTTTTGGTTCCGATGGTGATGACGTGCGCTTTATTGTGGTGGCAATTTCGGATCATTCTTGGGCAGTTGGGTGTTTTCCCGGGTGCCGGACAAACTGATTTTGCCGAACTGTCCACTGTTTGCGCCGCCATGCTGGGCCCGTGCCTGCCCGTATGCGGCGGCCGGGTGGCGCGCATTGCCAAATACGTCGCCAATGAAACGCCAGATTTTTGGCACCAGCCAGATCAACAGCAATACAAAAACCGCCAGCAACACAAAGAACACAACCGGATGGAACACCACGGTGTAGAGGGCGCCGAACACGGCAATATCTTCGGTCACAGACGCCACGCTGTTGGTCACTGGTTCGGGTGACGTATTGATCGCCGCACGGCTTCCGGCCTTTGTGAAATGGCTTCCGGCTGCGATGGTTCCACCGACAAGAAGACTGATCACGGTTTGGGCCTCATCCCCCAGTCCAAGATCAAGTCCGCTTACGGCACCGGCGGCCAGCAAGGCACCGGCCGGAATACGGATAAAGGTGTGCAGGGCGTCCCAAAGACTGTCAACAACAGGAATTTTGTCGGCAACGAATTCGATCAGATACAGGAAGATCGCAATTGCCAGCACCCACCAGCTGGCCAAAATCTGTAAATCGGGTGGAAGATCGATAAAGCCGAAATTATCCATCATCCCCAGAACAACCACTGTTCCGTACAGATTGACGCCGCTGGCCCAAGCACTGCCCATGCTTAGAGCAAGTGTTTCAACAATTCCCAATGACACGCCCTTTCATTGACATATTCTTCACCAACAAGTGATTACGACAACCCGGTGATTGTGATAAATCACAAGTTGACGCGTCCCAACGCACCTGTTGATGCCATATGTTGATCAATGAAAGGTATGACGATGAACCGCAAGGGTAAAACACCTAAAATCATCTCGTCATGTGCGATGTTTGTATTTTTGACCGGGGCGACAACCACAAGCGCCCTTGCCATGGGAAGCTCAAACACCTGGACGTCTGACGGCACCGATTTGTCTGCCGTTTCCGAACTGGTCGATACCGGCATGTATGATATGGCCGTCGACAAGATCGAAACCATGCTCAAAGACGATCCGGATAATGCCGATCTGTATAATTACCTTGCCTATAGCCAGCGCAATCTGGGCGACTATGACAGCGCCGGGCAAAATTATGAGCGCGCGCTTATGATCAACCCGGAACATGTCGGTGCGCTGGAATATCAGGGCGAGCTGTTCCTTAAAACCGGCAAGCCGGAACTCGCACAGGAAAACCTGGCACGACTTGAACAGATTTGCGGAACAGATTGCGCAGAATACAAGGAACTGGCAGGCAAAATGGCCAACTGATCGGATTTCTGCGCCGCCATTTCAACCATCATTCGGAAAAATAGCCGGCCCTATTCGTTAGGATATCTTTTTATTTACGCCTGAAGAGGTCATATGTCGCCGCAAGGCTGATGTTTGAAGAGTGATTAAAGATATGTCTGACGCAATTATGCGCAAAAGCTACACCGTCGTTTGCGTCCGTGCGACCGGACAGCAGATGGATCTGCAGACGGTCTCCGATTATGGGGCGGCGCTTAATTCGGCAAAAGAAGCTCTGACAAACAAGAACAATACCGAAGTACGGATTGTCGAAAGCAAATACGACCAGGCCAGCCGCAAGGACAAAAAACAGGTTATCAAAATCCTGACGGCGGAAAGTGCATCTGGCAGTTCCGGGGGGTCGGGCGCGCGTGCGCGCAAGGCCAATCCCGGCATATCGCGCGAAACAGCAAACCAGGCCTCCAAAAGCGTAATCAACATCGTTATTGCGATTACCGTGCTTGTCCTTTTGATCGGCATTATGGTCCCGCTGATTTCCAGATAGAACCACCACCGGCCTTACGGCAGGCAGATCCGCCCAATCTTACAGATGGGGCGCCATATCCTTCTGATTTTTCTGGATGCTTGACAGCACCGGGGCGGCTTGTAACAGTTGCTCCGGGCCTTCCTGCTGGCTATAACTTACGCTGATAATATGATCATCAGGTGAAGCGTGAAAATCAGAGCTGCGACAAGAAAAAAGAACGCCCCGCTGAAAAAGGGCTGGTTTGCCGCCGCAGCACTATTGCCGCTTCTTGGCGCCTGCAGCACCGATGATTTTTCCGGGCTGTGGTTTGGAACTTCATCAAGCGATGTCTCAGCAATGCAGCCATCATCGGTTGACGGCCCTGCGACAGACAATTCGCAAACCGGCAATGACTTGAACCGGGCAGCATGCGGATTGTTTTTCGGCAAGACCACGCCCGCCGAAGTATCGCATATTGCTGCTACCGAGATTTCGCTTACGCGCACCCCGCAAGAAAACCTGATGCAGGCCATTGCCTATGACATCAATGGAAATTACGAAAATGCGCGTAAATTGTATGTCTGGCTGACAGCATCCCCGCCTGAAAACAAAATCAATCTTGATTGTGGTCAGGGCATCAAGCTGACCGGCAATGTCAACGCCCTCGCCCAGCGTCGATTGGTTGCACTTGATGAGATTGCCCCGCAATTTGCCCGTTCAAGCGAAATTGAATCGGTCGTGGCGGCAGCAACCGTCGTACCGGGCCCTGATCTTCCCGATCCGCCAAAGGTGGAGCGTGATCGTCGTTTCTATGAAACCGGTGGCGTTGTAACCGCCGAACCCGAAGACAGCACCAAGCCGATCGAACGCATGGACATGCCGGTCAGTGAAAACACGGCCCAGCTCACCCGGGTTGAATGCCGCGTATCACAACCGCAAACCACATCAACGCCATCGGCTGCGATGACAAGTCCGGGCACCGTGGATGCACCGGCAACAGCGGCTTCGCAGCCAACGATTATACCGGTCATCCCCGCGCAACCGGCACCTGCTAAGGAACAGACGCCTGCGGCAGCCTCCAAAGCGGCAAAAGCACCGGTGACCGAGGCACCGACAATTGCCGGAACCGCGACCGATGTCGACCATCAGGGTGCAGTTGTTGCCACCAATTCCCGGCCGGTTGAGCAAGGGGAACTCGAAATCATTGATCGCGAACCATCAAGCACGATGATCGAACTGCCGATGGCATCGCAATCCACGCCGGCGCCGGCGCCCGCGCCGCGCAGCACACCAAGTGTTGCGGAAAAAACCGCACCTGCACCCGCTCCGTCATCTGCACCGACGGTCTCGTCTGCAACCCGGTCGGGCCCCTATTATGCTGTTCAATTGGCAGCGTACCGGTCGCGTGGTCGTGCCGAAGATGCTTGGCCGAAGTTTCAGAATTCATCTCGGGGAATGCTGACAAACGCTGATCATGAGGTTGTCAGTATCGCAATTGAGGGCAAGGGTTTGTTTTTCCGTCTTCTGACCGGAACATATGCGCGTCAGTCAGAGGCCGCCCAAGCCTGTAACCAGCTTAAATCAGCCGGCGTTGATTGCCTGATCCGCCGTGTGGAGCGCTGATATCCGCGCCTGCTTTGACGGTATGGCTGAGATAGCCGCACGTTTAACAATCAACGGTCCAACCTTGCCTAATGCTTTTTATTGAGCCGCACCAGCACATCTGGCCGCGTCTTGTGGCCGTGACGGCGTAAAAAGCCCGGCAAGCGCGCCAGCAGATACTCGATTTTTGCATTATGTCGATAATACCGCCATCGCAGATGCTGGATCAGGCGGCGGGTTCGTTTTGAACCAGCCGCCAGCAATGGCAGGCCCAGCGCAATGAACACCATGCCGAAAAATGGCGGCGGCAATGGCAAAAACACCAATCCGATCAACAAACAAAGCCCCCCGATCAGGATCAAAGCCATTGATTTCAAATTCGACAGTCTGCGCACGACGAAACCTTGTTTCCCGACAACCGCTTTGTTGCGCGCATTATCTATGGCCTGTCGTGCCCCACCAAAAGAATGTTCAAAGACATTTGATCAACAGGGGAATTGCTATTGTCGTGCACTGGGTTACATTGCAGTCAGAAATTCCAAACTCATCAGGTGAAAGACATGCTTTCCGCCCTTAAAACAGACAAGGCACAAATGCCATCCGCAGATACCGCATTGCCCGGTCGCGACGATGCCATTGCCGTCGCAGAACGTAACGTTGTGACCGGAAACCCGATGGTGGGTCCCTTCCCCGACAATCTCGAAGTTGCTGTCTTTGGCATGGGATGTTTTTGGGGGGCCGAGCGCCTGTTCTGGAAAGCGGACGGCGTCTGGACCACCACTGTTGGCTATGCTGGCGGCTATACCCGCAATCCGACATACCGCGAAGTGTGTAGCGGCATGACCGGCCATGCCGAAGTTGTGATGGTTGTTTTCGATCCGGCTGTGATTTCCTATCAGAAACTGCTGAAGCTGTTTTGGGAAAATCATGACCCGACCCAGGGCATGCGTCAGGGCAATGACATCGGCACGCAGTATCGTTCAGTAATCTACACGACCAACCCCGATCAAAAAGCAGCGGCAATTGCATCGCGCGATGCATATCACGCGGCCCTTGATACCGCTGGCCAGGGCGGGATCACCACCGAAATTTCCGATGCGCCGACCTTCTATTACGCCGAAGATTTCCATCAGCAGTATCTGCACAAAAATCCTGATGGATATTGCGGACTGGGCGGCACCGGGGTTTCCTGCCCCGGTATGTAAAAGCCGAATTTGACCTGTCTTCAAAAACGGACCGCATCGCGTCGGCTATCGACAAATCAGATGCTTGTCATATTTCATGACCGGTATATTCTTTGGCTTGATTGGTAGGCAAAGGATATACAAAGAGATATGCCGGGTCCGTTTTTGAAAGACCGATACTTTATCGGCCTGCATATATCCTGGTGGCTACTGGGACTTTGGTTATGCGGCGGCATTGAATATGCCCTTGCCCTGACCGATAGTGACGCGACATTTCCCCCGCTTTCGACATCACTTGTCTTTTTCCTGTCCGTTGCCGGATTGCTTGCGATCGTACATTTCATGGTGCGCCGAAACGCCAAATCACGGCAGCGGTTCTTTGCCCGCCTGCCCGGGCTGGTGTTCCGCATTGATGAATTCGGCAAGATCGAATTTGCATCGGATCAGGGTCTTGACTGGGCCGGTGCATCAATTACGGACAGCTTGCGCAACCAGATTTTTGACCATGAAGCCCTGATGAACCTTCGCCAGGCGGCAATCGAGGCCAAAGGCGAAATTCAAACAACCGAAATGTCTGTAAAAACCAATCACGGTGAACAACGCTGGGTGCGTATTCAAATGCGTGCCTTGCCGCCGATCACCCAAGATTGTCAGATTGATTGCATCATCTGGGACATCACCGAACTGGTCGAAGAACGCAACCGCCGCCAGGAAAGCGAAGAACGGCTCAAGATCCTTGAAACCCTGAGCAACGAAGCAATTTTTCTGCATGATGGCGGGAAATGCATCGATACCAATAATGCCGCCGAACGCATGTTCGGTTATGATCGTTCCGAACTTCTGTTGCTGAGTGCAGCGGACATTATCTCAAGCGAAACCTTGCCGCTTGTCATGGCCAATATCCGCTCGGGATATGACAAACCTTACGAGGCGATTGCTGTTTGCAAGGATGGCAGCAAGTTTCCCTGTGAAATCAATGGCAGAAACGTCGTTGTTCAAGGCCAGACTTTGCGGTTGACCAGCTTTACCAATATCTCGGACCGCAAATTCACAGAGGAACAAATTCGCTTCCAGGCCAATCATGATGCGCTGACATCCCTGCCGAACCGCTATTTATTCATGGATCGGCTGAACTTTGCGATCAAACTGTCAAAGCGACGGCGCGAATGCTTTGCCCTGATGTTCATCGATATTGACGAGTTCAAGTCGCTGAATGATACCGGTGGCCATTCCACAGGCGACAAGGCACTTGATGAAATTGCCAAGCGACTGACCGGCACATTGCGCAATGTCGATACCGTTGCCCGCATTGGCGGTGATGAATTCACCATTATTCTGCCCGGCACCGAGACGCCCGAAGACGCCGAACTTGTTGCGCGCAAACTGCAAACCGCCCTATCGGGCAGCGCCATTGAATTTGGTGATGACCTGTCGCCCTATACGGTGACAGCATCCATTGGCATCGCGCTTTATCCCGATCACGGCGAAACCGTCGATGAATTGATTGCGGCGGCGGATGATGCGATGTATGCCGCGAAAAAAAGCGGAAGGAATACCTTCCGCTTTGCGACAAACAATCGTTCACGTACCGAATAGCTGAACAAGCAGCGGACTTTGCCGGTTTATACCGGCTTCCCGCCATATTCGCGGCTGAGATCGGCACAAACACGCCGGACCTTAAGCCCAAGCTGTTCGATGTGATCGTTTGGAATACGTGCAGCCGGCCCTGACAGGGAAAGGGCTGCGATCGGACTTCCGGTTTCGTCGCGAACCACCCCTGCGACACATCGCAGGCCAACGGCATGTTCCTCGTCATCAAGGGCATAGCCGCGCTGGCGGGCGCGTTCCAGATCCTTTTCAAGTGCACCGGTCGAAACCAGTGTCCGTTCCGTGATTTTTGGCAATCCATGCTTGGCAACGACGGATTTCAGTTCGGCTTCCGGCAGGAACGCCAACAGCGCCTTGCCAACACCGGAACAATGCATCAGTGCACGGCGTCCCGGCGTGACCAGTGCGCGCATCATTTTGCGGCATTCGACCTGTGACAGGAAAATGACCTCCCCGCCGTCGGCCACGGCCAGATTAACTGTTTCACCGCTATCTTCCATCAATGCCCGCATATAGGGACGGGCAATCTGGCTCAGATTGCGGTTTTTCGTGAATGCATTTCCCACACTGAAGGCCTGAACACCGACAAACCACAACGTCCGTTCGCCATCAAACGACACATAACGTTCATGTTGCATGGTCGTCAGCAACCTGTGGGCGGTTGATGGAGGCAACTTCACCTGTTGCGCAATTTCGGTCAGCGTCATGCCATCATCGCTTTCTGCAAGCGCATTAAGGATGCTTAACGCCCTGACCAGTGATTGAACCTGCTGCATGCAGATACGTCTCCCTGAACTGGTCCGTTTAACGGACCACTATTTCACCATTGCCAGTGATATTATGGGATCATTCTAATGGGCGCACGGACTTTTGCTTCATCCAAACGAAAGTGGAATATGTAACAAGGTAAACCGTTGCTGCCCCAAACGAAACCAGCGTCCCGACATTCAGCCCAAGCACAGGATAGCTCAGCGATACGGCCAGGATATATGTCCAAAGTGCCCCCATGCCGCGCGGGAAATTCCGCACCAGTGTATGAACAGGTGCCGCCCCGTAACTGAAATGCAAAATGATCATTGTCGGATAAAGCGCAACCGGAAAACCCGAAAGCAACCCTGACCACCGTGGGCCAATCCACGCCGCCAGACCACTGATAATCAGCACGATCACCGACGCCAATCCGGCCCGGAACAGGATTACACGTTTGGTAACCCGCACCCGGTTGAGAATTTTGACATTCTCGATTTTCCGAAACAGGACGAGAGCGGCAAAAATCGCAAACAGCAAAATGATCGCAGCCTGCGTCAGGGTCATTGATGTCAATTGGAACAACCACGACACCGCAAGATACACAGCAAAGGCCGCAAGCGAACTTAGTACAATCTGCGGGATCACGGGCAAACGCACCAAGCGACATGATGCATGAAAATAGCCATACAGAAATGCCAGCGTGGCAATCAGCCCCGGCATCGCATAGACGGCACTTTCACTGGCAAAGGCAATGCCCTGCTCTACTGCAATGAAATAAAGCAAAATTGCCGTCCCCAACGGATAACCCGACAGGATACCTGCGGCACGCGGCCCTGCGCGTTCTGCCAGAAAGGACAGACCAAGAACCATTCCAACCGAGACACTCAGTTTGGCCAGTATCAGTTCCACGTTCGGGCACCTCGCGCACAAAAGTCACTTAATGACAATTTATCAACAAATTGACTGTATCGCTATATGGTTTGCCGAACGCGGGCAAGCATGAACCACTTCGCAATGGTCCGCCCATTAAAAATGCGGACATCGCAATCGATGCCCGCAATATTTCAGTTCAGATGTCAGTGATTGCTACATCACGCCGAAAGCAGAACGACCGCATCCCAAAGCAGCTTGATCCCGGTCAGGAACAGCAATGCGTAGCAAACCCTGTAAAACAGCACGACATTCACCTTGTCATGCGCCCACAGCCCCACCCAGGTGCCGAACAATGCAACAGGTATCAGCACGGCTGACGTTCCAAGGTTTGCACTGCTGAACTGGCCAAGGAACCAGTACGGTACGAGTTTGACGTAATTGACGACGATGAAAAACATCACCGTGGTGCCGACAAAAATCGACTTGTCCATCCGCTGCGGCAACAAAAAGACCGAAACCGGCGGCCCGCCCGCGTGGGCGACAAAGCTTGTGAACCCCGCAAGGCTCCCCAGGACCGATCCTTTTCCCCAGGTTGCTTCTTTTGGCGTGTCGCCTGCTTTCTTGCCACGCAGCCAGTGATCAAGGGTAAAGACAATGGCAATCAGTGCGATGATCAATTTGACAGCCGCCACACTCAGATAGCTGAAGGTCAAGACACCAACCAGTATCCCGACAAGTGCTGCGGGCACCAGAATAAGCATATTGCGCCGGTCCCATCGATTGCGATAGGCCCAGACATTGGCAACATCCATCAAACACAGGATCGGCAACATGATTGCTGCGGCGGCCTGTGGCGATACGGCCAATGCCATCAATGGCACGGCGATCACCCCCAACCCGCCACCAAATCCGCTTTTTGAGACCCCGGCAATCAGAACAGCCGGCACTGCGACCGCATAAAAGAACGGATCTGTGATGAAATCCATGGAATTTCCCTAAGACAGGTTAGGTCAGTGATGAAAAGAAATCCAAGGGCCGTTAAGCAGCCCCTGTGGCGCGATCTTCAACGTTCGGTAAGGCGCGGCATCAATTCGACGAAATTGCAGGGGCGATGGCGAATATCGAGTTGATAGGTCAGGATTTCATCCCACGCATCCTTACAAGCACCGGTCGATCCCGGTAGCGCGAACATATAGGTGCCCTTGCACACCCCGGCTGTTGCCCGGGATTGCACGGTTGATGTCCCGATCTTCTGGAACGAAATCCAGCGGAACAGTTCCCCGAAACCCGGGATTTCCTTTTCGTAAAGGGCACGATGGGCTTCGGCCGTAACGTCACGCCCGGTGACACCCGTGCCACCCGTCGTGATGATCACATCAATTTCCGGGTTCTCGCACCAGTTTGCCAATTGGTCGCGCAGTGCGCCCTGATCATCTGGCAAGATTTTCCGATCAAACACGCGATGACCGTTTTCTTCGATGCGACTGACAAGAACATCACCCGATGTGTCATTCGCGGCCGTTCGCGTATCACTGACCGTTAAGACGGCGATGTTGATCGATACAAACGGCTTGCTTTCATCTATCCCGGCCAAACTGACCTCCCGACTTTTTTTGTGGCCAGATCAAACTAGTACGCCGCATTTGATGTGCAAGCCTTTTCACAATAACCGTCATTTTGATTGCGTGCGCCGAATCATGATCGACCAAAATCACATTGATTTTTGTCATTTAATTAGCAAACCGCGCAAATAATCACCAATCCCGGCAAAGATTTTTTACCTCTAATGATTTCCAATAAAATCAATATTTATCAAATGATTATCAACATCTCCCAATCTTATACCGTAAGATTTTTGACATAATTGGTATTACCAATATTGGACATCGACGTTACTCTGCTTGCCGCCCGACATTTTTCACCGTAGAAAAACGGTATGAAGATACCAAATTAGCGCCCCATTTGGACGCTATCAAACAATCACAAACAGGCAGGAAACAGAGGCCCCATCATGAGCGACGTGCTTTGGAAACCGACGACGGAACGCGTTGAAAACGCAAATGTCACCAGCTTTCGCCGCTGGGTTAACGATAAACACGGTCTGGATCTCCAAAGCTTCACGGCGCTTTATGACTGGTCTGTGGACCAGGCTGAAAAGTTCTGGCCTGCGCTGATTGAATATACTGATCTCAAGGCTGAAACTTGGGGTGAGCGCGTCCTGATTGATGGCAATAAAATGCCCGGCGCACAGTTTTTCCCCGATGCACGCCTGAATTTTGCGGAAAACCTTCTGGTTCGCGATGACAATACCGATGCCCTGGTTTTCTGGGGCGAGGACAAGGTGAAAACACGACTGTCATGGGCGGACCTCAATATCGCCGTGTCGCGCTTTTCACAGGCCCTGCGCGCCGAAGGTGTCGGCAAAGGCGATCGCGTCTGCGGCTATATGCCCAATATGGGCGAAACCGTGATCGCGCTGCTTGCAACGGCCGCCATCGGGGCAACCTGGTCTTCCGCCTCCCCCGACTTTGGCGTCCAGGGCGTTGTTGATCGCTTTGGCCAGATCGAACCGACTGTGATGATTACGGTCGATGGATACCATTATAATGGCAAACAGCATGACATCCGCGAAAAGGTCCGCGATGTTGTTGACCGGATCGACAGCCTGAAAAAGGTCGTGATCGTCAAATATGCCTTTGATGGCACTGACAGCACCGGCATTCGCAACGCGGTTACCTATGATGATTTCATCGCCCCGTTCGAAGGCGCAAAGATCACCTTTGAACAGGTTGAATTCAATCATCCGCTTTATGTAATGTTCTCGTCGGGAACAACAGGGAAACCGAAATGCATTGTCCATGGCACCGGCGGGACCTTGTTGAAACAGGTCTCCGAACATGTCCTGCATTGTGACGTGGCACCGGGCGACCGGGTATTCTATTTCACCACCTGCGGCTGGATGATGTGGAACTGGCTGATGGCCGGTCTGGCTGCCGGGGCAACGCTGCTGCTTTATGATGGCTCGCCCTTCTATCCCAGTGGCAACATCCTGTTTGACTATGCCGATGCAGAAGGCATGACCCTGTTCGGGACATCTGCCAAATATATTGATGCCTTGGCCAAGGCGGAACTCAAACCGCGTGCGACCCACGATCTGTCAACCGTACATGCGATGACTTCGACAGGCTCGCCGCTGGCACCTGAAAGCTTCGATTACGTTTACCGCGACATCAAGGAAGACATTCATCTGGCATCGATTTCGGGGGGCACTGACATCCTTGGCTGTTTCGTGCTGGCATCACCGGTTCTGCCGGTCAAACGCGGCGTCATCCAGACCCGTGCCCTTGGGGTTGCTGTGGACGTCTTTAACGATGACGGCAAAGCCGTTCGCAACGAAAAAGGCGAACTGGTCTGCACCAAACCCTTCCCGTCCATGCCGGTCGGCTTCTGGAACGATCCGGACGGATCACGGTATCACGCCGCTTATTTTGACCGGTTCGAGAATATCTGGTGCCACGGCGATTATGTTGAACTCGACGACGAAGGCGGCATGGTTATCTATGGCCGCTCGGACGCGACGCTTAATCCGGGTGGTGTGCGTATCGGTACAGCGGAAATCTATCGCCAGGTCGAAAAGCTTCCTGAGATTCAGGAATCGATTGTCATCGGTCAGGACTGGGATAATGACGTAAGGGTCATTCTGTTTGTTGTGCTGCGCGATAATTACGAATTGGATGCAGCTCTGATCGACAAGATCAAAAAGCAGATCCGCAACAACTGCACCCCGCGCCATGTTCCGGCAAAGGTGATTGCCGTTGCCGATATTCCGCGCACCAAATCGGGCAAGATCACCGAACTTGCGGTGCGTGATGTGGTTCACGGGCGCCCGGTCAAAAATCAGGAAGCTCTAGCAAATCCCACAGCGCTCGAGCTGTTCTCCAATCTTGGTGAACTCAAGAAATAATCGCGCAACACCTCCTGAACATCCGGTCAGGAGGTGTTTTTCTTTTGCGGCGGCACGCGGGCCCGGCGGAAAGAAGCCGGAGTCATTTCCGTCCGATTCCGCACCGCGAAGTGCATCATTTTTACACAGGGTGAAATATTGACCTTTTTTTGAACAGTTGTTCATTCTGCGCGAAAAAAGTTCGTGCAATCTGCAAAAGCATCCCCATGCACTGTCAATTCATCCGTTAAATTACTGATATAACAGATAATTCTCAATTCGCCATTTATAGAAGTTCAAACATTCATACCGCGACCAACAGCCAAAAACCGGCGATTTTCCGACCAAATCGGCTTTGGCCCGACCAGTATAAAATTTTTCGCACTTGACACATAGCGGCCTAAAATTTCTTAATTTGGCAATCCAATCTATTTGGATAGATGGATATGCTACATCGCGTATCCAGGGTGGTACAAAAGCTAAAAACAATGCTTTGCTAATAAGGGAGCTCATCTATGAAAATCAAAACGATCCTTGCCGCAGGCGCAATGACCGTTGCAGCCGTTGCCGCGCAGAATGCACAGGCTGGTGCCGTGCTTGACGGCATTAAGGCCAAAGGTTTCGTTCAGTGTGGCGTGAACACCGGTCTTCCGGGTTTCTCCGCTGCCAATGCCGAAGGTAAGTGGGAAGGCATTGACGTTGATGTTTGCCGTGCAATTGCAGCAGCAGTTCTCGGTGACGCAAACAGCGTTCAGTACACCCCGCTGACCGCTGCACAGCGTTTCACCGCTCTGCAGTCTGGTGAAATCGACATTCTGTCGCGTAACACCACGGCAACCACCACTCGTGACGCGAAACTGGGTCTGACCTTTGTCGGCATCAACTACTATGACGGTCAGGGCTTCCTGATCCCGAAAGCTCTTGGCGTTAAAAGCGCGACCGAGCTTGACGGCGCAACCGTCTGCGTTGAGCCGGGCACCACGACCGAGCTGAACCTGGCTGATTACTTCCGCGCGAAAGGCATGAGCTTCGAGCCGGTCGTTATCGAAAACATCAACGAAGCAACCGCAGCCTTCTTCTCGGGCCGTTGCGACGTTTACACCACGGATGCTTCGGGTCTTGCTTCGATCCGCACCACCATGGCGGAAAACCCGGATGATTACATGATCCTTCCGGAAATCATCTCCAAAGAGCCGCTTGGCCCGGTTGTCGCCCAGGGTGACGAACAGTGGTCGGACGTAGCTCGTTGGGCGCTGACCGCAATGGTCGAAGCAGAAGAGCTTGGCGTCACCATGGAAAATGTTGACGACATGAAAGCAAACAGCACCAACCCGGGCATCCAGCGTCTGCTGGGCGTATCGCCGGGCATGGGCGAAGCTCTTGGTCTTGACGAAGAGTGGGCTTACCGCATCATCAAGAACGTTGGTAACTACGGCGAAAGCTACGAGAAAAACGTTACCGCCAAGCTTGGCCTCGAGCGTGGTCTGAACGCTCTGTGGACCGATGGTGGCCTGCAGTACGCATGGCCGGTTCGCTAATACGATAGCAACCGTACGCTAAAACCTACGAAGCTCCGCCCCACTGCCTGAACGCATGGGCGGAGCTTTTCGTTAGGTGGCTACTGATTTTGGATACAATCTACACCTGAGGGTCATATGAGTAAGCCTCAAAATGCCCAGGGGGATGTTCGCTCCAAGAGCCTCGTCGATTACCTGAATGACGAGAACGTTCGCGCCGTGCTTTACCAGATCGTCGCGATCGGTCTTATCATTCTGGCTGGTTGGTACCTGGTGTCGAACACCCTGTACAACCTCGCGCAGCAGAACATCTCTACCGGCTACGGGTTCCTTGATCTTGAAGCATCCTTCGAGATCAGCGAGACCATGATTGATTACAGTGCCAAAAGCAATTACGCGACAGCACTGGTCGTCGGTCTTCTCAACACCGTAAAGGTCTCGGTGCTTGGCATCGTTCTTTGCACGATCATTGGTACGATTTTTGGCGTCGCACGCCTGTCGTCAAACTGGATCGTACGGAAACTTGCAACGGTTTACGTTGAAACCTTCCGTAACATCCCGGTCCTGCTTCAGCTGTTCTTCTGGTACGCGCTGATCCCCGGGGCGTTCCCCCACCCGCGTGATGCGCTGGAACCTCTTCCGGGTGTGCTTTTCACGTCGCGCGGCATGTATATGCCGGTTCCGGTGGCTGATACGGCCTATACCCTGATGGGGATTGCCGCGATCATCGCACTTGTTGCGATCTTCTTCATCAAACGCTGGGCGAAGAAACGTCAGGACGCAACCGGGCAACCATTCCCGATGTTCCTGACCGGTCTTGGCATTTTTGTCGGTCTTGTGTTGCTTGCCTATCTGGCAGGTGGTGCACCGACCGAAATGAGCATGCCGGAACTCAAAGGCTTCAACATTCGTGGCGGTTATAACATTTCGCCGGAATTCCTGGCGGTTCTGATCGGCTTGACTGTTTATACCTCGACCTATGTTGCCGAGGTTGTCCGTTCCGGTATCCAGGCTGTTCCGAGTGGTCAGTGGGAAGCGGCCGACAGTCTTGGCATCAAGCGTTCTGTCGCCCTTCGCAAAGTGATCCTGCCGCAATCCATGCGCGTTGCGATCCCGCCGCTCACCAACCAGTATCTGAACCTGACCAAAAACAGCTCGCTTGCGGTTGCGGTTGGTTATCCGGATCTGGTTTCTGTTTCCAACACGACCATGAACCAGACAGGTCAGGCGATCGAGGCCATCTCGATCTTCATGTCGATCTATCTTGGTTTGTCCTTGTTGACCTCGCTCTTTATGAACTGGTTCAACAAGAAAATGGCACTGGTGGAGAGGTAATATGTCCGATAACGCAAAATCACCTCCTCTTCCTACCGGCACCTTTGCCGAACGTGCCGTTTCCTGGTCGAAGAAGAACCTGTTTGACGGCTGGTTCAATTCAATCCTGACGATTGGCGCGATCGCCTTTCTGCTGTGGTTGATCCCGCCGATCATTGAATGGGGCATTGTCAACGCAACTCTGGCACCAACCATCGAGGGCTGTAAAGAAGTCAGCGGTGCCTGCTGGGGCTTTGTGAATGCCAACCTGCGGCTGATCCTGTTTGGCACCTATCCGTATGATGAACAGTGGCGTCCGCTGCTGGCCATGATCATTTTGATGGGCATCATCTGCGGCAGCCTTGGCGCGGTTAAGTATCCCGGCTTGCGCAAGGCGATCATCCCGATGTGGGTGATCGGTGTGCCGATCATTGCCATTCTGATGTGGGGTGGTGTTCTGGGTCTTACCTATGTCCAGAACAGCTATTGGGGCGGCCTGCCGCTGACCCTGATCCTGTCATCGATCGGTGTGATCTTTGCCTTTCCGTTCGGTTTGCTTCTTGCACTGGGTCGCCAGTCGCACATGCCGGCCATCAAAACCATGTCCGTGGTCTATATCGAAGTCATTCGTGGTGTGCCGCTGATTACGGTTCTGTTCATGGCATCGGTCATGTTCCCGCTGTTCCTGCCTGATGGGGTTACCATCGACAAGTTGCTGCGTGCACAGATCGGTATCATCCTGTTTACCGCCGCCTACCTTGCCGAGGTATTCCGTGGTGGTTTGCAGGCCGTTCCGCGTGGCCAGTTTGAAGCAGGTGACAGCCTTGCACTGTCCTATTGGCAGTCCATGCGCCTGATCATCCTGCCGCAGGCACTGCGTCTGGTTATTCCGCCAACCGTGAACAGCTTCATCTCGATGTTCAAGGATACCACGCTGGTCGTGATTATCGGCCTGTTTGACTTCCTTGGCACCGTAAAGCTGGCACTGCGCAGTGACCCGGCCTGGACCAAGTATTACGTCGAAGGTTATGCCTTCGCCGCGGCAATTTTCTTCCTGATCTGTTTCTCGATGGCAAAATATTCCGCCTATCTTGAAAAAGAGCTTCGCAAAGGCGAACGCAGGTAAGGAGTGAGGAAAGAACAATGACTGTAGCAACTGAAACCACTACCGGCGCTGTGCCTTCTCCGAGCGAGGAAGATGTCATCGTCGTCAACAAGATGAACAAATGGTACGGCAATTTCCACGTTCTGCGGGATATTGACCTTACCGTTCGCAAGGGTGAGCGTATCGTTATCTGTGGCCCGTCGGGTTCGGGTAAATCGACACTGATCCGCACGATGAACCGTCTGGAAACCTATCAGACCGGCGAAATCACCGTGGATGGCATCCTTCTGGGTGACGATGTCAAAAACATCGAAGCCGTTCGTCGCGAAGTATGCATGGTGTTCCAGCACTTCAACCTGTTCCCGCACATGACTGTGCTTGAAAACCTGACACTGGCGCCGATCTGGGTTCGCAAGATGCCCAAGAAAGAAGCCAATGATCTGGCCATGCACTATCTTGAGCGTGTCCGCATCGCCGAGCAGGCCCACAAATATCCGGGTCAGCTTTCCGGTGGCCAGCAGCAGCGTGTGGCAATTGCCCGTTCGCTCTGCATGCAGCCGAAAATCATGCTGTTTGATGAGCCGACCTCGGCACTTGACCCGGAAATGGTCAAGGAAGTTCTCGACGTTATGGTCGAACTTGCAAAAGAAGGCATGACCATGCTGTGCGTGACCCACGAAATGGGCTTTGCCAAAGAGGTCGCCGATCGTGTGATCTTCATGGATGCCGGCCAGATCATTGAAATGGCTGGTCCGCATGAATTCTTCGATAATCCGAAAAGCGAACGTACAAAGCTGTTCCTCAGCCAGATTCTTTCGCACTAAGCGGATTTTCAGACTTCACGACCTTATGCAAAACGGCCCCGATCGGGGCCGTTTTCATTTTTGTGAAATTGATGCTTGCCCCCTGCCCGCCAATTGCCGAAACTCTGCGCAAACTGGATCACAACCGGAATTTCAATGACCCAAGCTGCATCTTCTCATTCGGACAGCACGGCCTTTGTTGCCGTTGAAAAACTTACCAAACGCTTCGGGTCTGTGGTTGCCGTCAACAATGTCGATCTGACCCTTTCGCGGGGCGAAACGATGGCGATTATCGGGCCGTCCGCGGCCGGGAAAAGTGTTTTGATGAAATGCCTGGTGGGCATTTATGGTACCGATGAAGGTGCCATTTACCTTGATCAGGATGATGTCAGCAATACCAACGCCCCCGAACGTCCGAAATGGGCGGCAAAGATCGGGATGCTGTTTCAGCAAAACGCCCTGTTTGACAGTCTCACGGTCTGGGAAAATATCTGTTTTCGTCAGATTGAACTGGGCACACTCAGCCGCAAGGCCGCCAAAGAACGCGCTGTCGAACTGCTTGGACTTGTCGGGCTGGCCGAAGAAAGTGCGGAACTGACACCAAGCGATCTGTCCGGTGGCATGCAAAAACGCGTTGGCATCGCGCGCGCAATCTCAACCGATCCGGAACTTCTGCTGCTTGATAATCCGACGGCGGGGCTGGATCCGGTTTTGTCGAACCATATCGAACTGATGATTTCAAAGATCGCGACACAGCGCGGCACCACCGTCATTTCGATCACCAACGATATGCAAATCGCCCGCACCCGGTATCAAAACCTGATGATGATGCATGATGGCAAAGTCTATTGGTCCGGCAAGACGGACGACATTGACGATGCCCACAACGCCCATCTGACCCAGATGCTTGATGGTTCATCGCAGGGCCCGATCACCATGCGGACCGGCAAACGCGAAGACGGCATCTTCGCCTGATCCCGTCCCTTGTCTCACGCCAAATCACGCACCGCTCAGACCGGACACAATTCAGGCTGTTGATCAGTTTGCCGTATAGACCGACACATCGGCTTCACGGATCACATCCGACCAGATTGGCCCGGGATGGCGATCGGTAAACAGGGCATCAATTTCGGACAGGTGCCCCAGACGCACCATGGCGCGCCGCCCGAATTTCGAGGCGTCGGTACACAGGAATGTCTGACGCGCATTGGAAATGATCGCGCGGGCAACCCGCACTTCCCGATAATCGAAATCCATCAAACTGCCGTCTTCATCGACACCGGAAATGCCGATAATGGCGTAATCGACTTTGAACTGGTTGATGAAGTCTATCGTTGCCTCACCGATCACACCAAAGTCACGCTGGCGCACAACACCGCCGGCAATGATTACCTCAAACCCCTGATTGGCGGCGCAAATTTCCGCGACATGCAGATTGTTGGTGATGATTTTAAGGCTTTTATGACCCGAAAGCGCATGGGCCACTTCCTCGTTGGTGGTGCCGATATTGATAAAGAGCGATGCACCTTCGGGAATATGTTCGGCAACCAGTTTCGCAATTTCGCGTTTGCTGCCAAGGTTCAGAACCTGACGATCCTGATAGGCCGTATTCTCGGTCGTGGACACGCTTGCCGCGCCACCGTGATAACGCGCAATCAGCCCTTCTTCGGCCATCTCGTTGATGTCTCGACGGATGGTTTGCGGGGTTACGGAAAAATGTTCGGCAAGGGAATCAATCGTCATAAAGCTGTTGGACGCCACAAGTTCGAGTATCTCACGACGCCGCCGATCCAGTTTTCCCATGCCGTTCTCTCCTGATATTTTCTGATTTTCATATTGGCGGGCAAATTTTCGTTACCGATCAAAATGCGGTGAATTTTCCTGTCTTGCAAGCGCAGTTGTGCAAATTCAGTCGCAATTTTTCAAGTACAGGGCAATCGGTTACACAAATTGGTTGGGGAACCCGGCAAACCAGTCGTTCGATTTTGCTGTTTCAGCCCGAATAAAATCAATGAGTGGTCGAATACGCGCCGCGTCAATGACGTCATTGTGACACACCAGAAAATAGTCCCGATGGATTGGAATGCTGTGGGGCATCACCGCAACAAGGTCATCAAACATGTTGCCCATATAATATGGCAGGACACATAACCCGTAACCCGCACGACACGCCTTGGCCTGCGCAAACACGCTTGACGTCTGATAGGACGGCCGCAATCCGGGGACGATCTCACCCAAATAGTTCAGTTCGGATGTAAAGATCATGTCTTCGATATAGCCAATAAAAGGATGCTTCGCCAAATCCGATCTTCGTTCGATTTTGCCGTGCTGTTTCAGGTAATCCTTGGATGCATAGATATAGAGTATATAGCTGCAGATCTTTTCAAAATAGTATGCCCCCGCCTTTGGCGTATTAAGCGAAATCGAAATGTCCGCTTCGCGCCGGGAAAGAGAAACAATTTGCTGAATATTGACCATTTCAATGGTCAGGTTCGGATGTTGCGACGCGAAGTGCGGAAGCCTGTCTGCGATGAAGAAACTCCCGAATCCTTCCGGAACACTTAGCCGGATCACCCCGCTTAGCGGTATTGTGCCCTCGCCGACGACACCAAGCATCTTGTCGGCTTCAATCGACATCGCCCGGGCCGGTTCCATCAGCTTTTCCCCCATGAAAGTCAGGGTATAGCCCGTTCCGCTTCGTTGAAACAATTTGGCGCCGATGCCTTCTTCAAGGCGGTCAATGCGCCGGGCAACCGTTACGTGGCTGGTGCGCAATCGGCGCGCCGCCGCAGACAGCTTGCCCTCTTGTGCAACTGCGAGAAAATACTGCAAATCATCCCAGGAGAATTGACGCATCCACCGACCTGTTCATTTTTGTACAATCATTGTCCAAAATTATATATTTGAAGGTGTTTTGGTCAATGTTATCGTAATTCAAAGTTCTGAATAACCAAATCAAACTAACAAAAAATACCAATAATTCAGATGCTTGACTGACACATTTCACTTGCGCCCACCCATAACAAAAATGTGCAGTCAAACAACGTCCTACAGTCCGTTGTCTCATTCTTGACGACGGATACTTCATTCCATCAGGGAGGAATCTAGATGAAGAAGTTCACGATTGCATCGGTTGCAATTATGGCAGCAGCCGCTGCACTGCCCGCCCATGCCGAGATTTCAGATGACGTCGTCAAAATCGGCATTCTCAATGATCAGTCGGGCGTCTATGCCGACTTCGGCGGTGTCTGGTCATTCGAAGCAGCCAAAATGGCGGTTGAAGATTTTGGCGGCACCGTTCATGGAAAGCCGGTTGAAGTCATTACAGCTGACCATCAGAACAAGCCTGATGTCGCGGCCAACATTGCACGTCAATGGTATGATCAGGACCAAGTTGATGCCATCATGGAATTGACGACGTCTTCGGTCGCACTTGCCGTGCAAGGCATTTCAAAAGAAAAGAAAAAGATCGATATCGTTACCGGTGCTGCAACAACGACACTGACAGGCGAACAATGTTCCCCATACGGTTTCCACTGGGCATATGACACGCACGCACTTGCTGTTGGCACAGGCGGCGCACTGGTCAATAACGGTGGTGACAGCTGGTTCTTTCTTACTGCCGATTACGCATTTGGCTATTCACTCGAAGAACAGACCGGTAACTTTGTAAAGGAAAGCGGCGGTACCGTATCGGGTTCAGTCCGTCATCCTCTTGGAACGAACGACTATTCTTCCTTCCTGCTTCAGGCACAGGCATCCGGGGCAAAAGTTATTGGCCTTGCCAATGCCGGTCTTGATACCGCCAACGCAATCAAACAGGCATCGGAATTCGGGATCGTACAGAGCGGCCAGCGACTGGCTGCCTTGCTCTTTACGCTTGCAGAAGTCCATGGTCTGGGCGCCAAGGCGTCCCAAGGGCTGACCCTGACCGAGGGTTTCTATTGGGATCGTAATGACGAAACCCGCGAATTTGGCAAACGCTTCTTTGACCGCACGGGTCGTATGCCAAACATGATTCAGGCTGGCACCTATTCGGCAGTTCTTCAGTATCTCAAGGCCATTGATAAAACCGGCACTGACGAAACCGAAACTGTCGCCAAGGCCCTGCATGAAATGCCGGTCAATGACGTTTTTGCCAACAATGGCAAGGTCGGCGCCAACGGCCGCATGATTTACGACATGTATCTCATGGAAGTAAAATCGCCAGACCAAATGACGGGTGACTGGGACTACTACAACATCCTTGATACCGTTCCTGGCAACAAGGCCTTCATCGATCCGGCCGAAAGCGGTTGCAGCCTGGCATCGAAATAAGACCATGACGGCAACCGAATTTCACACGAAACCCGGTAGCCAGCAAAACGAGACAAAGTCACGAGTGGTTCTTTCCGCTCGTGACCTTCGTCGCGATTTTGGCGGCTTTACTGCGGTCAACAACGTCAATATCGACGTTCATCACGCCAAAGTGCATGCGCTGATTGGACCAAATGGCGCAGGCAAAACCACCGTATTCAATCTTCTGACAAAATTCCTGCAGCCCACCAGCGGCAAGATAACCCTTCTTGGCCAGGACATTACCAAGACCGCGCCCGCGCGCGTCGCGCGCATGGGATTGGTGCGATCTTTCCAGATTTCGGCAATTTTCCCTCATTTGACGGTACTGGAAAATATACGCGTCGCCCTTCAGCGTCCGGGTAATTTGTCGACACAGTTCTGGCTGCCTTTGTCCAAACTCGATGTTCTAAATGATCGGGCGATGGAACTTCTGACCTCGGTCGGTTTGCAAAATCAGTGCAACAGTCTTGCCGCGGACCTGTCCTATGGACGCAAGCGTGTGCTTGAAATCGCGACCACGCTGGCACTTGATCCGAAGGTTCTCCTTCTTGACGAACCAATGGCTGGTATGGGCGGCGAAGATGTCGGAATGGTCGCAGAACTCATAAGAGAAGTTGCAAAAACGCGGGCCGTCCTGATGGTCGAGCATAACCTGAATGTTGTGTCTGACCTGTGTGACCACATCACCGTCCTGCAACGCGGTGAAATTCTGGCAGAGGGCGACTACGCCACCGTAAGCAATGACGAGCAAGTCAAGATCGCCTACATGGGGACGGACCATGAATGATAAAACTCTTCTCTCCGTTCGGGATCTCAATGCCTGGTACGATGAAAGTCACATCCTGCATGGTGTAAATCTGGAAGTCCGCGAAGGCGAAACCGTCACGATACTGGGTCGCAACGGTATGGGTAAGACAACCACCTTGCGTTCAATCGTCGGCATTCTGCGCAAACGTACCGGCACCATCAGCTTTGACGGTACCGACCTTATGAACCGCCCGCTTCATCATACTGCACGGGTGGGTATTGGCTTTGTCCCGGAAGAACGGGGAATTTTCTCGACTCTCAGTGTCGAAGAAAATCTTATGTTGCCCCCTGTCGTTTCCGATACCGGAATGACGGTAGAGGAAATCTATCAGCTTTTCCCGAACCTTAAGGAAAGGCGTAACAGTCAGGGAACCAAGCTTTCCGGTGGTGAACAACAGATGCTTGCCATGGCACGCATGCTGCGTACAGGCGTCAAGATGCTGTTGCTTGATGAACCGACCGAAGGTCTCGCACCGGTAATCGTTCAACGCATCGGAGAAGTGCTGCAAACCCTAAAAGCGCGTGGCATGACCATCTTGCTCGTTGAACAGAACTTCCGTTTTGCAAGCAAGATTGCCGACCGCTTCTACGTTATGGATCACGGGAAAGTGACAGACGGTTTTGATTTGGCGGAACTGCCCGCGAAAATGGAAACCCTGCACGAAGTTCTGGGAGTATGACGCCGTGATTATGATTTTTGGGATTCCAATTCAGGCGTTTCTCGGTCAGCTTCTGATCGGCCTGATCAACGGTTCGTTCTATGCCATGCTCAGTCTGGGGCTGGCGATTATTTTTGGCCTTTTGCGTGTCATCAATTTCGCGCATGGCGCCCAATACATGATGGGCGCTTTCGCAGGTTTTCTTCTGCTGTCATGGGTCGGCGTCAATTACTGGTTTGCCCTTTTGCTGGCGCCGGTGATTGTTGGTTTGACCGGGATCGTCATTGAACGGTTTGCTTTGCGCCGTCTCTACAACCTGGATCATTTGTACGGTCTGCTGTTTACATTTGGCCTTGCGCTGGTGATAGAAGGCAGCTTCCGCTATTTCTATGGAACATCCGGCCAACCCTACGAGACACCCGAATTGCTGTCGGGCGGGGTCAATCTCGGCTTCATGTATTTGCCGATTTACCGCGGTTGGGTTGTTGTTGCTTCGCTGATCGTTTGTATCGGTACCTGGCTGTTGATCGAGAAGACAAAGCTTGGTTCCTATTTGCGTGCCGCAACCGAAAACCCGACGCTTGTGCAATCTTTCGGCATTAATGTCCCGTTCCTGCTGACGCTGACCTACGGGCTTGGCGCCGGGCTGGCGGCACTTGCCGGCATCATGGCGGCACCAATCTATCAGGTCAGCCCGCTGATGGGCTCAAACCTTATTATTGTGGTTTTTGCCATCGTTGTTGTCGGCGGCATGGGATCTATCATGGGGGCGATTGTTACGGGCTATATGCTCGGCATTCTGGAAGGCCTGACCAAAGTATTCTATCCGGAAGCCTCCAACATCGTGATCTTTGTGATCATGGCCATTGTACTGTTGATCCGGCCTGCGGGTCTGTTTGGTCGGGATGCTTGATATGACTGAAATTAGTATGACCTCCGAAACACGCAATCAGACTGCAAACCGCGTCCAGATTGCGCTTATCATCGCACTGCTGATCGCGCTGATATTTGCGCCCTTCGTGTTGTATCCGGTTTTCCTGATGAAGGTGTTGTGCTTTGCATTGTTTGCCAGCGCCTTTAACCTTCTGCTGGGCTTTACGGGGCTTCTTTCCTTTGGCCATGCCGCCTTCTTTGGTGGTGCTGCCTATTTCACCGCCCATGCGGTCAAGGAATGGGGCTTTTCGCCGGAAGCCGGAATTCTGCTTGGTGTGGCCGGTGCAGCTGTCATGGGTCTGGTGATCGGATTCTTCGCCATTCGCCGCCAAGGTATCTATTTCGCCATGATCACCCTGGCATTGTCGCAAATGTTCTTCTTCTTCTGCCTTCAGGCTGAATTCACCAAAGGTGAAGACGGGCTTCAAGGGGTTCCGCGCGGACATCTTCTTGGCTTCATCGATCTTAACGAGCCTTTGAACATGTATTTCTTTGTTCTTGGCGTCTTCGTTCTTGGCGTTTTTGCCGTCTGGCGGATCGTTCATTCCCCGTTTGGCATGATACTTCGGTCCATTCGGGAAAATGAAAATCGTGCAATTTCGCTTGGTTATTCGGTCAATCTTTACAAACTGGGTGCCTTTGTAATGTCTGCTGCACTTGCCGGTCTGGCTGGTGGTCTTAAGGCATTGGTTTTCCAGTTTGCCACCCTGACCGATGTTGCCTGGCAGATGTCGGGTGAAGTGATCCTTATGACATTGCTGGGTGGAATTGGTACCATATTTGGCCCGATTTTTGGCGCGGCCTTTGTGGTAACAGTCCAAAACTACCTCTCGACCACAGGCTTCCCGGTCACCGTTCTGACCGGCCTTATTTTCATCGTCTGCGTATTATTGTTCCGTCGCGGGATTGTCGGCGAATTTAATGCGTCAAACCTGGCTGTAAAGCTGGGCCTGAAATCCCCCAAATAGAGTATTAGGCGCATGGAGCAAAAATTCGACTACATCATTATCGGAGCAGGATCGGCCGGGTGCACATTGGCAAACCGTCTTTCGGAGATGGCTGATGCAAACATCCTGTTGCTTGAAGCTGGCGGCAAGGATCGCAATCCCTGGATTCACATCCCGGTAGGTTACCTTTACTGCATTGGCAACCCGAACGTGGACTGGTGTTTCAACACCGTCCGCGAACCGGGGCTGAATGGCCGATCACTTGGCTATCCGCGTGGCAAGGTTCTGGGCGGCTGTTCATCGATCAATGGCATGATCTATATGCGCGGTCAGGCTAATGATTATGACCAGTGGCGCCAATCGGGTTGTTCAAATTGGGGCTGGGACGATGTGCTGCCCTTTTTCAAGAAATCCGAAGATTATTACCGTGGCGCTGACGAATTGCACGGCGAAGGCGGCGAATGGCGGGTCGAACAGGCCCGCGTGCGCTGGGAAATCCTCGAAGCCTTTCAGGATGCCGCCGAACAGGCCGGCATTCCCAAGGTTCCCGACTTCAATCGTGGCACCAACGAAGGATCGTCCTATTTCGATGTGAACCAGAAACGCGGTATTCGCTGGAACACATCAAAGGCGTTTTTGCGCCCTGCCCTTGATCGTAAAAATCTTGAAGTCCGCACCAATGCCCATGTCCGTCGGCTGATCATTGCTGATGGACGTGTCACCGGTGTTGAATATGAACGCGGCGGCAACATCGAAACGGTCTATGCCAATCGCGAAACCGTTCTGTCTGCCGGCTCTGTCGGGTCCCCGCAAATTCTTGAACTTTCCGGGATCGGGCGTGGTGACATTCTTCAGCAATATGGCATTGAGCAAGCGGTCGACAGCCCGCAGGTCGGTGAAAACCTTCAGGATCACCTGCAACTGCGCTGTGCATTCAAGGTAAGCGGCATTCGAACCCTGAATGAAAAGGCCAGCAGCCTGTTTGGCAAGGCAAGCATCGCGCTGGAATATCTGTTCAACCAGTCCGGTCCGATGTCGATGGCGCCAAGCCAGCTGGGCATTTTCACGCGGTCTGACGCCTCGTTTGAAACGCCCAATTTGCAATATCATGTGCAGCCGCTGTCGCTTGAGAAATTCGGCGAACCGGTTCACCCGTTCCCAGCCTTTACCGCCAGTGTCTGCAACCTTCGCCCGCAAAGCCGGGGCAGCATCCATATCACCAGTCCGGATCACACCGAGCAACCTGCCATTGCGCCAAATTACCTGTCCGCGGATGCCGATAAAAAGGTTGCCGCAGATTCCATCCGCCTGACGCGCAAAATTGCAAGCCAGCCGGCACTGTCACCCTATGCCCCCGAAGAATTCAAACCCGGCCCCGCCTATGATAGCGAAGACGACCTGATACGTGCGGCCGGTGATATCGGCACGACCATTTTCCATCCGGTGGGGACATGTCGGATGGGGGCGGATCCGGCATCGGTTGTTGATCCGGAATTGCGACTGCACGGTCTTGACGGTTTACGCATTGCCGATGCGTCAATCATGCCGACCATTGTGTCAGGCAACACAAATTCGCCAACCATCATGATCGCGGAAAAGGCCGCCGCGATGATCAAGGCATCTGCAACACAATAAAAAAAGCCGGGGTAATCCCCGGCTTTCCTTTTTCACAGATCATGCGCTGATGTTTTAGCCCTTAAGGCTGGCCACAATGCGTTCGCGCACCGCGGGTTCCGACCCGGTCGGGGCAACGTCACCATCGCCAATCACGATGGCTTCACGCAGCAATGCGGTCGCCTCGTCCAGTTGCGCCTGATCACGGGTATGCGCGACACACAGCGGCGTTTCTGCTGAAACCGGCTGGCCGACCTTGATGAAATCGGTAAAGCCGACGGCGAAATCAATCTTCTGATCGGCACGCGTCCGCCCGCCCTTAAGCGCGACAAGCGCCAGGCCAACCTTGCGGGCATCCATCGACAAGACACGACCGGTCTTGGCCGCGGTGACGGCATTGGTCATCGGGGCCGCTTCAAGATAGTTGGCATGTTTTTCGACAAAGTCGTTCGGACCGCCCAGGCTGGCAACCATTTTGCCAAAGACCTCGGCCGCCTTGCCGCTTTCAAGCGCGTCTGTCGCCTGACGCAGCCCTTCGGACACATCGGTGGCAACACCACTGACCGCCAGCATTTCGGCTGCCAGCGCCATGGTCACATCATAGACACGCTGTTCCTGGTGCTTGCCGGTCAGGAAATCGATCGCCTCAACCATTTCAAGCGCATTGCCGACCGTATCGCCCAAAACCTGTTCCATATCAGTCAACAGGGCAACTGTCGGAACGCCATTGCGGGTGGCGACTTCGGTGATGCTTTGCGCCAATTCGCGCGCACGATCATATTCATTCATGAAGGCACCCGACCCGAATTTCACATCCATCACCAGGGAATCAAGCCCGGCGGCCAGTTTCTTTGACAGGATGGATGCCGTAATCAGCGGAATGCTTTCGACCGTCGCCGTTACGTCGCGGATGCCATAAAAACGTTTATCAGCCGGCGCAAGGTCGGACGTCTGACCAATGATCGCACACCCGACGTCACGGGTAACTTTGGCGAATTCTTCAAGGGTCGGCGTGGTGCGGTATCCGGGGATGGAATCAAATTTATCAAGTGTTCCACCCGTGTGACCAAGTCCACGGCCCGAAATCATCGGAACAAATGCACCACATGCCCCGACAATCGGCCCCAGCATCAGGCTGACCTTGTCACCAACGCCACCGGTCGAATGTTTGTCAACGACCGGTCCGTCAAGTCCGAGCGCCTTCCAGTCAAGGACGGTGCCACTGTCACGCATGTTGCGGGTAAGTGCGGCACGTTCGTCCATGGTCATCCCATTGAAAAACACCGCCATGGCAAGGGCCGCAACCTGTCCCTCGCTAATGCTGTCATCGGTGATGCCTTTGACGAAAAAGGCAATTTCTGCGTCTGTAAGAACTTCGCCTTCGCGTTTGCGGCGAATAATTTCCTGCGGCAGCATCTGCTGTCTCCTGCGCGCTTGTCGTTACTGTCTCAGACCGTTTTCCGGTCTTGGCCGCGTTTAGGCAGCACCTGAAAAATATTGAAGCAAGATCTTGATAAGATTGGCAGATCCTGTTTTGGACATTTCAAGTGTCTGCTCGTGGCTCAGCGGTGTTGCGCTCATGCCCGCGGCAAGGTTTGTGATATTTGAAATTGCTGCAACCTTGAAGCCAAGGCGACGCGCAAGAATGTTTTCCGGAACGGTCGACATCCCGACCGCATCCGCCCCAAGGGTCTTGAGCGCACGGATTTCAGCCGGGGTTTCAAAGCTTGGCCCCGTGCACCAGCAATAGGTGCCTTCAAACAGCTTGATCCCCAGTTTGGCCGCCGTGTCATGAAGACCCGAACCGATTTCCGGATCATAAGGCACATCCATGCCGACAAAGCGGTCATTCCCGTGATAGCCAATCAGCGGGTTCGGCCCAAACAGGCTGATGTGATCGGTAATCAGCATCAGACTTCCCGGAACGGCTTCGGGCAGCAACGATCCGGCGGCATTGGTCAGAATAAGGCGCTCTGCCCCCAGTTCCCGCATGGTTTCAAGCGGTTCTGCCATCAAATCGGAACGACCATGTTCGTAATAATGCGCCCGTCCCTGCATCACCGCGACCGAAACACCACCAATCCGGCCAAGCAGCAGCGTCCCGCCATGTCCGACAACGGTCGGGCGCGGAAAACCGGGCAAATCTTCATAGGAAATGCGGATTGCTTCGCTGACGGCATCAACAACCCCGCCAAGACCACTTCCAAGTACCAATGCCACCTCGGCCTTGAAGCCGGGTGCCTTTGCGGCGATCACGTCCAATGCAGCTTTTACGTTGCTCATTTGAGGTTCTCCGGACCAAAGGAATGTGGAATCAGTTCTTCACGCGACAAGGTCAAAAGCGTTTCACCGGCATCATTGATGATAAAGATCGTCGCATCAGAACCGGTAAATTCGCGAATTTTCTGGCGGCAGCCACCACAAGGTGTGCAGGCAACATCACCAAGACCGACAACCACGATTTCGTCGAATTTGGTTTCGCCTGCCAAGACCATTGCCGAAATCGCCCCGGCTTCGGCACAGACGCCTTCGGGATAGGCTGCATTTTCAACATTGCAGCCGGCAATGACTTTGCCTTCGGCTGTACGCAATGCGGCACCGACATGAAATTTTGAATAAGGCGCATAGGCCTTGTCGCGCGCAGCCAATGCAGCGTCAATCAGATCGCGCGGTGCCTTTTTCATCTCGCCCATTTACGTAATCCTGTTTGAAATTCCACACCGCCCCGAACGGGACAGTATCGGTTGACATGTAGTCATGATTAAAATTCTTGCAGCGGAAATCGCAAGAAAGTCCGATCCGGCTGCCTATCTTGCGCAACCGGACCGGATCAGACTTAGCGTTCTTTTACATACGGACGGCCAAGCGCCTTTGGCGGAATGGCCCGTCCGATAAAGCCGGCCAGCAAAATCACCGTCAGCACATAGGGCAACGCCTGCACAAGCTGAACCGGGACTTCGCCAATCACCGGAAGAACAACACCCTGCAAGCGGGTTGCTGCCGCATCAAGGAAGCCAAACAGCAAACAGGCCGCAAGTGCCGGGAACGGTCGCCACTTGCCAAACACCATGGCAGCAAGCGCGATATAGCCTTTGCCTGCTGTCATGTCCTGAAGGAATGATGCCCCCTGCGCGGTCGAAAGATAGGCCCCCGACATGCCGACAAGCACACCACTGCAAATCACTGCACGATAGCGCATGGCCACCACACCGATACCTGCTGTATCAACCGCACCCGGGTTTTCCCCGACTGCCCGCAGGCGCAGACCAAATCGCGTGCGATACATCACCCACCATGCTGCCGGCACGGCAAGAAACGCGATATAGACCAGAATGTTATGCCCGCTCAGAAGTTCGAAATAGATCGGACCGATGATCGGAACATCCTTGACGGCCTCGGCACCGGGCAAGGTGATTGGCTGAAAACGGGCTGCTTTGTCAAGTGCCGGCGTTTTGCCGCCTTGTGCAAACAGGGCAATCCCGACCAGTGCCGTCAAACCCGACATCAGGATATTGATCGCCATGCCTGATACGACCTGGTTGCCCTTATGGGTGATACAGGCAAAACCATGAAGCAATGACAACCCGATCGTGGTCGCAATTGCGGCCAGAAGACCGATCCAAGGATCATCCATATAAAAGGCCACAGCCGCCGCCGAAAACGCCCCGCCAAGCATCATGCCTTCAAGGGCCAGATTGATGGTGCCCGAACGTTCGGAAAACATGCCGGCAAGTGCCGCAAGGATAAGGGGTGTTGATGTACGAAGCGTCGCATCAAGCAACAGAATGACGAGTTCGAAATTTTCCATCACACGGCCTCCTGCGCGTCACGGCGCAAGCGCCACGCGGTGTACATCTTGGTCACGCGCGGACGGAACATATGTTCCATCGCCCCGGTAAACAGGATCACCAGGCCCTGAATAACCACCACCATGTCATTGGAAATGGTTGGAATTTCAAACGAAAGCTCCGCCCCGCCCTGATACAGCATGCCAAACAGCAACGCGGCCAGGAAAATACCGAACGGATGGTTGCGCCCCATCAGCGCCACAGCAATCCCGACAAAACCGTAACCGGCGGTAAAGTCGATCAGCAGACGGTGCTGAACCCCCATGATCTCGTTTAGCGCCATAAAGGATGCAAGTGCGCCTGAAATCATCATCGCAATAATGATAAACCGGCCCGGCTCAATCCCGGCATAGGTCGCGGCAACCGCATTGGCACCCACCGTTCTGATCGCATATCCCCAACGGGTATGCCAGATGAACAGCCAGACCATCACACTTGCCATGATCGCATAGACAAAGGACAGGTTAAGCGGGCTTGACGCCATCTCGATGCCGAGCGCGCCTGCAATGTCATGGATGAAGGGCAAACGCAGATTTTCGGCGATCTGTTCGCTTTCCGGGGTCATTGATCCTTCGGGACGCAACACATTCACCAGCAAATACACCATCAGTGAAGATGCAATGAAGTTGAACATGATCGTGGTGATCACGATGTGCGATCCGCGGCGGGCCTGCAAATAGGCCGGGATGTAGGCCCAGGCCGCACCAAAGATCATCGCTGCAAGCATTCCGACCACAAGCATGATCGGAAAAGGCAGGAAATCAAGATACAGGGCGGCAAGTGTCACCCCAAGACCACCGACATAGGCCTGGCCTTCGGCACCGATATTGAACAACCCGCAATGGAATGCGACCGCAAAGGCAAGCCCGGTAAAGATAAAGTTCGTGGTGTAATAAAGGGTGTAACCCCATGCTTCTTCATAGCCGAACGCGCCATAAAGCAGGATTTCTACCACTTCTGCCGGGTTCTCGCCAATCGCCAGAACCACAAGACCCGAAACAACAAGCGCCAGCAAAAGGTTGAGGAGCGGCAATGCCCCCACATCAATCCAACGCGGCAACTGGACGGTCGTACTCATGACTGTCCCTCCACGGCTTTGGCTTCGCTCGGATCAACACCGGCCATCATAAGGCCAAGCACCCGTTCATTCGCATCAGAAGCAGCAACTTCGCCGATGATCGCGCCATCGCACATCACCAGAATACGGTCGGCAAGCGACATGATTTCGTCAAGCTCCACGGACACCAGCAAGACGGCTTTGCCCGCGTCCCGCATGGCGACAATTCGTTTATGGATGAATTCGATGGCCCCGATATCGACACCACGGGTCGGCTGCCCAACCAAAAGCAATTCCGGGTCGCGCATGATTTCACGCGCCAGAACAAGCTTCTGCTGGTTACCACCGGAAAAATTGGCAGCCTTGAGATCCGGATTATCCGGGCGCACGTCAAATTCCGACATCATCTTTGCGGTCGCATCGGAAATCGCATGCCAGTCAAGGAACACACCCTTCTGATAGGCCGGATCATCCTCGTAGCCCAGAATGGCTGCTTCTTTGGCCGAAAACGCGGTTACCATTGCCATGCGATGGCGATCTTCGGGCACATGCGCCACACCGCGACGGCGCAATTCGGCGGCATCAACGCCCTTGCCCGGCGTGACATCCTGACCGTTAAGTTCAACAACGCCTTCGCTGACTGCACGAATGCCGCCAAGTGCTTCAAGCAGCTCGCTCTGACCGTTGCCGGAAACCCCGGCAATGCCGACGATTTCACCCGCACGAATGTCAAAGCTGGCATTCTTGACCTTGCGCACGCCCTGGGCATTGTCCACACAAAGGTTTTCGACCTTAAGAACGGTATCTTTGGGCTGTGCCTGTTCTTTTTCCAGACGCAGCAACACCTTGCGACCGACCATTAATTCGGAAAGTTCTTCCGGACTGGTTTCGGCAGTTTTGCGATGGGCAACCATCGCCCCCTGGCGCATGACGGAAACATTGTCCGTTGCAGCCATGATTTCACGCAATTTGTGCGTAATCAGAACAACCGTCTTGCCCTGCTCTTTGAGGGTTTCAAGAATACGGAACAGATGATCTGCTTCTTGCGGGGTTAGAACCCCTGTCGGTTCGTCCAAAATCAGGATTTCGGCCCCGCGGAACAGGGCCTTGAGAATTTCAACACGCTGCTGAAGACCGACCGACAGATCGCCGACAATGGCATCCGGGTCAATGTCGAGCGAATATTCACGCTCAAGACGTTGAAGTTCTTCGCGGGCACGGTCAACACCGTCGCGCAGAACTGCACCACCTTCAACACCGAGAATTACGTTTTCAAGAACCGAAAATGTCTCGACCAGCATGAAATGCTGGTGAACCATGCCAATCCCTGCGGCGATGGCATCTTCGGAACCTTTGATATCGCACAATTTGCCGTCGACATGGATGGTTCCCGCATCGGCCTGATAAAAGCCGTACAGAATGCTCATCAGGGTCGATTTGCCTGCGCCATTCTCACCCACGATACCGTGGATCGTTCCTTTATCGACCTTAAGATCGATTTCCTTGTTCGCGTGTACCGCTCCGAACCGCTTGTCAATGCCACGCAGTTCAATAGCGGGTTGCACGGCACCGGTTTCCCCGGTGCCGTGCATTTGATGCATCGTATCCGACACTACAAATCCCCGGTTTGCTTCAAGACTGCCTTATTGCGGGCAGGCGCTGTCGCTCATGTAGTCATGAACTTCAAGGCTGCCGGAAGTGATTGCTTCCTTCGCCTTGGCAACGGCATCTTTCATTTCAGCGGTAATGAGCTTCTCGTTGTTTTCATCAAGAGCCCAGTCAACACCACCCTCGGCCAGACCCAGAATGGTCAGACCCGGCTGCCAGTTGTCACCGGCCGCAGCAGCGAATGCTTCGTAAACAGCAACGTCAACGCGCTTGAGCATCGATGTCAGAACCGAACCCGGATGCAGGGCATTCTGGTTGGAGTCAACGCCAATCCCCAGTTTGCCGGCATCGGCAGCCGCCTGAAGAACACCAACGCCCGTACCACCAGCAGCGTGGTAAACAACATCAGCGCCACGGTCAAACTGCGACTTGGCCAGTTCGCCACCCTTTACCGGGTCGTTCCAAGCCGCACCGGTGGTGCCGGTCATGTTCTGGAAAACTTCTGCGCTCGGATCTGCGTATTTGACGCCCTGAACATAACCGCAGGCAAATTTGCGGATCAGCGGAATGTCCATACCGCCAACAAAGCCGACCTTGTGGGTTTCAGATGCCATTGCGGCAAGAACACCAACCAGGAACGAACCTTCATGTTCCTTGAACACGACGGACTGAACGTTCGGAAGATCGACAACCATGTCAACGATGGTGAACTTGGTGTCCGGGAATTCTTTGGCAACTTTTTCAAGCGCGGATGCCTGCGAGAAACCAATAGCAACGATCGGGTTCATGCCGCGACGTGCAAAGTTCCGCATTGCCTGTTCGCGCTGGGAATCGTTCTGGATTTCGAAGTCACGATACTCGGTACCGGTGTCTTCTTTGTATTTTTCTGCGCCGTTATATGCGCCCTGGTTAAACGAACGGTCAAAACGGCCACCCAGGTCATAGACCACTGCCGGTTTGATTTCTGCAGCCGAAGCGACACCCGCATAGCAGGCGACAGCCGCGACCACCGAGGTCAGAAGCTTTTTCATTCCGATGCCCTTCATTGCTTGAATTCTGATTATTCTTCCCGCCGGTGCCCTTAACCGGGGGAACTCCCTCATCGAAAACACATGATCACACCATATCGGGACGACTACGGTCCCTCAACCTTAGCTGTCCGCATGTTTATGGTGCGAACGCGTATGGTAACTACAAAATATAGTGCCCTGTAAATAGCAGACCATGCAAGGGAAAGACAAAAGCTGTCCAGCCGGTCAAAATTCGGCGGAACCAAATCAACCCCTCAATCCGGTTTCTGCGGGGTTTCCCTTAGTTTTATGATCCAACCGCCAATTCGTCTGGCGAATTTCTGCGCAATATATTTTCTTGTCAGTCTTAATAATCCCGACTGTGAATTTTTTGCAAAATCGCCTTCCCCTACCCGATTTGTGGTCCGCCCGATTCTACAAAACGGTGATATTTGGTGCCATTCACATTGCGCGAAGATCAAACTTTCACAGCGCCGTAATCAACCGGGCATACCGTCCCTATGAATTTGGTGCTACCATCCCGTGTTGGGGAACGCTTTACTCCCGATATCTTTGATCTGTCGTAGCACCCTTTCCCGTGAGGGACAGGAAAGGTGCCTATTTGCTGGAGAATAGTAATGAAATACAAGATTGCAGGGGTGCTGTCGGCCTGCACCATGCTGACCCTTGGTGCAGGAAGCGCATTGGCGGATTACGACTTGCGCATTCTTCACACCAACGACGTCCATGATCGCGTTGAATCGGTAACAAAATACAACAATACCTGTAAGGCCGAAGACGATGCCGAAGGCAAATGCTTTGGCGGATATGCCCGTCTTGCCACGGCCATCCGCGATGCCAAGGCCCAGGGCGGCAATGTGCTGGCCCTTGATGGCGGCGACCAGTTCCAGGGATCACTTTACTATTCGACCTACAAAGGCAAACTGACTGCACAACTGATGGAAATGGCCGGCTATGACGCCATGACCATCGGCAACCACGAATTTGATGACGGCCCCGAAGTTCTCGAAGCTTTCATCAAAGCCAGCAAAATTCCTGTGCTGTCGGCCAACGTCCACCCGACCGCGGCATCCAGTCTCAAAGATGAAATCGCACCCGATACCATTATCGAACTTGGCGGCGAAAAAATCGGCCTGATCGGCATCACGACCGAAGAAACGCCGGATATCTCAAGCCCGGGTGACAAGGTCGCCATCACCGATTCCGAAATGGCCCTGCGCTATTCCGTTGCGCGTCTGCGCCTTAAAGGTGTCAATAAAATCATCGTCATGAGCCATTCGGGATCCTACAAGGATTTTGAACTCGCACGCGCTGTCAGTGGCATTGACGTCATTGTCGGCGGTCACGACAACCAGCTGTTTTCAAACACCGATGAAAAGGCCAACTACCCCTACCCGGTTGTTGAAACCGCACCGGACGGCAAACCTGTTCTGGTCGTTCAGGCCTATGCCTATAGCCGCTATCTTGGCGAGTTGAATGTAACCTTTGACGATAACGGTGTTGCGACCGCCTGGTCCGGCAACCCGATCGCCCTTGATGCCAGCGTCAAGCCCGCCGAAGACGTTCTGGCGGTCATTGCCGAGGCCAGCCAGAAAGTCGATGCCGTTCGCAATATAGAAGTCGGCAGCTTTACCACGGCTGCGGACGGGTCGCGTGAAACATGCCGCCATATGGAATGTTCAATGGGCTCCCTTGTGGCAGACGCCATGCTTTGGAAGGCCGGTGACGGTTATCAGATCGCCATTCAGAATGGGGGCGGTATCCGCGCCAGCATCGATGAAGGCACGGTCACTATGGGCGAAGTGCTGACCGTTTTGCCCTTCCAGAATGCACTGGCAACATTCAAGCTGTCGGGCAAGGACGTTGTTGCATCCCTTGAACACGGCGTTTCCAAAGTTGACGAGGATAAAGGCCAGTTCCCGCAGGTAGCCGGTCTTAAATTTGATCTCGACCTGTCGCAGCCAGTCGGGTCACGTGTTTCAAATGTCATGGTCGCCGAAGGTGACACCTTCGTTCCGATTGACATGAACAAGACATACGGCGTTGTTTCCAATGACTTCATGCGCAATGGCGGCGATGGTTATGCCCTGTTCCGTGACAATGCCACCGATGTTTATGACTTCGGCCCGAACCTTGAACAGGCTGTTGCCGACTATATCGGGATGAATTCGCCAATGACCCCGATGGCCAAAGACCGCATCATCATGAAGTAAACTGCTTCATCTGATCGGGAATACACATCGTGAATGCAAAGGGCGGCCGACACGGGTCGCCCTTTTTGTTTTTCTTGCCTTGGCAACCTGTCGCAGCTTATGACAGTCACCAATCGTGACATGCCCACACAAAGAGCGACATAACGTGATCACTCCGACTGCCAATATCCTTTGCTTTGGCGCGGCTCATTTTGACCGTACCCTGCAATGTACCGGCCATTATATTCCGGCTGCGTCGAACCCGGTTCGCACCCTGCATCGCAAGCCCGGTGGCGTTGCCCGCAACATCGCCGTTCATTTACGATTGCTTGGCAACAATGTTGCGATGCTTGGCGCGGTTGGTGATGACGGTGATGGTGAACATGTTATCGCAGCCCTTGCCGATCTTGGCATTGATACGCGACGGATGATCAAGCTCGAAGGCAAGCATACAGCGGGCTATACCGCGGTTCTGGATGAAACCGGTGAACTCGCGATGGGCATGATGGATGCCGAGGTGTATGACCTTCTGACGATTGACCGTCTGGCACCGCATCTTTCGAATTTTCAGGCATGGCCATGGTGGTTGATTGATGCCAACCTGCCTGCGCAAACCATTGCCTGGCTGGCTGAAAACAAGGGTACGGCAAAGATCTGTGCCGCCACTGTTTCCCCAAGCAAGGCGGTGCGTTTCAAGGATGTGTTGGGCAAGCTTGATCTGTTGATTACCAACCGCGCCGAAGCACAAATTCTGACCGGCATTGAAATCAACGACAAAAGCCAGGCCAAAACCGCCATTGAACTTTTGCGGGGCAAAGGTGTCCCCGATGTTATTATCACCCTTGGCGCGACCGGCGTTGTTTCATCAACCGGACTTGAAACGTCTTTCTGGTCCCCGCTTCCGACCCGGGTGCGTGATGTGAATGGTGCGGGTGATGCCTTCTATTCCGGGTTTCTGGCATCCTATGCCAAACCGGGCAACAGCTTTGATGCTGCGATTGCTTCGGGCCTTGCCATGGCAAGCCTGACTGCGGAAACCGACGGCACGACGGTCTGGAACTTGACACAGGACGCGGTTTCAAGCCGGGCTGCGCAGGCACGCAAAACATCTCTTTAGGGGCTGCCGGTTTTGGTGGCGCCCGCGTGATCGCTGCTAGGTGATTGCAAGGTCCGTCCAAGCCGGGTAGCTTGTCTGAAATTCAAATTCAAACTGGAGCTGTTCCGATGCATCCGTTCTTCATTTTCGTAAAATGTGAACTTGGCAAAGCCTATGACGTGGCCGCGGACCTTGTGGAAGAAGTCGAAGGTGTGTCGGAAGTCTATTCGATCTCCGGCCCGTTTGAACTTCTGGTCAAGGTCTATGTCGAAGACGAACAGGATATCGGGCGCTATGTGAATGAACAAATCCACAAGCTGCCCAACATCAAGGACACCCAGACCATCATTACCTTCAATGCCTTCACCTGATTGATCTGATCCCGGGTCAACAAGGCCAAAACGAGATGCGCGGCGATATTATTCGCCGCGTTTTTTTTCTGATTTGACGACCTACCGGTTACGTGCCACGTCGCGGATAATATCAAGAATAAGGTTGGTTCCCCGCTCAATCAGAACCACGTCATCACCGATAATCTGGCGGAGTGCGCCATCCGTGCGATTTGGCAATTTTGATGCAAGGTTCGCTGGCAAATCACGCTTTGCAATGCCCGGCGGCAACGTACCGCCCCGCTCAAGCTTCATCGCAATGCCTGGCGGAAGGCCCTTGTTGCCTTTTCCTTTATCGCCTTTGCCACCTTTGGAAGCTTTGTTGCGATCGCTGTCATCGCCTGTTGCAATATCAAGCACTTCACGAATGATTTGACGTTCTTCGTCCGAGAAAACGCCACCACCCTGTGCGATTTCGAAAGGTTCATGCTGGTTCAAATCGGCTGCCGTATGTGACTGGGCCATCGAAACCGGCAAGAGGATCGCAGTCATTGCAAGCAATACAATCGTGGCAAACCCCGGGATATGGCGCTGTTCAGACATTTCACCCTCAATCACTGTGGCACTTCGTTTATCAAAACATATTGATTGCGGACCCGATTACGAGATCCGCACAACTGAATAACGATTTTGATAGGGATTTTCTGCCATCGGGAAAAAGAAAAAAGCACCCTTTTGGGGTGCTTTGATCAATGGCGGGCAAAGAGGGATTCGAACCCTCGATAGGGCTTGTCACCCTATACTCCCTTAGCAGGGGAGCGCCTTCAGCCACTCGGCCATTTGCCCTGTATGTCTTTGGTGTTCCCTGCGGAACGACGCCTTTCTTAAACACCGTCATGGCGCATGTCAATGCCCGAAACCGGCCTTGATGACGTTTTATTTTTAACAGGCCTTCCAAATAAAACCAGCAGCTTTTTGACCGCCCTGCCCATGAAATTTTCTGGTTGATGGGCAAAACTGTCTTCAAACCATCATAAAGCTGTCATCGGCTGGAAAAAAACAGCTGTCATAAAGCCTTGGTCGATTGGTCTTACATTGTCACCCGACACAAATGCTGGTTGGAGAAAAATGCGCACCATCTATCAAAGCACCGATGATTTCGGGCATACCCTCCGCGCCCTGAAATTGATCAAGGAAGGTCATAACGATCCGGTCTATATGGGCCTGGTCATTCAGGATCGCGAAGTGCTGTTCCGTACCCGTGAAAACAGCTCTCGCGAATTTGTTTTGCAGAAGATCAAGGAATTCGTTGCCGGCAACGCCGCATCGTTTGAATCACAACCGGCCTGATGGCCGGTTTTTTATTGGCCGGACAGCATCGTTGCATAACGTGATCCGGCGCGGAACGATTGAGTTTTTCAGTCGCGCCGGGGCGAAACTCCCCGTTTGCCCCGCAACTTCACCGCCGGTCGTCATGACCGGCGGTTCCTTTTATCTTTTTCATGCCCCGGCCTGTGCGGCTGATCGCTGTGCGACCAGCCCGCGCCACATCAAAATCATCGCAACCACAAGAACGGGCACCACGCCGTAATTCACCGGGATCCACCCTGCCCCGGCGATCAGGGCGCCACTGGCGATCGAGGCCGCAGTTGCCGTGATGCTGTTGCCAAGCTCCATCAGGCTTTGCGCATGTCCGCGTTCGGATGGATCATGTCCCGCACCAAGCATGGTCGTCCCCGCAAGCAACATCATGTTCCAGCCAATCCCAAGCAGGAATGAACTAATCAGAAATGCTTCTGCCGATATGTCCGTCACAGCAAAACCGACACTGATCAGCAAGATGCCAACACCAAGGGATGCCACCCGATGCGCGCCGAACCGGTCAATCATCGGGCCTGCGACAAAGGCAGGCAGGAACATGCCGATCAGATGCCAACGGATGACGTTGGCCGATACATCAATATCAAACCCGCAATATTTCATCGCAAGTGGCGTTGCCGTCATCACAAGGATCATGATCCCGTGCCCGGCTGCACTGACGGCAATGGCCCCGCGGATTACCGGTCGCCGCAAAAGTGTGGCCATTACGGTCCAGCTTGATCCGGATCGCGCCGGAATGCCGCCATCGGGCAACATGATCGTTATGATCGCAGCTATCGCTGCCAAACCGGCCAGTGCGACATAGGCACCGGCAAACGGTACGGGCAGGAAATCACGGCTGAACCCGGCGATTTCCGGCGCAACGAGTGCGGCCAGTACACCACCCCCGACAACCAGTGCCGCCGCCCGGCCACTTTGTGTTTTATCCACGGCCTCTATCGCGGCATAGCGATAATACATGGCCGATGCCTGATAGGTGCCAATCAACAACGGTGCCAACGCCACTAACCAGAACTGCGCGATATAAATGCCGGCCGCCAGAAGCAACCCGCCCGCCACACCACAAATCGCACCGAGAAAAAGGCCGACACGCCGGCCGCGCCGTTGCATCACCATGGCAAGCGGATGAACCGATATGAGGTTGCCAAGCATCAAAACACCAAGCGGCAATGTCGCAAGCCCGGCACTTGGCGCAAGCGACACCCCGACAAGCGCGGTCAGGGTAATTCCGATCAACGAACAGGACCAGTAAAGGGCCTGTGCAATAAACAGCAGACGTACCGCGCCATTGGTCAGTAACAACATGTTGCCAACTCCGAAAAAATCAAACTGTGTTGGATTGATCAGGCAATCTGCCTGATGCCGGTACTGTGCGGGCTAGATTGCGCCCGCATACGGTTTTCGGGCGAACCGTTCGGCATATTCCTGCGGGCTGACCGACAGATGCCGCTGAAAGGCCCGACGCAAGGTTTCCGGATGCCTGAAACCGCACAATTCGGCGACCCGTGATACTGTAATGCCGTCATCTTGCAGCAAGGCCCGTGCGGCTTCGACCCGGATACGTTCGACATAGCGTGCCGGGCTCATTCCAAGGTCGCGGCTAAAGACCCGTGAAAAGGTTCGCGGTGTCATACCCGCCCTACCGGCCAGCGTTTCAAGCGACAGATCTTCGGCCAGATTGGCCGGCAACCATTCCAGCAACCCGGCCAAGCGGGTGGTCGCCCCGCCTTCCGGGGTCAGATAGGCACTGAATTGCGCCTGCCCGCCCGGCCGTTTCAGAAACATCACAAGCCGCCGCGCAACTGATAAGGCCAGCGCCCGACCGTAATCGGCCTCGACAATTGCAAGGGCAAGATCAATGCCCGCCGTCACTCCGGCCGATGTAAAGACATGCGGGTCACCGTCATATCCGGTCGGATCATAACTGTGTAGTCGATCTGCCATCAGATGGATGGCCGGATAATCATGGATCATCTGATCACAGCGCGACCAGTGCGTTGTCGCCATGCGCCCGTCGAGAAGCCCGGCCTCGGCCAGGATCAGCGCGCCTGAACAAACAGATCCAAGGCGCGGAATGACTTTTTCCGCAGCACAGAGCCATTCAAGAAAATCATGGTCATCAAAAAAACGCGCAACCCCGTCCCCACCGGGCACCAGCAACGTATCAACCGTCGCAAGATCAATATCCTGCCAGCCACAATCGGCATAAAGCTGCACCCCGCAGGACGTCCTGACCGGACCGGACCGGGTGGCTGTGACAAGCACGTCATATCCTGCTGCCCGCCCGGTTCGGGTCAATTCGTCATTGGCGGAACCAAAAACCTGAAGTGGCCCGACGACATCGAGGCTCATCACCCGGTCATAGGCATGGCAGACGATCAATCGTCTTGGGGTTTCTGATTTTGCGGCTGTTTTGGATACTGACATGCGGACACCTCGCTGGATTGATCCAAGCATGCCGCAAACAGGTTTTGGCAACAATGACAAACACCCCACGAATTTTGCCAAATGGCATCGCGGGGTGTTTGCAATCAGATCAGGAACGCAGTGGGCTGGCGGTCAGAACCCGCTTCTTTGCAGCAATGCATAAAAATCGCGGATTGTGCCTTCCTTGGCGGTCATATCCTTGATGTCATCAACCAGCTTGTCGGTAAAGTTGGGCTGTTTCAGATATCCAACCACCCTTTTGCGGGCCATTGCCGCCGATTTACCTTCGATCAGGACACCGCTGGAACAGAATTGCACAAGCATATAGGCACGCTTGCGCAGGTGCAGAGACGGATTATCAATCCGTTCGATCACCTTTTCACGCACCAGATATTCTGCCAGTCCATCATCAAGCTTGGCACCAATCTGGGTTTTCTGTTCCTCGGGCAGGTTGCTTTCGCTGAGCAGGTCATTCATATGCTTGACCGTTGCCATCTTGTCGCGCGGTTTGGATTCCGGATCACAGAAGGCTCGCAAGGCCCGCATATCCTTTACCGCATCCTGCATCATGACATACAGCTCGTCTGCGAAATCTTCGACGATGCCGCTATTGGCCACCGCAATCAGCCAGGTCAGCTTGCGATAGTTGGGGATCAGGCGGCCGTTGATTTCGGCAACACCTTCGATCAAGGCGCGTGGACCACCAACATTGCGCAGCCGCGCACCTCGTTCTGCGATGGCTTCGACCATCGGGGTGCCATAAACAACGCCGCGCTCCGTGATCAGACGATCAAGAATACCAATCAGCGGATCGGGATCACTTTCATGGCGGGTCAGGTTGTTGGCACTGCGCAATTCGCGTACGACGTAATCAAACATCGCTTCCTGACTGGTCGACAGCAGCCCGGATCCGAATAACGGGTTCAAGAGTTCAAGAATATCATCCGCTGCCCCGCGGTTGCCTTTTGCACGACCAAGAGCCAGATCGATATGAAGCGTCACCGCCTCGCCAAAGCTGCGTGAACTTCCCAGCAATTCCTTGAGCGCGACCGGTGATCCGAGAATATCGGCAATCACGTCATCAAGCATCTTGCGGGCGGCTTCGTCTTTTTCGTCGCCTTTGACCTTCAGGGCAAGATCAAGCTTCCCGACCCAGTTGCGGGTTGATGACAGAACGCGTGTTAGCGCTACCATCGTCAGGAAATCAGTATCTTCGGCCAGGTTAAGACGACGAATTTCGTCGCGCACTTCCGAGATGGTGGCGTCTTCGAATGCCGGCAGATCAACCTTTTCAACTTCGCGGGCGCGCGCAGACAATTGCTCGATCGCGCCATGAAGGTTGTTCATCGCCTCAATATGGTCGCCATCGGTCGCCTTGGCATGCAAACCGGCAACCTTGTCGACGGCTGTCGGCATCAAGGTGTCATGGAACATCAACTTGCGGAGGTTCTGGTAATTATACATTACCTCGCAAGGAGTCAGAATTTCCTGTTCGAAATATTTGCGCAGCAACCGGTTGATGGTTGCGCGGCTTTCTTTCTGCAAAAGGTCGTTGTCGGTCTCGCAAAGCGGCGCTTCATCGATCGAAGAAACACGGACATCTTCTTCTTCGCTGTCACCTGCCCCTTCTTTTTCCAGAAGAACCTTTTCAACATGACGACCATCGCCGCGTTCCCAGTTACGGACCACGCGTACGGCAGACACCTTGGTTTTCAGAACCTTTTCCGCTTCTGAAACCGCTTCTTTTTCGACGTCAAATGTCGAGTGGATGATCCAGCGATCCCCCCGCTGAACCAATACTTCAAATGTCGTATCCGACATGATGCGCTCTGGCTCCCTAACTTCCTGTTTGGGCGGCATTTACTTGCCGGTAATCAGTCAGGCGCGTGTCCCGTTTTTTTATATTTGTATCTTCTTTATAAGTCCATTCGGGGTATGAAAACAATAGGTTGATCAACAACTTTTACAATAACTGCGCTTTCCGTTGCCCTTCAATGCCTTAACGGCCCTGAAATCCAAGGCATCGTCCCTTTATGCCGGGATGCGAATTCACACGCATAACGTGCGCATAACCCATTGTATAGATTAGGGAATATGACTTGCGATCTCGCCGGTCATGTCTGAAAGCAACGTGCTCATGGCCACAACGGTGCTTTCGATTGTGGTGTCTGCCGGTTTGCTGATCTTGTTATATTTTGCCGACTGAACAATGGCACCGTCTTCGAAATGCACCAGTTTCCAGCGTGCCACCAGAACAACATTGCCATCGGCCTGGCGTTCGAACCGGTCAATATCAAGAACGATCTGCCACACTACGCCGTCACGGGAAGTCCAGGGAAATGTTTCAAGCCGCGATGCGCGCCCGGTTCGATCAAGATTGTCCATCAGAACCCGGTTGATGTTTTCATCAAGCGGTTCAGCCCAGCGATGACCGACATTGACTTCCAGCCGATTGGCACTGCTGCGCGTGACAATCGTTGACCGGTCCAGGTGGCTTGGAATGGTCACCGGCCCGACACCGACAACCGGTGCCTGTGCGGAACGATCAGCCGTTTGCTGCATCATTGAAGACAGCAGGTAATAACGATCTGTTCCCGATTGCGATGCGCAGGCAACAAGCAGCGGTGCGACAAGCAACAACAGATATTTACGCATCTGCATCCGGATTATCTGTCGCATCATTCATCCTCCTTCGGGCCACTTTTTCCAAGGATCAGCGCACTTGGGTTCTGTTCAAGGAACTCGGTCAGATCCCGCAATGACCGTGCTGTGGCACTCAGTTCCTTAAGCGCTTGTTCCAGATTGTATCGCACAGGTGATGTCGGGGCCGTCACATCGCGCACCCCACCCAATGCCTCGCGCGCGGTATCAAGGGCGGTCTGGGTTGCGGGCAGAACGCTGGTATCAAGGTTGTTGACCAGACTGCTCACACCTGCCGCTGCCTGTTTAAGGTTGGTCATCGCATCACTTAGTGCTGGCGAAGTGACGATATTTTCCATGCCTTCAACCGTCCCCAAAAGACGAATGCCGATTTCCTCGAGCGGGAAGGTTTCGACCTTTTCAAGCAAGCTGGTCAGCGAATTGGCGATTTCGTCAAGTTTTTGCGGCAAGGTTGGCAATTCCGGATACGGCCCCTGCCCGTCGCCAAGATAACGGGCGGGCGAAACCGGGTTCATCGCCAGGTCAACAAACAGTTGCCCTGTGATAAAGCTTCCGGTTTTAAGACGGGCGCGCAAACCATTGGCGACAAGCGTTTCAATGGTTGCCTGCGGATCACGGGTACCAAGATCACCACCAACCAGTCGCACGCGTTCTGGCTCGATCGTGACCAGAACCGGAACCCGGAAAATATTGCGGTTCACAACATATTCCAGATCGACACTTTCGACCGTTCCGACCCGGATACCATTGAATTCAACCGGCGCCCCGCGCGACAGGCCACGCACCGAAGAATCGAAATAAAGGATATATTCCTGACTGTATCCCTGGGCCAGCAGCTCGGCCTTTTCCAAACTTGGATGCAGGCGAAAGACCGTATCGGCAGACGCCATATCATCATTCGTGCTGTCATTTGGCGTATAGAAATTGATCCCGCCGGCCAGAACAGAACGCACCGACTGCGCACGAACCGACAAGCCCCCGGAATTGAGATCAAGCGCAATACCACTTGAATCCCAGAAACGTGTATCGCGCTTGACCAGGGCATCAAACGGTTTGCGTACAAAGATCGGGATGGTCACACCGCTTGCATCCTCGGTCAGTTCAGTATCAAGAACTTCACCGACTTCTATACCGCGCAGCAGAACCGGCGTACCGGTCCCCAATGAGCCAAGCTCGTCAGCCTTGAGCACAAAGCGCGTTCCGTCTTCTTCGTCATGAATGATCTGCGGTTCTTCCTCGCCAACGAAATCGCGTTGTTTTTTGCCGGTCTTGTCGGGGACGACTTCGATATAGGCCCCCGACACAATGGTATCGAGACCGGTGATCCCGCGTACGGTCACCCGCGGTCGAACCACCCAGAAACGCGTTTTGTCGGTCAGATAGTCGTCAAGATCCGCATCCATGCGAATGGTCAGGCGCACGTGATCAAGGTCTTCGGCAAGGTCGATTTCAACCACCTGCCCGACATCAACATCGCGGTAGCGAACGGCAGTCTTTCCTGCGGCGATTCCTTCGGCCGATTCAAAGGTAACGGTGATTTCTGGCCCCTTTGACATGACATCGCGCCATAACAGCCAGCCCCCGATGATCAACGCCACCAACGGCACAAGCCAGACGATGGAAAAACGCCCCCATCCCTTTTTGACATCCGGCGATCCGGGTCGCGGATCTGATGAAGTCGAATGTTCGTCAATCATGACGGCGTCCCCTGTTTTTCAACTTGGTTCCGTTCAAAACCTGTATCGGATCGCGATTTCAGCGCCTTCAATTCCGCACGATCCCAAATCAGCCGCGGATCGAATGCCATTGCTGATAACATGGTCAAAATAACCACACCACAAAATGCAACGGCGCCAAATCCGGGATGAACCGATGCGATATTGCCCAGCTTCACAAGCGCGGCCAAGATCGAAACCATAAACACATCAACCATCGACCATCGCCCGACCAGCTCTGTCACCCGGTAAATAAGGGTGCGTTCACGAAGCGGCCCGGCAAGTCCAAGATAGGTTGCCAAATACACCCATCCCAGAAGCACGATCTTGACGATCGGCACCAGAATACTGGCGGTAAAGACCACAATGGCGATTGGCCATTCCCCGGCTGCTGTCAGTGCCGCGACACCAGACAGAATGGTATCGGCCTCTGACCGGCCAAGATAGGTCACCTGCATGATCGGAAACACATTTGCCGGCACATAAAGGATCACCGCCGCCAGTAAAAGCGCCCAGGCACGTGACAGGCTTCTTGCCTTGCGCTGATGCACAACATCGCCGCAACGCGGGCATTTCGTTGGCCCATTTTCCTGTTCGATGACCACCATCGCGCAGGTATGGCAACTCAGCAAGCCGTGCTTTCGCGCAACCGCCCCCGATATTGGCATGGTGCTTTCGCGCAAATCATCCTGATCGGGATAGCGCAATGACGACGGGGCAATGCGCCGCCAGACCGCACGCGTATCAAGTGTTACATTCATCAACAGAACGGTCGGGATCAGACAGCAAATCGCAAAAAAGGCCGGGCCTGCAATCACCTGGGCAAAGTCGGTCAGCTTGGTCAACGCCACCAGCAACCCGATCAGGAAAACATCAAGCATCGACCATGGACGTACCACGGCAAGAACACGCCATACCCGTTTCATCCCGGGCCAACTGGTTCCTCGCCAGATCGGCAACAACACATAGATATGCGCCGCAATCAAAAGCAACGGTGCGATGATTGATGTCACGGCCACCATAAAGGCAAGGAACGGAAATCCTTCCTGCCAGAATGTTATCACCCCGCTTGCCAGTGTATTGGTTTCAACCCGGCCTTCCATGCCAAACGTCAAAACCGGAAAGGTGTTGGCGATAGCAAAAAGAATGAGTGCCGTCACCGCCAATGCCAGGGGTTTGTCGAACCGGTTTTGTTCCGCGGAATAAAGCGGTGAGCCACAACGCACACAACACGCCACACTGCCTGCCGGGATGCTTTCCTCGACATGGAGATAGTCGCAATGCTCACACGCAATCAATCGACGCGACATGGTTTTCCTGTTGAAACAAACCGTTATCCATGATGGCTCGTCCGTCAAAGTAAGCGACACTTTTGACATGAAGTCAAACCGCATCGGTGTCGCAACGATCACATGATCCCTGAACAGACACCCCGAACACTATCCGCTATCTTGTTGTTATGTCGTAATTTTGGGCAAAAAACGGCGGGCTTGTGAAAGCACGATCTCATTGACCTGATCAAGCAAACGGCTTTGGATGGTTTTGTGGTGCCAATATAGCGGCCGGTCAATTTCAAACGGGCATGGACGGATGAGACGACCGGTTCGCAATGCTTCCTCTGCCTGATGTTGTTCAACGACGGCATAAGCAATACCCTGTTCGGCGACCGTGACAAAGCCTTGTGAACTCGGAATGGTGTGGGCCGGGAATTCGCCGGGATTCAAGCCGAAATATTGCTTAAGAAACTGGTTTTGCAGTTCGTCATGTTCGGAAAAATTGACGGCCGGACAGGATCGCAATGCATCAGCCGTCACGCCATTTGCAAAATGGCGTGCATTGAATTCCGGCGAAACGACCATGACATAGCGCATCATCCCAAGCGGACGCACCCGGCATCCCTGGATCGGTGTTGAACGCATATCGACCGCACCAAGCACGGTGCCATCCTGAAGTGCGCTGTGATTAAGCGATTCATCGCCCACCTTCAAATGCACAAGAAGCCCAAGCTGATCAAACAGATATTTGGGGACATCAACAAACCAGGTTGCCAAACTGTCGGCATTCACCGCGAGCGCGACCTGACCATAGCCGCCATCACTTTGAATGTCGGGCATTTCATCAAGCAGTTCCTGTTCAAGTAACCGAACACTTTGATAATGCTGAAGCAATCTTTGCCCTGCGGCCGTAGCGGCAATCGGCTTTGCCCGAATGATGACCGGCTGCCCCAAACGTTCCTCAAGAAGTTTGACGCGCTGTGACACAGCAGACTGTGTCAGCCCAAGATCACGGGCGGCCTTTTCAAAGCTGCCATGGCGGATGACTTCGGCGCTGGCCTGCAACAGTTTGTAATCAAGCATGCCCGATCCATAATTTTTTCTAATGGTGTTTAATCATAATTCGATTTTCTTATTTTGTGAAATTGATATCAGTGGCCCATCACTTCAAACAGGAACACCGACATGCTTTTGACTTACGCAACCGGATTTGGCCTTGGCGGCGGATTGATTATCGCGATTGGTGCCCAGAACGCATTCGTTTTGGGACAGGGATTGCATCGTAACCATCCGTTGATGGTTGCGCTGGTCTGTGCGCTGTGTGATGCGATCCTGATTGCGGCGGGCGTGGCCGGGTTGGGAACACTGATTGCGGCCTACCCGCTCCTGACCAAAATTGCGGGCTGGGGCGGCGGTGCCTTTTTGATCTGGTACGGTATCGGCGCGTTTCGGCGGTTGTTTGAAACCGAAACGCTGTCAGATGACACCAGATCAAAGAAGGGCTGGAAGGCAGTACTTTCAACGACACTCGCCGTGACGCTTCTGAACCCGCATGTGTATCTTGATACTGTGGTGATGCTGGGCGGGATCGGCGGCCAATATCCGGCGGATGAACGGCTTGGCTTTGCCCTTGGCGCCATGACTGCAAGTTTCGTCTGGTTCTTTTCGATCGCGCTTGGGGCTGCGTGGCTTGCCCCCTATGTCGCGCGCCCGATCACCTGGAAAATCGTCGATGCGATCACCTGTGCGGTGATGTGGCTTGTTGCCTATAGCCTGCTTGCACCGGAAATCAGCGCCATCCTTGCGTAAGCGCGTGCCACTGGGCCAGAAACCATTATTCTGGCCTCACTGGCCCATGGCGTCCTTGAAATGGCGGCGGCATACCGGGACATATCGGTCATTGCCGCCGATTTCGACCTGCGCCCCTTCACGGACCGGGTCGCCATTTTCATCAACACGCAACACCATGCCGGCTTTACGACCGCAATGGCAGATGGTTTTGAGCTCATTAAGCTTGTCCGCCCAGGCCAGCAACCATTTGGACCCTTCGAACAACTGCCCCTGGAAATCGGTGCGGATGCCATAGCAAAGTACCGGAACACCGTGCTTGTCAGCGATATCGGAAAGTTGCCAGACCTGTTCCTTGCTCAGGAACTGGGCCTCGTCAATCAGGACGCAATCGACCTTGCCCTTTTTCATTTCCCCAAGGATCAGCGCACACATGTCGGTTTGGCCATCAAACAGAAGTGCCGGGGCTTCCAGACCAATGCGTGACGCAATCTTGCCCTCGCCAAAACGGTCGTCAAAGGCAACCGTCAGCAACAGCGTTTCCATACCCCGTTCGCGGTAATTGAAGCTTGCCTGAAGCAGCGTGGTCGATTTGCCCGCATTCATGGACGAGTAATAGAAAAACAGATTGGCCATGGATCCCCCCGAAAGTCGTCAATGGGACATAGCCGATCAGGCACAATTGATCAATATGGCGATGATTGCTGCTTCATCCATTCCGCGAAATATCGATGTCACGCAATTCACGGCGCATGAATTCCAGCAATGCCTGGACTTTGGCGCTGCGCGTTACACCGGCCGGATAAACGGCATAAACCTGCAAATCGGGCAAAATACAGTCAGGAAGAATTCGGACCAGATCCCCGCGCTCAAGATCATCCTGAACATCACATAGCGGCACAACAGCCATACCGTGCCCGCCCCGAAGGAAATGTAACCGCGCCGTGGCATTATCTACGCGGACATGACCGTTAACCCGGACTTTCTGTTCTGTACCGTTGCAGGTCATGGTCAGGGTTTCCGGGATGCGGCTATACATAACCCAATCATGCAGGGCCAGATCGTCAATCTTTTCCGGCTGCCCCGCGCGATCAAGATAGTCCGGGCTGGCGCAGACAATGCGACGTGTTTGATAAAGCTTGAAGCTTTTGAGATCGGAACTTTTCAGCGGTCCTGACCGGATGCCGATATCCATGCCCATACCAATCAGATCAACAACATCGTCACTCAGATGCACATCAATTGCGACGCTGGGATATGTCCGGCGGAACCGGTTCAAAATGGGAACGATCCGCAAATTGCCAAGATGCACCGAAGACGTGATTGAAATCTTGCCAACTGGTTCATCACGCAATTCTTCGACCCGTTTGCGGGCCGCTTCGGCCTCCAACATGATGGTGCGACAACTGTCGTAATAGCGTTCACCGGCATCCGTGATGCTGAATGTGCGAGTGCTTCGGCGCAACAACGGTACACCAAGTTTGGCTTCAAGCTGGCGGATCTGATGTGAAATGGCCGCGCGACTAAGTCCCATCTTGCGCGCAGCGGCGGAAAACCCGCCCTCCTCGACTACGCGGGCAAAGATCATCATTGCTCTGACTTCATCAAGTGCCGACATTTCATATGCTCAATTAATTTGACAATCTGTTCAATAATTCACGCTTACGCAAATTTTGTCAGCCAGTTACGATCAAGGCAAATGAAATCAGCGCATGGAGGATTTGATGCGTATTTTGATGATTACGACCTCGCACGACCGCATGGGTGATACCGGCCACAAGACCGGTATCTGGCTTGAAGAACTTGCAGCCCCCTATTTCCGTTTTCTCGATGCCGGTGCGGAAATCACCCTCGCATCGCCCAAAGGCGGCAAACCGCCCCTGGACCCCAACAGTCTGGTTCCCGATGCCCTGACCGAGGCAACCGAACGCTTTGAAAAAGATGCGGCTGCCAAACAGGCCTTTGAAAACACTGTCACGCTTGACGGCCTTGAGGCAGATGATTTTGATGCATTGTTCTATCCGGGTGGGCATGGTCCGCTTTGGGATCTTGCAACCGATGCAAAATCAATTGCCCTGATCGAAGCATTCGTCGCACAGAACAAACCAGTCGCGGCTGTTTGCCACGGCCCTGCTGCGTTGGTGAATGCCAAAACAGCTGATGGCAAGCCGCTTGTTGCGGGCAAACGTGTCACCGGCTTTACCAATGACGAAGAAAAGGCTGTCGGCCTTGAAAAGGTGGTTCCGCTGTCGATTGAAGACGAATTCAAGAAGCATGGCGGCACCTATGAACGTAGTGAAATGTGGGCGCCATTTGCTGTGGTTGACGGCAAACTTGTGACCGGACAGAACCCGGCATCAAGCGACGCAACCGCAGACGAAGTTATCAAACTTTTGTCCGCATAAAACTGCTTGACCTTCCATCTACTGGAACCTTCATACTGCAGGCATAGATACCGGTTTTATGGAGTATTCAAATGGTAAAACTGAAGGTCGAAAAAATGAGCTGTGGCCACTGCGCCAATGCAGTGACCGCGGCCGCCACCAAGGTCAGCGGCGTTGAAAGCGCAGAGGTTGATCTGGAATCTGGTGAACTTGCCGTTTCCGGCACCGCGGATGTCAACGCCCTGATCGCAGCGATCACCGATGCAGGTTATCCCGCGTCCGTGACCAGCTGATCAATACCATCAACGTTCGTGTCTCCCCCCACCCGAACGTCAAGGCCGCCTGTATGATCATGATACAGGCGGCTTTTTTATTTACTCATCGCCAACCGGCCCGATCACCGCGGGTATGAATGATGTATTTTGCCGGGCGGACCAATGCCCGCCCCTGGCAGCATTATCACCAGCAGCATTACCATCATGAGCGCACCGCGACGGGCCCCGGCATTCCTCATACAAAAAAAGCCGCCCGATCAGGGCGGCTTTTTCAATGGTCTGATGATTAATCAGCCAAGGATCTTGTCACGCAGCAGCTTGTTGACCATGCCCGGGTTGGCTTTGCCGCCGGTGGCCTTCATGACCTGACCAACGAACCAGCCCAGCATGCGGTCTTTGCCGTCACGGATTTCCTGTACCTTGTCGGGGTTGGCTGCGATGACTTCGTCAATCGCCCCTTCGATGGCACCGGTATCAGTGATCTGCTTAAGACCTTTTTCCTCGACGATCTTTTCAGGATCATCACCGGTTTCGATCATGATTTCAAAGACATCCTTGGCGATACGGCCCGAAATGGTGTCATTGGAAATCAGATCGATCAGCTTGCCGAGGTTTTCAGCCGAAACCGGGCTGTCTGCGATGCCGACTTCTGCCTTGTTCAGCGCGCCAAACAGGTTGGTGATCACCCAGTTCGCAGCCAGTTTGCCGTCACGGCCCTTGGCGACGATTTCGTAGTAATCAGCCTTTTCCTTTTCCGCAACGAGAACACCGGCATCATATGCCGACAGGCCGTTTTCACGCATGAAGCGGGCTTTTTTCTCGTCCGGGAGTTCCGGCAGCTCTTTTTCGATTTCCGAGATGAAAGCATCATCGAAGACAAGCGGCAGCAGATCCGGATCCGGGAAATAGCGATAATCATGTGCCATTTCCTTGGACCGCATAGAACGGGTTTCACCCAGACGCTGGTCATACAGGCGGGTTTCCTGAACGATTTCACCGCCGGCTTCCAGAACTTCGACCTGGCGCTTTGCTTCGATCTCGATCGCCTGCATCACGAAACGGATGGAGTTGACGTTTTTGATCTCGCAACGGGTGCCGAACGGCTCGCCCGGACGACGGACCGAAACGTTGGCATCGCAACGCATCGAACCTTCGTTCATGTTGCCGTCACAGGTACCAAGATAACGCACAATCGCACGCAGCTTGGTCAGATAGGCGCCAGCCTCTTCCGGGGTACGGATATCTGGCATGGACACGATTTCCATCAGCGCCACGCCCGAACGGTTCAGGTCGATATGCGAATATTTCGGGTCCTGATCATGCATCGATTTGCCGGCATCCTGTTCAAGATGCAGACGTTCGATGCCAACCGACTTGGTCGAACCATCGGGCATATCAAGAATGATCGTGCCTTCGCCGACAATCGGTTTGTCAAACTGCGAAATCTGATAGCCCTGCGGCAGATCGGCATAGAAATAGTTTTTGCGGGCAAAAACGCTTTCCTTGTTGATCTTGGCCTTAAGACCCAGACCGGTTTTAACTGCCTGGCGTACGCACTGGGCATTAACAACCGGAAGCATGCCCGGCATCGCCGCGTCAACAAGGCTGACATTGGTGTTCGGTTCGTTCCCGAACTTGGTCGATGCACCGGAAAACAGTTTGGACTCGGAAATCACCTGACAGTGAACTTCCAGACCGACAACGATTTCCCACGGGCCGGTCGAACCTTCAATCACATAGCTCATGGATTAACCCTCCAGCCCGGACGGTTTTGCGGTGAAGTTGGCGGCACTTTCAAGCACACCACCGACACGCAGAACGGTTTCTTCATCAAACGGCTTGCCAATCAGCTGCAGGCCAAGCGGAAGTCCTTCGGACGACAGACCGGTCGGAAGCGACAGGCCCGGAAGACCCGCAAGGCTTGCCGGAACGGTGAAGACGTCGTTCAGATACATCTTGACCGGATCGCCTTCGTTTTCACCGATGGCGAACGCGGCCGACGGTGCGGTCGGTGCCAGAATGGTGTCAACCGTGCCAAAGGCATTGGCGAAGTCTTCGTAAATGCGACGACGGACTTTGAGCGCCTTGTTGTAATAGGCGTCATAGTAGCCAGCCGACAGCACATAGGTGCCGATCATGATGCGGCGCTGGACTTCCTTGCCGAAACCGGCTGCGCGCGACTTCATATACATGTCATCAAGGCTGTCGCCTTCGTCCATGACGCGCTGGCCATAACGCAGACCGTCATAACGGGCGAGGTTCGAAGATGCTTCTGCCGGGGCCACGATATAATAGGTGCCAAGCGCATATTTGGTGTGCGGCAGGGTCACATCGACCACTTCGGCACCCGCATCGCGCAGCATGGCAACACCATCGTCCCACAGCTTGCTGATTTCTTCGGGCATGCCATCAACACGGTATTCTTTCGGAATACCGATTTTCATGCCGCGAATGTCACCCGTCAGGGCAGCTTCGAAATCAGGAACCGCCATTGGCGCAGACGTGCTGTCCTTGGCATCGTGACCGGCCATCGAACCCAGCATGATTGCCGCGTCACGAACGGTTTTGGTCATCGGGCCGGCCTGATCAAGCGAACTTGCAAAGGCAACAATACCCCAACGCGAGCAACGGCCATAGGTCGGCTTCAAACCGACAATACCGCAATAGGATGCCGGCTGGCGGATCGAACCACCGGTGTCGGTACCGGTTGCCGCAAGCGCCATGTTGGCAGCAACAGCAGCCGCAGAACCGCCCGACGAACCACCGGGAACCAGGTCCTTGCCGTCCTTGCCCTTCCACGGGTTGATTGCATTGCCGTAATAGGAAGACGTATTTGACGACCCCATGGCAAATTCATCAAGGTTGGCCTTGCCCAGCATCACCGCGCCATTTTCAAACAGCTTGCTGGTGACCGTGGATTCATATTCAGGTTTGAACCCTTTGAGGATATGCGACGCCGCCGTGGTCTGGACACCTTCGGTGCAGAACAGATCCTTGACCGCAATCGGCAGGCCTTCCATTTTGCCAGCTTCGCCCTTGGCGCGCTTGACATCGGATGCCTTGGCCATTTCGATGGCCTTTTCCGGGGTTTCGGTGATGTAAGCGTTCAGATTGCGATGCGCTTCCATCGATTTCAGGTGCGCTTCGGTCAGTTCGACCGAGGTATATTCACCCTTTGCAAGCCCGTCCCGGGCTTCTGCAAGTGTCAGCTTTGTCAGATCAGTCATTATTCAACCACCTTGGGCACAACAAAACAGCCAGCATCGGTCATCGGTGCATTCGACAGCACTTTTTGCTGGATGTTGCCATCGGTGACTTCATCCTTGCGCAGCGGCAGGGTAAGATCGGCAACCGAGGTCAGCGGTTCGCAACCCTCGACATCAACTTCTTGCAGTTCCTCGACGAAATCGAGGATACGGGTCAAATCTCCCGCCAGTTCGGACAGGCCTTCTTCGGACACGTTGATACGTGACAGATAGGCAATACGGCGAACTGTTTCCTTATCCAAAGACGACATGGATGAAAGTCTCTCTTAAGGAATGACAAAAAACCCGGCAGATACGAAATCTGCCAGAACTTGAATTACAGCGCGGAAACTAGCACCCCGCCGCCCCTATCGCAAGGGCCGCAAACGGCCTAAATGCGCGACATCGGCGATCATTGTTCATCCGGGCGCGATCTGGCGATAAAAATGCCCGCAAGCAGCACCAAATGACGTTACAATCAGGCATGTCTGAATTGCATTGCCATCGCGGCAATTCGGCTGGTGTTTTCCAATCAACACGCCTATAAGGTCGCCATGATTTGCAATGATACTCAGGAATTGCTGCGGTTCTTACCACCAGCAGCGCGCGTTTTGGGCCTGGACCTTGGCACCAAAACCATTGGCGTGGCCCTTTCAGATGTCGGGCTGCAGATCGCTTCACCTTATGAGCTGATCTCGCGGAAGAAATTCACCCGCGATATCGCACAGCTGTCATCGATCATCGACAAGCAGAATGTCGGCGGCATCATCATCGGCTTCCCGCGTGAACTTGACGGTTCGATCGGCAAGGCATGCCACCGTGTCTATGCCTTTGTCGACGAGATGGAAAAATACATCGACCTTCCGGTTCTGATGTGGGACGAACGTCTGTCGACCAATGCGGTTGAACGTATCCTGATCGAAGAAGTTGACATGACCCGTAAACGTCGTGCGGAAGTCGTCGATAAAACGGCGGCGGCCTATATTCTTCAGGGCGCGCTGGACCATCTTAACCGTCACACCGACCCCGGCGAAAATGCCGAACCCGACGAAGACGCGTTCGATGAAGACGAAGACTGATTTAAGATCGGTCACACAACAAGATCAAAAAGCTGCCAGGTTCGCCCGGCAGCTTTTTTTTGTACGTCATTTCGACTTGATGACGACCATCACGCCAAAAAACTTCGATGGCGGCAGGATAATCTGGCCTTTTTTCTGAACCGCGCCAAGTGACAGTGCAGCTTCGGAAATCCGGGACAAATCATCGACAATCAATTCGAACCCGGCAAAACCGTCGGTCGGAAAATCGGTATCATCAAAACCGTATTTGGCAATCAGCTCGTCACTGTGAAGGGCGTCGACCAGATGATCGATCCCGATGGCCTCGTAAAAATCGCGCACGGCGTCCGCCGCCCAGTGACTAAGCACGACCTTGCCGATCGCCTTTGCGCCGTTGGGATGGGATTGATATTCCGGGAAATAGAAATTCTGTGGCGGATGGCGATGCTGGCAAACAAATGACACCGCATGGCGGAGCAACGGGTGGTTGGCAAAGGCCAGTGAAAAGGCAACGCCCACCGTATCGCCCGACGGGGTTAGCGCATCGCGTTCAAAATGAAAGACTGACGGAACAGCTGCCCCGGCCGCAATGAATTCTTCGCGATCCTTTTCGGCATCGCGCGACTGAAGGGCAAGCATCGACATGCCCTGGCGATGGCGCAGATAATCCCGGTTATAGATCGGAAATGAAAACGGCACAGACAGATCGGTTTCGGTAATCTTGTCCGGATCAACAACAGCAAGCAATTCGATATACATGCCGTCAAGCTGGATCAGCGCATTGCCCGTTCCAAACGGATGGGTTGCACGCGGCGTTACTTTAAATCCAAGCTGGGAATAAGCAGCAATTGCCGCTTCAAGATCATTCACACACAGAACAAGATGATCAATCGCGCGCGACATGGCGTCCCCTCGTGGCATTGGTGGCGGTCCGGACAGCTTTAGATTGAATTCAGTTTATCGCTGCCGCACTCTTATAGATGTGCTGACTATCACATTATGCTTTGGCAACAAAGAACAACTCCCATTTAGCTGAATTAAAGTCAGCTGGCGCACAGCACAATTCAATCGCTTGCAGTGATTACATTTTTGTCCGACAACATACGGGGTCACCCGGCGCATTGCGCCAAAGCATGACCTGTGCTTTTCGTTCAAAAGGTCCGTTCATGATCGCCATTCTTTCCGCCCTGCTGCCGACATTTGCCCTGATTGTTCTGGGCTATGGCCTGCGTCAACGTCAGTTCCTGCCTGACGCATTCTGGCCCGGCGCGGAAAAGCTGACCTATTTCGTGACGTTCCCGGCCCTGCTGTTTTCCAACACTGCCAAGGCCGATCTTGGCAGTTTGCCGTTACTGGGGATTGCCAGTGCAATGCTGGGAACTGTTGCGATTTGCACCATCCTGATCATGGTTCTGAAACCGGTTCTGAAGGTCAGTCCCGCGGCATTTTCATCCCTGGTTCAGGGTGCGATCCGCCCCAACACCTATATCGGGCTTGCTGTTGCGGCCGCCCTTTTGGGAACGGCTGGACTGACGGTAACCGCACTTTGTGTCGCGCTGGTTGTTCCGACGGTCAATGTCATATCGGTTCTGGCCTGTGCGCATTGGGGTGAAAACGACCGCAAACCGGGTTTGCTGTCGCTGCTTCGTGATGTTGCAAAGAACCCGCTTCTGGTCGCCTGTGTTCTGGGCAGCCTTTTTAATGTTGCCGGAATTGGCCTGCCCCCGGTGATTGGCCCGTTTCTTGAAGTTCTTGGCCGCTCGGCCCTGCCCATCGGGTTGCTTGCTGTCGGGGCTGGTCTTGATCTCAAGGCCGCGCGCAATGCCGGTTTTCCGGTTGGTATTTCGACCATTGGCAAACTGGTTGCCAGCCCGGCCATTGCAGCCGGACTTTGTCTGGCGCTTGGGTTGCCAAGGATCGAAAGTGCCGCTGTGGTGTTTTATGCCGCCCTTCCCTGTTCAGCCAGTGCCTATGTCCTGGCGCGCCTGATGGGCGGTGATGCACAGATGATGGCCAGTATCATCACAGTCCACACCCTTGCCGCGATCATCACCATGCCGATCATTGCGGTTCTGATGCATGTGGTTTGATCCCGCGACCATGAAAATCTCCCGGAAAACCTGACCGGACAGTCAGGTTTTCCGCATGAAATCACACCATTCTTTGGAATATTTACCTTTTCGTCACACGGGCAATTCGTTATGCTCCGCGCGAAATTTTTTCCAGACCATCCAAGGGAAATGTGCAACGCCATGAGCGTCATGGGACCAGCGGCGGATCACTATCCGCACCCACACCTCCTCGGTATCGAGGGTCTCACCCCCGGGGAAATCACCCTTATTCTTGATCGGGCACAGCATTACGCGGAAAAGAACCGCTCTGCTGACAAGACCAGCAATATTCTGGCCGGTGCCACGGTTGTAAATCTGTTTTACGAAAACTCCACCCGCACATTGACGTCATTCGAACTTGCCGCCAAACGGCTTGGTGCGGATGTCATCAACATGACGGTGGGCACCAGTTCGGTCAAAAAGGGTGAAACCCTGATTGACACCGCCATGACGCTCAATGCGATGAACCCGGATGCCCTCGTGGTTCGCCATGCCGATAGTGGTGCGGTCAAGTTGCTGAGTGAAAAGGTCAATTGTGCAGTTCTCAATGCCGGGGATGGTCGCCATGAACACCCGACACAGGCCCTGCTTGATGCCCTGACCATCCGCCGTCACAAGGGACGCTTGCACCGTCTGAATGTTGCGATCTGCGGCGATATCGCCCATTCGCGTGTGGCGCGGTCAAACATCCTGCTTCTCAATACCATGGGTTCGCGGGTGCGGCTTGTTGCCCCGCCGACCCTGATCCCGTCAAAGATCGATCGTATGGGTGTCGAGATTTTCCACGACATGGAAGAAGGTTTGAAAGACTGCGACATCGTCATGATGCTGCGCCTTCAGCTTGAACGCATGGAAGGAAGCTTTATCCCGTCCGTCCGCGAATATTTCCATTTCCATGGCCTTGATCGCGCCAAGCTTGCCAATGCAAAACCCGACGCCCTGATCATGCATCCCGGCCCGATGAACCGTGGCGTGGAAATCGACAGCGAAGTCGCCGATGACGTCGAACGATCGGTCATTCGTGAACAGGTCGAAATGGGTGTTGCCGTTCGCATGGCTGCGCTGGAATTGCTTGTCCAGAACCACAGAAAGATGGGAGGTCAGGCATGAGCCCCGCCATTCGCGCCAAAGGCGCAGGTAAAAAGGCCTTTATCAATGCCCGTCTGATCGACCCGGTCGCTCAGACCGATGGCATGGGCGGCCTTCTGATCCAGGATGACACGATTGCCAAAGCCGGCGCGGAAGTCACCAAGGACAACGTGCCTGAAGGATTTGAAATCATTGACCTTGGCGGTGCTTGCCTTGCCCCGGGTCTGGTGGACATGCGCGCCCAGCTTCGTGAACCGGGTTTCGAGCATCAGGAAACCATCGAAACGGCTGGCAAATCTGCGGCCATTGGCGGGGTGACCACGATCATCGCCCTGCCCAATACCGATCCGGTTATTGATGATGTTGCCGGTGTCGAATTCATTGCACGACGCGCGCGCAAGGTCGGCCTGGCCAAGGTGTTTGTCTATGGTGCGGTTTCCAAGGGCATCGAAGGCAAGGAAATCACCGAAATGGGCCTTCTGCATCAGGCAGGTGCAGTCGCGTTCTGTGATGGTGTCAAAACAATCGCCAGTGCCCGCCTGCTGCGCCAGGCACTCTCATATTCCACCTTCTTTGACGGCATGATCGTCCAGCACCCCGAAGAGCCGGAATTGTCCAAGGGCGCATCAATGAACAGTGGCGAACTTGCCACCCGTCTGGGTCTTTCAGGGGTTTCGCCGCTGGCCGAAGTCATGCAGATCGAACGTGATTTGCGTTTGGCTGAAATGACCGGCGGGCGGCTTCATTTTGCCCATATCTCGACCGGGGAGTCGGTTGAGGTCATTCGCAAGGCCAAGAAACGCGGTCTGAAAGTAACCTGCGATACGGCACCGCCCTATTTCGCCTTGAACGAGAATTCGGTGTCCGATTACCGGACATTTGCCAAATTGTCCCCGCCCCTGCGATCAGAAGATGACCGTCAGGCGATCGTGGCCGGTCTGGCAGATGGCACCATTGACGCCATTGCATCCGATCACAATCCGCAAGATGCGGACTCAAAGCGCCTGCCTTTCGCACAGGCGGCGGCGGGTGCAGTTGGTTTTGAAACGCTTCTGCCCATTTCGCTTGAACTTTATCACAACGGCCATATGTCGTTGCTTGATGTCATCACCAAACTGACACGCGTTCCGGCGGATCTTGTCCGCATCAAGGGTGCCGGAACCCTTGCCGAGGGAACGGCGGCGGATCTGGTGGTGTTTGATCCGGATCGTCCGTGGAAAATCGATCCGTATCAGTTCCATTCGAAATCAAAGAACTCACCTTTTGACGGTCGCCTGACACAGGGCCGCGTTTTGCGGACCCTGATTGATGGCCGCGAAGTTTTCACGGAAGGCTCCTGATATGGAACAGGCACTCGATGAAGGCTACAAAGCCATGTTGATGTCCCTGCAAATTGCGACGGTTTGCGGCTATTTGCTTGGCTCGATCCCGTTCGGTCTGGTTTTGACCCGGATGGCCGGCCTTGGTGATATCCGCAAGATCGGTTCGGGCAATATCGGTGCAACCAACGTGCTTCGCACCGGGCGCAAGGGACTGGCGTTCCTGACCCTGATCGGGGATGCGGGCAAAGGCGCGTTTGCCGCCCTGCTCTTTACCCATCTTTCGGGCGTTGAACAGGGTATCTTTGCCGGTGGTGCTGCGGTTATCGGCCACATGTTCCCGATCTGGCTGCGCTTCAAGGGCGGTAAAGGCGTTGCAACGACGCTTGGCACCCTTGCGGCTGTTAACTGGATAATGGGTCTGTGTGCTGCTTTGACGTGGCTTGTCATGGCGCTGATTTTCCGCATTTCGTCCCTGTCGGCATTGATTGCAATGATCGCCGCCCCGCTTGCCGCCTTCTTCATCGCCAATGATCAGGGTGCCGGATGGCTTGGGGTATTTCTGGCTGTGATTGTCTGGGCAGCACATCACGCCAATATCGGCCGTCTGCTTCGGGGTGAAGAACCCAAGATTGGCCAGAAAAAGAAAGAAGCAGAACAAGATAGCAAGACGGTCTGATCCCGTTCCTTTCTTTTGAATAACTTGACGAAACAACGCCCGGATGATCACAATCCGGGCGTTATGCATTTTAGCGATCAACAACCGGCACGATTGGCACAATCCGAACGCCTTGCCCGTATGCGGCTTGCGCGCAGCACCAATATTGGCCCGGTGACATTTCGCAAATTGCTTGAACGGTTCGGGTCTGCACGCAATGCCATCGACGCACTGCCCGACATTGGCCGTCATTCGGGTACTGTTCGCAAAATCACCCTTGCCAGTCGCGATGACACGGTTGCCGAAATCGAACTGGCAAAACAAAGTCACGCAAAACCGGTGATTTTTGGCGACCCGGAATATCCCATCCTTCTGGCCCGTATTGAAGATGCCCCGCCCTATTTTTATGCCATCGGTCGCCTGGAACTCTTGGCGCAATCTGCAATCGGGATTGTTGGTGCGCGCAATGCATCTGCCAATGGGTGCGGTTTTGCACGCAAAATAAGTCACGAACTGGTATCGGCCGGATATGTCGTGGCATCGGGGATGGCACGCGGGATTGACGGGGCCGCGCACGAGGCCGCACTCAATGCCGCCCGAACCACGGGTGGCAAAACGGGCGGCGGTACAATTGCGGTCCTTGGCGGGGGTGTTGATGTCATTTATCCGCGCGAACATCGCGCGCTTTATGAACAGCTTTGTCAGGATGGTCTGGTGATATCGGAAATGCCGCCGGGCCTTAAACCGCAAGCACGCCATTTCCCGCGGCGCAACCGGATCATATCGGGCCTCGCACACGGAACCGTTGTCATAGAGGCCGGACGCAATTCCGGATCGCTGATTACCGCGCGCTTTGCCGCCGATCAGGGGCGCGATGTTTTTGCTGTTCCCGGCTCACCGACCGACCCGCGGGCGGCCGGACCAAATAGTCTGATCCGGGATGGTGCAATTTTATGCGACTCTGCGGATGTGATTCTTGATGCAGTGAGGTCGGCAGAAAAAAACACACAGCTTTTTGAAAGTTTTCATCAATTCAACACAGACGGTCGCAACAGTGAGCCCGATCACATACAGGGCACTTATGATGACATTATCAGATCCCTTGAACATGACGCCGAATTTTCCGGCGCAAAACAGGGGCATCAGGACATTGCAAACGCGCAGGAAACCGCGACGCATGCCAGTGACGGAACCGATATTGATGACAATGATAAAGTGATTGATTTGCTGTCGACTTCGCCCCTTCTGATTGACGAACTTATCCGCACGTCAAAGCTGTCGGCAAACCGGGTTTCAACAATTTTGATTGAACTCGAACTTGCAGGAAGGGTTGAACGTCACCCCGGAAATAGGGTATCGCGTATCGCCAAATGAGAGTCGCGTCGGATTTCGGCGTGACAAATATTGTTGTGATTTGCCGCAATTTGCGCAATCTGATTTGAAATACAGACACACTATATATATGTGCGTCTCGCATTCGGGTTAATTGAAGCACAACATAAATATCGCCTTCGGGCGCAAGAACCGGACACGAAAAACGTAATGAATCTTGTCATCGTCGAATCCCCGGCCAAAGCCAAGACGATCAACAAATATCTCGGTGATGATTATAAGGTGCTGGCCTCTTTCGGTCACATCCGCGATCTGCCGTCCAAGGACGGATCAGTCGATACCGATAATGATTTTTCGATGGTCTGGGAAACGGATGGACGATCGGAAAAACAGATCCGCGAGATTGCCGCAGCGGCCCGTGACTCCGACACCATCTATCTCGCGACTGACCCAGATCGCGAAGGGGAAGCGATTTCGTGGCATATTCTTGAAGTTCTCGAGCAGAAAAAATTGCTCCGCGGGCGTGATGTGCACCGCGTCGTGTTTCACGAGATCACCAAGAAGGCCGTCACGGACGCCATCGCCAATCCACGTGAACTCAATCAGGAACTGGTTGATGCCTATCTGGCGCGTCGTGCACTTGATTATCTTGTGGGCTTCAACCTGTCGCCGGTTCTGTGGCGCAAACTTCCGGGTTCGCGTTCGGCTGGCCGTGTGCAGTCGGTTGCCCTGCGTCTGATTTGCGAACGTGAAATCGAGATCGAGGCCTTCAAGCCCGACGAGTACTGGTCGCTTGAGGCCGGATTTGCTGTTCCGGAAGGCAACTTTACCGCACGGCTGACGCATCTGAACGGCGAAAAGCTTGATAAACTGGCGCTTGGTAACGAAGATGCCGCCAAGATCGCCAAGGAAAAGGTCGAAAGCAGAAGCTACGCGGTCTCCAAGGTTGAGCGCAAGGACGTCAAACGTCGTCCGCAGCCGCCTTTCACCACATCGACCCTGCAACAGGAAGCATCGCGCAAGCTTGGCTTTGGGGCAAAACGCACCATGCAACTTGCCCAGCGCCTGTATGAAGGGGTTGATATCGGCGGTGAAACTGTTGGTCTGATCACCTATATGCGTACCGATGCCGTGGTTCTTTCGCAGGAAGCACTGGCTGCTGCACGCCGCCTTATTGGCAAGGATTACGGGGATGCCTACCTTCCGGCCAGTGCGCGCAGCTTTGCCAACAAGGCAAAGAACGCACAGGAAGCCCACGAAGCGGTACGTCCGACCGATCTGTTCCGCCGCCCCGATCAGGTGGCGCGCCACCTTGATAAGGACCAGCTGGCACTTTACACCCTGATCTGGAAACGTACCGTTGCCTGTCAGATGGAAGATGCCCGTTTTGATCAGGTTGCAGTCGACCTGTCATCGAATGACAATCACGTTGTTCTGCGCGCCAACGGCTCGGTTGTGAAATTTGACGGCTTCCTGAAACTGTATCAGGAAGGCAAGGATGACGAGGCCGAGGACGAAAATGATCGTCGTCTGCCGCCGCTCAAGGAAGGTCAGAAACCCAACCTTGGCAAAGTCAGCATCGACCAGCACTTCACCCAGCCCCCGCCCCGTTATACCGAGGCGAGCCTGGTCAAGAAGATGGAAGAACTTGGCATCGGCCGTCCGTCGACCTATGCATCAATCATTTCGGTTCTTCAGGATCGCAACTATGTGTTGCTTGAACGACGCCGCTTTGTCGCACAGGACCGTGGTCGCCTTGTCACCGCGTTTCTGTCGAAGTTCTTTGAACGCTATGTTCAGTACAACTTCACCGCGGATCTTGAAAACCAGCTTGATGAAATCTCGACCGGCAACCTTGCCTGGAAAGAAGTGCTTCGTGACTTCTGGAAGTCGTTCAAGGGCAATGTCGACGAGGCCAAGGAACTGAAAATCACCGATGTGCTTGATGCGCTTCAGGTGATGCTTGAAAATTATCTGTTCCCGCCGCGTGAAGACGGCACCGACCCGCATAAATGCCCGAAATGTTCTGATGGCACCCTAAGCTTGAAGCTGGGCAAGTTCGGTGCATTCCTGGGATGTTCGAACTATCCGGACTGCAACTTCACCCGGCCGCTGGTTGCCAATGAAAATGGCAATGATTCCGAACTTGATGCCGGACCCAAGGTTCTGGGCATCGACAAGGAAACCGGCAAGGAAATCACCCTGCGCAAAGGCCCGTACGGGGTTTATGTTCAGCTTGGTGAAGAAGAAGAAGTCGAAGGCAAGAACGGCAAACCCAAAAAGGTCAAACCGAAACGTACCTCCCTTCCCAAGGGGCTGGAACCATCGGTCGTTGACCTGACCAAGGCCGAAGAGCTTCTGACACTTCCGCGCGTGGTCGGGATTTACCCCGATACCGGCGAGGAAATGAAAGCCAATATCGGACGTTTTGGTCCCTATGTTCAGGCCGGCAGCATCTTTGCGTCTCTTAAGGCCGATGATGACGTGCTGACCATTGGTGAAAACCGGGCCATCGCCCTGATCGCGGACAAGCGCGAAAAAGCCGGCAAGGAAATCGGCAAACATCCCGATGACAACGAACCGATCTTTGTCGCTGTTGGTCGTTGGGGTCCGTTTGTGAAACACAAAAAGACCATCGCCAACATCCGCGATGTTGAACGCGATGATATCACCCTTGAGATGGCGATAAAGGCCATCAAGGAAAAGGAAGCCAAGTCGGGCAAAACATCAAAAGCCGCGACCAAGAAAACGGCAACCAAAACCGCGACGGCAAAGAAAAAAGCCCCCGCGAAAAAGAAAACGGCTGCAAAGAAAACCGCAGCAAAGAAGACAACCACGAAAAAGGCGGCGGCAGATTAATCTGCCGCTTTCCTTTTCAGTGGAAATTAAGTGAAAGGACGCCGCGAAGTTGGCGAACGATACAGAAGACAAAAAACACTTCCCGACCCGGGAAGAAATCATCGAATTCATCGATATGAGCCCCACCCCGGTGGGCAAGCGCGAAATTGCGCGCGCCTTTGACATCAAGGGTGCTGCGAAGATCGAGCTTAAAAAAATCCTCAAGGAACTGAAAATCGGCGGCGATGTCGTCAAAGGACGCAGACGGTTTGACAAACCCGACCGCCTGCCCCCGGTCGAGGTGCTTGAAATCACCGGCATCGACGATGATGGCGAAGTTCTGGCCAAGCCGAATGTCTGGAAACACGACTACGAACCGCCCCAGATTGTTGTCAAATCGATCCGCCGTGGCGGGCCAAGTGCGCCTGGCATCGGTGACAAGATTCTGGCCAAGCTGCGCTATACCGGCAAGCAAACCTACGAAGCCAGCATCATGCGGGTCCTTGGAAGCGGCCCACAGCGCGTTTTGGGACTTTACCGCCCCAACGAACGCGAAGGCCGCGTTGTGCCCACCGATCGCAAAGATAGCGGCGAAATCGCCGTGCCGCTTGATGATCATCCCGATCTAGAGGCCGGATCGCTGGTTTTGACGGAAATCCTGCCGGGCAAACATTTCGGATTGCGCAAGGGCCGGATCACGGAAGTTCTTGGCAATATCAACGAACCGAAATCGATCAGCCTTGTGTCGATCCATGCGCGTGGCATTCCGTTTGAATTCCCGCCGGAAGTCGAACTTCAGGCACGGGAATCAAAGGCCACGCCGCTTGGCAAACGCACTGACCTTCGCGATATCCCGCTGGTGACCATTGATGGTGCCGACGCGCGTGATTTCGATGATGCCGTCTGGGCCGAAGCCGACCCCGATCCTGCCAATGAAGGCGGCTGGCACATCATGGTCGCGATTGCCGACGTGTCCTGGTATGTGCGCCCGGGCGACGCGCTTGACCGCGAAGCGGTGAAACGCGGCAACAGTTGCTATTTCCCGGACCGTGTCGTCCCGATGTTGCCGTTTGAACTGTCAAACGGCTGGTGTTCGCTGGTTCCCCATGAAGATCGCGGCTGTATGGCGGTCGAGATGTGGCTCGACAAGCACGGGCACAAGCTGCGTCACAAGTTCTGTCGCGGCATGATGCGTTCTGCGGCGCGCCTGACCTATGATCAGGTGCAGCGCGCCATGGATGGTCAGCCCGATGACATCACAGGGCCGCTGGTCGACACGATCATCAAGCCGCTTTATGGCGCTTTCCACGCCTTCCTTGAAGCGCGTAAAAAACGTGGTGTTCTGGAACTTGATGTTCCCGAACGCAAGATCGAGTTGAATGATCAGGGCCAGATCGTCGCAATTGCCCCGCGTGCGCGCTTTGACAGCCACAAGCTCATCGAAGAATTCATGATTGCTGCCAACGTTTGTGCAGCCGAGGAACTTGAACGCATCAAGCAGCCCTGCATGTATCGCATCCACGATGCCCCGAGCGACGAAAAGCTTGAAGCCCTGCGCGAGTTCCTTGAAGGGGCCGGGTATCAGCTGAACAAGGCATCGGTTCTGCGTCCGCGGGACTTTAACCGCATTCTGGAACTGGCCAAGGACACGCCCGAGGCAGAACTGATCAACACGGTCGTTCTGCGCAGCCAGTCACAAGCGATGTATAGCCCCGATAATATCGGGCACTTTGGCCTGGCATTGAAGAAATATGCCCATTTCACATCACCGATCCGCCGTTATGCCGACCTTCTGGTCCACCGTGCGCTGATTGCCGGTTTGAAACTGGGTGAAGGCGGCCTTCCGCCCGAAGATGGTGAACGGTTCGAGCAGATCGGCGAAGACATTTCCGGCACCGAACGACGGGCGGCAATGGCCGAACGCGATGCGGTCGACCGGTATGTCGCGGCCTATATGTCTGACAAGGTTGGCGCCGAATTCCCGGGCAAGATTTCCGGGGTCACGCATTTTGGTCTGTTCATTTCGCTCAATGAAACCGGGGCAGACGGCTTGGTGCCGATTTCCACCCTGCCCGATGACTATTACATCCATGATGCCGCAAGCCACGCACTGGTCGGGCAAAATCGCGGCAAGAAGTTCCAATTGGGTGATAGCGTTGTGGTCCGCATCGCCGATGCCGATGCCGCAACCGGGTCACTGGCATTGCGACTGGCCGAACATGCCGACATCACCGCCCGCGATCTGGTCGAACGACCACGTGGGCGCAAAGGCCAGGGCAAACGTCGGGGCAGCAGCCCCGGGGATCGCAGCCACCGTCATGGCAGCAAACCCGGCTTCCGTGCCGGCCCGCGCGATGGCAAGGGTCCTGGTGGCACGTCTGCGACCAAGTCAAAGGGCAAAAAGAAAACCACGCCCAAAAAGCAACGCAAGCTGGTCGCGTCAAACCGCGTCACCCGCAACACTGCCAAACGCGACGACAAGTCGTAATCAAAACCCCCGTGAACAAACACGCGAACAAACAAAGGGCGGCCATCTGGCCGCCCTTTGTGCAATCAAAACAATAAATTACGCCAATTACATCATGGTCGCGATGAATTTCGCCAGATGCTCGGATGTCTGTTTGCCACGATTATTGATGATCGCGACATTGCCCGGCAACCCGTCCAGATCAGGATGCGATGCATCAAAACTTGTCAGAAGGCCCAGTTTTTTATCCGCCAGCGTCTTCATCGCCGCCAAGGCCCGGATCAGTTCAATGCCACTCAGCCCGTCAAGAACAGCCGCGGTGATGATCGCATCGGGATGGGACTGAACAACGGTTTCAAAGGCCTCGACAGCGGTGCGCGCAGTGATGGTGCGGAACCCCTGTTCGCGCAATTCGCGCTGAAGAAAATGGGCCTGAACAGCCGTTGCGGTCACAAGCAGGATTTCCTTGTCCTGCGCCGATCCGTTGTGGGATTTTTCGGCCTTTTCATCACTTTTTACCGTGCGGGTCGGCAAAGAACGCAGGATGCGGGTTTCTTCCTCGGCCTGCGGATTGGTGCCGCTTTCGATGATTTCGCGAATCCAGCTGGTGAAATCGACCAGGGATGCGGCTTCCAGATCATCGATCTTGGTCAGCTCGGCGATGTAATCTTCCATGCGATGGGCAATTGCGCCAACAAGTGGAAACCCGAATGACCCGGCCAAACCCTTGACGGTGTGGGCTTCACGGCGAATTTCCGCGATCCCCGGCCCCGCTTCATCCATCCCGCCGGCGATACGATCAATCGTTGTTTCAATCCGGTCAACACGTTCAATTGTGTCCTCAATGAAGTCCTGTTTCAGACTGGCAACGATATCGTCCGCATTTCCCATTGGGCACTCCTTTAGCAGGTATTCAATTATGCTTTACAATCGCAAAGTCGCCCATAGGGTGATTAGAACGGGTCGATTTTACTTGCTTGCGCTATTGAACATCATGATGATGGCATACCGTTTCAATGCCCCTTTTTGCCCTTTGGATCAAGTGCGGGCAGAAAAGAAACAGGAGTTAAGCGCCCCATGACGATACCCCACAACGATCAGAACGATCCCCTTCGCGATATGACGTCCTCTTCCCATACCGAAGATAGCCTTTCCGGCCCGACCGATAGCGGCAAGCGGTTGCTGCTTGGTCTTCGGCGCGGGTTCCGGCGCAAGTGCCCCAATTGCGGCCACGGGCTTGCATTTGGCGGGTATCTCAAGCTGCGCCCGGCATGTGATGTTTGCAGTCACCCGATTGGTGAATATCGCTGCGACGATGCACCGCCCTATTTCACCATCTTTCTGGTTGGACATATCGTTGTGCCCGGCGTTCTGATGATGGAGCAAACAATCAAGCCGTCGCTTTGGATGCAAATGTCGATCTGGCTGCCGGCGACCGTGTTGCTGTGCCTTGGTTTCCTGCCCTTTATCAAAGGCGCGGTACTTGGCACCCAGTGGGCCATGCGCATCAAAGGATAGTCATTGGCTATCGGGCACATTTTCCTTTAGAATAAGCAACTTGAATTTCCAAAATTAGTCGGATGTTTCCCTTGGTCACGATTGGCCGCCCCCGCATTGAAGACCTTTGTCTTAAGACCAGCTTACGCCATTGGCGGCGTATCGGGGCTACGCTTGGGCTTTGCCTTTTACAGGCGGCTTGTGGCACCCCGCAGGTTGCCGGGATTACCGCCCCGGATGATCCGCAAACCCGCGAACTGGTTACCCAGACAATCGATCTTGTCGCTACCCGGTATATTGATCCGATCAGCCGCGATCAGATTCTGGTCAACACACTTGATGGCCTGTCTGAAATCGATGACAACATCCGGGTCGATATCACCCCGGATGACCTGGTCTTGCAATATGACGGCAAGACGGTACAAACCATCGCCCTTCCGCAGACCAACTATGATCAGACAAGTGTTGAAGGCAACCAGATCTGGTCTGAAATCACCCTGCGCGGCCTTGGCACCTATCGGGCCTATTCACCAGTGCTGCGCAATAGTGACACACTTGATGTTCAGGCCGCCCTGGTGAGTGGTGCCATTCGCAACCTAGACCGTTACAGCCGCTATGAAGGCCCCAAACAGGCCGAAACGGCGCGCAACCGGCGTGACGGATATATCGGCATCGGCATTCGCGTTATCGGCGGTGACGGCTATCCGGTGGTGAAACTGGTGCATCCCGAAAGCCCGGCGGCCAAGGCCGGACTGCATCCCGGGGATCAGATCGTCGCGGTCAATGGCGAAGACATGTATGGCAAGACCAGCACCTATACTGCCGACCTTCTTCATGGTGAAGAAGGCACACGGGTGACCATCGACATCAACAAGGCCGACAATCGGGCAATTGTCCCGGTTGAAATCATGCGTGAACGTGTCATTGACCGGACCGTTTTTGCCGAAACCCGCGACAATATCCTGATTGCCCGCATCACCAGCTTCAACAGTGCAACCGCAAGCACATTGGGCGACAACATCCTTAAGGCGCAACTTTATGATGGCGGACTTAAGGGGGTTATCCTTGATTTGCGGGGCAACCGTGGCGGTTTGCTGCAACAGGGGGTCGCTGTGGCCGACCTGTTCCTTGAAAACGGCCCGATCGGCAACACATTTTCGCGCGTCATGGCCGCCCGCCATACGTTCCGGGCCGGCAATAGCGACCTGACCAAGGGGGCACCGCTGATTGTCCTGATTGACGGGCGCACCGCGTCATCGGCCGAACTGGTTGCTGCGGCCCTTCAGGATCGCAATCGTGCTGTGCTTGTCGGATCCACCAGCTTTGGCAAAGGATCGGTTCAGGCAATCAATGATTTGCCAAACCATGGCACCTTGACCTTTACCTGGTCGCGGATGACGGCCCCGTCGGGCTATACATTTGACAGAATCGGACTGTTCCCGGCGATCTGCACGCAATCGAATGATAATGATACCCCGGTTCACCGGGTTTCAACCGCCCTGTCACAGCGTGATCAGACGGCCAGCATGCTTACCAAATGGCGCAATCTTGACTACCGGGATGAAAAAAGCCGCCGGGAACTTCGAAGCGTCTGCCCGGCCCACAGCAACAATGACGAATTTGACATTAAAGTTGCATTGGAATTGCTGAAAAACAGCCCTGATTACAAGAATCTCGCCTTTGTCGGACAACAGGAAATCGCCGATACTTTCGACGCGCATTAAAAATGCATTCTTTTTTGCCAAAATGGCTTGACACTCTGGCGATAACCTTTATGTTCCGCCGCCTGAGATACACCTGAACACAGGATGCAGAGACATGGCGAAGCCCGCTTCGATCCTCGTAAAGTTGGTAAGCACCGCAGACACCGGTTACTTCTATGTTGTTAAGAAGAACCCGCGGAATACCACCGAGAAATTCCAGTTTCGCAAGTACGACCCGGTCGTGCGTAAGCACGTCGTGTTCAAAGAAGCGAAAATGAAGTAATCAGGTTCTTCGGAACCGGACTACTTGGACGATTTAAAAAAGACGTGCCCTTCGGGTCACGTCTTTTTTTATTTCCATGCATCGGGCCAAAACGCCAGCCCGACGGATCGGGCATGGCATCCCCTATCCTAGCTATGCAAACCGGCGATACCCCGCCGCCGCAAGCGCAAGCCAGCCTGCAATGAACGATACACCGCCAATCGGTGCAATTGCCCCAAACCCGGAAATGCCGCTAAAGGCAATGACATAAAGCGATCCGCAGAAAAACAGAATGCCAGCCAGCATCGCATAAGCCGCAATCCGCAAAAGCTTTTCGTCAGGGACATGATGCACAAGGCCTGCAATCGCGGCCAGTGCAACCCCGTGAACAAGCTGATAATGCGCGCCCTTCTCAACCAGACTTCGCGCATATTCCATATCCGTCCCTGCCATCCCGTGGGCAGCAAAGGCACCAAGGGCAACCGCCATCGCCCCGTTAAGCCCTGCCATCACAACCGATAACCGCATTCCTGCCATCCTTTTGCGTTAATGATGCTGAATAATCGCGTCAGATTACAAAGGCATCCGTGCCATCGCCATGCGAAAACGCAAAAAAAATGGCCGTACTAAAAAGCACGGCCAGTAAACTCTCTTGGGGGAGATGTGCCGGACCATCGAAATGCCCGTCACAAGATTATTACTACCTGCGCATACTCGCTATTTCTGTGACAGCCATCACAACTGATCGAAAAATCGTTCATTTTGTAACATTTCCGAGCAGAAACAGCGTTTTTGGCAATTTTACCGACGATCCGCAAGACGATCAGTGAATGGACTCGCTCAGGAATTCTTCAAGGCGACGGACATCTGGAACATGCAATCCGCTGTCAATCTTGTTGACCAGCCCCTTGCGGCCAAGACTTCCCATCACGCGCGCAACAGTTTCGCGCGACGTGCTTACACGGCCGGCCACCTCGGAATGCACCGGCACTGGCGACAAGGTTGCCGCCCCCTTGTCATCGCAAACCTGTTGCGCCCGGCGCAGGATTTCGGCAATGACCCGTTCGTTTGCACCAAGCGTGCTGACATCGACAATTCGGCGCGTTGATGTGCGCACAATCCGCGCCAGTTCGCTGATCACATTCCAGGCCACAGACGGATGACTTTTGACAACTTTTTCAAAGTTCGCGGGGCTCAAAATCCCGACATCCGTATCATCCACAGCAAAAACACAGGCCGATCTAGGTTCCCCGTCAATCGCGGACAATTGACCGACACAACCGCCAGCACCGATTTCCTCAAGCGTGATTTCACGCCCCGACAGGGAATAATTCACGATCCGTACACGGCCCGACAAAATCAGATAGACGTCTGAGCTGTCTGCTTCGGGCTCGATGATCTGGGCACCGGCTGCATATGTTTTGCGATTGATGTGACGTTCAACGTCCCCAAGTGCGTCTTCGTCGAGGTTAGCAAAAATGCCAACGACAGATAATTTGGTCATGAACCCATGCTTTATGTTGCGCTGTTGTTGTTATTCGAATTGGCAACTGTGACGCTGCCCCTCTTGATACTTCCACTGTCCCGTACACAATCATAAGCAAACAACCAGGCACTGACAATCTATTGCAACAAGATGTAAATCAGCACATCCCGATAGACATGACCATGCTGCATATGCGAACATGTTTGCAGAATTTCCCATACGACTTCATCACATATTGGTCCTGTTTCCTTTAGGAGACCCAGCATGAGTCCAGAACTGGAAATTTTCCGCCGCAGTCCGACGGGCAAACCCAAAAGCAAACACCCGCTTGTCTTCGTGCACGGGGCCTTCACCGGTGCCTGGTGCTGGAACGAGCATTTCCTGAACTGGTTTGCCGACAAGGGATTTGAAACCGTATCCTTTTCACTCAGAGGGCACGGTGGCAGTGGCGGACGACAATTGCGCAGCCTTGCCTCGATTGATGATTATGTCGAGGATCTGGAAGAAGTTGTCGACACACTGGGACAGACGCCGGTTCTGATCGGCCATTCAATGGGCGGCTATATCATTCAGAAATATCTGGAACAGCACACCGCCGAAGCCGCCATTCTGATGGCTTCGGTCCCACCCGAAGGCCTTCTGGCCAGCAATACCATGATGGCGATGGCCCAGCCCGATCTTTATTTTCAGATGGCCTGGCTTCAGGCAATCGGCCCGCACACATTTTTGCGCGAACGACTGGGTCGGGCCATGCTGTCACCCGACATCGCCGAAGACGAAGGCATGATCTATTTCGGGCGTCTGGAAACGGAAAGTCAGCGCGCACTTCTTGATATGATGGGCGCCAATCCGATTTTCCTGACCGCGGACGACGCACCGGCGATGCTGGTGATCGGGGCGCATGATGATGAAATCATTCAAAGCGAACTGATCCACCACACTGCCAGGAAATATCACGCCGACTATGCGCTGGTTGATGATATTCACCACGCCATGATGCTTGATAAAAACTGGGAAATGGTGGCCGAGACGATGCTTGAATGGCTTCAGGTCAAGCTGGTGACCCAGCAGCGCACCAAGGGCAACAAAAGCGCGGCATGATCATCGATCATTTGTGGTTGAATTTTTGATCCGCTGCAAAACGATAGCTTTAAATCACAGACATTTTCTGGGAGCATGTTCACCTTAGCCAGAACAAAGGTTGGTGACATGCCCCACATGAACAGTCTTTTCCCATTGATCCGGATCCTTCCCGTCATTGCCATGGCGGGGATCGCAGGCACGATCAGCACATCGGCAACAGCACAACAGGCCACCGATGCCGTTGCCCCGGAAAACGGTACCGCCACATCCGCCCCGCGCACAGACATTCACGCCCGACACTGGATGGTTTCGGCAGCCAATCCGCATGCCACAAAGGCCGGTGCAGATATTCTGCAACAGGGCGGCAATGCCATTGATGCCATGGTTGCTGTCCAGACGATGCTGGGCCTTGTTGAACCACAGTCGTCCGGCCTTGGTGGCGGGGCGTTTCTTGTTTATTACGACGCACAAAACGGCACCCTCACCACCCTTGATGGCCGTGAAACCGCCCCGCTTGATGCGACCCCCACCCTGTTTCAGGATGACAATGGCGAACCGCTTAAATTCTATGACGCGGTTGTCGGTGGTCGGTCCGTTGGAACACCGGGCACCCCGGCATTACTGAAAACGGCCCATGAAAAATGGGGGCAACTTGACTGGCCGGTCGTCCTGTCGCCAGCCATCGCACGTGCGGATGCCGGATTTGCGGTTTCCGAACGCCTGGCGTCATTGATCGCGGCAGATCAGGAAAAATTGTCGCGCGACCCGAGGGCACGGAATTATTTCTTTAACAGCAATGGCACCCCGATTGCCGCCGGGACGACCCTGCGCAATCCGGATTATGCGGCCACATTGCGCGATCTAGCCCAACATGGCACTGAAAACTTCTATTACGGGTCCATCGCACGGGACATTGTTGCCAAAATCAAAGGCGCGACCTGGAACCCCGGCGTTTTATCCATGCGCGACTTTGCCAATTATCAGGTCAAGGAACGCCAGCCGGTCTGTGCCGAATATCGCGGCTATGACGTTTGTGGCATGGGCCCGCCATCGTCAGGCGCACTTACGGTCGGACAAATCCTTGGCCTGATCGAGCCTTATGACATCGCAACGCTTGGGCCGAATGCGGCTGAAAGCTGGCGCCTGATCGGGGATGCATCGCGGCTGGCCTTTGCCGATCGCGACCGGTATATGGCCGATATCGATTTTGTCCCGATGCCGTTAAGCGGATTGCTTGATAAGGACTATCTTGGTGAACGGTCCAAATTGCTTACCAGCACACGTGCCCTTGATAACGTCGAAGCCGGTTTGCCATCCTTTAGCCACGCGATGAAGCTTGCCAATGATGAAGCCATCGAGTTCCCGAGTACCAGCCATTTTTCGATTGTCGACAGCTACGGCAATGTCGTGTCGATGACAACAACCATCGAAAATGGCTTTGGTTCGCGGCTTATGGTGAACGGCTTCATGCTTAATAACGAGTTGACCGATTTTTCATTCCGCACGCACAAGGACGGCGTTCCCATCGCCAACCGGCTAGAACCGGGCAAACGCCCGCGATCGTCCATGGCCCCGACCATCGTGATGAAAGATGACAAACCGTTCATTGCCGTCGGCTCTCCGGGCGGGTCGCGCATTATCGGGTATGTCGCCCAGTCACTCATCGCAATGATTGATTGGAACATGTCCCCGCAAGAAGCCATCAACATGCCCCATCTGGTCAACCGGTTTGGTACATTTGATGTCGAGGCGGGCACACCCGCCACATCACTTGCAGCCGAATTGGAGGTAATGGGTTTTAAAACCAGTATTCAGGACCTTAATTCCGGCATTCACGCCATCATGATCACCGAAGATACATTGATTGGTGGCGCCGATCCGCGCCGCGAGGGACTGGTTATCGGAAACTAGACCAAAAAAAAACGCCGACCAAACACCGTGCAACAACAAGGGCGGAACAGCCGTGATGCTGTTCCGCCCTTTTATCTTTGCCGTGATCGGCGGTTATTCATGCCGCTGTGATCCAGCTTTCAAACAGGCTGTGCAAATCCTTGTGATCATTGGCAATGAAATGCGCACCGGCATCACGCAGATACTGTGCCGGTGTGATGTCAACCAACCCGACGGTTGTTGCCCCCGATGCCACGCCTGCCCGGACCCCGTTCTGGCTGTCATCAACGACCACGCAGTCCGTGATCGGCAGTCCCATTCTTTCCGCCGCCAGCAAATAGACATCCGGATGCGGTTTGGCATTTTTGACATCATGGGCCGAACAGATCCGATCCCCGAAGCGATCCTTGATCCCGACCTTGCCCAATGAAACATCCATCTTGTTATGGGGGCCGTTGCTGCCGACCGCCATTGGAATGCCGTGGTGATCAAGAAGATCAAGGATCGGTCCCAGATCGGCAAAGGGTTCCAGATCATTGCGAAACGCCACAAAGGTCCGTTCATAACATTCCGCAAGCCAGTCTTCGGGCAAGGTGATGTCAAACAGTTCCTTCATTTTCGGGGGCACCATCGCAAGCGTCCCGCCGATGAAAAGATCATGGGTCTTTGTCATGTCCATATCACAGCCATATTCACACAGCTGTTCGGTCAGAACACGACAGGCAAGTGTTTCCGTGTCCACAAGAACACCGTCGCAATCAAAGATCACGCCACGAATAACCGGCTTTGTCATGTCAGATACCCTTAAAGGCCCGCAAGTTCCGTCCAGCGCTTTTCATCATAGGCGACCGAACGGGTCGCACCGAAATCAACGACCGGTCGTTTGATCACAGTCGGGTTGGCAGCAAGAATTTCTGCGGCCTGTGCCCCGCCCTGCTCCAGCGTTGCCTTATCGGCATCAGACAGATTGCGATAGCTTGGCCCGCGTTTATTGATCAGCACCGCGCCACCGACTTCATCAAGCCATCCTTCGATGGTTTTGGCATCAATGCCGTCCGCACGGAAATCATGCAATTTGTTTTCAACACCTTGTGCATCGAACCATTTCAGGGTTTTGCGGACAGTATCGCAATTCTTGATGCCGTAAATCGTGACCATATCTATTCCTGTTAATTTTCAAACTCGGGATGCAGCCATGCATCGCTCAATCGGTTTTGACCCTTAATCCCTGAACCTATATAAAGACGGCGCTTGGAATACGGCAACCCCATTCACCCGCTTTGAACACAAACGGTAGGCATATGACTGTTAATCGACGTATTTCCGTCGCCCCGATGATGGACTGGACGGATCGGCATGATCGCTATTTCTTGCGCCAGATCAGTCGTCATACGTTGCTTTATACCGAAATGGTCACAACAGGCGCGATCATTCATGGCGGCGTTGACCGGCATCTGCGCTATAACGCGGCGGAACACCCGGTTGCGCTTCAGCTTGGCGGCAGCGATCCGGATGATCTGGCACGTGCCTGTGACATCGCCAATCAATATGCCTATGACGAGATTAATCTGAATTGCGGCTGCCCGTCTGATCGGGTGCAAAATGGTGCGTTCGGGGCTTGCCTGATGGGGACACCCGATATTGTGGCCGACTGCGTCAAATCAATGATCGCTGCCAGTGACGCGCCGGTTACCGTCAAAAACCGGATCGGCATTGATGATCAGGAAGACTATCCATCGCTTAAACGGTTCACCGAAACCGTTGCCAATGCCGGGTGTAAAACATTCATTGTCCATGCCCGCAAGGCTTGGCTTAAAGGTCTGTCACCCAAAGAAAACCGCGAAGTCCCGCCCCTGAAATACGAGCTGGTCTATCAGCTTAAACAGGAGTTCCCGGAACTCGAAATTCTGATCAATGGCGGCATCAAGACGCTTGATGAAACCGAAGAGCACCTTAAACATGTTGATGGTGTGATGATCGGACGCGAAGCCTATCAAAACCCTTATATTCTGGCGGATGTCGACCGTCGCTTTTATGGCGATGATGCCAAACCGCTGACCCGTCATCAGGTGGTCGAAGCCATGTTGCCCTATATCGAGCAACATCTTACCGAAGAAAATGCCACCATTGGTCATGTCACCCGTCACATGCTTGGCCTGTTCCAGCAAATGCGTGGTGCTAAGCAATGGCGTCGTTATCTCAGCGAAAATGCCCATCGCAAAGGTGCCGGAACCGAAGTCGTGCGCGAAGCACTGGCACTGGTGCCCGAACGTGATGACGAGGCCCTGTCTGCATGACAGCACGGGACGATGACGCCATCGGGGAAAATGACGCCCCTGCCAAAGCCGGCGCGATAACCTGGCGCGATGGCGATGTCCCGTTTTCCCCGCATTTTGGCGATGTTTATTACAATCCCAAAGACGGGTTTGCTGAAACACATTATGTGTTCGTCGATGGCAACAATTTGCCGACGGCCTGGCAAGGCAAAGACAATTTTACCATTGGTGAAACGGGATTTGGCACCGGGCTGAATTTTCTGGCGGCGTGGCAATGCTGGGCACAGGATCCGGATCGGTCCAAACGCCTGCACTTTGTTTCGGTCGAAAAATACCCGTTATCGCGCGATGACATGATCCGCGCGCATCGAAGCTGGCCGGAACTGGCAGACTTGTCAAAACAACTTGGCGAAGTCTGGCCCCATGAAACGATGCTGCCCGGTATTCACCGGTTTATCCTTGCTGATGGCGCCATCTCCCTGACGCTTTTGATCGGGGATGCGATCGACTGCTGGTCGGGATATTCCGGGGCAATTGATTGCTGGTTTCTTGACGGCTTTGCGCCGTCGCGAAACCCCGATATGTGGCAACCGTCCCTGTTTGCGGCGCTGGCAGCGGCATCAAACCCGGCCGGTGCGACACTTGCGACGTTTACTGCCGCCCGCATTGCCCGTGACGGGCTGGAGAGTGCCAGTTTCGAGGTCAGCAAACGCAAAGGCTTTGCCTATAAGCGCGACATGATCACGGCAAACCTTCCGGCCCGCCAACCGGAACTTGCCGATGATGAGGCCCGCTATGAAATTGCCGATGATCCATGGTTTCACCTGCCCGGTGCGACCAACACCGCAGCAAAAAACGTCGCCGTTATTGGCGGCGGCATGGCAGGTGCCGCCTGCGCAAGTGCCCTGCATCAGCGTGACTGCAAGGTGGTGGTGTTCGAACAGCATCGCGACCTTGCCCAAGCCGCATCAGGCAATCCGATCGGAATGCTCGAACCATATCTGACGGTTGATCACGCGATCATGGGTCGTTTCTATGAGGCCGGATATCGGTTCAGCCATCGCATGGTCAAACGCCTGGCCGATCAGGGCAAGGTCGAGGCCGATTTTTGCGGGGTGCTGGACCTTGCGACCAGTCCGCGCAAACGTGAACGTCTTGACGGCCTGATCGCCCGCTTGCATGACAAACCCGACCTTGTGCGGACCATGACCAGCGATGAAGCCAGCAACATGCTGGGCATTCCGGTTCCGATGGACGGGGTGTTCTATCCTTCTGCCGGATGGGTCCACCCGCCATCTTTTGTCCGCGCCCTGACAGAAGATATCGAATGTCAGCTTGCGACCTGTATTTCCGAAATCATTGATAGCCCGGATGGCAAGCGACTGCGCAGCAACGATGGCCGCGAATTTGGTCCGTTTGATACGGTGGTGATCGCCGGTGCCCTCGAAACAGCAAACCTTGCCCAAACCAGTTGGCTTTCCGATCACCTTAACCCGGTTCGCGGGCAGATTACCTATTGCCCGGCCGACGCATTGGCCGAAACGTATGTTAGCGCTAACATGCGTTGTGTTCTAAGCTATAAGGGATATATCACCCCCCAACGGGACGGCATGCACGTGATCGGGGCAACGTTTGGGCGCGATGATGCCAAAACAGATCTCCGCGAAAGCGATCACGCATTTAATATCAAGCAGTTATCGAAAATCCTTCCGGCACTGTCTGAACATTTGTCGGACAAGACACTTGACGGTCGGGCGGCGGTCCGAACCACCACAGCCGATCACTTGCCGCTGATCGGGCCTGCACCGGATTTTGACCGCTATCTTTCGTGCTATCACGATATAGATAAAGGGAAAAAAGGCGCGCGATATATCCGTGCGCCTTACCACAAAGACGTGTATATCTGTACCGGGTTCGGGGCGCGTGGACTGATTGGTGCCCCGCTTGCCGCCGAAATTCTTGCCAGCGAGATTTGCGCCATGCCGTTGCCTTTGGAAAAATCCCTGATGGATGCCATACATCCGGCGCGCTTTGTCATTCGCGGGCTGAAACGTCGCCAGATCACAACATGAATGACCAAGCCACCACAATGAACGCCGCCCCGCAAAAAGACCCGGATCGCATGAAAACAGCGACCGTGCTTGCCCTGTTTTTTTCTGGCCTGTTTTTGATTCAGGGGGTGTTCCTGCCCTATTGGCCGGTATGGCTGAAGGCACAGGGATTATCGGCCGGTGAAATCGGCATTCTTTTGTCCCTGCCCAACTGGGTGCGGGTATTTGCCGACCCGCTGATCGCACAGCGCGCCGATCGCACCGGCAATCGCAAAACCCCGATGCTGTGGCTGGCGGGCATTTATGTGCTGTCCATTCTGGCCTTTCCGGTTTCAAGCAATTTCTGGTGGCTTGCGGCGTTATCGGTGGTGATCGGTTTTACCTTTTCGCCGCTATTGCCACTTGGCACGACCATTACCGTGCATGAATGCAAGGCACGGGAACTGGATTACGGGCGTGTCCGCCTGTGGGGGTCGCTTGCCTTCATTGTGGCGTCATACGGTGCCGGCTGGGTTCTAGACGGGACATCGACGCAATGGATTGTCTGGATGCTGTTCATTGCCGGCATTGTCAATTTTGTCATCACGACCCGCATGCCCGATCCCCAGACCGATCGTCCGTTGCGTTCGGGATCATCCCTGATCTATTTGCTGCGCAAACCGGTATTTCTGGTTTATCTGGGCTGCATCGGCTTTGCACAGGGGGCACATGGCACCTATTACAGTTTTGCCTCTGTCCATTGGGAATCGGTCGGTTATTCGCATGAAATGATCGGCATGTTCTGGTCAATCGGCGTGGTTGCCGAGATTGTCCTGTTTGCGGTTGCAGGCAGGTTTGTTCGCGGACGCCATCCGGGCATTCTGTTTTCGCTTGGTGCGATGGCCGGTATCCTGCGCTGGACGGTTTTGGGGTCCAGCGACAATGTCTGGATGATCGTGCTTGTTCAGCCGCTTCATGCCATGACATTTGGCATCACCCATCTGGCAGCTGTCAGCTTTATTGCGCGTGCCATCCCGCAACAGCTTGCCACATCGGCACAAAGCCTGATGGCGACATTGTCGATGGGTGTTTTTCTGGGCAGCAGCATCTGGGCATCCGGGCCGCTTTATGAGCAATTTGGTTCACATGCCTATTACTTCATGGCTGGTCTTTCGGGGATTGCGCTGGTATTCGCCTTCTGGCTTGTGCGAAGCTGGCGTGGTGAAGACAAAACGTTTTGTGATTAATGTCTTGTGCACCACATAACAGCACAATCCCTATTCAAATCGTTTGACCATAAGGACTGCCAATATGACGTCGATGCCGTTCTCACGCAGAATGCGCCGTTGGAAACTCGGTTTGAAGACGCTTTTCGGATCCGAACCGGCGGGATATTTCATCCCTTATCGCTATGCCGCGGAAACTCAAAAGGCGGTCGGACGGCCGACATATCCGGCGATTGAAGCCATGATGGAACAGGCTGCCCCGACGATGAAAGCCTGGCTGACCAAGGCTGCGCTTTATCAGGATGCCTTTGCCAGCTTTGGCAATGCGTCACCGCCTGAACCGCGCTGGCAGCAAAGCTGGTTTCCGCGCCTTGACGGGATGATGGCCTATGTCTTTACCCGCGAATTTCGTCCCAACCGGATCATAGAAATCGGATCGGGTCATTCGACACGGTTTTATTACCGGGCCATCAAGGATGGCGATCTTCCGACACAGTTTCACGCCATTGACCCCGCCCCGCGCGCCGACATCGCCAAATTGCCGATCACCATTGAACGCACCATCGTGCAAAAGGCCGATCCCTCCATTTTTGGAACGCTAACCGGCGCGGACTTTTTATCAATTGATTCAAGCCACATCCTGATGCCCGGTACGGATGTTGACCTGTTATTCTCATCGGTCATCCCGACGCTGCCAAGCGGGACGATCATTCATATCCACGACATCACCCTGCCCGATGACTATCCCAAAATCTGGCAATGGCGCGGCTATAACGAACAACAGGGTGTAGCGGCACTTCTGGCAGGCGGCGGTTTTGAAATCATGTGGTCAAGCACCTATGCCACCAGCCGCATGCGTGATGAGGTTGATCAATCCATCGCCAACGGTATTCACCTGCCCGAAGGCGCGCATGAAACCAGCCTGTGGCTGCGCAAAAAGTAATTCTTATGCCGGGTGTTTATGCCGGAAAACAAGGTCTGTCGGATCAGGCCGCTGTGCCGTCTGGTCCAATACGGCACCAAGGCGTTCCGCCAGCGCAATAGAGCGGTCATTTTCCGGATCAATATAGCTGACAAGCGTTGATAGCCCGCGCTCGGCGAAGGCCCAGTTGCGCAAGATTTGCGCAGCTTCGAATGCAATGCCTTTTCCCTCGGTGTCACCATAAACAAACCAGCCCAACTCATATTCTGGAAATAAAGGCCCAGAATTAATGCCAACCTGCCCGACACAACGACCTGATGACTTTTCATCAATCATCAATGCGCCAACACCAAACAAGTGCCACTGCGCAATGTCCTGACAAAACATTCCCCACGCGGCAGGATGGTCAAACGGCCCGCCCATATACTTTGATCGCCCGGTTCCCATCATGGTGCAATAAGAAGGCCAGTCATCCATGCACATGGATCGCAAAACAAGGCGCTGAGTTTCCAAACGAGGGGTTTCGAACATCATTGGAGATTAGTTCTTATAGGGGTCTGCGGCATCCCGCAGACCATCGCCAAGGAAATTGAACGCCAAAACCACGATCACCACAGGCACCACCGGCAACATCAGCCAGGGATATACCGCAACCGCATTGATATTCTGTGCCTCATTAAGTAATACGCCCCAACTGGTCACCGGTGCACGCAGACCAAGACCAAGGAAGCTCAGCGCCGTTTCACCAAGGATCATGTTGGGAATTGAAAGCGTCACGGATGCAATCAGGTGACTTGCAAAATTCGGCAACAGATGCCGGGCAATGATGCGTTTGGGCTTTGCCCCCATCAAGCGTGCGGCAAGGGCATAGTCTTCTTCACGCAGCGCCAGAAGTTTTGAACGCACCGCACGTGCAAGCCCGGTCCAGTCAATCAGTCCGAGAATGATGGTGATCCCGAAATAGATCAGGATCGGGCTCCAGGTTACGGGCAAGGCCGCCGACAACGCCATCCAAAGCGGGATTTCGGGTAATGAACGGATGACTTCAATGGCACGCTGTGCCGTGGCATCCACCCATCCCCCGTAATAGCCAGCCGCACCTCCAATCAGGATCCCCAGAAGGAAACTGACCGAAATCCCCACCAGTCCGATGGTCAACGACACGCGCGCGCCATACACCATGCGCGAAAACATGTCGCGTCCAAGCCGGTCCGTTCCAAAGAAGAACAATGTCCCGTCTTCCGATGGACAGACGAAATGGAAATCCATATCCACCATGCCCCAGAATTCATATTCATCCCCCGAACAGAAGAACCTGACAGGATCAACACGGTCCATATTGGTCGTATAGGTCGGCTTCAGCGTTTCCATATCCACCGAGAAATCCGTGCCATAGGTAAATGGCCCGACGAACTCGCCGTCATGAAACAGATGGATTGCCTGTGGCGGGTGATGGATGAATTCCGAATTGCGCGTTTCCTGCGCATAGGGGGCGATAAACTCGACGATGAACACCGAGGCATACATGATCGCCAGAATGATCAGAGAAAAATACGCCAGCCGGTGACGTTTAAGACGCCACCACATCAATTGCCATTGCGATGCCAGATAGTATTTTTCCTGTTCCGGCGTCAGAGCTTCGCGGTCCCAAGGATCAAAGGGCGCGGTATCAACAAAATGTTCGTTGCGCTTGTTGTCATCCGTCGTCATTTGGAGACACCTCCCTGCAAGCGAATGCGGGGATCAAGCCAGGCCAGCAATACGTCAGAAATGAACATGCCAACAACGGTCAGCAACGCCAGAAACATCAGGAACGACCCAGCCAGATACATGTCCTGACTTTGCAACGCGGCAAGCAACATCGGCCCGGTGGTTGGCAATGACATCACCACCGACACAAGGACCGAGCCCGACACCACCTGTGGCAGGATATTGCCAATATCGGCAATGAACGGGTTAAGCGCCATGCGCAGCGGATATTTGAACAGCACCTTGGTCGGTGAAAGGCCCTTGGCATGGGCGGTTACGACATATTGTTTGCCGAGTTCATCAAGCAGATTGGCACGCAACCGCCGGATCATCGATGCGGTCCCCGACGTGCCGATCACCACGACCGGCGCCCAAAGATGTTCGGCAACGGACATGATTTTGGCAAATGACCAGCCCTGATTGATGAATTCCGGATCCATCAGACCACCGATCGACGTCCCGAAGACCACATTGGCGTAATAAAGCAGGATCAGGGCAAACAGGAAGTTCGGCATTGCGAGGCCGAGGAAGCCCAAAAGGGTAAAACCATAATCGCCCCAGCTATATTGCCGTGTCGCGGAATAGATCCCGATCGGGAAACTTACGATATAGATGAAAATGACCGTGCTGAAATTCAGCACCATCGACAACCACAACCGGTCGCCGACCACGTCACTTACCGGAAGGTTATATTCAAACGAGAAGCCGAGATCACCGTGCAACAATCCCCACGCCCATTCGGCATATTGCACATAGATCGGTTGATCGAGCCCGTATTGCCGTTTGAGAAATTCGATCTTTGCCGGATCGACGGCCTCGCCCTGGGCCTGAAGTTCATTGAGATAGGTGCTCAGAAAATCCCCGGGCGGGAGCTGAATGATCACGAATACCAGCACACTGATCAGGATCAGTGTCGGTACCATTACAAAAAGCCGTCTTGCCAAAAAAGTCAGCATCGGCGAAATCGCTCCCCCGTGTCGTTTTGCGCCCTTCCCTCGTTGGCAACAAAACGTCTTGTTATCAGTATGTCAGGCTTATCTGTCCCACCAGAATGTGTCTGGACGATACATGCCAAAGAATGCACCCGGTTCCCAACTGTGAATGCCTTTTTCCGGCACGTTGCGCAGATCCTTGTCGACCACGACAGGCTGCGGCACGTTTCCGATCAGACCGATTGAAAACATGTTTTCCGAATTGATATCCAGAATACCCTGCCAGGCTTCCTTGCGGCCCTTTTCATTGCTGGACTGCCATTTATTGTAAAGGTCCATCAATTCCCGGGCAGCCGGCATGTCAGGTGCTTCGCCGGCCTCGCCGTTGGTTTGATAATACTGGCCCCATTTCGGCCATTGAAGGCTGTCTTGCTGTACCGGTACGAATTCGGACGGCACCGAGTTCGCGGTGGCAAGACCGTTATCAACACCGTTAAAGATCGACATGATCGTCTCGCCGCTATAGGCGCGGTTACGCAGGACTTCGCGTTGAAGTCCCTTGATATACATTTTAACGCCGATCTTGCGCCAGCTGTCACCGATCAGCTCAAGCATGTCGTCATGTTCGGGATTTTCGCCGGTGGTTTCGACGATGATTTCCATCGGACGCCCATCAGGCAGCAAACGGATGCCATCACCGTCACGCTTGTCCAGCCCCATTTCGTCCAGCAGGGCGTTTGCCGCCTTGACGTCGAATTTTATAAAGCTTTCGCGATATTCCGGCTTGAAAAGCGGGCTTTTGGGCAGAACCGTATTATTCGTCGGCTGCGCCAGACCAAAGAACAGAACGCGGTTGATTTCGGTCCGGTTGATGCCCAGCGAAAGCGCACGGCGGAACCGCACATCGCGAATGACATCGCGCCATACCGGGTCGCTACATGTCAGGTTGGGATAAAGCGCGGCATAGGCCCCCGCCCCGACATCCCACAAACGCACCTGATAGTTCTGTTTGGCTTCGGACTGTTTAAGGAACGTATAGTCCTTTAGCGACAGAATGCGGCTTTGCAAATCGACTTCACCGGCACCGACCTTTGCCGGGACCAGTTTGGAATTGGAAATATTGAAGATCATCCGGTCGATATAGGGCAACTGGTTCCCTTCGGGATCGACACGATGATAATACGGGTTGCGCACAAAAACGAACCGGTCGGACGGTTCCTCGGTCGTGATCAACCACGGTTCGAGGGACGGACGGTCGATATTTGAAAGTTTGTAGGGACGGTCCATGTCGGTATGCAACACCGCCCAGCTGCGCAGACCACGTTCCTGCACCAATGCGTCCAGTTCTGCCGCATCCCGGTATTTTTCGTGAAACTGCTTAAGATAATGGGCCGGACGGTAGATGAATGGCGGACGGGTCGCTGCCAACTCGGTCAGGAAGAACGGGTTGGGCCGCGACCAGCTGTAACGCACCGTGTATTCATCAATGACTTCAAAACTTGCCGGTTCATCGCCAACGAACAGGAAGCGTGGCGGGCCGACCGGGAACAATTCATCATTATTGACGATATCTTCCCAGTAATACCGGAAATCTTCGGCCGTAAAGGGCGCACCATCCGACCATTTGTGACCCTTGCGCAGATGGAGGGTGAAAACATTGCCCTCCTCGTTAACGTCAAGTGCCTCAAGAATATCGGGTTGCAGGTTCAGGTCCTGGTCATAGCCTACCAAGCGCGCATAGCCATAAACAACCGCCATGCGGATATCCTTGGACCGGCCCATGATGGTGACAAATTCACCGCCATATTTTCCGACTGTTTTGCCTTCGGCACCGAAATCAATGACATTGGGATGTTCAGGAAGCCGCTGCAACATTGGCGGCAAGGTGCCCTTGGCAACCGCGTCTTCGAAATACGGGATTTCTGCCTGTGCGCCGGTTGGCAACAAGCTGGTCCCGACAAGCCCCATCCCCATCATCAGACCACCGAACAGACGGCGGGCTGATACAGCTGAACTGGCACAAAGCTTGATCATATTGCGATCTCCGTGAAATCGGCACGTTCGGCACGCACAAAATGGTCTTCGGCAAATTGCATCATCTTGGGTGCACTGGTGTCATTGATCGTAAAGGGTGCAGGCCAGCGTGCCGGATCGGATGCCTTGCCATCAACGATTTTGTCGAAATCAAGCAAATGTTCCAGATCGGCAAACGGCACAGCATTGAGCAAGGCCTGCGTATAGGGATGCAACGGATTACGGAACAACTGTTCGCGTGGTGCGGATTCAACAATTCGCCCGGCACACATCACCGCAATCCGGTCCGCGATATAATCGACAACCGCAAGGTTATGCGAAATAAACAGATACGTCAGATTAAGGTCGCGCTGCAAATCTTTCAAAAGATTAAGAATTTGCGCCTGAACCGATACATCAAGTGCGGATGTCGGCTCATCAAAAATCAACAGATCGGGTTTAAGGCTCAGCGCGCGGGCAATGCCGATGCGCTGGCGCTGTCCGCCGGAAAAACTGTGCGGATACCGGCTTAGAAAGCGTGGATCAAGCCCGACCAGATCCATCAGTTCAAGGACCATATTCTTGCGATATTCCGCATCGCCCACCCCGTGGATCAACATCGGTTCGGTAATGATATCCTGAACCGTCATGCGTGGATTAAGGGACCCGAACGGATCCTGAAACACGAATTGTATCCGTTTGCGATACGGGTTGAGCTGATCTTCATCAAGTCCGGTCAATTCGGTCATCTGGCCGCTTTCACCGCGGAAAAGAATGGACCCTTCGTCCGGGTCCATTGCCCGCATGATCAGCTTCGAGAGCGTTGTCTTCCCACAGCCGCTTTCACCGACCAGCCCGACACATTCCCCGCGATTGACCGTCAGCGACACATCCGCAACAGCCGGGATCAGCCGTTGTTCGGATTTGATCCAGTTGCCCTTGCGCGTGGTGAAGCTTTTGCTGAGATGGCGGACCGAGAGAACCGGTTCGCTTGCCATCGCCGGATGCAGGGCCAGTGACGGCGGAACATCGGATGTATCACACGCACTTTCTTGCTGGCTGCTTTCGGCAAGCAGACTGCCAGTTTTCGGTTTGATTTCACGAAGCGGACGCAACCGTTCATCCGGCCCCATATCAAAATGCGGAACAGCCGCCAGAAGCGATTGCGTATAGGCATGCCCCGGATTGATAAAGACATCATCGGTTTTGCCGGATTCAACAACGCGGCCGTCATAGACCACTACCATGCGTTCCGCCATGTTTGCGACCACGCCAAGATCATGGGTGATCAGCAAAACCGACATTTGCAGTTCTTTTTGCACATCCTTGATCAGTCGCAGAATTTGCGCCTGGATCGTGACATCAAGGGCGGTTGTCGGTTCATCGGCAACCAGAAGTGCAGGACGGCACACCATGGCCATGGCAATCATCGCGCGTTGGCGCAAACCACCCGACAGTTCGAACGGATATGTTTTCAAGGCCCGCTTGGGATGGGGAAAGCCGATCAGTGTCAGCATTTCAACAGCAAGTTCTCTGGCCTCTGCCCGGTCGACCTTGCGATGCAGGCGCACGGCCTCGCAGATCTGGTCACCAATGGTATGCAATGGTGACAGCGAACTCATCGGTTCCTGAAAAATCATGGAAATACGGCCACCGCGGATCGCGCGCATTTCTGCGCCCGAACGATCAAGCATGGCAAGATCAACCCGTGTCCCCGGCTTTTTCGGGTCGGCAAAGATGATTGATCCTTTGGTGATCTGCGCTGTTTTGGGCAGCAGTCCCATAATGGCCTGGGAGATCGTGCTTTTGCCCGAACCGGATTCCCCGACCAAAGCGACAGTTTCTTGCGCACCGATGCGAAAGCTAACGTTTTCGACGGCCTTGACGCGCATATGCGGCAAGACAAACTCAACTTTCAGATCCTTGATACGCAGAATGTCAGTCATGTTCGTTTGGCACCACCACTTGTACGCTCGGCTGCGGCGGCCTGAACCAGTGTTTCGGCCTCATCCATGCGCATCAGGTTTGTTCTTGTCACATCATCGACCAGAAGTTGGTTATCTTTCGCCCAATCCCGTGAAATTTCAAGCAGATCATCAAAACCGTCCAGTGTTGATTCTGCGACAATTTTGGTTTCACCGGCCTGAAGGGTCAGTTCAAACCAGCCTTTGTTGCCATCGCGCTTGGTACTGAAATAACGCAGACGGAATTTCGAAAGTTCCGGCCAGGCAAAAGCGGTCCCGCCCCGAAGGCTTGAAAGACGAATGCCATATTCCGAAACAAACAGCTTTGACTGGAACCGGATCAATGTTCGCGCAAAATAGAACACGAACAACAATGCCAGCCCGGCCGCCGTCCACTGAATGATTTCAAGCATATCAGGGATCAGCGCGATCACACCGCAAATCAGCAAACCGACAATCGATTTCGCCAGATCCGGTGCCATCAGCTTGGGTGGATAGGACATCATCTGAACGTCGCTGTCACCGACACCCGCCGGTTTGACAGGATCGGCATTCGGGGCCGCTTCTGGCGCGTCCACCGGTTCCGCTTCGATATGATTTCTGGGCCTTATTGCCATGGAAATACTCCAGGAATTCTAAGCCAGCTCAATGCTGAATGCTCCATTGAAAACAAATTATCGAGAAACTTCGTGGTGGCGCGATCATGGACAAGATGGTGGGTCAGAATGCCGGTTGGCTCGGCCTTGTCGACCTGCCCTGTTCGCCGGGCCGCCAGATGCGACACCATGGCGCCAAGGGCAGCGTCTTCGCCGACAAATCCGCGCGACCCGCGCCAGTCAATGACATCGACATGGGTATTTACCTGTATCAGGCCCTTGTCAGGTTCGGCAACTTTGCGCGGGTTAAAGGTGCTAAGCCCACAAAACCCAAGTGAATGCAGCACGGCCACAACATCATCTGCAATGCGGTTCCATGGCGGCACCATTACCGGCAGGAAACGGTTTCCGAACCGCGATTCCAGCACATGAACCCCCTGTCGCAAGTCCGCAACCACCGCACCGATATCGCGAACATCATCGAGTTCCTGTTTCTTGCGACCTTCGGGCATGTGGTTCTGATGGGACCAGCCATGCTGCAAAACGCGGGTATCAAGTGTTTCGGCCAGCCGTTCAACCAGATCATCCTGCAGGTTGGCGGGGATGACCGCCAGTGCCAAGGGCACCTTGTAATTCTGTTCAAACGAAAGAAGGGTTTCGAGTTCCGGGGTCACGGTCACGGCATCATCATCGCGCCACCAAGCCGTGGCGACACGCCCTGCGGCCTGCCACAGATCAAGCTCCGTGCGCAAATGATCCCAACTGCTCATACCTGCCCCTTAATCATCCCTGCGATAATTGCCGCAGTTTTTTGCGCGCCATCCAGGGCAATTTTGACATTTGCCGGCTGGCTGGCGCGATCTATGTATTTTGCCAATGATTGCGCAGACAGGCCATCAAGATCAAGCAGGGAAATAACCCCTTCTTTTGAAAGAATTTCTGCGCGCTCTGTCTGTTCGCTTTCAACGCCATCTGCAAACGGCACCATAACAGCCGGTGTCGCCGTCGACAGCACATCCATCAGCGTATTATATCCGGCTTGTGACACCGATACAGCGGCCCTTGCCATCCGTTCGCGAAAATCAGGCAGGAACCGATGAAGTTCGACCCCGTCGGGCAACGTTGACGCAATCTTGTCAAACCGGTCGGGCGGGAAATGCGGTCCGGCAACGATATCCCATTTCGCCTGCCCGAAGGCCCCGGAATACTGGCGGGCAGCAATGGCAAGTTCAATCAGCTCCGCGCCAACCGCACCGCCGCCGGCAGATACCAGAACACCCGAGCGTGGTGCAGTGGTCTTTATACCGGGATCGGCTGCGACGTATCCGGTATGCGTGATCAAATCGGCAATCTGGTCGGCACATTCAAAGCTGTGTGCGAAATCAAACACGTTCGGATCACCATGCACCAGCACCCTTGCCAGGTACTTTTTGGCGATGGTTGCCATCCACTGCGTTTTTGCCGGGTCCTTTTTGCGGACCAGAAGATCACGCACGGAACAGACAACCGGAATGCCCGCGGCCTTTGCGGCCTCGAATAACGGGATCAGTTCAAATCGAAATGCCCGGCGTCCAAACGGGAACATCTCGACCAATAGCAGCTTGGGTCTGGCATCGACAAACGCCGTCAGCAATTCGGCCTTGCGCGTTTCTTTCCAGTCATCGGCAAGACGATTGCCCTTCGGATCGACAAGGGTTGAAAAGCTGCTGTCCGCTGTTTTGCATGGCGATAGCTGCATAACCTGATCTGCTGCAAAATCAAGTCCGGCATCGGGCACCCCGCCACTTGCGACCATAACCGAAAGCCCGCGGTCACGGATCGCACGGTTGATCAGGGCCATCCGGCGAACGTGGCCAATCCCCAAAAGATGCTGCACATAGACAAAAACGTCCGCCATCAGGTTTCCTTTGTTCGCGCGACCAGGGGCGCATTCAGATTGCAGAGCGAAAACCCGTCACGATCCGACCAGTCAAAAACATGAAGGCAATCCCAATCGAGCTTGTCCGGGCATTTCCCCATCATGTTCCACGGCTTGGCCGCGGCATAAACCGCGCGAATAACCCCCTTGTGGGTCACGGCACCAAAGACCGTATCTGAACCGGCTTTCAGGAAGTCTTCCACGCGCCTGACGACGTCCCGCGGACTTTCGCCCCCTTCGGGCCGGAAGTCCCAGCCGCGGTCTTCATTATCCCGCATGGCATCACCAAGTTCGGTTCGCAAATCGGCCAGTTTGCGCCCTTCCCATGATCCCCAGTTCATTTCGATCAGCGACGGCGCGATATCGACCGTTTTGATGCCCAGTGCATCGGCCGTTTCACGCGTGCGTTTCAACGGTGTGCAATACCATGGAACATTTTCCCAAACCGCGGGCAAGGCTTTTTGCTGATAGGCTGCGACTGTTTCGGGGCGAAGCGATATGTCGGAATGGCCCTGAATACGTTTTTGGGCATTCCAGTCCGTAACCCCGTGACGCAGCAACGCGAACCGAACCGTTTTCATGCGCCGTCCTTTCCCGGGACCTGCGTCGCATGATCACCAACAATCGCGCGCAATGTCGTGCCCAGAATGTCCGATGCGGCAGAAACTGTGTGATGTTGTATTACCTTTGATGCCCCGGCCGCCCCAAAGGACCGCAGGGCCGATATGTCCGTGCCAAGACATTGCGCAAGCCGATCGGTAAAGGCATCTTCGTCCCCCGCCGGAACCAGCCAGCCGGTCACACCATTGGAAACGATCCCCGAAACACCCCCGGCATCCCCGGCCAGCACGGGCAACCCTGCAGCTTGTGCTTCGAGCATAGCCATCCCGAAAGCCTCGTTAATTGCCGGCCAGACAAAAAGATCGGATTGCCCCAGAATGTCGCGTGTCTGATCAGGCACACACAGGCCAGCCAGCGTGACATGGTTTTGGGTAATGCCTGCATGGTCAAACATCGCCTCGACCCGGTCGCGGGCCGGGCCATCCCCGATCACGGTCAGGTGCCAGTTCCCTATTCCATCACGCAACAACCGCCCCAATGATCGCGCAAGGAGATCAAATGATCTAAGCTTGTCGCCATCGCGCATCATCGCTGTGGTGACAAGACGAATACAGGCGGGATCAACCGATGGGCGGTGGGAAATCTGCCAGTTTTCAACATGGGTAAACGGGGCAATGAAATGCAGGGCCTCGTCGGGGCAAATATCGCGCAAGCAAACCATGTCTGAACGGTTAAGCGAAAAGACCGCGCGACTATGGCGCAACGCGGTTTCAACCGCCGCATGACTTTGCGCCCAGGGACCACCAGCACGTTTGGGTGCAAAGGATGCCTCGGCCACGACATAGGGAATATCAAGGGCACTGGCGACAATCGGCCCGACCCAGTCCGGGGCCTTGTAATACAGATGATAGGTAAACCAGATATCGGGACGCGGGCGAAAGCCAGATTGATATTGGCGTAACAGGCGCCCGGCCAGTTTCGTACCAAGTTCGGCAAGCCGGGCCTGTTTCAGAACACTGCCATCCGCTACCCGGCTGCGCAGTCGCGCCGCAATATCGACATTCATGTCCGCATCGCGCAGCGCATCACATAACAGGCGCGCCAAAAGCCGATCACCCGACGGGACCGGATGGTCAACTGGTTTCAGCGGTGCATAAAAGGCAACCTGCAAACGCGTGCCTCCTACTGGGCGGCGGGTTGATGAATGTCCGAATTCGGGGAACCGTCACCGGCAAGCGGATCTGAAACACCGAAACGATGCGCCAGATCTTTCATGCCGCGATAAAATGAAAAGTCGCGGCGCACAATTTCATTGCCCTTGCGCCCCATGGCATCACGCATCGCCGGATCGGTAATGACGATTTGCAGGGCATCTGCCAGGGCATCGGGATTGCGTTGCGGAACAAGTTTTCCATTCACCCCGTCAACAAGCAGTTCCGGAATGGCCGAAATTGCCGTCGACACCGCGGCAAGGCCGCAAAGCTGGGCTTCCATCAGAACGTTGGGCAAGCCGTCCCGATCACCATCCTGTTCAATGCGGCTGGCCAGCACGAAAAGGTCCGATGACTGACAGGCCGCGATGACTTCTTTCTGATCGCGCGGACCACGCCAGTCACATTTCGCCGCAATGCCAAGTTCTGAGGCCAGCTGTTTATATTTGCTGTCACTGCCACCGCCGATATGAACAAACCGCCAATGCAAGCCGTCTGGCAATTTTGCCAGCGCACGCAAAAGATCGTCATATCCCTTTTTGCCAACCAGACGGCCGACCGACAGTATGGTCACCGGGTTTTCCGGATCACTGCCATCACGCATCGGCCGGTTTGGCAATTCTTCGGGGAAGCGCGAAAAATCAAGCCCATGATAAAGCAGGTTCACCTTGTCCGGGTCTTCGGCAAGCCTGCGCAGGTAATCAACATTGGCCTTGGTACAGGTCACCAGCCAATCCATATCGCGCAGCTTTTCGCGCATGTCCCAGTCTTCACTGGTATAGATGTCCTTGGCGTGTGCCGAACACGACCATGGCAAACCACGCATGATCGCGCAATAACGGGCCACCGATGCGGGGGTATGCAGGAAATGCGCATAAATGCGCGTCACATCATCAGGCAGCTCGGCCGCCATGACCAATGCCTGTGCGAACCGCCGTGCGCGGTTGGACGTCCGATCACGACGGTAATCCTGCCACCAGATATTGAAAGCTCGGCGATATCCCGGAAGTTTGCGGGCCTTTAACCAGGTACGCAAAACACGCATCGGTTCCTGATAAACATATTCCGGAAGGTAATCGACAGCCCCGGTGATCCGGTCATTGATCGGATGGCGTTTTTTGTCGGTCGGATGACGCAATGAAACGATGCGATACGGAATACCGGCCTGCTGAATGCCAAGAATTTCCTGCGCAATAAAGGTTTCCGACAATCGCGGATATCCCTTCACCACGATTGCAAGATTGTCGCGTGTCATCAATTTTGTTCCCGGAAATGCTTATTCGGCGGCCATTTGCGGCGGAAGCCAGCGATCGACAAGGTCCCCGACCCGATCAAGCCCGCCCATAAGGTTGGGTACCGTGACGTGGGACGGTTTGGGCTGATGGATCAGTCCGTGAAGGGCATCGGCCATTTCACGCGGATCGCGCCCACCATCTTCGGTCAGCATCTTGACCAGTCCGAGCTTTTCGGCGGCTGATGCGCGGACATATTGTTCCAGACGCGGCACTGTGCGCGGCACGATAACCGCGGGCTTGTCAAAGGACAGGATTTCGCAAAATGTGTTGTAACCGCCCATGGCAATGACACCGGCCGATTTGTCCATCAGCATTTCGACATTGGCATCAAAGGTAATGACCGAAAGCTTTTCAATCTTTTCGGCACGCTCCATGAAGGCCTTTTGTTCTGCGGGCGCCATGAATGGTCCCAGAACAACAAGGGATGGAACAGCAATCGTCGGGTCGGTTTCATAGGCACTGATCACCCAGTCCACCAGATTGACACCATCCCCGCCACCACCGGTGGTTACCAGGTAATAGGGTTCTTCAAGACCAAGCGCACCATGTTCCGGGGTCGGGCGGCGTGTTGCTGTACGCGGCAGATATCCGGTATAGGCCATCTTGTTTTCAACACCCGGCGGCAAATCAATCCCTTCGAGCGGATTACAGATTTCCTGCAAACCATAGACCCAGATTTCGTCGTACAGATCAGCCAGCGCCGGAACACATTGTTTGCGATCCCATTCTTCGCGCAGATTGGCCGGATCATCCATCACATCACGCAAGCCCATCACCAGACGGGTCCGGCGATGACGCAACATCTTAAGCGTCGATTCCACTTCACCACGAAGACCAAGCGGTTCCTTGTCGACGATGAAAATGTCGGGATTGAAGACATCGGCCGTGTGCTGAATGATCGATTCACGCATCGCAAGGATCTGATCAACGTCGATATTCAGATTAAGGGACGTATATTCCCCGTTCGACAGTTTGATCACGCCGGGAATACGGACAAAGTCGACTCGCGAACGGAATTCGAAACTGCCAATGATCGGTGACCCGGACAGGATAAGAACAGAAACATCATCACGACGTGACACAAGCGCATGCGCAATTGTGCGGCAACGGCGCAGATGGCCGAGCCCAAACGTATCATGACTGTAAATTAGAACCCGATACCCGGAGTTCCCCACGATAGACATATACCCGCCCGTCTGCGTAGTGATCCTTAATATCCTGTCTCCCCACCTCACAGGGTGACAGGATATCTCTTATTGGCAAGCAAATCCGTTTGTACAAATCCGGTTTGCCATTTTGTTTTCCCAGCTAATTGCTCTCACACTGACCCAATATCGCGCAAGACTTTTTCGAGCAGCTTCTGCCTTTCGGCTGGTGTGCCGAGTGACTGCAACTTCTCGGAAAGCGCGGTGATGGTCCCGGCATACATGTTATGCCAGTCATCACGCGACAGTTCTTCACCCGAAAGTCTCGGCTTGTGCTGAACCACATGCAAGGTGCCCTTTTGCAAGGTCACTGTTTCATCAAGCATGGGCAGGGATATCTTTTCGACAGGTATGTCATGGGCAATAAGCGCTTGTTGGAAGGCAGTTCGTGCGCCCTCTTCACCATGGGTAAGGAAAATGCGCTTGGCCACAGGTAGTCTGTCTTTGGTCCAGCGCAAGAGCATGTCCTGATCGGCGTGACCGGAATAGACATCAAGCGTGCGAATTCGGGCATGGACCTCGATCTCGTCGCCATGAATGCGGACATGTTTCGCCCCCTTCTGCAAGACACGTCCGAATGATCCCGAGGCCTGGAAGCCGACCAGCAAGACGGTGCAGTTGGCCCGCCACAGATTGTTTTTCAAATGATAGCGAATGCGACCCGCATCACACATGCCGCTTGCCGACAAAATGATCGCACCGCTGGTCACCCGAGCCAGTTGTTTGCTGGCTTCAACATCGGGAACCATATGGAATTTCGGATGTTCAAGAGCACGCGCATCCTCGTGACTGAGATGACGGGCAAAAACGTCTGTCGCATGTTGAGCAAGTGGGCTGTCGACAAAGACATTTGCCTCGGGCAAGTGCCCGCGATTGAACAGATGCGCAAGATCGACCAGCAATTCCTGGGTTCTGGCGACGGCAAAGCTTGGAATGACAAGGTTGCCACCGGCATTCAGCGCATCACGAACTTCCTTGCCCAACATGGCGCGGCGTTCATCATCACTGACATTCGGGCGATTGCGATCACCATAGGTCGTCTCGACAAACAGATAGTCAAGATCAGACGGTCCTTCGGGTGCCTCGTTAAACACGGCTTCGCCAGTACCGATATCGCCCGAAAACAGAATGCGGGTCGGTTTGGTTTCCTTGCCAACCGGTGCGACTTCAACCTCGATCGAGGCCGAGCCCAGCAGATGCCCGGCATCCCAATAGCGGGCGCGAACACCGTCGATGACATCAATCCATTCGTGATATTCGACGGGTTTGAGCCGTTGCAAGGTTTGTTCGGCATCCTTGCGGGTATAGATCGGGGTTACTTCCGGACGTCCACGGCGCGCATTGCGGCGGTTAAGGCGTTCGACTTCGCTTTCCTGAATATACCCGGAATCTGGCAACATATAGGTCAGAAGATCACAGGTTGGCTCCGTCGCCAGGATGTGATTTTCAAAGCCTGCCTTGACCAGTTTCGGCAACAATCCGGAATGATCGATATGGGCGTGGGTCAACAAAACGGCTGAAATATCAGACGCCTTGAACGGAAACGGGCCATAGTTCAGTTCGCGGACAGTTTTGCTGCCCTGGAACATGCCGCAATCAACAAGAAACTGACCATGGTCGGTCTGCAATAAATAACACGAGCCGGTCACACCGCCAGCGGCACCACAAAACGTAACTGATACGGTCATTCCCGTTCCTCCTGCACGTCAACAAGGCTGCAAGGATTCAGGAATAAACCTGTCATTGCAATGATATGGATCACTTATTGGACGCTTTATTGCAAACCACGCAGCGGCAGATACAAAACCTGATCGCCCTTGGACAGCTTGCCGCAATTTTCAGGGATTTCAATCAGGCCTTCTGCCCACACCATGGATGATAGCATCCCCGAACTGGTCGAAGAAAAGGCGACCGCTTCGAATTCACCGTCATCCGTCTGTATCAGTCTCGCACGCAGCCATTCACGACGTCCGGTCCCACGCTGAAAATCAAAACCGGCACGAACCGGAATGCGCACAGGCTCGCTCCAAGACCGTTCAGCCCCCATCATATGACGAAGCAGTGGCAAAACATACAGCAGACCGGACACCAGCACCGAAACAGGATTGCCCGGCAATCCGATAATCAGGCATTTGCCAATCCGGCCACGCATCAACGGCTTTCCCGGTTTGATGGCAAGCTTCCAGGCCGTGATTTCACCAAGTTTGTCGACAACCGGTTTCAGCAAGTCCGCCTTGCCTACAGACACCCCGCCCGATGTCATCACAACATCATGATTTTGGGCAGCGTCCCCTATTGCGGTGGCAAGCACGTCGAAATCATCCGCAAGCAGGCCAAGATCGGTGACCTGACATCCGATGTCGCGCAACATGCCGATCATCGCAAACCGGTTGGAATCATAAATCCCCCCGGGCGGAAGCGGATCCCCCGGTTTTGCCAATTCATCCCCGGTTGAAAAGACCGCAACACGAAGCGGACGGGCGACTTTCAGACCGGCACGCCCCTGCCCGGCGGCAATCGCGATATCCTGTGGGCGCAAGACCATGCCGGCACGCAGAACAACATCACCTTTTTTGATATCTTCACCCGCCCAGCGGATGTTCTGATGACGCCGGGTCCGGGCAATCACGTCACCGGCAATTTCGATGCCGGTTTCATCCTGATCGGCGATGGCGTTTTCCTGGATAATGACGCAGTCTGCCCCATCGGGAATGGCGGCCCCGGTGGCAATCCGGATGGCCGTTCCTTCTGGTACGGTGCCCGAATACGGATGTCCGGCCAATGACGTCCCGACAACGGGCATCGTTCCATCAACCGTCGCCAAATCGGCAAAGCGCACGGCATATCCATCCATGGCCGAATTATCGACCGATGGCACAGAAAAACCGGCCATCACATCTTCGCGCAGGACGGCACCATAACAGTCCGTCAGGGGGCGTTCTTCGATATGTTGTGCTACCGGCACCTCGGAAAATGCGATTTCAAGCGCATCGGAAAGCAGTGTCAGTCCGGGTTTGATATTTTGCATCTTGGTTACCTGCCCGCGTTGACGTGATTTGGATTTCAGGACTCGCCACCATGGCCCGGGCGGGATTTTGAAATGGCACGGCTTAGCATGATCACCGGCACCACACCGACAAGAACAATGGTTAGCGCACCAAGGGCGGCCTGTTCGATCATCTCGTCCTTGGCAAACTGATAGACATGGGTTGCCAATGTATCAAAATTGAACGGGCGCAAAATCAATGTTGCCGGTAGTTCTTTCATGCCATCGACAAACACCAGTACGGATGCCGCCAGAATTCCGCCCCGCACCATCGGAAAGTGAATGCGTTTAAGCGTTCCCCAGGGACTTTCGCCAAGGGTCCTCGCCGCGTCATCCATGCTTGGCCGGACCTTGCCCAAGGCAGCTTCGATCGAACCATACGACACCGCCATGAACCGCACCGCATAGGCAAAAACAAGCGCAAACACCGTCCCGCTCAGCAACAAGCCAGTCGAAATCCCGAACGTGTCGCGCATGACCGCATCCAGCGCATTGTCAAATCGCGCAAACGGGATCAGAACCCCGATCGCCAGAACTGCGCCAGGCACGGCATAGCCCACAGATGACAACCGCACGAAGAATTTCAGGAACGGTTGCGGGAATAACCGCAACGCATAGGCCATGAACAATGCACATCCAACCGCCAACGCCGTGGCAAGCCCCGATACCAGCAGACTGTTACCGGCAAATTCAAAGAAATCTGCCGTCCAGCTTTGATCAAAATAGCCGACCGAATAATAAATCAGCACCATCGACGGGACGACAAAGCCCAGCACAATCGGCAAAATGCAGATTGCCAGCGCCCCGGTTTTTGCCATCGGCCCAAGATCATAGCCCGGCAGTTCCTGATACCGGTTGGTTGTATCGTGGAAGCGCTGGCGACGGCGCGAATAACGTTCAATCACCAAAAGCGCAATAACCACCGCCAGCATCGTCAGCGCAATCTGGGCGGCACCGCCCGCATTGCCCATGCCAAGCCATACGTTAAACACCCCGGCGGTCAGAGTATGCACCGCAAAGAAATCAATGGTGCCGAAATCGTTCAGCGTTTCCATCAGCGCAATGACAACACCGACAACAATCGCCGGGCGTGCCAATGGCAATGCAACGGTGACAAAGGAGCTCCATGCGCTGCGGCCAAGAACGCGGGCTGCTTCGATCACGCAGATTGACTGCGCCAGAAACGCCGCGCGGGCGAGCATGTAAACATAGGGATAAAGTGTCAGACTAAGAACAAGGATCGCCCCGCCCTTGGTACGAATATCGGGGAACCAGTAATCTGCCGCTGATGACCAGCCAAAAATATCGCGCAACAACCGCTGCACCGGCCCGGCATATTCCAGCAGATCCGTATAGACATACGCAACGATATAGGCCGGCACCGCCATCGGCAGAAGCATGGCCCACTCAAAGAACCGCTTGCCCGGAAGTTTGCACATCGTGACAACCCAGGCCGATGAAACGCCAAGTAATGTCACACCAACGCCGACACCAAGCATCAGTACGGCCGTGTTTTTGACATAACGCGGCAACATGGTCGATGCCAGATGCGGCCAGATATTCTCTGTCGGGAAGAATGCCAGATAGGCCACGGCGATAATCGGGGCTGCCACCATCATCGCAATGACAAAGGCCCCGATCAGCCAGACAGCCGATTGTCCGCGCGGCAACCAGCGCATGGCAGGATTGCCGCTGGGCGTACGCATCGGATCAAACGTTTCAGTAACTGCGGCGGGACGGATATCCTCGTCCTTTGGCGTGTGGCATGCGTTGTTCAAGGCAGTTTCCGTCTCAGTCGTCAAAGGCCACTTCATCAAGAAGCTGTTTCGCCAAATCCTGATAGCCTGCAATGACGGTTAAAGGCAAATGTTCAGAGGTGAATTCACCCCATGAACGCAACATTTCCGGCCAGACGATCCCGACCGGATATTCAAAATTGACCGCGGCATAAACGTGCTGGATTTCGTTGCTCGACATGAATTCGATCAGTTTCAGCGCATTTTCACGGTTCGGGGCCCGCTTCATCAATACCACACCGGTGATATTGACGTGGGTGCCAGTGGATTTCTGATTGGGAAAGACGATTTGGACCCTGCTGGCATCCTTGCGCGTGGCCGGATCATCCAGCATTTTTCCGTAGTAATAGGAATTTGCAATCGCGACACTGCATTCCCCGCGTGCGACCGCCGCAATCTGATCGGCATCGCCGCCCTGGGGTTTGCGCGCCAGATTGCCCTTAACATAGCGCAGCCAGTTTCGGGTATATTCCGGCCCGTGATGCGCAAGCATCGATGCCACAAGGCCGGTATTATAAACATGATATCCCGACCGGATGCAGATCTTGCCACGCCACTGCGGATTGGCCAGTTCCTCGTAACTTTCGATTTGCATCTGGTTTCCGGCCTGACGCGGGGTGACCAATACCCGTGCCCGCGATGTCAGCCCGACCCAAAGATTGTTGGTATCGCGATATGTCGTGGGAATGTTTTCATCCACGATTGGCGATGTGATCGGTGATGCGATATCGGCATTTGCCGCCTCGACCAGGCGCCCGACATTCACAGCAATCAGGATATCGGCCCGGGTTGATTCATGTTCGCGTCGAATTCGGTCGACCAAATCTGTTTGGGAATACAGGACGTTAACGCGAATTCCTGTTGCTTTGGTAAAGCGATCAAAGACAGGCTGAATGAATTGCGGCTGGCGTTCGGTGTAAACATTGACTTCATTGCCGGCCTGCGCGGATGTGCCCATTCCCAACGCCAGCAGACATCCGAAAATCATCCTTTGAACGTAACTGCCCGCCATCAACCCGCGCCATGTTCCCCAACCACATCAATCTGGACATAGTTGCCCAATGTGTCCGGGAAATCAATTCAGACAAATCAATTATACCAACCAGCTCGCCGCCCCTATCCGGAAGACAGGGGCGTTATGGCGTGATGAATTTATTCGTTGAAGCCGACTTCATCGATCAGACGAATGGCCGCCCCACGATTTTCGGCGATCTTGTTCAAAGACAGTTCATCATGGGTAAAGGTGCCCCAGGACCGCACCATTTCCGACCATGCCACACCCGGCTTCACCGGGTATTCGAAATTGACGTCGGCATACATGTGCTGGGCTTCATCGCCTGACAGGAACTCGACCAGCTTGATGGCGTTTTCCTTGTTCGGGGCATGTTTCATGAGGGCGACACCCGAAATATTGACATGCGTACCCCGGTCACCCTGGTTCGGGAAGACAATGCGCACCTGTTTTGCTGCCGGGGCCTTGTTCGGGTCATCCAGCATCTTGCCGTAATAATAGGAATTGCCGATCGCCAGATCACATACGCCCTGCGAGACGGCCTCGATCTGGTCGATATCGGCACCCTGGGGCTTACGCGCCAGATTTTCCTTCACCGATGTCAGCCAGGTTTTCGTATATTCTTCGCCGTGATGGGCAATCATCGATGCGATCAGCGCGATGTTATAAACATGCATGCCCGACCGCACACATATCCGGCCTTTCCATTTCGGATCGGCCAGTTCCTCATAGGTGGAAATCGCATCCGGTGCGACACGGTCAAGGGATGTGTAAAGCACACGCGCACGGGTCGTCAGACCGACCCACAATTCGTTTTCATCGCGAAACTGGTCCGGGATGTTTGCTTCGAGCACGTCACTTGTCAGCGGCTGGGCGATATCGGCATCAACGGCATCCTGAATACGACCGATATCAACCGTCAAAAGCAGGTCGGCAGGACTGTTGCGCCCTTCATGCTTGATCCGTTCAACCAGACCGCTTTGCGAAAACAGCGTATTGACCCGGATACCGGTTTCTTCGGTGAAACGCTTGAACATCGGTTCGATCAGGAATGGCTGTCGTAACGAATAGACATTCACTTCTTCTGCTGCATTGGCGCCCTGAACCATCGAAAGTCCCATTGCCGCCGCGACCAGACCATAGACCGTTTTGCGCAGAAAAATCATGAATGCCTCTTGTGGATGTGCTGTGCGAACAAACAGCAATTAGGAATGATTTGTATTCGCCGTCGGCGAAATTAAAGGCCAGAGCCCGGTTCTTGCAAGCCCGAAAGCACAGATTTTCGATGTTAAAGGGCAGACATGCGGACAAATGCGGCTTTTTGGCCATCCTAACCACAAATATGAAAAAGGGATGGCAATGTGCCATCCCTTCGAAAATTCTGCTTTCAGAAGCAGCGGTCTATTCGTTGTAGCCGACCGTATCGACCAGTTTGATCGCATCCGGGCTAAGACGTGCAATGTCGGAAAGCGGCAGTTCGTCAGCCTTGAAGGTGCCCCAGGATTTGACGTTCTCGGCCCATTCGACACCCGGCTTGACGGGGTATTCGTAGTTGACCTCTGCATAGATTTGCTGAGCAACATCGCCGGTCAGGAATTCCATCAGCTTCACGGCGTTTTCGCGGTTCGGGCCATCCTTGATCAGGCTCATGCCCGAGATGTTCATCGACATGCCACGATCTGCCTGGTTCGGGAAGACGATATTGACCGACTCTGCCCACGGGCGCTGCTCTTCGTTGTCGAGCATCTTGCCATAGTAATAGGTATTGCCGATCGCGACGTCACAAACGCCTTCCTTGATCGCCTTTACCTGGGCGCGGTCATTGCCCTGCGGCTTGCGGGCAAGGTTGTTTTTCAAACCTTCGAGCCATTCTTTGGCTTTTTCTTCGCCATGAACAGCAATCATCGACGCAAACAGCGCAACGTTATAAACATGCGTGCCGGAACGGGTGCAGATTTTGCCTTCCCATTTCGGGTCTGCCAGATCTTCGTAAGAGGTGATTTCACCTTCGGCCACGCGGTCCTTGGACGCATAGATCGCACGACCACGCTGGGTCAGCGCAAACCAGTGACCTTCAGGATCACGCAGATGCGCCGGGATGTTGCCATTGATGACATCATTGGAAACGGCTTCGGTTACGCCGGCATCAACGGCCTGCTGGATGCGGCTGATATCGACCGTCATCAGAATGTCGGCCGGGCTGTTCGCCCCTTCCTGCTTGATACGTTCGACCAGACCTTTTTCCGCAAAGATCACATTGACCTTAACGCCCGTCTGTTCGGTGAATTTTTCAAACAGCGGCTCGACCAGGAATTCCTGGCGAAGGGAATAAACATTCACTTCCTGTGCGCTGGCAATGGCTGCTGCAAAGGTGGTCGCACCGAATACGGCACCACCGATCAATTTCCTGATTTCCATCTGAACGATCCCTATTGAACGTGATTACGTCTCAACTCCCATGAAATTGCAATTAATTTGCAACCGCGCTTGCAATTAAGAGCAATCCGCCATCATTTCAATAAGGTTTCATCTTAAGGCCGCCCGCAGTGTGATTCACATCACTCCATAGCACCCCGCATTGAAAGAATGCTTGAACTCCTAGAGAACGTTGAACGACCCGCCGCTTGAGGCACGCCATGCATCCAAAAATTCCTGATAGGCGGGAATGTCCCCTGCCCGTTCTTCAAGCCAGCCAACTGTCAGATTGATCGCGTGATTATATCCGTCATGATCGGTCAGCCCGGTATGCAAGGCATGGCGCAGATACAGCAAATAGGTATTGAGCACATCTGTTTCACAATAACGGCGAATGCCATCGATCTCGCCATTGTCAAACATGTCCGAGACCTTGCTGCCATCAACACCGGTCTTGCCCGGCAAATCCAGTGCGGCACAGACTTCATTCATCTTGGTACGGGCTGATGCACCGTAATCAGACAGCACTTCGGCAAGGTCACAATGCCAGTTCGGCGCATAACGGGATGTGTAGTTTTCCCATTTGTTCGATGCCTGATGCAGCCAGCGCGCCGTAACGCCATGCTTCATCGCGCGGTATTTCAGAACCGGTAAATCAAACCCCCGGCCATTGAAGCTGACCAGCCTGGGATAAAGCTTTCCGCAATAGGCAAAGAACCCGTTCACGAGATCCTTTTCCTCGGATGTCAGATCCCCGCCGGACCGCAATTCTTCGATCTCGTACATTTCAAGATCACCATCGCGCTGGATGGTTGCACGCAGAAAGCTGATTGCCACGACCTTGTGAAACGGTTGACGGGGGAACCCATTGCGACCGCTGGTGATTTCCAGATGATAATCTTCTAGCATCTTCCGTCCGGTTTCCGGATCAGGTGCCGTTTCACCGGTCAGTTGCGGCAAAACATCAATGTCGGGAACGGTTTCAATATCAAAGACGAACAGACTGGAATGCATCATCACGGGCCCCACAGGTTTGTTTTGCACACCATAACGGCAAGCAGACCGGATTTCACGGGAATATCGGCATGAATTCCATCCAGTATAGCTGACATCTCCTGCCATCATTGTCAGGAGCAACCTGCCATCATTGCTGCAACTGACCGGGATCACATCATGGTTAACTGACGCACCGGGGGTTGCATCCATTTTGCGCGCCCGGTTAAACTTGCGCATGGGACTTTAACCACCTGTATCAGGGGCACTGTCGGCTTCATCGGGGAACCTAACCAGGGTGAGCTCCGCAAATACCGGGCAAAAGCAGTGCATTTGATGCGATTCCGGACCGCAACCACGAAGGGACAGAAGGATGAAAACCCTGCCTACCGGAGCCGCAATGCTGATGGCCGCTGGCCTTGCATTTTCCACATTCATTTCAACCGCACAGGCACAGGACGCGACATGCGAAATTGATCGCCCCGTCATGTTTGCCGGCCTGAATTATGACAGTGCGCTTTTTCACAATGCCGTTGCACGGTTCATCATCGAAAAGGGGTATGGCTGCAAAACCGATGCCCTGCCCGGTGATGTCATTCCGCTTTTGACAGGTGCCGGCAAAGGCGATGTTGACGTCGTCATGGAAATCTGGCGCGACAATGTGGCTGATGCCTGGAAAAAGGCAGAGGCCGCCGGAACCGTCAGCCAGATCGGGGTGAATTTTGACGATGCTGTCGAAGGATGGTTTGTCCCGCGCTATGTGATCGAAGGCGATGCCGCACGCGGGATCGAGCCGATGGCACCGGATCTGAAATCGGTTGATGATCTGCCGAAATATGCATCCTTGTTCGAAGACCCCGAAGAACCCGGCAAAGGGCGCTTTTATAACTGCCCGTCGGGTTGGGTATGTGAAAAGGTCAACTCGGCAAAGCTTTCGGCCTATCAGCTTGATGACAGCTTTACCAATTTCCGCCCCGGCACCGGTGCGGCACTTTCCGCGGCAATCGCATCTGCGCATAAACGCGGCAAGCCGGCACTTTATTATTACTGGGGACCGACCTGGGTCATGGGGCTTTATGACAGCTACCGGCTCGAAGAACCGGCCTATGACCAGACCATTTTTGATGCGCTGAAAACCGATCCTTCCCCGAAAAAGGCAACCGCATATCCGCAAAGCACGGTGACGGTCGGTGTCAATTCCGACTTCATGAAATCCGCACCGAAACTGATCGAGTTCCTGACCCATTATGAGACCAGCAATGCACTTGTGTCGGAAATGCTGGCTTATATGCAGGAAAACAGCGAAAAGCCCGAAGGCGCGGCACTTTATTTCATGAAACAAAAACCGGATGTCTGGAAAGCCTGGGTGCCGGAAAAGGTCGCTGCCCGGGTTGAGGCCGCTTTGTAAGCTGCAGTGTAAAGCAGCCTTGCAAAAGGCACTGTAAACGACTGATTTTGATGTATGGGGCGGATCATTTTCCGCCCCATATTTTTTGCGCATTTTGCCCCTGCCATCACATCCGTTCCGGCATCGCGTCATCCTGACGGGCTAACTCAGCTCATTTTCCAAGTGAAAACAACCAAAGGAAACAGAGATGAAAATCCGTTTTGATGCCTTGCGTGGTCTTGCGCGCCACGTGATCATGGCCGGGATCATGATTGCGCTTGGTGCGGTCGTTGTACCTTCCCCATTGCATGCAGCTTCTTGCACGGCCACCACCAATTCCGCCTTTGCCACGACGATCGCAAACGGGCATGCCTATACCAAACACAAGGACGAATTTGTTAAGGGAAAAGTCATTGACAATTTGGCTTTTCCGGACGCCACCATCGCCAGTGCTGGCGAGTTTGCCACTTTCCTGAAGGGCATTCTGGACGCGCCTAGCAAAAACAAGTCGCTTGCCAATAGCCGCGCGGCATACTGGGACAGCCGTACCGGCACAATCATCATCACCAATGCAACGGTAGATGATTGCGGCACGGCATTTCGCCCCACCAAAGGTGTTACCTATTACGATGAGCAAAAATAACGCCTAACAGGCCTCGATTTTAATAAGCATGCCCGGCACAACGCCGGGCATGACAAACCGAAACCGATCAAAGCTGCAAGGAACCCGAAATGTCAGACCATGACAGCAAAATATCACTGTTGCTTACACGCGACGAAGCGATCGCAGTGTCAAATGCATTAAACTATATGGCAGCCGGTTGCGATGCGAACGAGTGTTCCACCCTCACCGGCGCAAGCCCGAAACAAATTCAGGCAATTTTTGATCGTCTGAAACAGAATTTGGATGAAACTGAAAAATGAACTGAATGAACCCGGGCACGCGGACATAAAATACTTGGCCCATCTGCTGCCCTGCCTGCCCGTATGCCATTGGTGAATGATCATCAATCACCATAAGGCGAAGAACCATCTGTCCGGGTCGGCGGCCTTGGATCGACTTCGGTCGTATCCATCAAACGGGCAACATGCTGCAACGAATCAAGGATCTGCTTGCGTTCATCCAGATCAAGCATTTCATAGCGCAACATAAAATGGCCATCCATCAAAGGTGGCGTATTGATCAGAACTTCCCGCCCCTTGTCGGTCAGGCTGCTATTGACGACACGTTTGTCGCTGGCGTTGCGCGTGCGCACGATAAAGCCGCGTTCTTCAAGGCGGTTCAGAATTGTGGTTACCGTCGCCTGACTAAGCGACACGTGGCGAGATATTTCACGCACAGTAACCGCACCAAGTTCTTCGATCGCAAGCAACACAACCAGCTGCGGAACCGTAAGACCACAAACCTTCATCACATGTTTTGAATGAAGATCCGTTGCTCGGATAATCTGTCGCAGTGCGACAAGAACATCGAGAAATTCCTTACGCTTTGGATGTTCCGACCCCATCTTGATGCGGCTCCTTCCGTTCTTCGTTGCGCCCAACTTAACGCCATTATAATTTGACATCAAATGTTTTGAGCTGTAACTATCGCCTTAACGAATATAACGAGACTTGGGGGAACCTGCGCCTAGCGGCCATCCGGTCCAAAGGCGCCTTGCGGGTTTCACAATGAAAAAATCCGACGGGCACCATGATCGCGCCAACGTTTTGTCCTGGCGGGATTCAAGATGTTCATCGCCAAAATTCGATAAGGGCTCATGACCGAAAAAATCGTTGTAAAAGACCTCTATAAAGTCTTTGGCGACCATCCTGATCAGGCCATGCAAATGATCAATGACGGTATCGACAAGGACGAAATTTTCGACAAGACCGGCCAGACCGTCGGTGTCTGTGGCGCCAATTTCACCGTCCATGAAGGTGAAATTTTTGTGGTGATGGGCCTGTCGGGATCGGGAAAATCCACCCTGGTGCGGCTTTTGAACCGTCTTATTGAACCGACATCGGGTCAGGTTTTGTATGATGGCGTCGATATTGCCGCGATGTCGGACGAAGAATTGCGCGCCCTGCGCCGCAGCGACATGGCCATGGTTTTCCAGTCATTTGCCCTGATGCCGCATCTGTCCGTTATCGATAATGCTGCATTTGGCCTTGAACTGGCCGGCGTTGACGAGGCCGAGCGTCATGAACGCGCCCTTGCCGCCCTTGATCAGGTTGGCCTTAAGGCCCATGCCAATTCCTATCCGGATGAACTTTCCGGCGGTATGCAGCAGCGCGTCGGCCTTGCCCGCGCACTGGCCAATGACCCGGCAGTCATGCTGATGGACGAAGCATTTTCCGCACTTGATCCGCTGATCCGGACAGAAATGCAGGACGAGCTGCTTACGCTTCAGCGTGAACACAAACGCACGATCATTTTCATTTCGCATGATCTTGACGAAGCCATGCGCATTGGTGACCGCATTGCCATTATGGAAGGCGGGATTGTGGTTCAGGTCGGCAGCCCGGAAGAAATCCTCAACAACCCGGCGAATGATTACGTCAAATCGTTCTTCCGCGGTGTTGATGTTTCCACCATTCTGAGCGCCAAAGACATTGCGTCAAAACGTCAGGTCACCGTTATCGAACGCGAAGGCGTTGGCCTTAAGACCGCCCTTAACCGTCTGCGTAATGAAGACCGCGAATATGGCTATATCGTCGGTGACAAGCTTGATTTCCATGGAATCATTTCTGTCGACAGCCTTGACGAAGCCATCAAATCAGGTGCGGACAAACTATCGGCAGCCTTCCTGCCAAATGTCGAACCGGTTTCCCATGACACACCGCTTTCCGATCTGATCGGGACGGTTGCGCATGCACCATGCGGTGTTCCCGTCATCGCAGAAGACGGCAAATACATGGGCGTGATCAAGAAAGCCAACCTGTTGGCCACCCTTGACCGAGAAGGAGACGGCACCAATGGCTGATACCAGTAATCCTTGGGGCCAGAGCACAGAGGCCGGCTCCGCTGACAGTGCGGGTTCATCCGCGACAAGCACAACCAGCAACCCATGGGGAAGCGCAAGCCCGGATGCCTCGGCAAGCGGCCCAGGCGGCAGCACAGGTGGCGATGCCGCAACATCGTCCGACTGGCTGTCAAACGCGGCCCCTGCCCCGGAAAAGCATTTTGACATTTTCCACCCGTTCCAGGATGCGCTGATCCCGCTTGATGGCTGGGTCAATGACGGTCTTGAATGGATTGTCGAGAATTTCCGAAGCGTCTTCCAGGCCATCCGCTGGCCGATTGATGCGGTTCTGAGCGGTGTTGAAGCAGGCCTGCAAGCAACCCCGGCGATCCTTGTCATCATCATCATGGCGCTGATTGCCTGGCAGCTTGCCGGACGCCGTCTTGCCATCGGGACATTGGCATCGATGATTGCGGTTGGTCTGATCGGTGCATGGTCCGAAGCAATGGTGACGCTGTCGCTTGTCATCACATCGGTCTTTTTCTGTGTGGTGATTGGCCTTCCGACCGGTATCTGGCTGGCGCGTAACGAACGTGCATCCAATGCCGTGCGTCCGATCCTTGATGCCATGCAGACAACACCGGCCTTCGTTTATCTGGTGCCGATTGTCATGCTGTTTGGCATCGGCAACGTGCCGGGCGTGGTGGTTACCATCATCTTTGCCCTGCCGCCGCTGATCCGCCTGACCATTCTCGGCATTCGACAGGTCCCCGGTGATCTGGTCGAAGCTGCGCGCTCATTTGGTGCCAGCCCGAAACAGCTTCTGTTCCGGGTTCAGCTCCCGCTTGCGATGCCGACCATCATGGCTGGCGTTAACCAGACGCTGATGCTCGCACTGTCGATGGTTGTGATTGCCTCGATGATTGCAGTTGGCGGTCTGGGTCAGATGGTCCTGCGTGGCATCGGCCGACTGGATATGGGTCTGGCAACGGTTGGCGGCATTGGCATCGTCCTTCTGGCGATTGTCCTTGACCGCATGACCCAGGCGCTGGGCCGCGACCAGCGATCCAAGGGAACCCGTCATTGGTATGAAAGCGGCCCTGCTGCTGTCGTACGGTCGATCCTTGGCAAGAAATAATACCGAACAACGAGATAGCTGACCGAACCAGGAACGGTTCCGTCAGTTTGGAGAACAGGGACAGATAAACTGTCCGAGGCTCATTAAAACCAGGAGAAGCTCATGACGATCCTCAAAAAACTGACAGCCGGCGCTGCGATTGCCGTTACCGGCTCCATGCTGATGACCGGTGCTGCATTTGCCGATCATCATATGCCGGGCAAAGGCGTCGAAGTTCAGCCGCTCAAAAGCTCGATCGCCGAAGAAACCTTCCAGACCCTTCTGGTCATGAAGGCACTTGAAGAACTGGGCTATGACGTCAAGCCGATCCAGGAAATCGAATATGCTGCCGGTCACGTTGCCATCGGCAACGGCGATGCAACTTTCCTGGCTGACCACTGGAACCCGCTTCATGCCGATTTCTACACGGCTGCTGGCGGTGACGAGAAAATCTATCGCAAGGGCGTATATTCGCCGGGCGCGCTTCAGGGCTATCTGATCGACAAGAAAACCGCCGACAAATACAACATCACCAATGTCAGCCAGCTTGCTGATCCGGAAATCGCCAAACTGTTCGACAATAATGGCGACGGCAAAGCCGACCTTTCGGGTTGCAACCCGGGCTGGGGCTGTGAAGGTGTGATCGAACATCACCTTGATGCATACGGCCTTCGTGACACCGTAACCCACAATCAGGGTTCCTATTCGGCCATCATCGCCGATACCATCACCCGTTACAAAGCCGGTGAATCGATCCTTTATTACACCTGGACCCCGTACTGGGTTTCGGGCGTTCTGGTTCCGGGCAAAGACGTAACCTGGCTGCAGGTACCGTTCTCGTCGCTTCCGGGCGAACGTAAAGATGCCGACACCTCCCTTCCGGATGGTTCGGATTTCGGTTTCCAGGTCAACAACCAGCAGATCATCGCCAACAAGGCATGGGCAGAAGCCAACCCAGCAGCAGCCAAGCTGTTTGAAGTCATGGAAGTTTCGGCCAATGACATTTCGGCTCAGAACCTGCGCATGCGCGATGGTGAAAAGTCCGCCGAAGACATCGGTCGTCACGCCGATGCCTGGATCAAGGCACATCGTGAAATCTTTGATGGCTGGCTTGAAGAAGCTCGCGCTGCTGCGAAGTAAATCCAGCAAGCCGTTCCTTCAGGCATCCGCCTGATTTGAAAGACCAGACACCCCGCAGATCAAATTCTGCGGGGTGTTTTTTTTTGCGGACAGACCAAAAACTGTCAGGAGATGTCAGGCATCGCTCGATTTACAGTCGCATGTAAAGATCGAACTTGTTAAGCTTTCAAACTCATTGATTTTTTGAGCAACACGGGCCTGCCGTCGCCATGTTTCCGGAACAATTGAATGTGCCTTTGGGCAAGTGGGTCAATCAGTTCGTTGATTGGCTGGTCATCAATTATGGCACAGCGTTCGAGGCCTTTGCCGACAGCTTGCTGACCATTCTGGTCGCGCTGGAACAGCTTCTGCGTGGTGCGCCATGGTGGCTGATCCTGATTGCGATTGCTGCCATCACCTGGCATGCCAGCAAGAACTGGAAGCTGGTTGCCGGCCTTGTGATCGCGATGTTTGCCATCGGCACGCTGGGCCTTTGGGACAAGGCGATGCAAACCCTTGCCCTGATGATTGTTGCGACCTCGCTTTCAGTCGTTATCGGGGTTCCGGTCGGTATCGCAATGGCAATGTCCAACCGGTTGCGCGCCACTATGCTGCCTATCCTTGATACCATGCAAACCATGCCAAGCTTTGTGTATCTGATCCCGGCCCTGATGTTGTTCGGGCTGGGTAAGGTACCGGCCATTCTGGCCACCGTGATCTATGCCGCGCCACCGGTCATTCGCCTGACCGATCTTGGTATTCGTCTGGTCGATCCCGAAGTTCTTGAAGCATCACGTTCGTTCGGCGCCAGTCGCAAACAGATCCTGTTTGGTGTTCAGCTGCCGCTTGCCCTTCCCAACATCATGGCCGGCATCAACCAGACAACCATGATGTCCATTTCAATGGTGGTGATTGCGTCCATGATCGGTGCACGCGGCCTTGGCGAGCAGGTCCTGATGGGTATCCAGCGCCTTGATGTCGGCGCAGGCATGGAAGCCGGCATTGCGATTGTGCTTCTGGCGGTCGTCTTTGACCGGATCGGCCAGGCCTATGGCAAGCGATCCCAGCGCACATCAAGCGCGGAGGACGGGCAATGAGCTATATCGAAATACGCAATATTTTCAAAATATTCGGTCCCGATCCAAATGCTGCACTTGAACTGGCAAAGGCCGGTTCGGACAAGGAAGAAATCCTTGCAAAGACCGGCAACACGGTGGGCCTTCATGATGTGTCCCTGTCAATCGAACAGGGTGAAACATTTGTGGTGATGGGCCTTTCGGGATCCGGAAAATCGACATTGATCCGCCACCTTAATCGCCTGATTGATCCAACCGCAGGCCAGGTATGGTTTGGCGGCGAGGATATTCTGTCGATGGATATCCCGACCCTGAATGCATTTCGCCGCAAGCGGCTTGGCATGGTGTTTCAACGGTTCGGGTTGCTCCCCCATCGCAATGTGATGGACAATGTCGCCTATGGGCTCGAAATCCAGGGAACTGATCGCAAAACCCGCGAAGCAGCCGCAAGCAAATGGATTGATCGCGTCGGGCTTGCCGGATACGAAGCCAAGTTCCCCGATCAGCTTTCAGGTGGCATGCAACAGCGTGTTGGCCTTGCCCGGGCACTCGCCACCGACCCGGAAGTCCTTTTGATGGACGAGGCTTTTTCCGCCCTTGATCCCCTCATCAGATCGGACATGCAGGACGAGTTGATGAAGCTTCAGGCGGAACTGCACAAGACCATTGTCTTCATTACACATGACCTTGACGAGGCACTCAAGATCGGTGACCGGATTGCCATTCTCAAGGACGGGAAACTTATCCAGGTCGGCCGACCCGAAGAAATTGTTCTTAACCCTGCTGACGCCTATGTGCAGGCCTTTACCCGGGATGTGAACCGGGGCAAGGTCCTGCGTGCCAGAAGCATCATGGAACCGATAAAACCGGCATCCGGCGCGGACGGGTTTTCAACCGCGCATGCGGTCCGCCACGATACCCGGCTTGAGGATATCCTGCCTGTGGCACTTGGCTCGGATACCGCAATCACGGTAACGGGCAACGACAACCACCCCATCGGAACCATTGGCAAAAAACAGATTCTTGACGCCCTGTCGGTGCATAGCAACGACTAGCCAACACTTGAATTTCGCATTCTTCTACTTTAACTCGATAAGAAGGGGATTTGAACAGATTGAGCAAGCGTCGGGACCGTGCCGCAAGATAACGTAAACATAATTCACGTCCTGTGCGATCAGGACCACCGTCACTTGCTTCCGGAAAGCTTGATGGGGTTTGATCTTTGCCTGCTTGATCCGGCAAAGCCGATCCGGGCTGATATCATGTCGCTGATCATAGATGTCGACCTTCAAAACCCGGACATGATTGCCAGGCTTCGGGCCTTTCGCAAAGTATCGGAGCGCGGCTCGGACCAGATTATTGCAATCGGCAAGGGCAATCTTCAAGACGAGTTGCAGGCCACAGCACTTGGCGCACGCAAAACCATTCTCAAACCGTTATCGGAAAAGTCGCTGGCGACTTATATCGAAGACCGTCGCACGGCCTATGGCATGACGGGCAAGACTGCAACCGCGACCACGCAGCTGGCAGCAAAAGCCATCCAGAACAGCTTTGACAAGGTCACCAGCAATCAGCCCGTCGACCTGAATCAGATCAACGAGGCCGGCCAGAATATCGCAATTGCGATTGCCGATCTGGGCATTTCGGAATGGTTAAGCACGGTGCGCGTCTATCACCAGTCAACATTCCAGCACATCTTGCTGGTGACCGGCATTGCCTGTGCCTTTGCACAAAGTACGGGCATGAGCAAAACCGACGTCGCCAAACTGACCGAGGCCGGGCTTCTGCACGATATTGGCAAGATCTGGATTTCGGACACGATCCTCGACAAGCCGGGGGAACTTACCCCCGAAGAGTTCGAGATCATCAAACGTCACCCTGTCGAAGGGTACAAGAAGCTGTCTGAACAGGGCAACCTTGACCCGGCCGTCCTTCATAGTGTCAGACATCATCACGAATATCTTGATGGCAGCGGCTATCCCGATGGGTTGACGGCGGACGCCATTCCGGACCTTACGCGTATTCTTACGATTTGCGATATCATGGGGGCGTTGCTTGAAGAACGTGCCTACAAACCACGATTTAGTATCGAAAAATCACTCTCGATCCTGAAATCGATGGGCAAGGAAGGAAAGGTCGAACTGGCACTGGTGCTGGCACTCGAAACCGTGATGAAAAAGCACACCTCAATTCCCGACAATGTTGCCGATCTGATCAATCAAACCGGCTGACTTTGCCCGTTGCAGTGATCACGACGGGTTACCGTCCGTCATAACACACCGTCGGAAATAGCGAATAACATCGCCGTCCTGCCCATTTGTCGGCTTCTGATGATGTGCGCGATACATGCGGCTGTCCAGAACCCCGGAATTGTCAGTGGCAATTATCAGCCACAAAAAACCGTCCACATCGGCACGCCCCCGATCCGTTGTTGAGGGCAAGACGCTACCATTTGGATGCGAATGAAAGCAGCCCACCACCTCGTCACCGCTTTGACGTGCCAGACGATAGGTATCAATCAGGGTTTGCGGATCAATTTCAAAGGTCCTGAGCGGGTCATCGGCAACATTGCGTGCTGCCACCACCCGACGGATCCGGTTTGGTGTCGGCTTTGCCGCAACAAGAAGCCCACAGCATTCTTCCGGCCATTGTATTGCAGCCAGATTGCACATTTCCTGATGCAGGTCAGCAGACAGAATAACAGCCGAATGATCGCCGGTGTCGCAGGCTTTCTGATTTGTCATGCTGCCGCTATCCTGTTTGCCCTGCCCTTGTTGGCCTGTCTGATCGCCTGCGCGAACCCTATTGGCCGTCAGCATTCAAGATAATACGACCAAGGACCTTTTTATCGGTCAGCGACACAATAACAAGACGCGCACCAAGTCCGTCCGGGCCTTCGATATGCAGGATTGCCTGTGTTCCCTGAACGGAATAAGCGACCAGCACTTCACCAGGTGCAATATCGATAGTTATGTCACCAAAATCCGGGATGACGGGTGCACCGGAAAATCCGGTCGCCACCTGCTGGCCGTTATCAAGGCCGGCGATCGGAACCGAAGGCGCCTGCCCCGTATCGGTGCTATCTACTTCCTTGGCGTTTTTATCAAGTGACAGCCCATAGGCCACAAGCCCGATGCCGATCACGATCAGCACCCCCATGAACACAACCAAGGCCTTAACTACACGCATCTTATTTCCAACCAACCCATCTGTTTGACATCAGCATGGCCGGTCAACTGCCCCGATCACGCAAAACACATCCCAAGGCCATAGCTGCAAGCACCAACAATTGCAAGATCACAACATAAACGGGCCGCACCCTTTGTCGTGCCCGGTGTATTGGATCGCTCCTTTTGATGGTTTCCGTATTCCCGCGCGTAAACGAACCGGCCTCATCCCCGGGGCCATGACGGCATTTCATTGCAATCGGGCACAAAACAGCTACAAGCTGCCAGCACAATGCATAACCTGTTACACTGCATATCGAAATCAGACTGCAAGACATTGATGACCAGTAGCGACCAGATGCCAGAAGAACTCCGCTATATTGCAACTGCCCAGGACGAAGGTGCCCGCCTTGACAAGGTGCTGGCTGTGGCCTGGCCGGATCAATCCCGATCCCGCATCAAGGCATTGATCGAAGATGGTCATCTGCGCGTGAATGGCGATGTCGCGCGCAAGATGTCGGCCAAGGTCAAGCAGGATGACATGTTTGAACTTGTCATTCCGCCCGCTGAACCGGCCGAGCCGATTGCCGAAAACATCAAACTTGATGTTCTGTATGAAGATGATGACCTTTTGGTGATCAACAAACCGGCGGGGATGGTTGTCCATCCGGCTGCCGGAAATGAAAGCGGCACGCTGGTCAATGCGCTTCTGGCCCATTGCGGCGATAGTCTTTCGGGGATTGGCGGGGTCAAGCGACCCGGCATCGTCCACCGACTGGACAAGGATACCAGCGGCGCGATGGTCGTTGCCAAAAACGATACGGCCCACCGTGCGCTTTCGACCCTGTTTTCCGAGGATAAGGAAAATATCGACCGGGCGTACCTTGCGGTTGTGTGGGGGGTTCCGCGTCCGCTTGCCGGTGATATCGAAGGCAATATCGGCAGAAGTCCGCGCAACCGCAAGAAAATGACGGTTCTTAGAACCGGCGGAAAATATGCACTAACCCACTATAAAACACTTCAGTCCAGAGACGACTCGTTAGCATCTCTGGTTGAATGCCGTCTTGCGACCGGCCGAACCCACCAAATTCGGGTGCATATGACCCATATCGGCCACTCACTTGTGTGTGATCCAGTTTACGGCAGGAATAAAAATTCACAGAAGTGCAACTTTGAGACGCAAGAACTTCTGAACGCATTCAACAAACAGGCTCTACACGCCAGAACTCTGGGATTTATTCACCCTCGCACCGGGGAATATATATCGACAACAGCCCCCCTTCCCGACGACTTGAACGCATTGATTGAGAGCCTAAACCTATCTCAAGGGATAGTATAGATTAAACTTTATGGTCAAAAAATAATTGACGCCATCTAATACCCTCGTATAAGGTTTAGTCAGTGCTAGGGGATAACAGCACTTGATCGAAGCATAACGGGAGGCTTCAATGAAACAGGGAAATGCTCTGCCAGTAATCTCTCAGGATGGTCTGACTGTATATTTGCAGCGTATCCGACGTTACCCGATGCTTACCCCCGAACAGGAAACGACGTACGCATGCAATTTCCGCGACAACGATTGTGACAAGTCGGCGGAAAAACTGATTACAAGCCATCTGCGACTGGTTGCCAAGATTGCCATGAGCTATCGCGGCTATGGTCTGCCTTTGAATGAATTGATTTCCGAAGGCAACGTGGGCCTGCTGCAATCTGTCAAACGTTTCGACCCTGACAAGGGTTTCCGGCTTGCAACCTACGCCATGTGGTGGATCCGCGCAGCCATTCAGGAATACATCCTGCATTCCTGGTCGCTTGTGAAAATGGGCACCACGGCCGCGCAGAAGAAATTGTTCTTTAATCTTCGCAAACTCAAAAGCCAGATGCAGGCGATTGATGAAGGGGATCTGTTACCAGAACAGGTCGAACTCATCGCGACCAAGCTGAATGTTTCCGAAGATGACGTGATTATGATGAACCGTCGCCTTGCCGGTCCTGATCATTCGCTCAATGCACCTGTCCGTGTTGACGGCGATGGTGAATGGGTCGACTGGATCGAAAGCGACGACGAAGACCAGGAAACCCTTTACGGCAAACGTGAAGAATTCCTGCAACGGATGAATATGCTTAAAAGTGCCATGTCGCATCTTAACGATCGCGAGCGTGACATTCTGACCCAGCGTCGCCTGCTTGAAAGCCCGGTTACTCTGGAAAACCTCAGTGTCGCCTATGGTATCTCACGCGAACGCATTCGGCAGATCGAAGTCCGGGCCTTTGAAAAAGTCCGCAAATCGATCCACAGCGACCTGCCACACTAAGGGTGCTTACCAGCCCTCTTCCCCCTTGCAACGAACTACGGCGGACAAATTGTCCGCCGTTTTTTATGTCATCGATGATGTGGATCGGATCAAAACATCATGGCATGATCAGTTCCCGGACCGGTCGACTTCCTTGATCAGGCTGTCACCCCACGTTTTGATCAGGGCACGCTGCTTTTTGCGAAGCTCCCCTACCCGGCGCTGGGCAGAAAGATTAAGCACGTTGGCAACGATCGGCGGCATCGCAAGATACAGCAACCAGCCAAGGCCCGCCGCCCCGTACATGATTGATAATGCCAGTGGCTGAAAGATCTGCTGGGTCGCACCGCCCACTGTTTGCGACGGCACTTGCCACAGTTCAAGGATATAGGGTGCAACACCGGAAAAATTCAGACCAAACACACAGCGCGCCATGGTCCGACCCGGGCTGCGATCAAAAATGAACGCAACCAGCGACGGCAACAAGCCGACCACTAATGTCACAAAGGTCGGCAGGGCGACCATGAATAGCAGCACAGCAGATGCAACCACGGACAAACCGGAAAATGCGCTGCGGCCGCCCTTTTTGGTGCTTTTACCTTTTGCCATGTCGATCCCTTAAAAGATATGCATCAAGAACAGTGCCGATACCGTCAGCAGCGCGATCATGGTTGATGCGAATGCCGCGGCCTGCTGACCGACTTTTTCCGCAAGTTCCAATCGCGCCGGCCCCGAAGATTCAAGGTCGAAAACCTCGCTTTCGGCTTCGGAATATTCAGCCACGGCCTCGACAAATTCGGACTGATCCTTGCGGCGTTCCTGTTCATCATTGATCAGGTTGTAAAGCTCCACCAGATTGCCGCGCTTGGCCAGTTTCGGGATTTCGGTTTCAACCCGTTCCCGACGCGCCTTGCTGTGGAATACCTTGATGGCCGGTTCCATAAGCCGCGCCACCCAGTGCGACAGATTTTGCAAATTGTCCGGTCCGTGACGCCATTGCACAATCGCCAGCATACTGATGATGGCTCGGCTGTATTCGACCTCGTCAGACGGGTTTTGCATGGCCATCAACTGGCCTTCGATATCATCTTCAAGACGGGTGGCGATGAAAGCAGCAATATGGCGATCCACCGGCCAGCTGTCTTCGGACGCACTTTCCGCTGCCTTTTCGAGCGCCGGAAGAAGTTGCGAAATTTCAACAACATATTCCTGTTCGATCATCGGGCTCAGGCAATGCTGGTTACGCACAAGCGCATAAAGACAACGCTCATAGCCATAACCTGCACTTTGTTGCTGAACGTAATAGCGCAGGTTTTTATATACCTGCTGAAGCTTTTGAATTTCCGGGCTGAATCCTTCCTGGCGGCCAAACCAGTAGGCCGGAATATCGCGGACGATCACATCGGCAAATCGCTGTGGGCCGCGTCCATGCTGCACGTCATAGGACAACATATATCCAAGACCATCGACCATGGCCGAAAAGCCCTTGAACCGGACCGGTCCCTGATGATCCATGATCAGGATAGCACGCGCGACCAGAACATCCTCGGCCGCACGCTTGTCCGCGCCTGCCCATTGCAACTGCCGCATGGCATCTGCAAGTGCCTTGGCCCGATCATTGTCGCCAAGACCGCGCCGCAGCCAAATCTCAATCGTGCCGTCGCGCAATGGCGCAAGTGCACTGACCCAGTTCTTTGCCATTCCTTGGGCAAGGGAACGCACGGTATAGTAGTCACGCCCCGACAGGTTTTGGGATCGTGCGGCGCGTTTTTCGCTATTGGCCTGTACCGGCTTGGTCCGGCGACCGTCCAGCCATGCATTCAGTTCGGCAAAGCCCCAGCGTTCTTCGGGATCATCACAAAGCAATCCGCGAACCGGCTCGATCAGAACCAGTGGTAATCTTTCCTGTGATGCAATTGCCTGAAACGATCCCTTTGCCAGTTTGATATCCATGATCTCCTGATCGCCCAGTTTGCTGAGCGGACGGTGACCGATCCCGAGTTCCGCCAATGTCATGCCCAGGGCATACAGATCGTCCATGATGGTACCCGATCCGCGACCTGCGGCATCGGCGCTCATTCTGGCGGTTGTTTCATAGACAAGCGGCTGGGCATAGCCCGGCGGTGTCGCGGCACAATCCCCCAGAACGACTTTCTGGCGCAACGGGTCAGCATAAAACAGGTTGCCAGCACGAATATTGCGATGTGCCAGATTTTTTTCGCCAAAGGACTGCAACACACCCATAAGCGGTTCGATGACCACTGTGCCGATTTCGTGTTCGTCGATGGTCGCCTTTTTGCTTTCACCAGTGACGACACGACCGCCAGCGGGCTTTTCATAGAACAACACCATGGTGTTGCGCCCGAATGGCGGCCAATAGGCAATCTCGCTGTCAAGCAGGTCAATCTGACCCGCCATATGCATACCGGTCAGAAAGTTGATATGTTCCTGACGGGTTGGCAAGGCCGGGTCGGCAACAACCGCAAACGCACTGCCTTCATCGCGGCGTAAATTATCAGCGGAATAGGCCTTGCACGGGCCCATATCAAATTCCGGCATACGCAGATCAAGAAAAACCCGAAAATTGCCGATTTCGATGCTTTTGCCGCCGGTTGAAAACTCGACATTTTCCGGGCTGGCTTCGGGATTGGCATCATCGGGTTCTTCGGGTGCAGGCGCACCGCCGCCCGGCGCATCCATCACTGGTTCTCGCGCAGCACCGCTCGAAACTTCCTGTTCCTGGTCTTCTGCTTGCTCTGCCATGATCCCGATATTTCTTTACGAGTTATCGTTATTTGGTGACGCGCATGATCTGATGAACCGTCATCCTGACGCGACATTCAGTACGCTACCGTCAAAAGGTTGATAAAACGATACTTCTGATACGCCACACGAGCAAGCTGTTATAAGACCGGCACACCGGGCCTGCATGCGACAACACATTCAGACAAAACGAAAAAAGCCACCAGTAGGAACTGGTGGCTTTTGCTGTGCGATGCACAAACCCTGTATCAGGCGCTGAACGGGTCGTGAACCAGAATGGTGTCATCACGTTCCGGGCTGGTTGACAGCAATGCCACCGGCGCTTCGATCAGTTCTTCGATACGGCGAACATATTTGATGGCCGCTGCCGGAAGATCGGCCCAGCTGCGTGCGCCCATGGTCGTTTCCGACCAGCCTTCAATGGTTTCATAAACCGGCTTTGCCTTGGCCTGAAGGCGCTGGTTGGCCGGAAGATGATCATAGATCTTTCCGTCAATATCATAGCCGGTGCAGATCTTGATTTCATCAAAACCGTCAAGCACGTCAAGCTTGGTCAGTGCGATACCGGTGATGCCGTTGACTTTGACCGACTGGCGCACCAGGGCGGCATCAAACCAGCCACAGCGGCGTTTACGGCCGGTCACAACGCCGAATTCACGGCCACGTTCGCCAAGACGTTCGCCATCTGCGTCAAACAGTTCGGACGGGAACGGTCCTTCGCCGACACGGGTGGTATAGGCCTTGGTGATACCAAGAACATAACCAACACCGGACGGGCCCATGCCGGAACCGGCAGCAGCCTGACCCGATACCGTATTTGACGAGGTCACGAACGGATAAGTACCGTGATCAATGTCAAGCATCGTGCCCTGGGCACCTTCAAACAGAATACGCTTGCCAGCTTCCTTGAACTGGTTCAGCGATTTCCAGACGGTGTCAGAGAACGGCAGGATTTTCGGCGCGATTTCCTTAAGCTGGGCAAGAAGCTCTGCCCCGTCGACTTCCGGCTGACCAAGACCACGCAGAAGCGCATTATGGTGGGTCAGAAGGTTTTCAACCTTTGCCTCAAGCAGATCAACATCAGCCAGATCACCAACGCGGATCGCACGACGACCAACACGGTCTTCATAAGCCGGGCCGATACCGCGACCGGTGGTGCCGATCTTGTTTTCACCCGATGCCGCCGCTTCGCGTGCACGATCCAGATTGCCATGCAGCGGCAGGATCAGGCAGGCATTTTCCGCCAGACGCAGGTTTTCCGGGGTGATATCCACGCCCTGCTCTTTCAGGCGGCCGATTTCGGCAAGCAACGCCCAAGGATCAACAACAACGCCGTTGCCGATCACAGACAGCTTGTTCTGGCGAACAATGCCGGACGGCAGCAGGCTGAGTTTGTAGGTCACGCCATCGATCACCAAAGTATGACCGGCGTTATGACCACCCTGGAAACGCACAACGACATCGGCCCGTTCGGACAGCCAGTCGACGATCTTGCCTTTACCTTCGTCCCCCCACTGGGAACCGATCACGGCAACATTGGTCATCGCAAAACTCCTTGCGCGATAAAAAGTTCGTTCAGTTAGGGTCCAGACCCTAAGCGTTCAGCGGCACGACCTGGCCGCCAAGATAAATGTAATCACAGCCCATGCGGCGCGCTTCGATGCGCGCACCGTCTTCTGTTTTGGCCTCGGCGGCACCTTCAAGGGCAGCAACCGTGTAATGGCCTTCGGCACGCAATTTGCGGGCTTCTCGCTGCGGGGTACCAAGCGGAAGGTAAACCCGTTCCACCGGTTTCGCATCCGGAAGTCCACGCAAAATACTATCCATATAAAGCGACATGCCGGTCGCTGCTTCACCCGATGCGCCACCGGCCCGGTAACGGCCGCCACGCCCGATCTCACCGCGGACATTGCGGGCAAACAGGGTAAAGCTGACACCGGTCTGATAACGGAAACCGGCCATTTCAACCGGATCAATGGTCAGGGCCGCATCAAGATCAGATGCCAGAATGCGTTCCGCAACATCGATCAGACGATAAAGTTCCTCGGATGCGCCCAACGGCAGTTCGAGCTTTTTAAGCTTTGGCAATGCCGTTGTCGCCGGACCGGCCGCCTCAAGCAAGGCAACAAGCACATCGGTAACCTTGCCATCCATAACCCGAAGGGCCGCGACATCGCGGCGTTCAAGCGCCTCGGTCAAGGCTTCGCGATCATCACGCGACACACCGAATGCATCAAACAGGCGTACGGGCAATGTCGGCAGGTTCAGGTCAACCGAAACATCGGCAAGACCAATGGTTTCAAGTGCTTCAAGCGCCAGCAGAACAATCTCGGTATCGGCTGCGGCACTCGAAACCCCAATAAGTTCCGCACCAACCTGTGCGAACTGACGTTCCGGGCGCAGGTGCGATCCCTTGATCCGCAACACATCCCCCGAATAGGACAAACGCAACGGCCGCGGCGCATCGCCAAGACGGGTGGCGGCAATACGACCGACCTGCGGGGTCATGTCCGAACGCAGCCCCATCATGCGGCGCGATTCAGGATCCATAAGACGGAAGGTCTGGGTTGCCAGTTCCGGTGCCGCCCCTTCGAGCAGGCTTTCTTCAAACTCGACCAGCGGCGTTTTCACACGGTCATAGCCTGCATGTGCCAGACTGGCCATCAGCTTTTCGCGGATTTCGGCTTCCCGCGCGGCGGTTCCCGGCAGGACATCCTGCAGGCCGGCGGGCAAAAGTGCTTTCCTGGCGAGTTCGGTCATTTTGTGTGCTTTCCCGGACGAGGCGCGCAAATTCAATCAGGCTCGATAATGCCCCAAGGATTACTCAAGGCTCACTATCCGGTAGCGGTTACTACCGCGTTGTGCCGGACAGGGCAACGGGGAAAACCCCAAAAACGCAAATAATACGTACGAAATGTTTCTCAGGCAGCGGAAAATTCCGCTTTTACCACCGCATAAGCCCAATCAAGCCACGGCAAAAGTGCCTTGATATCGCTTGGTTCCACGGTCGCACCACCCCAAATCCGCAGGCCAGCCGGCGCGTCGCGATAGCCATTGATATCAAGGGCGACATTTTCCGCTTCAAGCAGCTGGGAAATCTTTTTCGGCAGTGCTGCCTGCTGATCTGCGGGCAATGCCAGTGCCCAAGGATCGACAATCTTGATGCACATCGATGTGTTTGATGCGGTTGCCGGGTCCTCGGCAAGATCGGCAGCCCAGTCACTGGTCGTAAGCCACGCGTCAAGATGGGCGCGGTTTTCGCGGGTGCGCGCCAACAGACCATCAAGGCCACCAATGTCTTCTGCCCATTTCAGGGCGTCGATCGCATCTTCGACAACCAGCATCGACGGGGTATTTATCGTTTCACCGCGGAAAATGCCGTCAATCAGCTTGCCGCCCTTGGTCATCCGGAAGATTTTGGGCATCGGCCATGCCGGCGTATGGCTTTCAAGGCGTGCAACGGCCCGCGGGCTCAGGATGATCACACCATGACCGCCCTCTCCGCCCAGAACCTTCTGCCAGCTATAGGTCACGACGTCGAGCTTGTCCCACGGCAATTCCATGGCAAAGATCGCCGATGTCGCATCACAAATGGTCAGGCCCTTGCGGTCATCAGCGATCCAGTCCCCATTTGGAACACGCACACCGGCGGTCGTACCATTCCAGGTAAAGACAACATCACGATCGAAATCGACAGAACCAAGATCGGGCAGCTTGCCATAATCGGCATCAAGGGTGCGGACATCATCAAGTTTAAGCTGCTTGACCACATCCGTGACCCAGGTCGCGCCGAAACTTTCCCACGCCAGCATATCGACACCGCGCGCGCCCAAAAGCGACCAAAGCGCCATCTCGACCGCACCGGTATCGGATGCCGGAACAACGCCCAACAGATAGTCATCAGGCAGGTTCAGAACTGCGCGCGAACGGTCAATGACTTCTTCAAGACGCTGTTTGCCCAGTTTGGAGCGATGGGAACGACCAAGAATTTCCGTTTCAAGCGCAGATGCAGACCAGCCAGGACGCTTTTTGCACGGACCCGACGAAAAGTTCGGGCTTGCAGGGCGAAGTGCGGGCTTTGCGAAAGCGGTATTCTCGGCAGTCTGGGCCATCGGCATATTCCTGAGCAGCTGGAACGATCCGACCGGATCATTCCCGATCAAATTAGGGGGCTGATCCTATTGACACAAAGGCAAAAGTCAAACGCCTTCGACACAGACAAGCCAGCCAATTTTGCATGGCTGGCCAATATCTGAAAATCATCATGGGCTGATTGCCCATACGGGATCAAAACCCGATCAAAACGGGATGTCGTAATACCACGGCGCAAACAGGCTGAACGCAATCCACAACAACACAATCAACGGCGTTCCGGCCTTAAGGAAATCGATAAACCGGTAATGCCCCGGCCCCATGACAAGCAGGTTGGTTTGATAGCCAACGGGCGACGCAAACGAACAGTTCGCCGCCATCACCACCGCAATTGCAAAGACATGCGGCGGCACGCCAAGTTGCTGGGCCATGCCGATTCCAATCGGGGTAAACAGAACAGCACAGGCATTGTTCGACAACACATTGGTAAAGGCCGCCACAATCAGGAAGAACAATGACAGGATGACCGGTGCCGGTGCCCCGCGTGTCACCGTTAACAACTGATCAGCAACGAATTCCGCCCCGCCAGTCAATTGCAACGCATTGCCCAACGCCAATGCTGCTGCAACCAGCAGCACGATCTTGCGATCAATCGCGCGCGATGCCTGCCGCAAATTGAGCGCCCCGGATGCAATCATAAGCCCCGCACCGATGAAGCTTGAAACCATGATAGGAACAATGCCGGTCGCGGCAAGCGCAATCACACCAAGGAAAATGGTTGCTGCGCGGCGAGCATGGAACGGACGCGGCAAGGTGCGCGTCGACCATTCCAGCAACACCACATCACGAATGGTGCGCAGTGCCTCGACATCTTCGGAACGCCCCTGCACCAGCAAAACGTCCCCGGCCTCAAGGCGGATTTCCGTCATTTGGGTACGGATCATGCGCGAACGGCGCTGAATACCCAGAACAAGACATTTGTACTGATAGCGGAAACCGATCTGTTCAAGGTTAAACCCGATCAGCCGCGAACCGGGCGGCAACATCACTTCGGCCAGAAGCTGGGTCGATTTCTGTGGCGTTTCCTCGCCATCGCCACTGACGGCAGCAGCATCGGCATGCAGAAGCCCCGGGTCCTTCTGAAGGGCCTCGGTCAGGGCCTTGCGGGTCGCAGCGACGACCAGAACATCGCCCGCCTGAATTTCCATATCACTTTCAAATGGCGGCAATTCTGCATGTTCGCGACGCACGATCATTTGAATGGTGATGTTGGGCAGGTTTTTGAAAAAGCCTGCAACCGGACGGGTTCCGATCATTTGCGATGCCGGGCCGACCGTGATCTGGGCAATGAACTGTTTGCCACTGCTGTCTGGATTGGCAAGCTTGCTCCGCATTGATGCCAGGGCTGGCAAAAGGCGCGGCGCAATGAACAGAACATAGACAAAACCGGTAATCGCCAGAACACTGCCAACCGTCGTGAATTCAAAGAATTCCAGCCCCGGCATGCCAAGCTCGATCAGGGAACTGGAAACCAGAAGGTTGGTTGACGAACCGATCAGGGTGGTCATCCCGCCCAGAATGGCGGCATAGGAAAGCGGGATCATAAGCGCGCTTGGCGAACGTTCAATCCGCTCTGCCAGGGCCTGAATGATCGGGATAAAGATAACAACAACCGGCGTATTGTTCAGGAATGCCGACATCAGCATAACCACGAACAGGCCGATAAAAATCGCAACGGCTGCGTTCTTGCCGCCATGTTCGGTGATCAGGCCGGCGATATAACTGACACCACCGGTAAGTACCATCCCCTGCCCGACAACAAGCAGGGACAGAACCGTCAATAATGCCGGGTTGGCAAAGCCGGACATAATCGTGTCCGCACCCAGCAGGTTTTCACCATTGCCGTCAAGCAACGGGAAGAATTCGAAAAACAGCAACAGGGTCGCAATCAGCGCCATGCTGGTCAGTTCAAGCGAAATGCGCTCAAGCCCGTACAGGACAAGCGACCCGGCAACAAGTGCCAGGACCACCCACATCTGCATTGGCGTCGCAGAACTGGCGACAACACTTTCGATCACGATAAATCTACCCCTGTAAAACCAGCACCCTTTGCGGTTTCAGGCACGGAATTTTATCCCTGCGCCCTGCCCGCATTCATCGTATTTTGCCTTTACTTAGACGAAAGCCCTATGGGCCGGTCAATAAAAAAACAGCGTCGCGGCGGTTCAATGCGGATTAATCGGTACGAACCGGCCAATGAAAAACCGCCGTTTTCCATATGGTTTTCGCAAACAAAAAGCGGACAACAATCCTGTTGCCCGCCCCGTGCCTTGAAACTGAATGCCGCATTTTACGCCGGCACGACAATTTCACCCTTAAGATAGAGGACGGCCTCGCCCTTCAGCTCGACCCGGTCGCCCCCAACCTTGCATGCAACAACCCCGCCGCGTGCCGATGCCTGATATCCGACGACACCTTCCTGACCAAGCTTGTCTGACCAATAAGGGGCCACCACACAATGCATATAGCCCGTCACCGGGTCCTCATTGATCCCGATCGCCGGCACGAAAAAGCGTGAAATCATATCAAGTCCGGTCTTGTCCCCCGGTGCCGTCACGATCACCCCGCGTCCGGTCAGGCGGCCAAGCACCGACATATCGGGCGCCATATCCCGCACGGTTTTTGCATTATCATAGACGGCAACAATATCGGTATCACGACTGGCAACGACATAGGATTCAACCGGTTTGGCACCGCCAAGTGCCGTCAGAACTTCCTGCGGAATTTCATTGGTCTTGATCGGTTGTTTGGGAAAGTCGAGGACGATCGCATCATGATCGCGCCGGGCCGTTAAAATACCGCTTTTGCTTTGCAGTTTAAGCAAGTCCGACTTGAAACCAAGATGGTTGAAAATCACAAACGCGCTGGCAAGGGTCGCATGCCCGCAAAGCGGCACCTCCACCGTCGGGGTAAACCAGCGGATGTGAAAATCGGCTTCATCCGTGTCATCACACGGAACAAAGAATGCGGTTTCCGACAGATTGTTTTCCATGGCGATTTTCTGCAACACATCATCGGAAAGCCAACCCGATAAGGGCACAACCGCCGCCGGGTTGCCGGCAAACAGCATGTCGGTAAAGGCATCAATCTGATAGATCGGCAAAGTCTGGGTGGTCATATCTTGGTATCCTGAAGACGGAAAGTTCTGCTTTTCTCATGCTATCCGAACCTAGAGAAATTCGGATCAAAGAGCCATCTCGATTGCTTCCTTGACGATGGCAAGATCGTGATCCTGCGTCCGCCAGTTTGAAAAGGCCGCGCGGAACCCGAACCGCCCGCCATAAATCGTCGGCGTCAAAAAGGTCTTCGCGCTCGCATTGATCCGATCAAGCAAGGCACGATTATCATCATCGCTGCCAACGGATGCGAACATCGTGACATTGAGTTTCGGTTCGCGCAGCAATTCAAGTTTTTCATGCGTGCGCACCCACATGGCCAGATCGGCCGCCTGATCGCAATTGGCCCGGATGACCGCCGCCATTCCGTCAAGGCCATAGGCCATCATCGTCATCCAAAGCGGCAAGGCCCGAAACCGTCGGGAATTTTCGACGCCCCGATTGATATAGCTGTTGCCGATTGCCTTGGTCTCAAGATACGGGGCAAAGGCACGGCAGCAGGTTTCCAATACCGAAATATGCCGCGTCAGGAATATCCCGCAATCATAGGGCACATTCAGCCATTTATGCCCGTCAGACGTTATGGAATCCGCACGGTCCAAACCGGACAGAAAATGTGCCCTGCGATCATCAAGTGCGGCAAAGAAACCGAATGCGGCATCAACATGCAACCATGCCCCAAATGCCGCACACAAATCGGCAATCGCATTCAAGTCATCAAAATCAGTGGCATTGACCGTCCCGGCCGAGGCAATGACAATCTTTGCGCGCGCGTCGCTGGCTTCAAGCTTTGCCCGAAGGTCAGAAAGATCGGTTTCCTCGGTCCCCGGGAATGTGGCGACCTTGATAAAACTGTTTCGACCAATCCCGGTTATCGACAGGTCCTTGATCATGCTGGCATGCGGACTTGCCGCAAAGATCGCAAGATCGGGCAAGACCGACGCACCATCCGCATCAATATTGACACCGACCTGCTCGCCGCACCATTGCCGGGCCGTGACCAATCCCAAAAGATTGGAAACCGTTGCCCCGGTGGTCAGCACACCATCAAACCGGGCACGGGGCAGATTGCCGATATCACACAGCCAGTTGATGACATGTTCCTCGACGGCGGCATTGACCGATCCTTCCGGGCCGGTCGCATTCTGATCGACCGCGGATGCCAGCCAGTCGCCGACAAGGGCCGCCGGGGTGGTACCGCCGGTAACAAATCCAAGATAACGGGGTCCGATTGATGCGGCGAGCAGCGGCAGAATTTCTTCCTTGGCTGCCCGCAACGCATCAAGCGTGCCGCTTCCCTGCCTTGATAAGGGGCGCGAGGGGTCAAAAGCAGAGAAATCGCGACAGGTCACATCCATGTCATCCGCCCCCTGAATAAAGCCATGGGCGACATCACCGGTTTCCACCAGGATACGACCAAGCTTTTCAAGGTCATCAAACATGAGATGACGCGCGTCCTCAGTGGGGCTGAGTGGCGCACGATTTGAACGATAGGTCATCTTTCGTCTCCCGAAAGGATGCGGGCAAAGTCGGCCCGATCGATATTGGCCCCGGTCAGGACAAGGGCGACTTTTTTGCCAATATTGCGATCACGTTCGGCAATTGCCGCGGCCAGCGGCACCGCACCGGCCCCCTCGGCCAGCGTGTGACAGCAACTGAAATAAAGACGCATGGCATCTGCGATCTGATCATCACTGACGGCAACAATGTCGGCTGCGCCCTTTGTGATGATTTCAATCACCCTGGGGTCGGGGCTTCGACATGCCACGCCATCGGCAAATGTATCAGCAACGGGTGTATTGATCACCTTTCCGGCCAGAAAAGACTGACGCACGGCATCTGCGCCACAGGCAACCACCCCGACAATTTCCGTATCAAGGCCCAACGCATCGCGCACCGCAATCAGCGAACAGATCCCCGATCCCATTCCAACGGGAACGTAAACGCGATCAAGCCCCTTGATATCGTCAAACAGTTCCAGCCCATAGGAAGCAACACCACGCACAAGTTCCGGATGGAAAGGCGGAACCATGACCGCCCCTTCGCTTGCGGCATAGCTATGTGCAAATTCTGCTGCGGCTTGGAAATCGTCGCCATGCTCGATTACCTCGGCGCCCCAGGCGCGCATGGCCGCATTCTTTTCAACAGAATTGCCGTGCGGAACGACAATGGTTGCCGCCATTCCGAAACGACTGGCCGCATGGGCAAGACTTTGTCCGTGATTGCCCCGCGTTGCCGAAACAATACCGCGTGCAGTATCGGGCAGCCGCCCCAGATACCGGCAAAAGGTCAAACCACCGCGAATTTTAAACGCGCCCAGCCGGGTATGGTTTTCATGTTTGACATACAGGGACAATCCCGTCGCCCGATCAAGAAGCGGCCAATGGATTGTCGGGGTCGGCGCAACAAAATTATGAACAAATGCGGCCGCATCACGCAATTCGGTCAGACTGAACATTCACATTGTATCCCTGAATTCGGCAGATATAGACAATTGACCCGAATATCGATCCCGGAACCGGACGGAGGCACGATGGGAGCACGCGCCTCCGTCACGCGCGGGGTGGCTAGCCGCGCGGTGGTAACCCGCTCCAGAATGGTTTCGACAGTTCGGTGTCAATGTCTGCACGCGACAGCCCGACATCCTTAAGCATATGATCATCAAGCAATTGTATCGCATGACGGTTGCGCGCACGCGATTGCAGACGTGCAACAAACTCGATAGCAGAGATTGCAATACCAGCCATTGCCGCGCGCCAGGTCACAGGCTTGTTGCCCTGCTTTCCCTTGGTCAGTGCGCGATCCGTGACATGAATATCGGGAAGCTGGATTGTATCGTTACAATTTACCATTTCCATCTCCTATCGGTTAATTGTCTCGATATTGTTTTGTCATTGACATTGTCATTGTGTCAATTTAAACATTGTCACCATGACAATATGGCTCCCTAACCTTTCAGAAGCCGGCGGTCCTGTTTATCGACAGATCGCGCAGGCCATTCGCGAAGCAGTCAAGGATGGCTCCCTTAAACCGGGTGACCGACTGCCAACCCACCGCGACCTTGCCTATCATCTGGGCGTGACAGTCGGCACGATTACGCGGTCCTACCGCGAAGCGGAAAGATTGGGACTTGTCGCAGGCGAAGTCGGGCGCGGGACCTATGTTCTTGATAACATTCAGTCCGAACTCGACATGGCCGCAACCGCGCCCATCCCGATGGCCTTTACCAACAACCTTGCCCAGATGGGCCGCAAACCGGCCTTTGCCCATGGTGCCGCTGATGACAGCGAAGACACCGGGCCTATCAATTTTCGAATGAATTGCCCCCTGCCCCCGCAGGAAGGTCACATTCGTCAGACATTGCTTGAAATTGCCGGCACCATGCCGATTGACGATATGGTGTCCTATAAATCGGAATACGGGGTTGCCCACCAGCGCGAAGCATTGGCCCACGCCGCCGGTCGGGTTGGACTTGATGACAACCCCGAACGCGTCCTGCCAACCGCGGGTGTCCAGCACGGCATGACCGTATCGCTTCTGGCAACAGTTCGTCCCGGCGACCTTGTTTTATGCGAAGAACTGACCTATCCGAACCTGCGCAGCTTGGCCAATTTGCTGCAATTCCGCCTGCGCGGTGTCGCTATGGATGATCAGGGCACCCTTCCCGAGGCCCTTGAAAATATCTGTCGCACGCAAAGTCCGCGCGCAATTTACCTGATGCCGACCCTGCATAATCCGCTTTGCAGCACCATGGACCAGCAACGCCGGATCGAAATCGCCGAAATCCTGCGCAAATATGATCTGACACTGATTGAAGACGGCATTTACCATTTCCTTGATCCGGACGCACCGCCGCCCCTATCGTGCTTTGCCCCGGAACGCAGCATCTATCTTGATGGCGTATCCAAAAGCATCGGCGGCGGTTTGCGGGTTGGCTATATCCATGCGCCCGGCGAAATGATCGGCAAACTGGCCAGCGCCATTCGATCGACCTGCTGGATGGTATCGACCATCAATCTGGAACTGGTCACCCGAATGATCATGGATGGCAGCCTTGCCCAATACGAAGCCTGGCACCGCAATGAAGCCGCCCAGCGCCTGGCCGTCATTCTTGGAACCCTTAAGGGATATGACGTCCGCTTCCACCCGACCAACTATCATATCTGGCTTGAACTGCCCGATCATATTGATCCGGGCGAACTGGTCATGAATGCCGCCAATAGCGGTGTTCTTTTGACCGCAGCCCAACAGTTTTCCGTTGGCCATGTGCCGCGCGGGTTGCGTTTGTGTTTCGGGGCTGAACGATCCGCCGAACGGTTGCGTCGCGGCGTACAGATTGTCGACCGGTTGCTCAAAAGCAGCGACTTCGGCAATGCTGCCGTGATCTAGAGCCTCGGCACCGGTTCTAGTTCCATCAACATGGCTTTGATGACGTTTGCAGGCGGCACTATCGCGCGGCAACAGCCGGGTGGTTTCGGGTTTCCTGTCGCCATTTCAACAATTTCCGCACGCAACGCTTGACCACGTGATTGCCTTGCTTCCAAGATATGCTGCGGGGCGCAAATTGCCCCGATGATTTGTTATCTTGGGCAGCAGAAAGTCAGCAGATGCCAGTTTCCCGCCTTGACGCAGAAGATTGCGGTTTTCCGCATTTCCGTATTCGCAGCCCTCATAAAGACCAGCATCCGAAAATCTTCGATTTTTCATCGCACTACCGTGCCGCAGAGGCTCTGAAATTCGGACTTTCCATGTCCGAGCCGGGCTTTAACATCTTTGTTCTTGGTCTGGATCGCGCGGGCCGCATGACCGCGACCCTTGATTATCTGAACAAAGCCATGGAAGAACGTTCAGCCCCGGATGACTGGGTTTATCTGAACAACTTTTCGCGCACCAACCGTCCGCGCCCCTATGCCCTGCCCGCGGGCGAAGGTCGCAAGCTTTTGTCTGCGATGGAAACCCTGATTTCCCATCTGCGCGAAGCATTTGCATCGGCCTTTAACGCCCCGGCCCATCTGACCGAAACCCAGACCCAGACCGAAGAAGCCCGCACCCAGCTGCGCGAAAAATTCGATGCGCTGCGTGAATATGCCCGTGAACGGGGACTGGATGTTCAGGAAAACGAAAAAGGCGTGATGATCGTCGCCCTGAACGAAGACGGCGAACCGGTATCCCTTGATGAAATCCCCAAGGAACGCCGAAACGAGGCCGAAGACGCCTTTGAAGAGGTCGCCGAAGAAGCCCGTAAAACCCTTCTTTCGACCCGCGACCTTGAAGAACAGATTGCCGATACACTTGACAGTCTGCGTCGCAGTGCCGCCAAGGTCGTTTTGAAACCACGCATCAAAAAGCTGCGCGACAAGTTCACAAGCCCGGGTCTTAAGGCGTGGTTCGAAGCGCTTGAAAAAGACATCCTTGATAATATCGACGCGTTCGAAGAAGCCAGCGATCAACCCGCCATCGAAAGCGGCGATGGCAAGATTCCGGAAACCGTCGATGATCGCTATGCGGTCAATCTTCTGATTGATCATTCGCGCGATACCCACCCTGACGTCGTTCTTGAACCAAGCCCAAGCTACGACAATCTTTTCGGGCAAATTCAGTACCGCCCGATGGGCGGTGGCATGCATCCGCATTTCAGCCTGATCAAACCGGGCGCGCTTCATCGTGCCAATGGCGGCGTTCTGGTTCTGCGTGCGGAAAGCCTGCTTGAACATGAAGAATGCTGGGGGTTCCTGAAGGCAGCCCTGCGTGACCGTGAAATCCGCATCGAGGAAACCCACAAGGGCGGTGCCCCGACGGCCGGTGCCCCCGAACCGCGCCCGATCCCGCTTGATCTTAAGGTCGTGATCGTTGGCGCGCCGAAATTCTATTACACGTTCTTTTCACTCGATGTCGATTTTCGAAACCATTTCCGGGTCAAGGCCGACATTGATGCGGATATGCCTGCCGCCGGTCGCAACATATCGATCTATACCGGCTTGTTGCGCGAATCCGCCCTCGCCCGGTCGGGCATTCCGGTCGATAACGGTGCAATCCGCCAGCTTCTGGGTCAGGCCGCGCGCTGGGCGGGTGAACGCGACAAACTGACCGCCCAGATCGAACGGGTTGAAGATGTTGCGATCGAGGCCGGCGCCCTTGCCAAGGCCGATGGTCGCGAAAGCATCCGTGCAGCCGACGTCAGACGCGCCATTGAGGAACGCCGTCACCGTAATTCTCGTCTGGAAGACAAATCGCACGAACGGGTCCAGCGCCGCGAAATCCTGATTGACAGCTATGGCGCGGTTGTCGGGCAGGTCAATGCATTGACCGTCCTGGATTATGGCGATCATGCCTTTGGCCTTCCGGCCCGTGTGTCGGCACGGTCTTATGTCGGCAGTCTCGGAGTTCTCAATATCGAACGTATGGTCGATATGTCAGGCCCGCTGCAACAGAAGTCGGTCATGACGATTGAAGGGTTCCTGAAATCGCGCTTTGCGCAGGACTTCCCGCTTTCCTTTGCCTGTAATGTCACGTTCGAACAGAACTATGGCGGCATCGAAGGCGATTCGGCATCAATGGCTGAGCTGTGTGCCATCATATCGGCGATCTCGCACGTACCGATGCGCCAGAATATCGGCATCACCGGGTCGATGAACCAGTTCGGCGAAGCGCAGCCGGTTGGCGGCATTTCGCACAAGATCGAAGGGTTCTATCGCATTTGTGCCGATCAGGGCTTCACCGGGGATCAAGGCGTGATCATTCCGCAGGCCAATGCTGAAAATGTGGTCCTGCGCGAAGAAGTCGTTCAGGCAATCCGTCAGGGCAAGTTCAATATCTGGACTGTCGAGCACATCAATGACGCGGTCGAACTTCTGACCGGCATGCCATCCGGCGATCGTCCGGACAGCCAGTATCCGGAAGACAGCGTCTATGGCAAAGCCATGGAACGTCTGCGCAGGAATGACCAGATATTGCGTGACCGGTATGCCTATCCCCCGCGCGCGGAGATGTAACAATGAAAGGACCACTCCACGATCAGCCAGACAATGTGGCCGCCATGCCGCATGCTTCTGGCAATTCTGATCGTCGGGGTGGTCTTTTTTCTTTGATTGGTCTGGTTGCGTTGCTGGTCTTGAATGTCCCGATCATTTCCGACGTGACGGCACAAACCAGCGAAATGACCGAATTCCCAACCGGTGCGGACATCATCCCAAATGATCTTCCCGCCCATGCATCACAACCGGTCTTGCGCAATCAGCCGCTCAGCCTGCTTCCGGGAACGATCCCGGCCAGTGATACCGTCATTGATGACGCGGACATCCCGTCACTTGCCAATCAGTATTATCAAGAACTTACCGGCACAACGCCAAGCAGACCGCGCCCGGCGACAGTCCGCAAAACACCCGACAAGCCGACGCCAGCAGCCACCACCGTTATGACCAAACCACCGGCGGCAACAAACAACACCACCCCCGCTGCATCCGTGGCAACCAATCACCAAACAGCGACGATGGCTCCCACAAAGCAGGTTATAGATACGGTTGTTGCAACGCGCGCCGCGCAACCGACCGTGACGACGCCCGAAACGGCAAAGCATGATCCAAACGGACGTTATCTGATCCAGCTGGGTGCTTTTCGTGACACGATTTCGGCTGAAAGTTACTGGGCAAGTTTCCTGGTGCGTTACCCCACCCTGTCAAAATCGCACACCAAACAGATCGTCACTGCCAATCTTGGCGTTAAAGGGATTTATCACCGGCTTCAACTGACCGGCTTTGCCACCTTTGATGGCGCCAAACAACAATGCCGCCAGCTGAAAGCTGACGGCACCGATTGCTTTGCATCCCATCGCTGAGCGATCAAAAGTGATCGCAGGCACCAATGGTCTGCACAATATTCTGATTTTTTTGCGGCTCAGTTTCCTGGCGACAACATGACGATCTTGTCAACGATCAGGGTCGTTGCTTCGGTACAGGTCGTCATCAATGCCATATGTCCGGTTACACGGACCTTGTCCCCCGGACGGAATCGGCTTGCCTTGTTGGCAAGCGCATAAAGCGTTCCATCTTCGGCACGGAAAGTCACACATTCGTTGCCGTGATCCGTAATTTCACCAACAACGGTAAAATTATCTTTTTGCAGGAATGAGCATGCAGACAACGCCAGCGCAATGCCAATTACCGCAATTTTCTTAGTAAACCCAACCATCAACCGGTTTTGCATCGGTCGTTCTCCTGTGCGTGAACGATTCTCTTTGGACACAAATTCTTTCGTGCCACGTTAAGGTTCTTGTAACGCGATCAACGATACAACGATAGACATCCTTTTAAGGGTTTCACCATCCAATGTCATTGATTACAAGACGGCACATGGAAAAGTCGCAGATAGAATTGCTCATGGAACTTGCCGCTGATTTTCAGCAGCAGACCGCGATTAACAATCGCGCCAGTGAGGTTACCGAGCAAAGTAATGCTCTGTCGACTCTTGTTGATCTGGCGCGTGATATGCAAAACCGCCTGGATCAGCAGCAGAACCGCATTCGTCAACTTGAACTGATGGTCGAAACCGACGAGTTGACCGGCCTTTATAACCGCCGTGGTTTCATGCGGCGTACCCGCGAAGCATTGGCACGCGCGGCACGCACTGCCGAACGTGGCTTGATGGTGATTGCCGACCTTGACGGGTTCAAGGAAATCAATGACGAACATGGTCATGCCGCCGGTGATGCTGTTTTGCGCCATTTCGGACAGAATTTGCGTACCCATACGCGTTCCGATGACTTTGTCGCACGGTTTGGCGGGGATGAATTCGCCATTCTGATGACCGGAAGCAGCCCGGAAGCCGCCCAGAAACGCATTGCCCAGCTTCAACAGGCAACCGTTCGATTCCCGCTGATCTGGCAGGGAAAGGCATTGGCGATCAAGGCAAGCTTTGGCTACACGGTTTATAATGCCAAAAGTGACATTTCCGACCTGATTCGCGCCGCCGATCAGGCGATGTATGTCCAGAAGCATGCCGCACGTGAAAAAGCCGTTCCGGCCAAAAAAGACAACGACGCGGCCTAAGCCGCGCCTTGTTGCATTCTTTCCAGTCTTTTCACGACTTTACAGCTGTCTCGGGGACCTATTTTTCCCGCTATCGGGGCAATCTTTTGTGCCTGCCCGTTTTTTTTGGCTTATGAAGTGCAAATCCTTCATATCCTTAGTAAGATCGCTATCTAATAATGGCGGCAAATGCTGCAACAAGAATGATCAGGCGGCTTGAGAATGACGGTTCACAAATGACAGACAGCACCAGCTATTCTGCGGAAACAAATGACCAGGACCTTTTGGCCGCCATGGCGTTTTGCTGGGCCGACATGCTGCTGGAAGTGGATGAAAACGGCTATATCCTGTTTGTCGCCGGTGCAACCGAAAGTCTTTTGGGCTGTACGCCGGACCGACTGATTGGCGAGGCACTTGAAAAAATTGTCGTCAAATCGGAACGCCCGCTTCTGCGTGCCTATCTGCATACAAGCAACGGGCTCAAACGCCTCGAAGAACTCGATCTGGATTTCCAGCTTTGTGAGGCCGACGATCAACCTGTTCACGAAGCGGTCCCGCTGTCGCTAAGCGGTTATATGATCGCCGATCCGTCAAGCCGCTATTACATCGCCGCCCGTCATCGCGCCATTCGTCCCCGTGCACGATCGGGGATTGACCGCATCATTTTGCAAAACGCGGTCATCCGCCAGAATCAGCAGGCCGAAACGCGGCAAACCGCCCTTCTCAGCAACAAGGATGCCGGGTCGTATCACAGCGAAGCACTGGTGGTTCTTGAAAACCTGGCTGCATCGCGATCACAGGCGGAAACAGCCGCAACCAACGAACTGGCACGCCTGATCGGCATTGGGGCCAAACGGCTGTCATCACTAAGTGCTTCCGATCTTGTTGCCCCCGGCCGGTCGGCAAAAATTCATCCGGTTGACGAGCCGATGATTGAACTTGAACGACGGATTGTTGCCTATGCCAGCGCGCTTCGTGCCGATCTTGAAGAACCGGTAACCGGCGGGACACAGGAAGACTCATCTGCCCCGGCCGGTGGCGGGCTGGCATCCCTGACCAACAATCCCGGTTCTGGCGAAAAGACGCCCCGGCAAAAGAACGCCAATGACCTGTTTGGCAGCGATTATGAAAGTGCGCGCAACATTCATCATTTCGATACCGATAATGACGAAAATGACCGCGATACCAACCTTACCCGCGCGGTTGCCTATGCACTTAATCGCATGCAGCGCAAGGCACAGAACGATGTCACTGCCGCGCGTCTTTCGGCTAGCCTGCCGCACCTGATCAATGAAACGCTGAAATCGGTGCGCGCTTTTCGGGAAATTGTTGAAAACGGGTCATTTGCCGTCGCCCTGCAACCGATTGTCCATTTGCGCAGCCAGGAAATGCACCATTTTGAGGCCCTTGCACGCTTCAACATTGGCAACAGTCCGCTTGCCGTTGATCAAATCATCCATTTTGCCGAGGGCACCGGCCTGATTACCGAATTTGATCTGGCGATGTGCGGCAAGGTTCTTGATCATTTGCGCGACAATGCACAAAACATCCCCCATCCGGTTGCCGTCAACCTTTCGGGCCATTCACTTGAACAGGCGGGCTTCCTTCCGGCTCTGGCGGAATTGCTGGATCGTTATGACATCGCGCCGCACCGGGTGCTGTTTGAAGTGACCGAAACATCGCGCATTCGCGCCCTTGATGACGTCAATAACGGCTTGCAGGTGCTGCGCGAACGCGGCCATGAAATCTGCCTTGATGATTTTGGTGCCGGGGCTGCGAACTTTGAATATTTGAGCGCGCTTGACGTCGATATCATCAAATTTGATGGCGGGGCCATGCGCACCGCCCTTGCCAATCCCAAAGGACGTGCTTTCCTTAAGGCGACGGCCCTTCTTTGCAATGATCTTGGCATCCACACCATTGCCGAAATGATCCATGATCAAGCCAGCTATGAGATGGTCCGTGATCTGGGCATTGATTATGGTCAAGGCTATCACCTTGGCCCGCCCGTTACGATCAGCAGCAAAGCGTGTTTTGAAAAACTGCAGTCGGGCAAGTGCGATACCGACGCCGGAGAAAATGATTTGAACATTTCGACTGCAACAGGAGGAAGCCTATGACGCCGCGCCATCCTGTTGATGCCCCCGTTGATGCCAAAACCGCCGCAACCGACCCGCAAGATGATCTGACCAGATATGATGCGGATGTGTTTACCCTTGATCCCAAGGTGATGGCACAGGCCGAAGCACCGGTCATTGTGATGGATTCACATGGTGTGCCGCTTTTTGCCAACAAGAATGCTGTCGGCTTTGCCAAAGGCATCCGTGACGGGCTGTTCCCTGAAATCTATCAGTTGATCCGCCGTACCCTGACCACGCCGGGCGGGGTCGTCGAAATGATGACATTTGAAGTACAGCGCGGCACTGCAACGCTCGAACTGACAGCCCTTCCGACCACCAACAATCAGGTGATGATCCTGCCGCGCGATGTCAGTATGGATCGCAACCTTCGCGAAGCATTGATTGATTCGCGCCAGCGTTACCGCGACATTGTCGAAGTATCATCGGCTTTTGCGTGGGAAACCGACGACACGGGGAAATTCATTTTCGTGTCGCCGCGCGGTGCGCTGGGATACCGTGCCGATGATATTGTCGGACGGTTTCCGCAGAACTTTCTTCTCGATACCGCCGATCAGGACAGCGAACATGTGTTTCGCAGTCAGAAGGCCGTGCGCGATGTTCCGGTCTGGTTCCGCCGGTCCAACGGCAAGGATGCCTGTCTTTCGGTATCCTCGACCCCGGTTTATTCGCGCGATGGACGTTGGACCGGGACGCGCGGGCTTGCCCATGACATTACCGAACAGCGCCGCCGCGAAAGCGAAGTCGCAACAGCCCGAAACCGCGACCGCCTGATGACCTACATCGTGCGGACCATGCGTGATGAAATCGATCCGCTTCTGGTTCTCAAGGGCGCGTCCGAGGCCAGCACGCGTGCCCTTGCCTGTTCAAACTGCATCATTTTCAAACGCAATGATGAAACAGATGAACTTGAAATTGCAGCAGGTGACGAAAACCCCGAAGCCAGCCACATTGCAAAACAGGCCTTAAGCCAGTTGCAAAACTCATCAGATACCTTTGATGCCCATATGGGCCAGTATCGTATTCATGCGCTGCGCTGCCATTACCATCAGCGCAACAACGGCGCTGTGATTTTCCTGTTTTCCGCAGATCACCCGGAACCGACTGACGGCGAACGTGCCATCATGACCGAAGTATCCGATCAGGTCGGCATTGCCATTGAACAGGCCATCCAGCATGAACGCATCCTGACCCTTTCACGGACCGACGGGATGACCGGGCTTTTGAACCGTCGCGCATTCTTCGAGGAACTCAAACGACGCCACAGCCGTCTTCAGCGTGAACGCGCCCCGGCTGCCTTGATGTATGTCGATATGGACAACTTCAAGATGGTCAATGACATTCACGGTCACCAGACCGGTGACGAGGCCATCCTCGCCCTGACCCGTGTTCTTCAGGACAATGTCCGCCCCGCCGATCTGATTGCCCGTCTTGGCGGGGACGAATTCGTGCTGTGGCTCGAAGGTGCCGATGTCTCTGCGGCTTCGGGACGCGCAAGGCTGTTGATGAAGGAAAGCGCGATCCTTGGCCAGTATTCGGGCGACAAGGACCACCCGCTTGGAATATCGGTCGGGATTGCTGTTCATGAACCAGGTTCGAAAGAAAACCTGCAGCAACTTGTACAACGCGCAGATCAAACCATGTATCAGGTCAAGAAACATGGAAAAGGTCGCTTTGGCATCGCTGCCGCACCCGGCTCGGAAGAGCCGGCAAAGATCGAAGATTAGGAGGAATGCCCAATGAAGGGATTTTTACAGCGGGTATTCACCAAGCGGCGCGAAACCCCGATCACCTATGACGAAGCCAAGGAAATGGCCGCCAGCCCGGATGCCAATGTGCGCGGCAAACTTGCCCAGCGCCATGACACCCGGCCCGAAATCCTGTATTTCCTGGCATCTGACAATGATTCCTCGGTGCGTCGTCACATTGCGGCCAACGAAGCAACGCCGGTTCAGGCCGATGTCCTTCTGACTGATGACGTCGATGACAGCGTCCGTGGCAGCCTTGCTGAAAAAATCGCCCATCTTTCGGCGGGTCTGACCCCCAACGAAACCGACAAATTGCGTCGCATGACCTATGAGGCGCTCGACAAGCTCGCACGTGACCAGGCCGTGCATGTCCGTCAGGTCATTTCCGAGACGCTCAAGGATATTGCCGAAGCCCCGCAACCAATCATTCAGCAGCTTGCCCGCGATGCCGAAAGCGTCGTTTGCGGACCTGTCCTTCAGTATTCCCCGGTCCTGACCGAAGAAGATCTTCTGGAAATTATTGAAGGCAGTTCTGGTCGCGGGGCACTGAGCTTTGTGTCACGTCGGCGCAATGTCGGCGAAAAGCTTGCCGATGCCATTGCCGCAAGCAGCGACAAGGATGCGATTTCGCACCTTCTTGGCAACAAGTCTGCACAAATCCGTGAAGAAACGCTCGACCAGCTGATTGACCGCGCACCGGATTATCCGGAATGGCACCAGCCGCTGGTCAACCGTCCGAAACTGCCGCCGACCGCAGCCGGGAAACTTGCGCGATTTGTCGCCGAAAACCTGATCAGCGTTCTGGAACGGCGCAAGGATCTTAAGAAAGATCAGCTTGAAGCCGTTCGCGAAGTGGTTCAACGCCGTATCGCATCTGGCGAGTTTGAAAAACGCGACGACGCGGCCGAAAACGCACCATCGGTCAAAAACAAAAAGGGCGAAAAAGCACAACCGGCTTCTGCGGCCGACGCCACATCAAACGAAGAAGCAGAAGAAGACGGCGAACCGGCCTTTGAAAAGGCCCTTGCCCTTCATGCAAAGAAAAAACTGACCGATAAGGAAGTCGCCAAGGCCCTTGCGGCCAATGACGTCAAGTTTGCCCGCGCATCGCTTGCGGTTCTGGCCGGTATTCCGCCAGAAGCCGTAACCAAGGTTCTGAATACACATTCGGCAAAGGGTGTCGTTTCACTGGCATGGAAGGCCGGCCTGCCGGCCGATCTTGCGGTGAAGATTCAGGTCAAGCTTGGTCACGTACCGCCAAGCCAGACCCTTAATCCACGCAATGGCAACCAATACCCGCTAAGCGAAGATGACATGAACTGGCAGCTTGAATTCTTTACCGGTATGGCGACCACCGGGCTGCGTTAATATCACCCCGTCGCGGGTGCTGCTTTCCATATGATCTGATTATCGGGACGCCTGGTCTGCGACCGGGCGCTCCATACAGATATGGGGAATGCCGTCTTCTTCATAGACGTCGCCAAACTGAACAAATCCAAGACTTTGATAGAATGCCTTCAGGTAAAGCTGCGCATTCAGATAGATCGGCTTGCCCCCGAATTCCTGCGCGCAAACATCAATGGCACGGGCCATAAGGCTCCGCCCGATCCCCTGCCCGCGCAGTTTTTCGCTTGTGACCACCCGCCCGATGGCCGGACGGTCGCCCTGTTCGGCATGTCCCGGATCGACACCGGGCGCAACAATGCGTGCCGCGGCCAGAACGTCACGCCCGTTTGCGGCCTTGTCAACAGCCAGAAGATGGGTGCAGAGCGGATCAAGGCCATCAATTTCAGGAAAAATGCAGTCCTGTTCGATGATAAAAATCTGCTGACGCAATTGCAGCAGACTGTGAACCTGGTGGGGCGTCATCGCGTCAAAATGGCAAACAATCCATTCCAGATCGCTGGAAGTCCTGGTCATCGATATTTCTTTCAAAAGGCAGGGTAAATCAGGTGTGGCATGCGAACGTGGCGCTTGGTGGCAATACCATCAACCCATTGTCAGGAAACCGTTTTTTCAATGAAATAGATAAAGACATCGTCTTCCTGATCCGAAGAAATCAGGCGATTGCCGGTCATTTCACAAAAAGACTTCATATCCGCAACGGATCCGGGATCCGTTGCCAGGACTTTCAAAACGCCCCCGTCCGGTACATCACGCAGGGATTTCTTCGCCTTAAGCACTGGCATGGGACAAATCAATCCTCGTGCATCGAGAATTAGATCAAATTTATCACTTGAAGATGACGACATGAACGACCTTATAAAAAAATCGGAAATCGGTCTGATATAGCGCCAATTGGCGATTGTTGCATTTGCACAATATGTTAGACTGAAAAACAACAATCAATCAAACGCTGTTAGCCTGCCCGCAATGCAAATCTATCTCCCTATTGCCGAAATATCGGTAAATATATTTCTGATTTTGGGACTGGGCGGCGGAGTTGGCTTTTTGTCCGGCCTGTTCGGCGTTGGCGGCGGCTTTCTGATTACCCCTCTTTTGATTTTTTATGGCATTCCGCCCGCTGTATCTGTAGCAACAGCCGCAAACCAGATTGTCGCATCGTCGGTGTCCGGCGTGTTTGCGCATTGGCGCCGCGGCAATGTTGACATAAAGATGGGCCTTGTGCTGCTGGCGGGTGGTATTGTCGGGTCGACGGTTGGTGTCTGGGTCTTTGCCTGGTTGCGTTCACTCGGTCAGATCGACCTTGTGATTTCTCTTTGCTATGTCATCTTCCTTGGCATTATCGGCGGGATGATGTTGCTCGAAGCAACCCGGGCAATTTTCAGAACCCGGCGCAAAGGCCCGATCCGTCGATCGAAAAAGCACCAGCACAGCTTTATCCATGGCCTGCCCTTCAAGATGCGGTTTTATCGCTCGGGCCTGTATATCAGTGCGCTTTTGCCACTGGCCGTCGGGTTCTTTGTCGGCATGCTGACCGCCCTGATGGGGGTTGGTGGCGGCTTTGTCATGGTTCCGGCGATGATTTATCTGCTGGGCATGCCGACCGGGGTTGTGATCGGAACATCGCTGTTTCAGATCATCTTTGTCACGGCCAACGTTACCTTCCTACAATCGGTTCAGACCCAGACGGTTGACGTTGCACTGGCCATCCTGCTTCTGATCGGTGGTGTAATCGGCGCCCAGTTCGGCGCCCAGTTCGGTGCGCGGCTCAAGGCGGAACACCTGCGTGCGCTTCTGGGGCTGCTGGTTTTGTCGGTATGCCTCAAACTTCTGTTTGATCTGGTGATCGAACCTGACGAACTGTATTCCATCATGCCGGGGGATCTGTGATGTCCTTACCGGCACGGTTTATCGCATCGATCTGTCTTTCGGCATTCGCCGTCATTGCGACTAGCACACCAACGAAACGCGCCTTGGCCGATCCGCTTGTCGTGGATTTGTCAAACCATCTGGTGGCGATCACCACCGGCTTTACCGGTACTGATGTGCTGTTATTTGGCGCTGTCCAGAACGAAGGCGATGTCATCGTAACCGTGCGCGGCCCCGATCAAGACATGGTTGTCCGTCGCAAGGAACGTAAAGTCGGCATCTGGGTGAATGCTGAAAGCGCGCGCTATAAAAATGTTCCGGCCTATTATGCCAGCGCGTCCAATCGCCCGATGGATATCATCGCCCCGCAAAACATTCTTCAGGATTACCGCATCGGCCTGGACAACCAGCGTTTTATCGCCGTGTCCGACAATCCTGATGCCGATCAGAAAGTCTATCGCGATGCGCTCGTTCGCAACATGCAGAATGCCGGTTTGTTCAACCAGCGTCCGGCAAAAATCAGCTTCCTGTCAAACCAGCTGTTTCGAACCGACATCCATTTCCCGGCCAATACCCCGACCGGGACCTATACGATCAATGTCTATCTGATCCGTGATGGTCGTATCGCCAGTGTAAAGACCACCCCGCTGGTTGTTTCCAAAACCGGGGTCAGTGCCGAAGTCTACGAATTCGCTCATCGCTATTCGGCGCTCTATGGCATTATTGCAGTGATCATTGCCGTCATTGCCGGCTGGATCGCCAGTGTGGCATTCCGCAAACGCTAGTTCCCGGTTCCACCGGCTCCACCTGCTCCAACGCCGATTTGGGAATTCTCATCTCCGCACTTTCACGGCCTTCGATAACGCATGTGCAGCATGATTTATTGTGCGGATGCACAGTATAAAACTTTCCCGATTGCGATAAAAACCACTTGGAAACCGTGCCGGATTTACGGCACACTTGATGCAACATGCTCTAATATCCGGGTGATCCATTGCCCCACGCAACCATGCATCAGACCCGGCACAGGAAACTATTCAGAGAACCCATATGACGTCATACGATGCCGATCAGGAACTCCGCGCCACGTCCAACCGAACATTTCTTGTTGTTATTGATGACAGCGATGAAATGACCAAGGCGTTGCGCTATGCATGCCGCCGCGCGCAACATACCGGCGGCCGCGTTGCCCTGCTTAGCGTCATTGAACCGGCCGAATTCCAGCACTGGATGGCGGTTGGTGACCTGATGAAGGAAGAAGCCCGCGAAGAAGCCGAATCACGGGTCAATGAACTTGCCGCCTATGTGCATGAACAAACCGGCACAATGCCGCTTCTGTTCATTCGCGAAGGCCGTCTCAAGGACGAGTTGCTGAACCTTCTGGAAGAAGAAGAACAGATTTCCATTCTTGTTCTTGCCGCCGGCACCACATCCGAAGGCCCGGGTCCACTGATCACGGCACTGACCAAAAGCGACACTGTCGGTCAGCTCCGCCTGCCCCTGACAATCGTCCCCGCCGCACTGTCCGAAGCCGACATTGACGCGTTAAGCTGATTTATCAGCGCCTGTCGTGGATCGGTAAATTCATCCGACGTTTTCAGCCGGAACGGCAATGCATTCCTCAAGGAACTGCATATAGGCATCAAAGGATGATTTTTGGCCGAACAGGATATGTGACCGGCTTTTGATTGCGTGCGAGACAACGGATCGGCGGCGTTTGTCCGTCGCAAGTGTCAGGGCGGTATCGACGTAATCCGCGGAATGGTAGGCGACGCAATCAAACACCGATATCTGGCGGTAACAGGTGTGGCTGCGACGCGACCGTGCGGCACTGCCCGGCAATGTCACCAGCGGCACACCAAGCCCCAGACAATCAAAGGCCAGCATCGCGTCATTCCATGCCGGACTTTCAAGGACCACATCCACCGCACAAAGCAGCGACAGCAAATCGGCGCGGCTGCGCACATTGACAAACCGCATGCGCCCGGCGACATCGGCATAGTTCACCGCAAAACGCCGTCCCCATGCCGCATCCCAGCTGTCGCGTTCCGGTGCAATCAGCAACAGCTCAGCCGTTTCATCAAGACGCAGGATTTCCGCAATCAGCGGATCAAAGTCGGCCGTCAAAACATCAAGCGGCTGCGGGCAGAGATAGGTGTTTCTGTCCTGTGCCAACCGCCAAAGCCGTTGCAGTTCCGTCGGCGTCATATCGACATTTTCGGGCGGTGTCGCATTAACAAACAGTCCTGGCAACCGGATCAGTTTTTCACTGAACCGTTTTTCACCACCGGCCGTTTCCCAGTCTTCTGCGATCAGGTGATAGTCAATATTTGAAAGACCACTGGTCGCGGCAATCCCGCCACCGGAAATTTGAACCGGTGCCAGACGCCAACTTGCCAGCAACATGGTATAGGCATCGGCCTGCGGATCAGCATAATGCAACACATCAAGATCAAGCCCGGAAATCACCCGGGCCGAATGCAGCGGATCAAGCGGCAACGGCACGACCAGATCGGCATGTTCGTCAATCCTCGACGTAATATCGTCTTCGCCGGTTGGCGGACGGATGATCGTAACATCAAACCGATCACGATCAATCGCATCAACAAGCCCCAAAATCCAGCGACCAATCCCGTTATCACACATATTGGCCGACACGATCCCAAGGCGGATCTTGCCCCCTTGCCGGGGTTTGCCGGGATCAACATTGGGAACATCATAGCCTGAAACCAGCCGTTCCCAGTAATGCCCGACGGCGCGCAACTGCTTGTCACCTTCCGGACGCAGGGCCGCACGCCAGACCGGCGGGAACCGCGTCAGGATTGCCGGGTCAATGCGATCGGATGCGACAAAGGCCAAATCGGGTTCAATGGCATCGTCATCAAGCGTGTCATCAAGCAGATCACGAATGACTTCGTCATTCTGGGCCGCAATATTGGTTGGAACCGGCGCAAACAACAAACGACGTGCGGTTCGAAACAGCGCGGTGTTTTCACCGGCTGCGATTTTGCGGTCGATACCGTTTTGCAAAACAGACTGGGCTGATGCGGTGTCGCCTTCTTCGGCAAGTTCGACAGCCAGTCTGAAAACCGCATCATCACCGCCACCGGCCCCGATGGCCGCCCCGAACCGTTCGACGGCTTCGCTATGACGGCCAACAAGACTTAGCGCCTCGCCCATCATCAGCAGCAATTGGGGATCATTCGGATTGGCCGCAACAAGCGGCTCAAGCGCACCGATTGCCTCGGTCCCCTGTCCGACCCGCAAGTTAAGGCGCGCCAATGTGCGCCGTGCTTTGGCATCATCGGGATCAAGGGCAAGAACCTGACGCAAGCAATGCTGTGCACCGGCAAACTGGCCAAGCCGGAACAAGGCATCACCATATGCTGTCAGGGCACGCTGGTTTCCCGGCTCCAGCGTCAGGGCGCGGCGCAAAGGTTCGCTTGCCGACACCGTGCGTCCCTGATCAAGCCGGATCTGGCCGATCAGCACCAGCGCATTGACAATATCGTCGCGCATTTTAAGGGCGGTCAAACAGGATGTCTCGGCACCGGGAATGTCGCCCATCGCATAAAGACATGCGGCATAGTTGGCGTGAATTTCGGCAATATCCGGGGCCAGTTCCAGCGCATATTCATAATTTTCGCGCGCATCCTGCAATTCATCAAGTTGCCGGTATGTATTGGCGATATTGCAATATAGCGCCGGTGCATCCGGACACAGCCGAATGGCCCGCTTGAAAGCGCCCACCGCTTCGCGCAATTTGCCGATCGCCTTTAAGGCCTGCGCATGATCATGTTGAATTTCCGCACTGTTGGCATCGGCTATTGCCGCCCGCCCCATCCGTTCCGCCGCAAGAGTTTGATTTCCCTGTCGGGCTGCGACCAGGCCAGCCAGATGCATGGCTTCTGCGGCTTGTGGATAGGCATGGATCAGCTTGCGGCAGGCTTCTTCTGCCTCCGCCAGCTGGCCTGCTTCATACAAGCCCAACGCAGTTCGGTAAGGAGCGTCAAAATCAGACAAGGAATACCTGTTGCGATAAAGAGTGCGATTACCGGCCACCATAAGGGCCAAGCGTTAACAAACCACGTCTTTGCCACAAATAATCGGCCCTGACCATGCCCGGCCGATCAAATCTGTAACGCGTTTCAGGAATATGCGTCCCTTTCTGAAGTCGGAATAAACAAGATTAAAATAATTACCTGAAAACAAACAAAAATCCCCCGAACCACAGTCGGGGGATTTTTCAGGAAAATCATCACGCGGTTATCTTTGCGCCTGAAACGGCACTTCAAGCCGTCACTCAAAACCGGAAACGGCCCCTATACCCGGTTGGCATAATAACGCCCGAACCGGTTCGAAAGCAGATCATCCAGACCGACTTCTTCCTGCCGGACATAACCGGAACCGGGCAATTTGGACGTCATCACCATATCCATCACTGCGCAAAGCCCCGCGGATGTCGTGATCTGGATCGCGGACCATTTTTTGCCACCGATTTCTGTGCCATGCACCTTGCGGATAAAGTTTTCTTCGCACAGCTCGCCATTACGGGTCCCGACGGCATCGGCAAAGATTACAATGACATCCTGCTGGGTTACCGGCAGGGCATTTTCAAAGATTTCCTTCATCATGTCGGGACGTTCGCCAAGACGCAGATCTTCGATCAGGATTTTCAGGATTTCCTGATGCCCCGGATACCGCACGGTCTTGTAATCAAGGTTATCCACCTTGCCTTCGAGCATGTCACAAAGCGCCCCAACCCCGCCCGATGTGTTGAAGGCCTCATACTCCGTGCCATCAATGGTGAAGCGTTCATAACCTTCAAGCGGCAAGACTTCGACACGCTTGCCATTGAGGATCGCCTCGCACGGATTAAGATATTCATTGATCAGGCCATCAGTTGACCAGGTCAGGTTATATTTCAAACGGTTGGTCGGGTTTTGCGGCAATGCACCGACGCGCAGGCGCAACTTTTTAACCGTATCAAACCGTTTGAACAGATCATGGGCGGCGATTGAAATGAATCCCGGCGCCAAACCACATTGCGGTACGAACGCACCAGCCGCACCTTTGGAAATTTCACGAATAGCACGGGTGGTTTCGACATCTTCGGTCACATCGAAATAGGATGCCCCAACCGCGCGTGCGACGCGGGCAATCGCAACATTAAGATAGAACGGACATGTCGACAAAATGGCGTCGTGCCCGGTAGCCACGTCGGTCAGTGCGGCTTCATCGGTGACATCGACCTTGATCAGGGTTGCCGCATGATCCTGGGCACAAAATTCAAGCATTTCGCCATTGGCATCGGCAAGCGTCACCGCATAGTCGCCACTTTCATTAAGCATGACTGCCGCCATACGGCCGATTTTGCCCGCACCAAGAATCAAAATCTTTTTCATTTTCTCTCACTCCCGACTGAACTGACACCTTTGCGATGGATGTCGTTGCTGCCCTGATAACGTTTTGTTGTTTACCCCTTGATGCTCCGCCGCTGGACTAACGCTTGCAACCCGGCAATACTGTCAAAACAATTGAATAACCCGTCATTTTTATGGGTATCACCGATGAAACGTCGACTTGATGAAACCGACCGCCGTCTGATCGCCAAATTGCAGGAAAATGCCCGCATTCCGACTGCCGCCCTTGCACGCGAAGTCGGCCTGTCGCGCAGCGCCGTTCAGGAACGCCTCGAACGGCTGGAAAAATCACAAACCATTACCGGCTATACGGTGCAGCTTGGTGATGCGGCACGACCGGTTCTTCTGGCAGAAGTCATGATCCAGCTTGAACAAAAACAGTCTGCGGGCGTGGTCGGTGCCTTGCAGAAAATACCGCATTGCATTCGGTGTCTGGCGATATCGGGGGAATATGATCTGATTGCCGAAGTTGCCGCCGACACACCGGAAGAACTCGACGGTGTGCTTGACCGGATCGGCGGGCTTAGCGGGATAAAACGCACTTCAAGTTCAATCATCCTTTCAACCAAGTTCGATCGCCGCTAAGATGCCAGTTGAGGTTGGGGAACCTCTTGTCAGAAAGAAAACCGAGTGACATCCAAACGCAGATATTCTGTCCTTTCTGTTCTTCTTGCCAGTTTTATCGGCACCAGTGTCTTTGGCGTTGGCCTTGCCCTTTATGTCGGCCTTGGCACGGCCTATGAAAACACCCGCAATCTTTGGGTTATGCTGGCCGATATCGACCTGACATCGGTTCAGCGCACCATGCATGAACGCATGAGCGAAGTTGACGAACGGTCCAACTGGGTCGCCCGACAGGTTGCCGATGGCAATCTTGATCCAAGCTTCCAGTACGGCTGGACCAACGCCATGCGGGCGCTGGCGGCGGCGGATATGGATGTGATGGCCTATGGTCTGGTAACCGGTGATCGGCAATTTATCGGCTTTAATCCCGATGATATGAGCGAAATACGCCGCACCCTGCCCCAGGATGACATGCTGTTTTCGGAACTGGCGCAAATTCGTGGCCCGGTCGCCAACCGTACCGGCTTTCCGCGCTGGGATCCGTATTTCAATCGCACGGTCCTGACCAGCTGGGTGCCGCTTTTTTATGACGGGCACTATCTTGGTACCTTCATACAGTATCTATCGCTGTCCAATTTGTCGGAAAGCCTGATTCGCGGCCGTGAAGATTTACCCGGAACGCCATTTATCCTGATCGGTGGCAATCGCGTGATGGCCCATCCCGATTTGCGCGACTGGGGTGAAAATACCGCCAACAAGCTGATCAACGGGGCCGATATTGCCCGAAGCCCGATTCCATTGCCGACCATCCATGATATCGGCGATCCGGTTCTGGCAAATATCGGCAAGTCCGAACGCATCAGGACCGACGAAAAGGATGCCCGCCAGAATACCGGGCTGCGTCTGGCGGGGCTTGAAGTTGATGGCAGATACCATCTGATCGTCACCCGTCAGGTTCTTAATGCGCCGATCTCGCCGGTCATCATTGGTATGCATTTCACCGAAGAATTGTTTGACGATGAATGGGACAGGCTTGTTCTGGCCTCGATCCTGGGTGGCGGGGTGTTCATCCTGGCTGTTATTGTTGCGATCATACTGTCCAAACAATTCACCAAACCGATCCGCCGGTTTGCAGCCGCCGCGCGCGCATTTGAAGATGACGACATCGCATCAATCGATGTGCCGCAACTGTCGGGCAGCCGTATCCGTGAATATGACGATGCGGCACGATCGTTCAATCACATGATGATGGCGGTTCATGACCGCGAACGCATCACAAGCCTGTTTGGTAAATTCGTGCCCCAGTCGATTGCCAAAAAGCTTCTGGCATCGGGAAATGATTCCGGCGTCCTGCCACCGCAACAATCCGAAGCAACCGTTCTGTTCATCGACATTGCCCATTTCACATCCATGTGTGAAAGCCTGCATCCGAACCAGATCATTGCAATGCTCAATGATTACTTTGATTGCGCAACGCAGATTATCGAATCACATGGCGGCATCATCACCCAGTTTCAGGGGGATGCGATCCTTGCGGTCTATAACGTGTTTGATGACCTTGAACATCACGCCGATGCCGCACTCGACAGCGCCATCGCCCTGCAAAACGAAGTCTCGAACCGCACCTTTGAAGGGTTGAACATTCAGGTGCGCTGCGGGGTGAATACCGGAACAATGGTGGCCGGGAATGTCGGGGCCAAGGCACGCCTGTCCTTTACCGTGCATGGGGATGCGGTCAATACCGCATCGCGCCTTGAACAGGAAAACAAGGTACTGGGCACGCGCATTCTCATTTCAGACAGCACACGCAACCTGCTGACCGATCCGAACCGCGTCATCAAGGCCGGTGATGTTCTGTTGCGGGGCCGTCACAGCAAAACCGAACTGTTCACCACAAACGGGTAAGCAGCCCCCACACACCATCAATAAAAAAGGCGACCGCAATACTGAAACTGCGGTCGCCTTTGATTTTGCCATCGTGACAAACATGAAAAACAAAACGCCGCATTGGATGAACCGATGCGGCGTTTTGTAAAACCTTTGAGAACAAGGTACCGGGAATTAACCCTGGCGTGCCTTGAAACGCGGGTTCTTTTTATTGATCACGTATACGCGGCCACGGCGGCGCACGATACGGCAGCCTTTTTCCCGCAGCTTCGCGGATTTCAATGAGTTCCGGATCTTCATAATCTTAAACCTTAGAAACTTGGCCCCTTCGAGGAAGCCGGAAAATAGAAGTACGACATGCCCCTGTCAACACTAAAAACAGGTTGCGGCGACAGAAATTGGAACAAATCCCGTCAAAGTCGCCTGCAGCAGTCTGAAACCTGAGCGATCAGTTGATCGTTGCGTAGAACCGATAAAAGGCCAGCGAGCCATTTTCAAGCATTTTTACGCGATTCATCCACATTTCCATCTCTGGAAGCAGATAATCCATCACATCGGGGTCCAAACCGCTTTTCTGAATATCCGACAGCATGGTCATCCAGGCCTGTTTGATATGCACAAGATGGGTTTCCGACTCATCCTTGGCGATGCGGATATCAAATTTGAGCTGCCCCAGACGGGATTTGTATTCCTGTGCGGTCCAGGGGAAAAGATCATCCCCTTCGAGCTTGGCCCATTGCGCAAGCCCGTCCTCGTCAAGATCGCGGGTCAGGACATAGTCGGTCAAAAGAATCTGACCCTGTTCGCGCAACGTCCCGGCCAGTTCGCCCAGAAACGTCTCTTTGCCCGGCACCTTGTAAAGTTCGCCAAACGAATAGACGACGTTGAAATAGCCTTTGCGCAGTTCGGGCTTTTCGGGATCGAATTTCTGAACGGGGACCTTTTTCTGCACACCGGCATGAACGGATCGCTCCATCCCCAAAAGTGCCAGTTCCCCATCCTGCTCATAGGCGGTCACCCAAACGCCAAGCCGATCTGCCAGAACACGCGCAACCCCGCCAAGCTTTGCCCCGATTTCAAGACAGCTGAGCGTTTCATCAAGCGCAAGCGGCTTTGCGAGTTCAAGGGCGTAATCATGCCCGCCCGGGATCATGATCCCGTGATCAAACAGCTTGTCATACAGCCTGATTCGTTCGGGCGGCCACCGCCCGATTTCGTCATCAAGATCAAGTTCGCCCAGTTCCGGTTCAACCGGACGCGCCAGCCAAACACGCATTTTGCGCAACCAGTCGGCATAGGCGTCTATTTCAAGCTGAAGCAGATAATATTCAACCGGGTCGTCATAGCCTTCCCACTTGGCACGCAAACGGGTCCCAAGGCCAAGATGATGCCCGGGCGGCATCTCGAACTCGGACGCAGTCCCCTGCCCGCTATCTTCGGACAGTTCGCCGTCATCGTCGGCTTTGCGTTGCCAAAATTTGAGTTTCAAGACGGCTACCTGCTGATTCGAAATGTGCGCTTACGTGATTCTTGCAAAATATGACAAATAGGCAAAAGTGACAACGTGTTAAGATTTCAATCATATGATTGCACCCGTCACCGTCGGCAGTAAAATCCATGCTGGCTGATCGCGCGCACCGGAACGTTTGTCAGGACAGGAATCTACATAAGACATGAACAAGGATCGTCTTGGCATCTATTACAGCATGCTGAACATTGCGCCAGGCGCGAGCGCAAAGGAAATCAAGCTCGCCTATCGCAAACTGGCATTTGAATATCATCCGGACCGCAATACCGATCTTGATGCCGAAGAAAAATTCAAGGACATCACCGAGGCCTATGAAATCCTGATTGGTGAACGCAAGCCCCCTGCACAGCCATCGGGCAACAACACCAGTCGGCCCAATGATGGCACAAAGGGCAAAACTGCCGCATCTGAAAAGCCAACCGCATCCGGCTATGGCCCGAATGCAGCCGGTGCGCAAAATGCAAACCGCACCAGACAAGGCTTTGCCGGAACCGGCCGCAAACAGGAAAAGGCCAAGACCGGTACGGACGAAAAAACCGCCCGCGCCAATCAGGCCTATCGCGAACAACAGGCCAAAACCGGCACGCGCAAAAGCAACATCCATCCCGGCGCCCGGCGCCATAACCGCAAAAAAGCCGATAGCAACGCCCAGGGTTTTATCGCATGTGCGGCAACCGGTGTGGTTTCGGCCCAGCCAAGGCAGGTCGAATTCAAGATCGTTCGCGGTTTCCTGAATTCCTGCAAAACCGAAACACTTACCGCCAATCTGGCCCCCAAGGGGGCAAAGCGGATGGCGCTTAAGGCAAGTTTCATTACATGGCTTCGCGGATTCTGGGGATGGCGCAGCATCGTCCCGGCATGGAAAGCCATTCTTGGCAACATGCGTGGTGGCACCTTCCCGCCCGAAGGCAATGCCAAAATGCTGTTTGCCCATGCCAACGCCTTTGAACGCGCCGGCAACAAGCCGCTTGCCCGCGCAGTATTGATGCAGGCGCTTGATTTCATCGGCACCAACAGATCGGTTCTTGCCGAACAAATCCGTGCCAGTTTGCGCCGTCTTGAAGATGGCAGCCCAACCCGGCGTGTCCGTGATGAATGGAAACGCGCAGGGATGCTTGATGCACTTTTGCATCTGAGCCCGTTATTTGTCCTGATTTTTGCGGGTCTTCTGGCATTTGGCCCGGGTCAGGGATTTGTCACCCGCGAGATCCCCGAACTGGTGGCAAAACAGGGCAGCCAGATCACCAAGCAGGTCAAACAACTGATCGGTGAGGATCGCGATCCCTATTATGTGGATCGTGAACTTCTCAATATGCGTGACGGGCCAAGTGTGAATAACAAAATCATCCGCCGCCTGACGCGTTTTGAAACGGTTTATATTGCCGGTGACAGTCAGGGTTTCTGGATTGAAGTTGAAACCACGATTGGCGAAAACGGCTTTGTGAACCTTGATGCGCTGGTTCCGGGCAACGGATCGACTGCGCGCGATAACTGGTGTGCGACAAACAAATGCGACTGACCGAAACATTCCGGTCAGTCGCACAAAAGACTTCTAATCTGTAGGTCCCGTTTGCGCCCGGACGGGCACTTATCCCTTGGTCGGGATCGCTTTCAAGGCCGCAAGCAGATAATCCCAGAAACGTGCGACACTGGGCACATGGACACATTCATCCGGGCTGTGCGCGCGCTTGATGGTCGGACCAAACGAAACCATGTCCCAATGCGGGTATTTCGCACCAAGAACACCGCATTCAAGACCGGCATGGATCACGCGAATTTCCGGATCCTTGCCAAACATGTCGCGATGTACCGACTTCATCATTTCGACAACTTCGCTATTGGCATTGGGTTTCCAGCCCGGATAGGCATCCCCCCACGCCACACTCGCCCCGATCAGCTCAAATACCGCAGTTGCCGCTTCGCGAATGGCATCACGGGCCGAATTGATCGAACTGCGCGCAGACAAGGTCACCTTGGCCGTGCCGTCCGCTACCTTGACAATCGCCAGGTTGATCGACGTCTCAACCACCCCTTCAACCGATGTGCTCATGGCCTGGACACCATTGGGGGCACCGACACAGGCATTGTTGAATTTCTTTGAATCGGCTGCGCTCATTGCCGTTTCCGGCAAATCGGCATCTTTCGATGCAATCGCGAAATTCGGCTCAATCGCGCCAATTTCATCACGGACATCGCCGGCAAATGCCTTAAGCGCGGTATCAAATCCGCCAATCTTGCTTTTGGGCAGAACAATGGTGGCAAAGGATTCACGCGGGATGGCATTTCGCGCCGTACCCGCATTGACCGCGACAATACGAGCATCAAAATCACGAATGGCCGTGCGCAGGAAACGTGCCATCAGCTTGTTGGCATTGCCCAGACCAAGAATGATATCGATGCCTGAATGACCACCCTTAAGCCCGGTCAGCGCAATATCGCGGGCCACATATCCGGCACCGATTGCTTCGGGGCTGTAAGTGAAGGTCGCAACAAGATCGCCCCCACCGGCACACCCGACACACAGTTCATATTCATCTTCGGTATCAAGGTTCAGAAGGATTTCACCCTTAAGACGCCCCGGCTCCAGATTCATTGCACCGGTCAGGCCGCGCTCCTCGTCGACCGTAAACAGCAATTCAAGCGGTCCGTGCTCAAGCCCGTCTTCGGTCATGAAGCCCATCATGGCAGCAGCACCAATACCGTTATCGGCACCAAGGGTGGTGTTGTCGGCCGTGATCCATTCCCCGTTCATCTGCATCCGGATCGGGTCGGTGTCAAAATTATGGGTCGAACCAGAATTGGCCTGGGTGACCATATCCACATGCGCCTGAAGGATCGTCATTTTGCGATCTTCGTAACCCGGTGTTGCCGGAACACTGATCACAAGGTTCTGGCCACTGTCACGAAAATGCGAAAGCCCCTTGTCATCCGCCATTTTTTCAAGCAGCTGAAGCACTGCTTCTTCCTTGGTTGACGGGCGTGGCGTATCACAAAGTTTCTGGAAATTTTCCCAGATTGCGACCGGCGCAAGTTTGCTGATCTCGTTCACGGTGGCGCTCTCCTGTTTGATCTGTTCAGTGTGTTTGAACTGAATATTGTCGGTTATGCGGTTTCGCGGGTTCTGACTGTTGATTACCCTATCACCGGCCGAATTTAAAGGGCATCTACGTGTTTTTACGCAACGCGCAAGCAAACCGGCAAAAGGCCTTGGCCCATCGCAGAAAACGGCTCAAACCCGGCGTTTGGCGCAAATTGCTGCTGTGTTAATCAACACCAACGGTCGTGCTGCGCCGTTGCAACAGCATGACATCGCGCCACTGCCCGGCCATCGGACCGTATCCCATACGGCCGAGTCCGCGACGCAAACCGACTTCGGAAAATCCGTGCCGTTTATGAAGTGCGATACTTGCGATATTTTCCGGAAAAATACCGGCCTCAAGCGACCAGATACCTTGGGCCTCGCTTGCCGCAATCAGGGCACCAAGCAATACCGTTCCGATCCCCTTTCCCTGGGCGTCGGGATCGACATAGACCGATATTTCGGCAACACCGCGATAAACACAGCGACTTGAAACCCCGGACAATCCGGCCCAGCCGACAACACGGTCCGCTTGATCGCAGGCAACCAGACGGCATTCATTCAAATGTCCGCTATCCCAATCATCCCATGTCCCGGGATGATCCTGAAACGTTGCGTTTCCGGTGCGGATCCCGCGCCCATAAATCTCGATCACAGATGCCCCGTCTTGCGGGGTCATGGCACGGACAATCATGCTTCGTTCTCCTGGTCGTCAATGGTGTGGCACCAAAGGACGGGGCAAATCGCAACAACCTGTCGCTTGAAAAGAAAAAGCATCAATCGCGCACGTGATCAAGTCCGCCGTCAAAGGCGGCTGCGCGAAACAGCCCCTAGTTTTCAGGATCACGTTCAAAGGTTTTGAAAATCATGCGATCGCGGCCGGCATCCTTGGCCTCATACATTGCTTCATCGGCCAGTGCCATCGCATCGGCCAAATCAACAGACTTATGCCGGCCTTCACCGCCAACGGTGGCCCCGAAACTTGCCGTCACCTTGACGAGTTCCTTGCTGCCCTTGGATACCGGGACTTCAATCGCGCGGATCATATTCGACAGACGTTCACCGATCCGTTTCGTCACCGCGGCTGTCGCAGAGGGCAGAAGGACTGCAAATTCTTCACCCCCGAGACGCACAACAAGGTCATCGTCACGCAAGGCCTGACGCAGGGTTTCGGCCACCTTTTCAAGCACCCGGTCACCAATCGCATGTCCATATGTGTCGTTGATGTCCTTGAAATAATCCAGATCAAGAATGATCAGACCAAAGACCCAGCTTTTATCTTTAAGGTGGCGAATTTCGCGCAGGCGGCTGACCGCAATTTCAAAGCCGCGCCGGTTAAGCGCACGTGTCAGCGGATCGGTTGACGCAAGGGTATCAAGCATCTGCTCCTTGCGCTTGTGATCGGTGATATCGGTCGCCGACACCATGATCCCGCCGCCATCCATCATATTCATGCGAATGTCGGCCAAACGCCCGGACGGGGTTTGCATTTCATCAAGTGTCGAATGACCGTGCCCGTTCAGCTTCATCCGCGCACAGCATTCGTAAAGTGCCGATATGTCAAATGCCGGTGCATCGCCATCGGTATTGGGCACACCGAACATCCTGGCAAATTCATAGTTGTGATTGATGACATGCAAATCTTCGTCAAGCATCGCCACCGCCGATGGCACAAGCCGGATCACCTCGGTCACGGCATGTTCAAGACTTGCCTTTGCACGCACAAGTTCGTCATTCATTTCGACTTCGTCGCGCACATCATGCGCGGTCGTCAAAACAGCAGGTTTGCCATCGTGCCACAAAATGCGCTCGTCCGTCAGATCGCGCCAGACGGAACTGCCATCATCAAGAATGTCGCGCACCCGGTGGCGATCGCCGTGGCGTTCCCCGCTCAGGATACCGGCAACATGTTTAAGGGCACGCGGGCGGTTTTGTTCGGGGATAAACCGCAAAACATTGGGATTTTCCATGAATTTGCTGGCATTTTCCGCCCCCATCAGATGGGCGAACGCATCATTGACATATAATGCCGTCATGTTGCGATGAACCATGACCCCGATAAAGGACCGCCCCAGCATGTGATCAACCTGCATGGCGGTTGTGCCATTGTCGATCATTTGCGCTGTGGTCAGGACCGCATTGCCCTGATCCCATTCCACGGTTTCGTCGCTGATTTCCATCCAGACCGGGGTGCCGTCGGTACGGATGTTATAGACTTTCTTCCAGCCGTGAAATCCGTTGCTTTCCTGGAACCCTTCGGCCAGCTTTTCAGCTTCGTGGTGGAAACTCGGCGGGATATACTGACGCATGTCCGGTTCGCTCATGAAATCCTGGACATCACGGCGCCCCAACATCTTCGCATAGGCATCATTGACATACACAGCCTGCAAGTCCTTGTGTACGACAACTCCTACGCGTGATCGTCCATACAGACGTGCGATTTCTGTTGGCTCGAACCGCATCAACGTCTTGTTTCCCCCGAAACCCTGAAATCCAAAACCACACGATATGCCACCATGCAGCTTGATTGGTGCCTTAAATACTACAACAGTTCAGGTATAATTAAAACCGAGGGATGCCCTACCTATCCCTACGAACACCCCGCAAACTGCAGGTTCAGGCCGCCCACCACCTTGAGATTCACCAAATACATACATAAGAATAAAAAAATATTACCATGAGTTTAGATTGTCTTAGATCACTCTCCTTTTGCATTGTAAACCCTTTAGCCTGATATACGGACAATGACCGAACAAAAACACGCACGCCCACGACAATTTCACATTCTTGACCAAAAACGCGGCTGGGATGGATATTTCAAACTTGATGTTTATCGGCTGCAACATGACAAATTCGATGGCGGCAAAAGCGCGATCCTTGAACGCGAAGTTCTTGAACGCGGTCATGCCGTCGCACTTCTGCCCTATGACCCGGTGCGCGACGAGGTAGTCCTGATTGAACAGTTTCGCCCCGGCACCCTGTCGGTCCAAAACCATTATCCGGACATGCCGGTCTGGCTGACTGAAATTGTTGCCGGCATTATCGAAGACGGCGAAAACGCAGAAGACGTCGTACGCCGCGAAACGATCGAAGAAGCCGGTTGTGAAATCATCGGCCCGCTTGAACTGATTTCGCGATATTATGTCACACCGGGCTGCTCAAGCGAGACAGTGACCATGTATTACGGACGAGTTGACACATCCAAAGCCGGTGGCATTCACGGTCTTGCAGAAGAAGGCGAAGACATTCGCGTCTTTACCGTCAGTGCCGATGAATGCTTTGCCATGTTGCAGAATGGACAACTCTGCAATGCAACAGCGACGATTGCCGTACAATGGCTTATGCTTCATCGCGACCGCATCCGCAGAGAAGCAGGCGTCTAGCGGATTTTCCGGATATTCGGAGATATGATATATTTCACACAAACTTTTCGTTGTAATTTTCAAACCATCTTGACTTTTGTGTAATAAAGCCCCAATCAACAACTAATCAAATTTTGAACTCACCACGTTTGGAGTCTGTCATGGACATTCGCAATGGCACCATCGAAGCCATTGGCCGCACCCCGCTTGTGAAACTGAAAAAGGTTTCAGAGCTGACGGGTTGCACCATTCTTGGCAAGGCGGAATACGCAAACCCGGGCGGCTCTGTCAAAGACCGTGCGGCTCTTGCCATCATCCGCGACGCAGAGGCCCGCGGCCTTTTGAAACCGGGCGGCGTTATCGTCGAAGGTACGGCCGGCAATACCGGTATCGGCCTTGCTGTTGTCGGCAATGCGCTTGGCTATCGTACCGTTATCGTTATTCCGGAAACCCAGAGCCAGGAAAAGAAAGATCTTCTGCGTCTTCTGGGTGCGGATCTGCGCGAAGTTCCGGCCGTCCCCTATCGCGATCAGAACAACTATGTTCACGTATCGCGCCGTCTGGCCGAAGAACTGGCAAAAACCGAACCCAATGGCGCAATCTGGGCCAACCAGTTTGACAACGTCGCCAACCGTCAGGGTCATATCGACACCACGGCCCCCGAAATCTGGGAACAGACCGATGGCAAGATTGATGGCTTTATCTGTGCGGTTGGTACCGGTGGCACGCTTGCCGGTGTGTCGATGGGCCTGAAAGAGCGCAACAAGAACATCCAGATCGGCCTTGCTGATCCGATGGGTGCGGCTCTTTACAGCCACTATAAATTCGGCGAACTGAAATCCGAAGGCAGCTCGATCTCCGAAGGGATCGGCCAGGGCCGCATCACTGCGAACCTTGAAGGCATCGAGATTGACCACCCGTTCCAGATTTCCGACGAGGAAATGCTGCCGATCGTCTTTGACCTGCTGAAGGAAGAAGGCCTGTGCATGGGCGGTTCGACCGGGATCAACATTGCCGGTGCGGTGCGCCTTGCCCGCGAACTCGGCCCGGGCAAAACCATCGTCACCGTTCTGTGTGATCTTGGTACCCGCTATCAGAGCAAACTCTGGAACCCGACTTTCCTTAAGGAAAAAGGTTTGCCGAGCCCCGACTGGCTCTAGGATCATTTGATTTCTGAAACGCAAAACCCCGCCAGAATATTTGGCGGGGTTTTGTTATAAGTGCACGAATTTTTCCGCCATCAGGTCGCATCGACCAGTTCACCCTTTACGGCATTTCCACCGGCATCCTGACCGCGATCACCCGATGCCTTGGCGGCCAGCCGCCACAGATGGATACCGCACAGCAAGGCACAGAACAGCAACGCCACGGCAAATCCCGCCACCGCGTTCCATCCTCCGTGATCCCAGAACCATCCGCCAACCGATCCCATGATGCTTGATCCCAGATAATAGGCCAGAAGATACAGCGACGATGCATGGCCCTTTGACGTTTCGGCAAGACGACCGACCCAGCCACTGGCAATCGAATGGGCAACGAAAAAGCCGCTGGTCAAAACCACAATACCGCCAATGATCCCGCCCAGACTGTCGAGCATGGTCAGAACAACACCAAGCCCGGCCAGCAGCACACCAACCACCAGCACCGGCCCGCGGCCCAGCCGGTCGGAAAGCGCCCCGGCAATCGACGACATCACCGACCCGCACAGATAGACAACAAAAATCAGGCCGATCTGACTTTGGCTCAGGCTATAGGGTTCATCAGAAAGCCGGAACCCGACATAGTTAAATACCGTGACAAAACACCCCATGGCAAAGGCGCCAATCAGAAACACATAAGGCAGGCCCGCATGTTTAAGATGCCCGCCCCAGGCCCGCAGGTGATAACGCACCTGAAATCCCGGGCGCCGGACAAAGTTGCGCGATGCTGGCAACAAAACAGCAAAACCAAGGGCCGCAAGCAAACCGAACGCCCCCATCGCACCAAGGGCCGTATGCCAGCCAAACATATCGGTCAGAAAACCGATCACAACGCGACCACTCAAGCCCCCGATTGCGGTCCCGCTGATATAGATGCCCATCGCCATGCCAAGTCCCTTGGGGTCAATTTCTTCGGCCAGATAGGCCATGGCAACCGCGGGCACACCACCAAGAATAAGCCCCTCAAGCGCGCGCAATACCAGAAAGGCATGCCAGTCTGACAAAAACGGCGCAATCAGGTTCAGGATCGATGCCACACACATTGACACCAGCATCAATTGTTTGCGCCCGGCGGCTTCCGAAACCGCACCGGCCAACAAAATGGCAAAGGCCAGAAACCCGGTCGTCAGTGACAACGCCAATGAACTTTCCGCCGGTCCGACACCAAAATGACTGGCCAGTTCCGGCAAAAGCGGCTGCACGCAATAAATCAGGGAAAAGGTCGCATAGCCTGCAAGGAAAAGGGCAACACTGATACGGCGGAATGCCGCCGATCCCGGACTGATCCAGACCGGTTCGGATGACATTTGCGCATTGGTGGACGCGAGCGGGCTTTCAGCACATTGGGGGGGACGTGCTGTCTTTATCCGCCGTATCAGCAGCGACGTTTGAATGTGGCTCAGGTTTTTGATCCCGAGAAACAAACATTTGCGACCTCTTTTGGAAGGGTTCGTGGGGTGTGCTTATGATTGCATTCCACGCGCCATCCGTCCAATATATGAAACAGTCATTTTTGATATGTTTTGGATATACCACCGATGGAACTGCGCCATATCCGTTACTTTCTGGCGGTTGCCCGCGAAGGCAATTTTACCCGTGCAGCTGCGCGGATCGGCATCGGTCAGCCCCCGCTTAGTCAACAGATCCGCGATCTTGAAACCGAAGTCGGTACTGCCCTTTTTCATCGTGTGCCCCATGGTGCCGAACTGACCGAGGCCGGGGCGGCATTCCAAGACGTGGTCGCGCAATTCCCCGATCTGGCTGAACGGGCCATTCGTGCTGCCCGTCGCGCCGGGCGCGGTGAAACCGGAACCATCCGGGTTGGCTTTACCGCATCAGCGGCCTTCAGCCCGTCGGTTCCCAGTGTCTTTCGCGATTTCAGGCGTGCCTTTCCGGCTGTTGAGATGACGCTGGAAGAAAGCAACTCGGCCCAGCTTGTCACCCGGCTTAAGGAAGAACAGCTTGATGCCGTCTTCCTGCGTCAGGACGCGATTGCCGATGACGGCATTCGTCTGCATGTGATTTCGTCCGGTCCGATGGTTGTGGTGTTGCCTGCCGGGCATCCAGCGGCAAAACATGATAAAGTCTCACTTTCTCAATTGCGCGATGATGCCCTGATCCTGACCCCGCGCGATGTCGGTCCGACACATTATGACAAGGTGGTCAGTGCATGCCGCAATGCCGGGTTCGAACCCCAAATGGGCCAGATCGCCCCGCAGCTTGGATCGGTCATCAACTTTGTGGCAGCCGAACTGGGGTTTTCACTGGTCCCCAAACCCATGACGCAGCTTCAGGCCAATGGGGTTGTCTATCGCGAAATTGATGGTGAAGTCCCGATTGCCGAATTGTCGCTGGCCTATCGCAGCAACGACATTTCCATCGCCCTTCGCAATTTCGTCAGCCGCACCCTGGCCGCCCATCGGTCATTTTCCGAACCCGACGATGATTGAGCCATAACAGGACTGGCAAGACGATGATTTCGGGCTAGATTAATGCCAACTGTGAAATCAGGCGCCCCGCAAATGCGATGTCGGCGCCAAACCGAAAGTCTGGCTGATGCTACGATATTCCCTTCTTGATCTTTGCCCGGTGAATGCGGGCGAACATCCCTCTGATGCGCTTCGCAATACACTTGATCTTGCCCAACATGCCGAAAAGCTTGGCTATCATCGCTATTGGCTGGCCGAACATCACAACATGCCCGGCATTGCCAGTGCCGCGACCTCGGTCGTGATGGCCCATGTGGCAGCGGGCACCAAAACCATCCGTGTCGGTTCGGGTGGCGTGATGTTGCCCAACCATGCGCCGCTGGTGATTGCCGAACAATTCGGAACCCTTGATGCACTGCATCCCGGGCGGATTGATCTGGGCATCGGTCGCGCACCGGGTACCGATCAGCGCACCGCCGCCGCCCTTCGCCGTGACATGCACGGGTCCGAAGAACGCTTTATTCAGGATGTATTGCAGGTCCAGGCGTTCCTGGCCCCGCTTGAAGGCAATCCGCCAATCCGCGCCGTACCGGGTTATGGATCGCAAGTCCCGATGTGGCTTTTGGGAAGCAGCCTGTTTTCGGCGGATCTTGCCGCGCGCCTTGGCCTGCCCTTTGCCTTTGCATCGCATTTTGCGCCTGACATGCTGATGGATGCGCTGTCGCTTTATCGCCACCGGTTCGAGCCAAGCGAACAGCTTGATAAGCCCTATGCGATTGCCGCCATGGGATTCTTTGCAGCTGACACCGACGAGGAAGGCGAATATCTGGCGACCTCGATGCAGCAGCAATTCCTGAACCTGCGGCGTGGCACGCCGGGCCAGTTACCCAAACCGGTCAAGGATATGGGCGAAATCTGGAACCGGGTTGAAAAGGCAGGCGTTGATCATGCCATGCGTTATGCCGCAATTGGCGGGCGTGACACGGTTCGAAAGAAATTGCGCGAATTTGCCTATATGACCAAGGCCGATGAAATCATGGTTACCGCCAATATCTATGATCAGGCCGCGCGTCAGAAATCCTTTGCCATTGCCGCCGAACTGTTTGGCGAAATGAACGCACAGGACGACAATAAAGACTGCGCCTGATCACGAATTTACGCAATGAGATCAATCACATCAAAACGCCGGGCTCCTTCCGAACCCGGCGTTTTGATTTCATCATACGAAATACCAGATTTCCACTACTTGCGCTTGCATCATAGCTCGGACAATATGCGCATCCCGTCGACGTCATCGACGGCAGCCCCATTTTTTCAAAAGGTTATGGTGCGCCACCCATGAGCGACTTTTTGTTGGCCGCGTTGCCGATCGCAACCATCCTGTTTCTGATGATCAAGATGAACTGGGGGGCTGCGCGTGCCGGCGCGGCTGCATGGTTTGTCACCGCCATCATCGCCGTGTTTTTCTTTGGCGCACCAACCGACATGCTCGTCATCGCCCAGGCCAAGGGCGTGATGCTGGCACTTTATATCCTTTATATCGTCTGGGCGGCCCTGATCCTTTATTTCGCGGCCGAAGAAGCCGGTGCGATCAAAACCATCGGGCGTGCCATCCGGTCACTGACCGATGATCGACCCCTTCAACTGCTTATTCTCGGCTATGTTTTTGCAAGCTTCCTGCAAGGGGTTGCCGGGTTCGGCGTTCCGATTGCCGTGGTCGCCCCATTGCTTTTGGGTATGGGCTTTTCGCCGGTGCTGGCGGTTGCTGCCCCGATGATCGGTCATAGCTGGTCGGTGCTTTTTGGCAACATGGCAACTTCGTTTGAAGCATTGATTGGTGTGACCGGCATTCCCGGCACCGAACTGACCCATTATTCGGCGATCTTGCTTGGCCTGTCCGGCTTTACTTGCGGGGCGGCAGTCTTGTGGCTTGATGGCGGTTTTCGCACCATTCGTCGGCGGATTGTCCCGCTGGTACTGATTTCGGGCGTGATGGGCGTCGTGCAATATTGCATGGCCAATTACGGTGTATGGACGCTTGGCGGATTGACCGGCGGGATTGCGGGGCTTGTAACCTCGATCATCGTCACCCGGTTCTGGAAATCCCATCCCGATGATGTCGCCGAACAGGTCCATGATGATCATGCCCACATGCCATTGATCGAGGCGCTGACACCTTATCTGGTCTTTATCGTGCTGGTGACCGTGGCGACCTTTGCGCCGGGGGTTGAGGACTTCCTGGGCAAAGTCCGCTTCACCCTTGATTTCCCGGAAACATCGACTTCACTTGGCTGGGTCATTGGTGCGGAAAGTGCCAAGGCGATTGCCATTTTCGGCCATCCGGGTGCGCTTCTGCTTTATACCGCGGCCATAAGCTTTGCCTTTTTCAAATTGCGCGGTCGCTATGATGACGGGATTGGCAAACGGATCTGGCAACGTACGCTCAAAAGCGGCCTTCCGACCAGTATTGGCATGGTGCCGGTGATCGGACTTGCCATCATCATGGATCATGCGGGCATGACCTATGCCCTTGCCGAAGGTGGTGCCGCGATCTTTTCCGGTGCCTTTGCCATCGCCTATCCAGTGATTTCACCAGCAATCGGCGCGCTTGGTGCCTTCATGACCGGCAGCACCAACAATTCCAACGTGGTGTTTGGCATGTTCCAGCGTCACACCGCCGAACTTTCGGGGCTTTCCACGGCCCTGATCCTTGCCGCCCAGGCAACCGGGGCGTCGCTTGGCAGTATGCTGGCACCTTCCAAAATTCTTGTTGGCTGCTCAACTGTTGGCCTGTCTGGCAAGGAAGGCCCGGTGTTGTCGGTTGTCCTTAAAACCGGCGTGATCCTGACCGCGCTTTGCGGGTTTATGGCACTTGGAATATTGCTGATTACCACCATGTACGGGGGCGCATGACATGAAACAAAAACTGTTTAACCCGGTCTTTCTGGTTCTGGCATCAATCATTCTTCCGGTTGCCAGCTTTGAAGCAATGGTTATTGGCAGCATCGCTGCCAGCGATATCCTGTTTGCCCTGTTCTGCGCGGTCATGGCCCTGATCATTGTGCGCAAATAACAAACCCGCCGATTGAAAACCGGCGGGTCAGAATGAAAACTTCATCCGTTCTTATGGACGGAATGTCGCCAGCTTCACCCCAAACGCGATAAATACCGCCCCCGTGGTTGCCTTGAGCACCCGCTGAAAACGGCCACTGCTGGCTAAACGGGTCAGTTTGGCCAGAAGCAGAATAATCGCCCCGAACCAGACGGCATTGATCGCCGCATGGACACAGACCAGCATGAAGGCTGCTGAAACCGCCCCTTCACCGGTCGGAATGAATTGCGGAAATGCCGCAAGATAGAAAATCGACACTTTCGGATTGAGCGCATTGGTCAGGAACCCTTCACCAAACGCCATGATCAGGGTCCGCTTGCGTTTTGCCGGCGTGACAGGCCGCACCGTTTTCACCCCGCGCCAGGCTTCGCGCAGCGCCTTGAACCCGACCCAGCACAGATACGCCGCCCCAAGCAGTTTGACGATCATGAAAGCCTGTGCCGATTGCACCAGAATGACCGAAATACCCAATATCGATAAGGTGCCGTGAATGTAAAAGGCCGTGACAAATCCGGCGACATTGGCAAACCCGGCAGCACGCCCCGACGTCGGAACCGTTTTGGCGACCAGCACCCCGTTGGGCCCCGGCGACATCACCAGAAGCGATGTAACAAGTGCAAAACTTAAAATATGCGTCCAATCCATGGGGGGCTCCTTGCATCGCGGTTGCGCGGGGTGGCTTGCGAATCTCGACTATAGCTCCGCCCCGTGTTCCGGCAAGAAAATGATTGTGACCATGACATTTTCCCTGACACCAGCCCCATTGCCGTTCAGGGAAGATGATAACTTTTGGAAAAATGATAAAGAATAAAACTGGCCCCGCCCTGCTGGCGGCATTACGGTTTTTCCGAACAAAAAGTGATTTGGCAGAAAGCCACACACGCCGGGGCACAAATTTCCCCACGAGCTGACAGATCCCAACGCCTCATCAGTGCATCAGCAAACCGCTGTAGCACATTGAGCCCTGCTGACCAGATTGAACATGCACACCAGCCACATCATTCGCCCCGCATTCCTGTTCGCTGCAACCTTTATTGCATCCTCCGTTGCCCATGCCGATGCGTCACAAACGGCCGACAAATGGGGTGGTCACATCGACCTTGAAGGCAAGGCAGGCACCGACCGCAATCTTGGTGAATCAGACCTGTTCATTCCGCTTTGGCAGGACGATGACACCCTGACCTTCACCAGCATTCGTGCCCGCGTGGATGACAATAACAGTCACGAAGGAAACTTTGGTCTTGGCATCCGTCAGATGCTTGATACTGGATGGAACATTGGCGGTTATGGCTATTTTGACCGCCGCCACAGCCCATATGGCAACAAATTCAACCAATTGACCTTCGGCGCTGAGGCCCTGTCACTTGATTGGGATTTTCGCGCCAATGTTTATATCCCGATCGGCACCAAGCAATATATGGAAGACAGCCTGAGCACTGTCGATGTCAGCGGCACCACCCTGATGTACCGCCAGGGCGAAGAACGGGCATTAAGCGGCTTTGACGGCGAAATTGGCTGGCGCATTCCCTTATTTGAAGATGATGCCGGGCAGCAGCTTCGGGCCTATGCGGGTGGATATCGCTTTACCGAAAACAATGTTGATACCGTGCAGGGACCACGCGGGCGACTGGACCTGACCTTTGACGAGGTCCCCTTCTTGTGGGAAGGATCTCGTTTCTCCCTCGGGGCTGAAATTCAGCATGACAGTCCGCGCGGTACGCAAGGCTTCGCCAGCTTCCGCCTTCGCATCCCGTTACAGGGGTTTGGCGGCGCACCAAAACCACGTCTGACGGCGATGGAACGCCGCATGACAGATCCGATCATCCGCGACATTGATGTCGTCAGCCAGGCCGGACAGTTTTCAGATGCAAGCGAAATCACCCAAACAGCGGACGGGGAAACGATCACGCTTCTGAACAGCGACTCAACATCGGCTGCCGATTTTTCCACCGCCATTGCCAATGCGGGCACCAACTCCACTGTCATATTGAGCGGCGCCTACACATCCATCAATTCAATGACAACCGTTCAGGATGGTCAAACCATTATCGGGGGCGGCACACTTGCCATTAAAACCCCGACGGGACGATCCGTTACGGTTGCCATCCCGGATGCGTCAATCTCGGGCGAAGGTGACAATGGCTCTGGCGGCCCCAACCGGTTTTTTGAAATGGCTGATAACAGCAGCCTGATCGGCGTAACGGCAAGCATCAACCGCGCTGGAAGCACCGTTATCGCGCATATAGATGGCAAGCAGAATGTCACAATTCGCGACAATACGCTGACCAGCACTGTAAGTGCATCAACCGCATCAGCCTTCTTGATCAAGAACAGCCATAACATCACCATTGACAGCAATGATGTATCCATTGTCGCCAATGGCAGCACCGGTCAGTTTATCGCTTTCACAGACAACAACTCGAACATAAGCGTGAATAACAACTCTGTCTCGATGACAGGTTCAATCCTGACGACTGATCAACACTATATCTTGCTTGCCGGCGGGGTTACGATCAACAACCTGTCAGGCACCGGAAATAGATCCAACATCGCCAGATGCTACATCGTCAGCACCTACACCATTACCGGGTCAATCACGACAAACGGCACAACTTGCCCCTGACCTGACATCGCACAGTTTAATGATCGCGGCTTTGACTTGAATGTTCCCGCTTTGTTCTTTATCATGTTCACATGAAGAACAACATCGCCCATAGCCCGGATCAGCCCCCTACCGCCATTTTTGATGATGGATGGTCAATGGCAGCCACTGATCTGAACATCTTGCCTGCCCGCGGACAAAAGGGACGCGGTGCGGTTTCCAATATTGACGGGCGATTTGAACGCCATACCCATCAGGCCATTGATGATGGATGGCTGGGCACATTGATGGAAGATCAGGACGCCCCACGTACCAAAACCACCCTTGGTATCGATGGTGCGCGGTCTGTCATTACAAAGAACCAAAGCCCGGATGTGCCATTTGATCGGTCGATCAACCCTTATCGCGGCTGTGAACATGGCTGTGTCTATTGCTTTGCCCGACCAACACACGCCTATCTTGGCCTGTCGCCGGGGCTGGACTTTGAAACCAAGCTGTTCTGGAAGCCAGAAGCCGCCAGCTTGCTCCGAAAGCAACTGTCTTCAAAAAGCTATCACCCCGAACCGATTGTGATCGGCACCAGCACCGATCCCTATCAGCCGGTTGATCGCGACAAGAAACTGACCCGCGATATCATCCGCGTATTGGCCGATTGCCAGCATCCTTTTTCGCTGATCACCAAAAGCGCGCTGGTGACGCGCGACATTGATCTGATTGCACCGATGGCGGCTCTGAACCGTGCATCGGTCGCGGTATCGGTCACAAGCCTTGATCACCGCCTGTCCAATTTGCTGGAACCGCGCGCATCGGCGCCGCATCGCCGGCTTGAGGCCATCCGAAAGCTTTCGGATGCTGGCATCCCCGTCACCGTGCTGGCCGCCCCGATCATTCCCGGGCTTAATGATATGGAAATCGAAAAAATCGCCGCGGCCTGTGCCGATGCCGGCGCATCATCAATCAGCCATATCGTCCTGCGCCTGCCGCTTGAAATCGCCGATCTGTTTGAAGAATGGCTGAGTGCCCATTACCCGAACCGCAAGGACAAGGTCATGTCGCTGATCCGCCAGATGCGCGGCGGCGAGCGATATCAGTCGGAATTTGGCAATCGGATGCGCGGCACCGGTCCGGTCGCGGATCTGATTGCCCATCGATTTGCCCTAGCGCGCAAGAAACACGAGCTTACCGGCCGGTCACTGGACCTTGATTGCAGTGGTTTCAAACGCCCCAGTGCAGACGGGCAGATGTCGCTGTTCTGACACCTGCCCGTGATATATCGCACGTTCATCGCATCCCCGTTATCCAACGCGCTTGATCGCGGCATGCCGTTTCTTGCCAACGGAAAGCTGCAATAACGCCCAATCATCAAACGCGTAATTAAGGATGTGATGTTCCGGGTCTGTGATTTGCTTGTCGTCAATCCGCACTGCCCCGCCTTCGACAAGACGGCGGGCTTCGCTGTTGGTTTTGGCAAATCCGGCCATGACAATCAGGGCTAATATCCCGATCCCGTCCTTTAGGGCGTGCGCCGTAAATTCCAGTGTTGGAAGACCGTTCAGATCACCATTGGTCCCAAACACACCACTGGCGGCGGATTTCACGGCTTCGAGTTCAAATTCGCCATGGGCCAGACGGGTCGCTTCGTCGGCCAACACGATCTTGGCTTCGTTGATTGCTGCGCCTGAAAGCTGTTCAAGCTGTTCGATATCAAGCAATGGCAGATCGGTGAACAGCCGCAGGAAACGACCAACATCCCCATCCTCGCAATTGCGCCAGAACTGCCAGTAGTCAAAGGCACTCAGCCGATCGGCATTCAGCCACACGGCCCCGGCGGCAGTTTTGCCCATCTTTACACCTGATGAGGTGGTCAGAAGCGGTGCGGTCATGCCAAACACTTCATTGCCATCAACCCGGCGCACCAGATCAACACCATTGATGATATTGGCCCACTGATCACCGCCACCCATCTGGGCACGGCATCCGAAACGACGCGACAGTTCAAGGAAATCGAACGCCTGCAAAATCATGTAGTTGAATTCAAGGAAGCTGAGGCTTTCCTGCCGTTCGAGCCTTGATTTCACCGAATCAAAGGACAGCATCCGGTTGACCGAGAAATGCCGCCCGATATCACGCAAAAGGTCAACATAGCCAAGCTGATCAAGCCAGTCGGCATTATTGACCAGAACCGCATCGCTCGGACCGTCCCCGAAACGCAGGAACCGTCCAAACACCTTGCGAATGCCGTTGATGTTGGCAGCAATTTGATCGTCATTCAGGATCGGGCGCGCTTCGGACCGGAAACTGGGATCGCCGATACGTGTCGTACCACCACCCACCAGCACAATCGGTTTGTGGCCGTGGCGCTGCAACCAGCGCAATGTCATGATCGGCAACAGGTGCCCGACATGCAAGCTATCCGCCGTGGCATCAAATCCGATATAGACCGGAACGGCTTCTTCCCCGGCAAGAACACGGTCAAGCCCGGCAAAGGACGTGCATTGATGGATGAAACCACGCGCATGCAGGGCCAATAACGCCTCGGACGCAAAACCGTTCTGGGTTACCTCGCTGGCATTTTGCGGCGTGGCTGGTTGGTCAACAGGTTGGGATATCGTCATGTCGGTTTTCCTTGATGGTCGGGCCACCTCGGGCAAACCGGTTTATGGAAAAAACAAAGGCCGCCCTGGGGCAGCCGGTCTTGGTTTTATAAAAACACGTCAACAGGCGCCGCACTATGTGTGCAGCGGATAATACGAGTTGAACTGTGCAAATACGTTTTCCATGCCCAAATGCATATGGCGCAAATCCGGATCGGTCAAGCGTGTTTTGCAACACGCCCCGAAACAGAAACACCCGCCAAAGGATGGCGGGTGCGTGATTACCTGATGAAACCGACGGACTGTCCTGTGTCGCCAGCCTTAGCTGACAACCAGTCTTAGCTCACAACGCGATAGCGCGCATGCAGGGCCGGATTGTTGTTCATCATGGTTGCACTGATCATCGGTTTGCGTGCGACGTCGTCCGACTTTTCGGCGGCCTGAACCGCACTCAGATCATCCTGGCTGAGATTTCCATTTTCCGTCAGCGCCAGATCACGTGCGCTTTCAAAGAAGCGCAGACCGCGCTTTTCCATGACATAAAGGGTCTCACCACCCCACTCCCCGGTCCAGACAAGGCCAGAAAGGCCTTCCATTTCCTTTTCAATCCGGGCCGGTGAAATCGGCATCCCAAGGCAGGTGGTCAAAAGAAATGAAAGTTCGGCCGCCGTCACCCCGTCTTCACAGCATTCTTCGGCCAGAACCGACATGACCGCCATGGTCACAACCCGAAGCGACACCTTGCTGGTTTCCAGACCCGGGAAACGGTTTTGCTGAAGTTCGACAATGTCGTTGGCAATCCGGTCAACATCCCCGCGGATAACATATCGCCCGCGCCAGACACGACAGCTTGTTCTGACTTCCCATTCACGCATTGTTGGTCCCACCCGTTTTTATCTGTCCCAATGCAAAAACGATACATCACCCATACATATAGTCAATACATTTATCGACATTTTGTATCATTTTCGACATTCCGTTTGAAACCACTGATATCCAGCCTTCGAGACAGCAAAACCGTCGTCACCTTCCACCGGATCAAGGTAGCCACGCGTCACAGCGACATGAAAATCGCGGCTGAAATTTCGCGGCATGCGAAGATGTTCCTGACGCCGCAAGACACGACGAATATCATCGCGCGTCACAATGGCCCGTCCTTCGCGATAATGCAGCCAGATCGCAGCAATCAGAATGGTTTCGGCAAAACCGCGCGGTTGCAGACGCCCGACCAGATCCCCCAGCGCCCCCATGAAACTGGTAATGAATGCACCGGGATCAATATCCATCGACGCCACAAGCCTGTAACCGGCATCAAACCGGTCAGGCTGCTGGTGATCGCCATACTCGTCCACCCCAACCGATGCCGGATCAGCAGCACGGGAACCAGATGCCCCGTTCGTTCCGGCCGGGGATGCGCCATCAGCAAAGGATGCGCCATCAGAACCGGCAGGAATACCGTCGTACCGCGCATTGCCGGAATGCGCAAAAGCCGCCCCCGGAGTGGACACCGGCACGGATGCCGCAGCGGCCCCAGAAGCGGACCCTGGAACAGCAGCAGCCCCCGAAGCCGACCCCGCCCGGGCTGCCGGTGGGGTTGCCATTGAGGTTGCCATTGAACCCGGCGCAGTCATCCCCTGCGCCGCCGCGGGCATCCCGGGTACGGTTGACGCCATTGCCGGTGCCGGCTGCCCGAACAGGGCCGCCATGACCACAGGCAACCGTGCCGGCGGGATCGCACATTCAAGATCCACCGGTCCGAAATCGCCCTCGCCCGTAAGTTTGACGTGAATTATTGCTGCCAAGGTTGCTGCCACTCCTGATTTACCCAACCAGATATCATACAAAATGTATAACTTGCAACCTTTGATCTTTATTTTGCGTATCAATTACTACATTCTGGAAAATCCGGTCTGGAAAATTTGATCTCGACAACACCCCCGCCGATTGCCCACCATGCCAAAACTGTCGACCGGCACAGGCTGGTGCGATTTCCCATGCGCAATCTCGTGCATGAAATTGCCCCGGCCCGTAAGCAGATCGGCACAGAAACGCCACCACCAGGGGATCGAGACCATGACACGCCTTTTGTTTCGCGAAGATGCCTATGCCAGAAGTTGCGATGCCACCATCCAAAGCATTTCAGATCGCGGTATCGAACTTGATCAGACCGTTTTCTATGCCACTGCAGGCGGCCAGACTGGCGATATCGGCACCTTGAAAACCGCATCGGGGGATGTTCTTCCGGTCGTTACCACCGTCAAGGACCGCGAAACCGGTCGCATCCTGCACATTATCGATGAAAACCATCCGCTTCCGGGCGTTGGTGACGCCGTCACAGCCGAACTTGATTGGGATCACCGCCATAAACTGATGCGCTTTCACACCTGCCTGCATCTTTTATGTGCCGTGATCGAAGGCGACGTTACGGGTGGCAATATCGCCGCCCACAAGGCACGCCTTGATTTCAATCTGCCTGACAGCGCACTCGACAAAGATGAAATCACCGAGAAACTGAACGAACTGATTGCCCGCGATGCCGATGTCTATGACGGTGAAATCAGTGTGGCCGAACTTAAAGCCAACCCGGAACTTGTCCGCACCATGTCGGTTCAACCCCCCATGGATGGCAATTCGATCCGTACTGTTACGATCGAAGGCATCGATTTTCAGCCCTGTGGCGGCACCCATGTGCGCAAAACCGGCGAAATCGGCCCGGTTTCTGTGGCAAAGATCGAAAAGAAAGGCCGCCAGAACCGCCGGATCAACATCGTGTTCGCCAGCTGACATCAACAATATCGGGTCATTGCGCGCATCAGGGCAACAGTTTGGCGAAACTCACGCCAAGGCGCAGGACTGCCGGTTGCCAGTTGCCATTACTGCCATTACAAATTTGCCATTAGAATTTTAACGACAAGAAGTCACAAAAGACCATCAGGACCCCATAACATAATGATCCCGGGACCAACCGGGATCGTGCAATACCCACCACATTGCCAACCGGAGCTTGTCCATGAATAACCCACTTTCCGCCCATGTGGCTGACGCCCTGGTTTCCACCCAGTGGCTGGCGGATCACCTCGACGCACCAGATGTGCGCGTCGTGGATGCAAGCTGGTACATGCCAGCCGACAATAAAAATGCCCGCGAAATTTATGACGCCCGGCACATTCCAGGCGCCGTCTTTTTTGATATTGATGAAATTGCCGCTGACGACAGTGCACCACTGCCACACATGATGCCTGATGCCATCAAATTTTCGGCCAAGGTCCGCAAACTTGGCCTTGGCGACGGGGTGCGGATCGTTGTTTACGGTCAGACCGGTTCTGCCCTTGCTGCTTGTCGGGCCTGGTGGATGCTGCGTCACTTTGGCCATAACGACGTGGTTGTTCTGGATGGCGGTCTGCCGAAATGGCTGGCTGAAGGCCATCCTGTGACCGACGCACCAACCCCGCCGCGCGAACGTCATTTTACCGCACGCGCCAACAGCTTCCTGTTGCGTGAAATTGATCAGGTGATGTCAAACGTCACGACAAAGCGTGAACAGCTTGTCGATGCCCGTGCAAGCGAACGGTTCCGCGGCGAAGTTGCCGACCCGTGGGGCAAGTCGGGCCATGTTCCGGGCTCTTTCAACCTGCCCTTCAATGTGCTGTTGAATGCGGATGGCACCTTTAAGGAGGCCGCCGAAATCCGCGCTGCCTTCGAAGATGCCGGTGTTGATCTGGAAAAGCCGATCGTTACCACCTGCGGATCGGGTGTCACCGCCTGCGTTCTTGCCATGGGTGCCTATATTGCCGCCAACAAACAGGTCGCGGTATTTGACGGCTCCTGGGCGCAATGGGCCACCACCGAAGACAGCCCAGTTGCCACCGGCCCTGCATGATTGCGGCCCGGTCAAACCCGACCAGTCGGGTTGATCACATATTTAAAGTATCGAGATTTAAAGCATCGAGAGTTTGACATGCCTGCTGCGTCACAATTTGGTTCCGGTTTTCCCGACCCCGATCGGAAAATACCCGGTGACAAAGCAGGCATCATTCTTGAGCAGCTTAAATCCCCGACCCGCGACGATATCGCCGCAATCACCACATTGTGGATTGCAACCGGCCTGATCCCCGCCATTCGCGACGCCAAGCAGGATATCGAGAACTGCATCAATGCCGATCATGGCAGTCTGATCATCGCCCGCCACCCGTCAACCCGCCAGATCATCGCCACCATGATGACCGGTCATGATGAATTTCATGGCTGGATCCATTATCTGGCCATTGCGGCGGATGCGCAGAATCTTGGCATCGGACGCGAACTTGTCACCCTGGCCGAAGATATCCTGCGCGCCAGCGGCCTGTCAGAAGTCCGCGTCACCATCGAAAATGCCACAGCGGGTGATTTTTACGCCAAACTCGGCTATGACTGGCATGACAACGCCACCCGTCCGGAAACAACGGACAACAGTCAAAACATGATCATGCGCAAGAGTTTAGACCAATGACCCCATCCAATCCGCGCAAGCTGGAAGTTGTTGTAAGCTTCCTTGAAATGCAAAGCCCGCCTGACCGCCCGCCGGCAATCATCCCGCCGGGCAAGGTCGCGGTCATCCGGGCCGAAGCCCCCACATTGTCATTTTACCGCTACCTTTATAATACGGTCGGTGAACCGTGGTTGTGGTGGCAACGCCGCCTGATGAGCGATGATGAACTGGCCCCGATCCTGGCAAGCCCGCATACCCATGTGTATGTGCTGTATGTCGCCGGTGTGCCGGCCGGCTATTGCGAGCTTGATCTGACCGGCCTTGAAAATGACGGGGTCATCGACCTTCATTATATGGGCCTGATCCCGGAATTCATCGGCAAAGGCTTTGGCAAATACTTGCTGGACTGGGCGATTGACACGGCCTGGAGCCTCAAACCATCGCGGATTACCGTAAATACCTGCACACTTGATCATCCAAGTGCATTGGGGGCTTACCAAAAGGCAGGCTTTGTTGTATACGACCAGCGAACGGATATTGTTGACGATCCGCGCGATGTCGGGCTGATCCCGCATATTGATCATCATGTTGATCGTGATGGCCAATCTGGTGGTGACGCGCCTGATACCGGAAGTGGGCCGGAAAATGCAAATAATGCAGATTCTGGAACTTTGGTCGTTGACTTTCCCGACCGCGCAAGGTAACAAGCGCGCCTGAGTTTACCCAAGCCAGAGGATGATGACCCATGGCAGTGCCAAAGAAAAAAGTGACCAAGTCCCGTCAGGGCATGCGTCGCTCGCATGACAAGCTCGCCAAGGGCTCGTACCGCGAAGACAAAGAGACCGGCGAACTGCATCGCCCGCACCACATTGACCCGAACACCGGTATGTACCGTGGTCGTCAGGTGGTCGAGCCGAAGATGTAATTCCGTCCCGGAGAGCTCTTGCTCTTTGGCGGTTTGCGACGCTACAAAATTCCGCGCCACCTGATTTCAGATGGCGTCTGGTTTAAAAAGGGATGAAGCCCAACGGTTTCATCCCTTTTTATTTGCCCAACACACAAACAAAAACGGGCAAGGATACACCCTGCCCGTCGCATGATCAGCCTATGGCGATTTCGCCCTACTTGATGCCGTCGGTTCCGGTGCCACAGATGATCACACCAACCCGCCCCGGATCATCCACCCCCAGACGGTCCGTCATGATCGCGGCAATCCCGGCAGCAGCCGAAAGTTCGACTGCGATCCCCAAATCCTTCCAAAGCCAGCTTGCCGCCTTTTGCATTTCCTCATCACTGACAAGGGCGATGCGATCGACATTCTTGCCAATCAGGTCGATATTCAGTGCCGATGACTGACGCGGTGCCAGACTGGTGGCCGCCGTGTTCACGCTTGGCAAGGTCACGACTTCGTTGGCCTTGATGCTTTCAAACAGGGTGGCTGCCCCGGTGGGTTCCACCCCGATCACCCGGATCGATGGCCGCAACAGGCGCGCCGCCGTTGCCACACCGGAAATCAGCCCCCCGCCGCCAATTGCGACAACTAGCGTATCAAGATCAGGTTGCTGCTCAAGAAGCTCCAGCGCGATGGTGCCCTGCCCTGCGATCACTTTGGGATCGGCAAAGGGATGGATATAGGCCATGCCGCTTTCACGCGCATGGTCCATTGCGGCCCGGTTGGCGTCATCCCAGACCGCCCCGATCAGGGCAACATCCACGCCCTGCGCACGCAGCTTTTCGACTTTCGGCTTCGGGGTATTGGTTGGCAAAAAGATTTTGACCGGCACACCAAGGGTCCGCGCCGCATGGATCACCCCCATGCCATGATTGCCCCCCGATGCCGTGCAAAGCCCGACCGATCTTTTTTCGGCATCAAGGGCAAGTGCCGCATTCATGGCGCCACGCGCCTTGAAAGAACCGGTGACCTGCATGTTTTCAAGCTTCAGGAACAGCTCCGGCATATGTTTAACACCGCCAAAAGCCGTATTGTCGGCAAAGCTTCCGGCCGCGAAAACCGGTGTCAAGCGCATATGGTCTGAAATTGCGCGGCGCGCAGCACGGAAATCCTGAAGATCGATCACGGGGCCCCCATTTGAAATCGTTATTTGATGCCCCGGCAGAAGGATTTCCCGAACAAGGCATTTGACAGAAATAACCCGGACCACTGATTTCACAATGACTTTTGCGCAAAAATCCTTGAAGGACGCCCGCCAAGATGGTTTGTCTTAACCCTAATAAAGCGGCATGAAACGACCATGTGCCAGACAGAAGATCAAGGAGATGCACCACCAATGTCCGCCAAAAGCCCCAAGAAAACGGCAACCCGACTGGTTCACGCCGGACGCCGGTCCAGTCAGTATCACGGCGTGGTCAACCCGCCTGTATTGCACGCATCGACCATCCTGTTTGACAGCCTTGCCGAACTGGAAAAGGCAGGTGCGTCTGCACCGGGCAAAGTCACCTATGGCCGTCACGGCACCCCGACCCGCTTCCTGCTCGAAGAGGCGGTTGCCGAACTTGAAGGCGGCTTTGGCACGCTTTGTGTGTCATCGGGTGTTGCAGCCATCACCAATTCGATTTTGGCCTTTGTCAAACCGGGCGATCATATTCTGGTCACTGACAGCACCTATTATCCGACTCGCAATCTGTGCAACACCTTCCTGAAGAAGTTCGGGGTTGAAACCGAATATTATGATCCGACCATCGGGGCGGATATTGCCGGTCTGATCCGCGACAATACCGCGCTTGTCTGGTGTGAAAGCCCCGGCTCCCTGACTTTCGAGATGCAGGACATTCCGGCGATTGCCGATGCTGCCCATGCGCGCGGCGTCAAGGTGCTGCTTGATAACACCTGGGCGTCTCCGATCCTGTGCCGTCCGTTTGAACTGGGGGTCGATGTTTCGGTTCAGGCCGGCACCAAATATATCGTCGGCCACTCGGATGTCATGATGGGTACCATTACGACCGCCACCGAAGAAGACCTTCTGACCATCAAAAAACAGATCATCATTTCCGGTGACGCGATTGGCCCTGATGACTGCTATCTCGCACAGCGCGGTCTTCGCACCCTTGGCGTGCGCATGAAACAGCATCATCAAAGTGGCCTTAAAGTCGCCAACTGGTTGCTGTCACGCCCCGAAGTCAAACGCGTTCTGCACCCGGCCCTGCCCGATGATCCGGGCCATGCCATCTGGAAACGCGACTTTTCGGGCGCCTGCGGCCTGTTTTCTTTCGTGATGAAACCGGTTTCCAAGCCGCAACTGGCCAATATGGTCGATCATATGGAACTGTTTGGCATGGGCTTTAGCTGGGGCGGATTTGAAAGCCTGATCCTGCCATCGGACCCGACCAAAATCCGCACTGCCACCAAATGGGACGAAGACGGCCAACTGATCCGCCTTCATATCGGCCTGGAAGATCCCGATGATCTGATTGCCGATCTTGAAGCCGGGTTCGAACGGTTGAAATCCGCCTGAATCGAGTTTGCCCCAAACAACGAACGGCGCGGTAACTTCCGCGCCGTTTTCTTTAAAACCAATTCTGTCGGGTATGGCATTTCAGGAACGCCGCAACCCCATCATCACGATTGAACTGATCACAAACAAACCTGCCGCTGAAATAACAATGCTAGGCCCCGCTGGCGTATCCACATGCCATGACATGGCAATCCCTGTCAGAACCGCACCCGTACCAAACAATGCCGCTCCAATCGCCATCTGTTCGGGGGTTCTGGCAAAGAACCGCGCACTGGCGGCCGGGACAATCAGAAGGGCCGTGATCAGCAACACCCCGACAATCTTGATCGCAAGACCGATCACAAGCGCCATCAGCAACATGAAAATCAGGCGCAGCCGTTCGACCGGGATGCTTTCGGCCGCGGCAATTTCGGGACTGACTGTCAATGCCAGCAACGGCCGCCACATCCAGATCAGACCGGCAATGGCAAATGCCCCGCCACCGGCCATAAGCCAGATATCGCCCATGGTAATGGCAAGGATATCGCCAAACAGATAGGCCATGATATCGACCGCAACACCCTGGACAAAGGCCAGCGCCACCATGCCCAGCGCCAATGTCGAATGGGCCAGCATGCCCAGAACCGTGTCACTGCCGATCTTTGATTGCCGCTGCCCATAGGCCAGAAGCAGTGCACTGGCAAGACAGGTGGCAATCATGCCAAGCCGCACATCCACCCCGATCAGAAGGCCAAGCGCAACCCCGAGCAACGCCGAATGGGCCAGCATATCGCCAAAGAACGCCATGCGCCGCCAGACTATAAACGCCCCGAACGGACCGCAAACACAAGCCAGAAGAACACCGCCAACAATGGCCCGCAAAAGGAAATCATCGATCATTTTGCTGTGTCTGCCTCTTTGTACGCATGTGCATCGCCATGATGGTGGTGGTGTCGATGGTCGTCGTGATGGTGATGGGAATGATCATGCGAATGGTCATGCCCGCATCCGCCAACAACATGCCCGGAAAGGTCATGTTCATGATCATGTTCGTGGGTATAGATACCGATTGCATCGGCTTCGCGCACACCAAACAGCGACCGGTATTCCGGATGCTGGCGCACGGTTTCGGGCTGCCCCGAACAACAGACATGACGGTTAAAGCACACCACCTGATCGGTCTTGGCCATCACCAGATGCAAATCATGCGAAATCATCAGAACCGCGCAATCAAGTTCGCGGCGGATTTCATCAATCAGACGGTACAAATCGGCCTGCCCGCTGACATCGACCCCCTGCGTCGGTTCATCAAGTACCAGCAATTCAGGACGCAGCAAAAGGGTCCGCGCCAGCATCACACGCTGCGCCTCGCCACCGGAAAGGCTGCTCATTTGCGCATCGATCACATGGGTTGCACCAACCTGTGCCAGGACCTGTTCACAATCTGAACGGCTTGCCGACCGGGTCAGGGTCAGGAAACGCTTCACTGTCAGCGGCAAAACCTGATCAATTGCAAGCTTCTGGGGAACATATCCCACCCGAAGGCCCGGTTTGCGGATGACATCACCGCTATCGGGCTTTTGCAAGCCCAGCAATGTCTTGACCAATGTCGATTTGCCCGCACCATTTGGCCCGATCAGGGTAATGATTTCGCCTGCGCGGATGGAGATCGATACCTGATCGAGAACCCGCTCGCCCCCGAATGACAGGGTAAGCCCCCGCCCCTCAATGAGTGGCGCAGTCATGGCAAAGCCCCTTGATCTCGACCGTGGTTGCTTCGATGGTGAACCCGACACCACGTGCGGCCTTGCGCACGGCGTTGCTCATGTCTTCATTCACGGCCTCGGCCACACGCCCGCAATCGGTACAGATGAAATACTGCCCCAGATGTTCGCAATCTGGCCGGTCACATCCGAAATAGGCATTAAGCGATTCAATCCGATGCACCAGACCAAGCTCGGTCAGGAATTCCAGCGCTCGATAAACCGTGGGCGGCTGCACGCGCTGCCCCTCGGCGGTCAGGGCATCAAGCAACTCATAGGCCGTTACCGCCTTGTGCGATTGCCAGATCAGCGTAAAAACCTTGCGGCGCATATCGGTAAAGCGCGCATTTTCCGCGTCACAGACTTTCTCTGCCTGCGCAAGTGCGCTATGCACACATCTGTCGTGATCGTGGCCCTTTTTCGGGAAAAGATCGCTCATAACTGGATATCTCGTCTTGGCGGCTTGTTGCTTATGATCAACATCATTGCCGATAAGCCCCAAAAAGCCGTGGCATCTGATGAAATGTTATAATATATCATTTTCTGACGTGCCGAACATAAAAAGTCAACCTTCATCGACCGGAGCATCCCCATGACGGCTGCCAACCCGCAAATTGCCGATAAACTCAAATTCAATGAAAACGGCCTGATCCCGGCAATCGCCCAGCAGCATGACACGGGTGAAGTCCTTATGATGGCGTGGATGAACCGTGATGCGGTGCTTGAAACCCTTGAAACCGGTCGGGTGTGCTATTTCTCGCGGTCGCGCGGCAAGCTCTGGCGCAAGGGTGAAAGCTCCGGCCAGGTGCAGAAACTTGTCGATTTCCGCTATGACTGCGATCAGGACACCGTCTTGGTACAGGTCGACCAGCTTGGCGTTGCCTGCCACACGGGGCGTCGCAACTGTTTTTATTTCGCCGCCCGCGATGGACAGGAAGTCGTGATTTCCGAACCGGAAGTCTCGGTCGATGAATTGTACGGCAAGAAATAAGACAGAAAACAAGACATATACGACATGGCCATTTCCGACGAACAGTTTGAACGCATTGCCACCACCGTCATTACCGGCTTTCTGGGCAGCGGCAAGACCACCCTTCTGAATGCCCTTCTGACCCAGGACGGCATGGACAGTACAGCCGTCCTGATCAATGAATTTGGCGAAATCGGGCTGGATCACCTTTTGGTGCGCGAAGTCTCCGAAGATGTGGTGTTGCTGAATTCCGGCTGCATTTGCTGTTCGGTGCGCGGTGATCTGATTTCGGGTCTGCGCGATCTGTTTGTCAAACGCACGCGTGGCGAAATCCCGGCCTTTGACCGGGTGATCATTGAAACCACGGGGCTTGCCGACCCGGCACCGATCCTTCATACGCTGATGACCGATCCGCTGCTGACCACCAAGTTCCGTCTTGATAGCGTTGTGACCACGGTGGATGCCATCCATGGGTCCGGGCAGCTTGACCAGCACCCCGAAAGCGTCAAACAGGCCGCCGTCGCCGACCGTATCCTGATGACCAAATCCGATTTGGCCGATGATACGACGCGCACCGCCCTTGAAGCCCGCCTGCGTGCCCTGAACCCCGCCGCCCCGATCTATCAGGTGATCAATGGCGATATCGCGGTATCCAAACTGTTCAACGCCGGCCTTTATGATCCCGAAACCAAAAGCATGGATGTGCAAAAATGGCTGCGTGACGAGGCCTATGACCATCACGGGGATGAGCCCCATGACCATGAACACAGCCACGATCACGACCATTCCCGTGATGATGCACATGACCACGGTCACGATCATCACGGCCACAGTCATGATCATAGTCACGACCACGATGTGAACCGCCATGACGATCACATTCAGTCATTCTGCATCACCTTTGACGAACCGCTGCATTGGGATGCTTTTGTCACCTGGGCCGAGATTTTTACCCAGATGCGCGGCGAAAGCCTTTTGCGCGTCAAGGGCATCCTGAACCTTGTCGGTGAAGACGCCCCGGTCGCCATTCACGCCGTCCAGCATGTTTTCCATCCGCCGGCATCGCTTCCGGCCTGGCCAAGTGACGACCATCGATCAAAGATTGTTTTCATCACCAAGGATCTCGGTCCCCAGGTCATTCGGGAGTCCCTTTATCACCTCAATGCGGCGGTCAGCGAAACCGGGAACACAGCGCCAACATCATAAGTTGATCCGGTTTGAGCCATATCAAGGATATCGAACCGTTTCAGGTGCAGATTGGATCTTGGCTTGATACAGCCTCACTCTAAGTCCTGAACTTCGGGCGACCCGACATACCCGGTCGCCCTTTTTCTTTTCAAAAATGTCTTTTGACACAAAGACATCTGTCGCACGTCCTTCCCCATTGAACAGCGCACTTCATCCAACCGTACAGGTTGCGGTTTGGTTGCATTGCACTAAATCTGGCGCATGTTAGCGCATAATTGACACCTGATCGTCATTTGAGCAGGACGATGACAGCAGCCACAATTACAACAATCAAACACAGAGGGGGTAACACATCATGATTTACCGGAACTGGCAGGGTATCGAAATTCCGGCCCTCGGATTTGGGACATACGAACTCAATAATGATGACGCGGCAACAATGGTCGCAGAGGCCGCCAAAATCGGCTATCGCCATTTTGATACCGCCCAGATGTATCACAATGAAGAAGGCGTTGGTCGCGGTCTTAAGGCATCGGGTCTTGCGCGCGATGACTATTTCCTGACCACCAAGGTCTGGTACGACAAGTTCCAAAGCGGCGATTTGCAAACGTCGGTCGTTGAAAGCCTGCGCAAGCTTGATCTTGACCATGTCGATCTTCTGCTTTTGCACTGGCCGACCGACGAAGTCCCGCTTTCCGAAACGCTGGCCGCCCTTAACGAAGTCAAAAACCTTGGCATGACGCGCCTGATCGGGATTTCAAACTTCCCGACTGCTTTGATCGACAAGGCCGTGTCGCTCAGCAACATTCCCCTGACGGTCAACCAGGTCGAATATCACCCCTATCTTGATCAGTCCCGGGTGCTTGAAAACCTGCGTTCGCATGACATGCTGCTGACCGCCTATTGCCCGATCGCACGCGGGACGGTTTTGCATGATCCGGTGCTTAAGGATATCGGTGCGAAATACGGCAAGTCCGGCATTCAGGTCACCTTGCGCTGGTTGATGCAGCAAGACAGCGTCATGGCGATCCCGAAATCGGGCTCTCCGAAAAATGCCGCCGCCAATTTCAATATCTTTGATTTTGAATTGTCCGATGAAGACATGGCGGCAATCAACAATCTGTCAAAACCCGATGGCCGCATGATTGACCCGTCCTTTGCCCCGAAATGGGACGAAGCCGCCTGATCGGGACGCTGTTGCGCGGACCATTCCGCACAATGACGCGCATGATTTTGCCAAGACCGGCTCCTTTCGGGCCGGTCTTTTGCGTTGGCCTGCACGGCAATATCAAAAACGGGCGAATTGACATTGCATTGCAACGCCAGCTTGTTTTGCACATGCGAAAAGCGTAAATTGATCCTATTCATCAGACAAAAGACTGTTGTCCGACATGGCCCAAACCAACGCAACGATGACCGATACCAACGTATCCACCGCCGCACAGGCACCGTCGAAAAAGGACGATATTTCCCATCGCCTTTACGAAGATGTGCTGGCTTTGCTGCTTGGCACAATGGTGGTATCGCTTGGCGTGACGCTTTATAGCGAAAGCGTTCTGGTTACCGGCAGTACCGCCGGGGCGGCGCTTTTGATCGAACACGCGACGGGGCTGTCCTTTGGCCTGATTTTCTTTGTGATCAACCTGCCATTCTATTGGCTGGCATTCAAGCGCATGGGCATTGCCTTCACGCTCAAAACCTTTATCGCGGTCGGCCTTGTATCGGGTTTTTCAAAACTGACCCCGATGCTGGTTGATTTTCAGATGCTCAACCCGGTCTATGCGGCAATCTCTGGCGGTGCGCTGATGGGGATTGGCCTGCTCATGCTGTTTCGCCACCGTGCGGGGCTTGGCGGGATCAATATCCTTGCCCTGTATCTGCAGGAACATTTCGGCATCCGCGCCGGTTACTTCCAGCTTGCCGTCGATATGGTGATCCTGATTATCGCCTTTCTGACCCTGCCCTTTGACAAAGTCCTGCTTTCCATCCTGGGCGCAGTCGTGCTCAACCTGATTATCGCGCTCAACCATCGCCCGGGGCGGTATTTGGCGGCAAGGTAACCCGCATCTTCATCCTACCCTCTCTCTTTGGCAGCAACCTTTGCGTGATTTATTACCCAAGCCTCAATGTCTCTCACTGGCGTAAAATTCAAGTATTTGAAAGTTATTCAACGACAGCCCATTAGAACCAACGCGTAATACTAGTTCATTACATTAACGTCACAAAGAACCCAGTCAGGATTGATGCGCTGACTATCCATCCCGAAGATTTCAGCCTCTTCGATAAGTTTTTGCCTGTGTGAACTCAGCACCTTGTTATTACGGTTCGTTATTCTCGCTCTCGGCCATCGCTAAAACAGTTTCCCCTGTTTGGGTTTTCGCCAATCTGCGGGCAAAGGGCTGATCGGTTCAATTTCTTGCTCTTGTCCTACCGCAATCCGTTTGTAGCGGAAGAACTTGGGCGGGATATGGGTCCGGCACCAAGGTCCATGATTGACCATGATGTGCGTCCCAGCACGCTTGCAGCCTTTGTGATCACATGGAACTACGATTACAGGTTGCATTATGCGAACCTCCGCAATGTTTCGGGGATCTGGGAGTTAAAGTACCGTGAGCGACAAACCGGTTTACATCGCCGCCGCACTGGGCGTCGGCGCTATGCTTGGCATTCCGCTGGGCGCCATTACAGCAGCAAACATCCTTCCGGTAACCGTCGGTGACGGATGGGCAAACATTGGCGGCGCAGCCGTCGGTGTTCTCGGAGCGTTCTTCGTGGCAAACTGGAACTTTACACGAAGCCTCAAAGCCCAAGAAGATAGGCTGCTGCGCCCGATCCAAAAAAGATTTGAGTACTGCGACAAATATCTTGCGAAAACAGCCAGTCTGGCTATTCAGCACAGCAAACTGCAGCGAACGCTGCTTGAAGACATCCAGAAAATTGTCGACAATCCAGAAGTTTGGCACCCCATCAACAGGCCGCTCCTTGCAAACTACAGCCCCCTTGAAGCCACCGCGATCAAAATAGTTGTTAGAAGCAACGACTACCCACTCAGTGAATTTGGCGAAATATTTAGACTCACAGATAGAACGACAGCGGAACTGACTTGGCTTCGTGAACAAAAAAGAGAGGATCTGTCTCCGCTTGAGCTTGAGATTGAGTTCATTGGCACGCTGATAGAAGACATTGATCGCTTGAACAAGGCGGCTGGAAATTCCTTTGATGTTTTACGTGATCTTCAATCTATAAAAGCCAAAGGACAGCCATTTCCCCTTATTCACATGCTGCCCGGCGCTATATCTCGTACCGAACGCCTGGCCATAAAGCATGCAAACTCGGCCTTGTCTCAAATCAAGAAGTTGCGTGCAGTGCACTGACATCACCTTGCCTGCCCAATCACACAGCCAGAGGTTACAATTGACCATAATGCGCGTCCCGACGGGCTTGCAGCCGAAATGATCGCACGGCGGGATGACAACATGATTTATCATAGCAGCCCCCATCAATCTCGATGGACAGAACGCCTGCAACAGCAGTCGTCACCTTGGCGTGTTGCGAGTTTTGCGGGCTCAGGCCATCGGCAATTTCGCGCAGGGTTTTAATCGCCTCGATCACATTCATCGCCGCACCGACCGAACAAAGTCTGCGCTGCGCAGCAGGGCCGCGCGGATCTAATCCATCCACGCCAAAAGTGCGATATCTGGGATTCATCAACCCGACATCGGGCGGCATGGCACGGATAAGGGCCTCGGTCGCCTCTGGCCGCGTCGGGTAAAACTGGTTTTCGTCTGGGCGCGCCCAGTCGACCTCGCCAGTTCGCCCGCCGAGCATCATCGCGCCTTTGTTGGTTTTGCGTTTTGCCACCATCACGCCGCCCCCTTGAGATAGCTTGACGTCGATAGACACCCCACCAACAATGTCCCGATCAGGGAAGCATGGGGAAATGTGAAATGCGCAAGTTTGAGGATTGGTTGAATAGCATTCCGCTGGCAGGAACGGTTACTGCAGCCTTTCTTACGGGCACGCTGTATGGGCGGCAGTTCGACATCAGTTGAGAAACACTTGCTGCTGGCTTTCTTGGCTTGATCGGCGGGGGATTCGCATTGCTGTCCGCCAAAAAGCAGATTCAACCTGAGCATAAACCACTCTTTCGGACAGCCCGATAAAGGAGTGAAGTTGACATCTAGCGATCGGGAGATGTTTCGAGAGCTTCATGAAGATGCGACCAAACTCATCCAGGCGATAGCAATCGGTCTTGCGAAATAACATCACGCCGCCCCCAAAATCATCGAGTTGAAATCAGTGCTTGGCTTTGACATAGCGATGCGCCCGACGCGGCCCTCGGCCGCAGCGCGGCGGCAACCGCGCTCAAGCTTTGCCTTGAGCATATGGATGTCTTTGGTATCGTCATAGCCCAGAGAGATTCGCTCATGGCATTCACGCGGATGATATTTCCCCTTGGCATCCATCAGGCAGGTACCGACAAGGTTATCAACCGAATAGGAACACCAACCCGAAAGTCCGGAATCCATCATGCCGGAATATATCGTCTCCACACCTTCCCCGCCGACCATTTTGAACGCAGGCTTTCCAAGGCGGATCGCAGCCTTGGACGAATCAACTATGCACACCAACTCCTGAACAGGAATAGTCAACATAGGAAAAATGAGGTCTCACGGAAAAAATGGCGATCCCTGCAGGACTCGAACCTGCAACCTACAGATTAGAAGTCTGTTGCTCTATCCAGTTGAGCTAAGGGACCGCTGGGTGGGGGTGGTTTGCTTATCCCCCGGGGCATGGCATTGGTCGCCTGCCCGGCATGTTTGCAGAGTTTAACGTCCCCTGTCAGACGAAACGGGGCGGATGCCCGCCCCGATGTATGGTCAGCCGGTAACAGCCAGTCCGCAATCAGACAACGCGTTTGAACGCGAAATTGTCGGCATAGGACTTGATCTGGACCTTGCGCGGCTTGGGCTGTTCGATATCGGCGATCAGCTTGTGCTTGGCGGCAAAGGCCTGGGCTTCTTCAAGGGTATCGAAATACATGCGGACCTGGCCACGGGTATCGGTTGATCCGATCCACCCCATCAGTTGATCGGCGACTTTTTTCGCACCCGGTTCAAATTCCATAACCCAGTGCTTGGTCGCAGCCTGACCGGACTGCATGGCGTTTTTGGCAGGTTTATAAACACGGACCTTCATCGGGACCCTCGTCTTGACCGTCGGGATAAGATGGTTATGGCAGTTTAACGGGCCTCTCTAACCCCTGCCAATACTTCATCTTTTACACCTTTTGTCGCGAATTGGAAATCCTGTTGGATCACCGTCAGACAACAAAAAGGGAAATGGTCGGGAAGGCGAGATTCGAACTCGCGACCCCCTGCTCCCAAAGCAGGTACGCTACCAGACTGCGCTACTCCCCGACGCGGATGTGGATTTAGCACCATAATGCCGGGTGGGCAAGACCGCATTATGCGTTTTTTCCGAAAAACATGCACAAAAACCAAAGGCCGCAGATATGGTCTGCGGCCTTGCTATTGCTGATTGATCTTTTCACTGTGGGCGGGTTGGCCACAACGCCCTAGCGCGGCAGGCCTTCTACCTTTTCGCCAACCTCAAAGCCCATCTTGTCGGCCGAGCCACCATTCAGCTCAAGCACGAAACGCACCGGCTTTGGCGACGGGATGATGGTTTCCGATTGCGGTACCGTGCGCTTTTCAATGCCGACAATCGTGCCACTGGCATCAATGAACAGCATATCAAGCGAAATGAAGGTATTCTTCATCCACATTGAAATGTCACGTGCGCCGCCGAAATCAAACAGCATCCCGGCATCACTGGCCATTTCGGTGCGGAACATCAGGCCGCGCGATCGTTCTTCCGGGGTGACGGCCATTTCGACATTATAGACCTCACCATCGACGAGAATGCGCGATCGTTCAAATCCGGTTGCCTTTGCATTAAGCCCCGCAACCACTGCTGCGCTGATAAAGCACACCACCAAAGCCATCTGAATAAACGACTTCATAGCCCATACCCTCTTAGTCTTCTGACGCGTTCCCGGACCTCGTCCCGGATTGCGCCGCCCCGCCATGGATCCGCCAAAGTTGTAAACAACTCGCTGGCCGGCTGTCTGCCACGACTATGCGACCATTTTATGACACGCAGGATATTTTCCGCTGTGATGGGTAACACAGGTGGTATTTCGATCCCGTTAATGGTCGCCCACACCCCGGACCAACAGCGCGCAACCCCATATGGACTATATCCTCCGCCGCCAAGAACAAGACTTCTTGGCGCCAATCTGGTCATCGCCCCCACGACTTCCCAGATCGATTGATTGCCCAAAAGCTGTTTTGAAAGCGGATCCTCGGCAAGAGTATCACATCCACATTGTAAAACAATAGCTTGTGGCGCAAAACTTAATGCAAGAGGAATCAAATATTCAAAAAGAACGAACCGCATCTCGTCGTCATTCATCCCGCCCGGCATCGGCAGGTTGCGGGCCATGCCCCCGGCCACGTCATCAATCGTACCGGTCTTGGGCCATAAATCTTCCTGATGCATGGAAACGGTCAGAACCCGGTCATCTTCGGCAAAGGCATATTGCACGCCATCCCCGTGATGGGCGTCAATATCAACATACAACACCCGATCAAGCCCCGAATCGAGAAGCGCATAAATCCCCAGAACCGGGTCGTTGAAGTAACAAAATCCCGATGCCCGGTCGCGCAACCCGTGGTGCGTCCCCCCGGCCGGATGATGGATGATGCCGCCATCGGCAATCAATTGCGCTGCCAGGATCGATGATCCGGCCGCAGTCGCCGGACGCCGGAAAATTTCCGGATAGATCGGATTGCCATTTTTACCCAGACCAAACCGGACCATGGCCTCCTCGGGAAGGGACTGGTCACGTTCGGCCTGCATGACGGCATCGACATATTCCGGGTCATGAAACCGCGCCAGTTGATCGGGCGTTGCCACCGGCCCCGTCAAATAGGTGCTTTCATCCACCCAGCCCAGCGCATGCACCATATCAACCACCAGCGACACCCGCGGGATCGCCAATGGATGTTTCGGCCCGTAACTGGACCCGCGGTAAATTTCGGCGGCAATCATGCGCGGGGTTATGTCACCCCGACGATAATCAGGAAGGGTTTCGGGCAAGATGGTCACAACAGATGTCAGTCAATTTCAACGGCAGGCTCCCCACAGCATTGCGTGCATTCACGTCATTCTGCAAGGGCTGATTACAGCGATCTGACACATCGATCATCGTTCTTTATCGCGCGCACCTCCTGACACAAATTGTCACAAAACTTGACGGACGCGTTTTGACTGCGCATAGTCCCGTCATCTCCGGGGGGGCCGATCGTAAATCGGCTGAGAGGTTCGGTGTTGCCGAACGACCCTTTGAACCTGAACCGGTTAAGACCGGCGTAGGAAGGATCGAATGCGCGACACAGAACAAGCGCCCCAGCAGGCGCACAATCCAACCAGTTTCGATATCCACCTGTCGGGTGCCCATGTGGCATTTGGCGGCGTTGATATTTTTGATGATCTTGATCTGACACTTCGGGCCGGAAGCTTTACCTGTTTGCTCGGTCCCAGCGGCGTTGGCAAAAGCACGCTTTTGCGCTTCCTTGCCGGTCTGGTCGAAGGCGATGTTAGCGGTAACATCACCTGTTCTGACGGCGGCATCCTTAAGAACCGCATCGCCTATATGGCGCAGCAGGATTTGCTTTTGCCCTGGCGCACGGTACGCGAGAATGTCGAACTTGGTGCGGTCTTGCGCGGGGAACGTCCCGATCATGCGCGTGCCGAACACCTGATCGCCGAAGTCGGTTTGACCGATGCCGCCCATCTGCGCCCGGCCAAACTTTCGGGCGGGATGAAACAGCGTGCTGCCCTTGCCCGCACCCTGATGGAAGATCGCCCGGTTGTCCTGATGGATGAACCGTTTTCAGCCCTTGATCCGGTCAATCGATTACGTTTGCAGGAACTGGCCGCACGGGTTTTGCGCGGCAAGACGGTATTGCTGGTAACCCACGACCCGCTTGAAGCATTGCGTCTTGGCGATCATGTTCATGTCCTGTCGGGTGCCCCGGCCACCCTTGCCGATGCCATCACGCCAGATGGTCAAAGCCCGCGCAACATCACCGATCCCGCCATTTTGGCCCAGCAGGCCGAATTGCTGCGCCAACTTGGTGCCGATATCAGCACGGGTTATGGTGCGGAGGCTTTGTCATGAGCCTTCAAAACAATCCTCATACCCATAAAAAACCGCTGACAGAACGCCGCTGGCTGATGCTTGTGCGGCCTCTGATCATTGTGGTTGCGCTGATTGCAACATGGCAGGCGCTGGTTCTGATTACCGGTGCGCCGAAATACATGCTGCCAACGCCCACAGATGTCTGGGCCACCCTGATTGCCCGGCATGATGTTTTGCTTGATCACGCGCAATATACCATCGCCGAAACGGTGATTGGCCTGTTTGCCGGTGCGGCACTTGGTACGCTGGCCGCCATTCCGATGGCCCTGTTTTCGCCGGTCCGGTTCTGGTTGATGCCGATCCTTCTGGTATCGCAGGCCATTCCGTTCTTTGCGCTGGCCCCGCTTCTGGTTCTTTGGCTGGGCTTTGGTCTGGCATCCAAGATTGCCATGGCCGCCCTGATCATTTTCTTTCCGGTGACGGTCGCCTTCTTTGACGGGTTGGCGCGGACCGAAACCGGCTGGCTTGATCTGGCACGGACCATGGGCGCAAGTCGCTGGCGGCTTTTGACCCATATCCGCCTGCCCGCTGCCCTTCCGGCCTTTGCATCGGGCTTCCGGGTTGCCACCGCCGTTGCCCCGATTGGCGCGGTGATCGGTGAATGGGTGGGGTCCAGTCACGGACTTGGCTATCTGATGTTGCATGCCAATGCCCGGGTTCAGATTGATATGGTTTTTGCCTGTCTTCTGATCCTGTGCGCCTTTTCGATCACGCAATATTTCATTGTCGATCGCATCCTGCGCGCCGCCCTGCCCTGGCAGCCCGACAGCCTGAAACCGGTTCGGTAATACAATTCCCCGCTGCCCGATTGGCCGCGGTTTAAATCCTCATACGAATAATTTGGCGCATCTTACGGAGGTTCATCCATGTCACGCCTTAAATCCATGATCACCGCGACCGCATTGGGCGCAATGGTTCTTGGCACGTCCTCAACGGCCTTTGCCGCCGACAAGCTGGTCATTCTTCTGGACTGGTTTGTGAACCCGGATCACGCACCGCTGATCGTTGCCAAGGAAAAGGGCTTCTTTGCCAAGCATGACCTTGATGTTGAACTGATTGAACCAAGCGACCCGTCCGCCCCGCCGCGCCTTGTTGCTGCCGGTCAGGGTGATGTGGCGGTCAATTATCAACCCCAGCTTCATGTTCAGGCCGCCGAAGGATTGCCGCTGACCCGTATCGGGACGCTGGTTGCGACGCCACTAAACAGCCTGATCGTTCTTGAAGATGGCCCGATCAAGGAAATCGCGGACCTTAAGGGCAAGAAAATCGGCTATTCACTGGCCGGGTTTGAAGATGCGCTGCTTGGCACCATGCTGGGCAATCACGGCGTGTCGATGGATGAGGTCGAGCTGATCAATGTGAACTTCTCGCTGTCGCCGTCGCTTTATTCCGGACAGGTTGACGCGATCATTGGCGGCTATCGTAACTTTGAGCTCAATCAGATGGAAATCGAAGGCAAACCGGGCAAGGCATTCTATGTCGAGGAAGAAGGCGTTCCGCCCTATGACGAACTGATCCTGACCGTACGCAATGACAAGGTCGATGATCCGCGCTTTGCCCGTATGCTCGCCGCCCTCGAAGAAGGCGTGCAGTACCTGATCAACCATCCCGATGACAGCTGGAAGGCCTTTATTGCGGCTTATCCGAACCTTGATGACGAACTCAATATCAAGGCATGGGCCGATACCTTGCCGCGCTTTGCCCTGCGTCCGGCCGCACTTGATAAAAACCGCTATGCGCGTTTTGCCGATTACATGGTGCAGCAGGGCCTGATTGCAGAAAGCCCGGCACTTGAAACCTATGCCACGGTGATTGAATAAAATTCAGTCCCCCCTGCTTCCGCAGCGCTTTCCCGGTGGATGCGAAACAGGGTCGAAAGGCCGGAACATGCCCCACGTTCCGGCCTTTTCCATTACTTCACACAGAAGCTGGCATTTTGAGATAAGGCCCTAACTCGGTTCTAACTCTATTGTTTGTTATTTGCTCCCAGAACCATCTTTCAACCTCGAACTTGTCGTTTAGCGCTTGATCTAACTTCTTACGTTCTTCAGCAGTTAGCCTCTCTCCATTGAAGGCTCTGGCTCTTAGTGGTTCCCACCTATCGTAGGCATTTTGTGCTCAATGCTCTTTGAAATCATTTCATTGAAAAAACCCAAAGCTTCCTCTGGGAACAAGAAATCATCATTGCTAATTTTACTTTTAAGCGCCATCGCGTCTTTTAAATTAGGCTGACCGTCCCGCGAAAATATTCTCAAGAACTCTATAGCATCATTGTAAACAAGCATCCGCTTATCGTGCATGATCACTAGATAATTGGCTCTTGAGACAACTTTATTCTGTTGCCAAGAAAGCCACTGCAAACCAGCCAAAACGACAGTAAATATCGCAATTACGACTGTCGCAATCATCATAGTAGTTTCCTCACTAGCCGCGTTATTCACAACAGACAGAATCAAGGCCCCCAATAGGAGCCCCAGAATCAGGCCAAGTATGATCAACACATTGGCATTCTGGCTCTCTTCGGACAAACAAACCTCCAGACCCACAACCAATTGGTGAAAAACATTTTGTGGAAATCACCTCGCATGTCCACATGAGACTTGCTCACGCACCTGATTGCAATGGTCTCATTAACGTTTACCTTCTGGTCACCGGGCAATGTGACAGACATAATTGCGAAAACATTATGATGTCAGGAACCCGCACGTGCAGACCACATCCCGACCCGATCACCATACCGAAACCGGTTTTGAAAACCGTCATCCCCTGCCCGATCCGGTCAAGCGGTCGTTCTGGCGGTTCCTGCGCCGGCGCTTCTTTGGGAAGGATAACTGGCCAAAGGCAAAGCATCAGATCGGCAAAATCGCGACCGAAACACCCGATTTTGCGGCCATCCAAAATCCCGACCCGACCCGTTTGCAGGTCACCTGGGTCGGTCATGCCACGGTTCTGGTGCAATATGGCGGGCTTAACATCCTGACCGATCCGGTCTTTTCGGAACGGGCATCACCGTTCAAACGGCTGGGTCCGAAACGATACAGCCAACCGGGGTTAAGCATCGATCAGTTGCCCAAGCTTGATCTGGTCTTGCTGTCGCACAATCACTATGACCATTTCGATCTTGCCAGCCTGACCGTTCTTGGCGATGTGCCGCGTTATGTGTTGCCGCTTAAAAACGGGCCGTTGCTGGAAAAGGCAGGCATCACTCCTGATCGCTATGTTGAACTTGATTGGGATGAAAGCCACAATCACGGGGATGTCAAAATCACCCATGTGCCGTCCAACCATTGGTCAAGCCGCACCACCAAAGACCGCAAGGAAATGCTTTGGGGTGGCTATATCCTGGAATTCGCGGATGGCTACCGGTTCTATTTTGTCGGCGATACCGGCTGGAACGAGGCGCTGTTTGGCGAACTGGGCCAGCAGCATGGCGGGATTGATTTTGGCCTGATCCCGATCGGAGCCTATGACCCGCGCGATTTCATGCGCAATTCCCACTGCAATCCCGAAGAAGCCGTTCAGATCATGCAGGCAATGGGCGTCAAACAGGCACTTGCCATCCATTGGGGGACATTCGTTCTGACGGCCGAACCGGTTGATGAACCGCCCAAGCGACTGGCATTGGCCCGCAAGGAAGCGGGTCTTGGTGATGATGACTTTATTGCCCCGCCGATTGGCGCGACCCGGTTCTTTGCAGGCAAGCAGGCCACGGCGGCCCCCGAACCGCATGCCATTTCGATCAGCGCCGAATAACAAACAAAACCGGCAGCGCGCAAACGCTGCCGGTTTCGTCCGATCCACGACCACCCATTGGGAGACGGGCGATCCGCATCGTTTCTGATCTGCAAGGAAACGCCGTCCTGCACATCATTAAAGATACGTTATAACATTACATTTATTCTGCAAGGAAATTCTGAAGGGATAACGGGATGATGTGACGCCGCTTACACCATCCCGTCCAAACTTTGATAATGCGGGATTTAAACCCGCGTGCGCGGACGGCGGACCGATCCGTCTTCAAACCGGGAAAGCTCCATCCCCGCAAGGGTAATCGATGGCTGACCGGCGGTGATCCAGTCTGCCAATACCTTGCCGACAACCGGCCCCATGGCAAATCCGTGCCCCGAAAAGCCCGTAGCGACAAAGAAGTGCTTGGGATTATCGAACTGATCAATGACCGGCACCGCATCCGGGGTGACATCAATATCACCGGCCCATTTATCAACGATACCGACCTGTTTGATCTGCGGGAAAACCTTTTGAAGATTGGCCATGGCGTTGCTGACACGCACCTTATAGGGTTCCGCCTGATTGGTGCGACGTCCGATCATTGGTTGTTTCGATGCTTCTGATCCCGGCAGACGGTCGACCAGATCATCAAAGAACCGCTTGTTAAAGTGGAACTTGAAGGTAGCCCAGTTATCAAAAAGCCCCGGCGCAAAGGCCTTGGCATATTTGAAACGGCCAAGGGTCAGATCAATATCGGTCATGAATTCATCCGCAATATTCATCGACCCGTCAGTGCGCTGTCGAAAGGCCAGACCGGCGGCCAGCGTCCCGGCCGCCGAGATATCGGGCACGGGCGTTGTACGGATCACGGTGCCACGCGTGGTTTGCTGCGGCAGTCGGCGGCCGAACTTGGCAACGAATTTATGGGTGGCAGCACCCGCCGCACAGATCACATATTTGCATTTGATTTCGCCCTTTTCCGAAACCACCGAACTGATGGCACCCGCAGTTGTTTCAATCGAAAGCGCGCCGCATCCTTCGGCAATCACCGCGCCCATTTCGCTGGCACGTCTGGCGATGGCCGGTGCAGCTTTTTTCGGTTCGGCCTGCCCGTCCGATGGCGTGTAAATGCCCCCGGCACCGGGTGTTGTGATGCCCGGTGTGATATTCTCGACACCCTTTGGTGACAGCACCCGGGTTTCAATATCAAAACCCTTGGCGTCTTCGATCCATTGTTCGTAATCGGCCATTTCCGCGTCATCGCGCGCCACAAACAGAACCCCGCCCTGACGCCATTCAAGATCGGCATTCAGTTCCTTTTCCAGTCCCTGCCAGATGCGGTTGCATTCGATCATCAGCGGCAATTCAACCGGATCGCGCCCCTGCTGACGGACAAATCCCCACGCCCGGCCTGACTGATGTGAGGCAATCGTATCCTTTTCCAGAAGAACCACCTTCATCCCCGCCTTGGTCAGGTAATAGGCGCTGGAAGATCCATGGATTCCGCCACCGATAACGACAACGTCGCATTCCTTTGGCAGGGTGATTTCGGGGTAATTGGTCATGTCGGGGCCTCTGGATTGGATTACAGTTTGGTGTGTGGCGCGAACCACGTTATGTTGCGCGGCAATAAATCTCAACAAAATCAGGTAGCCACCATGTCTGATCACGCAAAAAACCAAAAACCGGCCACCATCACCGCCCAGGCACTGGGCTGGGTTGATGACGCAACCAAGTCGGTCACACCGCCGCTTTATCCGTCAACCACGTTCGAGCGTAATACCGATCTCAGCTATCATGACGGGCGCTGCTATACGCGCGCGGACAACCCGACCTATGATCAGGCCTGCGAAGTATTAAGCACCCTGGAAGGTGGCAGCGAAACCCGCCTGTTTGCATCGGGCATGGCAGCGGCAGTTGCCTGTCTTCATGCCCTTAGCCCCGGCGATCATGTTGTTGCCCCCAAGGTGATGTATTGGGCGCTGCGCAGCTTCATGCTTGATAGTGGCGTGCGTGCTGGTCTGTCCTTTGACTTTGTCGATAACGCCGACATTGCGGACTGGGACAAGCATATTGTTGCGGGCAAGACCAAACTGGTCTGGCTTGAAACCCCGGCCAACCCGGACTGGCAGATCACCGATATTGCAGCTGTTACCGAACTGGCGCACAAGGCCGGTGCACAGGTCGTTGTCGACAATACCGTTGCCACCCCGCTTTTGACCCGCCCGATTGAATTTGGTGCTGATATCGTCATGCATTCGGCAACCAAATACCTCAATGGTCACAGTGACGTTCTGGCCGGATCGCTGACCACGGCATCAGACAGCGAATACTGGCAACGTGTCTGCAAACAGCATGCATCTGGCGGTGCGGTTCTTGGTGTGTTTGAAACCTGGCTTTTGCTGCGCGGGATGCGCACGCTTTCGATCCGTGTTGAACGGGCATCGGCCAATGCGATGGCCATTGCCAAACATTTCGAAAACCACCCCGAAGTCGAACAGGTCCAGTATCCGGGCCTTGCAAGCCACGCCGGGCATGATATCGCGGCAAAACAGATGACGGGTGGATTTGGCGGCATGCTGTCGATCCGGGTCAAGGGCGGCGAAAAGCGCGCGGTTGATTTCCATAACCGGTGCAAACTTTTCAAACGGGCAACGTCACTTGGCGGTGTCGAAAGCCTGATCGAACATCGTTCTTCGGTCGAAGGCCCGACAAGCCCGGTTCCCGGTGATTTGCTGCGCCTTTCGGTCGGGATCGAGGATGCAGATGATCTTGTTAACGACCTGGAAACAGCCTTGCGGTTAAGCAAATAAACCGAACCATCTATCAATCTGGAATTTCACGATCGATGTCAAAGCTCCCTCTTCGCTGGCTTCACGCAAATGCATTGTTTCGCAGTGCCGGTGTGATCGCCGCAATTGCAGGGAGCTTTGTCTTTTCCGGGCACAGCATCGCACAGACGCAAGAACCAGCATCGGTACAAATACCAGCCGGCACCGGCAGCCATCATGTCGCCGACATCAATGCGCTGCCGCCTGCGCCCGGTCTTATTTTTGATCGGCGTGCTGGAGAATACATCATGTTTGATGAACTTGTGCGCCGTTTGTCGGACCGGAAATATGTCCTGATCGGTGAAAAACACGACAACGCGATCCATCACCATCACCAGTCCCAATTGATTGATGCGCTGACAAAATCCGATCAACGCCATAGGGCCGTGGTCTGGGAAATGTTTACCCGCGATCAGCAAGGTCTTCTTGATCAAAGCTGGCAGGAGGTTCCGATCTCCGAGCTTGGGCAGGCACTGGAATGGGAAGAACGCGGCTGGCCGTCATGGCATGACTATGCCCCGATCGCCGAAATCGCCAAGACCCATGACCTGGCGATGGTGGCGGGCAATCTGCCAGATGATCTTTTGCGGCCAATTATTGCCGAGGGCACGGCGGCACTGCCTGCGACACTGGCGACAAAGCTTTCGCTGCCCGCCATGCCCGACGAGATTATGGAGCGGTTCCGTGTTGAAATGGCCGAAAGCCATTGCAACGCCCTGCCCAAAAGCATGCTGGGTGGCTTTTCAACGGTTCAGTTCGCCCGTGATGCGTCCCTTGCCCGCGCTATGACCGATATCGCCAATACCGCCGATCATGACGGGGCATTTTTGATCGCGGGCGCCATGCATGTGCGCCACACCACTGCTGTTCCCTGGCATATCAGCCGGTTCGAACCCGGTCTTGATGCCAATGACATTGCAGTCGTCAGCCTGATCGAAGCCGATGATCCAAGCGACAATCCCCCCAAACCACAGGACTATGCCGAACGGTTCGGCAATCGGGATGATGTCGATTTCATGTGGTTTACCAATGACATGGTCCGCAAGGATCCGTGCATTGATCTTACAGTCGGGCAATAGATCCCGATAACGGCCTGTTTACCGCCAAATATCCGGATATGCCGTATCCTGATCGGGATTACTTGATACGCCGCGGCAGCCAGTCGGTTGTCGCCACGGGTTTGCCCTTGTGCGATCGCATGACACGCGGGCGCACGACTTCCTTTGCCTCGGGCGTGGTCGCACTTTTGCGGACCGATGCATAAAACTCCACCAGCTCCGTATATGGAATGATGGTTCCGATCCCTTCCTTATAGGCCTTGGTAAAGGGCGGATGGTTGCGCACCGTCATGCTCAGATGTTCGACCGTGTGATGACCAAATTGCGACCAGATGCTTTCAAGGAAATGGGCCGTTTTCGGGTCAATCGGTTTGAGCCGCACATCAGGACGGCTTTCTTCCATCACCGCATAAAGGTTGGGTTCGACCGGGCCGAACTCCTCAGCGACGAAGATCGCAGGCATCAACATATTGCCATGATAATTCGCCCCGTAATAGGCCTGGGCCAGATACAGCAAACGGTGCAATTTTTGCGGTTGCAGATATTCGTTATCGTTCAGGGCAAGATCAATGAATCTGAACGCTGCTTCGAAAACTGTGTTGAGAACCGGCTTGTTCTGCATTCCTGGTCCGATGGTCTGATGGGAAGATGCCCCATCATAAGGCCTATGTCATATGGCAACAAGCACCGGCGACTTTGATCGGGGAAATTTTGCAAGCAGATATGATCCCGCGATGATCGCCAACACCCCGGTCAAATCCGGGTCAAACCGATGCATCAAGCTGACGACCACGCACACCAACACCATGCGCCACGGCATTCACCAGCGCATAAAAGGACGTGCCGCTATTGGCTGACAGGTCAAAGGGAATGGATGGATCAAGCATGGATGCAAAATCCTGATCAGACTGGACTTCCATCGCACCTTCGCGGTCGCTTGCCCGCCGGGCGGCCGACAATGCGCGCTGTTCGGTTCGCTGATCCTTGTGGTCGCCCGGGTTGCCCTGTCCCGGCTGGCGCTTGTTCTTGCCGTCGATATAGGCATTGAACAAAATGCCGTCATCATCCGGGTTATAGGAATAATGCTGAGAGGACTCTTCGATCTGCGTGCTGCGATCAACTGTCGACACACCGCGCGCACCAGCAGCCGCAAGTCGGCCATACTGGCTGACCTGTGAGGTTGTCTGTGCTGTTTGGACCGGTGTGATCATTTCCTCTTTCCTGCCGCAGGGCGGCGAACCAATTCAACCCAAGCATTATACATGAATATAATGGGGAATGGCAGAAATTTCAAAGATCCGGCGGTATTGGGCCTGTTCAGTCGCCTTCGAACTCGACCAGATGGAATTCCTCGATACCGCGATCACGGATCTTTTGCGCCCCGCCCAGATCTGGCAGATCAATGATAAAGGCACAGGCGGCAACTTCTGCGCCAACCTTTTCAACCAGATCAATTGCCGCCAAGGCAGTTCCGCCCGTTGCAATCAGATCATCCATGACAAGAACACGGCTGCCCGGCTTGATCGCATCCTTGTGGATTTCAATCACGTCGGTTCCGTATTCCAGTTCATATTCCACACCGATGGTTTCGGCCGGCAATTTGCCCTGTTTGCGGATGGTGACAAAACCCACGCCCAGTGCAAGTGCCACCGCCGGACCAATGACGAAGCCGCGCGCTTCGATCCCGGCGATCATGTCGATTTTCTTGTCCTGAAATTCTGCGGCAAAGCTGTCGATGACTTCGCGCAGGCCGTCGGCATCTTCAAACAGGGTCGTGATGTCGCGGAACATGATCCCCTTTTTCGGGTAATCAGGAATGGTACGGATCAACGACTTAATCGACATGGGATACTCCGGCCAGCTTTCAGGTGGTTCGCATATCGCGCACACAGAACCCGGTCATATCCGGGCTTGCTGCGCATACGGCGACACTTGATGCCTGAAAGCTGCCGGAATGGCAAGCTTCATCAAAAAGCTGCACCAACGGCCGGAACGCCAAATTGCGTTCAGGCGGCGTGCGGTGTCATTGCACGTGCTTGGGCGGCTCCCTGGGCACGTACATGGGCGCGGTGGTTTTGCGTTCGCATTGCGACGAAATCATTTGCCAGCTTTTTGCTGATTTCCGCGCGTGTTCCGCGCGGCAGTCCGGTTTGGGCGGCCTGGCGATTGCCCCAGACCGCACGATAAAGGCGGTAATCATGGTCATTGATCTGACCGAATACTTTTTCGACTTCCATCAGAGTTTGGACGTAACTCTTTTTCATGTCAGCCATCCTGTTGCTCGTTAGGCATTCGTACATCATTGCGGCGAAGGAAATGCACCGTTTGCCGATGCGCGTTTTACAGCAGCGATATAGTCCGGTGTTCGTGGCCACTCAACTGCATGACGGTGACAAGATCAGGAAGATTTTGTGACAAACTGCCCCAATTGAAAAACGGCCCGCTTTTCGCGATGAAAAGCAGGCCGTTCAGGATGATTTTTTTTCAATCGCCAACAAACGCGACGGGTATCAGTTTACGGTTTTTGCCGCCTGTACCTTGGCTTCTTCGTCGATCTGCTTTTGCAGCGCATCGCCATACTCGCCATAGATCCGCCCTTCGAGCGACAGCTCAAGAAACCGGATATAGTCGTTCTGATCGGTAATCTTGGCGCGTGCGACTTCGATCACGTCAAACGGGCTTGCGGCATCCAGATCGTATTTACGGATCAGACCCAGCATTTCCGCGGTGATCTGATCAAGCTTTTTGCGGGTGTCGCTATAGGAAAGCGTCATCAGCCGGTCCTGTTCATTGCAGTAGGTTGGGTGCGATACTTGTTGGCCTGCTTATGCCTTTTCCATCACATCAAAACAAGCCCTGTGCAGTCTGCTTGGGGATCAATCGCGCACCCATTGCGCATCGAGTTGCCCCCGAACCGTCCCGATATCATTGATGACTTGAGTCATATCAAGGCGGGACTTTGACGATCATGCATTGTTCCAACCATTCAGGACAATGCGAAACCGGCCGAACAAGGTGTCTGTTTCCGTCATCGCACCGGGGAATGAACATGAAAATTCTGTCTGCCTTCAATGCAATGGGCATACGCAAACGCTTTATGTGGGCATCGGCATTTGGCGTGACGTCAACCGTTGTCATTGCGCTTTTGATGATGACCGTGGTTGAAGAAAACGCGATGGACAGCAAGTTGCGTCAGCTCAGTGAAAATGAACTGACCTCATTGCATGCGCTGATCGTCAATGTCATGGCGGCCCGCCCCGATGATGTCGATGACATCGGCATTCATGTCTTTAATAACTGGTTTGACAGTCGCAATGCGGATTATCCCGGTGAACTTTGGTCGGCCTGGGGACCAACCACACAGGCATATATGGAAGAATACGGCGACAAGCCGATCAAAACCCCGCGCGACGACATTGATATCGAAGCCATCGAAACAGGCAAACTGATCGGGCGCTATACCGAAAACGGCACCTATCGCATGTCGATGCCGATTGTCCTTGGTGAAACAAAGGGGGCCGACCGCGAAGTCTGTTTTAGTTGCCATGGCGCGATGGATGCCCAGAAAGGCGACGTGATTGCCGTTCTGTCTTCAAGTCTTTCGGTTGCCGCCGAACAGGAAAAAACCAACAAAATTCTGATCGGCATCGTTCTTGGCGGTCTGGCCATTGCCATCGCCACCATTATTGGCATGCGCATTTTGCTGACCCGGATTGTAACCGCACCGCTTTCCGATCTTGGCCGGGACATGACCGAACTTGCCCAGGGCAATACCGATTTTGACATCAACGCCCTGTCGCGCCGGGACGAGATCGGACGCATGGCCAAATCGGTCGAGGTATTCCGCACCAACGCCATTGCCAAAAAACAGATGGAAACCGAACAACAGGCCGCCTCCCAGCGGCGTGAAGAACGGATGAAAAAGCTTGAACAGCATATCGGCAATTTCGAAGGCGTCATCGCCAAGATTGTCGGTGCGGTATCAAGTTCGGCCGGTAAAATGCAAACCACGGCCAATGGTCTGGTTGAAACCGCCGACCGCGCAAGCAAAAGTGCAACCACGGTTGCCGCCGCCTCCGAACAGGCCACGGTAAATGTGCGCACCGTCGCCGATGCAGCCGACCATCTGTCTTCTTCCATTTCCAAAATTGGCGAACAGGCAGATGCCTCCACCCGGGTTGCAGCGGAGGCATCACGCGAAGCCGAACAATCATCGGAAACGGTTCAGGGCCTTTCGGAAGTTGCTGGTCGTATTGGCGAAATCGTCGCCCTGATCAGCGACATCGCCGGACAGACGAACCTTCTGGCACTGAATGCGACGATCGAGGCTGCCCGGGCTGGTGAAGCCGGCAAGGGCTTTGCCGTGGTTGCAGCCGAGGTCAAAAACCTTGCCAACCAGACAGCCCGCGCCACCAACGAAATTGCCGATCAAATCACCGCCATTCAGGAAGAAACCGGTAAAACGGTCAGTTCCATGGCCGATATATCGGATGTGATTTCGCGCATCACCGAAATGGCCCATACCATTTCAACCGCAGTCGGTGAACAGGCCGACGCCACGGACGAAATCGCGCGAAATGTCGAACAGGCCGCTGTCGGCACCCAGGAAGTCAGCAGCAATATAGAACAGGTCAGCAACACCGTTGCCGATACCGATCATGCTGCTCATCAGGTTCTTGATGTCGCGCGTGAACTTGGGTCCCTGTCTGATGATTTGCGCTCCGAAGTTGACCGTTTCCTTGCCGACATTCGGGCCACCTGACCCAGACGTCCGCTTTCAAAACGCACACATTCCGATACTGACGCATCTGGCGACAGAACATCCCGTACAGGTTGTTTTGTCGCCAGTCTTGTATTTTGCCCCCTGCAGGCAAAAATGAAGATTTATGCAAAACATTCCGGCATCTGGCACACCATACCGGGGACGGCCCCGCAGATTTTCGTTCATGCTGATTGCGATATGGGCAACCATGCTGCTTTGGGCGCCTGATCTGTATGCGTCGGATAACCGGCTGCGCAAAAGCTGCCATCAGCTGATTGTTTCCGGCCACATTGATTATCCGCCCTTCAACTATACCGAACATGAAACCTTTCGCGGGGCGTCGATTGATCTAATCCGTCTGATTGCCCGCAAAATCGGGGTTCGCGTTGAAATCCGAAATGTCGGCCCGTGGATACGGGCAGTAAAGAACCTGACGGACGGGGATATTGATCTTCTGGTGGCGATCTATAAGACGCCGGAACGCGAAGCCCGTTATCTTTATACCCTGCCCTATGCCGAAGACCCGATTGTCATGTTTACCATGGCCGATGCGGCATTCGATTTCAGCGACTGGTATGATCTTGTCGGCAAGGTCGGTGTTACCACACGCGGCGACAGTTGGGGGGCTGATTTTGATCAGTTCATCGAACGACATCTGACGATGATGCGGGTCAATACAACAGATCAGATGATCGATATGATTGCCCGAAAACGGGCAAATTATGGTGTCCAGGGGCTTTATACCCTTCAACGATCCGAACTGCGCGCGTCCCTTGGCACCGACATCACCATTTCAAACACGCCGATAAAATCCGAAAAGATGTATATGGCCTTTTCCAGATTGTCGCCCTGTCGCAATCTGATCGACAAGGTCAATGCCGCGATCACCGATTTTGAAAAAGACAAAACGATCGCCCGGCTGATTTCAAACTATGTCCACCGCAACGGTTCATGAATGTTCATGGCTGTTCCGAACCGCGCGGGGCTGTCTTTGCGTTGTTTTACATCCTTTTTCGATCCGCCAAGCCATTGAAACCAAGGCATAACGCACCGCATTAGACTTTTGTTAAATTCGAAATTAACCAGACCTCAAGCTTTTATGGACCTATTCTTACGTAAAAACTTATAGAATAATTATAATTACGGGCAGGATCGCGACAATACCCCGATACGGTTGGTCGTCGGGGAAACGACAGCTCGACGGATCGAAAGGTCGACTGATCGACGCTTGGGGGATTGTGGGAACAATGTCGTTTACGACGATTTTGGGCATAATGGTTGGCCTTGGACTTTTTGTCGGATCGATCTTTATTTCGACCGACAACTACCTGGTATTTGTCAGCCTTTCGAGCGCGCTGATGGTGGTTGGCGGCACCTTGGCCGCGACCTTTATTGCCTATGAAGCGCGCTATGTTCTGTTGGCGCTTAAACTGATCTTCAAGATTTTCCGTGCCCCGCAAATGGGCCGCGGGCAACTGACCGGTGAAGTCGGCCGGGTTGTCAAATGGGGATATCTTCTTCAGAAAAAGGGCATCAACGCCCTTGAACAGGAAGCCGAACGGGTCGCCAAGGACGAGCCGTTTCTGGGCTGGGCGATGGAAGTCGTGATTACCGGCTATAACGGTGATGAAACCGCCGAAATGCTTCACAACGCCATTGATAATGCCTTTGGCCGCAATCTTGTGCCGGTCTCGATCCTGAAAAGCATGGCCGCCGCCGCCCCGGCATTTGGCATGATCGGCACATTGGTCGGGCTTGTGATCATGCTTGATAAAATGGCCGATGACCCGACATCGCTTGGCGCCGGGCTTGCCATTGCGCTGATCACCACGCTTTACGGGATTGTGGCTGCGCGATTTTTCTTTTTACCCGCGGCCAGCAAAATTCAGCAGCGCGAAGAAATCATGCGGTTTCGCAATTATCTGATTGCCGAAGGCCTGATCATGCTGGCCGACCGGAAGGGTCCGCGCGCCATTCAGGATCGCATGAATTCGTTCCTTGATCCGGCCATTCACTTCAATATCGACAAATCTGCGAAATAGGAAAATCTGCCATGGCCCGCCGCAGAAAGGGTATCCCCCGCACCGTCGAAGAAGAAGTCAACGAAGACTGGCTTGCCACCTATGCCGATGCCATCACTCTTTTGATGGCGTTCTTTGTCATGCTTGTCAGCTTTTCCAAAGTTGAATTGCCGGTGTTTGAAAAAGTCCAGGCCGGTATCGCCGAACAGATCGGCAAACGCGATGTCGTGCGTCCGACCCAGGTTCTTGAAACAGATCTCAAGGACGTTGTGTTCAATATGGCCATGGACAGTGCGGTCAATGTATCGACCGACGACGAAGGCATTCTGATGGAAATGGGAAGCGGCGCCTTCTTTCAGCCGGGATCGGCCAATCTGACCAAGGATGCTGTCCTGTTTCTCAAAGACGTCGCGGATCTTTTAAAAGAACCCCGCTATCTCGGCTTTCAGATCGAAGTCACCGGCCATACCGATGACAGCCCGATAAGCTCCCCGCGCTTTCCGTCAAACTGGGAATTGGCGGCGGGCCGTGCCATCGCCGTTGTCCGCTTTTTCGGGGCATTGGGTGTTGACCCCGACCAGAAACGCATGCGGGCGATATCATATGGCGATACCAAACCCAAACTGCCAAACAATGACGATGCCGGCAACCCGATCGAAGAAAACCGTCAGGCAAACCGCCGCATTGAAATCCGCGTATTCCCGAAATATTCACGGGTGTTCTGATCTGCCTAGCATCAGCTTGTTCCATGGGTGACTTGATAGTTCAAGGAAATATCTGACGTCCCAGGCGGGCAGCAACCAGCAAGCCTATTCGATCACCACCACCATCTCGTCACGGGCAGCAAAGGCGCCGGACCAGGTTGATTTCGCCTGTTGTTCAATGGCGCTCATCACGGCGTCATTGTGGTCCGGATCATGATGGAACAGTGCCAGCCGTTTTGCATTGGCCGCACGACAAAGACGAATGCCTTCCTGCCAGGTGGAATGCCCCCACCCGATTTTTTGCGGGAATTCTTCGTCGGTATAGGTGCTGTCATAAATCACCAAATCCGCATCCCGGATGAAATCGAGAATAATTTCATCAGGCTTTCCCGGTTCATGTTCGGTATCGGTGACATAGCAAACCGCCTGTCCGCCATGTTCGACCCGAAATGCGGTTGCACCATTGGGATGGCGCAGCGGTGCGGTGCGAATAACAATCCCCTCGCCCGGATGAAGATCATCACCAACAGTAAAATCCTCGAATGTCAGTTTTGACTGCATCGCCGAAAGCGGCACCGGAAAAGTCGGATTGGCCATTTGCGCGGAAAACACACGTTCAACCCCACCCTGGTCGGTCAAATGCCCGGCCATGACATTAAAGGCCGCCTTCGGGTTATAGGCCGGAACGAAAAACGGAAATCCGTTGATATGATCCCAATGGGTGTGGGTCAGAAAGATGGTGGCTTCGGTCACCTTGCGCCGGATCAGGTCCTTGCCAAGGTTGCGAATGCCGGTCCCGGCATCAAAAATCAGCACCTTGCCCGCGACCCGCATTTCCAGACAGCTCGTATTCCCGCCATACACCACATGGTCGGGCGACGGACAGGCAATGCTTCCTCGAACTCCCCAGAATTTAACCTCAATCGACATTCAAAAGACCCCGTCCATCCGTTGACAGTGCGATACGGATCAATGCTGTAACATCCTTGAAAGATAGCATTTTATTTTCACAAACCAATCAGGGATTGCGCAAATTTGCCGGTGTGATGCAAACCTTTGTTCCGATCTCCGCATCAAAAAGCCAGTCTGCGCGCCCGCAATTGACGGCAATTTCACATAAACCGATCGAATTGCCATAGTGGAAAGGCTTGCCCACCGGCACGTCCGAAAATGTACGCGCCATTGGAACGGCCTGACCATTCACGGCAACAGCATCATCCGGTCCGCATGCGCGAAGTCCGGTCATGAGATTACCGTATGTATCAATGTAAATGACTTCACCGAGCTCATCGGGCCATTCCATGGCATCACCATAACGCTGATCCAAGGTCAGATCATGGCAGGTAAATTCCTGGCCGGTGGCAACACAGGCCGCGACCGGTGCGAAAATATCCCGACCATGAAAACTGGCCGAAAGGTTTTCCGGCTGCCAGTCGATACAGCGCAGCTGAACATCATCGGATTTGCGGATCACCATTTCAAACAGACCGTTATCGGGCCCGACATATGTCACACCGTCTGCTGTGACAACGATCCCCTTGCGTGCACTGCCCACCCCCGGATCAACAACACCCAGCACCACATCACCGAGACGGAATTCACGACAAAGGGCCGCCAGAAGATAACTTGACGCCTTGGGGTTACGATCCGGCGCATCAACCATCAGATCACAAACAGCACAATCAGGCGCATTGCGCATCACGACCGAACGCATTGTCCCGCTATAGGGACCGTTCACACCAAAATCACTGAAGATAAAGATCATCTTGCCCGTGCCTTCCCGTCGACAGGTCGACCAAAAACAACAACGCCGGTGGTTACGTTCATCCCCACCGGCGTCATTTCGATCAGCATATAGGGCATTTGGCCCGTGATGCCATGTGCACTACTTCACTTCGCAGAACTGCCCGCGACGTTTGAGTTCCGCACAAAGCGAGCTGGCCGCACTGTCACTGAGCCCCGTTGCCATCAGACGGTAAAATGTACCCTTGCCCGGAATGCTGGCCCGGGTCACCCCATGCTGAAGCGGCGCAAGCTGTGCATAACGGCCTGACAGGATTTGCCAACCGCGTTCGGCCTGCCCTTCATTGCGATAGGATGCCAGATGCACCGACTTGCTGCCACTCGCAGCAACCGGTGCGGCGGCCTTTGCCATTTCCTCGCCAGCCTGAACCGGGCGGCTTTCGCCTGTCGCCACACGGCGCACCGGTTCGCCGGAATTAAGGGTCACAACATTGCCCTTGGCCGGTTCGACGATTGCCGCTTCGATCGCATCACGTTCACGTTTGAATTCGTCCGGCGTGACCAGTTTCATATCTTGCAGATCCTCGATCCGCGCGATCTGGCGGGCCGCATCCATCAAGCCCTGCGGCGCGGGTGGCGGAACAGCGCGCTGGCGCGGCTGGGCTGGCAACAACGCATCAAGGATGGCGGTGCGTTCCGCCACATGTTCCTGCACCGTGATCGCCCCGATCTGAAGCGCACGGTTCAACTGATTAAGGCGTTGCTCGACCTGTGATCCATCGGGCGGCGGATTGTTCAGGAATGCCGATGGCGCGGGCTGGCTCATGGGCAGCAACGCACCAAGATTGGCCGAACGGCGCGCAGAATATTCTTCGGGCGTGATCAGACCGGTCGATTGCAGGTTCCGCAAAATCGAAAAGCGCTTTGCAATCGCCTCGTCCCCACCCGACAGTGCCGCACCGGCCGGAATGTCCATTGCGCGGGTCGGTGAACTTGTCATGACCGGTTGGGTATTGGCGGCCATCGGGGACGCGGCCATCGCCGATCCGCCCCCTGTGCCCCCTGTGCCAAGCCCCGACGGACCGGTAACGATCTGATCATTGATGCTGAGCGATCCGGGAAGACCGCGTTGCAACCGTTTAAGGTTGAATTCGGCGGCATCGCGCAACGGGCGCGGCTGAGTGCCTGATGCGGTTGACATCAAAACCGTACCCGGCGGGTTCATGGCAATCAGCGTGTCATAGCCATCACGCGCACGATCCGGGCGGTTGGTATTTTGATAAAGCACCGAACGCCACAGCATCGCGTGACCGTCTTGCGGATTTTTGCGCAAGGCTTCGTCAAACAGCTTTTCGGCAGATGCATAGTCCCCCGTCGCCAGTTGCTGCAGGCCAAGGGCAGTATAATTGTCATCCGCAAAGGACGTCGCTTCGTCCCAAAAGTCCTGATCCAGCAGCGGCGCACAGGCCGACACCCATGAAACCATGCCGATCACGGCAATCCCCTTGCCGATCTTCAGCCAGTTCCCGGTCCGCTTTGCGGATACCTGCATGGCGCCAATCCCCTATTGTCTAAACCATGTCCCTGGAAATCATGCGGCAACATCTGGCCCAATACCAGCGAAAAACCGGCAATGATTTCCCCATATCACATTGATTTTGCATCCTGCTTGCCAAGAATTCGTTAAAGCGGCAATCACTGTTGCCCGGCCTTGCAAAAGCATCGATCCCGTTTGCCGATTAAATCCGTTTGGCAGTGCATCATGCCCTTGCTCTTTTATATCTATAATTCATATAAATAATGATGGTTCGCCCCATTAACCTGTGCTTCAGAACATTATGATTTGATCAAACTTCGTTCTTGGGTGTATGCAACCAACCCGTAACGATAAAAACAGTTTCTCTTTCAGGGGTCGCGCGTGATCGAACCGCAGCAATTTGGCCAACAGGCCCTTCAGGAATACCTGTTGCTGGATTATGTCCAACGGCTTGAAACCCGTAAATACGGGCACCGTGCCGTGCATATTCACCTGTCACGCATGAAACCGTTCCATCGCCGCGACTATCATATTCGCGTCGCGACCAATACCTTTGAAAGTTACGTCAAACTGTATGTCGGACGTATTTTTGTCCTGACCAACAATGATCTGATTTTCGTCTGGAAAGACAAATCGATTGCCGATGTCGAACCGGCAGTCGATACATTGCGTTATCTTTTCCGTGACGACCCCCTGTCCCAGGATGAAAGCGAAGAAACCGGTTTCTGCACCTGGTACAACCTCAATACCGAATTCCAGGAATTCCTGTTGCTGTGCCAGCATCTCGACGAGCGCGCAAAGAAGTTGCAGCAAAGCAGCAACATGCGCTCCGCCATGCAGCGCGAAAAGGACGAAACCCTTAAGCCGATCAACGCGGAAAATCTGGCACAGCTTGAAGAAACAATCCATTCGGCCGATCTGTCCGAACATATCCGCCAACAGCCGGTTTGCGTTTTTGCCCATGGCGGGTCAAAGGAACTGCATCCGGTCTTTGACGAATTCTTTGTCTCAATCGCGGATTTGCGCAATGCCTTGATGCCCAATATCGATCTGGCATCGAACCGCTGGCTGTTTCAGCACATGACAGAAGTGCTCGATAAACGGATGCTCAATTATTTGTGCAAACGGACGTTCAAGACGCATGCCAGCTCGTTCTCGATCAATCTTAATCTTGGCACCCTGACCTCCAAGGATTTTGACAAGTTTGACGAGACGGTCCGACGCAAGTGGCCCGGCAACGTGATTATCGAGCTTAATCAGGTCGATCTGTTTTCAAACCTTGAGACCTATCTCAGTGTGCGTGATGACTTCCACAAGCGCGGTTATCGCATTCTGATCGATAACCTGACGGTGGAATCCCTGTCCTTTGTCGATCGCAAAAGCCTGAAGGCCGACTTCATCAAAGTCGCCTGGCGCGAAGAAATGACCGACAACGTCATTCGCAAGAAATACGGCGAAATGGATACCCTTGTTAAAAACTCGGGCCGCGAACGCGTTATCCTGTGCCGTTGTGATACGCCGACTGCGATCAAATTCGGTCAGTCACTGGGTATCACCCTGTTCCAGGGGCGCTATATCGACAATATGATCGCCCGCCAGCGCCGCGCAAAACGCGCCCAGAAGGCCGCGCAAAAGCAAAAGTAATCCTGCCTTTTCCAAGGCACTGCAAACAAGCCGGGAATTTCCCGGCTTTTTGTTTGGCCTCCTGACAGTTACTGACAGGAACCTTGGGGTTTGAGGTGGCTTTGCGCATTTCGGCCCTTGGCATTCAAGGAACAAAAGAAGTACAAATAGGCATGTTGTACGCGCTTTGCTCCGATTGCCATCGCAAATGGCGACTGCATATTGACCGGCCACTGCCCAAAAGCGGTGCGGGCTCCTATGTGCCCTGCCCGGTTTGCGGGTGCAAACGCGCGATTGCCCATGGCGAACTGCCAGACCTGTCGATCGGGCATCTTGATTGCGATGCGTTTTATGCCTCGATCGAAAAGCGCGACCGCCCCGAACTGGCCGATCAGCCGGTGATTATTGGCGGCGGACATCGGGGGGTTGTTTCGACCTGTTGCTATGTGGCGCGCAAATACGGGGTGCGTTCTGCCATGCCCGCCTTCAAGGCGCGCGAACTTTGCCCGGACGGGATATTCCTGCCACCTGATATGAAGAAATATCAACGCGAAGGATATCGCATTCGCGACATGATGCGCGCACTTACCCCCGATATCGAACCGCTTTCGATTGACGAAGCCTTCATGGATCTGTCCACGGCACAGGAAACACATGGCAAGTCCGCGGCCGAATGCCTGATTGAACTGCAATCCACCATCCGCAACGAGGTCGGCATCACGGTCTCGATCGGGCTGTCCTATAACAAGTTTCTGGCAAAGATCGCGTCGGACCTGAACAAGCCATTCGGTTTTTCCATGATCGGGGCGCAGGAAGCTGTGAATTTTCTTGCCGACAAGCCCGTGCGCATGATGTGGGGGGTCGGCCCGGCCATGGAACGCAAGCTCCATCTTGATGGCATCACCCGGATCGGACAGTTTCAGGAACTTGATATCCATGCCCTTCAGGGGCGTTATGGCAGTATTGGCAAACGGTTCTATTATTTCTCGCGCGGGCAGGACAATCGCCGGGTTGAACAAAGCACCGAACGCAAAAGCCTGTCATCGGAAACGACATTCAATAACGATATCGCCGATCTTGCACAGCTTACTGATATTGCCACCCGCCTGACCGCGCGCGTGGCAAGCGACCTTGCGCGTAAGGAAATCGCCGGCCATACAGTGGTGTTGAAACTGAAATCGGCCGATTTCAAAACCCGTACCCGCAACATGCGCCTGACATATCCGACCATCCGCGAGGATGTCATTCTTGATGCGGCACTTACCTTGCTGAAAAAGGAAGTCGACGGCACGAAATACCGGCTTCTGGGTGTCGGGGTTGCCGACCTGTTTGCCGCGGACCAGGCCGACCCGGTTGACCTGTTTGCCGAACAGCCATCACCGGACAATCCCGCTGCCCCGCAAGACACCCCGACCGATGCCCCTCGCCCACGCAAGGCCATCGAACTGCCCCGGCCCACTGCCGAACAATTGCGCGAAAGCCTGACCCGGAGGTTTCGGCTGCATAAGCGCAAGCCGGTCCAAAAACGGTTCCCGTTCTGAACAATTGCATCATTTAAGCTGTAATTGATTTCTCTGGTTGTTGTAATGCGGCCATTACCACCCAAAATGCAAAACAGAAGAAACTTTGACTTAGAATTATTTAATCGCGGCCACCCAGACCTGACATAGCAGGCGGCCCGCATTCGTTCGGATGGGAGTCTGAATTGTTTGGCGTTGAGTTGGATATACGTACCCTTGCCTTCATTGCCACACTGGCGGCAATTGTTCAGGCCATCACGCTGACATCGCTGTGGATGGTATCGCGGCAAGGTGCTGGCACCGTATTTTGGGCGGCTGGTGGTGTCTGTGCGGCCATCGGGTTTGTTCTTCTGGGGTTCAGGGGGGCCATTCCCGATGTGATGTCCATCATCATTGCCAATACCTTTATCGGCGCATCCCATGCCCTTTACTGGCTTGGCATTGAATTCTACACCAAACGCAAACCAAACATTCTGGCCGCTGTGGCCATCATCAGTACGGTCGCACTGCTTTTTACCTATTATTGCGAAGTGGCCCCCGACATTGCCGCACGTGTCATCGTGATTTCCGTTGCTTTGGCGATCATGTCATTCGGATCGTTCCGTGCTCTGTGGTTTCAACGCAAAGGACAACGTTCGGCCCCGGAATCGGTTGTTGCCATCACCTTGGCCGCACACGGGATTTTTCACTGTTTTCGGGCGATCTATACATGGCTGGTCGAACAGGAAATCGCCAATTTCATGAACGCATCAACCGTTCACATGTTTGCCTTCCTTGACATCATCCTGTTCCTTTTGCTGACCGCAGTCGGCTTTACCGCCATGATCATTATTGCGCTCAATACATCCCTGCGCGCCGAAGCCAAGGCAAAGGACCGCCTGTTTACGGTTCTGGCCCACGATCTTCGCACCCCGTTTCAGGGATTGGCAGGCTTGTCGCTTTTGGCCCAGCAGGATCTGGTTGCCGGCAATCAGGCACAGGCACTTGGCAATATTCGCCAGTTGCATTCGTCAACGTCCGAAACGCTTCGTTTTCTTGATGATCTGCTGATCTGGGGTCGGACCCTGTTTGATGCCGGCAAGGCGGAAAAGACCGAGATCGATATCGACGATCTGATCGAAACCACGATCAAGGTGTCCCGCCCGCTTCTGGAAACCAAATCGATCAATGTTGCCTATAGCCCGCAAAAACTTGTCGGGTTTGGCATCGCGCCGCACGCGCAGATGATCTGCCGCAATCTTCTTGTCAATGCGATCAAATATTCCAGTCCGCGCAGCACGATCTCGGTGTCGTCATCTGCCATCGGAAACAAGATCCATATCCGGGTTGTCGACCGCGGGGCTGGCGTCAGTGATCAGATGATTGCCGATTTTGCCAACAACAATGCCCCCTTCAACTCGGCCGAAAGCACATCAGGCGAACTGGGTTCGGGGGTCGGATTGACCCTGTGTCGTGATTTGTGCTGGGAAGATGATGAACATATCTGGCTGGAACATAACCCGGATGGCGGTGTTATCGCCGTCTTCACCATTGCGGCAAAGCGGGTTGAAAATCCGGTCACGCAACAAAAAATGCCCGCCGATATATCGGACGAGCATCTGCTTATAAAGAACTGATCTTTATAAAATGGCGTCCCCTAGGGGATTCGAACCCCTGTTGCCGCCGTGAAAGGGCGGTGTCCTAGGCCTCTAGACGAAGGGGACACAAGGCACAAAGTGCTTATGTCGTGACTGTTTCGTTGGTGGCGTCCCCTAGGGGATTCGAACCCCTGTTGCCGCCGTGAAAGGGCGGTGTCCTAGGCCTCTAGACGAAGGGGACACATACGCACCAATCGAAGTCAGTCTGTTAACGAGTGGCGTCCCCTAGGGGATTCGAACCCCTGTTGCCGCCGTGAAAGGGCGGTGTCCTAGGCCTCTAGACGAAGGGGACGCAGCGCGTTAACGAGGCCGGTTTTTAGCGATTGGGTCGGGTCAGGTCAAGCGGCTTTTTCGCCCCTGTGACGTTTTTTTTAATCCCCCACCGAAAATAGGGCCATATACCGCCCTATCCCGGAAAAACCCGGCCTCACTGTTTAACCTGACGGTTCATTTCAACCATCCTTCTCGCAGATGAGTATATATGTCCCCACCTGCAAGACCGGCGCGGATGGAAAAAATAATTTCAAATCAGCTCTTTTTGCGTTTTGCCCCGAACCAGAAACTGATCCCCGCCGCGCCAAGGCCGATTCCAAGGAAGACAAACATCCATCGATAACCGTCCGGCGCGCCGTCTTCGAATTGGCCGATGATCAGACCGGCAAGCCCCTGAAGCACGAACAACCCGGCAAAGGTCGCAAGATTGACGGTGGTCAGTGCCCGGCCGATCTGCCGTTCGGGCACGGCCTGACGGGATGCGGCATAACTTAGCGTCGCACTTGACCCAAGGAACCCGTGCAGCAGCATCAGAGCCGCGGCAACACCCGTGCCCCACGGCCCGACAAAGGCCTGCAACAGGCACGTCGCAGCCCCCAGCAGCACGGCAAACACGATCAGACCATGGGTCTTTGTCGGAAGCTTGCGCGACAGCTGGCCATAGGTTGGCGGTCCAAGGATCATGCCGATCGTCATCAGCAACAGGATATTGCCGACTTCCACCGCACTTAATCCGAACACATCATGCAGATATGGTCCGCCCCAAAGCCCGCGCACGGTCAAAATGGCCGGATAACTGAAAAACGCCACGCCGGACAACAACCAGACCTGACGATTCTTCCAGACCGAAACCATGCCCTTAAGAGCCTCAAACACGGTTTCGCCTTTTTGATCATCGGCCTGATAGCCGGGCGGTGTATCGCGCACAAACAACAGATCAAGCATCACGGCCAGCGTGCTAAGCCCCGCCAGACCGTAATAGACCGTCCGCCATCCATGGGTCTCGACCAGGGCGGCAAGCGGCGTTGCCGATGCCAGAACCCCCAACAGGCTGAAGGAAACAATAAGTCCCGATGCCGCAGCAAATTTTTCCGGCGAGGTCCAGCGCGCAGCCAGCACCAGTGCCGCCATAAATGCCGCCGAACAGCCAAGGCCGATGATCGCCTGCCCGATCATTAGACCGAGCACACTATGCGCGCTGGCAAAGATTATGACCCCGACCACGGTCGCCATCATCAGAAATCCGTTGGTCACACGCGGCCCATACCGGTCCAGCATCACGCCGACCGGAATTTGCATCAGGGCAAAGGCAAAATGGAAACTGCCCGATACCAGACCAAGCTGTTCGGGCGTAATGGCAAGTTCAACACGCAATGGCTCGGCCAGAAGCGCCTGGGCCGAACGGAAAAACTGGCTTAATGAAAAAGCCAGAAGGATGGGCGCAAGCACCAGAATGAAATGGCTGGTACGCGCAGTGTGGGGCGATTGTTTTGTGTGTTCTGTCATGATGTTATCTGGGATAATCCCATCACCGCAGAACAGCAAGCCTTTGCATCACAGCACCCCGGATAAACACGGTTTGCGCTTTTCACCGGGCTGTTTTGCCAACTTCTTATCGGCCAGTTAATTGGGTCACTTGATGGAAATTATTGGGCTGTGCGCGCAGTCAGATTGACCGATTGATCGCCAAGCCCGTATTGCCGGGCAATGACATCGGCCATACCACTTCCCTGCACGATTTCAAGCGCCCTGCGCCATGGTTCGAGCGTCGCATCGGGTGTGCTTTTGGAAAAGGCAAGATACATATCATATTGCCCCAGCTCGACCGTCGGGACCACTGACCCTTTTTCAAGACCAAGCATCTCGCGCTGGAAATTCATGGCAATGTCGGATGCTTCCCACAGATCAATGCGCCCTTCGGACAGCATGCGCAATGCATTCCCGGGCGTATAAAGCGATTCAAGGTTTTCAAACCCCATTTCGCGCAGGCTGCGTTCGGCCGCACCGCCGGCCTGGACCCCGATTGATCTGACCTTTCTGGCATCGGAAAGATCGCTGACATCGATTTTGTTATCGGCCATGCGATAAAGCCAGCCACGGGTGATAAAGATCGGCCCGACCCATTTGAATTCGTCTTCGCGTTCGGGGGTCCGGACAATGGAAAACAGCGCCGTGTCCGGCTCGGTCTTGACGATTTGCAATGCCCGCTTCCACGGAAGAACTTCAAACCCGGACTGATATCCGACCAGAACCGCCATGGCGCGCACGATTTCCGCCCCTGCCCCGGCCAGTCCTTTTGGTGTGACATAATTAAACGGTGCGAAATCTTCGGTATAAACTTTGACATTGCGTGCCGCGGCAAATTGAAGCGGCTCTTGCGGCGATGCCTGTGCCGGTGTTCCCAACCAAACCAGAACAGTCAAAAAACAAAAAAATCGCCGGACAAGCGACCATCGACGAACACAGAGACTATACCGCAAAGATATAATGTTCCGCCAAAGGTTGCGTTGCGGACAGTTTCGCAGAAAATATTGTTTTTGTTTGATAAATTTGCCCACAACAAAACCAGCAAGCAAACAATTTGCGCGCCAGAAACACCATACATCTGGATTGTCAGTGGACGCATTCATATCTAGACTCAATATGGACAGGAAACTGACCCGGAAAGGAAACCGCGACATCAGACCTAAAACATCAGTCAGATCGGGGCTTCACAAACCCGTTCAAAACCATAAACGCACCAGAAGCCTAAGGTTATACTGATATAACCATATTCCAATATTCACGGGATGACCCAGTCACATGATCACGCCCGAAAAGTCGAATCGTATATCCAAAGGCAGTTGGCGCAGGAACAGTTAAAGTTGAACATGAGCAAGATTTACAACGAAAAATTTCGTCATTCAACTAAAAAAATTCGATATACCAAATATCCCTGGGTTGCGGGGCTGCCAGTTCATTCTAACAAAATTTGCAGTGCCCAGCATGACGAAGCATAATAACCCCACGCCTCTTCCGGTCCTGGATGCGGAAATGGGGGAACGTATCCGTCAAGTTGTAAACCTGTTTGACCGCAAAAAGGATGCTGCCGAAATTGCAGGCGTCATTCCCGAACAATTGAACCGTTGGTGCCAGGCACAATCTGAGCCACGCTTTGTCGGCGTTTCGCGAATGGCCCTGATAAAAGGCATCAATCTGAACTGGATTGCAACCGGAAAGGGTAAAACCGATCTTTCCGACGACATCCACCCCACCGGATCATCTGTTGCGCCCGACACTATTCACCGGGACATGCTGATGGCAATGATCAGCGGTTTTCTGGCGGCCGAGGGCATCGACAATGGTGCGCAGATCGCGCTCGATATCCTCAAGGCCCATGACGAGATCGTCGAAAAGATCGAAAAAAATCGACACCCGATTGATTCCGGTTACATCCTTGCAGAAGCAATTTCGACCATCATCGCCCGCCATCGCAGCCGGGATTCGGCAACAAATTCCGACAGTTGCCCATAATCACAGGCGAACGCATTCACCGGCATCGCGCCGGTGATTTCGCGTTGCGGATGTTTCCGGCCGAACTCGGAAAGATTTCAGACCGGCAAAGACACGTCATCAATGATCAGCTGAACGCCGTCACGGCCCTGCCATGTATCGCGGCGCAGATGCCCCAGAACATGCAACGGCCGACCGCCATGCTTGATCAATGTCTGACCCATGTCATTATCAAGGCATCTGAACGCAATCGCCTTAAGCCGCCCCTTGCCATTGGCACCGGTCAGAATACAGCGCACATGATCGGCGCCAACCACATCGGCCTTTACCGCACGACAATCGACAAAGGCAAATCTGGGCTCGGCATTGCCCGCACCAAATGGACCAAGCTTTTCAAGCGCATCAATCAGTTCAATCGTCGCCCCATGGGCATGCAAGGCCCCGTCAACCGTGATGGTGGGACGAATATCGTTTTCTGCGATGATTTTCGCGAACCGTTCTTCAAGGAAGGCTTCAAACGCGTCCTGCTTTTCCGGATCAAGCGTAAAGCCCGCTGCCATGCCGTGACCGCCCCCGTTGATCAGAAGCCCGGCCTGACGCGCAGCAATGATCGCCGCACCAAGATCAATACCGCGTACAGATCGGCCCGATCCCTTATACACACCATCCACCAGCCCCATGACCAGCGACGGCACGTGATAGCGATCCTTGAGACGGCTGGCCACAATCCCGATCACGCCGGGATGCCAGTCCTCTCCGCCCACCAGCACCATGGACCCGACTTTTGACCGGCCTTCCACCGCGCTGATTGCCTGATCAAGGACAATATCCTCGATCGCCTTGCGTTCGCGGTTATATTCATCAAGCTTGCGCGCGATATCTTGCGCCTGTGCCGGGTTGTCCCCCGACAACAAGGTTGTACCAAGGAAACTTTCGCCCACACGCCCGCCCGCATTCACACGCGGCCCCAGCACATATCCAAGATGATAGGCGCTTGGCGTTTCATTGACCCCGGCAATATCGGCAAGCGACGTCATGCCGATATTGGATCGATGTTTCATGACCTTGAGCCCCTGGGTCACAAAGGCCCGGTTCAACCCGCGCAACGGCACGACATCACAGACGGTTCCCAGCGCAACCAGATCAAGCCAGTTGCGCAAATCGGGTGCCCGAACCCCTGCCTTTTCAAGCCAGCCGCGACTGCGCAATTCACGCAGGATCGCCACACATAACAGGAACGCCACACCGGCTGCACACAAATGACCAAGCCCGCTTTCATCATCAAGCCGGTTCGGATTGACCACCGCGACGGCGGGCGGCAATTCCGGCTCGGCCGCGTGATGGTCAACCACAATGACCTCTATCCCGGCGTCCCTTGCCTCTTGTAACGGGCCATAGGCCGTCACCCCGCAATCGACCGTCAGGATAAGGTTCGCACCCTTGCGCTGCAGCTCCAGCAATGCCGGGGCGTTGGGACCGTATCCTTCGGTCATGCGGTCGGGAATATGCACCGGTACATCTGCGCCAAGCGCCCGGAAGAAACGCTTCAAAAGCGCGGTACTGGTTGCACCATCAACGTCATAATCGCCAAACACCGCCATCTGCTCGCGCTTTTCGATGGCATCGGCGATGCGTGATGCCGCCATATCCATGTCTTGCAATGACGATGGATCTGGCATCAGGTCGCGCAATGTCGGGGACAGAAAACTTTCGGCATCGTCAAGTCCGATGCCACGATTTGCCATGACCCTGCCCACGATTTCCGGCACCCCGAAGCGCTGCGAAATCGTGGTTGCCAGGCGTTCATCCGTTGCGCGCTCACGCCACCATTTCCCGGTGACGGATCGCTCGATGCCCATGAATGTCGTTTCTTTTGCGTGCTCTGTCATGCCCTATGAAATAGCGCAATCTGGGGCCAGCTTAAACCGGATAATTTGCCGATCTGAAAACTTCGTTCCCGGGCACCGGATTTCATCAGCGCGGGTTTTCACCGCACCATTTCAGGACGTTTTCGGCATCGGCGGCCGGATCATCGACCGGATAGAAAACCCGGGCAATCTTGCCATCATCAATCACCATGGTCAGACGCTTGAAAAGCCGCATGCCGCCTGCTTCGAAATCGGGCATGGCCATGGCTTCCTTGAACCGGTGATCGGCATCGGACAACAGCGCAAAGGGCAGATGAAGCCGTTCGGCTGCCTCTTTCTGATAATCCGTTGTCTGGCTCGAAAGCCCGTAAAGATTTTCAACACCGACCGCGCGCAACTCGACCGCATGATCGCGGAACGAACAGGATTGCGGCGTGCAGCCCTTGGCACCGGGAATTTCATCCCAGCCATCCGGTGACGCCACGCCCGGTTCGGCCGTTCTGGGATAGGCATAAACAACAGTCCGCCCGGAAAGGCTTGAAAGATCGACCATCTGGTCATTGGTCGCAGACATCGGCAAAGCCGGCAGGATCTGCCCCGTCAGCCGTTCAATCACATGTGCATCACTTTCGGTATTCATGTGCGTTCCTCCCTGAACACCATCGGGCCCGTTGTTCCATAGCGGTTCGGGCATTTATGGATTCAAGATAGGTGCGATTTCCCAAACCGAAAAGAAGGCGCGTTTGCGTATCGTGGAAAAGTTCACGGTTCGACGATCACTTGCAGACAACTCAAAGCTGTGCAGACTGTGACAACAGCGAAAAAAAATGGATACGAGCAATGCCCCACAAAAAAGGTTTGCGGATCGGATTAACCATCCTGTCCGTGCTTGGTGCCGTCATGTCGATGCCATTGGTGATGTTTTCACCAATGATGTTTGACGCCTCCGGGTCTGAGAACAATCTTCTTACCGAACTGCTGTTTTACAGCGTTCTGGCCTTTCCGGTGCTGTGCCTTGCCGGTGGCATTTTGCCATGGATTTTCCGGCGCCACCCACTTGGCATCTGGCTTTATGCCCTAAGCGGCCTTGCCATCGGGCTTCTGGTCAGTGCGATCGTGCTGCTTGACGTCATGTGTGGCGGGGATTTCGCCTGCTGATCAGACAATCCCCTCATCCGCCGCAATCTGCGCAAGACCATGTGCGACCGACAGGAACGGCTGGCCGATTTCGATGCGGTCCTTGCCAAAGCCGTCTTCAAAGATTTTGCGCACTGCGGGGACATAGGATGTACCGCCGGTCATAAAGACCTTTGAGACGTCTTTTGCATCAATGCCGGACTGTTCAAGGCAGGCTTTGGCCGCCTGTTCGATCTCGGCAAGGTCCGGTGCGATAGCGGTTTCGAAATCGGCACGGGTCAGCTTTTCTTCGATCTCGACCCCGCCGTGGGAGAATTGCAGGATCGTGCTGTCACTATCCGAGAGTTCCGCCTTGGCCTTGGACACCGTCTGATAAAGATGGAAGCCCATTTCATCTTCGATGATGGCGACCAGATCTTCGATATCGTCAGGGCGGGTTGCCGAGCGGATCAGGCTTTTGATTTCATTGATCGTTTTGGGCTGGTTCATCATGGCAAGTTCATGCCAGCGCGAAAAGGCCGTGTAATATTGCCGCGGGATCGGCAGGGTCGCCCCCATCGATTTATATTCCGACCCAAAGCCCAGGCGCGGCCAGACGGCCTTTTGAATGATGCGATAGTCAAACCGGTCACCCGCAATGCCAAGACCGGTATGGGCCAGTGGCTGCACACCGCGAATACCAAGACCCGGCGTAAAGCGGATCAGCGAAAAGTCACTGGTACCACCACCAAAGTCGGCCACCAGAACGGTTTCGGGTTTATCAAGTTCGCGCCCGTAATAATAGGATGCGGCAAGCGGCTCATACACCATCGCCTCAACATCAAAGCCGGCCTGCTCATAGGCACCGCGCAGGCGCATTTCGGCAAAGTCGTTGTCGGGATTATTGCCCGCAAAGGCAACCGGACGGCCGGAAATCACCCGATGCCCCAGCCAACCGAGGCTGTGCTGCGCGAAATGATGAATTTGCGTAAGAAACGTTCCGATCAGATCTTCGATCGAATAGGTCGTCCCGAAAATGTCCGTACCTTCAAAATCCTTGGTCGCCAGATAGGATTTCATCGACTGGATCAGTCGACAATCATGGCTTTCCTTAAGATATTCGGCAATCGCAAACGGGCCGGAACAGCTTTTGGTATGGGTCGGCGCACCCGGCGCGGTAAGCTCCTGCTCTTCCCAGAAATAAAGGATGGTGCGGTATGTATCAAAGCTGTTGGCGCCGACGTCAAACTTCGCCGATTGCACATTGCCTGCGCTGTCTGCGACCGCAAGAACAGAATTGGTCGTACCGAAATCAAGGGCGATAATTTCAGACATCAGGCAGGCTCCGGCGCTAGGTCAATGAATTGGGCCGCAGGGTTTAGCGCAACGCAGACAGGTATACAAGCAGCAAACTCACATCGCCTTTGATAACCCTAAGAATTTACGCATCGTCAGCATTATTCCCAGCCCAAGGCCATACAGCAGCATCCAGTAGGCAAAACTGTTGAAAAAATACAGGGACCAAGAAAACTGAAACAGCACCTTGGTAACAAGCATGGCGAGCACCCACATCAAAGCCAAATCTGCGGCGACAAAGAGTACGGTACTTATTGCAAACAGCCAAAAGTCCAGAACAGAGATAGCTATCAAAGCTATCACTACATAGGAAATCCCCAACATGACGCCTGTTGGCACATCTGCACCGGCCAGTCCCCAAGAATAATGCGCAAAAATAATGACGCTGGGCAGGAATCTAGCCGCATGCAATGCGGACATCCCGAGATATATTGCAATCTTCGTAATCATGTCAGCACCAAAGAAAAAGTCCCCGACTGAGCGGGGACTTTAAACATAGAATATATATGCGCAACATAAACCTTTGGTTGCACAACTTACTTGTACCAGATTTTCCGGCTGAAATCGTGCACGGCGCGGACATAGCGCACGGTACCCGACTGCGAACGCATCACAATGCTTTCGGTTTCCGCACCATTGGCGAAGCGACGCACACCGCGCAGCATCGCGCCATCGGTGACACCGGTTGCCGCAAACATGACATTGCCCTTGGCAAGTTCGGTCAGTTTGTATTTGCGGCTAAGATCTTCGATGCCCCATTTCTTGGCGCGGGCCACTTCGTCATCATTACGGAAAACAAGACGGCCCTGGAACTGGCCACCAATGCAACGAAGGGCTGCTGCGGCAAGAACGCCTTCCGGTGCGCCGCCTGTCCCCATGTAAAGATCAATGCCCGAGGTTTTCTGCGAGGTCGCAATCACACCGGCAACATCCCCATCACCGATCAGCATGATGCGTGCACCTGCTTCGCGGGTTTTGGCAATGATTTCCTGGTGGCGCGGACGATCCAGAATGCAGACAACCAGATCGGCAACATCACAGCCCTTGGCTGCAGCAAGGCTTTTCAGGTTCTCAAGCGGGGTTGCGTCAAGATCAACCACATCATCGGGAAGCCCGCCGCCAACCGCGATCTTGTCCATATAGGTATCGGGCGCATTCAGGAAGCCGCCCTTTTCGGCCATGGCAACAACCGCCAAAGAGTTCGGACCACCGGTCGCACAGATGGTGGTGCCTTCAAGCGGATCAAGCGCAATGTCGATTTCCGGACCATTGCCCGAACCGACTTCTTCACCGATGAACAACATCGGTGCTTCGTCGCGTTCGCCTTCGCCGATCACGACCGTACCCTTGATATCCATGCTGTTCAGCGCATTGCGCATCGCGTCGACAGCCGCCTGGTCGGCTGCCTTTTCATCGCCACGCCCCATAAGGCCGGAGCACGCAAGTGCAGCCGCCTCGGTCACGCGAACCGTTTCAAGCGCGAGATTTCGATCCATTTTGTCTTCCTTGTCTAGTGTGCAGGGTCTGGGGGCCCTGTCTCGTTGTTGTCTTCTATTTTTTGATTTTGTTGATTTTGCGTCGAAACTTTACAACAGCGCCCCGCATCATGACAGGTGCGAGGCGCGTATATCGTGATATTCCCGTTAAGATGCGAAGCTTTCGATCCGCATCAATACCGGCGGCTGCGAGTTGCTTTCAAATGCGGCGATATCATTCACCGCCCCCGACATTGCAGCTTCGGTGGTTTCATGGGCAACAATCACCACAGGCACAACACCGCCTTCGGTTTCGGCCCGGCCATGCTGGATCATCGAGGCCATCGACACCCCATGCTTGGCAAGGGTTGCGGTCACTTCGGCCATGACACCCGGACGATCCCACACCATCAGACGCAGGTAATAGGCACCGGTATGCTTTTCGAGCGACGCACGAACGTTTTTCTTAAGTCGTTCGGCCGGCACGCCAAATACCGGCGCGCTGCGCCCGGCAGCAATATCGACGATATCGGCAACCACGGCCGACGCGGTCGGGCGTTCACCGGCACCACGGCCCTGAAGAACCACCGGACCGACATAGTCCCCTTCAAGGGCAACCGCGTTAAACACGCCTTCAACCTTGGAAATCTGGGTTGCGCGATCCACCATGACCGGGGAAACGCGCTGTTCGATGCCTTCGGGCGTCTGTTTGGCAATGCCCAGCAGCTTGATGCGATAGCCAAGTTCTTCGGCCAACTGGATATCAAGGGCGGAAACGCTGCGGATACCTTCAACAGCAACCGCATCAAAATCGACCTCGACCCCGAATGCCAGGCTGGCAAGGATTGCCAGCTTGTGCGCGGCATCAATGCCATCAACGTCAAAGGTCGGGTCCGCTTCGGCATAGCCAAGTTTCTGTGCCTCGGCCAGAACGTCGGCAAAGTCGCGGCCCTGTTCACGCATGGTGGTCAGGATATAGTTGCACGTCCCGTTCAAAATACCGGTGACACGCGAAATCGCATTGCCGGCCAGACCTTCGCGCAATGCCTTGATCACCGGGATACCACCGGCAACGGCGGCCTCATAGGCGATGGTGACATTATTGGCGTCAGCAATCTGGGCCAATTCAACACCCTTAAGCGCGATCAGTGCCTTGTTGGCAGTCACCACATGCTTGCCATTTTCAAGGGCAGCCTTGCAGACATCATAGGCAATGCCGTCCGATCCGCCGATCAGTTCGACCAGAATGTCGATTTCATTGTCAGCAGCGAGATCACGGGCGTCGTCGTACCAGGTCAGACCTTCGGTCGAAAAACCACGATCACGAGTTCGATCACGCGCCGATACCGCTGTGACGACGATCTGGGTGCCCGAACGGTCAGCCAGAATGTCGCGATGTTCACTCAGCAGTTTAACGGTTCCGGCACCGACCGTACCCAGGCCTGCCACACCGATTTTGACGACGTCTTTCACGATAACTCCTTAGCACGTGGTTGTTTGCGCAAGCGCGCAGATGACCGCATCCGGTCAACGCGTCCTGATAAAGCAACGCCCGGGACATGTCCCGGGCGAAACACAGAATGCTTTATCGGATATCAGAAAGATTTCTTCAACAGTTCACGTGCAGATTTTGCATCCGGACATTTGGCAAAGAACTGTTTGATGTTCCGGTTGGCCTGCCGGATGCGGTGTTTGTTTTCCACCAGCGCAATTCGAACATGGCGATCACCATATTCGCCAAAGCCAAGACCCGGCGCCACAGCCACCCCTGCTTCCTGCAAAAGAAGCTTGGAAAAATCAAGCGATCCCAGTTCGGCAAATGCGTCCGGGATCGGGGCCCAGGCAAACATGGTTGCCGCCGGAGACGGAATATTCCAGCCCGCACTTGCAGCGCCTTCGATAAAGATGTCGCGGCGTTCGCGATACAGATTGCGGAATTCCTCGACACAATCCTGCGGCCCGTTCAGGGCGGCGGTTGCCGCGACCTGAACCGGGGTAAAGGCGCCGTAATCAAGATATGACTTGATCCGGGTCAGCGCGTTGATCAGCTTTTTGTTGCCGGTGGCAAACCCGATACGCCAGCCCGCCATCGAATAGGTTTTCGACAGCGAATAGAATTCGACAGCAATGTCCTTTGCCCCCTTGCACTGAAGGATCGAGGGCGGCGGGTTGCCATCAAAATAAATCTCGGAATAGGCAATATCAGACAGCACATAGATTTCATGCTTGCGGCAGAAATCGACCACTTCCTGATAAAACGCCAGATCAACCACAAGTGCTGTCGGGTTGGCCGGGAAGTTCAGGACCACCGCACTTGGTTTCGGGACCGAGTGTTTGACCGCGCGATGCAGCTGTTCCATGAAACTTTCGGTGCTGAACGTGCCCTGATCATCGTGACCGATCGGAATATGACGCAGGGCCGCACCGGCAATGATGAAACCGAACGCATGGATCGGATAGGACGGGTTGGGCACCAGGAAAATGTCACCCGGACTGGTGATCGCTGCTGCCAGGTTGGCCAGACCTTCCTTGGAACCAAGGGTCACAACCGTTTCGGTTTCCGGATCGATATCCACACCAAAACGGCGATCGTAATAGGCTGACAGCGCCTTGCGCAGACCCGGAATGCCGCGCGACATCGAATAGCCATGGGTGCGCGGGTTCTGGACCGTTTCGACCAGTTTATCGACAATATGCTGCGGGGTGGCCGGGTCCGGATTGCCCATGCCGAAATCGATAATGTCCTCGCCCGCTCGCCGCGCCGCCGCTTTCATCGCATTTACTTCTGCGAATACATATGGCGGGAGACGTTTTATGCGGTGGAAGTCTTGGGACATTATCCTATATCCTCATCAAATTGCCGAATTTCGAATTTTATGCGAAAAGCACATCCTCGAATTCACGAAAATTGCGTTTAGGCCATAAAAAATGGCCCTTAGCGGCGTACAATTCGAAGGATGTACCTTTTATGGAAATCAGACTCAACGAATTATTGCGCACGATCCATGGTTAATTCGCATTTGCGGCGAGCCCGCGGCGCAAATTCGGCGATTTTCCCGGAAATCAGGATTATTTGCGGATGGATGGTAACCGGGCGCGAAACCGTCTTGAAACGACAACAGCGCGAAAGGATTGCTCCCTTCGCGCTGTCTGATTAAACGATCCCCCGGTTGTTCCGGGATACGTGATCAGTAATCGAGATAAATTTCAACACGGCGGTTTCCGGCTTCGCCCGCCGGAACACCTTCGTAGTAACGCGGATCAGCCGATCCGTCCGCCCCGACAAAGATCGCCTCACGCGAGACGCCAAGCGACAGCAGACGCGAAACCACGGCTGCGGCGCGACCTTCGGAAACGCGGCGGTTAACTTCCAGATGATGTTCAAGCGACATATTGCCGGTCCGCATCGACGCATGGCCGATCACGCGCAGCACACCACCGGTCTGCTGCCAGGTATTGGCAACCTGTTGCAGAACCGAATAGTCCGATCCGCCCAGATTGGTCGAACCGTGGCCAAACTGGATCTGGGCGATCTGCATGCCATTGATGGCCGGCGGCAACTGATCGACCGAACCGACACCAAGCCGGGCCGCAAGCGCCCCGTTGGTCACGGTCATATCAACCGAACCGGATTCGCCATATCCCGCCTGGCTGCCACCAAACTGGCTTTCATCAACCACAACCGATCCGTCATCGGCATAAAGCGAATAGTCAAAGCCCTGCCCGGAATCGACCACAGCAGCCGGTTCGTTGGCGAACACGCCCTGCCCTTCGGCCAGACGACGCTGATACTGATCCATCACCGGATCACCAGATGACGCCTGTGATGCTGGTGCAGACGCGGATGCCGATGCGGCTGATGAGGATGTTTCAGCACCACCGCCCTGATTGGCCTGGGCTGCCTCAAAGGCCGCAAGTTGCTGCGCGCGGGCTTCTTCGGCGGTCATGCCCGCAGCACCGCCCGCCGCGGCACCGGCAACCACCGCCGGACGTTCAGGTGCGGCTTCCGGGGTTGGTACCGGGCCGGAAACCGGGGATTTGGCATTCCATTGATCGGCAATCGACGAGCCCGTTGGCGCCGACGTCACAGCCCGCGTTGTCGCAGGCGCGCTTGGTGCGGCCATTTCGCTTGCAGCAACCGGGGTGGTCGGTGCCGGTTCAATGACCGGCTGTGCGACCGGCACCTGCGGTGCGGACTGAAGCGCATTGACCGGTGGGCTGCTTTGACGACGGCCGGACTGGGTGTATTGGGCATTGGCACGATCGGCTGCAAGCCCCGCGATCAGCGCATCGCGTTCGGCGTCACCGGTAACGACCGGCTTGCTCGGCGTATCGGAAAGATTCGGGTATTCCCCGTCCTCGCCCGGAATCGGTTCTTCGGATTTGGCACCGGCGGTTTCGTCGTCGCCGTCAAACATGTCACCGACCGATTTTCCCCATTCGATCGGGTTGATTGCGTCAGGAACAGAAGAACAGGCGCCCAGTGCCAGCACAACCGCCAGCGCAGAGCCGGTCTGCAGAACCATCCGCAGCTTCCCCCTTGCAGTTTCCTGCCACGACCACTGCCCTGTCGTCGATTTCAGAACGCCCATTTGTTTTCGCTGCTCCAAATTCAGTTGGATGACCTTTGCGTGAAAATATCCGCAGAAACGTCACCTTATAATTCTTGTACTACCCCTTGGCGACGCGCTAGGCTAAGACCATGATAAGCTTGGGATCAAGCAGAGTTTCAACCCGGAGCGCCATTCAGATACCGAACACATAAAACGTCAAAAGTCTTGCGATATTGCAAAGAACCCAAAAACGTTTTGAAGTCACAAGGTAACTGCGGCGGTATCATAAGGGAATGCCCCATGAGCGATCAACAGGCCATCGAAACCGAAATCACGCACCCGGATCCCGAAAAGCTGTCTGCAGCAATGGCAGAAATTGCCGAAAGAAGTCAACGACTTGTGTCTGACTTCCTTGCAAAACAGGCAGAAGACCCGGAAATTTCCGACCCCGACCCGCTGAATATCGGTTCTGCATTCGCCGAACTGACCACCCAGATGATGCAAAACCCGGCCAAGCTGGTCGAAGCCCAGATGGAACTCTGGCAGCAATATTATACCCTTTGGCACAACACCACCTTGCGCATGCTTGGCGAAGACTCCGAGCCCGTCGTCACCCCGCAAAAGGGCGACCGGCGCTTCCGCGACGAGGCATGGGAAAACAATGAACTGTTTGATTTCATCAAGCAGTCCTATTTGCTGTCATCGCAATGGATGCAGAACCTTGTCCATGAAGTGGACGGGCTTGATGAAAAAACCGCCCAGAAGGTCGAATTCTATACACGGCAGTTCGTCGATGCGATTTCGCCGACCAACTTCCTGATGACCAATCCCGAAGTCCTGCGCACCACGATTGAAACCGGCGGGGAAAACCTGCTTAAGGGATTGCAGAACCTTTTAAGCGACCTTGAACGCGGCAAGGGCAAATTGCAGATCCGCATGACCGATCTGGATGCCTTCAAGATCGGTGAAAACGTCGCCACCACCGAGGGATCGGTCATCGGCAGAACCCCCTTGATGGAGTTGCTGCAATATAAACCCAGCACCGATCAGGTCGCCAAGCGCCCCCTGATGATCGTGCCGCCATGGATCAACAAATACTATATTCTTGATCTGCGCCCTGAAAATTCCTTTATCAAATGGGCTGTCGATCAGGGGCACACGGTCTTTGTCCTGTCCTGGGTCAACCCCGACAGCAAGCTGGCCGAAAAGTCGTTCGAAGATTACGCCAAGGAAGGCATCCTTGCCGCCCTTGATATGATCGAACAGGCCACCGGTGAAAACGAAATCAACGCGATCGGCTATTGCCTTGGCGGGACGCTTTTAAGCTCCACCCTTGCCTATATGGCCAAGGTCGGAGATGAACGGATCAAATCGGCGACCTTCTTTACCACCCTGACCGATTTTGAAAAGCCGGGTGAACTTTCGGTCTTTGTCGATGATGAACAGATCGAAAGCCTTGAACGCAACATGTCCAAGGAGGGCTATCTGGATGGCCGGGACATGTCGATGTCTTTCAACATGCTGCGCGCCAATGACCTGATCTGGTCATTTGTGGTGTCAAACTACATGCTGGGCAAGGATCCCTTCCCGTTCGACCTTCTGTACTGGAATTCCGATTCCACCCGCATGCCCAAGGCAATGCACAGCTTCTATCTGCGCAACATGTATAACAAGAACCTGTTGCGCGAACCGGGCGGCATTTCGATCCTTGGCGAACCGATTGACCTGCGCGATATCAAAATCCCGGTCTATTTCCTGTCGACCCGCGAAGACCATATCGCGCCCTGGCAGGCAACCTATGCCGGGACACAGCTTATGTCAGGTCAGGTCAAATTCGTCTTGTCGGCATCGGGCCATATTGCCGGGGTGGTCAACCCGCCGGCGGCCAAGAAATATTGCTATTGGACCTATAACCGCACGCCGGCAAATCCCGATGACTGGATGGCAAAGGCCACCCAGCATGAAGGTTCCTGGTGGACCGACTGGCAAAACTGGATCAGCCGCCGTTCAGGCGGCAAGGTTCCCGCCCGCAAGGAAGGTGATGGCAAGCTCAAGGTGCTTGGTCCGGCACCCGGTGAATATGTGAAAGTCACCCTGTCCTGACCGGCAGATCGCACTTTGTTGAAAACGCGGTCTGACATGGCACAGACCGCGTTTTTTTTATTCCATAACGATAAACATCAATCATTTGACGGGGAAACACCATGACCAAGACAATCGGCTTTCTGGGGGCCGGGCGCATGGCATCGGCGATGATCAAACGCCTGCTTTCAAAAGGTTACCGGATACAGGTCTGGAACCGCAGCCCGGACAAGCTTGACCCGCTTGTTGCGCTTGGGGCGGTTGCCTGTGCCACGCCGGCCAAGGCGGCATATGGTGTGGATACCATCATCTCGTTCATGGCCGATGACAATGCTGCACGGGCCGTATGGCTTGGTGAAAATGGTGCGCTTGCGGCCATGAATGCCGGGACGGTCGCCATTGAATGTTCCACCCTTTCACATGCCTTTGTTCTTGATCTGGCCAAGGCCGTTTCGGCTGCCGGGCATACCTATATTGATGCGCCGGTTACCGGCGTTCCTTCTGATATCGAAGCGGGCAACACGATCTTTCTGATCGGGGCCGAAGCATCTGGCCTTAACCGTATCAAACCGATCCTTGACGATACCGGAAAACGCACCGTGCATTTTGGTCCGGTCGGATCGGGCACGGTTTATAAGCTGATGCACAATCTTTTGGGTGCTGTTCATATCGCTGCTGCGGCCGAGCTTGTGGCTGTTGCCAGCAAAGCCGGGCTTGATGGCGCAACGGTTGCCGAAACATTTTCAATCGGTGCCAATGCCAGTGCATCCGGGCTGATGACCATGCCCGGCATGATCAGTGGCAACCATAACGAAGGCATCCATTTCACCACCGCCCTTCGCGCCAAGGACGCATCCTATGCCCTGGCCATGGCCCGGGAATTCGGCATGACCGTTCCGGTCGGACAGGCGGCGGCAAATATATTTGAAACCGCCACAAAGGATGGCCTTGGCGACCTTGCCCAAAGTGCGGTGATCGAAACACTTAAATCCTAATTCGCGGCTTTGGCCTGCTCGGTCAGCAAGGGTTCATAACGCGCATCGGTCAGGGTTTTAAGGAAGGCAACGATGGCCTTGATCCGCTTGCTGTCAAGGGCATCGCCCTGCTCCAGCTCCTTAAGCGAAATGGTTTCGGGCACTTCGGCATCTCCCCAGGGCTGACCGGTTTCCGGGTTGGTCTGGTTGGCTTTGGCCTTGCTGTTATATTTGTTATAGAACCGCACCACGGTTTCCAGATCGGCAAACACGCCGTTATGCATATAAGGCCCCGTCACTGCGACATTGCGCAGCGACGGGGTTTTGTATTTGCCGCGATAGGCCGGGTCATCAATCGCCGGATTATCCAAAAGCCCGTTATCGGTAAAACCGACATCCTTGGCATTGGCCTTGCGGGTCGCGACATTGCGCGGCACACCGATATTGTGGAACTCGTAATTGGTGAAGGTCTCGCCTTCTGCCGTCGGGCTGGTTTTCAGCATGTGGCAGGTATTGCAATTGGTAAATTGCTGCGAAAAGAACAAAACCCTGCCCAGCTCTTCTTGCAGGGTCATTTTATATTCGCCGCGCAGGAACCGGTCATATTTGGAATCGAACGGGGCGAATTCGTCCCCCTGTTCAAAGGCGGCAATCGCCTGTGTCATCGCGCCATAGGCCGTCTCGCTGTCTGACCAGACATCATCGCCAAACAATGCCTTGAAGCCCGCGACATAATCTTCATCCTCCATCAGGCGCGCAACGACACTGGCCTTGTCGGGCATGCCCATTTCAATGGGATTAAGCGGCGGCCCACCTGCCTGTTCGGCAAGATCCGCAGCACGCCCGTCCCAGAATTGACCACCCACCGCGACACCGTCATCACGCACATGGAATGTCGGGGAAAATTTCGCATAGGCCGCCATCGGCGCATTGCGATCGCCAAGGCTTTTGCCATCATCGCCCAGTGAAAAGGCACCATTTGCCACGTCAATGCGCGGATCCTTGAACCCGGCGGACGGCTCATGACAGGTCGCACAGGCCTGCGTGCGATTGGCAGAAAGATTGGGATCGAAATAAAGCGCCTCGCCAAGTTCCGCCTTGTCAGCAAATGGGGAATTTGGTGCATTCGCAACTTCTGTCGCCCCGACATCGGATGCGGACTGCATATTTCCCTGTGCTGCCAGACGATGCAAAAACGCATCAGGGGTCTCGGCCCGGGCCTCGGCCGGTGTCTCTGCTCGGGCCTCGGCCACCTGCAACACCGGCACAATGATACCGACACTCATCGCAGAAACGATCAATGCAAAACGAAACGAATGGCGGTTGTGGTGACGCATGGCAGGCACTTTGATCTGATCACGGAAAAGAATGTATATGACGGCCGCCCGCATGATCGCGAACGCAACGCATTTACGCCTACAGACTTGAACCCTGCCTTGATAAAAGTCAATGGCGGCCCGTTAACCGGCCGCCATTGATGATATTTGGCATCAATCCGGTGTGAGACGGATCGGTCAGATCGCCACAGACGGGCGGCGGCGCATCATTGGCAATAACTGAACCCCGATAATCGCCGCCAGAATTACACCACAACCGGCATATTCCGCCGGTGCCAAACGTTCACCAAGGAACCATGCCCCGGCAATTGCCGCAAATACCGCCTCGGCACTCATGATGATCGCGGCATCCGATGCCTCGGTATAATTCTGGGCCACGGCCTGAAGGGTAAAGGCAATCCCGGCTGACATGATCCCGGCATACAGGATTTCAAACCCGGCATTATAGATATCGGCAAAGCTGAAGGTTTCGGTCACTGCCCCCATCGCCATGCCAAGAATGCCGGTGATAAAGAACTGGGTCGCGGCAACAAGAGCCGGTGCATTGGTACGCGTCACCATCACCCCGATCATCACCACCTGGACCGCCCAGAAAAGCGCACTGCCCATCACCCAGAAATCACCGGTACCAAGCCCCGAAAGATCCCCGCCACTTAAAAGGTAGGTGCCATAAACACACATCGCCCCGCCCGGCCAGACCGACCAGTGCGGTCGATTGCGAAACACCACATAGGCCAGAACCGGTACTGCGGGCACATAAAATGCCGTCAGGAAGGCCGCATTGGTAACCGTGGTGCCCATGATCCCGATCTGCTGGAAGATGCTGGCAAGATACATCGAAATCCCCGTGGCAATCATGCCAAGGATATCAAGCCGACGGCCCGCACGGTCAAGTTTGCGCAACTCGCGCAAGGCAAAGGGTAATACGGCCAGTGTCCCCAGCAAGAAACGCACGCCCGTAAAATATTGCGGGCCGATATTTTCCATGCTGGTGTGCTGAACAACAAAGGTCGTGCCCCAGATCAGGGCAACGAAAACAATAACGGCATTTGCCTGCCAACGTGTCATATTCCCGGTCCATTTCCTGTGCCCGGGCGTGGTGGCGCGCGGCAGGTTGTCTGTTAAATCCGAATGTCCTGACTTGCTAAACCAAGTCCGGCTCCTTCGCAATACAGATCAATCCACCCCCGCATTTGCGGGCATCACAAACCTGTCGGTCGAAATCAACTAATTGGTGCTAACACTTTGATTTCCAAACAGGCGCTGATATCCGTCGGTGGTGATTTCGTGCTCGATCGCTTCTGACAGTTTTTGCGCAAGTTCCGGGGCAATGGTCTTGGCCGAGAACATCAAACGAACTGGCTCCTTGGCCAGGATAAACGGATGTTCTTCAACACCACCGGTAAATCCAAGCTCGTCTGCCTGCGCAACATAGGCCGCCGGAATACCAAGCAACAGATCAACCCGGCGCGCCATCAAAAGCTGCATGCCATGCGGGGCCATCGATACATCCATAATGAACGGGGCATTTTCCACCTTCGCGCTGAAGGCTTTGAAATCTTCGCCGCGATAGGCCCCGCGCACATGCCCGATCACAAGGTTTTGGCGCGCGATATCATCAAGACGTTCAATCTGAATACGTCTGGCATCGCCTTTGCGAACGGTAAATCCGATGACATCATTGCGGTATGGCACCGAAAATAATCCGTATTCTGCCCGCTCCGCAGTAAAGGATGCCGATGGCAGAATATCGATATCGCCATGTTCAATGGCATAAAGCGACCGTTTCCAGGGCATGAAGACAAACCGGGCATCACATCCCGTTTCACGCAAGATCCGGGCAATGAACTGGTTATCAATGCCCGTTGCCATGCCGTTCACATCTTTCATGCTGAACGGGCTGTAGGTTTCCGATGCCCGGATCACCAATGGCCGCGAACATTCCGTAATTGGTTCCGCGACACTTGCCTGCATGCCGCCCAACAAGGACACAAGCAACATCGCGATGCCAGGCATCAAATGGCGAACCGCCATATCTTCCCACGCCTCTTCACGTCGCAGCATGTCCCGTTTGTTTTGTTATCGGACATGCCTTCATTTTTGATTATTGCGAACGCTTCCCCTTTTTCGCACTTGACGGCCATGATGCAAAAAAATATTGCGCAGTCCAAGCGTCTTCACCCGGACTACGCAGAAACCCCCAGATATATCCAGACAGACATATCTGGGCAGATATTGCTGAAAATTCCCGTACCCTATTTCAGGTCTTCGGGGATCGATTTGACATATTCCTGTGCCAGATCAGCATAGCGATCGGCAGACACCTTGAAGAATTCGATTTCTTCCTGTGTCAGATCGCGCACCTTGCGCGCAGGCACACCGGCCCAAAGTTCGCCTGCCGGAATACGTTTGCCCGGTGCGAGCAATGCATTGGCACCCAGCATGCCGCCCTGTTCGATCACGCAACCATCCATCACGGTCGCCCCCATCCCGACAAAGCTTCGATCTTCAAGCGTGCAGGCATGAATAATCGCCGCATGCCCGATGGTCACGTCATCCCCGATATAGGTCCCGAACTTGCCCTTGGCGACATGTACCATGGTCAGATCCTGGATATTGGTGCGCGATCCGATACGGATTTCGTGAACATCCCCGCGAATGACACAGCCAAACCAGATGCCTGTCTCTGCACCGATTTCGACATCACCGATGATGGTCGCATTCGGGGCAATAAAGGCTGTTTCATCAATGGTGGGCTTTACCCCGCGATAGGACAAACGCATGGTCACATGACCTTTCGTAACTGGTGTTCACATCTCTCGAACCAACCGCAAGCAGGATACTTCCGGTACAGCATCACTTGATTTGAGAGTTTAAATTCTAACATGGATAGAAGGAAACCCCGTCGTAACAAATCTTGCTCATGATCGCATCAATCGCCCGCTCAAAAATAGCCCGGCCTGCCGCACCGCCTTTGGCGCGTGGCATGTTTGTGGCTGTGCTGTGCCTTGGGCTTTTGGTTGGCGGGGCATTATCATCGGGCGTGGCGCACGCCCATGAACGGCAATTCCAGCATACAGATAGCGGCTTGCTGATTGCGGCATTTTCGGTTTGGGAACCCTTCGTGATCGAAGATGAAGACGGTTCACGTCATGGCATTGACGTTGCCCTTCTGGCTGCGATTGCCAATCGGCTTGGCTTGCAGCTTGATCTGCATCCCTGCCCCTGGCGGCGTTGTCTTAAAAATCTTGAAGACGGGGATATCGACGTTCTGACAAGCTTTGCCTATACCGAAGAACGCGCGCAATTCGCCCACTATATCAAGCCGCCCTATAGTCAGGTCACCCCGGTCTTTTACATCAATCGCGAAAACCCGGTCCTGATCGAGGAATATAATGACCTTCGCAATCTGACGGTCGGCGCAGTTGTTGATTCGCGCTATTTCGAACCGTTTGACAGCGACACGTCCCTCGACAAATTCGAAGCCGGCAGCGAAACCATCTTGCTGCGCATGCTGACCGCCAACCGGCTTGATGCAATCGTCGGTTCGGACTCCAACGCCGACTTTGAAATCCGCCGCAACCATCTCGAAGACACCATCATCAAGGCACCGTTTCGATCAGGCCATAACAATGACATCCATTTGGCGGTTTCGCGCAAATCCCCGCTGATGTCACGCACCGATCAAATCGCCGAGATCATGCAGGACCTGCTCGATGAAGGCTTTGTCGCCAATTTGCACAAACTCTATTGGCCAGACAAAAGTCCCGAAGACACCCCGCAATCGGCCCAATCAGACAGCGCCCAACCCAATCAGTAGGCCCCGGCCCGCAACCGGAATGCGGCGTGCTGTCCTGACATTGCGATCCGTTTCCGTCAGGCGAACCGTCGCGCACCCGCCACACATAAAACAACAGCAACCGTCACCCCGATCATCGCCGGGCTGACCGGTTCGGCCAAAATCAGTGCCGCCAATATCAAGCCCATAAAGGGCTGCAAAAGCTGTAATTGCCCGACCGTGGCAATCCCGCCCAAAGCCAGACCGCGATACCAGAAGAAAAACCCGATCAGCATGCTAAACAGCGACACATAGCCAAGCCCAAGCCAGGCAGGCATTCCAATCGCCCCCATCTGTTCGGGCAACGTCAACGCGCACAAAACCGCCATTGGCACCACCGAAATCACCAGCGCCCAGCAAATAACCTGCCAGCCACCAAGCTGTCGCGACAGCTTGCCACCTTCGGCATAGCCCAGCCCGCAAACGACAATTGCCCCCAGCATGTATAGATCGCCCGACAACGCGCCCGCTTCGCTACCTGTTGCGGCAAATCCGGCCACCAGCGCACTTCCCACAATGGAGAAAAACCAGAAAACGGCGCGTGGTCTTTCACCACCGCGCAACAACCCGAAAATCGCAGTCGCCAATGGCAAAAGCCCGATAAAAACAATCGATCGTGCCGAACTGATATGTTCAAGCGCCAGTGCCGTCAAAAGCGGAAAACCGACAACCACGCCCCCGGCAACCACCAACAACGATACCCATTGCGACCGTATCGGGCGCACCGGCCTTGAAACCATCAGGATCAAAACCGCAATAATCCCGGCAATTGCCGCGCGTGCAACCGTGACAAAGACCGGATCAAAATCCATGACCGCCAACCGCGTTGCCGGTAACGACCCGCTGAAGATCACCACCCCCATCAGGCCACTGAACCAGCCCGCACGCGTCCGGGAAACCGATTGCGCTATTACCTGTGTCACAAGATCCTCCATCTGAATGATGGCGACATCTTTGTCTTGTCTTGGTCGCACTTGCCAGACACAATACAGTACAAAACAATCAAACTGTACTGGATACAAGGGCAATACAGTGACCATTCAATCCCAACCACACATGTCTGAAATCGTGCAGGATGGCACGCTTGTTTCACAGGTAATGGCATCCATTCGCGACCGGATTTCGGCGCGCAATCTTCTTGCCGGGGACAAGCTGCCTTCTATCCGGTCCTGTGCGCGTCAGATGGGTGTTTCCAATTCAACCGTGGTCGAGGCCTATGACCGTCTGGTCGCCGACGGCACCATTCAATCGCGCCGCGGTTCGGGGTTTTACGTTTCGGGACACACCGCCCCGCTTTCGATCGCGCGGATCGGCCCCAAACTTGACCGGGCGGTTGATCCGTTCTGGGTATCGCGACAATCGCTTGATGCCAGACCCGACATGCTCAAACCCGGCTGCGGCTGGCTGCCGGCGGACTGGATGCCCGAAACATCGATCCGGCGTGCCTTGCGCACGCTTGCACGGGCTTCTGACGATGTTCTGGTTGAATATGGCACGCCGCTTGGACTTGCGCCCTTGCGGCAATTGCTGTCCCGGCGGTTGGCCGGGTATGGCATCGTGACCGACCCCGACCAGATTTTACTGACGGAATCCGGCACCCAGGCAATCGACATGCTGTGCCGTTTTCTGATTGAACCGGGTGACACGGTTCTGGTTGATGATCCGTGCTATTTCAATTTCTGTGCGTTGTTGCGCGCCCATCGCGCCAATATCATAAGTGTCCCCTTCACCCCGGCGGGGCCTGATATTGATACCTTTGCCCGTGTCGTTTCCGACCATAAACCGCGTCTCTATATCACCAATTCCGGCATTCATAATCCGACCGGCGCGTCACTGTCCCCGCAAACTGCGCACCGGGTTTTGAACATTGCCGACCAGCACGACCTGATCATCATCGAAGATGACATTTTCGCGGATTTCGAAACCACACCCGCCCCGCGCCTGGCCGCCCTTGGCGGCATGGACCGGGTCATTCATATCGGCAGCTTTTCAAAAACCCTGTCGGCATCCCTGCGTTGCGGCTATATCGCCAGTCGCAGCGACTGGATTGACCAACTGATCGATCTTAAGGTCGCAACCGGATTTTCCGGCAGCAACCTTGCCCCCGAACTGATCCATCTGGTCTTGAAGGACGGTACCTATCGCAAGCACATGGACGGATTGCGCACCCGGCTGTCGCACGAAATGACCAGCACGGCAAAACAACTGGCATCCCTTGGCATTCGCCCGGTAATTACACCCGATGCGGGGATATTCCTGTGGTGTGCTTTGCCCGACGGGATCGACGCCGCACAAACCGCGCGCAATGCCCTTGCCGATGGTGTGGTTCTGGCACCGGGCAATGTGTTCAGCATTTCGCAATCGGCTGGCAATCTGATGCGCTTTAACGTCGCGCAATGTCAGAACCCCAAAATATTCAAGGTCCTCGAACGCGCCATGCGGCCATAACCGCCCAAAGCAAAAAGGCGCACCCGAATGGACGCGCCTTTTGCAATTTCAAAGCTCGCTGGCCAGCCGTCGCTTAGGGGAACAGCGGCTCGATCTCAAGCCCCATGGTTTCCGGAAGACCGAGCATCACGTTCATGTTCTGCACAGCCTGACCCGATGCGCCTTTGACCAGGTTGTCTTCGACCGCGACAATAATCACACGGCCTGGCACACGGTCCTTGACGACCCCCATCAGGACATAGTTCGAACCACGCACATGGCGGGTTTGCGGCGTGACACCGAACGGCAGAACACGGACAAACGGCTCGTCGGCATAACGCTTTTCAAGGGCGGCCTGAATGTCTTCGGCCGTGGTGCCATCGGTCATTTTGACATAGATGGATTCAAGGATACCGCGGCTCATCGGCATCAGGTGCGGTGAAAAGTTGACCACAACTTCCTGCCCCGATGCCCATGCCAGGCCCTGCTCGATTTCCGGGGCATGGCGATGCCCGCCGGTGCCATAGGCATGAATGCCTTCGGTCACCTCGGCATAAAGCGTACCTTCCTTTGGCGAACGACCGGCACCGGTCACACCGGATTTGGCATCAATGATGATGTCATCGGCATGCACCATCTTGCCTTCAAGAAGCGGCGTCAGCGCCAGTTGCACCGGGGTCGGATAACACCCCGGATTGGCAACCACACGGGCCTTTTTGATCTTGTCACGGTGCAGTTCGGTCAGGCCATAGACCACTTCTTTCTGCAAATCCTGTGCGGCATGTTCCGCGCCATACCATTCCTTGTAGGTCGCCGGATCAAACAGACGGAAATCAGCCGAAAGATCGACCACCTTCACATGTTCCGGAAGACCAGCAATGACTTCCTGTGTCGTGCCATGGGGCAATGCACAGAAAATCATATCGACAGTCGACCAGTCTGCTTCGGCAATCGAAATCATGGTCGGCAATTTGATATGGGCAAGATGCGGGAAAACTTCCCCGAACGGACGGCCGGCGCGTCGGTCTGCGGTCAACAGGGTAATTTCCGCGGCATCGTGATGCGCAAGAATGCGAACCAGCTCTGCCCCGGTATAGCCACTGGCACCGAGAATTCCGACTTTGACCTTCTGGTCAACCGACACGTCACTCATTTAAATCTTGCTCCTAAAGGCATGCCTGCAAATGCGCAGGTATTGATAACGTGCGGATGTTGGCAAACAAGCCCATCAGATGCAAGCAATTAGGCGACAAATACCCTGAGAAACCGCAATATTCCCATGCAGTTTTGACATGAGGGTTTCGAGATGGAGGTTTTGACATGGGGGCTTGGCCCTGCCCTATTTCTTGCGCGCCCGGCGCACTGTTGACGGACAGGCACGTTTGTCCTGTGGCAAAACGGTATAGAATTTCTCGATCTTCTCGTAGCCGGTGGGTGCTGCGACCGGGTAATCGGTGACAAAGCGCTGATCGGAAAGGCCAAAGTCACTGGCCTTCAATCCGGATCGTTGCAACCACATCCGTCGATGGGCGTCCGAAACAACCACCTCGGGATCATCGACCAAAAAGATCGTATCACGGGCCAGTCGGTCATTATATTTGTGATGGCTCGGAAGCCAGGCTGCAAGCTGTTTGCGCAGATTTCCGGGGCTTGGCAAATTGCGCGTGCGGGTCACAAACCTGGTCATCTGATCGACAAGCTTGCTGATATCACCGGGCGGTACCGATCCATGGGTTGCACGGTCGATAAAAAAGGCCAGATCAATCTCGGTCGGATCGCGTTTTATCACCGGTTTTATTGATTTATACAATTTGAAAAATCGCGCTATTTTCCCGCCATCGGCATTGGCCGCATCATAAACCCGATGATAGGCCGCCTGCACTTCGGGCCGCGCCCCATAGGCGGCAAAACGCCGGGTAAAATCGGCCCGCTCACGATCATTTATCCAGATCGCACACAGCACATCAAACGCCGCATCATTATTGCCAAGCGCCAGTCTGTGCATATCCTCGGTAAAGGGACCAAACACATCGCGCAACAAGCCGGGATTGGCCCGTTCGGCGGCAAACAGGATCTGCTGGATTTCGGCGCCTGCCCCGGCAGTTGCCCCGCGCGGCCCCCAGGTCAGATAGGCGCGCGGATCATTGGTAAAGCAATATGGATCCCCTTCAAGAAACCGCTTGCCGCTGCGCGGATTGGGCGACTGACAAAAATTGAACTGGATGACGTCGTAATCCGTGCCTTCCAGTGCGAATGTCAGGTGATTGGCCCGCTCGATCGCGTCCGGCGGCGCTATTTGCGAAGGCATCAACAGCCGCCAAAGCCCGGTGGTTATCGCCCCGTAACTCTCCGCCCCGACCGCGGCACGCACCGCCGAATTCAGACATGGTTGCAGATCAATGATCGCCTGTCGGGTCTTTGCCCCGACAATCCCGTCCGCCTTGCCATAGCTGCTGGCAGGCTTTCCCGCACAATTGGCAGCCTGGGCAAACAACCGCTGCTGAAACGTCGCCACCGACCCGTACCGGCCAAGTGTCAAAGCACGGTTTTCAAACCGGTATAACACCTGCGTTAGGTCCTGGGCCTGTGCCCTGTTCTGGACCGACAACAAAATCAAAACACCTGCCAGCAACATGATCGTCGCTGGCAGGAAGGTTTTCAAGATTACACAAGATGTCAGCCCGCGTTTCAGAGCAAACCTCAATCCGGTTAAATGAAAGCTTTTACGCCGCCAGTTTAGCCGGGCTTTTCAGGAGCGCCAAGCGGTAGCGCCCGATTTTCTCAAAACCAAGTGCCTCATAGGCCTTTGCCGCAGCTTCGCTGTCTGTGGACAGGATGGCGCGCGTTACCCCGCGTGCACGTGCCGCCAAAAGCGTCTTGGCAACCAGTATCCGGGCATAGCCGTTTGAACGGTATTCCGGCGGTGTCCAGACCGGGCCGACCTGTACCATGTCGGGCAGTTGGGCGTTAAAGCCCGAAAGGCTTACCGCCTTTCCTTCAACAATCAGTGCCCACAGATTGCGCGCATCAAGGGACTGCACCAGTCGCGATGCAACCTTGCTGTCAAGAACCGGGGTGTCTTCGGCCCCCAATGCCTCGATCTCATAGGCCCGCAGCCAGCTTAGCAATGTGCTGCGTTCAACCTTTTCGGCATCAACCATCTGAAAGTCATCCGCCCGCGCATTGACCGGCACCACCAGATTGGCAAGATCCAGCCCATACAGAATATCCGATGCATTGATTGCAAATTCACTGCCCGCAAGGCCAAGCTGGCCCAGCATGTCCGCCGCCTGATCGGCCTCGCCGAATACCCCGGCCACGGGCCGCAACGGATCGGCAAGAAAGGCTTCGGTCAGTTGGGTCGGTACCGTTTGGTTATCCGCTGCCTGGACAAAGACATTGCCATTGCCGAACTGCGCAATGATGGCCTGGATCGCGCCATCATTTGCCACAGCACCGAACCAGCTTCCAGAAAGCGGATGACGGCGTCGCTCGATACCGGCAGTTCGCAGATTTCCGCGCAGGATCATGCTGGTCGCAGCATGGTCGGCAAGAAATGCGTTTGCGGCATCAAGATCGGCGTCGTGCAGCTTTCTGTACTGCATATCGGTGGTCCCTTTCTTTGGGGGTTAACTGGGATTTTCAGGATTTCGAATTGACATAAAAAAAGACCGCTCTATTAGCGGCCCTTCACAAACAGCAAGGATGTCCAACAGAGTTTCAAAAAGCTATGTTTTGAAAATTCGTCGCATGTTCCCAACCATTTTGTGACCCTTTGCAAATCGGAAATTATCGTTCCTGAACTTGTTCTTATCACAAACTTCGCAATTTCCGACCCTTCTTTTTAAAATTCTTTTCCCGTGATCGCATCGCACTGTTTCCGGCATGTGGAAATGGTCAGTAAGGGGCTGTTTTTCAATTCGGTTTGCGATAACTTGGGAAAGTGGTATTACCATTACCACGCGCACCTTATTCGGAGTTGAACTCATGCCAGTGATTACCTGCGTCGATGACCTTAAACGTATCTATAAACGGCGCACCCCGCGCATGTTTTACGATTACGCAGAATCCGGAAGCTGGACCGAGCAGACATTCCGCGAAAACACCACCGATTTTCAGGATATCCACCTGCGTCAGCGCGTCGCAATCGACATGTCGGGCCGCACCACCAAAAGCCAGATGATCGGTCAGGACGTCTCCATGCCGGTCGCCCTTGCCCCTGTCGGACTGACCGGGATGCAGTGTGCCGATGGCGAAATCAAGGCTGCCCGTGCGGCCGAAAAATTCGGCGTACCCTATACCTTGTCGACCATGTCGATCTGTTCGATCGAGGATGTGGCCGAAAACACATCCAAGCCGTTCTGGCTGCAGGTTTATACGCTCAAAGATGATGACTTCATGCAGCGCCTGTTTGACCGGGCCAAGGCCGCAAAATGTTCGGCCGCCGTCATCACGGTCGATCTTCAGATGCTGGGTCAGCGTCACAAGGATTTGAAAAACGGCCTGTCTGCGCCGCCCAAGCTGACCATCAAATCGGTCGCCGACATGATGACCAAGGTCCAGTGGGGTCTTGGCATGCTTGGCACCAAACGCCGTTTCTTTGGCAACATCGTGGGTCACGCCAAGGGCGTTGCTGATCCCTCATCACTGGGGGACTGGACGGCCCAGGCATTTGACGATTCCCTTGATTGGGATCGTATTCGCGAATTCCGCAAAATGTGGGATGGCCCGCTGATCATCAAGGGGATCATTGACCCGCGTGATGCGGTCGAAGCCCTGAATGTTGGTGCCGACGCCATTATCGTTTCAAACCATGGCGGGCGTCAGCTTGACGGGGCGCTGTCTTCGATCCGCGCCTTGCCGCAAATCATGGATGCTGTCGGCGACAAGATCGAGGTTCACCTTGATAGCGGTATCCGTTCCGGTCAGGACGTGCTCAAGGCATTGGCCCTTGGCGCGAAAGGCACCTATATCGGGCGCGCCTATGTTTATGGCCTGGGGGCCATGGGCGAAGCAGGTGTCACCAAGGCGCTTGAACTGATCCATAAGGAACTTGAAGTTTCGATGGCATTCTGTGGTCACACCGACATCAACACGGTTGATCGTGACATCCTGATGGTCCCGCGCGATTTCTCGGACCGCTGGCAGTAACGCACAAGATTGTTGGGGCACGCGCCAAGCTTCCCCACCATTCGTCCGTAAAAAACGGCGCCTTTCCTTGGAAAGAGCGCCGTTTTCTTTTTTGTGCAGGTTTGAAGAACCAATGGTATCGGCACCCTGCCCCGCAAAAGAAAAAGCGCCACTCGAAAGTGACGCTTTTCCAATACTGTATCGTACCAGATGTCTGGAAACGTATTAACGTTTCGAGAACTGGAAGCTACGACGAGCTTTTGCACGACCGTATTTTTTACGTTCGACTGCACGCGAGTCACGAGTAAGGAACCCGCCAGCTTTGAGCGAACCACGCAGTGCCGGCTCGAACAGGGTCAGCGCACGGGAAATACCGTGACGAACCGCACCTGCCTGACCAGACAGACCGCCACCAGATACGGTGCAAACGACGTCGAACTGATCTTTACGATCGGTTACGCCGAACGGCTGGTTGATGACCATGCGCAGAACCGGACGTGCGAAGTAGTCTTCGAACTCGCGGCCATTGACGGTGACTTTACCCGAGCCCGGCTTGATCCAGACACGTGCAATTGCGTTTTTACGACGACCGGTTGCATAGGAACGGCCCTGTGCGTCGATCTTCGGTTCCGGCAGGGTGCCTTCAGCAGCAGCTGCGGTTTCGCCGCCCTGTGCCAGATCCTTGAGATCTTCAAGAGTTTTGGTGTCGGCCATTATTTGCCACTCCGCTTGTTCTTTTCGTTCATAGCCGCAACGTCGAGGACTTCCGGCTTCTGAGCTTCATGCGGGTGCTCGGTACCAGCATAGACGTGCAGTTTGGAAAGAACCTGGCTGCGCAGCGGACCACGGGACATCATACGCTCAACAGCTTTGATGATCACACGTTCCGGGTGCTCACCATTCAGGAGCTTGTCCATGGTGCGTTCTTTGATGCCGCCCGGGTAACCGGTGTGCCAGTAGAACTTCTTGTTCTGAAGTTTACGGCCGGTCAGTTTGACTTTTTCGGCATTGACGATGACGATGTGATCGCCACAGTCCATGTGCGGGGTAAACATAGCTTTGTGTTTACCACGAAGACGGTTGGCAACAACAGCAGCAAGGCGGCCAAGGACGACGTCTTCAGCGTCGACCACGAACCATTTGCGCTCGATGTCGCTCGGTGTCGCAGTGAAGGTTTTCATTATTTCAATACTCGAAAACTGGGTTTCACGGAGGGAATCTTCCCTCGTTGAAAGTCGGCGCATTATGCCAGCATTCAACAGGAAAACAACAGGAATATTTCATTGTAAATCAATGAGTTACGTAAAGAGGTATTATTTTACCACAAGATTTCGCGCTATTTTTCCGCCGGCGGCATGGCATATGTCCCGATCACATGTGCACAAAGACTGTTATCAACGGCTGATCGAATATGGCATTCCGCAATCAAAAGCCGCCTGCCCGCCTTAAGGATCCTGGCCTCGGCAATCAGGTCGCCCGGCTTCGCCCCTGACAGGAAATGTACCGTCGCCTCGGTCGTTACCGCCAGATCCGCCTTGGGCACCACAAGCCAGGCCACCGCATAAAGCGCAATATCGGCCAGGGCAAAAATCGCCGGGCCCGTTACCACATTGCCGGGCCGCAAATAGCGTTCCCTGAACGGCAACCGCAGGACCGCCGTGTCATTTTCAAGACTTTCGGTGATAACGCCCATATCGCCGACAAACGGCACCTTTTCGCGCATGATGGCATCAAAATCGGCCGGGGTGATCCCGGTGCGGGCGCGCGAATTGTTCATGACAGCAGACCTCCCCAGATTGCCTGTTTTGCTTTGGCATTATTGATCCAGATCGACAGCCTGACATAACGTTTACGTTAACGTCAATACTTTACGATTTCTGCATCCCTTCCCCACCATTGGATGCGGACTGTTTGCCGCGATCCATTTTGTCACCGTGTGTTTTTCGCCATCTGTTTATTGACGTCCCTGGATCAGGCAATAATGGTTCGCCCGCAGCAAAGCCGGTTCACATCCGGCCATATCACGGTACAGGTACGGGTTCACGATTACCGCAAAACGATCGATGCCAGATCGGTAAATGTGGCCAGCACCACACCCCCGATAACAATGGCAACAATCGCCGTCGCACCGATATGCGGCAATTTGCGTCGCATCCATTCACCCGATGACATCGGCGGTTGTGAGGCTGCTTTATGTTTGAACCTTGCCCGGACGGGCCCGCGCGACAAATCCACAACAGGTTTGTCGACCTCATCATTGGATGCCCAATGATGGCGGTTTTCCGGAAGATAGACAGGGCGGCGGTCTTCCTGACCGGTTTCGTCACGCATCATGGCGATTTCACAGCGTCACTCGCTGCCTCCTGCAACAAGGGAATGTCGAAAATTCCGGTCATTTTCATGCTGCGATGCTGTGCATCACGAAAATGACGGCCCCCTCATTGATGGTCTGTCGCGCCTGTCCCGATGCTTTGCCTTTTCAAAGGCTGACGGTGATCCGGATACTGTCCCCAAACAGCATGCCCCAAACAGCATATCACCGGCCGATCCCCGATTTTCAGGTGTATGGGTTTGTTGTCCGCAACCGGCCTGCCTGCACAAAACCTGTGGGGCAAACCGATGGGCAAAACCAGTGGGCCGGAACCGTCTGATTATCCTGATACTTATATGGGGATTACGGCAACAGTTCGACAATAGCCGACTATTTCCCCAAAATTGCCGAAAACTCGCTTACCGTCAGAACAAGCACATAGCCAATGGCAACCGCTGCAATCATATAGGCCGCGGCACGTGGCAGAAACTTGTCCCAGGTGATGGGGTCGCGTGCCTTGCGTTTTGACCGCGCCGCTTTTGCCTTTGCCTTTTCCTGTTTTTCAAGGATTTCCAGACGCTTGCGGTCCATTTCGCCACGCGCGGCCCAGTTGGCCGTGTTATCGGGCAAGTCAATGCGTGACTGCCGGACTTCCTTTTCCTTGAAGTCATCAACACGTCCCTGAATGTCATTGCCCGATGAAGCGTCGCCATCGTCTGTCTGTCGCACCCGATCAAGCAATGTCGCCCCACCATTCAGGCTTTCGACATATTCGTCATACGCGGTCTTTTCTTCGGCGAATGCAGCGGCCTGGGCGGCTTCGTGGCTGGCCTGGGCGGCCGGGTTTCCATGCAATGCTGCGGCACCGGATGCGGCGTTCTGCACATGAACATGGCGGCTGGGCTTGGGCCGTGTCGCATTTTGTGCGCGCTCGGCACTGGCGGCACTGGCTGCGGCAATCTGTTTGTCGCTGACCATCGGGGACGGCTTTGGCCCCAGCATCGCCGGCGGACGGGTTTCCGTGACCTCGACCGTTTCGGGATCGGGGGTTTCGTTGTCATCATCGATGATTTTGGGCTTGGGCATCAAAAAGGGCGGGATGTCAAAACCGTTGCGAAGCAACCGCGCACGCGCTTCGGCGCGATACCGTTCAAGATCGCGCTCCATTACGTCCTTGCGATCAAACCGTTTGATCGGCGTTTCCCGGACAGGCTTTTGCGACTTTATCGTTTCCTGCCATTTACGCGCTGAAACAAACCGGTTCGGCGCCCGACCAGGACGCCGCGTTTGACTGTCACTCATCCACAACCATGCGTTTTTCACCGTTCGGTTTATTCTTCAAACACCGAATATCCCGATGCTTGTAAACGGTTTTATTGATGACCCGATGCGTGCAATTCTACTACGATCACAAGTAGAAGAAAATCAAAAACGATGCCACGCACACGCATCAAGGAGGAACACCATGACCACCGCCGCCCCGTCATCCCCGCTGGTGACCCGCCATGATCACGACGGGTATGTCACCCTTGTCCTGTCCAACCCCGCCCGGCGCAACGCCCTGTCAGCGGCAATGATGTCCGTCCTTCAGGATGCCTTTGACGACATTGCCCAAAGCCCCGATATCCGGTGCGTTATTCTTGCCGCCGATGGGCCGGTCTTTTGTGCCGGTCACGACCTTAAGGAAATGGGTGGCATCACCGACTGTGATCAGCATGCCAGCCTGTTTGCCCAGTGCAGTCGCCTGATGATGCGGATCGTCACCCTGCCCCAGCCGGTCATTGCCCGTGTCCGCGGCATGGCAACGGCGGCTGGCTGTCAGCTGGTGGCAAGCTGCGATCTTGCCGTTGCCGCCCGTTCGGCCAAATTTGCCACACCCGGGGTCAATATCGGTCTGTTCTGTTCGACCCCGATGGTCGCACTGAGCCGCAATATCGCGCGCAAGCACGCCATGCGCATGCTGCTGACCGGCGATCCGGTGCCGGCCGACACCGCCTTTGCGATGGGGTTGGTATCGGACGTGGTTGATGATGATGATCTTGAAACGGCAACAGATGACCTTGCCGCGGGCATTGCCGCAAGATCCGGCATGACCGTGCGCCTTGGCAAACAGGCATTTTACAAACAGATCGAAATGCCCCTGCCCGATGCATATGCCTATGCATCCGATGTCATGACCACCAACATGCAAAAACACGACGCCCGCGAAGGCATCGGCGCCTTCGTTGAAAAGCGCCACCCGACATGGCGCCATGAATGACCGCCTGATTACGGATTGAAGGGTTGCATTCGCATCTGAACTCTGCGTTTGCTCATATATCTGCTGCCATCGCGGTTCTGCCCGGGTGCCCTGTTGCGTTTGCCCGGCATTGGTCCTGCGATGGTGGCGACCTGTCACGCCCTGATGGAGTAACTCCGATGCCGTTTGAAATGTGGCTTGCCTTTGTCGTTGCCTGCACCGTCATTCTGATCATTCCCGGCCCGACCATCATGCTGGTGGTCAGCTACGCCCTGAGCAAGGGACGGCAAACCGCCTGGGCGACTGTTCCCGGCGTTGCCCTGGGCGATCTGACTGCAATGACCATTTCGCTGGCCGGGGCCGGTGCGCTTCTTGCCACCTCGGCCGAGGCCTTTACCATCCTGAAATTCTGCGGCGCTGCCTATCTGGTCTATCTGGGCATCAAGATGTGGCGCGATAATCCCGGCGCGTTGCAGGACAACCCGGATGCCAAACGCAACCGTCCGTCGCGCATGTTCCTTCAGGCCTATGTGGTCACCGCCCTTAATCCCAAGGGCATCGTGTTCTTCATTGCCTTTGTGCCGCAATTCATCACGGCCGGAAGCCCGGTTTTGCCGCAATTCGTCGTCATGACCGCAACCTTTGTCATTCTGGCTGCGATCAATGTTGCGATCTGGGCGGTGATGGCCGCCGCCCTGCGTGAACGGTTCCGCCATCCTGATGCCATGCGTCGTCTGACCCGGGTTGGTGGCGGGGTAATGATTGGTGCGGGCTTGCTGACTGCCCTTACCCGCCGCGCGAGTGCTGCGGTCTAGAACCGGCACCGATCAGCGCCGATAACATCGCCCGTCCGGCACCATCGCGGCCAAACGGGCAAATCACCACCATCACAAGACCGGCCAGCAACACATTCCATGCCGGGCGCAATGGCCACATCCATTCAAGATTGGCCGCCACCACGCGCCCGGCCGGAATACCGGTGGCCAGCGCGTACCAGCCATATTCAATGCCCGCTGTCGCAAGGCCTGCGATCACTGCAATCACAACAAGCGTCACGGCCGACCGCAATGACCAGCCCCGCCAATGCGCAAACCGATACAGCATCAGGGCCACAAACAACCCGGCCATCAGGGTGGCTTCGCTGACATCGACCTTGGACTGCATAAAGAAATGCAGCGCCCCCAGAACCGCAATCGGATAAATCAGTTTGTGCAGGCGCGCCCATTTCGCACCAAGCCGGCGCATTGCCGCCTTGGTCGAGGTCGCGGCAAGAATCGCAAGCCCGATCAGGGCGACAAACCCGATCGTCAGATAAATCCGAAGGACGATCTCGCTTGCGATCCGCCCAAGATCAAGGTTCTGACTGATGGCATAAAGCCCAAGATGAACCATCCCGTAACAAAAGGCCGCAACACCGATCTGGCGGCGCACCTGCACCAGCTTTGAAAATCGGGTAATCCGGCGCAATGGCGTGATCAAAAGCGATATCAAAAGGATCCTGATCGTCCAGTCACCACTTTGCAGGATGGCTTCCTTGACCGGGATCGTCGCCCCGCCCTGTGCAATCACCGGCCACAGCAAAACCACACCGGGCACAAGCAGCACGACAAAGACCACCAGTTTGAAAAAGGAAAACCGTCCGGACGGATCAAGCCATGGATACATACAGTCAAGCCTATGGTGTTGTAGCGCACGCAAGCGTGCGCCAAATTCAAACACGGCATCCCGGCAAAGCCGGAAACTGCCTTGACCTACTCAAAGCGCATTTGATGTGCCGCGTCATTTAAACTCGCCATCAACTTTCCGCGAGCCTGCCTTTCACCCTGTGACCCGCGCCAAACAGTTGCACAGGATCGCCGATCATATAACTATCAACCAAGAACAATTGATGGATTGAACAAAATGCCCCAGTTCGAAAACCCGGATGATGCCGCCCTTAAATCGCTTCTGGAAACGACCAGAACAATCGCCCTTGTCGGCGCCAGTCCCAAGCCCGATCGCCCGTCAAACCGGGTGATGAAATTCCTGCTTGATCGGGGATATCACGTGATCCCGGTCAATCCCGGTCAGGCTGGCGGGGAAATTCACGGTCAGACGGTGGTCGCCTCCCTTGCCGACATTTCCGAACCGGTCGATATGGTCGATATCTTCCGCAATAGTGACGATGCCGCCGGTGTCGTGGATGAAGCCATCGCAATCAAGGCCAAGTCGGTCTGGATGCAGCTTGGCGTGCTGAACCCCGATGCAGCGTCCCGGGCAATCGATCATGGCATGGTCGCCGTGATGAACCGTTGCCCGGCCATCGAAATTCCCCGGCTGTTCTGATCGGGTGATTTTGAGAAATTTGCAATGGCGAGTCGCCAAAATAAAAAGGCACCGGAACCCGGTGCCTTTTGCAATTCAGTCAGACAAATGCGCAATCAGCCGCGACCGCATTTTGCCATCAGTTCGGGCATCAGGCCCTGATTGCCGATAAAGACCGGCTGTACGGCACTGGTCACGCTATAGGTCGTGGTCTGTTCGTCAACGATCTGGTCATAAAGCCCCGATGTTTCGAGAACCAGCGACACCACCCCGTCCGACTTGATCCGCAATGCGGCAAAGCCGTTGGCATATTCTGTACGGGCACATTCACGGCCAAGGATCGTGTCAAAACGTTCCACCAGCGCGTAACGCGGATTTTCCGACAGATGATCCCGGCTGGCAACAGTGCCGGGGACGACATTGGGTTTGGGGATATATTTGCTGAACCGGGCTTGTGACTGGACGATATAGCCATCCGGGAAATAGACCGCCACATCTTCGGAAAGAAGGATGCGGTCACCAACAACCTGACCCGATCGCAACAGCGCCTTGATTCGTTTCCCCGGAATTTCCCCGGAAAACGCATTAAAGCGCAGCAACTTTCCGTCACCCCGCTGATCAGCATAAAACTTTTCAAAAGGTACGATTGGGGTTTTATCCGCTGCCATCGCAGCCGGTGTAATTGCCGCTGACGCAATCGCCAGTGCAAGTGTCACGCCCCCCGAGCGTCGCGAAAAGACCGCCGCAATGGCCTTTAGCATATGTCCCCGCCTCTCACTGATACGTGTCGGAATACTTCGCTGAGATTATGCAGATTAATCCGAATTTCAACTGTAATTCCTGCGAAATTCTTCGGCACAGGTAAAAGCACATATAAAAACAACGAGGTGGCATAATGCCACCTCGTTGCCGAAGATTTGGTAAATGTCGAAGCTTAGTCGACAGAAATCGTCACACGACGGTTACGCGGCTCACGAACACCATCCGGAGTCGGGATGAGAAGTTCACCTTCACCAACCGCGTCGCTCTCGATCATGTCAGCTTTGATACCACGACCGGTCAGCTGCGACAGAGCAGCCTGTGCACGACGTTCGGACAGTTTCAGGTTATAGGCTGCCGAACCCGATGCATCGGCGTGACCGACGATCGCAACATTACCCATCGAAGTTGCCCACTGTTCGGCCGCTGCATCAAGAACGCGCTCCGAAACCGGGGTAATTGCAACGCTGTCGAAATCGAAGAAGATCGTGAACAGACGTGCTTCTTTCGCAGCAACCGGTGCCGCAGCAGCCGGTGCCGGCTCTACCGCACGAAGTTCTGCCATCGCAGCTTCGAAGTCTTTCCAGCACTGGCTGATCAGCTCGGTCTGCCAGCCTTCTTCACTTTCCTCGATCCAGCAATCGAAGCGGGCCTGTGCAATTGCTGCGGTGTCAGGCTTTTCTTCGCGCTTGCCATCATCAAGCAAACCGATCAGCTCGTCACGAACTGCACGTTTCTGTGCAATTTCTTCAGCCGAGAAACGCCAGTTTGCCGGATCTTCCGGAAGAATGGTTTCGTTGCTTGCTACTTTGCCGGCCTTTTTCGCAAAGAAATCGGCATCAAAGAAGTCGTACCACTCGTCGGCTTCACGCTGTGCATAAGCGATATACTCGGCTTTCAGCGCCTTGCCGAATGCGGTCGTCGGCTCGGTGCCAGAGATCGCAGATGATACGGAATTGCTGTATGTCAGCGGGTTACCACCATACATAACCGCAGTCCCGGAATTATCTACGCTGCTACACGCACTCAGAAGCGCAACGCCACCAAGAGCACAAAGAATAGTCGGACGAATCTGCATGTCTTACCCCTGTCTTAAGGTTGTTATTCAGCAAATACTTTATCACCAAAGATGGTGAGATTATGTCTCAAAACGACCGAAAACGCGATTTGTTCCATACGTGTAAAAAGAATTGTGTTTTGCTACACACTTTTCAAGAACACATAAACCTGTAATTCTTATTGTGTCATACTGATGTATGAGTAGCAAATAATACAACCATGACACTGAGCGCACGAGGATGAAATGATTGAAACCGATGTATCCAAGATCACACTGATGCTAAAGCAGTTCGCACTCGGCTTTGGCATGGATCTTTTAGGCGCAATTGTCATTCTAGCCGTTGGCTGGTGGCTTGCCGGACGCGCCTCGGCACTGGTACGCCACTCGCTTAAAAATGCAAAATTTGTCGATGCGACTCTCAAGCCGCTGGCAGCAAGCATTGTGCGTTACGCAATCCTGGTATTCGTCCTCGTCGCGGTTCTTTCGAACTTTGGTGTGGAAACAACCAGCATCATCGCCGTCCTCGGTGCTGCCGGTCTGGCAATCGGTCTGGCATTGCAAGGCACGCTGTCAAACATCGCCGCCGGTGTCATGATCCTGATCCTGCGTCCGCTCAAGATTGACGAATTCGTCGAAGCCGGTTCGATTTCCGGTACCGTCGTTGAAATCACCCTGTTTACCACCCTGCTCAAGACGCCGGACGGTGTTTTCATTTCTGCCCCGAACTCGCAGATCTGGAACAGCGCGATCAAAAACTATTCGCGCAACCCGACCCGTCGTCTCGATATCAAGGTCGGCATCGCCTATGACGATGATGTTGATGCGGCACTTGATTTCCTGAAAAACCTGGTGGCATCCGATCCGCGCGTTCTCAAGGACCCGGAACCGATGAGCTTCGTCGCGACCCTTGGCGAAAGCTCGGTCGATCTGACCGCACGCGGCTGGGTGGCAACGTCCGAATTCTGGCCGACCTTCTTTGATCTGACACGCAAATCGAAAACCGAACTGGAAGCTGCCGGCTTCTCTATTCCGTTCCCGCAGCGTGACCTGCACATCATCGAATCTTCGGAAACTGCAAGCACAGCGACCAAAACAGCAGCCAAACCGGCTGCAAAGGCACCGGCCAAGAAACCGGCCACCCGTTCGCGTTCAACCGCTGCAAAATCGACCACCAAAACCACGGCGGCCAAAACCACCGCTGCGAAAAAGGCACCCGAAAGCAAAAGCTGACCGGTTCCTGATCCTTGATCACATGAAAGAGGCCCCGATAACGGGCCTCTTTTTTTATGGCAATTTTCAAGGCCGGGGCCGATGCACCGCCCGTTGCCTTGACCACTGGTTACGGGGCACAGGCACAGGCACAGGCACAGGCACAGGCACAGGCACAGGCACAGGCACAGGCACAGGAAGGAACATCACGCACCATGCCTGTCAAATGCCATGCCGTCCCCCTGCCAGCTCGACCGCAAAGGCGCATACTTGGCCCTTCCTTGCGCCCCTGCTCTTTCCCTCGGCACTCCTGTGGCAATCCCACGGCCCGCGATATATCCCCCGCCACACATCCCCACGGCCTTTGCACCGGGCATGTAGTAGCCCGCTGTTACCCGCCCGGCTACTTGCAAGCGTATGATTTCCATCCCTCAACGACAATCACAACACGCCCGGGAGGATATAAACGATGTCTGCCAAAAAGATTTTGATGATCACCGGTGATTTCGCCGAAGATTACGAAACCATGGTGCCGTTCCAGACCCTGCTTGCGGTCGGGCACAAAGTCGATGCTGTCTGCCCCGACAAGAAGGCTGGCGATACCGTGGCAACCGCCATTCACGATTTCGAAGGCGATCAGACCTATAGCGAAAAGCGCGGTCACAACTTTGCACTGAATGCCGATTTCGCTTCAGCGCGTGCTGAAAACTATGACGCCCTTCTGATCCCCGGTGGCCGTGCGCCGGAATATCTTCGCCTGAACGAAGACGTCATCCGGCTTGTGCGCGATTTCAACGATGCCGGCAAACCGATTGCCGCTGTTTGTCATGGCGCACAGCTTCTGGCGGCTGCTGATATCATCAAGGGCCGCAAGGTTTCTGCCTATCCGGCCTGCGCCCCCGAAGTCAAACTTGGCGGCGGGATTTATGCCGATATCGCGATTGATGATGCCTGCACGGATGGCAACCTTGTCACCGCACCGGCCTGGCCGGCCCACCCCAAATGGCTGGCGGCTTTCCTTGCCGTCCTCGGGACCGACATAAAATTGTGATGATCAATCGCCCATTCGCTGATTGCGCTTGGGCGATTTTTCCCTGACCATGCACTGACGGGTCTGCGCAGACTTGGCAACAGGCCCGGACCATAAGCTGCCCGGCACCTTTTTCGCGGAACGCAAAACGGGCAGCATTGCAGGAAAGGCCGTCCTCATGTGTCAAATCTATTCCGGTACCGAACCCGAACTCTATCAATGTGTCAGCCGGTCCGTGCGGATCAATGGCGTCGTCACCAGTCTGCGTCTTGAATTGCGCTTCTGGCAGATTCTCGATGAAATTTCGGCGGGCGAAGGCTTCAGCACCCCGCAATTTCTGGGCAAGATTTATGACGAGGTCGTCGCTCAGCGTGGCGACATTCCGAATTTTGCTTCCCTGCTACGGGTCATTTGCACGGTCTATCTGGAAAAGCAGATCGGACTGCACACCACACTTAACGAAGCCCAGACACGCTCGCGCCTGGTCAGCTAGACCCAAAGACCCGGGACTTGTAAAATAAATAAACCCGCCCGCCTGAACGTCACATCGCGTGACTTCGGCCATCTATCGGGATGGGATTTTGCGTGGATGTGGTGGTAAGCCTGGTCTTGGCTAGTTCAGCCAGGACGAAAGTTCGCGCGTGCTGAACCCGCCGCTGCGCATGATTGACGGGTTGGCATTGCGTCGCAGGGTCGGCTCGGCCGGCTTTATGATGCTGTTGCGCTGATGCATGCCCGCAGCAGCACCGAAATCGATCTGGGATCGCGCCACAAGATCAGCAGCACTGGGCTGCGGCTTGCTGGCATTGATCGGTTGCGGGGTTTGCTGTTTCTGCTTGGTCTCGTAGATCCAGCGCAGTTCCTGTTTCAGGGTCTGATATTCCGGCGTATCGGGTGCAGAGTTAACCTCGTTAACAATCTGCAACTTCACCATCTGCGGGAACCGGTCAAGGCGTTCCAGCAACATGAATTTCACGCTCGGACGCACCGCATCGGACCGCATAAGCTTCATCACCAGACGGCGATAGATATCAATACGCAGGTTTCCGTTCGATGCCAGTTCGATGAATTCTTCGACAAATTCGCGTGCCGCCATCTTGCCATCCAGAAGCGCACGCAGATTGTCGGCCATCGCCCGGCGATATGCTTCGCGAATTTCGACAACATGGTTGGATGCGCGGGTCCGCACCAGATGGAATGCTTCGGGGCTGAACGCATTCTTGGTCAGAAGCTTGGCGCAATCGGCCACCAGCTCATGTTTGGTGGCATCCGAAACCACTTCAAACACGCCGGTAATCAGTTCCTTGCATTTTGCATGCGGCCCCATGCGGATCGCCGCGGCCAGCGCCATCGGGCTTTCCGGATCGCGGGTCGCAATAACAGCAAGCGCCAGCGGATCATCATATTGCATCAAGGCCAGATCATTGCTCAGCAAATGTTCCGGCATCAAAAGACGTTGTTGCTTCGCCGCCCCGGTCACTGTCAGCGGCTCGCCACTCTGATAGCTTTCCTTGATGGTCAGCGCGTATTTCAACGCGTCATATGAGATGCCGTGATTGCTGCTCATGGCACTCAGTCCCCTTTGGGCCCCTTGCTGAGCCGCCTGTCAGAGACCAGCCCTTCAAGGCCGCCATTGTTGCGGCCTGCCCGTGGGCGAACATTCGGGTTCGGATTGCGTTTGTTCGACGCAGCCGGTGCTTGCGCACTCTCCTTTTCGGCCCGCGGGCGTGATGCCGATGCGGCGGGCTTGGTATCGTTAAAGAAGTCGATATACCAGTCCATATCCGTCGATGCCATGGCATAACGTCCCCCGGCGGCCGGGCTTTCGATATTGGCTTCGGGGATACCGTTGCTGATCTGAAGCACGACCGATGACGGGGCGGTCATGCCCGCACGCCATGCCAGTGCCGTGATCGCACGCGCACTTCCGGAATCAAGGATTTTGGAAACCGCACTGATCGGGATTTGCGCATAATGGGCCAGCGACTGCACAACCAGCGCATCTTCATTGCGCGAAACCGCGTCCAGAATATACTGGTCGATCGTCATCTTCTGGTTCGATGCCGTTTCATGATCGTGATCAAGCATCACGTCATCGGCAATCTCGACCGGAATCCCGGCATCCGCCGGATGCAGCGGCATGCGGTTTTCAAACCGTGCCTTTTCAATCCGCTGGCGAACCGACTGGCGCAACGCGCGGGCAACCTCGGTGCGCATACGCCCCTGCTCAACCAGAGTATCAAACAGCGATGCCATGATGAAATGGGCGATACGGCGCTGGGCCTGACGCGAAATACGGCTCTGCCCGCCCAAAAGATCCCCTTCCGGTGACTTGGGCTTGGCGACCTTGCGTTCTGTGAAATGCGGCGTCATCGCAACAACGTTGCGCGGCGCATCATCAGATGACAGCAACCGGTTCAAAAGACTGCTTTTTTCTTTTTCGGCCTGCTGTTCGATCAGGCGCGCCTTGGCTGCGGCTTCCTGTTCTTCGCGTGCGCGTTCTGCGGCGGTCTGAACAAATTCACCGCGCCCGCGCATGATATCAAGGAAGTCGGAATCACTCAGAAGTTCGATATATTCGCCAATCGACACACGGCCAATCGCCTGGATATCCTGACGCAGACGGCTTGCCGCCTGACGGGTCATATAGGGTGTGTGTCCCAGTTCCTGCTCGATCAGATTGATGACCTGCGGACGATAGCAATCACCCATATTGGCAATGGCTGCGACAAACTCCTCGACCATTTCAAGGCGTTCGGATGGGCTGACATCATTAAGATGACGGCGCAAACGGCGGGCAACATCCATACGGACATCGCTGTCAAAATCCGGTGCGTCTTCGTCTTCTTCGGCATAGGCCATTTCGTTCGACAAACGGGCCGCATGCTCAAGAGCAGTCTGTTCTGAAATTTCTTCGCTGGAATTCTTGCGCGGGATCGACCGCCCACGTGCGTTTCCTGCATCAGCCGAAAAAGCATCGGGTGCGACTGTACGTACAGTGTCAGCAAGATCACGCAGCTTCGCCGTGGCTTTGTCGTCAAGCCCCCCGTCGCCGGTGTTTTTCTGCCGATTGAACATCCAACTCAGCATTATCGCAGCAATTCCCCTGGTCCCTTGCCTGGCGGCAGATCGGGCATCAATTAGTGCAGATACCCGTCGTTTTTATGTTTTGTCAGAACAGTTTAACCAGAACTGACCGTGATAAACAACCAGACAAGACGTCTAAATTTAAATCCCCAACGTCAAGGACCGATGCCATCAGACACAGCCTTGATTACCTCTAGACTATCGGCGGAAAGACTCAAAAAAACATTAACAATACAGCGCCCTAAACAAACCGCTGATATTCGCCCCCGATCATCGCCCGGAAGTTACTCTGAAGTTACCCGGTTTGGTCACCTCCCCGGTCCGCTTCGCCCCCATTTGCTGACCGCCCCGGCTTCACGGTTTTTCCAATTCCGGGCCAAGACCCCGAATACGACACGTTTGGAAATTTCGGGCATAAAAAAACGGGCGACCGTTGTGGCCGCCCGTTTTTGATATCCGTTACCGGATCAAATCATATCAGATCAGTTGCTGACCCATGCGATACGCAGGATATTGGTCGCCCCCGGAGTACCGAACGGAACACCGGCGGTAATCACCAGCGAATCACCCGGTCCGGCGAATTCTTCGCGCTGGGCAACTTCACAGGCAATGCCGACCATTTCGGCAAAGTTGGTCGCATCACGGGTAAAGACCGGATGCACGCCCCAGCACAGCGCCAGACGACGTGCGGTCTGAATCCGCGGCGTTAGGCCAAGGATCTGCACTTCCGGACGCTCACGCGCGGCACGGAATGCGGTTGAACCCGACGTGGTATAGTTGACAACTGCCTTGGACCCGATGGTTTTTGCCACCTGACGGGCCGCCGCGCTGATCGCATCCGGTGCGTTATGTTCCGGATCCGGGCGGTTGGCGTCACGCATGCGGAAATACAGCTCATCCTGTTCCACACGCACCAGAATACGGTCCATGATCGAAACGGTTTCAAGCGGGTATTTACCAACCGCACTTTCTGCTGACAGCATCACGGCATCGGCACCGTCATAGATCGCGGTTGCAACGTCGGATGCTTCGGCGCGGGTCGGCGCCGGGTTGGATACCATCGAATCAAGCATCTGGGTTGCGACAATCACCGGCTTGCCGGCCTCGCGGCAGGCCTTGATGATGCGTTTCTGCAGAATCGGCACATCTTCGGGCGGGCATTCAACGCCCAGGTCACCACGGGCAACCATCACCATGTCAGACAGATCGACGATCTCGTCGAGATGCTCGATCGCCTGCGGCTTTTCGAGCTTGGAAACGATGGCAGCACGACCCTGAATGATCTTGCGGGCTTCGGCGACATCTTCCGGGCGCTGCACGAATGACAGGGCGACAAAATCAACGCCCATCTCAAGACCATATACCAGATCGGCACGGTCCTTTTCGGTCAGCGGCGACAATGGCAACATCACATCGGGAAGATTGACACCCTTGCGGTTCGACAGCGGACCACCGGTGATCACGGTACATTCGGCTGACTTGTCATCGCATTTTTCAACGCGCATGCGCAGCTTGCCATCATCAAGCAACAGGTTCGCACCCGGCTTCAATGCGGCATAGACCTCGGGATGCGGCAAGGAGACGCGCTTATTGGTGCCCGGGGTCTTGTCCATATCAAAGGTGAAGGTATCGCCGGCTTCGAGTTCGACCTTTTCATCGGCAAAGGTGCCAACACGGATCTTCGGCCCCTGAAGGTCCATCAGAATTCCGATCGGACGGCCGAGCTTTTCTTCGACCGCGCGGATGGCTTCGAACCGGGCCAGATGTTCAGCGTGTTCCCCGTGCGAAAAGTTCAGACGAAATACATCGACGCCCGACTTTACGATTTTCTCAAGGATTTCTGGCTTGGAACTCGCCGGCCCCAGGGTCGCGATGATTTTCGCCTTACGTTGACGGCGCATCGGCTACTACCTCTTGTTATTTGGTTTACACGTGAGCCCTGCCGCTTCGGCCTGCATCTGCGGCGAGGCGTCAAGGCGTCCTGATCTTTTTCTGGGGGTAACCCCTTAATAGTCAATCAGCCCCTATTTGAACAGGGGCTTTTCATTAAATGCCTTTACAAAAATGTGATTTTTCACTGGACAATTACAAGAAGCCCCCTCTTAAAAGGTAACCGGACACGCATCCGGGCAATGGGCAATCGCCTGTCGATTACCGCTTTTCAGTGACGCAAACAGGGCTTCTTTCGATGAGCAAATGGCACCACCGTTTTCTGGGCCTCGCCGCCCACATCGCAGACTGGTCAAAAGACCGCAGCACCCAGGTCGGTGCCGTTGTCATCGGCCCGAAAAAGGAAATCCGCGCAGTCGGCTATAACGGATTCCCGCGCGGCGTCGATGACGAAGTCGAAAGCCGCCATCAGCGTCCTGAAAAATACGCCTATACCGAACATGCCGAACGCAATGCCATTTATAATGCAAGCTATACCGGCACATCCCTTGATGGCTGTTCGCTGTATGTGACCCATTTTCCATGTTGCGACTGTGCGCGCGCCATTATCCAGGCCGGCATCGCCGAGGTTTTCGTCGATAAAACCAAACTGACCGCCGATTTTCTGGAACGCTGGGAACAGGATATGAAAATCTCGACCGAGATGTTCGAGGAATCCGGCGTTGCCGTGCAAGTCATTGATGATGATGGCACAACCGAACCGATGAAATAATCTATCAGCCCCTTTACTATTGCCCAATGCCCCCAATATGGTGGGCGTGCAACTCGGGTACGAGCACCAATAAAAAAAAGACTATCGTGCTTTCTGTTCACAACCAGCGGCTGGTCCGGCGTCAGTATTTGTCAGATTCTCGGGGCTTCTCACGGGCGGTTTGACCTTGCTGGAAACCAGACAAAGGTATAAGGGTTTATACAACAGCAACCGAAATGATTTGCTGCTGTTGGTCCCTGAACAGCGACGCATTTCGTGATGATGCTCAGGAAACGAGGCCGGATGAACGCGAAAATCGACTTTAGTAAAATCAGTTTTCTGATCGTTGACGGGGACAAGATTTCAGCTCAAGTAGTGTACGACACGCTGGCCTATCTCGGCGCCAGTCACATTCAGCGCGTAAAGACACCGAATGACGCGTTTGATGTTCTGCGCAGTGAAAAGATTGACATCGTTGTGTGCGAATGGCGACTCCGGGGCATGGATGGCCTTGAATTCCTTGACGTCATGCGCAATTCGACCAATTCACCCAACAGGTTCATTCCTGTGATTATGCTGACTGCACATTCGGAACACCGTTACGTGACCACTGCACGTGACCTTGGCATTACGGAATTTCTTGCCAAGCCTTTCAATGCCAAGGCACTTTATAGCCGACTAGTGTCGGTCATCGCGCGGCCCAGACGTTTCATCAATACCGGAACGTATTTCGGCCCCGACCGTCGCCGCAGACAGGTCCAGTTCGACGGCCCTGACCGAAGGAGCCTTGACGAATGACCCATTATGACTGGGGAAGCGGAGCAATCGTGAAACCGGAAGAGCCTATGAAAAAGAAGAATGTTCAGATCATCCCCGCACAGACTGACCTGAAGCGGCGGGCTGTCAACTTCGTCAAGGGCTTTGACATCAATCTGTCGCCTGAACAGCTCGAAGAGCTGGAAAAAGTCGTGCAGCGCAGCTCGGAAACCTTTGTGCGTGACATCGGCAAGGATCTGATGGATTGCCGCCGCATGATCATTCAGGCGCTTGGCGACAAAACCAAACGCCAGGATGCGGTTGCGACCAGCTCCGACCTTGCCTATTCGGTCAAGGCCCTTGGTGGCACCTTCCAGTATCCGCTGATGACGCAGATCGCCAAATCGATGGAAAACTTCGTGGCGGACCGCACCACCGCCAATGAAAAACAGCTGCTGGTCATCCAGCTGCATATTGACTCACTCTATGTCATTCTTGCGGGCCGCGTGACCGGCTTTGGATCGACCGTTGAACAGGCAACTGTTGCGGCTCTGACCAAACTTGCCGAACGCTACGAACAGCCCCGCGAATAGGCTTCTGGAAACGCAATCACCATGTTTGCGTTTCCGCCTTTCTGATCCCGATCCGAATATCCCTGCCTGATCCCGTCCGTTGCGCCGCATATCGCAGCACCATGACGTCTGCCTGCATGCCGGAATGTTCGATGCAACGGAACCCTGACGCTTCTCAGTCACGGCGGGTTTCTACCCACAGAAGAAACGACAAAGAAATTTGAAATTCCGGTCAAAAACCGCTTGCGCCCCCATGGGGTGACTGCTAAAAACCGCGCCACACACCATGCGGGTGTAGCTCAGTTGGTTAGAGCGCCGGCCTGTCACGCCGGAGGCCGCGGGTTCAAGTCCCGTCACTCGCGCCATTCCCTCCCGATGGGAATGACATTCAAAAAAGCACCACGGCTTATCCGCTGGTGCTTTTTTGTTTTTATCCCCGATACAAACGCACTGCTCCCTCATCCCCTTACCATCCGGCGGTCAGACCAGTGGCAATTTCCCGCCGCCATCACGATCATCAATCTTGATTTTTCCGGCCCCGGGTTTGTTTTGGCCAACTTTTCGGGCTTGGCCCTGGCACTGCGTGTTGATCGGGTCTGGCCCGTGTCCAGACGGCCACCATCGATCATATGGACGGGCATCTGACGGGGCTGATAAAACCGCGCACAACCTTTTGATATCTGGCATTTTTTCCCGATCGGGATCGCCGGTCTTATTCGACTGTCCTTTTTTTGCAAAAAAGCCCTTGCCAGACTGAACCACCCCTTATATAAACCGCGCCACACACCATGCGGGTGTAGCTCAGTTGGTTAGAGCGCCGGCCTGTCACGCCGGAGGCCGCGGGTTCAAGTCCCGTCACTCGCGCCATTCCCTCCCAATGGGAATGACATTCAAAAAAGCACCACGGTTTATCCGTTGGTGCTTTTTTTGTTTTCTTCCTCTTTTTTCTCGGTCTTTGTTTTCGCCGTGCGGTCACACCGCATCTCGGGCAAAACCACCTCCCCGACGCCATCCTGACGGTTACAACCACATTTGCGTGTAACAACTGCGAAATAATTCAACCTTTATACGAAAATCCCGCAACAAATTTCGGAATTGATCAGTTTTGGAGCAAAACTGACCGTCTGGTCATTGATTAATCGTATAAATTATGCTCAGCTTCGCAGGCATTTAGCGAAAAACTTGCAGGCCGCCCCACTTTGGGCTTGTAGGCATTGACCGCGATCCGTCGCGCTGACCCATTGGCGTCTCGCCAGCGGATTGTTGTTTGATTGTCTATCGGTCTTCGCCTTGGCCTGCAGTCCCACAACAACAAAACGGGAGGCGCATCATGCGCAAACTAATCGCAGGGCTGGTCATGGGGACCGCGCTCGCTACCATGCCGTTGGCGGCACAGGCTGAAACGCCGAAAAACGCACTTGTGATGGCAAACGCCATCGACGACATGATCACACTCGATCCTGCCGGTATGTTCGAGTTTTCTGCCCTTGAATATGAAGGCAACACCTATGACCGTCTGATTACCTTTGACAACGAAGACGTTTCAAAGATTTCCGGTCAGGTCGCAGAAAGCTGGGACATTTCGGAAGACGGCAAAACCTTCACCTTCCACATCCGCAAAGGCATCAAATTCGCGTCGGGCAATGACCTGACCGCAGAAGACGCTGCCTTCTCGCTTCAGCGCGTGATCCTGATTGACGGTTCACCGGCATTCATTCTTGGCCAGTTCGGCCTGACGCCTGAAAACGTCAAAGACAAGATCCGCGTCATTGATGACTACACCTTCTCGATGGAAGTCGATCAGCCATACGCGCCGAGCTTCGTTCTCTACTGCCTGACCGCTGGCGTTGGTGCAGTTGTCGACAAGAAACTCGTCCTCGAACATGAAGTCGATGGCGACCTTGGCGCAGAATGGATGAAAACCAACTATGCCGGTTCCGGTCCGTTCAAACTGAACAAATGGACCCCGGGCGAAACACTTAGCCTGACCGCCAACGAAGATTACTGGGACGGCGCGCCAGCAATGAAGCGCGTCATCATCCGTAACGTCAAGGAAGCCGCCTCCCAGCAGCTCCTGCTTGAAAAAGGCGACATTGATATCGCCCGCAACCTTGAAGCTGACCAGATTGCTGTCATTTCCGGCAACGCCGATCTGAAAGTCATGCCGAAGGGCAAAGGCGCTCTGTGGTATCTCGGCCTGTCCCAGAAAAACGAATATCTGTCCAAGCCGAAAGTCCGCGAAGCTCTGAAATACCTCGTCGATTACAAAGGTATCTCCGAAACCATCATGGCTGGTCGCGCTCAGACCCATCAGGCATTCCTGCCCGAAGGTTTCCTTGGCGCCTATAATGAGAACCCCTACAGCCTCGATATCGAAAAAGCCAAATCGCTTCTTGCCGAAGCAGGTCTTGCTGACGGTTTTTCCGTAACCATGGATACCCGTAACACGACCGCTGTTATGGCGATGGCCCAGTCGATCCAGGCCACCTGGTCGCAGGCTGGCATCAATCTGGAAATCATTCCGGGTGACAACAAACAGACCCTGACCAAATACCGCGCCCGCCAGCACGATATCTATATCGGTCGCTGGGGCCCGGATTATCAGGATCCGCACACCAACGCATCCACCTTTGCCTGGAACCCGGACAATTCCGACGATGCATCGGCCAAGCCGCTGGCATGGCGTAACTCATGGAACCCCGGCAGCCTGACCGAAGAAACAGATGCCGCGATCCTTGAGCGTGACAACGCGAAACGCGAAGCGATGTATATCGAACTTCAGAAAAAAGTTCTGGCTGAAGGTCCGTTCGTGATCATGTTCCAGGAAACTGAAATTGCGTCCATGCGCGGTAACGTGAACAACTTCGTTCTCGGCCCGTCATTCGACACCAACTACTATCGTTTTGTCACCAAAGACTAAGGAGACAACGGTCGTAATGTCCGCTGTTACACGCAAACAACGGGACGGGCGCAAACGCGCCCGTCTCATTTCAGGCAAGGCAGGAAGCCTCCTGCGGATTGTCTTCTCGCTCGCCATCACCTTTTTCGGCCTGCTGCTTGTCACCTTCCTGATCGGTCGCGTTTTGCCCATCGATCCGGTTCTGGCTGCAGTCGGCGATCGCGCCCCCCAGGAAGTCTATGACCGCGTCCGCGAAGAAATGGGCCTCAATCTGCCGCTTTGGCAGCAATTCTTTATGTATATTGCGAATGTCCTGCAGGGGGATTTCGGCGAATCGGTTTTGACATCGAATGCCGTCCTTGATGACATTAAACGTGTTTTCCCGGCGACCCTGGAACTGGCAACCATTGCCACCGTCATTGGTGTTACCCTTGGCATTCCCGCGGGCGTTTTTGCCGCGATCAACAAGGGTAAATGGCCGGACCATGTCGTACGCGTGATCGGTCTTGCCGGGTATTCAATGCCGATCTTCTGGCTCGGTCTGATGGGGCTTCTGGTCTTTTACATGAAGCTCGACTGGGTTGCCGGTCCGGGACGTCTGGACGCCTTTTATATCGACTTTATCGAGCCAACTACCGGCCTGATGCTGATTGATACCCTGATCGAAGGCGACATGGATCTGTTCTGGAATGCCGTATCCCATATCATTCTGCCCGCATCGATCCTTGCCTATTTCTCGCTGGCCTATATTGCCCGCATGACACGGTCCTTCATGCTCGAACAGCTTAGTCAGGAATATATCCTGACCGCCCGGGTCAAAGGCATTTCCGAACATCGCATCATCTGGCGTCACGCGCTCGGCAATGTCATGGTGCCCCTGGTGACCGTGATTGCGCTGTCCTATGCCAACCTGCTCGAAGGTTCGGTTCTGACCGAAATCATCTTTGCCTGGCCGGGACTTGGTCTTTACATCACCAACTCGCTGCTCAATGCCGATATGAACGCGGTTCTTGGCGGCACGGTTGTGGTTGGTGCGGTCTTTATCGGCGTGAACATGCTGTCTGACGTGCTTTACCGCCTGCTCGATCCCAGAGCGCGGAGATAATCATGAATACACAAACAACCATCTCCAAACCGGGCCTGAAACAGTGGCTGACTTCCGACACCCCCCGCTCGCGGCTTCAGGCAAAATGCGGTCGCGCATGGCTTGGCTGGATCAAGTTCACCGAAAACAAGCTGGCCATGATCGGGCTTTCGATTGTCATCGGTCTGATCCTTGTCACCATTTTTGCGCCCCTTCTGGCCCCCTATGATCCGCTTGCCGCCGACCTTGCCAACCGCATTCAGCCCCCCGGGGCAGATCACTGGTTCGGCACCGATCAGCTGGGCCGTGATATTCTGTCGCGTCTGATTTACGGCGCGCAATATACCCTGCTGATTGTCGGCCTTGTTGCCATTACCGCCGCCCCGCTTGGCCTTCTGGTCGGCACCGCGGCCGGTTTCTTTGGCGGCTGGGTTGATGCGACATTGATGCGCATCACCGATATCTTTCTGGCCTTCCCGAAACTGATCCTGGCACTGGCCTTTGTCTCGGCGCTTGGCCCGGGGCTTGAAAATGCCATTCTGGCAATCGCGATTACCGCCTGGCCGCCCTATGCACGTATTGCACGTGCTGAAACCATCACGGTGCGCAAATCCGACTTCATCGAAGCTGCCCGCCTTCAGGGCACCTCGAATATGGGTCTGATCATCGGTCATATCATGCCGATGTGCATGAGCTCGCTTGTCGTCCGCGTTACCCTTGATATGGCGGGCATGATCCTGATTGCCGCCGGTCTTGGTTTCCTTGGTCTTGGGGCACAGCCGCCAATGCCCGAATGGGGTGCCATGGTGTCCGATGGTCGTCAGTTCCTGCTCGAACAATGGTGGGTTGCCACGGTTCCCGGTATTGCCATTTTCGTCGTCAGCCTTGGCTTCAACCTTCTGGGTGATGGCCTGCGTGATGTTCTTGATCCGCGTGGAGGGGATTGATCATGTCAAACGAACCCCTTTTGAACGTCAAAAACCTCAAGGTCACCTTCAACACCCCCAAGGGCGAGGTCAATGCCGTGCGTGGTGTGTCCTTCAGCCTCGGGCGGGAACGCCTCGGAATTGTCGGGGAATCCGGTTCGGGCAAATCCCAGACCGGGCGGGCCATTCTTGGCCTGACGGCGGCAAATGGTCGCATCACCGCAGACGAGCTTAAATTCCACGATGTCGACCTTGCCAACCTGACACCCAAACAATGGCGCAAGGTGCGAGGCGCGCGTATTTCCATGATCATGCAGGACCCGAAATACTCGCTCAATCCGGTCATGACCATTGGCGATCAGATCATCGAGGCCTATCGCGAACACCACAAGGTCAACGCCAGGGAAGCCCGTCATCGCGCCATTGATATGCTCGAAGCGGTAAAAATCCGCGATCCCGAACGCGTCTTCAATTCCTATCCGCACGAAGTATCGGGCGGCATGGGGCAGCGCGTGATGATCGCCATGATGCTGATCCCCGAACCCGAACTGATCATTGCCGATGAACCGACATCGGCCCTTGATGTCACGGTTCAGCTTCAGGTAATGGCAATCCTTGACGATCTGGTGCGTGATCGCGGCATGGCCCTTATTTTCATCAGCCATGACCTGCACCTGGTTTCAAGCTTCTGCGACCGGGTTCTGGTCATGTATCAGGGCCACGTGGTCGAAGAACTGGCCGCCTCTGCCCTGCACGAAGCCAAACATCCCTACACCAAGGGCCTTTTGAACTGCTTGCCGAAAATGGATGGCGATCATTCCGATCTGCCGATCCTTGAACGCGAAGCAAGCTGGGCAGAAGGATAAGAACCACAATGATTGAAATCAGCAAACTCAACGCATGGTTCGATGATCATCACGTTCTCAAGGACGTCGATATCTCTGTGCCTGCAAACGGATCATTCGGTCTGGTCGGGGAATCCGGTTCGGGCAAATCAACGGTCCTGCGTACCATTACCGGCCTTGTTGACGACTGGGAAGGCAACATTCTGGTCAATAACAAGGAACTCGGCACAACCCGCGACAAGACCTTCTATCGTCTTGTCCAGATGGTGTTTCAGGACCCGTTCGGATCGCTCCATCCGCGTCATACCATTGACCGCATCCTGACCGAACCGGTCAACATCCACGGTCTTGGCAATTCCGATAGCCGCGTGGTTGAGGCCCTTAAACAGGTCGGTCTGGATAACTCCTTCCGGTTCCGCTACCCGCACCAGCTTTCCGGCGGTCAGCGTCAGCGCGTGGCAATTGCCCGCGCGCTGATCCTCGAACCCAAGGTACTGTTGCTTGATGAACCGACATCGGCCCTTGATGTCTCGATCCAGGCCGAAGTACTTAACCTTCTCAGCCGTTTGCGCCGGGATCTGGGCCTGACCTATATCATGGTCAGCCACGATCTCGCGGTTGTGGCCCATATGTGTGACGATATTGCCATCATGAACCATGGCCGCATTGTCGAACGTGCCACCGCCGGTCAACTTGCCGAAGGGTCGCTTGAACACCCCTACTCCCAACAGCTTTACAAGGCTGCTGGCGGCTATGACCGTGCTGTGGTTGACAGTTTCGTCGATTGGGATTGAGCACAGAAGAATTAAGAACCAGAGCCCATTTTTCGATGTGAGCCGAAAAAACGGAGAAAAAGTGTGACAAGTTTCTTCACAGACCGTGAGTTTGGAAGCCGTCCTGTTGTCACGGAGAGCATTAATGACAGAGTGTGGAGTGGACTCCATGCTTTAATTGTGGGCGCACTGGATGATGCTTCGTTCGGATATAGATTTCCTGATTATTGCAATGATGGTCAAGGTGAGTGTGGCTGTAATGTCGACTTATTTTCGCGAGTTCTGGCGGCCGAAATCCCAGAAATAGACTGGCCTCTTTCGGAGTACGAAACCCCAGAGACACCAGTAATACTAGATTTGCTAGAGTTTTGTGCTGCCTCAATTGGCGAACCTATACAAGGTGATTTTCACTCATTTTGGCGACACTATCATTTGAGTTGGGATAGAGAATCTGGATTAGCTGCGTTTACTGCCAGCGTTAACAAACTTTTCCAACGCAATGGCATAGCCTTTGAAATGTCTCCTTCAGGCGAAGTTCATCGAAAGCTAGACCAAACAACCACAGCCACTCTGTGTTGGAATTCACTAGAAACTGGTGACGAGAGGACGAATAACCTACTTAATACATCAATTAAAAAATTTCTCTCGCCAAAGACTGCGGACCGGTTTGATGCAACTGAGAAACTTTGGGATGCGTTCGAACGCCTCAAGACCCTTGAGGTTGGGTCAAACAAGAAGATTCAAGCCAACTTACTGCTTGATAAAGCAGCACAAAAAGGTAGCAAGTTTCGCGAGGCAATTGGTCAGGAATCTAAAGAACTTACTACTATCGGCAATACCTTTAACATCCGGCACTCCGAGACGTCTCAAGAACAAATATCAAACCTAGAACAAAATGATTATCTCTATATTCGGCTATTTTGCTTTATAAAATTGCTTCTGCAAAGTTTGGGTCGAACAAACTAAGTTTAGACAACCAAATAATTAATATGATTTCGCCTATCTGGAATTATTAAGAGTGAAGAAAGCGAAATGAATATCGCCACCACCACACAAAAAAATCAAATATCTTATCGCCCCAGCTTTACCTGGGATGCGCATGCCTGCCTGCCTTTGGATGAAAAAACACCCGAAAGCCTTCTGGACGAATATGTGAAGGGCAATGTGGATTATGTCTGTGTCAATGTCGGCATGGACATGAACACCATCCCCCACATTCTGCGCGTCATTGCCGCCTTCCGCGCCAAGATCGCCGCCCATCCCGACAAATACATGCAGATCGACAGCTTTGACGATCTTGCCATCGCCAAGCAAAAAGGCCTGCTGGGCGTCGGCTTCGATCTGGAAGGCTCGGTCATGTTGCAAGACATGCCCGAAATGATCCCGGTCTATGCCAGACTGGGGGTCAAGCAGATCCACTTTGCCTATAACCGCAACAATTCGGTCGCGGGCGGCTGTCACGATGTTGATATGCCCCTGACCGATCTTGGGGTGGAAATGGTCAAATCTGTCAATGCCAATGGCATGATCATGGATTGCTCCCATACCGGACGGCAAAGCTCGCTTGATATCATGCGGGTATCATCCAAACCGGTCGTTTTCAGCCATGCCAATCCAAAGGTTCTGGGTGGTCATGAACGCTGCGTTGATGATGAACAGATCAAAGCCTGTGCCGATACCGGCGGCGTGATCGGCATTTGCGGTTTCCAGCGTTTCATCAAATCGCCAAATGCTCCGGAAGTCCCCGATATGATCCGCCACATCAAATATGCGGTCGATCTGGTTGGTGTCGATCATGTCGGCATCGGCCTTGATACCATGCCCGAAGTTGCCGGCTGCAACGACTTCCCCGATGGCGTTGACCGTTCCTATTACTGGCCGGTCGCCAGCGGCTATGGCCCGGGTGCGGGCGGGGCTGCGGTATTTGACCCGAAAAAGCTCCCCGCCCTCGCCGATGCCCTGATCGCCACCGGCTATTCAACCGACGACGTCGATAAAATCATGGGCGAAAACTTCATCCGGGTTGCCAAGGCAAGCTGGTAGCAGCGACACACAGATAAGAGCCTCGTCCGAGTATCTCGGGCGGGGCTTTTTCGTTATCCACCCGATGGCACAGCACAATCATTTGCCCACTGCGCTCAAAACAGGTAGGATAAAGTAGGATAAACGAGGCTAGGAGATCACTTTATGATCAAAAAAAGCATCACCGTTACAGAAACACAGGAAGCCTGGATTCAGGCACAGCTTGCGACGGGACAATATGCTTCTGACAGCGAAGTCGTCCGCGAAGCTTTGCGCGAAAAACAAATGCGCATGGCAGAAATGGAACGTATTCGCAGCACGCTGATTGCAGCCGAAGAAAGCGGTCTTTCAACCCTGTCGAAGGAAGACATCCGCACATCTGTCAAAGCGGAACTTGAACCCTGATGGCATCTTATCGTCTGAGCAAACTTGCAGAAGACGATATCAGGCGCATTTATCGCTTTGGCATCGATACGTTCGGGCAACAGCAGGCTGATATTTACTTTGACGCGCTGTTTGATCAATTCGACAAAATCGCGCAGGCCCCTGCCATCTATCAAGCCATAGACTTCATCCGTCCCGGGTATCGCCGCTGCGTCTTTGGCGCGCATAGCATCTACTTTCGGATGGACAACGATACCGCTCTAATCATGCATATACTTGGGCGCGAAAATCCGAGCGCACTCGATATCTAGCGGGATATGCAAAACCGCCAGAAAACCGGATCGGTTCTGCACATACCCCGTAGCCTGACAATCAAACCGTCAGACCGAAACACCGTCACTTCTTACCGGACGCGGGCGGCCTTCGGCGTCGATGGCGACAAAGGTAAAGGTGGCCTCGGTGACCTTGATGCGCGGCGGCTGATTGCGGCGCAGTACCCAGGCTTCGAGATGCAGAACGATTGATGTATTGCCGATCCGTTCGATATCGCCATACACGCAAACCGTATCACCGACATAAACCGGACGCAGGAAGGTCATGCCGTCAACCGCGACGGTTGCAATACGGCCTTCGGCGATCTGGCTTGCCAGAACACCCCCGGCAATATCCATCTGCGACATCAACCAGCCGCCAAAGATATCCCCGCTCGGGTTTGTATCGGCGGGCATTGCCAATGTCCGGGTACAAAGATCGCCACGCGGCATCGTATTGTCGCTGACGTGTGTTTGCTCATTCTCTGTCGCCATCGGGCTCACTCCTGTTTCGGGCACGTTGAAAAAGACGTGCATATTTTTTTATTGGACCTCCCGGTCTCGGTTTTCTGCGCCGCAGCTTTAAAAATGTGATCTTTGGCAAAGACCACCACTTGCATTGGACTTGAAAACACATTTTTATGGTCCGTGCTAACCGACATGTGGCACGAACCATCGAACATATGGTACTCGTTTAGCGCCGAGGCATCCAACGCTCAATATCGATCAACAGATATGCGTTGTTGGACCTTGTTTTAACACAATAAAAGAAGTTGCGTTCCGGGGCATGACCGACCTTTTTGAAGATTCAAACCAATCCACAGACAAAGCCTATTCCGCCAAGGACATCGAGGTTCTCGAAGGCCTGGAGCCCGTGCGCCGGCGTCCCGGTATGTATATCGGCGGCACCGATGATGCCGCACTGCATCACCTGGTCGCAGAAATTCTTGATAACTCCATGGACGAAGCGGTCGCAGGCCATGCAGACTGGATCGAACTGGAACTGAAACCGGACAATACCGTACTTGTCCGTGATAACGGTCGTGGTATTCCGACCGATCCGCATCCGAAGTTCCCTGACAAATCCGCCCTTGAAGTCATTCTGACCACCCTGCATTCGGGCGGCAAGTTTTCGGGCAAGGCCTATGAAACATCCGGCGGTTTGCACGGTGTGGGTATGTCGGTGGTGAACGCCCTGACCGAAAAATTCCGTGTCGAGGTCTGCCGTGACCGCAAGATGGTGTTCCAGGAATATTCGCGTGGCGTGCCGCAGATGCCGCTTCAGGATGGCGGTGCGATCAATAACCGCCGCGGCACCACGGTCATTTTCAAACCCGATCCCGAGATTTTCGGCGCCCGCGCCAAACTCAAACCGGGCACCATCTTCCGCATGGCGCGGTCCAAGGCCTATCTCTATAAGGGCGTTGAAATCCGCTGGTCGGTTGACCCGTCGCTTTTGACAAGTGATGACCCGACCCCGCAGCAGGAAGTCCTGAAATTCCCGAACGGGATTCTCGACTATCTGGAAATGACGCTTGAGGGCCGCGAACTCGTCACCGAACGCCCGTTCGCCGGCGAAGCCAAATTTTCCGACAGTCCCGGACGTGTTGAATGGGCAATCGGCTGGCCCGAAAGCGGCGAAGGCTATTTCCATTCATACTGTAACACCGTCCCGACCCCGCTTGGCGGCACGCACGAGGCCGGGTTCCGCTATGCCCTGACCAAGGCGATCAAGGCCTATGGCGACATGGTCGGTCAGAAAAAGGCTGCTGCCATCACCGCCGAAGACGTGTTTGGCGGCGGCTGCATCATGCTGTCGGTCTTTATTCCCGATCCGCAGTTCCAGGGTCAGACCAAGGAAAAGCTCGGCACCCAGAATGCCACCAAACTGGTTGAAACCGCAGTCCGCGACCATTTCGACCACTGGCTGACCGGTGATACCGAAAACGCCAAGCGTCTGCTCGAACGCATCATCCTGCGCGCCGAGGAACGCCAGCGCCGCAAGGAGAAAAAGGAAACCAAGCGTCAGTCGGCGACCCGCCGCCTGCGTCTTCCGGGTAAACTTGCCGACTGTTCGCGATCAATTGCCGCTGGCACTGAAATCTTCCTGGTCGAAGGTGACTCGGCAGGTGGTTCTGCCAAGCAGGCCCGTGACCGTGAAACACAGGCCGTCCTGCCGCTGCGCGGTAAAATCCTGAACGTGGCCTCGGCCACCCGCGAAAAGATGATGGCCAACCAGGAAATCAAGGACATGATCGAAGCCTTTGGCTGCGGCTCCGGGTCCGATTTCCGCCTGAATGACCTGCGCTACGAACGCATCATCATCATGACCGATGCTGACGTTGACGGCGCGCATATCGCATCACTTCTGATGACCTTCTTCTATCAGGAAATGCCCGGTCTGATCGAAAGCGGCCATCTCTATCTGGCGATGCCGCCGCTTTATCGTCTGACCCAGGGCGGAAAATCGATCTATGCGATGGATGACGCCGAAAAGGAAGTCATCCTGAGCACCGAGTTCAAGAACCCGAACAAGGTCGAGATTTCCCGATTTAAAGGTCTGGGTGAAATGCCCCCGCAACAGCTGCGTGAAACCACGATGGCGCACAAAAAGCGGACATTGCTGCGTGTCACCCTGCCCGATGCGGCCGAACCCGATGAACGCGGCCAGACCAAGGACCTGGTCACCCGCCTGATGGGCAAGAAACCGGAACTGCGTTTCCAGTTCATTCAGGAACATGCCCGCTTCGTCGAAGATATCGACGTCTGATCGAGAACATTATTTTGGTAAAAACTCGTCTTTTGTGCCGGTTTTTTGTTTTAAAGTATCCGTCTTGGCATCGCCGTAAATTGCGATACCCCATTGCCGACTCTCTAACTCTCACATATATTATGCTCGTTGAGACGAACTACCTCTGTAGAATAAGAAGAGATCAAGAATTACCATGTTGAATTTCAGCAATCTAGACATCCCACTACCTCTCAGTGATAACCCTCTTCAAAAGTGACATGTTTTTTGGTCAACGTAACGTGTGACGGCTATATAGAAGTTGCATCCATTGCCTTAGGTGGCGGGTTTGGTGGGTTTGCGGCTTATCTAAAAGATAAAAGCGCCAAATTAAAAAGCGAACAGCAACTCGCGACAAAACGCGAAGAAACTCCGACTAAAACGTCTGGATGTACAGATGTTATTATCGGAGTTGCCGCTGCATTTGCTGTAGCTTTTTTCTTCATTCAAGCTCGCATTATGCCAATTGATGGTGCACAACTGCCATTTGCATTCGTTTTAAGTTATTACTTTGGTCTGGCTTGTATATCCGGATACGTAGCGCATCCGCTTCTAGAGAAAGTCGGCAATGACCTGCTTGATCGCATCAAGAGAAATGAGGAAACAATCAGCGATGCGACAAAAGATCTCAGCGAAAAATTACGTCACACAGAAGAAGAACTAGACCGTACACGCCACGCAAGCGTCATAATTGCAACTGCAATTTCTGTTGCGTATCAAAATGGGTTAGAGCAAAAAGTCTACGAAGATTCCGCAAACAACCTGAAACAAGTCATCTCCCAAGATTCAAGCTGGTCAAAACATAAAATCACGCTCGCAGCATTAATGAAAAGAGCAGGACAGACTCAGGCAGCCTTGGACATTATCCAAGATTACATTAAAGAACTTCACAACGCCAAAACAACAGAAACAGATAACTATTATATTTCTAGATTTAATGAATGCTGCTACATGGCCATTTTGGGAAAGGTAAATGAAGATACAACCTCCGCTTTAAAAGAGGCCATTGAAAAGAGTGAACCTGTTAGAGACCATATTAAAAATAAAAATATCAATGACCCTGACATTGCAGAAATGAAAAAATTCCCAGAACTAAATACCATTATAGACAGTCAAAAATAGAATATTTTTTTTTCACTCGATATTCACATTATACTCATCAAATTTCCACACTCTAAAATCGAACGCTTGTTCATATTTTTTTTTACAACCATACGACCTGCCGGTACTATGCAGCGATTAACATCACCACGACATTGCAAGTTACTATTTTCTTAGCCGTAGTTTTCCTGCGACTCCCGATGATGACAATAACGATCGAGGGACAAGACAGATGAACGCGCACAAACCTTCAAAACTGCCCTTAGCCACCATCACAACTGCAACACTGCTGTTTGGCGGGTGCAGCGCCGCCCTGATCGAAGCCCCCAATTACAAGGTCACCGAAGTCCAAAGCTTCAAGACCACCGGCGCGCCAAGTCAGGTCATGCTGCTTGAAATCGTTGACCCGGCCAACAGCCTTCCGGCCAAAACATGGACCGATGCGCTTTCCAATCACGGCTTTGCCCCGCGCCTGCGCTTTGTTACCGATCCCGCCGATATTGCGGCAAGTGAAACCATCAAACCGGGAAACCGGCTGGTGGCTGTGGTCAACCCGTCGCAAAACACCTTTGGCGATGCGATCTGCACCAACCCGCAAACCGGCGGCATGGAACACATTTCTGATCGCCTGATTGTGCGGTTCGGCTTTTGCTCCGGCGATAATGTCATCTCTGAAACCCGGGCGCGTTTTGTGCCTGAAAACTTTGAAAGCCAGCTGTTTGCCAATGCCGACACGCTAAGCTACCAACTGTTCCCGCGCCATATCCGCAACAATGACGATGACCGTTTCTGCAGCCCGTTCCAGACAGTTTGCTGATCGGGCACCGGCCTGATTAACGGCACACCAATTGCGCAAGGGCACGGGCAAAAATCTCGGGCTGCTCAAGCGGCACATAATGCCCTGCCCCGGCGACCTCGTGATAATCTGCGCCGGCAATCAGGCTTGCCATATCCCGGTGGCTTTCCGGGCTGATCACCTGATCGGCTTCGCCCGACATCACACAGCTCGGGATATCAATCCTGGCAAGCGTCCCCTGACTGTCGGGGCGATGGGCAACCGCGATGCTTTGACGCAGAAAGACCTCCGCACCGGCCTGCTCGGCCATATTGCCCAGAAGCCGGATCAAGGCTTCATTGCTGCGATTATCGGGATGGATCATCTCGTCAAGCAACGTGTCATTGATCCCGACAAAACGCTGCGCGCGCCCGGCAAGCCGGGCAAGAAGGACACGACGGCGTTTGACTGCCTCTGTATCGGCTGTTGCCCGGGTATTGACCAGCATCAGATGACTGACGCGTGCTTTCGCCTGACGCAGGATTTCAAAGGCGACATAACCGCCCATCGACATCCCCACCAGCGCAAACCGGTCTGGCGCGGCATCAAGAACCGCACGCGCCATCGCCGCCACACTGTCCTGATCAAACAGATCAAAATGAAGTGGACGGATCGCAGGTTTGCCGTTCCTTTCACCCCGGCCATAGGCCGCAATTGCCGGTTCCCACATCCGCTGATCGGCCAACATTCCTGATAAAAACACAACGGGCACGCCATCCATACCGGCGTGCCCGAAATCCTGATCCGGTCCGGATGTCATTTGATCAGCGCACTCAATTCCTTGAATTCCGGGGTGCCGGCAACGCGCAGCCATTCGAACATCACGCTTTCGCGGGTCACGATCTTTGCCCCGGCATCGCGCATGCGTTCAAGCCCGAAAATCTTGTCCTGGGTGCTGCGCGATGTCACCGCATCGGCAACCACATAGACCTCGCGTCCGCGTTCAAGAAGCTCCAGCACCGTCTGAAGCACACAGACATGGGTTTCCATGCCGATCACCACCACCTGGTCACGGCCCGGATTTTCTTCCATTTTTTCGATAAAGCCGTCCGCCGGGATTGCCGAAAACGCCACCTTGGCAACCACATTGCCGCCATCGGCAACATCACCGGTTTTTTCCACCAGGTCCAGAATGGGCTTTGCCGTATGGCCAAGCCCCTTGGGATATTGTTCGGTGACGATCACGGGCACGCCAAGCCGGTTGGCACATTTGATCAGGAAACAGCAATTGGCAATGATCTGTTCGGGCTCCTGACAAGCCGGATAAAGCTTTTCCTGAACATCGATAACCAGCAAACTTGCGCGTGTCGCATCCATCAGCACGGCTTTTCTCCCATGTGTGATTGTTATTTTGACAGGTTACGCTGCCAAATTGTTGCAAACAAGCCTCTCAACAGGGTGTTTATCGGTTTTCGAAGCGAATTTTGCGGCGTTTTTCTTGACTTAATTCAGGGTTAGCTTTACGACCCAAACTGATTTTTGCATATCCGCTTCACTTAACGCATTCTATTGCGGGAAAACGAACCATATGAATTTCGCCGATCTCGGTCTGAGCGAAGATATCCTCAAAGCCGTTGCAGACGCCGGCTACGACACCCCAACCCCGATCCAGGCTCAAGCTATCCCGTCGGTGCTGATGGCACGCGACATTCTGGGCTGTGCACAGACGGGCACGGGTAAAACGGCCAGCTTCACCCTGCCGATGCTTGATATCCTGCATCACGGCCGCGCGCGTATGCGTATGCCGCGTTCCATCATTCTGGAACCGACCCGCGAACTTGCGACCCAGGTTGCGGCAAACTTCGACACCTATGGCAAATACATGTCCCTGTCGAAGGCATTGATCATCGGGGGCGAGTCCGCCGCCGAACAGGGCAAAATCCTGGAAAAGGGCGCAGATGTCATCATCGCGACGCCGGGCCGCCTGATCGATACCTTTGAACGTGGCAAGCTGCTTCTGTCTGACTGCAAATTACTGGTGATTGACGAAGCCGACCGTATGCTCGACATGGGCTTCATCCCCGACATCGAAAAGATCGTCAATATGCTGCCCAAGCAGCGCCAGACGCTTTTCTTCTCGGCGACCATGCCCAAGGAAATCCGTCGCCTTGCCGACAAGTTCCTGTCCAATCCCAAGGAAATTACCGTCGCCCCGCCATCCAGCATGGCCGCAACGGTTGAACACAAACTTCTGGTCCTTGATGACTTTGACAAGCGCGAAGCACTTCGCCAGCTGATCCGCCAGGAAAATGTCAAAAACGCCTTTGTGTTCTGCAACCGCAAAAAAGACGTTGATATCCTTTACAAGTCGCTGACCAAGCACGGCTTCAATGCCGGGCGCATGCATGGCGACATGGCACAAAGCGAACGTACCGAAACGCTGGCAAAGTTCAAATCGGGCGAGATCACCCTGCTGGTCTGCTCTGACGTTGCTGCGCGCGGGATCGATATCGCTGATGTTTCGCACGTCTTTAACTTCGACGTTCCGTTCAACGCCGAAGATTACGTCCACCGTACCGGCCGTACCGGTCGTGCGGGTCGCGATGGCAAGGCCTTCACCCTTGCCGTGCCCGAAGACGGCAAACTGGTCGCAGCCATCCACAAGACGATCAACAAAGACATTCCGCTGACCGAACTTGACGGCATTGAAACGCTTGAGCTGGACTTTACCGGCAAAAAACGGCGTAACAAGAAAAGCCGCAAGTCCAATACGCGTGATGACAAACCGGCCCGTTCGGCAAAATCAAATGACCGTGGCAATGGCGACACCGCCAAGGCACAGCCGGAAACCCCGGCCCAGCCCGCCGCCGCCAAGGATGCCGATCAGAACAAGGCCCCTGCCCGCGACACAAGGGGCAGCAATGAGCGCTTTGATCGCAATGACCGAAACGATCGCAGCGACCGCAATGATCGCAATGATCGCAACAATAACCGCAACCACCGGCGCGATCGCGATGACCGCGATGACAAGCCGGTCATCGGTTTTGGCGATCATGTTCCGTCCTTCCTGCTGACGGCGGTTCCGGCTTCAAGCCTTGGCAAAAAGCCTGAGGCAGAAGAAGAAGCACCGAAAAAGACCACCAAACGCAAAACCGCGACGAAATCGGCCGCCAAGTCTGACGCCAAGTCGGAAAAGACCACGCGTGCCAAATCGCCGCGTCGTAGCGCGAAAAAGAAAACCGATGACAAGCCGGCAGAAGAAGCTGCACCAACTGCGGTTGATGCACCGATCGACGCCCCGGTAGAGGCCAAAGTAGAGGCCAAAGCAGACGCTGCGCCGGCACCGGTCGAAGCAGACGCCGCACCGGCCCCGGCCAAGACCGCAGAAAAGAAACGCAGCCCGCGTCGCCCGCGCAAAAAAGCAGCCCCCAAGGCCGCCAGCAGCGACACCGCCGAAAGCACCGCGCCAGCAGCAGAACCCGCTGCCCCGGCCACCAGCGAAGGCTAGGCTTGCGACACCCCAAAACAAAAGGCCGTCAGAACATTCTGACGGCCTTTTTTCTGTCTGGAAACGGTGCCCGGCTTCTGTAATCAGACCGCGCGGAACAATCCGGTTGATGTCGGTTTTTCCGGGCGACGCTTGCGCATCAGCTTCAGCATGGTTTCGATCGTGATCGACAACAGCGTCGCGTGGGTGATTTCCTCGATCTCGTCCATCACCAGCGACAGCGCCGCCCCGGCATTGGTATTTTGCACAATGCTGTTGGACGGGCCGGTGCCGACCTCCTCAAACAGCTGCACTACGTCAAGAAGCGTCGTGCGCTTGGCATTGCCACAAAAACGATATCCGCCCCCGGCACCACGTACCGATTCAACAAGCCCCGCCCGGCCAAGATCACGCAGAACCTTTGCCAGATGGTTGGTGGAAATATTGTACCGTTCGGCAATTTCGGACGCCGAAAGCTGACGGTCGGTATCTTCGGCCAGTTCAAGTACGGCATAGAGGGCAAACAGAGTTGCCTTTTGCAAGGACATCATGGCTTAGGCCCCCTCTTCCATATCGGTCTCAAGCTGGATGAACGGTCCGGCCATCATGCCCTGGGATCGGAAGAATGACATCAGGTCGGTGGCATCGCGCGGGATCATGGTGCGGACCTTGGTCACACCGGCCTTGCGGAAACACCGGCAGATTTCCTTATAAAGAATGGTGCCGATCCCGCCCATGCGCAGATCCGGCTCGACACTGACGGTACCGACCCAGCCACACGGCACGGAATTGAATTCCCACGACCGCACTTCACCGAAAATACAGCCCAGAAGCGTGCTGCCTTCTTCTGCAATCAGGAAAAACCGGGAATCCTTGCGATTGCCATACCGGGTAAACAGATCGTCCCAATAATCAGGCTTGCGCAAACCTGTTGTCCGGTCATCCAGATCGACAACATTTGGCAGATCTTCAAGGACTGCCGGACGGATATTGATTTTATGCTCGCCAATCGTAACCAGGTTATATCCCGGTGCATTTTGCGCAGCGTCCACCTTGTATGCCTTTCAGTAACGTGGTTGGCCGTGCCAACCTCTCCCGGCGTCGGATCAGGAGAATAACCACAATCAAAATAAGTAAATTGGTACGATTATACTATACTGTTCAGACCGGGCACGGCAATGATAAGTTCCGCTGCAACTGCGAGCAGTCCGGCCCGTCTATGCCAAGCATTTCAAGGAACTGAAGGACATACTTGCATTCATCTGATCTTGCAAGCATCAAGCAGATGGCTGCTTTGGCTCTTTCATCTCTGTCATATACACAGACAGCCCGTAAAAAATGCGATGCGCGATCACGCAATCATTGACAGAAACCCGAAGTCATGGCTTATCGCGCAGCAGAAAATACTTACATCGGGCCTGAAATTTGGCAAATTGTAGCCCGCTGTTTATGACCCAAAGGAGTGTGGCACGCTATGGCGCGCAACGGATTCGACGCAATTGATCGCAAAATTCTTCGTGAAATTCAGGAAGACGGTCGCATTTCGATGGTCGAATTGGCTGACAAGGTCGGCCTGTCTGTTTCTCCCTGTCTGCGGCGTTTGCGCAAACTCGAAGAAAGCGGCGTGATCCGCAAATATGTTGCCCTGCTTGATCCGGCACATCTTCATCTTGGCGTGAATGTCTTTGTCACCGTCTCCCTGACCCAGCATGACGAACCGTCGCTCCGCCGCTTTGAAACCGCGGTTCAGGAACATCCGGAAATCGTCGATTGCTATGCCATGGTCGGCAATCAGGATTACATGATGCGCATCGTCGTGCCCGACCCCGCATCCTATCAGCGCTTCCTGTCCGAAGTGATGATGAAACTTCCCGGTGTTGCCAACATGAAATCAAGCTTCACCCTGCATGAAGTCAAAAACAGCACCACCCTTCCGGTTTCCGACATCGACTGATCTGCGGTTGCTGACCTGCGAGTGCTGATTTGCGGCTTGCGCCATCTAAGCAATGACGCAAAACGGCGGACCGTTCCAACCGGCACCGTCATCCCCGCACAGGCCGGGACATAGCCCCGGCTTCAAAACCACCCCAGCTTTGGCTTTGCCCTGCGGACACAGTTCACACTTGGGCACCCGGCCTTAAGACACAAGGTCGAAACGCCTGTTCGTGTAAGCGCACTCATGCCCGCCGCTACGCGCGCATCGTCGCCACACGCCGGTCCGGGATAATGGTCGGGAACAGAACGGCCAGTGTCAGACCGCGCAACAGGAAAAAGGCATTAAACGCCGCCCACAGCAAGTGGTTGCTGTCCATCGCAACAGCCCCCCACGCCATCAGCGCATAAATCCCCACCGATACCAGCATCATGTTGCGCCAGTGCTTGGTCTGCATCGCGCCCAGAAACACCCCGTCAAACTGAAAGCCCAGAACCCCGGTAACCGGCAAAATAACCGCCCACAGCAAATAGGTATAGGACGCCTCGCGCACCTCGGGGATGCTGGTCAGGGCATCAATGATCCACGGACCGGTCACGGCAAAGATCGCCACCATACACACCGCTGATACAATCCCCCAGACCGTGGTCTTGCGCACCGCCCACAGGAACTGTTTGCGTCGCTCCGTCCCATAGGCCTGCCCGACAAGGGTTTCCGCCGCATGGGCAAACCCATCAAGGGCAAATGACCCGAACATCAAAAAGTTCTGCAACACCGCATTCGCGGCAAGGGTGACTTCGCCAAATCGGGCCGAGAAACTGGTAAACAGCGCAAAGGCCGATGTCAGCGCCATGGTGCGCACAAAGATATCACCATTGATCTTCATCAGCTTGGCAAGCTGCCCCCGATCAAGAACGCCGATCCCGCGCCATGTGCCGCCCAGACGTTTCAGGTGCGGCTGCATCAAAAACCAGCCCAGAACCACGCCGGAATAATCGGCAATCACCGTCGCGCCAGCTACCCCTTTGACGTCCCAGCCGAACCCTTGCACAAACAGGATATCAAGAACGATGTTAAGCGAGTTCAGCACCACCTGGAAAATGAACACCGCCCGGCTGTCGCGCATCGCAAGCAACCAGCCCAGCATGCAATATTGCATCAATGTCGCCGGTGACGCCCAGATCCGCACATGGAAATAGTCCCGGGCGGCGGCCTCGACCGCCGGTGTTGGCGCAATCAATGACATCGCCAGCTCGATGATCGGCCATTGCAATATCATCACCGCAAGCCCGGCAGTCATCGCGATCAGGGCCGCACGCGCAAACACCGCCCGCACCCCGTTGGGGTCACGCCGGCCATAGGCCTGTGCCGCAAGCCCGGTGGTCGCCATGCGCAGGAAACCGAAACTCCAGAACACATAGGAAAAAATCAGCGCCCCGACCGCAACCGCACCAATATAGTGCGGGCTGTCAAGATGACCGACCACTGCCGTATCAACCGCGCCAAGCAACGGAACTGTGGCATTGGACAAAATGATCGGCAGGGTCAGTGACAGAACACGTCGATCCCCCTTGCCGAACCAGCGGCGCGTGCGGTTCATCTGGGCCTCGGAATTGGACTTGATTTGGGGCGTTTTGCCGAACAGTACCGGCAACCGGAAGATTTCTTGTCGCACAGATTAAGGCAAGACAAAAGACGGGTTGTCATGACAACCACAGGCAAAAAATCCACATCGTTGAATTTTGTCCGACCTTGCACCTATCATTTTGCAATAATCGTATTTCATTTTTGTGACATTCGTCGCGATTTTCGGAATACCAAATTCGCCAATGCGCAAAAATACCTCCGTAACTATTTGATTTTAAATGATAAATAAAGTTTCACAATATCCACACTGGAAAAAGGTCACTTTACGAAAACCGATACCAGCGGATAGATCATTCTTCAAATGATCGTAAAAATGGCGGTGGAATTATAAAAATTCGCCTATACCGGCCTTTCCATCCACACACTTATCCACAGGCTGATGATCCCGACCGGTTCGCGCACGCGAAACCTGATCGTCCCGAACCGGTCCCTGTTCCTTATCACCAGTCATCATCCATCCTGTTGCCATGACCAGCTTGATCTGTCTCCAACCATCCACTCGTTGTGATCACGCCTTTGCGGCCTTTGCGGCCTTTGCGGCCTTTGCAAAATTTCCGATCCATGCAACCTTATTGCCAGCACAAAGGAAACCGGTCTTGGCGCGATCCTTCAGGCATCAAGCTACGCGCTCTCGGTCCTGAAGCTCGTCGGCGGGGCTTATCTTCTGTGGCTGGCATGGATGTCGGCCCGTTCTGCCATGGTCAAAGCGGATATGTCTGTCCCCCCCAAATCAACGCGTCACCCCGGCTTCCGCCACGGGCTGGTTCTCAATCTGTCCAATCCCAAGGCCGTGATTGCCTGGATGGCGGTTCTGGCACTTGGCCTTGATGATGGCGGGTCTACTGCCCAGGTGATGCTGGCAACCGGCACCTGCATGGTGCTGGGCCTGGCGATCTATATGCTTTATGCGCTGGTCTTTTCGACATCGGGGGCGATGGCGCTTTATCGCAAAACCCGGCGCTGGATCGATGGCGCGGTTGCCGGGCTGTTCGCAGCAGCCGGGATCGGTTTGATCCGCTCTGCCTTTGTAAAACAGTGATCATCTTTCCCCGCTGACTTGCTGAATTTGCCGAACTTGCCGCACCTGCCAGCGGGACGGCCCGCGCGGATCATCCTGTTTGCGCCCTTCCGGCTCCTCCGCCATACCCTCTGCCGTGCCGCCCACTTGTCCGCCATATGTCAGCTTTCCAGTTGCATGCCCCCTGCACCCTCCATGCCCAAGAATTCCGCAAGATTTCCCGATATTTGCCCTGCACATGACCGACAGCGCGCCGGATCGCAAAAATAACTGGTGGTCAGCTGTCTGCATTGCTAATCAGGGGAAAAGGATTTTTCAGGAAAGTCATTATGAGCACTGATCATCTATTGTCTGGCCCGACACTGCCGGCGGCATCGGGAACCTCCAAAAGCGTTGTGATCCTGCTGCACGGATATGGCGCGGATGGCAACGACCTGATCGGGTTGGCCCCGCATCTGGCGCGCGCCCTGCCCGACACCAGTTTCTATTCACCCAATGCGCCGTTCCCCTGCGAAATGTCACCATTCGGTCGCCAATGGTTCAGCCTGGCCGAATATGATCCGGAATTCCTGCGCCGTGCGCCCGAAACCATGTCCGGTGCCCTTGCCGCGATGGCCGAAGGAGCCAATAAAAGCGCATCCTACGTCAATGACTTCATTGATCATGTCATGGAAACCCATGGCATTGGCGAAGACCGGATCGCACTGGTCGGCTTTTCACAAGGCACCATGATGTCACTGCAAACCGCCCCGCGCCGCGCCAAACAGCTTGCCGGTGTGGTCGGCTTTTCCGGGGCACTTCTGGGCGATGGCGCCTTTGCCAGCGATCTGAAATCGCGCCCGCCGGTCCTGCTGGTGCATGGCACCGCCGATCCGGTGGTCCCGATCGAGGCATCGCGCATCGCGCGCGATACATTGACCGCCAACGGCATCGATGTCTCCCTGCATGAACGTCCGAACCTGCAACACGGTATCGACGAAGAAGGTCTGGGTCTCGCGCTTGAATTTTTGCGCAAACATCTCGGCTAAGACCGCTTCAAAACACAAAAAAAATGCAAAAGCACCTGCTGTTAGACAGTCAGGTGCTTTTTTTATTGAAAACAACCCCAACATATACCCGGTCATCGCACGGGTCTTGCCGGTGATTTCAACAACCGGGCCGCACAAAGCCCCCTGTGATCAACACCATACAGCCCGCGTGGCATATAAATAATTGATGCGCATTTTCTCATCACACCCTATACTTTCGAGATAAGAACCTATCCACAACATTAAGAAAATTCTAAACGGCATCGCTTCCTGCCGTGGCTCAAACGGAAACAATCAAGAAAACGGGTACACAGACCATGCTTCAAAACATCAGGATCGGTAAAAAGGTCGCAAGCTTGTCGCTACTGTCGCTTGTCGCTTTGCTTTTGATTGCCGCACTTGAACTTCAAACGTTGCGCAGCGGGATGCTCGAAGACCGCAAAGACAAAATTCAGACAACTGTTTCAATGCTGGTAACAGCGGCCCAGTCCTATCAGGACCGCATAAACAGTGGTGAACTCACTCAGGAAGCAGCTACAACCGAGTTCTATCGCTGGAGCACCGCGGCAAGGTTTGATGACGGCACGGGCTATTTCTTTGCCTATGACAAAAACGGCATCAACAAGCTACATGGCGCCAAACCGTCTCTTAACGGCACGGATATGAGCCAGGTTAAAGACCCTACGGGCAACTTCATCGTGCAGGACCTCTTGGCTGCGGCGCAAAACCCGGAAGGCGGTTTCTTCTCTTATTACTGGCCAAAACCCGGCGAGCCAGAGGAGAAACTTTTCGAAAAGCTTTCCTATTCCGCCATGCTCCCATGGGGTGATGCAATCGGCACCGGGATCTATATTGACGATGTGGATGCCGCCTTCTGGGAACAGGCCGTTTTTGTGATGGTATTCATTGCGATCGTTGTTGCCCTGATGATTGCCTTATCTCTTGCGATCGGACGCAACATCACAGTTGGCCTGAATAAACTCTCAACCCGTATGACTGAAATCGCCAATGGCAAACTCGAAGGCGAAATCGAAGGCCAGGACCGCGGCGACGAAGTCGGCGACATGGCACGCACTGTCGTGTCCTTCCGTCAGCAGGCGCTTGAAAATCGCGAATTGCAGGATCGCCAGAAACAGCTGGAAATCCAGGCGGACAAACAGCGCCGCAAGGACATCACCGATATGGCTGATAGCCTTGAACAGCGCGTCAAAAACCTGATCCGCTCGATTTCGACCTCGATCACCGAGATGAAGCAGGCAACCTCCTCGATGGAAGAAGCCAGCAACACCAACAGCCAGCTGTCTGCGGCTGTGGCCTCGGCAACCACCCAGACCTCCTCGAATGTGCAAACCGTTTCGGCCGCGACCGAGGAACTGACCGCATCAAGCGATGAAATCGCCCATCAGATCGCCCAGTCAGCCGACATTGCCAATCAGGCCAATGAACAGGCCGCACGCACCAACGAAACCGTCACCGGCCTTGCCGATGCGGCCCAGAAAATCGGGGATGTGGCAAAACTGATCGGCGATATTGCCGAACAGACCAACCTGCTGGCCCTCAACGCCACGATTGAGGCGGCCCGTGCCGGTGACGCCGGCAAAGGCTTCGCCGTGGTCGCAAGCGAGGTCAAAAACCTTGCCAACCAGACCGCCAAGGCGACCGAGGAAATCAACCAGCAAATCCTCTCGGTTCAGAATGAAACCGGCGAGGCCGTTGATGCCATCCGTCTGATTTCCGAAACCATCGCACGCGTTGCCGACAGTTCGACCGCCATTGCCGCCGCTGTTGAAGAACAGCATGCCGCAATCGGTGAAATTTCGCGCAACGTTCAGCAGGCCGCCGATGGCACCGCCGAAGTCTCCCAGCGCATTGAAACCGTCAATGAAAATGCCGGGCGCGTATCTTCCGGCACCAGCCAGCTGGCCCATTCGGCCGAAAAACTGGTCGATGAAGCCCGCTCGCTTGATCAGGCGGTCGAAAACTTCCTGGCCGATCTGCGTCAAAGCGCGACCAAATAACCGCGCTTTGATCCCTGCGGATATTTCCGCCTCCGCTTTCATCCCCCGGTGCCCGCCACCGGGGGATTTTTGTCTTCCCGGCATGTCTTCCTGTCCGCCCGTTTGGTGCGTATTGACCCGCTTGTCTGACCGCATTTCCGACAGCATCTCCGACGGCATCTCCGACGACACTTCGGATCACGCTTCGGACGCCCCCGGACCTGTTTCCCTGGCCGTTTAGCAGCCGTGTCTCTGGCCATTTCAACCGTCCCTTCCCTGGTCGGCTGCTCTTGCCATGTTTCTTGCACGTCTCTGGCCACGTCTCTGGCCACGTGCCCGAGCACTACCCATGAACGCTCCTCGATCCGTCGCCGAAACCGCGTTCCAAACCTGCCCCACCCGCAACCATGCCCCGAACATCGCCGCCCGTCATCCTGACAAGCTCCCCTACGTTCCGGGCGCGTTTCAAAACACGGATCACATCCTTTGGGGCAAGCAGTGTGTCGACCCATGCGCCATATGGCTCTGGTCTGATTGTGGTCTTGGATTTACACTGAGTGCGACTTCAGTTCATTGATCGACCGGCCGCCATGCGGTCATGGCCATCGGAAGGACGGAATATCATGACGCCTTCAACCAGTCTGAACACGGTTTTTCGCCATGTTTTATCGGGTATCGCGATTGCGGCACTCCTTGTGACTTTCGATCCGCTTGATGTTCGCGCCGATGACCGGAACCCGTCCCTGCACGGCATTGATACATCCCATCACAATGGCGATATCGACTGGCAGAAGGTGCAAAATAACGGCATTGCCTTCACCTTTGTAAAGGCCACCGACGGGCTGGATTATCTTGATCCGACCTTCACCGACCATTTCGCCGCCGCCCGCAAGGCCGGGCTGTTGCGCGGGGCCTATCATTTCTATGAAACCAATGATGACGGTGCCGGTCAGGCCGACTGGTTTATCAAAAATGTCACCCTTGAACCGGGGGACCTGCCGCCGGTTGTTGATATCGAACGGATCAAACCGCCGGTAAAGGGCGATCTGCATCAACAGTTCGAAACTTTCCTGACCAGACTGGAAACCCATTATGGCCGCCGCCCGATCATCTATACCGGCCCGACATTCTGGGAACATGCCATGAAGGATCATTTTCCCGGCAATCAGTTGTGGATTGCCGAATATGGCGTTGATCAACCGACCATCCCGGTGGAATGGGCCAGTTGGAGCTTCTGGCAATATACCGAAGAACTCAGCGTGCCGGGCGTCCCGACCAAGGTTGACGGCACCTATTTCAACGGTGACCACGCCCATCTGCGCGCCATGCTGATCCCGGCCAAATAGCCCCCGCGCCACCCCCGTCACACAGCTTCAGGCACATAGCATCACACACTGGCACGTTCACGCTGGCAAATTCACACTGGCAAACTCACACTGGCATCAGCCCCCCGAACGCCACAAACAACAAAGGACGGAAAGCACCCTTTCCGTCCTTCATCATCAGCAATTTTTTATTGGCAGTTCCGGGCCAGCTCCGATGCCAGATGCCCGATACTTCACGCTTTGCCCCCGGCAACCCCGACCGCATCGGCGGTCATGACAGGGGGCTGGCGTCTGCGGCGTTATTTCGACGCTGCAATCGTGATATTGATCGTCACATCATCGCCAACCTGGCTGGTATCGGCCCACTGGCCCTGCCCGACGCCAAAATCGGTACGTGCGATGGTGACACTGCCTTTTGCTTCGGCCTGATCGCCGGTAATCACCAGATCAAATGGTAAGGTCACTTCACGCGTCACATCACGGATCGTCAGATCGGCGATCGCCTGATAGCGACCCGGTTCGATCTCGGAAAACGACTTGGTTTCAAATTTGGCGGTTGGCCATTGTGCCGCATCAAACCAGTCGGGCGACACGATCTGGCTGTCGCGGTCGCCATTCTGGGTATCGACCGATGCAATATCAATCAGCACCTTGACCGAGGATCCGGCAAGATCGTCTGGCGAAAAGGCAATGGTTGCGGTGAAATCTTCAAACACCCCGTCAAAGCCCGCGCCAAGCTGTGTTCCGGTAAAGGAAATCGTGCTTTGGCTGGCGTCAACGGTCCACTGGTCGGCGGCCTTTGCCGGGGTGGCAAATACCATAAGCGATGTCACGAACGCGGCGGCAAGCGGGCGCATCAGTGTCGATTTAAAAGTCAAACCCATCAGGAATTCTCCTTGGCAGTCGTATTGGCGCCGATATCGGCATTGTCATTGCCGCCAAACGCCGGCAGCATCCGGCGCAATGTGGCATCGCGATCAATAAAGTGATGTTTCAGGGCCGCACAAACATGTCCGCCAACCAGGGCAACAATCACCCAGGACAACACGAAATGCGCGGTCCTGAGACTTTCAAAAAGCCCCTGATCCGGCGCGACAAGATTTGGCAATGTAAACAGTCCGAAAACACTGACCGGGAAATTGGCCGCGGACGACATCATCCAGCCAGTCAGCGGCATGGCAATCATCACCCCATACAGGCCAAGATGCCCGATCTTTGCCGCCAGCCGTTCAATCGCATGCTTGCCCAGTGCCGCGGGTGTCGGTTCGGACAAACGCCAGATGATCCGCAACACCGCAAGCATCAGGATCGTCACACCAAGCGATTTGTGCCGTGACATCCATTCAAGTTTGGCCATGCCAAGCGGCAGGAAATCCATATACCAGCCAATGGCAAACACACCGATAAACAGTGCGGCAACAATCCAGTGCAGGCTTTTGGTCACGCTGCCAAAACCGTTGCGGTGACTACGCAATGCCATACCCATCCCCTTCCACGCAGAAGACGAAAATGGCAGGCCGGCCATCATGCCAAACCCGCCATTCTCTTTTAAAAAAGTCGGCTTATTTCTGCTTCAGGAATTCCGAAGAAATCTGCAATTTGACGTCATCGCCAACGCCCGGAACCAGGAAGTTCATGCCATATTCCGAACGGATCACGGTACCGGTCGCGCCAAAGCCGACAACATGATCGCCGGTCATCGGATGATCGCCTTCACCGGTCAGGGTAACATCAAGAACCAGCGGCTTGGTTTCGCCAAGCAGGGTCAGATCACCGGTGATTTTAGCCGCATTGTCGCCAACCAGCTCGACCGAGGTGCTCTTGAACGTCGCGGTCGGGAACTTTTCAACATTCAGGAAATCGGCGGTTTTCATATGATTATCGAGCGCCTCTACACCGCTATCAACCTGGTTAAGGTCGATCGTGATGATCGCAGCCGATGCTGCCGGGTTTTCACGATCAAGGGTCAGTTCGCCCGAAACACCGGCAAAACGGCCCTGGAAATTCGAAAAACCAAGATGGTTAACAATAAAGATCACGCTGGTATGGGCCGGATCAAGCTTATAGCTTTCTGCCGCCTGTGCCGAAAAAGCAGCTGCCGAAAGACCGGTTGCAAGTGCCAGTGCAAGACCGGCTTTTTTCATCGCTTTGAACATTGTCTATTTCCCTCATTTTCGGATCGCGATCCGCAATGCTGCGTCGCAAAACTTGTGGCATGAGGATGACAGTCAAACCACCGGCTCTCAAGCCGGTGCTGCGGCAACATATATTTTCTATTCAGGAAACAATATCCGGCGTTTTTGCCATATTTGGGACAACATCCAAACAATCAAATATTGGTTCGCCCGACCTTCCCGACCCTGAACCGGTGCAAAACCGCTAAAAACCGCAATTCTGCCTGCAAACCACATATCGTCACGGCCTATCCCTGCATTCCGTCAAAATGGCACGACTGGGTCCGTTCCGTGAACGATCAAACATTCACTGCCAGACACCAAACAGATGACGGAAAAAACCAGGATCAGGAGCCGACTGCCCGAGTGCCCGAGAGCACAAGGCTGATGACAGCCTTACATCCATGCTTGTATGGCTGCCATATTAAGGCTGCGAACTTATGGTTGCGATCTTATGGTTGCTCGGGGGCCGGTTTGCCCTGTGCGGCTTCGGGTTTGGAGTCGCCCACATCCGCCGGATCAAGACATTCTTTCAGCCACACATCGTAGACCGGATGTTCAAGTGCCGAAAGACCGGGGCTTGATGCAAACATCCATCCCGAAAACAGCTGTTGGCGCGTCGCATTGCCATCATCGCGCACATCGGCGATCTCAAGGAAGGTCGCGCTTTCCGGGCGTTCTTCGGGCGGGGTCCGGTAACAGGCATCGACCCGGATCGACAGGGTGCCGAAACTGGCAACCTGCCCGACCGGCACTTCAAAAGTCGAAATGCGGGCGGTAATTTTATCAAGCCCCTGAAGCTGGGCAACCGGGGCCGGACGATAATCAAGCGCGGCATAGGCCGTTCCGATCATTGCACATGTCGAACAGATCGCGGCAATCGCAAAAGATCGTTTCATCTTGTTATTCAGTCCTGTGTGTCGCTGGTATCATAGGGATTGTGCAGTTCGGCCACGAGATCGCGCATCACCTTGCGGAATTGCTCCTCGTCGCAGCCCATCAGAAGCGCATCTTCAAGCGCATCCTGCATCATCTCGCGCAGTTCGCCGAAATTGTCGTTCAAAACCTTGATCTTTTCCACGCAGGACAAAGGCGACCCGTCTGTCGCCTGCCAGGTTGGAAAATGTTCCATCTGTTCGGTTTTCTTCATCGAACGCTCCGACATTTCTTGCACAGCAGACCATTTCACTGCCATTGCCCGGCACCCTGCCCGGCAAAACCGGCAAAATCATGACCGGTTTGATCTTACCCCACCAATTGCAAGGCCACTATTCCCGAACTGGTCACAATGTCCCGTCACAATATGGTGTGCTTGTGCCTATTCGCTGCTACTGGTCGAGGAATAAATAACCTGACCAATCAGATCTTCAAGATTGACCGACCCTTGCGTGTATTCGATTTCACCACCAGCCTGGATCATGTCGATATCCCCGCCCGGCTCGATCGATACGAACTTGCCGCCCAAAAGACCATCCGATGCCACCTTGGCCGAACTGTCCATCGGCAGCGACAGGTCCGCACGCACCGACATTTTGACAACCGCCATATAGGTATCGGGATCAAGTTCCTGTCCGGTAACGCTGCCAACCTTCACGCCGGAAATCCGCACGTCGTTGCCCACGACCAGACCATCAATACGGTTAAAGCTGGCTTTGATTTCATACCCTTCTACCGTGTCGATCCCCGCACGGCTGTATGAATATGCTGCAAACCCGATCGCGACTGCGATCACCGCAGCACCTGCAAGGGTTTCAATCAGTCTGTTGCTCATGGACCTTATCCGATCTGTATCTCTTTGATTGGCATATTGTATTGCACAGCGCCAAAACACAACCGCCCAAAACAGAACCACTTAAACAAAAAAGCAGGCCCCGAAACAAAAACGGGCGCGAGTTGCCCCGCGCCCGCCTGAATTTTCAAATTTCCGGCTGATCAGCCTTCCGGCGACCAGGCCTGATAATCGCCGGTCGCTTTCGCGCGCTTGCCACCACTATATTCGTGGCCCTGCGGGCGATATGCGTGTTTGGTCCCGGTCAGGTTCGGCAGATGTTCTTTCTGCCAGTCATAGCGGTCCTCGGCCTTTTCCGACAGCGGCGCATCAAGGGTATAATGCAGCCATGCATGCCATTCGGCCGGAACTTTCGATCCTTCGTCAACGCCCTTGTAGATCACCCAGCGCTTGGTGCGGCGGCCCTTGGCCGGAGTCTTTTCGGTGTAATAGACATTGCCGAAACGGTCTTCGCCAACGCGCTTGCCAAACAGCGCAGTATAAATACGGGTGCCGACGGTGGCCATGTTGGGTCTCTCTCCAGATTTGGTTTGTCCGCCAGACTGAAACCGGCGGAACAGGGGTCATGCGGTGTGAACCCTGTCGAACAAGTGACTTATATGTCGTGATGCGGTTTGAAAGTCAATGTTTCAAGGACATCGACCCGCCCCAAATCACAACATTTGCCCACAGCCCGCCCCGCCACCACAAGCCGCCTCAACCCCGACCTGAACCAGCACGCCGCGACAGTGCCATTTATCGGTTCAAAACAACCCACAACTGCTTGTAGTGCGACGACTCATTGATCCGCATATATCTGGGGCGTCTGTCCACCCGGTTATCCACAATCACACACATATATATGGTATGGGCTGTTGGCTGATATCTGCGGATTTGCGCCTGCGATAAAATCAATACTTTAATATAAATATCAAACTGTTATCATTGCCGCATGTGCTAAGAACATCATTGTTACGGCACATTTTCAGCTTCGCACTGGAAATGAAACGCAAACAGCGTTAGCTTGGGTTCGTGTTCGGGAAAACCGATCCTTCCCACACAACATCTAGTCCGAGTCTTAGGACAGGCACACAATCTCGCGGTAACAGAAACCGCAGTTTTACAGGCCCTTAGCCCTGATTCAGAGATTGTTAACACGAATCCCACCAGCATCGAATCAGCAAGACAGCAACCGACCCACTACATGTTGTGGTAAAAATTGCTGTCAACCACAAAGATTAGTGGACTGTGGCGAAATTTTGCCATTATAGTCTTCCCCACGGACCGGATGGTTCCAAGGGGGGACCACACCACCGAATTCAGATAGATGCGAGGCGCCAAAAACACCGGAAAATATCGGGTATTGGGGCAGCGCAAGAGCGATGAGCAAACTATATAAAGTCAGGCGATGTTGGCGCATTACCAGATAGCGCCCCCTCACGTCTGATCAAAACCGGAGCAGACCATGCGGATTACCAGAAAGTTCACTCAGGACGGTGTCAGCCCTTACGCCGACATCGAGTTTCGTAAGTCATCTTCTGTCATCAAAAACCCGGATGGTTCCGTTGTTTTTGCGATGAATGACATCGACATGCCCGCTTCCTGGTCACAGGTGGCGAGTGACGTTCTGGCTCAGAAATATTTCCGCAAGGCCGGTGTTCCGGTTGCCCTCAAACCGGTCAAGGAAAAGGACGTCCCGTCCTGGCTGTGGCGCAAGACTGCCGACACCGCCAAGCTTGACAAAATGCCGGCTGAAAAACGCTACACCAGCGAAACCAGCGCGACCCAGGTCTTTGATCGCCTTGCCGGCACCTGGACCTATTGGGGTTGGAAAGGCGGCTATTTTGACGCCGAATCTGACGCGCAGGCCTTCTTTGATGAAATGCGTTATCAGCTCTCCCACCAGATGGGTGCGCCGAACTCTCCGCAGTGGTTCAACACCGGTCTGCATTGGGCCTATGGCATTGACGGCCCGGCACAGGGTCACTCCTATGTTGACTTCAAAACCGGCGAACTGACCAAATCGGCCAGTGCCTATGAACATCCGCAGCCCCATGCCTGCTTCATCCAGTCGGTTGCCGATGACCTGGTCAATGAAGGCGGCATCATGGATCTGTGGACCCGTGAAGCCCGTCTGTTCAAATTCGGTTCGGGTACCGGTTCGAACTTCTCGAACGTTCGCGGTGCGGGCGAAACCCTGTCGGGTGGCGGTCGTTCTTCGGGCCTGATGAGCTTCCTGAAAATCGGTGACCGTGCTGCTGGCGCGATCAAGTCGGGTGGCACCACCCGCCGTGCGGCCAAAATGGTCGTGGTTGATATCGACCATCCGGATATCGAAGAATATATCGACTGGAAAGTTGTCGAAGAACAGAAAGTTGCCGCCCTTGTTGCCGGCTCCAAACTTGCTGAGAAGCACCTGACCGCGGTTCTTGCGGCCTGCACCAACTGGGACGGTGCCGCTGATTCGGAAGACCGTTTCATTCCGCGCGCCAACCCGCAGCTCAAAGAAGCTGTGCTTGCTGCCCGCGCTGTGATGATCCCGGATTCCTATATCAACAAGATCATCGAATTCGCCCGTCAGGGCTTCACCGAAATCAGCTTCAAGACCTATGACACTGACTGGGATTCCGAAGCATATCTGACCGTTTCGGGTCAGAACTCGAACAACTCTGTTCGTGTATCCAACGACTTCCTTCAGGCTGTTCTTGATAACGGTGACTGGAACCTGATCCGTCGTATCGACGGCAAGGTCGCAAAAACCATCTCTGCCCGCGAATTGTGGGACAAGGTTGGCGAAGCAGCCTGGGCCTGTGCCGATCCGGGCATCCAGTACGACACCACCATTAACGAATGGCACACCTGCCCGAATTCGGGTCGCATCAATGCGTCCAACCCGTGCTCGGAATACATGTTCCTTGATGACACCGCATGTAACCTCGCATCGCTCAACCTGATGAACTTCCGTTCCGATGATGGCGGCGTTGATATCGAGGCCTACGAACATGCCGTTCGTCTGTGGACTGTGGTTCTGGAAATCTCGGTTCTGATGGCACAGTTCCCGTCCGACCGTATTGCCGAACTGTCCTATCGTTACCGTACCCTTGGCCTTGGCTATGCCAACATTGGCGGCCTGCTGATGAGCATGGGCATCCCTTATGACAGCGACGAAGGCCGTGCGATTGGCGCGTCCCTGACCGCGATCATGTGTGGTATTTCCTATGCGACCTCCGCCGAAATGGCTGGCGAACAGGGTCCGTTCCCGGGCTATGCCGACAATGCCGATGAAATGCTGCGCGTCATGCGCAACCATCGCCGTGCGGCTTATGGCGAACAGGAAGGCTACGAAGGCCTGTCAATCAATCCGGTTCCGCTGGTTGCTGCTGACAGCCCCTATGCCGATCTTCCGGTTGCAGCGCGCGCTGCATGGGACAAGGCACTGGAACTGGGTGAAAAGCACGGTTACCGCAACGCCCAGACCACCGTTATTGCGCCGACCGGCACCATCGGTCTGGTAATGGATTGCGACACCACCGGGATCGAGCCGGACTTCGCCCTTGTGAAGTTCAAAAAGCTTGCTGGTGGCGGTTACTTCAAGATCATCAACCGCACCGTTCCGGTTGCGCTTGCAACGCTTGGCTATACCGAAAACCAGATCCGCGACATTGAAAAATACGCGGTTGGTCACGGAACCCTCGTTGGTTCGCCGGCCGTCTCCCATGACGATCTGCGTGCCAAGGGCTTCGATGACGACGCCATTGCCAAGGTTGAAGGTGCACTTAAAAACGCATTCGACATCAAATTCGTCTTTAACAAATACACCTTTGGTGATGATTTCTGCGTCAACACCCTGGGCCTTGATGCCAAAGCCATCAACTCGATGGACTTTGACATGCTTGCCGCTCTTGGTTTCGACAAGAAACAGATCGAAGCTGCCAACACCTATGTCTGTGGCGCGATGACCCTTGAAGGTGCCCCGCATCTGCGTGACGAAGACCTGCCGGTCTTTGATTGTGCAAACCCGTGTGGCCGTATCGGCAAGCGTTACCTGTCGGCTGAAAGCCACATCCGCATGATGGCAGCAGCCCAGCCGTTCATCTCGGGTGCGATTTCCAAAACCATCAACATGCCGAGCAGTGCTAACATTCAGGATTGCAAGGACGCCTATATGCTGTCCTGGCGCCTGGGTCTGAAAGCCAACGCTCTGTATCGTGATGGCTCGAAACTCAGCCAGCCGCTGAACGCTGCCCTGGTTGAAGAAGACGATTACGCCGATCAGCCGACCGCTGCTAAGGCAACGGCCGTGTCTGAACAGATCGTTGAAAAAATCATCGAACGCGTCATCCGCGGCGAGCGTCGCTCGCTTCCGGGTCGCCGCAAGGGTTACACCCAGAAGGCCACCGTTGGCGGTCACAAGGTTTACCTGCGCACCGGTGAATATGAAGACGGCAAGCTTGGCGAAATCTTCATCGACATGCACAAGGAAGGCGCTGCTTTCCGCTCGCTGATGAACAACTTCGCAATCGCGGTTTCCATCGGCCTTCAGTATGGCGTGCCGCTCGAAGAATATGTCGAAGCCTTCACCTTCACCCGCTTTGAACCGTCGGGTATGGTTTCGGGCAACGATGCGATCAAGATGGCAACCTCCATCCTTGATTACATGTTCCGCGAACTGGCCATCTCTTACCTTGGCCGGAACGACCTCGCCCACGTTCAGCCGTCCGACATCCTTCCCGATGCGGTTGGCGAAGGTGTCGCCGAAGGTGATCTTGGCGAAACCGCCCAGAAAGCCGGCGATCAGGCAATCGAAACCATCCGCAAGGTCGCATCTTCTGGCTTCGTGCGTCGCAACCTCTATGTTGTCGATGGCGGCGCCCAGACCGAAGAACGCGTTGTCGAAGTCAAGTCCACCGGCACCGACGGTCATGGCCACAATCACAGCCATGAAACCACCGCAAGTGCCGCAACCACCGCGACCCCGTCCGCCCCGCAAACTTCTGCGATCCTGACGGCAAGCGAAGAAGTCATCGCCAAAACCGATGACAAAATGGACAAAATTCGCGAAGCCCGCATGAAGGGCTACGAAGGCGACGGTTGCCCCGATTGCGGCAACTTCACCCTGGTGCGTAACGGCACTTGCCTGAAATGCGACTCTTGCGGCGCGACCACCGGTTGCTCCTAAGGGTTACGGCCCGAACGACTTTCTGATCTGATCAGCAAAACGGCCGGGATTTTCCCGGCCGTTTTTGTTTTGCAGGCAGTCCGTCAGACAAGGAAACACCACCATGCCCCTTCCATCGCTTGGCCAAGACACCGCCCTGATCGTTCTTGATGTGCAAAAGGCAATGGATCATCCGCGCTGGAATGCCAAAAACAATCCCGGTTATGCCGATGTGATTGCCAAACTGCTCGCGGCCTTTCGCGCCGCCGACCTGCCCGTGATCCATATCCGCCACGAAGAAGCCAATCCGGCTTCAAGCTTCTATGTCAACGGCCCCGGACAGCCGTTCAAGGACGAAGTCGCGCCCATTGCCGGTGAAACCGTCTTCGCCAAGCAGCAAAACTGCGCATTCGTCGGCACCACGCTTGAAAAACACCTGCACGATCAAGCCATCAAACGCCTGATCTTTACCGGTGTGGTCATTCATAACTCGATGGATGTCACCATCCGCATGGCCCATTGTCTGGGATTTGAAAACTGGTTACCGCTTGATGCCACCACCGCGATTGATGTGACCGATGCCAACGGCAAAACCTTCCCGGCACAAGATGTGTTTGACCTTTATGCCGCCGTTCTGGCCTCGGAATATTGCCAACTGACCACCAGCTGTGACGTCATTGATTCCCTGACAATCATCTCCTGATGTCACAACAATGGACAAAATGGACATTTTGACTATAATGGCGAAGACTTGCAGGAGATAAAAATGACCCGTGTTTCGGCAACAGAATTCAAAAACAATATTGGTACATTCAGTGATGCGGCCATGCATGAGCCGGTGATTATCACCAGCCATCAACGCGACCGCCTTGTTCTGTTATCCGCAGAAGAATATTGTCGCCTGACCGAAACACTAACCGATCCGGCAGAGCAACGCCGTCGCCAGATCGAAGAACGGGCTAACTATCACCGCGAAACAATCATTGAACTGGCGCGACGGTGATCCCGCCAAAATGGCCAAATCGACTTGATGTCGAAACCGTACATAAATTCATGATTGATATCGGTGGCGGGTCTTATGGTCTGCGGGATGCAGCATTGCTTGAATCCGCACTTGGTCGCCCCAAAAACCTTTTTGCCTATGGCGAGACGGATATTTTCATCCTTGCTGCATGCTTCGCAGAGGGAATAGCCCGCAATCACCCATTCGTTGACGGCAACAAACGTACGGCCCTGCTCACCGCCGATTTGTTTCTTGCCGACAATGGCGTGCATTTGAACCGCGCATCAGATCACGAATATGTGGAAATGATGGAAAAGCTTGGCCAAGGCCTTATTTCCCGCGAGGAAGCAGCACATTGTTTGCGCTCAAATGCACAACCTGCATGATTTTGCGCATCAATGACACAGCACACTGAACAACCTTGATCATTCCGATACAACAATCCATGGAACAAGCTTCCCGATTGCGCGTTATCAACCCTGTTCAAAAGTTCTGGCAAACGGAACCGAAAAAAACAGGAGCAAACATCATGTCGATTGGCCGCATTCTTGGCGTTGTTATCCTTGTGATTGGCGTTGGCCTTCTGGTGACGGGCTATAACGCATCGGAAAGTGCTGTGGATCAGATTTCCGAAACACTGGTTGGTCGCTATACCGATGAAACCATCTGGTATCTGATCGCCGGGATTGCCGGCATCGTCGGCGGTGTCTTGCTGATGCTGTTTGGTCGCCGTCGCTAATTCTCCCCCCGACAGCCTGTTGCCATCGCCCTCGGCCCTCCCCCCACTGAAACGCGGGCCTTGGCGACAGGCTGTTACCCTTTTTTCCTCACGTTCTGACCTCGGGACCTGATCGCGACACTGTTTCGCAAACGGAAACACGCATCATCCCAACGTCCCCCCTGGTCAACACCACCCGGTCTTCCCGACCGATCCCGGAATTGGCAAAGCGCCCGCAATCCCTGTCAGACGCCCAATGGCAGTTCCCATGCAGCACCCCGGATAGCCGATCTTAGGCGCCGCAGCTCTGGCATAGTTTCCCAAGGCACCATCCCGACACGCCATCACCACGACACGACACGACACGACACGACGCGACACGACGCGACACGACAGGACGCGCTCTCTCGCCCGCTTTCAACTCAAGTCCCGCGCTCCGACGCTCAAAGCAGGTTTTCCCTTACAAGCCCGGCCCGCACCGGTCTTACCCGGCACCGGAAATGCCCGCATGTGTGTTTGGAATTACGATGGCTGGTGCATGGCCGTCAGCTCAGGCCGTGGATCCAGCTTTCATAGCGATGATCAAGCAGGTCATTTTGCGGTTTGGTCGAACGCGGTACATATCCGGCGCGCACATCCCCCGGCGTCACGTCATATTTGGCGCGAAAGGCCCGGATAAAGCTGGCATCGGTCGCATATCCGCATTCAAGGGCAATGTCATAGATCGAACTGCTGCGCCGAGCCGGATCGCTCAGCAAATGCAACGCATGGCGCAGGCGCATATCGCGCACAAACTGGTTCACGCCGCCATATTGCGCAAACAGCTGATACAAAACACTGCGCGACACCCCAAGATCGGATGCCGCACGTCTTGCGGTCAATTCGGTCGATAGCATATTGGCCCGCAAATAGCGCCGCGCGCGTACCAGCTTATCAAGATCCTGGCGAAAACCTGTATTTTGCGCCCCCATGCCCGACGCATCATTCATGCAGGCAGCCAGCATCATGACGATGGTTTTCTGCATCACGGCAATCTGTTCGTCACTCATAACATCAACATGGCGATGCAACGCCAAAATCTGGTCATGCAGGATCCGCACCAGTGGATCGCGTTCCGACAAAAAACGCAGATTGTGGTCATCGGGATTTTTAAGCTGATCTTCCAGAAGCCGACGCGGCAAAAACAGATGCAGGGAATTGAAATGGCTGGTCTGTGCTTCTGTGGGTTGGGCGAGATCAAGCAAAAGCAACCCGCCATGGGAAATGGTATCGCCGCCAAGTCCTTTTTCCGCCGCAACATGCCCGCTGGTAAAAAGCTGCACATTGTAATGGTCAAGCCCGTCCCGGCCTGCCATCTGGGAGGATCGGACAAAGTTCTGGGGTTGGCTTTTCGCCTGCACCATTACCATGTCCTTGTGGCACCATGAATTCAGATCGGCGCTAAAGCCGTCCTTGCGATCCTGCCGACGGGCATCAACCGAATAGACGCAATTGATGCTGTCCTTCCAGACTTCAAACTGTTGATCGCGTGGAAGCGCATCAAGCGAGAAAACCGATCTTTCCAATATCCGGCTGCCAAGTGGCGGCTGCTGGTCCATTCAAAATATGCCTCGGTGGAACAATGACTTGCCCCAGATTGATGCAATTCCGTTTCATTATCAAGACCGACGGTCATTTATATCGCACCGTGAATGGTGCCATTATCGGCCCCCATCATCAAACTGACGGCAAACCGGCGGCAAATCCGGCCTGTTTGCCCCTGCCTTTTTACCCCAACCCGCTCACCCCTGCCTGCTTGCTGGCAACAGACTGTTGCCAAACCGGGTCTGGTCTTGCCGCCCGCAGCGGCGCATAGTCATGGCAAATGATGCAATTCTGACCAAGGTAGTCCGCCATGACTGACACCGCGATCTCCCCGTCCCGGCCGGATCAATCCGCACCGCAAGACCGGCATAATCTGGCCCCGATCTTTATTTCGCACGGCTCGCCGATGCTGGTGGCGCGCCAAAGCACGCCGGCATTTGATTTCTTTGTCGGCAATCTTGGCCGTCATACCGATGGCGTGCGCGCCATCCTGATGGTTTCCGCCCACTGGCAAACAGTTGAACCGACCATATCGACCGCTGAGCGTCAGGAAACCATTCACGATTTCTATGGTTTCCCGCAGCCCCTTTATCAGTTGCACTATGACGTTGCTGGCGATCCGGCGCTGGCCCGACAGATTGCCGATCAGATCGGCTGTGCCACCGACAATGCGCGCGGTCTTGATCACGGGGCCTGGATGCCACTGATCCTTGCCCGGCCCGATGCCGACATCCCGGTATTCCAGCTTTCCATGCTGGCCCATGGCGGTCCGTCCGATCATTTTGAACTGGGCAAAAAATTGCGCGGTTTGCGCGATCTTGGCGTTTTGGTGGTGGCAAGCGGGGCGATGACCCACAATCTGCGTGCGCTTGATCGTCACGAAGGCCCGATTGATCCCTGGGCGATCGAATTCACCACCTGGATGATCGACCGGGTCAAGGCCCATGATATTGACGCGCTGCTCGATTATCGAAGCCTTGCGCCCCATGCCGCCATGGCCCATCCCGAAGACGACCATCTGATGCCGTTCTATGTCGCCCTTGGCGCCGCATCCGAGGATTTCGCCCCCGATGTCATCCATGACAGCTATGAATTTGGCAATCTTGCCATGACGGCCCTTCGTTTCTATGGCCCGAACGAGGACCGCATCGCAGCCTGATCAAGATCACGCACCTGATCTGCCGGGTCTTGCTGATCCTCACATATAAAAAGGGCCGGAAGGAAATCCTCCCGGCCCTTGTTTCTAGAACATCAACCGAAGCCCCGTGACGATATAGGTCGCCTCGAAATCCTCGCCGTCTTCCTTGGCAAAATCGGCGGTATCGCCAAACTTGCGTTCATAGGACACCCCGATATAGGGCGCGACGCTGCGATCAATCAGATCGTAGCTTAACCGCAATCCGATCTCTGCACTTGATATCCCTGTGCCGACTTCGATTTCCCGATCCTCGGAAAAGGCAGCATTCAGCTCAATCGACGGGGTCAGGATCACGCGATTGGTAATCAGCCCCTCATATTCAAGATCAAGCCGCGCGCTGCCATCGCCGGTTTCGCTGACAAAAAGATCGGCATCAACTTCGATCCATTGCGGCGCAAGCCCCATGATCCCGACCGTCCCGTACCAACGATCCGTGCCCGTCGGGGTATCAAGCCTTATCCCCGCCTTGGCATCGAAAAAGTCACTGATCGGGGTTTGCAGCACCAACCGGTTTTCAAACCCTTCATTGATATCGGCATCAAGGTCGCGTTCACCCTCGCCCTGCCAGCGCAGTTTGAGCTCGTCCGTTCCCCAAAAGGCATCCGCATCCCAGACCAGCCGTTTTTCATTCTCGTCACCAAGACGATATTCAAACTGTTCGGCCTGGAACCCGTAATAGGTCCGCCCTTCTGCCGCCTGTCCGGCGCCCGGAACGGCGGCCATCACCATGGCGACAAAGCCGCCCTTCATCATCAGATCATATCGTTTCATGATGGATCAATTCCCGTTCTTCAGTGTCGCAACCGCCGGACCACCTTCAACCACGACCTTGCGGAACATGCCCGTCGCCATGTGATAGCTCAGATGGCAATGAAACGCCCATTGGCCGGGCTCATCGACTTCGGTCTCGGAATAAACGGTGGTGCCGGGATTGATATTGATGGTGTGCTTGACCGGGTTCCATTTGCCCTGCCCGGTATCAAGGATCGACCACATGCCATGCAGATGCATCGGGTGCGACATCATGGTTTCATTGACAAACTTGAACCGCACCCGTTCGCCGTATTTCAGGCGGATCGGTTCGGCATCCTCGTATTTCACGCCATTGATCGACCAGCTATAGCGTTCCATATTCCCGGTCAGGCGCAGCTCGATCTCGCGCGTGGCCGGACGGTCGGCATAAAGCGGCTTTTGCGCCTTGAGATCGGCATAAGACAGGAACTTGCCACCATTTGCCGCCTTGGGCGTCAATCCACTACCCGCCGCATAAAACGGATCGGCGCGATTGCCCATCGCCATCGCCGAATGATCCATCCCCGCCATATTTGAATGGTCCATGCCCGCCATTTTAGAATGGTCCATGGCAGTCATATTCGAATGGTCCATACCGGCCATGCCGGAATGATCCATGCCCGGCATCGACCCGCCCGATCCATGATCCATTGCCGCATTGCCCATCGCCGGATTGTCCGATGGTGCTGCGCCATGATCCATACCGGCCATATCGCCTTTGCCCATATCACCGTGCCCCATGTCACCATGGTTCATGCCCATATCGGCCATGGTCAGAAGCGGTGCTTCCTTGCGCAATTCGGGCATTTCGGCACGCATGCCCTCATGCGGGGCCAATGTGCCAAATCCGTATCCCGAACGCCCCATTGATTCCGCCATGATCGCATAGGCCTTGTCGTCTTTGGGCTGGACAATCACGTCATAGGTTTCGGCAACCGCAATGCGGAATTCATCAACCTTTACCGGCTGCACATTATTGCCATCGGCCTGCACCACCGTCATTTCAAGTCCGGGGATCCGCACATCGAAATAGGTCATGGCCGAAGCATTTATGAACCGCAACCGCACCCGTTCTTCGGGATGAAACAGCCCCGTCCAGTTCTGTTCGGGCGACATGCCGTTGATCAGGCCGACAAAGCCCTGCACATCCTCGATATCGGTCGGCATCATGCGCATCGCGCCCCAGTCGGCACGCTCCGAAAGTGTCGCGCCCAAGCCGTTCTTGCGCACATCCATGATGAAATCGCCAAGGCTGCGCTGATTGCGGTTGTAATAATCAGGCATCATTTTCAGATTGCGCAGGATGCGCTCGCCCGAATGCGGGTGCTTGTCTTTCAGAACCACCACATATTCACGGTCAAATTTGAACGGTTCGCGCTTTTGCGGCTCGATAATGATCGACCCATAGGCCCCGTCGGGTTCCTGAAAACCCGAATGGCTGTGAAACCAGTAGGTGCCGCTTTGCGAAACCGGAATGCGATAGGTAAAAGTCTCGCCCGGCTCTATGCCGGGGAAACTGATGCCCGGCACCCCGTCCATCTGATAGGGCAGGATCAACCCGTGCCAGTGGGTCGACGTTGCTTCATCGAGATTGTTGGTGACATTGATCACCACGTCCTCGCCTTCCTTGAATCGCAAGGTCGGCCCGGGCGAAGACCCGTTATATCCGATGCCGCCCGTTTTCATGGTTCCGGTATCGATTTCGACATAATCGACCGTCAGATCATAGGTCGCGGCAAAACTGGTGGCAGACAGCATGACCGTCCCCAGCGCACCCAACAGGGCGCGTAAGACAATTCGTTGTTTCATTTCAAATTACCTGAAAAGGCCGGACAGACGCACGGGATGGCAGACAAGCCGATCCCGAACGCCCCCGGTCATATCAATGATGATTACTGAAGACGGATTTTGCCCATCATGCCGCTTTCATAGTGGCCTGGCACATTGCACGCGAATTCAAGTTCGGTGTCCTTGGGGAATGTCCAGATCACTTCGGCACTTTGGCCCGGCTCAAGCAGGACACTGTTGGGATCGTCATGCTTCATCGTCATGCCGTTGCCCATGTCCATTTCCATCATCGCCATGTTGATTTTGTCGGCTTCAAGCGCGCCATGCTCCATCATCATGAACATTTCCTTCTGATGGTCTGCATGCATTGCTGCGGTGCCGATATTGAATTCGTGAACGAATTCGCCCTTGTTCTCGATCATGAAACGTACGGTTTCGCCCGCACGCACAATGATCTTTTCCTGATCAAAGAAATTGTCTTCCATCACGATCCGGATGGTCCGGCGAACATCGGACAACTGGCCGGGCGCACCAATATCGGTCGCTGCCCCGCCATGACCACCGCTATGGCCTGCACCGGCAAAGGCCGGGGCCTGCATACCGGCAAACGTGCTCAAAAGAACGGTCGATGCCGCGATGTGACGGATAAGGGATTTCTTGAAACTGGGCATATCATGCTCCTGAAAATAATCGTCAGAATGATTGCCATCGCCGCATGAAGACATGCGCAAACCTTGCTGCTTTGCCCGACACGGGCCAAACAAACGACGGCGTTTTCTTTAAAACGGGATTATTTTCAGGCGCGCGGCGGCTTGTAGCTGCCATCCGCCTCGGCGGAAACAAGGGTACGGTCCTGCACCCAATAGGTCACAGACGTCACCACCGGCATGAACAATGCCGTGCTGACATGTTCCTCGGCATAGGGACCGCACACCGTCATGCCGCAAATATCGGCATGGGATGAATGCGGATCATGGGACACCGGTTTGGTGACATCGATCGTCACAACATGGTGCCCGTCACCGGACGAACCGGAACCTGCCTGCACGGTGCCATGCCCCGACAGCAGAACTGTCAGGCTGATCAGGATCACAAGCATGCAGGAAATGAAACGCAACGGATTTTCCAGTCGAAAGTTAACGCCCAGATCGTTATTCACACCGGTCGTTTGCGTCAAGTGGCAATATTGTGGCACGGATAACATGCTGAAAACGTGATGATTTTACTGCACCCGCCAACAAACATGACAGCCCCCTTGTCAGCAACAGATCGCACTTCTACCATCACCGCCAGACCAATTTCCCATCAATGACAGGCAAGATGAAACGATGCTGCGTCAGGATCAATGCACCCTTGAAATCAAAACCGGTACCCAGGGACTGACTGAAATCACCGATCAGGTGCAATCATGGGTCGCCTCGACCGGCATTGCACGCGGGCAGTTGACGGTCTTTGTCCGCCACACATCGGCCAGCCTGACCATTCAGGAAAATGCCGATCCCGATGTGCGTCTTGATCTGGAAACATTCTTTGGGCGGCTGGTTCAGGAAAATCCGAGCCTTTATCGCCATACCTGCGAAGGCCCCGATGACATGCCCGCCCACATCAAGTCAGCCCTGACCGATGTTTCCCTTACCATCCCGGTTGCCGATGGCTTTGCCCTGCTTGGCACCTGGCAGGGCATCTATCTGTTCGAACACCGCCACGCCCCGCATCGGCGCCAGGTCATCCTGCATCTGATCGGGGAATAGGTCCGGTTAAGCCGCACATTCGGGTTTGCGGGCCCAAAGTCCGATTGTCTGGACCTCGATCAGTTCGCGCAGCGTCGCACACATGTCTTCGCAGTCGAAATTCTGCGTGCTCATATGTTCGTGGATCGTAAACAGGAACAGCGCCATCAGGCTTTTGCGGATCAGGGTCGGTGACAGATCCGGGTTCAACTCCCCCGAAAGCTGCGCTTCTTCGATCAGGTCGGTAATCGCCTTGATCAGGCCGCTGCGCTGCATCATGTCATGCACCGCCCCCTTGCGCGGCGCAAAGGTCAGCTGGCGCATGATCACGTTCCAAAGTGTCGGATGAAGGCCGATCTGGGTAAAGCGGTATGACGCCACATGCATCAGCTTATCCACAAAGCACCATTCGGGGTCCATCGTATAAAGACCCTTTTCAATGGCTTCGGCCAGCTGTGTGGTCACACAGCTGATGATCAGTTCTTCCTTGGTCGAAAAGTGATGAAAAATCGTCCCTTCGGCGACCCCGGCCCGCTTGGCGATTTCGCGCGTCGATGCCTCCTCGAAATCACCGCTTTCAAGGATGCCCCGTGCCGCCTCAAGTATCTTCTGACGGGTTTCTTCACGTCTGGTTGCCCGAATGCTCATCGGGGCCCTCCAACTCATCAAGCAAACTCACTGAGTTCACTCAACTAATACGAAGTGCCCCGTCTGTCAATTCCTTGCGGACTTTGTCCCGGCTCCCTACTGTCGTTGCGGACCGGCCGCGGACATCGTCGCAAGGGCCGCTTCAACGGCCCCGTCGCGCCGCCCTGCCATGTCGGGATCGCTGGCAGCACAGCGCGCCAGAATATCCTTGGCCGGCTGATAAAGCCCGGTTTCGACCCCCATGACGCCAAGCACGGTTGAAAACAGATTGTCATGGGAGAACGCGCCATTTTGCGCCTGATCACCAAGGCACTCCTGCCCGACCGCGCGCGTGGTCTGATATCCATCAGACATCCACATCATCATCGGCACATGGGTCTGTTCATCCGGGGCCAGCATATAGGGCGCGCCATGCAGATAAAGCCCGCCTTCGCCAAGCGATTCCCCGTGATCGGACACATAAAGCAACACGGTGTTATAGCGATCCTCATAGGATTTAAGCTTCGCCACCAGTTCCGCCACCACATAATCGGTATAGCGGATCGTATTGTCATAGGTATTGATCAGCTCGCGGGCGCTGCAATTTTCAATATCGCTGCGCGGGCAGTCCGGCGCAAAGGCACGATGGGCCTCGGGATAGCGTTTGTAATAGGTCGGCCCGTGGCTGCCCATCAGGTGAAAGGCAATAAGCTGATCGACCGGCTTATCTGCCACCTGCTGATCAAGGTTGCGCAACATCACCTCGTCATAACAGGTGCCAAGAACGCATTCTTCGGGAAACGCATCGGCTGAAATCTCGATGCTCGGAATGCGGTCGCAGACCCCCTTGCAGCCTTCGTCATTATCCTTCCACAGGACCTTGACCCCGGCACGCTGCAACACATCCATCAGACTTTCGCTGTGGCGCGCGATTTCGCCGTCATAATTGGCATGATCCATCGGCGAAAACATGCAAGGAACCGAAACCGCGGTCGCCGTGCCACAGGATTGCACATTCTGAAACGCCAGAAGCCCGTCAATCTGACTGGTAAAGGGCGATGTCGGGCGATCATACCCGTTGGCCGCCACACTTTGCGCCCGCGCGGTTTCCCCGATCACCAGAAACATCAATGTCGGCTTGGTCTTTCCCGGTGCGGCGACAAGTCGTGCATCCTCGCCGATCTTGCGAAACGGCATATCGGCATAAAGATAGCGCCGCTTGACCAGCTGGATCGTCCCGGTGATGAAATTTGACGGGATGATCTCCTTACCCAGCACTTTGTTATTGCGCCCGACCGATGCGTAATCCTTGAAATAAAGCCCCCCAATTCCGCCCAGCAACACCAGCGGCACAAGCATCATGACAATGCGCTGCCCGACCCCGCGCAACACTGTCGCCGGATAGCGCACCGGCACGATCAAAAGAACACATACCGGCACGATACCGGTCGCCACAAACCACAACAGGGCCGGCACACTGAAATAGGATGCCGCTTCAAGCTGGTTGGTTTCGATCACGTTTTCCATCATGCCGCGATCAAACACGATGCCGTATTTCATCATCCCGTAATGGGCAAGCGCACTTGTTGCGATCAGCACCACGAAAAACGGCTTGAACAGATAGCGCCACGAAAACGGCGTAAACACCACAAGCGATGCCAAAATCAGCACAAACGGCGCACTGATCGCAAATCCGCGGTCATAGGCGCCAAGCGCACCCAGAATGTCATAGAAATGACCTAGCACCCTGGCATTGAGAACCAGCGTGAAAAAGACCGCCAGCACGACAAGAACAATACGATAATCAATCGGTGGAATTTTCGGCACGAACCGGGAACGGGGCATAAAGGCCTACCTGCTATCTGGGCACATCCACCCCGCAGCAGAAAGCGCACCTCAACAGATGCCCTGCGGGGCGATTGGTCCTTGACCAACCCCGCAACATTTAAAGCCCCAACCTGACAGCAACCTGAAAGATGTGCGCAGGCAACAACCGCCCCGGTCAGGCCGATGCACCAACCCGCATCCGGCGCACTTCACGAATACCAAGATAGCTGTGAAACACCAGTGTTACGATCACCACCGATCCGCAAATCAGTGTCGTGTTGCTTGGCACTTCACCGATAAACAGCCACACCAGAAACGATCCGAAAATCGCCTCGTTCAGCATGATCAGTCCGACCTCGGCTGCCGGTATTTTGCGCGCCCCTGCCGAAATGAACAGAAACGATACCGGCAACACCCAAAAGCCCAGCATCGCCAGCCACAACCAATCCATGCCGGTGACAGTGAACGGCTCCGCTGTTGGCAGCAAAATCACCGCCCCCAGAACAGCGCCCAGCAACATTGCCTTGATTTCATTGATTTCGGGCTTGGCCCCGATCACGTTGAAAAACCCGGCCATGCAGGTCGCCGTCCCCAGCGCCAGAAGATCGCCAAGCGCATTCTTGCCGCCAAACCCGGCCCCGACAATCATGCCCAGTGCCGCCAGCACGACAAAGGATGCCACCCAGGTCCGCATCGGTTGTCCGCGCTTGAAGATGAAGACCCCCATCACCCCGGCAATCAGCGGGGTTGCGGCAATGATCACCAGCGTATTGGCCGCATCGGTATTGCGCACCGACAAAATGAAAAAGATCGTCGTCCCGCAATAAAACAAGGCTGCCGGGATCTCGGCCCTGCCCGGTCTGACCGATTGCAAAACACCTTCGCCGCGCCGCTGCCCTTTCCACAAGGCCAGCATCAGGGTCGCAACACTCAACAATGCCAGACGCCAGAACGACGCCGTCATGTCATCGACTTCAATCAGCCGGATCAACAACGCATCCGGGCAAATCACCAGTACCCCGATCAGGGCAAGCCACCCGCCATGCAAATTTCCGATCTGGTCGCGCAATGCCATAAAGTCCCCTTTGGCGAACTGGTTTCATTCCAAACATGTGCCCGGCATCTGCCACCGGCACCGGTTGTTGTGCATACAGTTTTGCGGTGCTTTGCCGCCCGGCACAATTTGATTTTTCTCAACTATCGGTGAAATGCGGCACCGCAGCAATGCCCAATCCCTGCCATCGTCATAAATCCCCGATGACCGACGAACCAAAAGAAACTGTTTTGTTCGGCGGTCAGGATCGGTAAGTTTGCCTCAAACGAGGGTTCCGACCCTGTGCCACCACAGTCTGAAGGATGGAAATCATGGCTGGTAAAATCGACGCACGTCTTGCCGAACTTGGCATCACCCTGCCCAATGCCACCGCACCGGTTGCGAATTATGTGCCCTATGTTGTCTCGAACAATCTGGTTCACATTTCCGGTCAGATCACCATGGAAAATGGCGAACTGAAATTTGTCGGCAAACTCGGCAAGGATTATCAGGTCGAAGACGGCCAAAAGGCCGCCCGCCTGTGCGCGCTGAACCTGATTGCCCAGCTCAAGGCTGCGATCGGCGACCTTGATAAGGTCACCCGCGTTGTCAAACTCAATGCCTTTGTCAATTCCGCCCCGGAATTCACCGACCAACCCAAAGTCGTCAATGGTGCGTCTGACACCATGGTCGAAATATTCGGCGATGTCGGCAAACATGCCCGCTCCGCTGTGGGTGTGGCATCGCTTCCGCTTGGCGTTGCGGTTGAAATTGACGGCATTTTCGAAGTCGCCTGATCAAATCGCCGATCACAATTTCAAAGCCGGGCAAATGCCCGGCTTTTTTGTTTGCCCGGATTTTGATTGCCCGGATTTTGATTACCCCGATAAAACCGCTTGACCTCAATCACGGTTGAGGTCGGAAAACACCGCCTGTGGCCATCGCCAAATCTGTTCTCACAGGAAGGAATTTCAGATGCGTGTTTTCATTACCGGCGGAACCGGGCTGATCGGCTCGGCACTTGTTGACACCCTGATTTCCCGTCAATACCGGGTCTTTGCGCTGGCCCGATCTGAAACCGCCTGCACCAGATTGCGCGCGATCGGGGCTGTTCCGATCCGTGGCGATCTGACCGATCCGGCCCGCTGGTGTGCGGCCCTGCCACCCGTTGATGCGGTCATTCATGCGGCCTGCGATTTTTCCGATGCCATGACCGATATCGACCGCACCCTGCTTGATCACCTGATCCCGGCGATGCACGCCATGCCCGGACCTGTGCGCTTCCTCTATACCGGTGGCAGCTGGTTGTTTGCGCAAACGCCTCCCGGACAGTCAATCGATGAAAGCAGCCCCTTTGATCCGCTGCCGGAATTTCAATGGATGTGTTCCGGCATTGATCGCGTGCTGGGCGATGAACGATTGCATGGCATCGTCATTCATCCGGGCTGTGTCTATGCCACCGGGCGGCACGGGCATTACGGGCTTCTTGGCCGTGATCTGCAAACTGCACACACCAATGACCGCGTCACCCTGATTGGTGATGGCGATGTGACCCTGCCGATGGTTCATGCCGATGATCTGGCCGATCTTTATTGTCTGGCCCTTGGCAACGCCACCCGCGGTTCAAGCTATTTCGGGGTTGCGATCAATGATCTGACCAACCGTGCGCTGGCCGGTCTGATCGCCCGCCATGTCGGCACGCCCGATTGCCAGATTGATGCGATCACGGTGCAAACCGCCATCACACGACTGGGCCGCTGGGCGGCGGGACTTGCCCGCCATCAATCCATGACCGCGACAAGGGCCTTCACCGATCTTGGCTGGAATCCGGCTCATTGTGATCTTGAAAGTGATCTGCCCGGATCGGCATGCAGTTTCGGGATTAGCTTTCCGAACTGATCGCCTTTAATCCGACCACACCGCCAATGATCATCAACAGGAAAACACCCTTAAGGGCGGTCATCGGCTCCTTGAAAAATACCAGGCCAATGATCGCGACAGCCGCCGTGCCAAGCCCCGACCACACCGCATAGGCCGTGCTGATCGGCAAGACCTTCAAGGTCAGCGCCAGCACCCAAAAGCTCAGCCCGTACATCACAAGTGTCAGGACCGAAAATTTCAGGTCGGTAAATCCGTTGGAAAATTTAAGCGACACAGTCCCGATCACTTCAAGACCGATCGCGCCCATCAAATAGACCCAGGCGAGCATGGCAAATATCCTGCACATAAAGGTGGTGGCAACAAACGCCCGCCCAAAATGCCCGATCCATCCTTCCGGTGCAATCCCGCCCGCCACATGCCTGCTGTGACATGCCCCCGGAACGGCCTGAACCATACCGAACATCCGCTGCAACACACCAGCACCACTCACGTAACACCCCGGCACTCCCAAACACCCGCGCAACACTCCCACTGCTCCCAACACATACCCGCCCACGCAGTCACGCGAACGCTGCCCCTCCCAAACCAAAAGCCCGCACCCGCCCGCAAAAGACCGCCCCGTTCAAGCCTAACACCCATACCAACACGGATGCCTTGGGCAGCGATACCCCGCCCCAAACATCATCCAACACCCAACCAGCGATGGCCGTCATCGCCCGTCACGCCCTGAATCACCGCAATGCCAATCACCCCAGCCGCATCACTGCATCACCACATCACGGCACAACCACACCACCACCTCCCCGCCTAACCGCCTCACGGCATCAAAACACCACTGCAACCCTGCAACACTGCAACACAGCACCACCAGCCCGCCCCCTGTTCCGACGCCCCGAACATCTCCCGTCCCCGATACGATGCCTCTTGCACCTTTCTGCTGCCTGCTGCCAGTGCGATCAATCGGATGGCGGGTGCAATACGTATAGCAAGACGATCTGTATCAAGACATTTGGCAAAACAATTGCGTATAGTCCGCCAAACGGGCACATTGCCCGACATCAAATGTATGGCTTTGGCCGCTGCATTTTGCCGTGAAGACAGGAAAGACCGATCATGATCGAAACCGATATTCTGATTGCTGGTGGCGGGATCGCCGGAATGAGTGCAGCCGCACGGTTTGCGGCCGACGGACATCGGATCGTGATTGTCGATCCGGCCCCCGCCGATATTGGCGAAGGCACGGATTTGCGGACCACCGCCTTTCTTGAGCCGGGCATCGAAACCCTGAAAAAGGCCGGTGTCTGGGATGCGATCAAACCGACCGGGGCTGAGCTTCGCGTCATGCGGATCGTCGATGCCGGCGGTTCCGAATGGCAACCGCGCGAAACCGCCGATTTTGACGGGGCCGAAACCAAACAGGGATTTTTCGGCTGGAACGTTTCAAACAAGGCGGCCCGCGTTGCCCTGATGGCCCGTCTGGCCGAACTTGAAAATGTCGATTTCCGGTTTTCGACCACGGTAACCGGCTTCAAAAGCACTGCGCGTTTTGGCGAAGTCACGCTGTCCGATGGTGAAACCGTCCGGGCCAAAGTCGTGATCGCCGCCGATGGCCGCAATTCCAGCTTGCGCGACATGGCCGGGATCAAACACAAACGCTGGGCCTATGATCAAAGCGCGCTGGTCTTTGTCGTCACCCATGACAAGCCGCATGACAATATCTCGACCGAAATCCACCGCACCGGCGGGCCACTGACACTGGTGCCGATGCCCGATCTTGATGGCAAGCCGTGCTCGTCCGTGGTCTGGATGACGCCTGCCACCCGGGCCGATGAGCTTAATGCCATGAGTGACGATGCACTGTCCGCCGAAATCACCCATGACACCATGAACCTGTTTGGTCCGCTAAGCGTGGCATCCCCGCGGGCGGTCTGGCCGATGATCGCACAGATCCCCACCCGTCTGATTGCCGCCCGTCTTGCCCTGATCGCCGAGGCCGCCCACGTCGTGCCGCCGATTGGCGCACAAGGGCTGAATATGAGCCTGCATGACATCGAAACCCTGGCCGAACTGATGGCAAAGGCCAAGCTGCACGGCAAGGATATCGGCGAAACCCCGCTTCTGAAATCCTATGAACGCCGCCAGTTGCCCAAAACCGTGATGCGGGTCGGCGGTATCGATATCCTGAACCGCGCATCGATGCTTGAACCCAAACCGTTGCGCGACCTGCGTCTGGCTGGCCTGTCGGCAATCAACCGCATCAGCCCGCTTCGCAAACTGGCCATCAAGGTCGGGGTCGGCAAATAGCCCGCACCGTCTTCGCGCTTTGCGCGCTTTTCGCGGATATCACGATACCAATAACGCAAAGGCCACCTTCGGGCGGCCTTTTTGCGTTCAGCTTTGATGCAGGATCAATTCCGCCATGAAACCGTCCGTCTTGCCCGGACGCGGCGAATAAAGGTTCAGCTCTGACCGTGTATTGCGGACAATCGCATCAACGATCGCAAGTCCAAGCCCCGCCCCGTCCCCACTGTTATGGGACCGTTTGAACCGGGTTTTAAGATCATCAAGATTGCCCGCCGCGATCGCCGGTCCGCCATTGGCCACCCGGATGATGTGGCGATCTGTGACCGTAATCTCGACCGGCTGGTCCTTTGCCCCGTGTCTGAGCGCATTTTCAATCAGATTGCGCAAACAGATGGCAAAGGCATCATGATCGATATTGGCCTCAAGCGTTGCCACCGCGTCGCTGTCATAGACGATATCACCGCCATCAATTCCCGCACGCATCAGATCATCAATCACCAGCAAAAGCGTCGATCCAAGCTTCTGATCATGCCCGGTCGGGCTAAAGCCGCCGCCCGCTTCGGCCCGCGCCAGCTGCAAAAGCTTTTCGGCCAGCCGCGACAACCGTTTAAGCGATGCCTCGGTCTGAAGGGCGCGCTTGCGGCTTTCATGCCCTTCGGGCAGTTCAAGCACAAGCCGCTGGGTCTGTGCCAGGGCTGCGGCAATCGGGGTGCGCAATTCATGGGCGCTGTTGGCGGTAAAGCTGCGCTCGACATTCAGCGCCGCCTCAAGCTTGCCCATCAGGCTGTTGACCGCCGATACGATGGTGGTGATTTCTTCGGGGGCTTCTTCCTGTTCAATCGGTGTCAGGTTGCCTTCGCCGCGCGCCTCGATCTCGTCGCGCACCCGCTGTACCGGCACAAGCCCCTGACGCACGCCAAGGATAATCCCGATAATCACCGTCGGGATCAGAAGCGCAATCGGCAAAAACTGTGCCGCCACACTTTCAAGAATTGCTTCGTGGCGATGCTCAAGCGGCTCTGCCACCTGCATGTAAAGCTGCCCGTCGCCACTGCGGGCGGTGTAAATCCGGAAATCGTCATCCTGATAAAACCCGACCGCCACAGGGGCGGCAAACGGTGCGGCCATGGCATTATGCGACCGCAACAGCACATCCCCGTTGGCGGCCCGCAACTGATAAAGCAGGTAATCGGCGACATTTTCCGCGTCCCCGTCATTATCGGTGCTTGCCACTTGATCGGCCGGGGTTGGCATCACCACCATGGATGATCCGTCCCAATGGGCATCGAAATAAAACCGCATAAGGGTCGAACCCCGCCGGGCGGTTTCAACAAGCCCGGTATCGGCGGCCTCTTCAAGTTCGTGATACATGCTATAGGCCGCAAGAACCGACCCCGCGATCCAGCACAGCGCGACAATGATCGTCAGCCGCTTGGTCAGGATGAATTGCAGGCTGTTTTGCTGCTTGATTTTCATCATGCCGGCCCCGCCCTATACCCGATAACCCACACCGCGCACGGTCTTGATCACATCGCGTCCAAGCTTGCGGCGCACCCGGCTGACATAGACCTCAACCGTGTTGCTTTCGATTTCCGCCCCGAATTCATAAAGCGCTTCTTCAAGCTGGCGTTTTGACAATGTCTGACCGGGGCGGCGCACCATCTGATCAAGCAACGCCCATTCGCGCGATGTCAGATCGGTCTGCACCCCGTCCACCAGAACGGTTCGCCCGGCAAGGTCAACCTCGACCCCGCCATCAAGGGTGACAAACGGATTGGGATTGCCGCTATAACGCCGCGCAACCGCGGCCAGACGGGCCGATAATTCATTCAGATCAAACGGCTTGACCAGATAATCATCCGCCCCGGCATTCAGCCCGGCAATCCGGTCGGAAATCTGATCCTGGGCGGTCAGAATGATACAGGGAATGGCCGATCCACGCCGCCTGAGCCCGCGCAAAAGATCAAGCCCGCTGCCATCTGGCAAATTAAGGTCAAGCAACAGCACATCATAATTGGTGGTGCGCATCATGATCTCGGCATCGGTGACATTTTCGCTGTGATCCACCGCCTCGCCACTGGCCAGCAAATGATCGCGCACTGCCTCGCCAAGCATGATCTCGTCTTCGACCAGAAGAATTCGCAACGATTTTCCATCCACGATATCTGCACCAGACCGTTATTGAACCAAACCGTCTGGCTATGCCCCTGTCCTGACAGCAACCTGAACAGCGCACATGGCGCCTTCAGTTGGCTGTCAGGAAACACCGTCATTCTTGTTCCTGTTCGGCGCATCGTTGACACGGCACATCCCGGAAATGTCCGTCACATCGCCTGCGTCCGCCGGAATTCCTGCATCGTTCCCTCTGCCGGATCCGCATCCAACAGTTATGAAGGATTATGCCCATGAAAAGAACTGTTTTCCCAACCGCCCTTTTTGCCGTTGCCATCACCGCCCTTCTGGCCGGGGCGGTCGCGTCCCTTTCCTCGACTGCGGCCTTTGCCGACGAGGATTACTGCAAGGTTCCGAAATCGGAATGGAAAACCACCGACGAGCTCAAGGCCAAGCTGACCGGCGAAGGCTGGGACGTCCGCAAGATCAAGGAAGACGAAGGCTGCTTTGAAGTTTACGCCATCGACAGCGACGGCAAGAAAATCGAAGCCTATTTCGATCCGGCATCTTTCGTGATCGTCAAACAGGATGGCGAAGACGACTGATCCCCAAAGTCAGTTGTTGCCATATCCGGGTGTTTCTGGCGGCGCCAACAGTCCCCCGCGTCGCCGGAAACACTTTCTGTCTGTCTGAAAGGAACCATCATGTCGATCAAGGTCTGGGATCCGTTCATCCGCCTGTTTCACTGGGGATTGGCAACAAGCTTCGTGATCGCCTGGATCACGGCCGATGAATGGCACGCCCTTCATCACTGGGCCGGTTATGCTGCCGGGTGTCTGATTGCGCTACGTCTGGTCTGGGGATTGGTCGGTACGCACTATGCCCGCTTTGCCCAGTTCATCAAGGGCCCGGCAACCACACTTGGCTATCTTGGCGATATCGCGCGCGGTCGTGAACACCGCTATATCGGCCATAATCCGGCCGGGGCGGCCATGATCATCGCCCTGCTGCTTGCCATGGGTGGCTGTGCCTTTACCGGCTGGCTTTATACCACCGATGCCTTCTGGGGCTCTGATGCCCTCGAACATATCCACGAATTTCTGGCCAACGGCCTTTTGGCGCTTGTGCTGTTGCATATTGGCGGTGTGCTGCTGGCAAGCCTCCGCCATCACGAAAACCTGATCCGCGCCATGTTTACCGGGCGCAAACGCCGCCCGATGTCTGACGATATCGCCTGACCGACTTTGCCTGAATTGCCTGAATTGACTTTCTCAAAGTGCAGGAACCTTCCCTGATCCCTCCTGATCAGACCTGAATTTTTCGCCTTGTACTCCCTCATAAACGTAACCTTGCGGCAGCCGGATTGAACCCCTTTCGGCTGCCGTCTTTTTTGCCCGGACCGCAGCCTTGTTCTGTTCGGCCTTATCGCTTTCTCGACCGCGCGCTTTCGGGTTAAGATTTGCCATCACAAATTGAAACCGGATCGAAACCGTCATGCGCCCTGTTCTTGTCCGTCCTGTCGTTATCGTCACGGCCCTTGGGCTTTCCGTTGCGACCCTTGCGGGCTGCACAGGTAAAACCGGTGAATATGCCGGTCAGGGTGCCGGGATTGGCGCGATATCAGGTGCGATTGGCGGCTTTGTCACAGCCGCAATCTTTGGCGGAAACCCGGTAGAGGCTGCGGCAAAGTCTGCGGTTTATGGCGGAGCGGCCGGTGCCACCGCAGGGGCGATTTCCGGTGCCAGTGCAGATGCCGCCGAACGCGATGCCTATGAAGCCGCCCAAAAGGAAAAGCGTGATCGTATCCGTGCCAAGATCGGCGATGATGCCTTTAACGGTCTTGCCGCCCTTGCCAAATGTGATCATGCATCGGCCCGTGCCAATGCCGACCTCGCACAGAAATCCGCCAATGCCGATTTCGCCCTTGCCGGACTATGGCTCGAAGCACTTGCCTATTCCGATCAGGGACAGGAAAACAGCGCACGCGCCATGTATGGCGACATCATCGCCAAGGACCCCAAAATTTCCGATGAAACCGCGGCCGAACTGCGCCGCCGCGAACTGGCCGATGGCCTGTTTGAAATCCGCGGCGAATATGATCTGCCCAAGGTCTGCCCGGCATAAGAAAACTCAGGATTCATCAACTCGGCTGTGCAATATTTCTGACAGTCGGGTCAGCAGCTTGCGATACTCATTTCCCCAAGTAATTGCCGCCTGCATGTCAGAAACTTTAATCCAATCGAGGGCCATCATTTCACTGCTCACCTGCTTGAAGGTAGAAAACAAAATGTATTCTCGATTGGTCATATAGTACCCTAGGCACTTTGAATGAGCGATTGCATGCCGGATATCCGAGTACTCATTGAAAGCAGCCTCATATTTGTGAAGCTTCTCAGATACGATGGTGCTGTCTGCAAAACCCTCGCAACTTCCAAAGGCACGTCGTATTTGCTTTAGATTTTTTGCTGAGGAGGAAAACCCAAATTTATTAGCAGCTTCCGTCAAAGGAATGCCTGACACATCAGCAAGAAGTATCCGAACCGCACCATCGATTTCTGCCCAACATAGAATCAGATTGAGCATAACGTCACGATGCGATGCCTCTAACGGCATAACAAAATCTGCTACGTCGGGAATGATTTGCCTAATTTTTTCTTCTGACAAATCCAAACATCAGCTCCAGTTCAGCGTACAGCTTGTCTCAACATGTAACGGCATTTGTAATCACACGATCTGCCGTGCCGGATTGCCAACAACCGTGGTACCCGGCGCGACATCCTTGGTCACAACCGAACCGGCACCAATAATCGCATTATCGCCAATGGTAATCCCAGGCAGAATAATGGCCCCGCCACCGATCCAGACATTCGATCCGATCGTGACAGGATAGGCGATTTCCAGATGCTGTTTGCGAAGCTCGGGATCGCGGTGATGATCAGCACAGTAAATCTGCACATTGGGGCCAAGCATCGAATGATCGCCGATATGGACCGGTGCGGTATCAAGGATCACGCAACCGACATTCAAAAACACATCCCGCCCCAGATGGATATTGATGCCATAGGCACAATGAAACCGTGCTTCGATCCGCACATCATCGGCACAGGCCGCAAACAGGGCGCGCAAGGACGGCCCGATATTGCCGCGCTCTGCCGGGGACAGAACGCTATGCTCGTGACAAGCTTCAAGCGCGCGGCGGCGCAGGGCCGAAAGCTCCGGATCAAGGCAGCTATACCATTTCCCTGCCTGCATTTTTTCAAATTCGGTTTTGGACATTTCCGGTCGCACTTTGTTGGTTCTATCGGGCGGTTTGTCTTTGGACTGTCGTCTCTGGACGGCCTTCTCTGGACTCCTTCTCTGAACTGCCAATCTCCGGGCGCCATGTATCTGGTGCAGACAAACAAGCCTACGCCCCGCACGCGCAATGTGCAATCGCCCAACAGAGGGTCTCAGGACGTATAATCGGGCGCAAACAGATCAAGATCAAGCGACGGCCTGACACCGATATCGCGGCGATGGCGGCTCAGAAACGCGCTTGCCGCCTCCCGCCCGAGATCGCGCAACATGGTCATGAAGCTCCATTCCGCATTGAGTTTCGAGGAATGATCAAGATCGAGCATATCTTCACTGGCAATACAATGCATCCGCATCGCCCCCCATTTGGCGGCTTCGCACATATGTTCGGGCGCATCCTTGCGCAGGATCGAAATCATCCGCAGCTCTTTCATCAGACTGCTGTTAAATGAAACCTCATTAAGCCGGTTGGCAATTTCACGTGACGTTTTGGGCACACCGGGTCGCCTGACCGGATTGATCTGCACCAGAACCGTGTCATCGGACCCGCATTCCAGCACCAGCGGGCCAAGGCTCGGATTGCCGGTATAACCGCCATCCCAATAAGGCACGCCATCAATCTCGACCGCCTTGTAGATCGTTGGCAAACAGGCCGATGCCAGCAACACATCAACCGTAATATCGGGATTGCGAAATACCCGCCCCTGCCCGGTTTCAACATTGGTCGCGGTGATAAAAAGCTTGGCCGGACTACTGTTCAACGCCTTGAAATCCACGACCTCTGTCAGGATCGCGGCCAATGGATTGTCGCCGGTTGGAGCAGGGTCTGGACCTGTTGATTTGATTGAAATGGCAGCCGCAAGGTTTGTGAAAACCTAGGAAAAGTCCGCAGTACGGGGCGGCACCCCGAACAAGGGCTTTGACGACGGAGTTCACAAACCTTACGGCTGTTCTTCGAATCAAGCAGATTTGCACGGGCTATTTTGTCGCAATACCTTGAAAGATGCATATCTTCCTGCGGTTTCGCTTCGCATATCCGCACAAATCTGCTTGACCATTCCGATCAAATCAACAGGTCCAGACCCTGAGGTCATAGGGCGAAAACATCTTGGCACTCATATCAAGCCACATATAGGCCAGCGAGTTTTCAAGCGACCAGTTGCCAAACAGAATATCAATCGGGCTGCGTTGCAGCGGGCTGAACCGTGCGGCTTCGGACACCGCACGCCAAAAAGTCTCAAGATCGGCCCGTGCACCTTCATACCCGCCCCTGGCAACCCCCGACGTCACCACAGCCGCATTCATCGCCCCGGCCGAGGTCCCCGAAATCGCCTCGATGCTCAGTTCCTCATCCTCAAGCAACCGGTCCAGAACACCCCATGTAAACGCCCCGTGCGACCCGCCCCCCTGAAGGGCAAGACTGATATTCTTGCGCGGCTTTTTGCCCGCACTGGCACCCGCAGCACTGGCACCCGGACCAGCCCCGGCATCCGTGCCCACATCACCCCCGCCATCAGCCCCCTTTTCGGTTCCCGTATCCGTCCCCGTTTCCGCGCCCTTCGCACTCATACCGCCTCCTGCCTGACATCACACAACCCGCAATCATGATATGTCGCAGCCGGCACAAATTGCCAGTTTGGAAAACCACCCCCGTTACCGGCCCGGCAACCGCATCAGACAATCAATTTGCCATCCGCATCAAAAAACGGATACGGACCGTCATAGCCATCGATATAGGCCAGATGCGTCAACAAGCAGCCCTGTTCCTGATCCCAGACATGCAAATGCATTGCCGGGGGTTCCATGACGAATGCCGATGGCCCGGCCGGATCAAGATCAAGTGCAACCTGATGGGCAACCGACGGCCCGATAATAAGCGGCACACCGGCCCAAAGCGTATGGATCGGGCGATGCACATGCCCGCAAATAATCGCTTTGATGCGGTCCTTGTGCGCCGCAATGATCCGGCCAAGCCGTGCCGCACCTTCACCAAGATTCTGAACATCCATATGCGTGATGCCAACCCGGATCGGCGGGTGATGCATAAACAGCAAACAGGGCTTTTCCGTTTCCCCTGACAGGGTTTCCTCAAGCCAGTCCAGCGTCTCGGGTGCAAGCTTGCCTTCCGGGCGCCCTTCATCAAGTGTATCAATGCCGATCAACCGGATCGGATACCCCTCGACCGCGTAATTCACAAAACTCTGATCGGCATCAATCGGGGTTGCGTGCGGAAATGCCCGGCGCAACGGCATACGCTGGTCATGATTGCCCGGCACCATGAAATAGGGCACCTCAAGCCCGCTCAGGATTTCCGCGACAAGCGCATATTCCGCATCAATGCCCAGATCACCGATATCGCCGCTAAACAGGACGACATCAGGACGCGGCACCATGGTGTTGACGCGCTCTACCGCCTTTTCAAGCGCAGTTGCCGTATCAACCTTGCGATAGGCAAGGCGTCGCCCCGCACCGATATGCAGGTCGGTCAATTGTGCAATTATCATGCTTTTTGATCTTTCTTTTTGTCTCGCGCCAATGCCGTCACATCGTCTGTGCAGCGTCTCGGGCATCCGGATACCGGCTAAAAACTGTCAGGCGTTCGGGATTGAAACGGCAATGAATGTCATCCCCGATCGCGATCTGAAAATCGGGATCAACATCAAGGGTGATGACACTTTCCCCGATCCCCGAAACCGTCAGGCGCGACTTTTCACCAAGATATGAAATGGCCTCGACCCGACCGCGCATCTGCCCCTGATCCGGCGTACAGATCGCAAGCCCGTCGGCACGAAAATACACATCTGCCACACCCTGCCCGGCATTGCCGTCATGATGCCCGTTCGGACCACCTGCCACGGCGTGACCGATCTGATCCAGACCGATTTTGATATCGCCAAGAACAAGGCTGTTCTGTTCGATCCGCCCGTCAAGCCGGTTACCGGCCCCGACGAAATCGGCAACAAACGGTGATCGCGGTGCGCGGTAGATTTCGCGCGGCGTGCCGATCTGGGCAATTGCACCCTTTTGCATGACAACAATCCGGTCGCCCAGCGCCATCGCTTCTTCCTGGTCATGGGTGACATAGATCGCCGTGATGCCAAGCTTGCGCAACAGACTGTTGATCTCTGTTCGCAACGTGACCCGCAATTTGGCATCAAGTGCCGTCAACGGTTCATCCAACAGCAAAACCCGCGGGCGGAGCGCAATCGCACGCGCAAGGGCCACGCGTTGGCGCTGCCCACCCGAAAGCTGATCAATCCGGCGATCGGCCAGCATATCGATATGCATCATTTCAAGCATCGCGCGCCCCCGCTCATCACGTTCGCGGCGTTCGACTTTCTGCACCTTAAGCCCATAGGCGACATTTTCCGCCACCGTCATGTTCGGAAACAGCGCATAGGATTGAAACACCATCCCGACCCGGCGTTTTTCAATCGACTGGCTGGTCACATCATCCGCGCCAAAGGTGATTTTTCCACCGGCATCCGGAAATTCCAGACCGGCAATCAGCCGCAGGATCGTTGTCTTGCCACAGCCCGACGGGCCAAGCAGAACAAGAGTTTCACCGCCATTGATCGTCAAATCAAACGGCAAAAGCGCGCGTGTCCCGTCGGGAAAGGTCTTGGTGCACCCGGCAAGCTCGATGCGGGTACCGCCCGGTTTTTCAGTCTGAACAGTCTGGCTGCCCGGTTGCGCCATCGCGGTCGCGTTCATTATTCGTCCTCCGCCGGTTGCGACGCTGCCCGACGCTTTTTGCCCGGATTGGCAAGCATCTGCATTGCGATCAGCAACGGCATGATCAATACAAAGAAAATAAGGGTATAGGCGCTGCCGATCTCGAGCCGCATCGACGCATAGGAATCTGCAAGCCCGACCGGCAATGTCTTGGTCAGCGGCGTATGCAGCATCCAGGTCAGATTGAATTCCCCGATCGAAAGTGTCACCACCATCAACGCGCCGGCAAGAATGCCCGGCATCGCATTTGGGACAATCACATGCAGAAACCGGTGCCAGAACCCGGCACCAAGGCTTGCCGCGCCTTCTTCAAGGGTTTTCATATCCATCGCCGACATGACAGCCGCGACCGAGCGCACCATAAACGGCATGGTAAACAGAACATGCCCGATCAGGATAAAGACCCAGCTGCTTCTGAAACTGCCAAACCCGCCATAGGTAATCAGCAAGGCAAGCGCCAATGCCAGCCCCGGAATGGCCACCGGCAGGGTCAGGATTTCCTCAAACATCCGTGTCAGTCTGTTCGGACGCCGGACCAACACATAGGCCAATGGCACCCCGGCAAGGGTCGTCACCACAAGACACGCCACCGCAAGCCACAAGGACAACAGAATGCTTTGCGCATAAAGGTCCCAGACCTCGAATATCCAGCGCAATGTCAGTCCCGATGACAGCCCCTTGAAAACATTGACCGTCACCCCGGCCAGTGCCGACATCACAATCGGCACTACGATAAACAGGCACAGCAAAACCGTCAGGCCAAGCTGCGCATAAAACGGCCAGCCGCGTCTCATGCGCCCCCCCGTGCCGCCAGATCGGCCTTTTCACCAACAAGGAACCGCACCGCACTCAGACACAGCCAGGTGATCAAACCAAGCGCGATGCTCAGTGCGGCTGCAACCGCGATATTGGCGTTGCGGGTAAATTCGGTATAGATCACCATCGGCAGAACATCGATATCGGTTGCCAGCGTAAAGGCCGTGCCAAAGGCCCCCATCGCGGTCGCAAAACAGATCGCCCCCGATGAAACAAGGCCGGGCATCAATCCCGGAAGGATCACATCACGCACCACCCGCCATCGTGGCGCACCAAGCGATCGCGCCGCTTCTTCAAGCTGCGGATCAAGCTTTTCGGCCGATGCCATAACCGCAAGGATCACCCGCGGAATGGAAAAATAAAGATACCCGATAAACAGCCCGGCAATCTCATAGGCAAAAACGGTCTTCTCGCCGATCAACGCATTGCTGATGCTGCCCACCGCCCCCTGCCGCCCGGCCAGCATGATCACCATGAAACCGACAACTGTCCCCGGAAAGGATAATGGCAGGGTCAGCAACCCGATCAGAACACTGCGTCCCGAAAACCGGTTGCGCACCAAAAACATGCCGACAATCCCGCACAATATCAGGGCAACAACCGTCACCCCTGCCGACATCAAAAGCGTCTGGACCAGACTTTCAAAATACCGGGCATTGGTCAGGATCACCAAATATGTCGCCCATCCGTCCGGGCCATTGGTGACTTCCATCGCCACCAGAACCAGCGGGATCAGAAAGAACGCCGCGACAATCGCAACACCGGGCGCCATCAACGCCATAAAGGTCGCCGGACTGGCCATCGCCGAACGCGACATTCCGAAATATCTGGAAAAAGAAGGGCGCGAACGCCCTTCCCCAAGGTTTTGCAAAGCCACCTTAACGTACCTCGGACAGGTAACGCTCGGCGAAACCGCCCTGTGCGGTTGCCATTTTCGCATAGTCAACCGGCGTGGAGCGGGCATATTCCGTGGCCGGAAGGAACTTGGATGCGGCCTCTTCGGACATTGCACTTGCAATCACCGGACGCAGATAGGCATTCGCCCAATGGGCCTGACCTTTGTCAGACATCACATAATCAAGGATCTTCTTGCCATTCTCGGCATGCGGGCTGTTTTTAACCAGGCTCATTACATAGGGAACCGCAACCGTTCCTTCGGTCGGGATGACGAATTCAACATTCGCGCCGTCTTTGTATTTCGCACGATAGGCATTGAAATCGTAATCAATCAGGATCGGAATTTCGCCCGACAGAACACGCGCATAGGCGGTCTGTTTTGGCACAATCGGATCATTTTCCTTCAGCTTCTTGAAGAACTCGATGCCCGGGGTGAAATCATCAAGCGACCCGCCCATTGCACGGTTGATCGCAACCGCACCGGCATAACCGACAAACGCACTCGACGGATCAAGATAGCCGACCATACCCTTGTATTCCGGCTTCAACAGATCAGACCAGCTTTGCGGAACAGCCGCACCTTCAAGGGCATCTGCATTGACAAACAGGCCAATCGTGCCCGAATGAATGGCAAACCAGCTGCCATTCGGGTCTTTCAGACCATCAGGGATGGCATCGAAATTGACCGGCTTATAGGCATCGACAACATCGGCTTCCTTGGCCTTGATCCCGAACGAAACCCCGTAATAGGCAACGTCGGCAACCGGGTTTTCTTTTTCTGCCAAAAGCTGCGACAGGGTCTGACCCGAATTTTTGTTATCCTGGGGAACGTCAATGCCAAGGTCTTTCGAAAAGTTCTTAAGCTGCCCGCCCCAATCTGCCCATTCCGGCGGGCAGTTATAACAAATGGCTACATCTTCCGCGAATGCCGGCTGTGCTGCGGCAACAGCCAAACCAACGCCCAGTACAAGTTGTTTGAAACGCACTTTTGATCTCCCTATAATCGGGGTGATGACGGATGCCGGGCGGGCCCGATTGACTCACCCGTGCTAAGTTGATGGGGCAGGATCAAACTTTGCGGGTTTGTCTGCCCCCTTATCAGGCCACGCAGGAATGCAAGCGCCTGCTGGCCCATCTCCTGGGTGGGTTGAACGGCCGAACACAGTTTCGGTGAAATCAGCCCACCCACCGCAATTCCATCAATTCCGCCCACAGACACATCGCCCGGAACACTCAAACCGTGTTCGCGGCATGCACTCATCGCGGCAATTGCCAGCATGTCGGTGGAACAAACCAGACCAGTCACCGCATCGGGGCCGGTCAGAAAACTTTTCAACGGTGTAAACAGCTCTGTTTCACCAAATCCGACCTGACACAGGCGCGCTGCCCCCAGTCCGGCATCGGACAATGCCTTGCCAAACCCTTCGAAACGCTGCTTGGAACGGTCGGAACTTTCAAACCGGCCCGCCACCATTGCAAGGGATCGGTGCCCCTTAGCAATCATTGCCTGCGTCATGTCATAGGCCGATCTGGCATTATCGACACTGATCGATGCGACATCCTTGCGGGCGGGCTGATTGAACAACAAAACAAACGGTATATTTTCCGCCTTCAACAGATCAATCACCGGATTGTCATCGGCATTGGCAAGGGTCAGGATCAAACCATCCACCCGGTTATTGAGCAACGTCGACACAGCACCCAACTCGCGTTGCGGGTCATAATTCGATGATGTCAGCAAAACCGTCAGGCCGTCTTCATGCGCGGCCTGCTCGATCCCCTGGACCGAGGTCGCAAAAACCGGGTTGGCCATCGTCGGCACCAGAACCCCGACAGATCGCGTTTGCGCCATCTTCAGGCGACGGCCATTGATGTTCGGACGATAGTTCAGATAACGCATGGCGGCACGGACACGTTCAACAGTCTCCGCCGGCACTTCATCGGGGCTGTTGATCACCCGTGAAACGGTTGCAATCGACACACCGGCCTTGCTTGCAACGTCGCGCATGGTTGATTTTGACGTCATCACTCACTCTCCTCTGACGGCCAACACCATAGCCGACAAAAAAGACAGTTCGATAACGTCCGCGTTTCAGTTTTATGAACATTTGAAACGTTTACAATGGCAGTTTTCCGCCATTTATTTTATTATTAAACCGCAACAAAACCGACACCAGCCCGCCCCGCTGCGCGAAAATTCAAATCACCTCGGGCCCCGGAATGCAGATTACCGACCCCAACTGTCCTGCCGATCCGGTCTGGCAAAGACGCACATGGCTCAATCTATTCCCTTTGCTCGGCCCGGGCTTTCTCCAAAGGACATCCATTGTACCGACCGAGCCTCCTCTGATACGGCCCCGCACCTGTAAAAACCCAACCCATTCTGCTGCCATCGGCAATCTTTGTTCACGTCGCCATCGCGGCCGCCTGTTTCTGCGCCCGCGCCTCAACATACGCCAACTCGCCTGCATGTTGCGCAAGCCCCGCGCACGCGGTTGCCCATGCCGGGTCATCACCATAAAGGGCTGATCGCAGATAGGCCCATGTCATGCGCTGGGTGATGGCAAGGCGGTCCGGGTCTTCGTCATCGGTTTCCTTGGCATCATATCCGGCAATGCCGCCCAGCCCGTGTTTGCCACCGATCAGGGTCAGCAAGAACTCCCCGCCCGGCGCATGATGGAACGGATCGGTGTGCCAGGCCGCCCCGCGCGTGGTCAGGTTCGGATTGATATCCTGATCGCCCGCCACCACCAGCGTTCTGGTCGTCATATGCGAAAAATCGGGATTAAGCGCGGTATAGTTCCGGCGCGCATGATCGCTCAGGCTGTCGCCACCCCGGCCCGGTGCCGCCAGAAGAACCCCGGCCTTGATCCGCGGTTCGATCAGATTGACATCCTGCGCATCCGGGTCGGCACTGTCGCTCAGCCGTGCGCCCAGCAACATGCCCACCGTCTGCCCGCCAAGCGAATGACCGACCGCCGCCACCCGATCATGGTCCAGTCGCCCGTCCAGAATAGGGCTGGCACGTTCGATATCATCAAGATGATCGAGAATGGTTTTGAAATCCTCGACCCGCGATCGCCAAAAGAACGGCGCACCGGGCGCGTCCGCGCCAAACCCGGCGACTTTGGAATTGCCATGGGTCGGCTGGATCACGACAAAACCGTGCTCGGCATAGAAATTGGCAAGCGGCCCATAGCCATCCTTGGACGGGATATAAAGCGACGGACCATGCCCGTGCGACAGCAGGATAATCGGCAAATCCCGCCCCTGTGCCGGGGCCGTCACCCGCATTTCGATCGGTTTGGGCCGCCCGGGTGCGGTCAGGATCACCGGACATACCGAAATGGTCGAAACAGCTTCATTGACCGGAATGTGGCGGGCCTTATCAATCAGGTTATTCATCGCTGAGATCCTTTTCCGATTGGCGAAACCGGATGTTTCACCTATATATCCCGAAACGGAACATTGATCCGATAAGCTGTGACCCGTAAGTGGGGCCTATAAATGGATCAACGTTCCGCTTATGCGAATGCAAATATGGAACATTGTTCCGTTTATCAAGCGCAAAATTTGACGCGACGATTCCGTCCGCGCATCAAAACCTGATTTTGCTATTGGAAAACAATGAGATGACAGACGATACTGCCGTCGAAAAAAAAAGCATCCGTGCCGATGCCCTGCGCAATGAGGACGCGCTTCTTGAAGCCGCCAAGGAGATTTTTGCGACCTCGGGGGTGGATGCGCCGGTGCGTGAAATCGCCGCCAGGGCCGGTGTTGGTGTCGGCACGCTTTATCGTCGTTTTCCCAAACGCAGCGACCTTGTGGTTGGCGTTTACAAGCGCGAAGTCGATGCCTGCGTCAAAGCCGCGGCCGACTTTACCGGCCAATATGGTCCGGGTGATGCCCTGACCCACTGGCTGAAACGCTATTGCCAGTTCATCGTCACCAAAAAGGGATTGGCCGCCGCCCTTTATTCCGGCGATCCGGCCTTTGATGCCCTGCCCGCCTATTTCCGCGCCAATTTCGAACCGACCCTGCAATCCCTCCTGCAATCAGCAGCCAGGGCGGGCGAAATCCGCGGCGATATTGACGCTTTTGACTTGCTCCGCGCCATCGGAAATCTGGCCTCTGTCGGCGGCACTGAAGGTGCCGAACACACGCATCGCATGCTCGAACTGATGATTGATGGCCTGCGTTTCGGGGCGGCGAAGCCCTAGGGCCGGCCTGCCTAGATGCTGAATATTTTGCTGCTTCGGGCTAAACCGATCGATCATCGAAAACGGTATGCCAGAAGGTCTCTAGTTCGGTGCATGCCCAGCCATAGCTGCGACCAAGGTCTTGAAATTTGCCCCACCAACTGAGATTTTCACATCCCCAAGCAACCGGTCAAGCCCCCACCAATTAGAAGCTCATTGTGATCCGCCGCCCTGAAGCGCCAAACTGATATTCTTGCGGGTTGATCCGGTCTGCCTCATTGCATACTCTCTGCGTTTTCTTTTCCATCATGATTATCGGCGATACTATAACTGCCTGTTTGGCAGTGCCTGACCGACAGCCATATTAAAAAGAAATCAGCTAAAAATCCCTTCCAGATTCACAAGTCTGGATTACCGAGCGCCTTGATAATTGCTTCTTGATAGACGTTTTCGTCCGGCAAGGTGACATTATTAAACGCCTCCTGAACCTTATAAACTGTAGTTGAATGCGAGGATGTTTGTTCCAGAACAAGGCCTTCCCCCTCTACATGACCGACCTCTGAGTAATTGTAAGCCAAAAATGTGAGAGATGCAGGCTGCAAGGGATAGCGCGACAAAGCCTCCTGCCCTCCTAAGCGATCCGTCACTCGTTTGAGAACAGGCTCTGGACATATAAAGAAGAGACCTTTTTTACAAAGATTTTCCCTTTGCAGAACTTGCCCCTTGTATATCAACTGGGGAAGAATTCGCTTGGATACATTCTCCCAATTTAGACCTGCCGTCGTCTTTTCGACGGTGCCATTGTTCTTTAGTGCCTCATAGCCATTGCGGTAAGTGCCTGTTGTATCAATCGTTTGAACTTCAACGGCTACAAATTCGACAAGCTCTCCCCGTTCACTAATACGAGCAAGTATCCAATCAACAAAATAACTTCTCCTTCCATCCTTCTGAGGAAGTCGCAATTCTCCTCCCCAGCGCTGGCCAAAAACAGCGACGCATTCCTCTCGGCGCTCATGGACATAACTTAGGGCCTCTCGCCCCGGAATAAGCTTCAATCCCGGCACAAAAGCTCGATCAACAACATCTTGGAGAACTTTATATCCATTCGCGTAGAGACGAATTGGGCAGCAAATTACTGGCGGAGAAGTCACAGGTTTGACGGCGCAGACACCAGCGACTGTTTTATCATTGAATGTCTTTTCGCAGATGTCATTCAGAAAAGGACAGACTTCTTCTTTGATTGCTGTTTTTGCAGTTTCCGATTGGTCAATCGCACGATAACCAAAAAAATCCCAGATTACGCTCGCCATTCTACCGCCACATGTTTGGCTCTGGATTTGTTGAGAACTTCAACCAAAGACCTACCTATTGCCGCAGCCAACAAAGGGGGTACTGCATTACCCACTTGTTCATATTGCTCCGACAAAGATCCCAAAAATTCGAAGTGGTCTGGGAAGGTTTGTATGCGTGCAGCTTCTCGCACACTGAATACCCGATCTTGACTGTAGTGGAAATATGCTCCCCAATGCGGGTCACATTTCGTCAAGATAGTTGATGCTAAACCTTCCGGATCGACCCGCCCATATCGCTTCGTATGATCTGAACGACGAGCCCGCTGCATACCCTTTGGTAACAGGTCTCTTGGAATATTAGTCCAGTTCCCACCCGGGGGAATATATTGAAGCCTCTCTTGGTTTACCTTACCAATCCTTGCAGAACGATGATTAAGCACCCCCTTGGAGCTTGATCTCATAGCACGTTGGAAGCCATTTTGCGGATCAGTTTTGTATTCAGCGAAATCTTCGCAGGCTCCCCCGTTCTCCAAAGCAGGAAGATCGTCGATAGCGTCAAACACAGAGGTAAACTTTGGAAGCTCTATTTTAGCTGGAAGAGAAACAATGTTTCTTCCCTCAAAATTAGATGTAAAATTAACTCGAAGCGGCGCTGACCTTACTGGAGAAGGAAAGGCGTCCAAAGGGTCCTGACCATCACGAAATGCTAAAATTACTGTCCGCCAGCGCATTTGCGGCACGCCATAATGGGGCGCGTAGAGTATTTTGACGTCGGCATTATACTCAATCTCCGCCAATGCCGCCAAAATTGCTTGTAGCGTTTGCCCGTTTTCAAACGAAACCAACCCGGGCACGTTTTCAATCAATACAGATTTAGGTCGAAACTCTTCCACAAAATCCAAGTAAGACCGGAAAAGGTGGTTTCGCTCGTCCTGTGAGGAACGTTTTGGTGCATTAATCGAGAACCCTTGGCAAGGCGGGCCTCCTGCAATTAGATCGAGCTCGCCAACGTCCAATTGAAGAAGCTTTCTGACTTCTTTTACATCCAGAGAGCGAATATCACATTGATCCACAATGGCTTCAGGATGATTCCTTGCATATGTTCGTGCATAGCATCTCATCAGCTCGTTAGCGTATACGCTAGAGAACCCGACCTCCCGAAGGCCTTCTGATAATCCACCTGCGCCAGAAAACAGGTCAATCATTTTCAGATGGCTCATAATACCTACTCCAGAAAACAGCCGATCAGTTGGACCAAATCAAGAACATCCAACCATTAGCAGGTTAGCTCACCTAAAACCAGACCGATAAACATCGGACGTCAACAAACCCTGCAATAAAAACAATTTATAACGTAAGAACATCTACTCAATACCACTCCAACGCCGCTGGCAGATCAAGGCCTGCGGCCCGTTCGCGGACCTGATGCAGGAACAGGCTGGCAATCGGCGACAGGCTTTTGCTTTTGCGGGTGATGATGCCGATATGGCGCTGCCGGACCGGGGCGGACAGCGGCACGAAGACAAGGCCCTTGTCGCGCGTCATGTCCGATACCCGGGCGGCCAGTTCCGGCAGCACCGTAATCCCCACCCCCTGGGCCACCATGGCGGCCAGCGTGAGGGTATTGGACGCCTCCACCGTCGGGCGTGGGAGGGTGATCGGCATGGCCGCAGTTCCGTCGCCCGCACTTGCGCGTACTGCGGATTTCGCGGCTTTTCCCGTGCGCTGGTCGGTCAGTTTATTCTGTGCGCGCGCCAGCTTTTCGGCCTGTTTCATCACCCCTTTGGCTGCAGCAATGCCAAGCCTTGCGGCATCTTCGATGGCCGGACTTGTGAAATCCGAACCGCTATATTGCCGGGCCTTTGCCGCGCCCTCCCCCCAGGGCTCGCCGCTGACCCCGGCCATCATTGCCGATGTTCCGGATTCCGGGCCCAACCCGACAAAGGGTTGATCGGAAAGCTGTGCCCAGGTCACGAACGGGTGTTTGGCAAAGGCATGATCGGCCCGGCACAGCACCCCGAACCGATCTGAAAACAGCGGGCGGAACGCGATATCGGGCAGCGCTTCCCACTCCCCGGCGATGCCGAAATCGGCCTCGTTCGCCGCCACGGCTGCATGGACCTCCCCGGCATTCATTTCATCAAGGCGCAAGCGCGCATCGGGATGATCGACCACAAAGCGCGATATCACGGCCGGCAGAATGCGGGTCAGGACCGACGGGGCCGCGGCAATGGTGATTTTCCCGCCAATGCCCTTGGACAGCGCATCAAGATCGCCAAGTGCTTCCTCGAAATCACCGATCAAGCGCTTTGCCACCGGCAAAAACCGCTCCCCCGTATCGGTCAGGGTGACCTGCCGTGTCGTGCGATCAAAAAGGGCTGCCCCCGTCACATCCTCGAACTGGCGGATGGTGGTGGTCAGGCTGGGCGGGGTGACGCCAAGCACGGCCGCCGCCGCCGTAAAGGACCCGTGATCGGCCACCGCCACAAAGGACCGCATATGGCGCATATTCAGCGATGAAAACATCAAAACTCCCCTTTTTCGGCCATTTATGACCCGGTAATACCGGCCATCACAGCCCAATCAAATCACCCAATCCATTACATAGTTCAAGCTCAGTTCCAACACAGCTTCTGCATTCTTTCCAACGGCTTCAGCACAGCTTGGGAACGGCTTCCGAGCGGCTTCAACATGATCCCAACACGACACCTGCATCCGCACGCCGCCAACACGGCCACCGACAGTTGCAACCCGACTGCTGCCCGGCTATTGCACGGCCATGCACGACTTCCACCTGGCTATTGCACCGCTTTTGCACGACTTCTGCCCGGCGATTGCACCGCTTCTGCAAGGCTCCGGAAGACCTTCGGCTCACGCCCTTCCGCTCATGCCCCCGGCACAGAAACCATGCCCAAAACACCCAAATCCCCAATCCGCATGCCACCCGGACGACCAAAGGCCGCCCAAACCGCTCTATAGCGCGCTGGGCTGGGCTGGGCTGGGCTGCGCCGGCCCGGGTCGGGTCGCACTGAAACGGACCAACTCAGAGCCGACCTACCCAAACCAAACTTGCCCGAACTGAACCGAACCAAACATGCCCTGTCCAGGTCAGTCCGGACCAAACACCATCAGGCCAGGCATCATCAAATCACACACCCCGTTGCCAGGACGGTTCACGCCAGAACAGCTCAAACCACCGCTGCCCGATCAAACAGCACCACGCGCTGTAAACTTTTCTTTACACCCGTCTTTATGGCGGCTGCGCATCCGCACCCTTTGAACGATGCCCGGTGCAAATTTCACAACCTGAAAATAAATCCTCATACAAATAAAAGGGTGCAGTGGCTAAAAACGGCCGCCGGTTTCACGGCAAAGGTGCCCGAATTGCCAAATACTGTCAGGAGGTGTCAGCAAGTCGATCTTTGCAGCATGGTTTCGCCGTCGGGATTATTAGGCAAAAACTAATAATCATTCGGAATTTTCAATTTGTCCAATTAATCCTGATCGGGTCAAATAGGGAAAATTGCCATGACATCGATCCCGCCGCGGTGCCAGATCCGCCATGAAATCCGATATCAAGTCCGGTATCAGACTTGCTATCAGAACTGGCATCAAACCCGGAACCAAACCGGCATCCAGCCGGGGGATCGCAGACAGAGAGATCACCATGCCCGCCGCGACCGCCGCCAAAAGCGTTATTGCCAAATTGCCCCGCCTGACCCCGGACCGGTCGCTGGACAGTTTGACGCTAAGTTTCCTCAAAACCCTTGAATCCGAAGGAAAATTTAGCGGCGAAATCCATGCAGATTTCCCCACCCGTCTGATCCATGCCACCGACAACAGCGTCTATCAGGTGATGCCCCGTGCCGTGTTGCAGCCGCGTACCCGCGATGACATCAATATCGTCATGGAAATGGCCGGTCGCGAAAAATTCAGCGAGGTCAAAATCACCCCGCGCGGCGGCGGTACAGGCACCAACGGCCAGTCGCTGAACAACACCATCATTCTCGATACTTCCAAATATCTCAATAACATACTGGGCTTTGATGCGGAAAAGGGACTGGTTCACGTTGAACCGGGCGTGGTGCTTGATCAGCTTAATGCCTGGCTGAAACCGCATGGCTATTTCTTCCCGCCCGCCGTCTCGACCGCAAGCCGCGCCACGGTTGGCGGCATGATCGGATCGGACAGCTCGGGCAAGGGATCGCGGATTTATGGTAAAACCAGCCACTATATCCATGACATGACCACCGTCCTGATTGACGGCACCGATTTCCGCACATCGGCGCTAAGTGCCGATAAAGCAAAGGAAATCATGTCCCGCGACGACCGGGTTGGCGCGCTTTATCGCAAGATCCATGACGAAATCGCCCCGCGTCGCGATCAGATCAAGGCAACCTTCCCGGAAATGAACCGGGGGCTTACAGGCTACAACCTTAAGGAAGCCGTTTCCGATCAAGGGGATATGAACCTTTCCTTCCTGATTGCCGGGGCTGAGGGCAGCCTTGGCATGGTCAAGGAAATCACCTTCCGCGTCATTCCCCTGCCCAAGCACAAGGCGATCACTGTTGTCCGGTATGACAGCTTTGATTCGGCCCTTCGTCACGTCCAAGCCCTTGTAAAGTTTGATCCTGTTGCGATTGAAAGTATTGATGACAAGGTCATGAAACTGGCCGAGCAGGATGAAAGCTGGCACATGCTGGGCAAGCTTTTGGGTACGGAAAACAGTACCGTTGCCACGCGCGGCTTTAACGTCGTTGAATTTGTTGGCGAAACGCCTGAAGAAGTTGCCGCCAAACAGGACGAATTGCGCGCTTATCTTGATGGCAATCCCGATACAGCTTACGCCCCGATCGGATTTGTGCAGGCAACCGACCCCGGCCAGATCGCCGCAATCTGGTCAATCCGGGCGAAATCGGTGGGGTTGCTCGGCAATCTAGAAGGCAAACGCCGCGCGACACCATTCGTCGAAGATACCGCCGTACCGCCCGAAAACCTTGCCGATTTTATCGCCGAATTCCGCGCACTTCTGGATGCCGAGGGCCTTGATTACGGCATGTTTGGCCATGTCGATGTGGGGTGCCTGCATGTGCGGCCGCTTCTTGATATGTGCGACGAAGAAGACGAAGCGCGCCTGCGCCGGGTATCGGACGCGGTCGCCGAATTGACCAAGCGCTATAACGGCCTGATCTGGGGCGAACATGGCAAGGGGTTCCGCGGTGAATACAGCCCGATCTATTTCGGGCCGGAGCTTTATGATGTGCTTCGCCGCATCAAGGAAGCCTTTGACCCGGAAGGACAATTAAACCCCGGCAAGATCGCGTCCCCCTATTCCAAAGACATCCCGATCACGGCAATCGACGAAGCCCCGATGCGCGGGCAGCTTGACCGTCAGATCGAAGATGCCCTGCGTGATGAATACCTAAATGCAACGCGATGCAACGGTAACGGGGCGTGCTTTAACTGGGATCTGATGGATGCCATGTGCCCGTCCTATAAGGTCACCCGGTCGCGGGTGCATTCGCCCAAGGGCCGCGCGGGAATGCTGCGCGAATGGATCAGACAGCTTTCGGTCGGCACCGACCCGATGAACCAGGATCTGGCGGTGATCAACGGGCGCGATTTCTCGCACGATGTTTATGAATCGATGGCCGGTTGCCTGTCATGCAAGGCCTGCGCTGGGCAATGCCCGGTCAAGGTCGATATCCCGGAAATGAAATCCCGGTTTTTGGAGACCTATCACACCCGCTACAAACGTCCGGTGAAGGATTATGTCATTGCGAAACTTGAATATATGGCCCCGATTTTGGCAAATGCGCCGGGCCTGTTCAATGCCCTGCAATCAATCCCGCCAATGCCGTGGATTTTCAAGCGTTTCATCGGCCTGACCGATTTGCCGAAGCTTGATACCCGGGGCCTTAAATCGGGCTTACGTGCGCGTGGCATCGGCAAGTTCCGGCAGGCTGATCTTGATGGCCTGAGTGCCGATGAAAAGGCCAAGTCGGTGATTATCTTGCAGGATTGCTTTACCACGCATTATGACACCGACGTGTTCCTTGCCCATGTGGACCTTTTGCAACGCCTTGGATACCGGGTGTTTGTGCCGCCCTATCGCCCCAACGGCAAGGCCATGCATGTCAAAGGCTTCCTGAAGAAATTCGATTATCAGGCCAAGCAGAACGATATCGTTTATGGCCGCCTTGCCAAATCCGGTGTCGCCATGGTTGGGATCGAGGCCAGCGTCACCCTGACCTATCGCCAGGAATATTCCCAGCGCCTTTCAGACCGCCCGGATTACCGCGTGCATCTGTTCCATGAATGGCTGGCCGCTGAAATCAGTGACGGCCGCCTGAATGCGCCGAAAATTGATAACATCGTTAACATCAATGCCCCGGCAAGCCTGTTCCCCCATTGCACGGAAAAGACATCGATCCCGGATGTTGGCGTAAAATGGCAGAAAATCTTTGAGGCGTTCGGTCTTAAACTGACAGCCGAGAAAACCGGCTGCTGCGGCATGGCGGGCGTTTACGGACACGAAACCCGCCATCAGGAAACCTCACGCGAGCTTTATGAGCTGAGCTGGAAAAAGAAGGTCGATGCGACGGGCCCCGAAAACATGCTGGTCACCGGCTATTCGTGTCGCTGTCAGGTCAACCGATACGAGGGCGTGAAACCGCAACATCCGGTGCAGTATCTGGCAAAGCGGATCACCAACTGATCTGGCACATCAACATCCGATCATAACGAAAACGGCCGGGTACATTGCCCCGGCCGTTTTGCTTTATCAGACAAGTGCATCGCCAAAGAATGCGACCATCCGGTCAAACGGGATCACATCAAGCTTGTCATACAGATCGGTGTGATTAGCCCCTGGAACGATCAGAAGTTCTTTCGGCTCGGCCGCAGCTTCATAGGCGGTTTCACTGAAATAGCGCGAATGGGCATTTTCGCCGTGGATCAGCAAAACCGGGCGCGGAGAAATTTCCGAGATATAGCTCAGGATCGGCATATTCATGAAACTCAGCGGCGTGGTCTGGGTCCAGGCATCGCCAGAATTCACCGCCCGTGCATGATAGCCGCGCGAGGTGCGGTAATAGTCATGATATTCAAGAACAAACTGCGGCTCGCCACCCTGAAGATCAAGCGACGGCGGGCCATAGGCCGGTGCGCCATTTGCCGCATCTTCCCAACGCTGGCGGCTCATTTGTTCGAGCGCCTGGGTGCGTTGTTCAAGTGTAACGCTGTCATTATAACCCTTCGACATCACGCGGGTCATGTCATACATGGTGCTGGCAACCACGGCTTTGACGCGCTTGTCCGCGGCAACAGCATTCAGCGCCATACCGCCCCAGCCGCAAATACCGATCACACCGATGCGTTCCCGATCAACCGAACCATGCAGGCCAAGATAATCAACCGCTGCCATGAAGTCCTCGGTATTGATATCAGGCGATGCAACGTTACGCGGTTCACCACCGCTTTCGCCGGTATAGGACGGATCAAATGCCAGGGTGACAAAGCCGCGCTCGGCCATGGTTTGGGCATAAAGACCCGATGACTGTTCCTTGACCGCACCAAACGGGCCACAAACCGCGATTGCCGGCAAGGCACCCTGCGCACGATCCTTGGGCAGGTAAAGATCGCCCACCAGTGTAATGCCGTAACGGTTGGCAAAGCTGACTTTTTCGTGGTCGACTTTATCGCTTTGCGGGAAAACCTTGTCCCATTCCTTGGTCATGTTAAGTGCCTTTGCATTTGCAGTTGTCGTATTTGCGATGGCAGCAAGGCCCAATGCAGCCGCACCGGCACCTGCCATCTGTAACACGCCACGGCGATCAAGATTAACAGCATCCTTTTTCGCCACGGCGTCATGGGTTTGAATGTTTTTGGTCAATTCCATCTCCTGAGTGTTTGGGTCAGTTAACCGGCTTCAACAGGCGCTGCCCGTTACCGATCAGGATCACGGCAAGGGCCGCAAGCGCGACGCTGCCGACGAAAGTTGCGGTGATTGAAAAACTGTCAAGAAGCAGCCCCCCGATCAGAGCCCCCAACAGGATTGAGCCCTGAATAGCGGCAACCATCAGACTGCCGCCTGCTTCGGGGGCATCACCTACATTCCGGGACATCCAGGTCATGAAAATCACCGAAAGTGCGGTATTCATACCGCCCCACCCCGCCAGCAAAGCAGCCGTCATAACGGTCGAGCTGCCCGTGAACAAAAGTGCCAGCGTGATGGCCCCCATAATCAGGGCCGGCAGTTTCAAAAGCGGGGCAATCTGCTGCCCGACAAAGCGCCCGGCAGCCCAGGTTCCGATAAAACCGGCAAGTCCCAGCACCAGCAGCAAAAGCGACAATGTCGTTGCATCCGCGCCGTTAAACTGTTCGAGAAACGGACGCAGATAGGTGAACATGGTAAAGGCCGATCCCCAACTGAGCATCGCCGCGATCAGGCCGCGCCTGAAATAGGGGCGCGCCAAAACATCGATCAGCGTTCCGAAATTTTGCCGACCGCGTGCGGGCAAGGACGGCAGGACGCTCAGTTGCCAGACAAGGTTGATCGCAACCAGAGGCGTTAACGCCCAGAAAACCGACCGCCAGCCAAAAACATCGCCAAGCCACGCCCCAAGCGGTGCCGCAAAAGCCGATGCAATGGCCTGCCCGCCATACATGATCGATAAGGCGCGCGGCACGTCTTGGGGTGGCACCAGCCGCATCATGATCGCGGTTGCCAGTGCCCAGAACCCGCCAATGCAAATTCCAAGGATGGCGCGCCCGGTGATCAAGGCCGCAAAGCTCGGTGCCATCGCAACAATCACCAGCGACGCCAACATCAACATGGTCAGCGCGATCAGGACCGATTTGCGGTTAATCTGCCCGGCCACCGTTGTGATCAGCAAACTGGCAACCAGTGCGAACAGGCCGCTGATTGAAATGGCCTGACCGGTGGCCCCTTCGCTTGCGCCCAGACCATCTGCCATTGGGGTTAACAAGCTGACCGGCATGAATTCGGATGCCAGCAACAGGGCAACGCACAGCGACATCGACAAAACAGCGCCCCATGCGGCGGTTTGTCTGTTTGCTGGTTCGGTTCGGGTGGTGTCAGTCATGAATATCTTCCGGTTCAACATAGCGTCACCAGAAGATAGTGGTTCCTCGTCAATCTGATTAGACGGGAAAAATAGCATGGACTAATCGATTTCATCGATTAATTATAGATCCATGGCAAATACTGATTTCAATGACCTGAAATGGTTCGGCATCGTTGCCGAGGAACGCAATTTCACCCGGGCGGCAGCACGGATTGGTGTTGCCCAGTCAACCCTGAGCCACGCGATCAAACGGCTGGAAGAAAATATCGGCATCCGCCTTCTGACCCGGACAACGCGCAACGTTGCGCTCACGCCTGCGGGCACTCAGTTACTATCAACCGTCTCGCCCCGCCTTAAGGAAATCGAAGGCGAGATCGACGCCCTTATGGCGTTCCGCGACAAGCCATCGGGTTCCATCCGGTTGACATTATCCGATCACGCGCTTGAAACAGTGGTGTGGCCAAAGCTTAAACCGGTCCTGATGGCTTATCCCGATATCAGCATCGAATTCAGCATCGACAACGGGTTTCGCAATATTGTCGAAGACGGGTTTGATGCCGGGGTGCGGCTTGGCGAAAGTGTTGAAAAGGACATGATTGCAGTTCGTATCGGCCCCGACTGGCGCATGATCGCCGTCGCCTCCCCCGCCTATTTGGCCGAACATGGTGTGCCCGAACATCCCCAGGACCTGCTGACACATAACTGCGTCAATATGCGTCAGGAACGGCTTGGCGGTTTGTACGCGTGGGAGTTTGAAAAGGACGGAAATGAAATCAACGTCCGTGTTGATGGCCAGATCACCTTTAACAATTCATACGCCATGATGGATGCCGCCCTAAGCGGCATGGGCATCGCCTTTGTCCCCAACAGCCTTGCCGACCATCACATCGCGGCGGGAACCTTGCAACTTGTCCTTAATGACTGGTCTCCGTTCTTTGACGGCTATTTCCTGTATTACCCGACCCGCCGCCAAAACCTGCCGGTGTTCAGGGTGATCGTCGACGCCCTGCGCCATCGCGGGCGTTAGGGGACGCGCCCCAGGAAACCGGGTTGTGAATTGGTTGGAGCCTGTCTCCCTTAAACCCGCCATCAGGAAACATTGCGCGAGTTGTATGACCTGAGCCGGAAAAAGAAAGTCGATGCCACGGGGGCAGTAAACATACTGGTCACCAGCTATTCCTGCCGCTGTCAGGTCAGCAGAAAGACTGATCTGAAAAGAACTATTCTACGACTGTATCTTCACTCCTCACAAAAACGGCAGCATGTTTTTGACGTGATCGGCGAAGGCGGTTGTGGCGGGGTTTTGCGTGCCCTCGCCTGCGATCACCTTCAGGCCCAGTTTGGGCAAGGCGGGTAGCGGCGCCTTGAGGATATACAGATCATTGGGCACCGCCTTTTGCATCATCACGCTGATGGCAAGGCCGGAACGGGCGACGGCGATCAGGCCGGACAGGCTGCTGCTGGCATAGGAAATCTTGTAGGGGATTTGGGCGGCGTTCATGGCATCGCAGGCGGCCTTGTGATCAAGGGCGTTTGATGCGGGCAAGGCCAGCGGGATGGCTCGGGCGGTTGTCGGGCTGTCGCCTGCTCCCGATGCATCGCCGATTCCGGTACCGGCGCCGATCCCGGTGCCGAAATCATGGAGATCAAGGGTCGGTTTGGCCCCGACCCAGGCAAGTTGTTCGGTCCGTGCGATATCGGGTTCCCCATCCGGGTTGGCGACCGATACCAGCGCCAGATCGATCTGACGCGCACGCAGCATTTTATGGAGTTCCGGCGTCGGGGCCGAAACCACCCTGATCTCGACATCCGGGTAGATCGTCCCGAAGCTTTTAAGCAGGGCGGGGAAAAAGGCGATCAGGTAATCCTCGGGACAGCCAAACACCATCGATCCGCGCAGGCCCCGGTCGGAAAAGGCAAAGACCGCCTCGTCATGCAATTTCAAAATCCGTTCGGCATAGCCAAGGAACCGTTCGCCACTTCCGGTCAAGGTAACGCCACTGCCGCTGCGATGAAAAAGCGTTTGGCCCAGCGCATCTTCAAGACGCTGTATCTGCATGGTGACGGTTGATTGCGTACGCCCGACCTGAAGGGCGGTGGCGCTGAGCGTCCCGGAATGGGCGGCGCGCACAAAGGTCGTCAGCAGTTTGAGATCAAGCAGGGTTTGCATGGCTTTGCCGCCGTATATCAATTTTTCCAATACCGGAATGCCATCATTATCAATTTTACGAAGATATCAACAGCCGATACCCTGTATCCATCAAAGACACACGCTTGCACGGAGCCAATCATGTCAAACAATGCCGATCCGAAATTCTGGGATGCCGCCCAAAAACACCTGATCCGCTATGGCGGAACGTTCGAACCCGCGATCATTGAACGCGCCAAGGGATCGTTTGTTTATGATGCCGATAACCGTGCGATCCTTGATTTCACATCCGGGCAAATGAGTGCGGTTTTGGGCCATGGCCATCCGAAAATCGTCGAGACCGTCCAGCGCCAGGTCGAAACGGTGGCCCATCTGTTTAGCGGCATGTTGACCCGCCCGGTCGTGACCTTGGCCGAGCGTTTGGCCGCGCTTGCGCCGGGGCTTGATCGCGTGCTGTTGCTGTCCACAGGGGCCGAAAGCAACGAAGCCGCCATTCGCATGGCAAAGCTTGTGACCGGCAAGCATGAAATTGTGGCGTTTTCCAAAAGCTGGCACGGGATGACCGGGGTTGCGGCATCGGCGACCTATAGTGCGGGGCGCAAGGGATATGGCCCGGCGGCGGTCGGATCGCTTGCCATTCCGGCCCCCAACGCGTTCCGTCCGCGGTTTAAAAATGCCGACGGGTCGCTTGACTGGCAAACCGAACTTGATGACGCCTTTAACCTGATTGATGCGCAATCAACCGGCAATCTTGCGGCATTCGTCGCCGAGCCGATCCTGTCAAGCGGCGGGATGCTGGAACTTCCCAAAGGTTACCTTGCCGCACTCAAGCAGAAATGCGTTGAGCGCGGGATGCTGTTGATCCTGGACGAAGCCCAGACCGGCATTGGCCGTACGGGCACCATGTTTGCCTTTGAACGCGATGGCGTGATGCCCGATATCCTCACCCTTTCAAAAACCATCGGGGCCGGATTGCCGCTTTCGGCCGTGATGACCACGCCCGAGATTGAAGATGCCGCCCATGAAAAGGGCTATTTGTTCTATACCACCCACGTTTCCGACCCCCTGCCCGCCGCAGTTGGCGTAACGGTTCTTGATGTGGTGGCCGAAGAAAACCTTGTGGCCCGCGCAGGTCACTTGGGCAAACGGCTGTTTGACGGGTTGGCTGCGTTGAAAAACCAGTATTCATGCGTGGGGGATGTGCGCGGACGCGGGCTTATGCTTGGTATGGAGATCGTCAAGGATGGCGGTGCGCCCGATCATGATCTGGGGGCCGCGATTGCGAGTGAGGCATTCAAGCGCGGGCTTAGCATGAATATCGTCAAGCTTCCGGGCATGGGCGGTGTGTTCCGCATTGCCCCGCCGCTGACCATTTCCGAAGAAGAACTTGATCTTGGCATTGCGATCATCGGGGACAGCATTGCGGCAAGCCTTAATGGTCGCTGATCACGTTCACATCAGTTGACAGACCAAACGAAACAAAGGTGAAATCAGACAAAGCTAACCTTCACAAAGGTCTTGTCATGATCCGCCATATCGTTCTGGTCAAATTCCAATCGGGCATCAAACAGGATGACATCACATCCCTGTTTGATGCCCTTGCCAATCTCGGCACGCTCATCCCCGGCATGCGGGGCTTTGACGGCGGCATATCGGTCAGCCCGGAAAACCTTGAACAGGGTTTCCGTCACGGGTTCTGCATCGATTTTGATGATGCCGCCGCGCGCGATGCCTATCTTGAACATCCCGAGCATCAGAAACTTGGCGGGCAACTGGTCGGGATGCTTGACGGTGGTTTGGCGGGATTGGTGGTGTTTGATCTTGAGATGGCCTAACCCGCATCATTCAAGTATATACAATTGACATATACACCCAAAATCGCGACAATAGCACCTTGATCCATCCTTGCAGGAGGTCGCCATGACGCAAGCATCCGTATTCCTGAACAACAAGACGCAGGCCGTGCGCCTACCCAAGGATGTCGCCTTTCCTGAAGGCACGAAAACGGTTGAAGTGATCTCGGTCGGGGTGACCCGCGTGATCGTCCCAAGCGACCATCTTTGGGATACGTTCTTTGATGGTCATGCCGTCAGTGACGATTTCATGGAAGACCGCAACCAGCCCGCCATGCAGGAACGGGATGGGTTTTAATGCTGCGGTTCATGCTTGATACCAATATCTGCATCTATGTCATCAAGAACCGCCCGGCCTCCTGCCGCGAGAAGTTCAGCACCCATAGCGGTGCGATGGCAATTTCATCGGTGACACTTGCAGAATTGATTTATGGCGCTATGAAATCGGCCAAACCCGAGAGCAACCTTCGCACCATCGAAGAATTTGCTGCACGCCTGAGTGTTCTTGATTTCGATACCGATGCTGCCGGTCATTACGGCGATATCAGAAGCACACTTGAACGCGAAGGCAACGTCATCGGGCCATATGACATGATGATTGCCGGTCACGCACGCAGTCACGGCCTTATCCTTGTCACCAACAACATCCGTGAATTTGAACGGGTCGACGGCTTACGGCTGGAGAACTGGGTTTAGCGTCGAACAGTTTGCGCAACATCAAAGAACACCTGAACACAACCCTTTAGGATCATTCCAGAAAATCGGACATTGCAAGCGTAAGCGAACTCTGGTCAGATATTACGATCAGAGATTGTAGATCCCTTGCCCCCTGTCCTGGCCCCGTTTCTCGGAGAATGGAATGAAGAACCTGCGTTCTGTGCTGATTGTTCTTGTGGTGATTGTCGTGGCGGCCGGTGGTGGCTTTGCCTATTGGAAATCCCAGCAATCCGAGCTTCCCGACTTTATCGCATCGGGCAATGGCCGCATTGAAGCCGAAGAAATCCGGGTGGCAACCAAATATGCCGGGCGGGTCGACGAGGTTCTGGTTGATGAGGGCGATACGGTCAGTGCCGGTCAGGTTCTGGCACGCATGGACACCGCCGAACTGATGGCCAGTCAGGCCCGCGCGCGGGCCGAAGTTGCCGGTGCCGAACAGGGCATTGCCGAGGCCGAGGCCCTGATCATCCAGCGCCAAAGCGAGCTTTCCTTTGCCCAGCAGCAATTGGCACGCGCCAATGAGCTGGTGAAAAATAACAACATTTCCCGCGAACAGGTCGATCAGCGCCGGGCCGACCGGGATGTTGCGCAGGCGGCCCTTAGTGCCGCACAGGCCAAGCTTTTGAGCGCGCAGCGCAATGTCGAGGCGACCGAAGCGGAACTTAGACGCATTCAGGTCCAGATTGATGATTCAGTCCTGAAAGCGCCGCGCGATGGCCGCGTGCAATATCGTCTTGCCGAACCGGGCGAGGTTTTGTCAGGTGGCGGACCGGTGATCACGATGATTGATCTGAGCGATGTTTACATGAATGTGTTCCTGCCCACGCGACAGGCCGGTTTGGCCTTTGTTGGCAATGAGGCGCGCATCATGCTCGATGCCGCGCCGGGCTTTGTGATCCCGGCCAAGGTATCGTTTGTTGCCGATGACGCGCAATTCACCCCGCGCGAGGTCGAAACACGGTCCGAACGTGACAAACTGATGTTCCGGGTCAAGGTGCGGATTGATCGGGAATTGCTTGCCGAACATATCAAGCGGGTCAAGACCGGTCTTCCGGGTGAGGCCTATATCATGCTGGCCGATCACCAGGACTGGCCCGATGCATTCACGCCAAACGTGCCCGATGACGCCACCCTTCGCCAGAGCATGAAGTAATGAGTGATACCGGCTCAAAGCCCGTTCACGCTGTCGGTCAGGGCGTCGTTCAGGGTGTCGATCATGCCATCGAACATGCCGTACGGCTTAAAGATGTGTGCCACCGCTATGGCAAGGTCACGGCGCTTGATCATATTGAATTGGAAATCCCGACCGGACAGACCGTGGGCTTTATCGGGCCGGATGGTGTGGGGAAATCCACAGCCCTTGCCCTGATATCGGGGGCGCGCAAGGTTCAGGACGGGTTGGTTGAAACATTGGACGGATCAATGGCCGATCGCGGCCACCGCAACGATATCCTGCCCCGGATTGCCTATATGCCCCAAGGACTTGGCAAGAACCTTTATATGGATCTGACGATCCGCGAGAACCTTGATTTCTTTGGCCGGTTGTTTGGCCAGGGCAAGCGAGAACGCAACGAGCGGATTGCGTCCCTTACCAAGGCGACCGGACTGGCACCGTTTACCGAACGGCCGGCCGGAAAGCTTTCGGGCGGGATGAAGCAGAAGCTTGGTCTGTGTTGCGCGCTTATTCATGATCCCGATATCCTGATTTTGGATGAACCGACCACCGGGGTTGATCCCCTGTCGCGCAGGCAATTCTGGCAACTGATTGACGCAATCAGAGAAACCCGGCGCGAGATGACCGTCCTTGTTGCCACCGCCTATATGGATGAGGCAGCCCGGTTTGATCATCTGATTGCGATGAATGACGGCAAGACCCTTGCGACCGGCAGTGCCGATGACATCCTGAGCCGGACCGGTACGGATAATCTTGAAGCGGCCTTTATCGCCCTTTTGCCCGAGGAAGAGCGCAGCGGGCATCATGAACTGGTCATTCCGCCGCGCACCAGCCATGGCGACAGACCGGCCATTGTTGCCGAAAACCTGACCCAGCGATTTGGCGATTTCACCGCCGTGGACAATGTCAGTTTCCGCATCGAAAAAGGCGAGATTTTCGGGTTTCTGGGCTCGAACGGTTGCGGCAAAACCACGACCATGAAGATGCTGACCGGGCTTTTGGCAGCAACCGAAGGCACGGCAGAACTTTTTGGCAAGCCGGTTGATGGCCAGGATATCGAGCTTCGCCGCAAGGTTGGCTATATGAGCCAGGCCTTTTCGCTTTATTCCGAACTGACCGTTATGCAGAACCTTGAGCTGCATGCACGGCTGTTTCACCTGCCAGATGATCAGATCAAGCCGCGTATTGACGCGCTTTCCGAACGGTTCGGGCTTGGTGAATATCACCATGATCTGGCCGAGCGCCTTCCGCTTGGCGTGCGGCAACGCTTGTCGCTGGCGGTTGCGATCATTCATGATCCGGAAATCCTGATCCTTGATGAACCGACATCGGGTGTTGATCCGGTGGCGCGCGACGGGTTCTGGGAATTGCTGGTCGAACTTTCGCGCAAGCAGGGTGTGACAATCTTTATTTCCACCCATTTCATGAATGAGGCGGAGCGGTGCGATCGTATTTCGCTGATGCATGCCGGCAAGGTGTTGATCAGCGACACCCCGGACGCGATTACCCAGGGACGCGGATCAGACACCCTTGAAGAAGCCTTTATCAGTTATCTGGTCGAGGCCAGCGGCGAACAGGAAACCGCCCCCGAACCGGACCCGGATCAGATTTCGGGCGATGACATTCAACCCGATCACTGGAAACCGGCAAAAGCATCGATATTCAGCCCGCGTCGACTTTGGGCCTATTCATTACGCGAAACCATGGAGCTGATCCGCGATCCGATCCGGCTGATGTTTGCCCTGATCGGGACGGCGATCCTGATGCCGGTCTTTGGTTATGGCATTACATTTGATGTTGAAAACCTGACCTATGCGGTGCTGGATCGCGATCAGACGCCGGAAAGCCGGACCTATATCGAAAATCTTTCGGGATCGCGCTATTTCCGGGAACAGGAACCGCTGATCAGCAATGCCGATCTTGAAGCACGGTTGCTGTCGGGCAGCATTTCACTGGCGATTGAAATACCACCCGGTTTCGGGCGCGATGTCGGCCGGGGTGCCAGCCCGGAAATCGGGGCCTTTATTGACGGCACCATGCCGTTCCGGGCCGAGACCATTCATGGCTATGTCGAAGGCATCCATCAACGGTATCTGAGCGAAACAGCCCGCCGTGAGGATGGCAGCACGACATCATCCCTGCCGATCCAGATTGAAACCCGGTATCGCTACAATCAGGATTTCAAAAGCATCTATGCCATGGTGCCATCGGTGATTGCCCTGCTTTTGATGTTTATTCCGGCCGTTCTGATGGCAGTGGGCGTGGTGCGCGAAAAGGAACTGGGATCGATCACCAATCTTTATGTCACCCCGGTTTCAAAGCTTGAGTTTCTGTTGGGCAAACAGTTGCCCTATATCGCGCTTGGCCTGATCAACTTTGTTCTGATGAGCGCCATGGCGCTGTTCTGGTTTGAGGTGCCGTTGCGCGGCAATGGATTGACGCTTTTGCTTGGGGCAACCCTGTTCGTGATTTCGACCACGGGGCTTGGTCTTTTGATTTCGTCCTTTACCAGCACCCAGATTGCCGCCCTGTTTGGCACGGCGATCATTACCATGGTGCCATCGGTGATGTTTTCAGGAATGATGCAGCCGATTTCATCACTGGAAGGCGCACCGGCGGTTCTTTCGACCATCATCCCGACATCGCATTTCATGTCGATCAGTGTCGGCACCTTTACCAAGGCGCTTGGCTTTGCCGAGCTGTATCCCGAACTGATCAAGCTTGCGATCTTCTTCCCGGCACTCAGCATGATTTCAATGCTGCTTTTGAAAAAGCAGGAGGCCTAAGTGATGTTGGCAAGACGGATCAGCAATATCTATCGGCTTGGCATCAAGGAGCTTTACAGCCTTAAACGCGACATCGTTCTGATGATCCTGATTGTCTGGGCGTTTTCATTTGCGATCTATAACGCGGCGACCGGGTTTTCCCATGACCTTAACCATGCGTCGATCGCGATTTCCGATCAGGACGGATCGGCACTTTCTCTGCGCATCCGTGATTCATTCCTGCCGCCATTTTTCCAGAACCCGGTCCAGATTGAGGAACGCGACCTTGATGCGGCAATGGATAGCGGTGAATTCACCTTTGTACTGGTGATCCCGCCGCAATTCGAACGCGACCTGATTGGCGGACGCAATCCGGAAGTGCAGCTTAATATCGATGCCACGGCAATGATGCAGGCCGGGATCGGCCAAGGATATGTCAGCAATATCATATCGCGCGAAGTATCAACCTGGCTTGGCGGCAAATCGGCCTATGCCGGGGCCAATGGCGACAGCACGGCACAGATCGTCACGCGCTATGCCTATAACCAGAATGCGACCAGTTCGTGGTTTACCGCGACCATGGAAATCATCAATGCCATTACCATGCTGTCGATCATTCTTTCGGGGGCAGCCCTTATTCGTGAACGCGAACATGGCACGATCGAACACCTTCTGGTCATGCCGCTTGATCCGTTTGAAATCATGATGGCAAAGGTCTGGGCCAACGGGCTTGTCATCCTGATTGCCAGTACGCTGTCGCTGACCTTTGTGGTCGAGCTGATCCTTGGCGTGCCGGTGATCGGATCAAAGCTGTTATTCATGGCCGGTACGGTGCTTTATCTGTTCTTTGCTACGGCCCTTGGCATTTTCCTGGCGACCATGACGCGATCCATGCCGCAATTCGGGTTGCTGTTTATCCTGGTCGTCCTGCCGCTTCGCATGCTTTCGGGGGGCACCACCCCGCTTGAAAGCATGCCCGAAACCCTTCAGAACATCATGCAGGTCGCCCCATCGACCCATTTCGTGAAATATGCCCAAGCCATTCTGTTTCGCGGAGCGGGCATTGATGTGGTGTGGCCGGAATTTCTTTTGGTCTTTGTGATCGGCAGCGCGTTCTTTGCCTTCAGCGCCATGCGGTTCAGAAAAAGCATCGCGCAAATGCGGTGAGAGCTAACAGTGCACCTTCCCAAATACAAAAATGGGGACTTACATGACGAATAGATCTCTAAAGGAATGTTTTTTTGAGGCCTGCGTGCGCTCCCCTGATCCAACGAGCTACTATTATCAGGTAACCTTGACGGCAGATGAACACGGCAATCTTCATCGCGCAATTTTCACTCATTGGGAAGGATTTGCGGATCCGAAACGCAAACTGGAAATCCGCAAGGCCTCCCTTATGCACCCGAAAGAAATGGTGGACACATTTCGAGAGAATCAAGAACGATGCTTGGTGATACACGAAACAGAAGTTCTTCACCTCTTCTTACTGTATGGCGGACACGCCGTGATCGAACAAAAACTTGCTGAAGATCATTTATCAGATTGGCTGCAGCCAACAATTTCGAGCCCAGTAGGGTTTTGCGGCTTCGAGAGTTTTCAAAGTTTGCCCCAATCGGCAAAAAACCGCGCCCCTAACGCTAAACTAAGAATGCAAGTTTTAAAACGCGATGATTACAGATGCAGAATCTGTGGGAGGCGCGCCAGTGATTACACAGATATCGAACTACATGTACACCATATTAGGCCATGGTCATTTGGAGGACCTACACAGCCTGACAACCTCCTAACACTGTGCAACACATGCCACAGAGGTTTAGACCCGCACTTTGCCATCGAACTTTTTGAGATGCTCCCCAGGAATCCGCATTCGTTATGCGCCAATGATCATCGAGATCGGCATCGAGAAGGCGTAAAAAACTACTCGAAAGCAGTTTTTTGCCAAATTACTGATAATTAACCTGACGTGACCGTTGCAAACACAAAACCCCGCGCGGCAACCCGGCGGGGTGGGAATGGTGGGCCTAACAAGACTCGAACTTGTGACCTCTCGCATGTCAAGCGAACGCTCTAACCAACTGAGCTATAGGCCCCTATGGGTGTAAAAGATGGTGGGCCTAACAAGACTCGAACTTGTGACCTCTCGCATGTCAAGCGAACGCTCTAACCAACTGAGCTATAGGCCCGCAAATCCATCTTTTAAAAGACCGCCCCGATCAGGGTGAAAGGATTGGTCCGTGCCGTTTGCGTCGGCGAGGCGGTATTTAGCCCAAGGCAGACAAAGGTGCAACCCCAGAAATGGTTTTTTGACAAAAAATCTTCATCAATTCTGCTCCAATTACCATATGCTAGGGAAGCCTGCTGCACCTGATCGGGTGCAGGATGGTTTTGGGGACCGCGGGATATTGAAGAACACTGTTACCAGGGATGGACGTTACGCACGACAATGAACCAGTTGCCTTCGGAAATTACCTCAACCGGCCCAGCTACTGTTATCCTGCCACCACGGCAAACATTGCCAGTGGTGTTCGCATCCCCACATTCAGGACGCCAGTACCCCCAGGACCTTATTGAAAGCGCGCGGATCGGATCGTTCGAACTGCGCGCATCGGAAGATGCCTTTGTCGATCAGCTGTTTACAGCCGCCCCGAAACTTGGCGCACCGCTTTTATGCGCGACATTTCCGCGTGCCTATGTCGATGTGAACCGGGCCGCGATGGAGCTTGATCCGCGCATGTTCGAAGGCGACCTGCCCGATGATGCGGAAATCAATTCGATGCGCGCTCTTTCGGGGCTTGGATCGATCCCGCGTGTGGTCAGCGGCGGGGTCGAGATTTACAAAAGCCGCCTGCCCGTCGAAGAAGCATTCGAGCGAATTGATACCTATTACCGGCCCTATCACAGCGCGTTGCAGAAACTGATTGATCAGACACGCGACAGTTTCGGCTATTGCATTCTGATTGATTGCCATTCAATGCCCGGTGATTCCACCGACAGCATGAAAAACCGCGTTGATCTGGTGCTTGGCGATTGCTATGGAAGTTCATGCCACCCGTCATTGACGCGGTTTGTGGATGATTGTCTTCGCAATATGGGCTTTGGCCCGGCGCATAATGACCCCTATGCCGGGGGATATTGCACGCGCCATTACGGCCGCCCCGAAGAGCATGTGCACAGTCTTCAGATCGAGCTGTCACGCGCGCTTTACATGGACGAAGCCACAATCACCCCGCATCGCGGCTTTGACATTCTGCGTGATCAGATGACCAATCTGATTGCGGCCTTCCATGACCTCGACGGGAACCCGTTTTAATGACCGATACTGCGACCAGCGTTGTTTTGCACGATCTGGTGATCCGCGATGCCGAACCCGAAGATTTCGAACGCATTACCGAAATCTATGGCCATCACGTCCTGCACGGGCTGGCATCATTTGAAGAACGTGCACCCGAAATTGCCGAACTGACATCACGCTGGCAGCATGTGCGCGAACGCGGCCTGCCCTATCTTGTCGCCGAACTTGACGGCCGGGTCGAAGGCTTTGCCTATGCCGGATCATACAGAACGCGCCCGGCCTATCGCTTTACGGTCGAAGACACGATCTATATCGCGCCCGATGTTGTCGGCAAGGGCGCGGGGCGTGCCCTGCTTTCGGAACTGATCAAACGGTGTACCGCCCTTGGTTACCGCCAGATGGTGGCCGTGATTGGCGACAGTGCCAATGTGGCATCGATCGGGCTTCATGCGCGGCTTGGCTTCCGGGTTGCCGGAACCCTTCAGTCGGCCGGGTTCAAGCTGGGCCGCTGGGTCGATAGTGTGATCATGCAGCGCGGCCTTGGCGATGGCGATGGCACAACCCCGCAAAACACCCCCTCGCGCGAGAAATAATTCCGGAATCAAGCCCCTGATCCGGGAACATATCAAGCCCGACACACTTATTATTCGATTTTTCTAAAATAAACTGCAAAACCTACTCTTGCAGCTAGTTCCGCGGGGCCTGAAACGCTCTTATTCTCCGACGCGTGATCCGCAATCGGGAGAAAGAGCGATAAGATGCTGAACGATCTTGCGACCAGCTATGCCGGCCTGCCCGATCAGGCCGCCCGTGCGGTGAATTTCTGCATGTTTGCCGCTGCCGGATTGCTTGGCGCGATGTCGCGCAGAAACAACGTATCGATCACGCGAACACAGTATTTTGTCAGGCTTTCGCTTCTGGGATTTGCCATTGCACTTTCCGGGGTCGCCTATGTTTTCACCATGCCCGCGATCGAGCATAATCTTTACTGGGTGATCACGGTATATCCGCTGCTTGTCGCCATGGTGGCGGGCTTTGTTCTTGGCCGCCTTTCGGTTGCCCGGGCGCTTGATATCGGCGGGCAGAAGCAACTGGCCATTCTGGGATTTATCCCGGTTCTCAATCTTTATCTGCTTTTGAAAAGCGGTCGGACAAGACCGGGTATCATAAGATCCGGCTCGGCATCCCTGCTGTCTGGCGGCAAAGGCGTCATGATCGGACTGGCGATCATTATGCTGGGTGCCTATACGTCATTCAATTTCAAGACATCCGCCTTTACGATCGATGATCAGCAACAGCTCAGTGCGAAGCTTGGCAAGATCGCAAACGACCTTCAGCCGATGCTGCCGATCACAACGGGGGAAACGGTTGACCTGGTCATGATCAAAGCTGCCCGGAACGAGCTTCAGCGGACCTATATCGTTTATGATCCCGCCTTTGCCTTTACCGCAGACTCCCATGATCAGATCGCGGCCTATTTATGCAGCGATCCGAAAATAGCACTGTTGGTGAATGCCGGTGCCGTATTTGTCGAGAACTACGTCACCAGTCAAAAACATCTCAATACATTCCGGGTCAGCCGAACCGATTGCAGCCATTAGGGCAATCGCGTCCCGAAATATCAGCCCCGCGCATACTGGCGCGGCGTGGTTGATTTGCAACGCACAAAAATCCGCGCATAAATTCAAACCGCATATCAACAGGATTATTGAGACAGCCGAAATCAACCTAAATGGCTGAATTCAGGCAAAAAAGAAGGCCGCCTGTGACAGCGGCCCAAGTCTAGGGAGGAAACGTCCAAGAAACGAGCGACAAGTCGCTCGCCGGAATGCACTGCGTCCTACCGCAGCGCACAAATGGAGATTACCCATTTGACGGGGAGGACGCAATAGCTTTTTGACTATTTTTTCGTCAAAAATACCGATGCATATTTTTTGATCACAATTTTATGACAATGCCCGCCAATCGGTCTGAATTTCCGATGTGGGAGGCTATTTTTTGATCATCAAAGAAAAGCGGATTTTCGAATCTGGAAAAAGAATCGATGCGAATCCATCGCATCAATCGCCCGAAATTCCCCGGCCCGGTTCGGGTGATTCGGGAAAATCCCCCCTGAAAGCAAGAAAACCACCCCAAACAAGAACATCAAACGGCGTTTTGGCCGTCAAACACAGACCGAAAGCCCGAGAGATGCACGCAAGCATCGATTGCATCAGAACTCTTTCCCCCAATACCGGGGATTAAAGTCGATCACAAAAGAAAATAAAAACCCGCGATTTGATGGCATGCCCGCAAAACACCGTCATGGGCACCAAACGATGTGCCACACCGCCAAAGCTTGAGAACCTGCACAGCCCGCTTGAACCACCGCGCAAAGGCCGTCGTAAATCGGAAGTGGTTATGAGAGCTTCGGATATCGGGTTCTTTAGCTGAGTGTAGCGTACTGGATGGCCCGCGCCGAGCAACCAACCGGCAATGGATGGCCGATGCTGGTGCTCAGATGCTCCGGCGCCAAGCCCAAGCGCCAAGCATCCGAGAGACCGCCGACAAACAGGCATCTGACGTTAAGCGCCAGAAACATGGCCCGTGGTGTGAAGCGCAGAGAGAGAGAGTCCCGGAGATGGACTTAAGGAGCTGCGGTGTTTCCGATGCAAATTGTCAGGTGAAGAACAGGAGCACTTACCTCACCCGCCATTTACCCGAAGCCGGCAAAGGGCACACAGGATCAGACCGATCAATTCAGGGTACGGTCAACCGACTGGACATTGGCGCTGCAGGGTGCGCCAGCAGGCTTGCGGGTCGGGTGACGGCGCCCGGACAGCCCGTTTGCAATCATGTCATCATGATCGCGGCGTTTTTTGGCTTCATACATGCGGCGGTCGGCCAGTTCGATCAGGTTTTGCGGCAAGGCGATTGCATCTTCGATCCGTTCGGACAGACCGACGCTAGCTTTCTGGACCTGACCATTTTCAAGCGCAGCCAATCCCGGTGCCATGACACGATCAAGGACCTCGGCGGCGCGGGCGCGATCAAGTTCGGGCAGCAGGACCAGGAATTCCTCCCCACCCCAGCGCACGACAAGATCGGAACGCCGGAACCGGGCAACCAGATTTTCACCGACCTCACCCAGAATGCGATCGCCATAGTCGTGCCCATAGCGGTCATTGATCTGTTTGAAATCATCAAGATCGATAAAGGCCACCGTATAAGGCACCTTTTTGCGCAGGGCGCCATCAAAGCTGACCTTGATCATTTCCATGCCAAAGGCACGGGTATAACAGCCGGTCAAAGGATCAATGGCGATTTCCTGTGCCGCGACAATCGTACGATAGAGCTGTACCAGTGCCGAAAAGACCGCAAGTGGCAGCAGCACCATCAACAGCAATTCAAGCGGGATCATGCCGGTGGCAAGGTCGATATAGCCCCCGACCACCAGAAGCCCGAGAATCGGCACACACAGCATGACTGCTTCGACCAGGGTCACGGGCATGATCGCGATCATCACCACCAGCCCCAGCATCAGGAAACTGTGCGCGGTATGCATGCGTTCGGTCGCCTGAAGATCATTGCCGCAAAATACCGTCAGCAGACAGACCGCAACAATCAGCATCAACATCGGCAAATAGGGAAAGTGCCGACGCAAGCGCGCACTGACCGCCCGGTTGGTGATGACGGCCAAGGCCACCCCGGACACCAGCAGCCGCATCACAAAGACCTGTGAGGACCACATATCAATCGAAAGAGAACCATCCCAGAACGGGACAGCCAGCATCAGCACCAATACAAAGAAGGCGGCGAAACGCGCCGATAGCAGAATCGTTTCCTTACGCCGCAGATGCAATAATTCCGCATGTCTTGGCGTATAGAGGAAGTCACGATAGCAACACCGCAAAGACCCGGCAGTGCGCCTACTATCTCTGAAGAGATCAGATAGCACGCAGAACAGCTCCACCTTCAATAATTTCAGGGACCTACCTGTCCCCGAATGTGACCATCATGGTTCCCTTATTTAACCAAAGATACAACTATCCATTGGAGGTGGTCGTATCCAAACGACATAGCGATCTTTGCAACATCGTCGAGAACCGTGGCGCAACATATTGATAAAAAAGATAATTATTCAAGTTTCAATTTTGGAATCGCTTTAAAAAAACTGAAACTTTTTTCAAAATGGCAGCAAAGGAAATTCGACCTGCGGTGATATTGCGCAAAAGAAAAAGGCCGCACCCGAATGCCGGGGCGGCCTTTTGAAACATATCAGTCAGATGACAGGATGCACACAGATCACCGACCTGCGTGCATCGGCATCACCCCCAAAGGGCACGATCGGGAAGCCCCATCACCCCGTTTTTGAAGGTCAGGGCGTGGTCGCGATCCTTTGCCATCCAGATCGGACCATCAAGATCAACAATGCGCGACATTGCACCGATGATCATGGCCGGTGCCATTGCAAGCGATGTCCCGACCATGCAGCCGGTCATAAGTTGCATGCCCGCCTTGGAGGCTGCTTCGGCAAGTTCGAGCGCGCCGGTAAGGCCGCCGGTCTTGTCGAGCTTGATATTGATCATGTCATAGAGATTGGCCAGACGCGGAATGTCTGCCACCGTATGAACCGACTCATCGGCACATAGCAGAACCGGGCAATCGATATCGATCAGCCCATCATCCTGACCGGCAGGAAGCGGCTGTTCGATCATTTCGACTCCCAACCCGTCAAGTTCGGCCCCGATATCTTCGAGCAGATCAAGTGACCAGGCTTCGTTGGCATCGACAATGATGCGGGCCGTCGGGGCACCTTCGCGAACCGCACGCACGGATTCGAGAACATTTTCCCCGTTCAGCTTGACCTTCAACAACGGCGCATGGGCGATTTTGCGTGCTGCTTCGCGCATGTTGTCAGGGGTATCGATGCTGAGCGTTTCGGCCGTTACCAGACCTTCCGGTGCCTTATGCCCGATCATTTCCCAGACACGACGGCCGAACCGCTTGGCTTCGAGATCCCAATAGGCGCAATCAACGGCATTGCGTGCCGCGCCGGCCTTCATGGCATCCTGAAGCTCCTTGCGGGTCATGCCGCGCGACAGGGCATCGGCCTGGGCATTGATATCAGCAATGACACCATCGACCGTTTCCCCGTAACGGGCATAGGGAACGCATTCCCCATAGCCCGTATGGGTGCCGTCCGTCAGGGTCACCTTGACCACATGTGCCTCGGTCCGGGCCCCGCGCGAGATTTTGAAAACCTGTGCAAGGGGGAAGACTTCGGAAATCACAGTGAGTTGAGGCAACTTAAATCTCCTGAAGCTTGTCGACGATCGACGCAACGCCGGTGCGGACCGGGTCAACAGCCGGAAGACCGAATTCGGCTTCGATATCGGCCAGGAGCTTGGTCGCGGCGGCATCGTCAAGCGCCTTGGTGTTGATGGCAAAACCGACAACCACACAGTTCGGGTTGGTCAGTTTGGCATGCATCAGGTTGACATCCATGCAGGTCTTGAGATCCGGAAGCTTGTAGCCCGGAAGACCGCGCATATGGGCACGGGTCGGTTCATGACAGACAACCAGCGCATCGGGCTGGGAGCCGTGGATAAGGCCCATGGTCACACCCGAGAACGAAGCGTGGAACAGGCTGCCCTGCCCTTCGATAACGTCCCAGTGATCGGCATCATTGGCCGGCGCAATGGTTTCAACCGCACCGGAGATGAAGTCGGAAATCACCGCGTCAACCGAGATGCCTTCGCCGGCGATAAAGATGCCGGTCTGGCCGGTTGCGCGGAAGTCGGACTTCATGCCGCGTTTTTTCATTTCGGCATCAATGGCAAGAGTGGTGTACATTTTACCAACCGAGCAGTCGGTACCGACTGCCAGCACGCGCTTGCCGGAACGTTTTTCGCCGTTGCCGACCGGAACCTTGCCATCGAAGTGGCGAACGTCAAACAGCTTTACACCTTTGGCAGCGGCAGCTTCGACCAGCTCGGGAATCGTCGAAAGACGGGTATGAAGACCGTTTGCGATATCCATGCCGGCATCAATTGCGGCAAGCAGGGTTTCCATCCATGCCGGGCCGATAATGCCGCCACGGTTGGCAACACCAAGAACCAGGGTTTTGACGCCAGCGGCCTTTGCTTCGGCGATCGTCATTTCCTGCAGACCGAGATCAGCCTGACAGCCCGGCAGGCTGAGCTGACCGACGCACCATTCCGGGCGCCACTGCTTGATGCCGATTGCGGTTTTTGCAGCCAGTTCGTCCGGCGCGTCACCAAGAAACATAAGATAGGGATGTTCGATTTTCATAATACCTCCTTGACCAGCGTCCAAGCGCTGCCCTTATAATCTGGAGCAGTTATACCGCAATATGGTGGGGTCGTTCCAGAGATATGAATTGATATCTTCGACGATCACACCGATATTTCGACTATAATTCGAAAAACCAAAACAATAACAAAATAAAATACAAAACTCTTCGAAGACCAACATTCTTTCTTGTGAAATTTGTCGGGAATGGCCCGAAAAACGCAAGAAAATGCAATTTTGAAGGACTGGCGTGAAAGCGCCCGACTACATATGAGCACCGATCTCAAGAAGTGGCTATCTGAGCGAAAAATCGAAGAAGTCGAATGCATTGTACCGGACATGTCAGGGGTGGCCCGGGGCAAGGTTCTGCCGACGCAGAAGTTTCTGCGCGGTCTGGAAGCCAAAAGCCTTGCCATCCCGGAGGCGATTTTCTGCCTGACTGTAACCGGCGGCTATCCGGAAGAAACCGATGCATTCCTTGACCCGGCGGAAAAAGACGTCGTCATGGTTCCCGATCCGGAAACCATCCGCGTCGTGCCGTGGTACGAGGAGCCGACTGCCCAGATCATCTGCGATTGCTATCACTTCTCTGGCGAGGAAGTTTCGACCTCGCCGCGCGGGGTTCTCAAACGTGTTCTCAAGGCATTTGAAGAACGCGGCATGAAACCCGTCATTGCCCCGGAACTTGAATTTTATCTGGTGGCGAAAAACACCGATCCGGACAACCCGCTTGAACCGCCGATTGGCCGTTCCGGCCGCCCGGAACGTGCATCAAACGCGTTTGGCATTGATGCGATCAACGAATTCGACCCGCTGATCGAAGATCTTTATGACTATTGCGAAGCCATGGATATCGATGCCGATACCATGAGCCACGAATCCGGTCCCGCCCAGCTTGAAATGAACTTCAACCATGGTGAGCCGCTTGAACTGGCCGACCAGTCGTTCCTGTTCAAGCGCACGCTGCGCGAAACCGCACTCAAGCATGGAGTCTATGGTACCTTCATGGCCAAACCGATGGGCAACCATCCGGGCAGTGCCATGCATATTCATCAGAGTCTCGTCGATATCAATACCGGCAAGAACCTGTTTGCCGATGATGACGGCGAAAACTCCAAGATGTTCCTGAACTATATTGGCGGCTTGCAGCGTTATCTGCCTGCGGCCATGCCGCTTCTGGCACCGAATCTGAACAGTTATCGCCGTTTGCAGCCCTGGTCGGATGCTCCGATCAACATGCACTGGTCGCTTGATAACCGAACGGTCGGTCTGCGTCAGCCCAATGGCCCGGCAGCCGCACGCCGGATCGAAAACCGCATTCCGGGTGCCGATGCCAACCCGTATCTTGCGGTGGCAGCGTCCCTTGCCTGTGGTCTTCTGGGTATTCTTGAAGAAGTCGAACCGACGTCACCGATCGAAGGGTCGGGCTATGACCGGGCGCATTCCCTGCCCCGTCATATCCACGAGGCACTGGCGAAATTCCAGCGTTGCAAGCCGCTGAAAGAACTTCTGGGCGAGGAATTCTCGGCTGCGGTTCTGGCGGTGAAGGAAGCGGAATGGGATGCCTATCAGACCGTGATCAGCGCCTGGGAACGCGAGCACCTGTTGCTCAACGTTTAAAATCACAGATCGAATTTTGCGCCGGGATCCTGAACCCGGCGCAAGATTATTGCATCTCGAATGCCCAAATTTTCACTTGATGCGAAAAATGCACAATTTTCCATCTTGTGTTTGACAATATCCTGATGCATTCGAAGGATATTGGACGTGTCCTCTTGTCCTGGGGGAATGAAACAACAGGACGCCGAAACTTTTCAAACGCTGCCACATGGGAGGCTCAGCGAAATGAAATCTCTTCTTAAATCTTCAAGCCTTGTTGTGCTTGCATCCGTTGGCCTTGCCGGCGCGGCGCAGGCCGAAGATGTTCTGAACATCTATAACTGGTCGGATTATATCGGCGAAGAAACCATTGCCAATTTCGAAAAAGAAACCGGCATCAAGGTTAACTACGACGTGTATGACAGCAACCAGGTTGTCGAAGCAAAGCTTCTGGCAGGCAATTCCGGGTATGACATTGTTGTCCCGACCCTTGCCGATGCCGAACGCCTGATCAAGGCTGGCATCTTCCAGGAAATCGACAAATCGAAATTGTCCAACTATGGCAATCTTGATCCGGTCATCCTGAAACAGCAGGCCAAATACGACCCGGACAACAAATTTGCCGTTCCGTATTTCTGGGGTACGAACGGCTATGGCTATAACGTCGAGAAGGTCAAGGAAGTCCTTGGCGACGACGCACCGGTCGATAGCTGGTCGCTGATTTTCGATCCGAAATATGCCGAGCCGCTGTCGAAATGCGGTCTGAGCCTTCTGGATGATCCGGGCGAGGTTGTGCCGCTGGTCAACTTCCATCTCGGTAATATGGAAGACGGCGCCCCGTCCGCAGAATCGATTGAAACCGCGATTGCCGAGCTGGAAAAAATCCGTCCTTACGTGACCTATTTCCACAGTTCGCAATACATCAACGATCTTGCAAACGGGAACACCTGTGTTTCTGTTGGCTGGTCGGGTGACGTTGGCATGGCTGCCCTTCGCGCCGAAGAAGCCGGCAACGGCAACGAGATCAAGTATGTCATCCCCAAGGAAGGCACCCTGATCTGGTTTGATGCCATGATGATTCCGGCCGATGCGCCGAATGCGGAACTGGCACACAAATTCATTGATTATGTGCTGCGTGCCGACGTTGAAGCCGACATTGCCAACTATGTTGCCTATGCCACCCCGAACCTGGCGGCAATGGAACTGGTTGACGAGGAACTCCTGAACGATCCGGGCATCTACCCGCCGCAGGAAGTCAAAGAACGTCTGCGTTCGAAAGTCGAACCGGGTTCCCGCGAACTGCGTACCCGTACCCGTCTTTGGACCAAGCTTAAAACCGGTCAGTAAGACTGTCGTTGCGATCATCCCCTGATGATCGGACAACAAAACAGTTCGAACCATCAAAGGGCGCGATTTTCATCGCGCCCTTTTCTTATCGGCGACATCAAGTGCCAGACGCCCAGTGCCGACCACCTCCCGCACCCCGGCATCGCTGTGACTCGCAAAGCTGTGAAGACAGTCACACAATCCCGACCCATCCGCGCACCTTCCTTAGCAGTCGAAGAATGCACATTTTCTGAACACCCAAAGGCCATTTTCTGCCGTTTTGGGCGGCAAATCATATTTGTTGTTCAAAATATCGCACACCACTCTTTACAGATTGTAGAATTGCTTCATCCTGTTATCAGAGCGAACCGACACCCGGCGCCGACGCAATAATCAAAAACTTGCGCAGCAGATCATCAGGGACTGTCGTCTGGTCAAATCGGTTCATCATGACACTGAAAAAGGGGAGAATGCTGGTGCCTGAGGCGGTTTTGGATCGCGCGCATGAGGACGTGCATAAGACGCAACCTTGGAACAATCCAGATGCGGTTCCCTATATCCGCTTCGAGAATGTGACCAAAAAATTCGGCGACTTTTACGCTGTCGATGACGTTTCCCTTGATATTTATCGCCACGAGCTTTTCGCCCTTCTGGGCGGTTCGGGCTGCGGGAAAACGACGCTTCTGCGCATGCTTGCCGGATTTGAAGAACCCACATCGGGCAAGATTTTCATTGATGGTGTCGATATGGCCGGCGTCCCGGCCTATGAACGCCCGACCAATATGATGTTCCAGTCCTATGCCCTGTTTCCGCACATGAGTGTTGAACAGAATGTGGCGTTCGGCCTTGTTCAGGACGGCGTTTCGCGCGCCGAAATCAAGGAACAGGTTGCTGATATGCTTGCCCTTGTGCAAATGACCAAATTTGCCAAACGCAAACCCCATCAGCTTTCGGGTGGTCAGCGCCAGCGTGTCGCCCTTGCACGGTCACTGGTCAAGCGCCCGAAGGTGCTTTTGCTTGATGAACCGCTGGGTGCGCTTGACAAGAAGCTGCGCGAACAGACCCAGTTCGAACTGGTCAATATTCAGGAAAAAGTCGGCACGACCTTTGTCATGGTGACCCATGACCAGGAAGAAGCCATGACCATGGCATCGCGCATTGCGGTGATGAATGAAGGCGTGATCAATCAGATCGGCACCCCATTCGAGCTGTATGAATATCCCAACAGCCGCTATACCGCGAACTTCCTGGGCCAGGTCAATCTGATCGAAGGCGTTCTGGTTGATGATGATGAAAAATACGCGGTCATCAAATCGGACGAGGCCAATTGCGATATCTATATCGATCACGCCGTTCAGGGCCATGAAGGCATGACTTTCTGGGTGGCACTGCGCCCGGAACGCCTGCGTCTGACCAAGGATGCGCCGGAAGACACCAAATATAACTGCCTGTCGGGCAAGGTCGAAGAGATCGGTTATCTTGGGGGTATTTCGACCTATCACGTGCGCCTTGAAACCGGCAAACGCATCAAGGTCACCGAGCCCAACTCCACCCGCCAGATCGAACCGCGCTATACGTGGGAAGACAGCGTTTGGGTATCGTGGGAGGCCGGGGCTGCTTCGGTTCTGAACAAATGAGCAGTGACAAGCTAACCATCAAGCAAAAATTTGACCGCTGGATGATCAAGCATGGCCGGGTACTGGTGATCGGCATCCCGTATTTCTGGCTTTTCCTGTTCTTCCTTGTGCCGTTTCTGATCGTTCTGAAGATCAGCTTTTCAATGGCGGAATATGCACAGCCGCCCTATAGCGCCCTGTTTGCATGGATTGATGAAGGCGTCACGATCACGCTTAATTTCGGGAACTATCTGTTCCTGTTATCTGACAGCCTGTATGCCACGGCCTATCTTAATTCGATCCGGATTGCCGCCATTTCCACGGTCATTACTCTTTTGATCGGTTATCCGATGGCCTACGGGATTGCGCGCGCCCGCGGATCAATGCGCAGTGTTCTTTTGATGCTGGTGATCCTGCCGTTCTGGACCAGTTTTCTGATCCGTGTTTATGCATGGATCGGCATTCTGGACCGCGAAGGTCTGATCAATGCATTCCTGATGTGGACCGGGATCATTACCGAACCGCTGATCATGCGCCAGACCGAGTTCGCGGTTTATGTCGGCATTGTTTATACCTATCTGCCATTCATGATCCTGCCGCTTTATTCGACGCTTGAAAAAATGGATATCAGCCTGATCGAAGCGGCGATGGATCTTGGCTGCAAACCGTGGCAGGCCTTTGTGAAGGTGACCTTGCCGCTGTCCCTGCCCGGCATTCTGGCAGGGTCGCTTCTGGTGTTTATTCCAGCTGTTGGCGAATTCGTTATTCCGGAACTTCTGGGTGGCCCGAACACGCTTATGATCGGGCGCACGCTTTGGAATGAATTCTTTGCCAACCGTGACTGGCCGATTGCATCGGCGGTGGCGATTGCCATGCTGATCTTCCTTGTGGTGCCAATCATGTGGTTCCAGCACATCCAGACCAAGCAGGAGGAACGCGAACAATGAGTGGGAAACGTTCAACCTTCCTGATTTCGGCTTTGGTTTTCGGCTTTGCGTTTTTGTATGTGCCGATCCTGCTGGTCATTGTCTATTCGTTTAACGAAGGCAAGCTGGTTACCGTCTGGGCCGGGTTTTCGACCAAATGGTATGTGTCGCTGTTTAACAATGACGGCATGATCGATGCCGCCTGGAACAGCCTGCGGATCGGGGTGATGTCGGCAACGCTTGCGCTGGCACTTGGCACACCGGCCGGGCTTGTCATGTCGCGCTTTGGCCGGTTCAAGGGCCGGACCCTGTTTTCAGGCATGATTGCCGCCCCGCTTGTCATGCCCGAAGTCATTACCGGTCTGTCGCTTTTGCTGTTGTTTGTGACCCTTGAACAGTTGATTGGCTGGCCGGCCGGACGCGGGCTTTCGACCATCACGATTGCGCATACGACATTCTGCGCGGCCTATGTCGCGGTGGTCGTGCAATCGCGCCTGTCAGGCATGGACATTTCGGTTGAGGAAGCGGCGATGGATCTTGGCGCCAAACCGGGCAAGATCTTTTTCGTGATTACCCTTCCGATGATCCTTCCGGCATTGATGGCCGGGTGGCTTCTGTCCTTTACGCTGTCGCTTGATGATCTTGTGATTGCAAGCTTTGTCGCAGGGCCGGGTTCGACCACCCTTCCGATGAAGGTATTTTCATCGGTGCGTCTGGGTGTATCGCCGGAAATCAACGCGCTTGCGACGCTGATTATCCTGGCGGTATCAATCCTGATTGTGATTGCCAGCATCCTGATCCTGCGATCAGAGCGCCTGCGCAACCGGGCCGCCAATGGCGGTGCCGAGACCACCTGATCATCAGGTCCTGCAAAGCTACAAACAAAAACAGCGCCGGAAGAAATTCCGGCGCTGTTTTGCATTGTGATCCGATTTATATGATCTGTCCGATCAGCGTCGCACTGTGCGCGGTGCTAGCACTCGCCAGATGCGGCACGGCGCATCATTTCACGGCATTTCATGCCAGGTGCCGCCACCTGCCAGTAAGACACGACGGCCTCTTCGGCAGCTTCTTCGAAATCAATGATCAGATTGGTCAGCGCATTCTGTTCCATCAGCTTTTTGACGCGATCCGGCAACTGCGACATCTGCCAAAGGCCAATCACCAGCGCATAGGATGAGTGCATCAGCTTGCTGGCATCGTCCGGGGTGATTTCGTAAAGCTCGGCCAAGGCATCGGCCGTACGTTTGACCATTGATGCCAGAAAACGGCGGTGGCCGACGACCATTTCATCGTCCGATCCCGATTCCAGGACACCTTGTGACAAGGACGCCAGATACAGGAACTTTTCGTTTTTCACGAGATACTGCACAAATTCGCGCGCCACACGGGTTGAATCCCGTTCCTCTGGCCGTCGCAGTGCTTCCTGATCGATGACATCAAGATTGTTCTCAAACCAGCCTTTCTGGAAATGGCGCAGCACTTCAAGGAAGAGTGCTTCTTTGCTTGAGAAATAAAGATAGAGGGTCCCTTTTGCCAGATTGGCCTTGCGGGCGACCTCGGCAGCCGATGGCAACGTTCCATCGCCTTCCAGATACAGCTCGCGTGCAGCATCCAGAATATCTGCACGGCGCTTCAGTTTCTGTTCGTGGCTACGCGCACGAACAAGATTCTCTTGTTCCATGTTGGTTAACTTCCCCCAGCGTTTTTCCCCGCGCATATTATTGCATTGTAATTCACCTAAAAGTCAAACCGTGGAACCAGAATAAATTGACAATTTTGATGACGCCTTGAAATAGCAGGGATTTTGCTTGTGCAAAGCTTCTTCCACTAGATGAATTGCAGTCATATAAATCAACCGACCTTGGCAATTCTGAACATTTTCCGCGAATCTGTACAGTTTTTGGGCGAGTCGTTCTTCCCGCCCGGTACCGCAACCGATCACACCGGCAATTCGGTTGTGCGTTTGACTTCACGAAGGGTAATGACCGTCTGGACACGTTCGACACCGGGAAGCTGGGTCAGGACTTCGCTGTGGATGCGTTCATAATCAGCAGTGTCGCTATAAACGACATGCACCAGATAATCGCTTTGCCCGGCCAGAAGATAGCATTCGACGACTTCGGGCACCTTCTGGACTTCCTTTTCAAAGGTTTCCAAGGCTTCGCGGGTCTGGCGGGTGATGGCGATATTGACGAACGCATTGCCCGGTTTGCCAATTCGGGCCGGATTGAGAAGCATGGTGTAGTGGTCGATGAAACCGGCTTCTTCAAGCAGGCGCACGCGCCGCAGGCAGGCCGATGCGGACAGGTTTACCTTTTCGGCAAGATCCGCATTGCTGATACGCCCGTCTTTCTGCAACAGACGTAGGATCATGCGATCACGTTCATCCATCTGCATTTGAATAATCCTCCGAGATTTCGGTCATTCTTTTAAATTATCTAGCAATGATACCACCAACACCCCCTAGAAATGAAGATTAATTGCCCTATTTTTAGGGTATCATTCACAAACAATAACAAAATGGGCGCAAAACGCCCGGGCGTCCCCGGTCGATCCCGTGAGACACCCCGATTGCCACCTATTTCGTCGGGAGAAAACGAAATGCTGATTGGTGTTCCAAAGGAAATCAAAAACCACGAATACCGTGTCGGACTTACGCCAAGTTCAGTCCGCGAACTGACCGCCCATGGCCATGCGGTCAAGATCGAAACCATGGCCGGCGCCGGTATCGGTTGCAGCGACGAGGATTATGTCGCCGCCGGTGCGGAAATTGTCGGTACCGCCGCCGAGATTTTTGCCACCGCCGAAATGGTCATCAAGGTCAAGGAACCGCAAAAAGTCGAATATGAACAGCTGCGCGAAGGACAGTTGCTGTTCACCTATTTGCATCTGGCGCCAGATCCGGATCAGACCGCGGGCCTGATCAAGTCGGGTGTCACGGCAATTGCCTATGAAACCGTGACCGATCGAAATGGCGGGTTGCCACTTTTGGCACCGATGTCGGAAGTCGCAGGACGCATGGCCCCGCAGGTGGGTGCGGCCGCCCTGCAAAAGGCCAATGGCGGACGGGGCATGTTGCTCGGCGGTGTGCCCGGCGTTGCCCCGGCCAAGGTTGTGGTGATTGGCGGCGGTGTTGTTGGCACCAACGCCGCGCGCATTGCCGCGGGCATGGGGGCGGATGTCACCATTCTTGATAAAAACGTCAAACGCCTGACCTATATCGATGATGTATTTGGTCCGCGTATCAAAACCCAATATGCCACCATCGACGACACAGAGGCGCTTGTCTTTGATGCCGATATGGTGGTCGGTGCGGTTCTTATTCCCGGTGCAGCAGCCCCGAAACTGATCCGCCGCGAACAGCTTGCCAAAATGAAGCCAGGTTCGGTGATTGTTGATGTCGCGATCGATCAGGGCGGATGTTTTGAAACATCCAAAGCCACCACCCATGCCGATCCGACCTATATCGTTGATGACGTGGTGCATTACTGCGTTGCCAATATGCCTGGCGCAGTTGCACGCACATCAACCTTTGCGCTGAACAACGCCACCCTGCCCTTTGCCCTGGCACTGGCCAACAAGGGTTGGAAGCAGGCCTGCAAGGCTGATCCGCATCTGGCCGCGGGCCTTAATGTTCATAACGGCAAGATCACCTATCAGGCGGTCGCCGATGCGCTGGGATATGAATTCGCCGCGCCGATTTGAACAAAACGTCGAACACCTGCCTAGAACAAAAGCACCACTTGCTCCTTTGGCGCCAAGCGCCAAAGGAGCTTGGATTTTCTTAAAAGTCAGCTAAATTGGTCCCGATTCAGAGTTTGGGGCTATTTATGCGTGAAATTACTTTCTTTCTTACGAGTTGCGGCCGGTTAGACCTTCTGGAGCAAACACTCGATTCATTTTTCAAGTACAATACTTATCCGATAAAGCGGTTTGTTATCACTGAGGATTCATGTGACGCTGCCGTGTATGAAGAAATCCGCAGTAAATACGGCGACCGGTTTGACATCCTTTGTAACGAACAAAAAAAAGGTCAAATCAAAACCATAGTCGATGGGTACAAAACGATTGATACCGAGTTCGTTTTCCATTGCGAAGATGATTGGGAATTCTATCGCCCAGGCTTTATTGAGGATTCCATTAAGGTTCTTGATGCCGAACCCACCATTTTGCAGACTTGGCACCGTTCAGAGGAAGACATCAACTCAAGCCGCCCTAAATTTGATCTATATGATCACAGAACAGTCGATGGCGTAGGGTACCGTAGAGTGAAAGTCGAGGATGGTTGGGAGTGGGGTTACTTCTCGTTCAATCCTGGACTGAAACGAATGTCCGACTACCATTTGATTGGTGATTACGGAAAATATAAAAGCGAAATTGATATTAATGTCGCCTATCGAGAACTTGGTTTCGTAAACGCCATACTGGACGATGATGCTGTTAAGCACATTGGTTTAAACCGGGCAGTACATGACCCAACCAGAAAATGGCCAGGTCGCAGAAAATCAAACAAACCCAAAGGACTAAAGCGACTTTGGGTCCACATTCATCGTCTGGTCACTGAAGGTAAGTGGTAATACGATATTAGAGAACAATAAACAAAAGGGCCCCGAATTGGGGCCCTTTTGTTTTGGTTCATGCCGGTCGAAAATCAGAATTCGACCTGGGTTACGTCGCGCACAGCCCCCTGATCGGCACTGGTTGCCATGGCGGCATAGGCGCGAAGGGCGGTTGTGACTTTGCGTTTGCGTGGTTTGGCCGGGCGCCATGCTTCTGGCCCCTTGGCTTCCATCGCCTGACGGCGGGCTGCAAGGGTTGCGTCATCAACCGCAATCTTGATCGTGCGGTTCGGGATGTCGATTTCGATCATATCACCCGGTTCGACCAGCGCGATATCACCACCAGCCGCAGCTTCGGGGGAGACGTGACCAATCGAAAGACCGGAGGTCCCGCCCGAGAAACGTCCATCGGTAATCAGCGCACAGGCCTTGCCCAGCCCCATCGATTTCAGGTAGCTGGTCGGATAGAGCATTTCCTGCATACCCGGACCGCCTTTGGGGCCTTCGTAGCGGATGACGACAACATCGCCTTCCTTGACCTCGCCACCGAGAACCTTGGCGACGGCTTCGTCCTGGCTTTCGCAAATCACGGCCGGGCCGGTGAATTTCAGGATGCTTTCATCCACGCCACCGGTCTTGACGATGCAGCCATTGACCGCAAGGTTGCCAAACAGAACCGCAAGACCGCCATCCTGACTATAGGCATGGGCAACGTCACGAACGCAGCCTTCCTTTTCATCAAGATCAAGATCATCCCAGTAGCGTTCCTGACTGAACGCGGTCTGGGTCGGGATGCCACCGGGCATGGCGCGATAGAATTTGTGGACCGCCTCGTTGGTGGTGCGTTTGATGTCCCACTTTGCAAGGGCATCGGCCATGGTTTTGGTATGGACGGTTGAAACATCGGTATGCAGCAACCCGGCACGATCAAGTTCACCCAGAATGCGCATGATGCCACCCGCACGATGGACGTCTTCCATGTGGAATTTCGGATGGTTCGGCGCGACCTTGGACAGATAGGGGATCTTGCGCGACAGGCGATCCATATCGGCCATGGTGAAATTGACTTCGGCTTCCTTGGCAATCGCCAGAAGATGGAGAACCGTGTTGGTCGACCCGCCCATTGCGATATCAAGTGCCATGGCGTTTTCAAACGCCTCGAACGTGGCGATACCGCGCGGGGTCGCAGTGACGTCTTCTTCTTCGTAATAACGACGTGCCAGCTTGACCGAGGTACGGGCCGCTTCGAGGAAAAGCTCCTTACGGGCGGCATGCGTTGCCAGAACCGAACCGTTACCCGGCAATGCAAGGCCAAGGGCCTCGGCCAGGCAGTTCATCGAGTTTGCCGTGAACATGCCCGAGCACGACCCGCAGGTCGGGCAGGCAGAACGTTCAACGGTTTTGACCTGTTCGTCGGAAATTTTCGGGTCGGCGGCCTGAACCATCGCATCAACCAGATCAAGGTGATGTTCTTCGCCATTCAGGACGACCTTGCCGGCCTCCATCGGGCCACCGGAAACAAAGACCGCCGGAATATTCAGGCGCATTGCAGCCATCAGCATCCCGGGCGTGATCTTGTCACAGTTGGAAATGCACACCATCGCATCGGCGCAATGGGCATTGACCATATATTCAACGGAATCGGCAATGATTTCGCGCGACGGCAAGCTGTAAAGCATGCCGTCATGGCCCATCGCGATGCCATCATCGACCGCAATGGTGTTGAATTCCTTGGCGACACCGCCGGCAGCCTCGATCTCGCGGGCGACCATCTGGCCGAGATCCTTGAGATGGACGTGACCGGGCACGAACTGGGTGAAGCTGTTGACGACCGCGATGATCGGCTTGTCGAAGTCTTCATCTTTCATACCAGTGGCGCGCCAAAGGCCGCGCGCACCGGCCATGTTGCGGCCATGGGTTGTTGTACGGGACCGATATTCCGGCATGGAAGGAACCTCTCTTTTTCGCGGGGTACGTTTCTTTAATATACTCGCGTTCTAGCACAGTATTCGCGCTTTTTGACAGTTTTTTGCCTGAAAATTTCACCAGACCCGAACATTTGGTACGATTGATACATCGGACAGTGCAATGACCCGCCGAAACGTCCGATCGGGAATGCCCCGCCCCGGCGCGAAGCGCCTTGACCGTCCATCAGGGCCAATTTTGTGACCCAGTTCACAATTTACATTACATCATTATGAAGTACCTATCCCAAATACCAAGAATACTATCCCCTTGGATAGGCGATCTTTACCTGAACAATCCATATCTTAGTGGATGATTATCGCCGCCAGGCGATTCTCCCACTCCCATTCTCACCCCGGACCTGTAGCGGTTCGGGGTTCTTTTTTTGCCTTTTGGGCAAACGACTGATGGCGTGTCAGAACTGTCTACTTTAAAGGTGTCCCGTAACCCTTTAATGTCGGGGGTCAGTCATCCATTCGGAATGAGAAGATCAGGCGGAGAAGCGCACCCAGATGTCGGACCAACTCAAGACATTGTTGCGACGCGGACTTAGCGCGCATGAGGGGAACCGGCCAGACGAGGCCGAGAAGATCTATCGCCAGGTTCTTGATATCGCGCCCAACAATGTAGAGGCAGAGCATCTTCTGGCAACCCTTCTGACCGGACAGGGCCGCCATGGCGAAGCGATTGAGCTGTTTGAAAGCTGTTTGTCGAGCTTTGGCGCCAATCCGGCCGCCCGGTGCAATTATGCCATCGCGCTTGAAAGTTCGGGACAGATCGAAAAGGCCATCGATCAGTTCAAGCAGGCCATCAGCTATCACGGGGATTTCCCCACCGCCCTTTATCATCTGGCGCGCCTTGAGATACCGCGCGGCCATCTTGGCCAGGCGGTCGACCTTCTGGGGCGGTTGCTGGGCCTTAAACCCGACCATTATGAAGGGTTGCTTCTGTTCGGGGATGCATTGCATGCACTCGGCCAGGAAGAAGCCGCCCTGACGTCCCTTGAACATGCCGCCCAGGCCGCCGGAATTTCACCGGACCTGATTTGCCGGGTTGGCGGGGCCTATTTGCGGCTGGGCTATCCGAAACCGGCACAGGAACTTTATCAGCGCGCCCTGAGCATCAATGCCAAATTCGTTCCCGGTTTGCGCGGACTTGGACAGGCTCTTGCCCATCAGGGCCAATATGCCAAGGCAATCGCCCTTTTGAAAACGGCGCGCCAGCTTGCCACCCGAACATCGGATATTGACCTGGTTCTGGCCGATATTACCCTGAAATGCGGCGACCTGACTGAGACCATCGCCCTTCTTGAAGGGATCCTGACAAAGGACCCGGACCATGCGACCGCGGATGCGCTTTTGGTCCGAACAAAGGCCAAGCTTGGATCAACAGACGGCACAGACCACGCCAAGGCGGCCAAGAACTGGGCAAAGCATCATATGCCGATTGCGGCCAAGCCCAGCTTTGCCAATATCAGACAAGCCGACAAGCGGTTGCGTATCGGTTGGCTGTCGCCGTTCTTTTGTGATCACGCGACCCACGGGCTTTTGCGGCCCCTCGCACGTCATCTGAACCGCCACGAGATCGAACTGTTCCTGTATTGCGCAACGCCGCGCCCCGATGATGTCACCCGGTCCTGGCAGGTCATGGCAGATGGCTGGCGCGAGGTGTTCGGACAGGACCCGATGCAAATCGCCGACCGCATCCGCAAGGACAAGGTCGATATCCTGATTGATGTTTGCGGCATTCACCCGACCCAACCGATCGAGGTTTTCGCGCTTTATGCTGCCCCGGTTCAAGCCAGCCTGTCACCGATCACAACAGGCATCGCCCAGATCGATTATCTGATCGGACACAAGGAAATGTTCAGTGGCAAGCTTGCCGCCAACAAGCTGTTTTCCGAACGTCCGCAGAAGCTTGAACTTGGGCCGTATCTTCCTGATGAATATGATGATGCGCTTCCTGTCAGTCCGCTTCCTGCCGCGGTGGGCGATGATATTATCCGGTTTGGCTGTATCGACCGGGTTGCCAATATCAGTGATGAAACACTCAATTGCTTTGCGCGTATCCTGAACAAGGTCAAAAACAGCCGCATTGTCATCCAGGATGATGTTCTTGAAGACAGTTATGCCGCCAAGACGTTTCTTGACCGTACCCGTCAGGCCGGGATCAAGCGCGATAGGCTTGATCTTGCCGGGGTTGTCGCCAAAGAAGACCGCCCTGCCCTGTTTGCCCAGATTGATATCGGACTGGCGCCGTTCCCGGCGATTTCGATCGAGAATTATTTCGACATGTTGTGGTTCGGGGTGCCGTTTGTATCGCTTGCAAGCGAATTGCCGGGATCCCGTATGGGACTGGCATTGCTGGGTGATATCGGGCTTGAAGCATTATGTGCCCAAACCGAAAAGGGCTATGTCGATAAATGCATCATGCTGAGTTCCGACCTTAAGGCGCTGGCCAGCATCCGGGAAAACATGCGCGAGCGCATCCGCAACAGCAAGGCATTCCACGGCCCGGCAGTCGCCCGCGAGTTCGAGGAAGCCTGTCGCGAGATGTGGCAAAACTGGTGTCTGGCCAAATAGCAGGCCCGGATCGGCAATCGCACAATGCGAACGCGGCCTAACGGACGATCATCGAGCGCAGAATTTCATCAACAGCAGCCGCCAGATCATCGGCGATGAAGTCGGCTTCTGATGATTCCGGTTGTCTGGTTTCCTTGGCCCCGTGCCCGGTTCGCACCATGATGGCACGTGCCCCCGCGGCATGACCGGCGCGGATATCATTGATGCGATCGCCCACCAGCACGCTGTAAGGCAGTGAAATCGCAAATTCATCGGCCGCGGCTAGCAACATGCCCGGTTCGGGTTTGCGACATGTGGTTTCGCGACGGTAATCGCCTTCGCCCTTTTCGTGATAGGGGGAATAGAAAATCCCCTGAAGGGATGCATGTTGTTGGGCAAGCATCGCAACCATCGCCTTGTGAATATCAAAAAGCTGGTCTTCGGTAATATAGCCGCGTGCAACACCGGACTGGTTGGTCACAACGATCACCGGAATGCCGGCATCGTTCAGTTTGCGAATGGCGTCAGCGACACCATCAATCAGGCGCAAATCTTCGATGCGTGACAGGTAATGAACTTCTTCATTGATCACGCCGTCCCGATCCAGAAAAACCGCCGGCAACAGATTGCGGCGATCGCGAAACCGCGGGGCCGGATCAATCAGGTGACGTTTGACAGGATCATCGGAAGGGTTTTGCATCAGGAACCTTTTACGCAATCAATCTGGGGCAACAATACCGCAAGCAACAATACTGCAAGCTTGGGGCTTGAGCCCATTTTAAACAGTCAATCAGGTTCAGCCCCAAGCCAATATGGCAAGATCGCCGGGAAAAGCCACCCCGCATTCCGCAGCGCGAAAAACAAAGTGGTATTACCATTATTCACTTGCAGGAAGGCCGTCTGCCATGACAGGTTCTGGTTAAAAGAACCTGATCAGGAATACGTATCCAATGTTTGCCGATATCCTAGCCATTCTGGCGCCCGTCTTTATCACCGCTGGACTTGGCTATTTCTGGGCCCGTGCAGGCAAGCATTTTGACACCAATCTTGTGACATCCATCGTCACCTATTTTGCCACACCGTGTTTGACATTCGCCGCCCTCGCAACGGTCGAACTGGGTGGGGATACGCTGATCCTGATGGGGACGGCAGCACTTGCAGCTAATATTCTTTTTGCCCTGATCGGATGGCCGATCCTTAAGGTCTTCAAACTGTCGCCGCGCACCTATTTGCAGTCGCTGACCTGGCCGAATGTCGGCAATGTCGGCTTGCCCCTTTGCATGCTGGCCTATGGCAAGGAGGGACTGGCGCTTTCAGTCGCGTTTTTTGCCACCTATGTGGTGCTTCAGCTGACCATCGGGGTCGCCTTTGTTTCCGGCAGCTTTTCACTGAAATCATTGGCAAAGATGCCGATCATTCCGGCAACCCTGATCGCCACCATCTTTCTTGCCACCGATACCGACGTTCCGGCATGGCTTTACAACACCACCAACCTGATCGGGCAGCTGACCATCCCATTGATGCTGTTTACCCTTGGCGTATCGCTTGCCAAGTTGCGCCCGGTCAGCCTTGCACGCAGTACAGCGCTTAGCCTGTTGCGCCTTGGCATGGGTTTCGGGGTTGGGGTTGGTCTTTCGGAAGTCATGGGTTTGACCGGAATCGAGCGCGGTGTGGTGATTTTGCAATGCTCGATGCCGGTTGCTGTTTTCTGTTATCTGTTTGCGCAGCTTTACAACCGCGAACCCGAAGAAGTGGCGGGCGTGGTCATCAGTTCAAGCTTCCTTGCCGCCATCGCCCTGCCGGCCCTTCTTTGGTACGTGCTGTAAGGCGCGCGCCCTTGAGCAGGTTCCGTTTCAATCCAAACGGAACTTGCACTAGCGGATGATCAGGCGATAGTCCCCCGAAACAGTGCCGTCCCCGGCACTTTTATCGGGATAAAATCCGACCGCGCATTCAAAGCTTCCTTTCTGAAGATCAGGGTCGCCTTTTTCGGCGGCCAGTGCCATCACGTGATCCCGGCAGGCGGCAACATCTGCAAAGACGGCCTCGGTAATCTGGATTTTGCGCGGTTCGGACCGATCAGGGGTATAGACCGCGGTGACATTTTCCCAAGGTGCGGCATCATCAGACCAGAACAGGTCGGCGATATGGCGTTCGGGATTGCCAAAACTTGCGACAGCAAGACCGGCAATCGCCAGTGCAAGAACCGCACGACGTAGCATTCGTTTATTCATCTTCATCCTTCAGGCCCCTTTGCCGCGAAGCAACGTGAAATCGATTGCCGGAAACGGGGCATCATATTCAAGATGGTAATCATCCATCGGTGGTGGCGACTGTGTGGTGGTTGCAAGCAGTATGTGAACCTGCCCGCGCTGATGGGTTTGATAGACAAACAGATGTGACAGGATGTCGGCAACAGTTTCATGTGTGACCACATTGTTGCGACGTTCAAGTTCAACATCACGCATCGCATCCTTTTCCCCGAGCTGATCACAAAATGCCATCAGTTTATGGTCGGCATCGCGTTGGGCCGCCGCCAGACCGGCGATGTCGGAAAAGGGTGTCATACGGCCCGAATATAGGTCCCCCTGCCCGTGCCCGCCATCCAGCAAGGCATCAAGATAATAGCTGTCGACCGTCAGGGTCTGGTTCAGGGCTTCGAGGATCGAAGGGGTGAAACGTGTCCGTTTGGCGTTGAGTTCACGCGGTGTGAGCTTTTGACACACACCAAACAGACGATGATTGGACCAGGCATTGTTTCGCGCCTGATGAAAAAACGAAGTTCCCGGCATACCGCAAGTGTCCCAATTTATGGCACCCGGCGACGTTTGACAGAAATGTCTATCCGGTCACAGGGTGCGCATGGTTTAGCGGACCGTTTCCTTTGCCGTAATTTGGTGCGGTTCGGATGGCTTCACGGACATAAGCCCGTGCGCGAGCAACAGAATCACTCAATCCCATGCCCTGTGCCAGCCCGGTTGCAATCGAACTTGCAAGCGAGCAGCCCGTACCATGATTATTTTCTGACGGAATGCGAGAACCTTCGAAGCCTTCGACATCACCGTCCCGGCGCCACAAGATATCGACGATTTTGTCCCCTTCGGCGTGACCACCTTTGATCAGGACAGCCTGCGCGCCCAGATCACCAATTTTGTGCGCCGCAGCAATCATATCACCTTCGTCGGCGATTTTCATGCCTGACAGCACTTCTGCTTCGGGAATATTTGGTGTCAGAACCGTTGCAAGCGGGATCATTTGTTCGATCAATGCCGAAACCGCGTCATCTTCGAGCAGTTTTGAACCGCTTTGTGAAACCATCACCGGATCGACAACCACAGGAATCCCGTCTGCTTTTGCTTTGATGAATTCCGCCACCGCATTGATCACCGGCACAGAGTGCAGCATCCCGGTCTTGATCGCATCGGCACCGATATCATCAATCGTTACCGTTGCCTGATGGACGATCATTTCCTGTGCGATGCCCAGAACGTCGAAGACTCCGGTCGTATTTTGCACCGTAAGCGCGGTAATGGCCGTGGCAGCATAGCCGCCAAGTGCTGTGACCGACTTGATATCAGCCTGAATACCAGCCCCGCCCGAGCAATCGGACCCGGCAATAATCAAGACGCGACCTTTCATGATCGACTTCCTTTATCCGTGCAAAACGATGTTCTGTTTAACGCCAAACCGGCAACCGGTCACGGTTTAGCCGGCAACAGCGGTGATCTGGGCCACAATCCCGTCGACGATTTTTTCGACCTTGGCGGCGTCGTCGCCTTCGGCCATGACACGGATCAGCGGTTCGGTCCCCGATTTGCGGATCAGAACACGGCCATCGCCATTGAAGGCCTTTTCGGCCGAGGAAATGGCTTCGATCACGCTGCTGTCCGACAGCGGATCGGAACCGGCCGAATAGCGCACATTTTTAAGGATCTGCGGCAACGGTTCGAACACGCGGCTCATTTCCGAAACGCGGCCTTCGCGGCTGGCAAGAACGGCAAGCACCTGAAGGGCGGCAAGCAGGCCATCACCGGTCGATGCAAAATCAGACAGCACGATATGGCCGGACTGTTCGCCGCCGACATTGCAATCAAGCGCGCGCATCTGTTCAACCACATAGCGGTCGCCGACCTTGGTGCGGATCAAACGCACATCATTGCGTTCGAGATAGCGTTCAAGACCAAGGTTCGACATCACGGTCGCCACCAGCGCATTGCCGCGCAACTGTCCGGTGCGTTTCCAATGGGTGGTGACAAGGCCCATCAACTGGTCCCCGTCAATCAGCTGGCCTTTTTCGTCGCACATCTGAACACGGTCGGCATCACCATCAAGCGCAATCCCGACATCGGCCTTTTCGGCCAGAACCCGGTCGCACATGGTTTTGGTATAGGTCGAACCGCATTTGTCATTGATGTTCAGGCCATTCGGGCTGGTGCCGATTTCAATCACATCAGCGCCGAGTTCACGCAGAACCTTGGGGGCGACGGAATAGCCCGCACCATGGGCGCAATCAAGGACGATACGCAGACCTTCGAGCGTCACCGAACCGGGCAAGGAAGATTTGACCGCCTCGATATAGCGGCCCGGGGCATCATCAATACGCTTGGCACGACCAAGGGCATTGGCCGGTACCAGTTTGCTTGAAAGGTCGCTTTCCATCAGTTGTTCGAGTTCGAGTTCGACCTCGTCGGACAGTTTGAAACCATCCGGCCCGAACAGCTTGATACCGTTATCCTGGAACGGATTGTGCGAAGCAGAGATCATGACGCCGATATCGGCACGCATGGATTTGGTCAGCATGGCGACCGCAGGCGTCGGCATCGGCCCGACCAGCATCACATCCATCCCCATCGACGTAAAACCGGCCACAAGTGCAGGTTCGAGCATATAGCCCGACAGGCGGGTATCCTTGCCAATGACGACCTTGTGGCGATGGTTGCCGCGCGTGAAATAATGGCCTGCTGCCATCCCGACCTTAAGTGCCACTTCGGCAGTCATCGGGGCCGTATTGGCCGTTCCACGAATTCCATCGGTACCAAAATATTTGCGGCTCATGCTTCTTTTCTCTGTTTCTTCAACGGGCGGTCATGCCCGTCCTATGAATTCTGATTGCCGGTTATATCAAAGTGACGTTTCAATGCTACTGTTCAATGTGTTCGGCAAGCGCGCATTTTAGCCCAACTCACCCACCAATCCGTTAACGCGCCCGGCACTTTGTCGGCCGATAAAAGCAATGACCTGATGGCAAAAACCGGCTATCACAAAGCGACATGTTTTAAAGGCTTGAAACCGGGGGAATTTTGGGGGTTTTCCGCACAAATCTGGCATTGCTTGCGATGATCGTGGCAATCGGTTGCGGTGTGCTTGTTTCCCGGACAGCGCCATCCCATGCCCATGAACTGCGCCAGCATTTTGTTCTTGATGGCAATGGCCCGAAAAACACCGTCAATCTGAACCGGTTTCTTGAACGGATGATCACCGGCCGGTCGATCATCATTCCATCCGATGTCGTCAATCTTCCCGATTCCGAATTCGAACCGGTGTTTGGCACACCAGGTCCCGGCTATACCGACAGGACAATCTGGTATCGCGCATCATTCCTTGTCGAGGCCGATGACAGCGACAGCAAGGCGTTATCCTATCTTGAAGTTGGCGCGACCTATCTCAATGACATCCAGATGTATGTGCTGTCGGAAGAAAGCGGTCGCACCATCTGGGAGGGACGCGTTGGCGATCGCATCCCCAATGGGCCTGATGCGATTGCCGGGTTAAAGCATATGGCGCAATGGCCCATATTGGGCCCGGGCCATTACTGGCTGGTGATGGCGGTCAGAACCAACAGTTCGCATGTTTTTGAAGTGACGCTGTCGCCGGAATCCGTTGTCATCGCCGATGCCGGTTCTGAAAGTTATCTCAAGGGCAGTTATCTTGGCATTTTGCTGGTGGCGTTCGGGGTTTATCTGACCTTTGGGGTTCTGACCCGTGATCGCGCGATCAACTGGTATGCGGGCTATATTCTTTCGCTGTTTTTGATCAATCTTGGCACGTCGGGTTATGCGCAACTGATTTTCAAAGATCTTTGGCCGCTTGCCAGTGATTTCGTTACCGGCACGGGGACGGCACTTGCGCTTGGAACCAGTCTTGCGATGTGGGCATCGATTGTCGAGCTGGACCGTCATAACCGGGTTCTGTACCGGGTGATGATGTGTTTTGCCGGTGTGGCGATGTGCGGTTTCCTGACATCGACATCCGATCTTTATATCTATTTTGCCAAACTGTTCTTCGTTCCCGACATTTTTTTGCTGATTGTGTTGCTGGTCTATTTTGTGATGATCGGCTATCGCGAGAAGCGGCTGGCGCGGTTGAGTTTCCTTCTGGTGGCGCTTGGCGTGCCGACACTTGCGGTGATTGTGCATCTGTTGATGTTGATGGGGCTTGTGCCGATCAATGCCTTTACCGGCAATATCTATTCGGCAAGTTCGACGGTACATCTTGTCATGGTGGCCCTTGCCATGGGGTATCGCACCTATGCGCTTGCCAACCGGCGTCTGGATGCATTTCAGAACAGCCAGCGCGCCAACCAGCTTGCCGGGGAACAGCGCACCTTTATCACCATGCTGTCGCATGAATTCCGCACCCCGCTTGCCATCATTCAACGGTCGGCGGAAATTCTTGGCCTGCATCTTCGTGACGAACAGGAAGCAGTCCATACCCGACTGGCCACCATCCGCAGCAATGCCGGACAGTTATCGGGACTGGTTGATGCGTTCCTGACAAAGGAAACGCTTGATAGCGCGACCTTTACGACATCGCGCCAACCGGTCGCCATTGACCTTTTCCTGAGCGAACTGATCGCGCGGCGCACCCGGGAAGTTCCCGAACAGAACGTCAATCTGATCAATTCGGAATTCGCAATTGTCGAGGTTGATCGCGTTCTTCTGGAACGGGCGATCGTCAATCTGATTGAAAATGCCCGAAAATATGCACCGGGGTCACCGGTATGGATTGCGTGTAACCGGGCGGCAAACGGGTTTGTCTATATCCGGGTTCTGGATGAAGGACCTGGCATTCCCCCGGAAGATCTGAGCAATGTTCTTAATGCGTTTTATCGTGGCCGGGAATCTTCGGTCACCCAGGGGGTTGGTCTGGGACTTCATATCACCAACCAGATTGTCGAAGCCCATGAGGGCACATTATCGGTCAGTGTCGGTGAACGCGGCGGCACGACCATTTTGCTAAAGATCCCCTATAACCACGAAGCAACGATTGCGCGCACCAACGAAATATATCTTGGCGTTCCCGGCAAGTTTCGCCCCAAATCCCGCGGGGAGGACCGGTAACATGCGCAAAACCATGATGCCAGGCTGCCTGTCGGATCGTTTGCACAAAATCGCGATGATGGTTGGTGCGGTGATATTTGCGATTGTTTGCGCCCTGCCCTTCGGGATCGGAGGCGGATTTGTCGGCGGTTCCGGATCCGCATTTGCGCAAACCGGGTCCGCATCCCAAAATGGTGCGGTGGTCCTTTCGGGGCGTCTTGAAACAGCAATCGACCTGACACCGTTTATCCGATCCTATGTCGACAAATCGCGCCATCGTTCATTGCGCGAGATCCTTGCCCTGCCCAATCAGAGTTTCGCGCCATCCGAACATATTCCGTCATTTGGCTATACGCAGGATATCATCTGGTACCGGATGGCGCTTTCCATCGATGCGCCGGTTAGCAATCAGGCACTTTTTGAATTTGCGCCGACCTATCTGGATTTCATTGATGTGTTTTTGTTCGCCAAGGGCGACGATCAGCCTGTCTGGACGGTAAATCTTGGTGACAATATTCCGGCAAGTGCCCGCCCGTACAAGGGCGGCACCCATATTGCGGCCCTGCCGCCGCTGATATCGGGCCAGTATGAGATGTATATCCGGGTGCAAAGTAACAGCACCAATATGATGCAATTGAAGCTTTGGCCCAGCAACGCCCTGATCACGTCCCTGACCTATCGTAATTTGACGACCAATGTGTTTTTCGGGCTGGTGGTGACACTTGGCATTGCCTATTTCACGTTCGGTCTGATTGCGCGCGACTATGTGGTGTCGCTTTATGGCTGCTGGATTGTCACGGTCGGGGCCGTGGTTGCGATTGTCAACGGGCTGGTCCTGAGCGAAATCAGCCCGGAAATCCCGTGGCTGAATGATTTTCTGTTGAGTGAGACCAACATATTGTCGCATGCGGCAATCGCGTTTTTATGGCTTTACATCACCGACATTCGAAAACGCCATCCACTGATTTTCAAGCTGTCATGCTGTTATGCCCTGTTTGTCCTGGCCTTTACCCTGACTGGTGGCGGGCGCTATTACACGTGGTTCGGGACTTATGTCGTTCCCAGTCATGCGCTGTTCATGGCGATGATGTGCCTGTTTCTGGTCAAACGGTTGATCGAGGATATCCGTTCCTGGCTCAACTGGGGATATCTGGCTGTTCTGGCCATTCCGACCGCAGCGGGGATCACGCTTCAGCTTGTTCATAGCGGCTGGATTGATGCAACACCGCTGCGTATCGGGTTGCATCAATATACCCTTGTGCTGCATTTTGTCGGCATGGGCATTTTGATGGCGGTGCGGCTGTTTCATATGAACAGCGAACGCCTGTCAATTTCGCGGCAGGCATCGGAAACCACGACGCTTGTCGAAGAACAGCGCAAACTGATTTCCATGCTGTCCCATGAATTCCGCACCCCGCTTGCCGTTATTCAGCGGTCGGCCGAAATGTTGATGCTGCGCCTTAAGGGCGGGACGCGTGACGTGATGGATCGCCTTGAACGGATCCAGTTACAGGCCCGCAAACTTGCCCGTCTGGTTGACATTTTCCTGAGCAAGGATGGCATTGACAATCAGGAATTGTCGCTGGCGCGTGAACTGGTCGCGATTAACCGGTTCATGGAAGATTTCGTTGCCAACACCACCCGCGAAGGGGCGGAAATCTTTGTGACCTGCCACGATACGGACGGGTTCGAGGCCTTTATTGATGAAACCCTGATCGGGCTTGCGATTACCAATCTGATCGAAACATCGCGCCGGTTTGCCCATGGTCGCCCATTGCATATCCAGGTGGTGCGTCATAGCAGCGCGATGGTTGAAATCGCCATTCCGTGCAGCGGACCGGAATTAAATGATGACGAAATCAGATTGATCGGCGATGCGCTGTTTCGTCAAAACATGGAAGCCAAGTCCGTGCGCAGTGCCCTTGGCCTGCATATTTCCCAACGCATCGTCGATGCCCATGGCGGATCGATCAAATTGCGTGATCAGGGACGTTTGGGGATCGAGCTTTGTCTGTTGCTGCCCTGTGAAGAAACCGGCGCGGGCGAACCGTAAGACGGGCTATTTACAATCCCCCGTCATCACTGCCGCCAACAACGCCCAGAGGTCCGGCACAGTAAAATGCCGACATCGGGCGCAAGCTATCCAGTGCAAGGTATCGGACGCCGGAACGGGGCGATATGCCCGAAAAGTCAGGACGCGTCAGCCGCACCCTGAACAATTGCGGTCGAGGTAAAGGCATAACCGCGACCATAGGCCGTTCTGACCGGCAGTTCTTCACCGATTTCCTTGAGGATTTTCTGACGGACGCGACGGATGGCGGTATCAAGGTTACGGCAATTTTCCGCCGTATCTGCCTTGCCAAGTTCAATGACGATTTCCGGGCGGGTCAACCAGGCACCGTTTGCTTCGATCAGCAATTTGATGATCGTGCGTTCGGTCGCGGTCAGGGTTGCTTCATCCCCGTTGGGATTGCGCAAAGTCCAGTTCAGCATGTCAAGAACCCAACCGCCTTCAAGTCCGGCCTGTTCGGGGCCGGAGTCGACATCGCTGCGGGTTGTCCGGCGCATCAACGGTTTAAGGGCAGCTTCGATCACGGAAAGCGGGCTGTCCTTGGTCAGGTAGACATCCGCGCCGGATTTGTAACCGGTCAGATGATTATCCATACCCGAAAGCGATGTCAGCATCATGATCCCGCAATCAATCGTTTTACGGACATGTTTTGCCAGTTCATAGCCATCCGCATCCGGCAGCATGATATCAAGAATAACCGCGTCGGGTTGCTTGGTTTCCAATGCACGATAAAAGGCTGCGCCGGTTTCACATCCCACGACGTCAAACCCGCACATTTCCAGATACTCGCACAGATCCTTGTTCAGGTCTGTGTTGTCTTCAACGACAAATACACACTGTGTCATAGCATCCCGGCCGGATGTGACGCTGCTGAAATCAGGCTGCGTCAGGCCGCCAATTCCGTTCATACAAAGACCTTCGCGTTTGCTTTTTTGTGCCAACCAAGAGTTGTGGCTTTGTGCCACTTGTATTCATTCAATATCTGGTATGTGACGATGTGCCCTATTCTGCAAGCCCCAACCGTCAAAGGTCAGAAAATGCCAGAATCCAAACAGAAAAAGGCAAGACCACATCAGGTTGGGTAAGAAGTCCCCAACCTTTTGAATGATCTTGCCTTTTAATCGAAACGTTAAAAATCACAAGCTATACAGCCAGTGAGTGTAAAGGTCTTATCGGCTATACCATAGAGGTAGAACTGGACACTGAAAGTGCCTGCACCGTTTCCTGAACATCATGGACACGGATCATCTGAACCCCGTGGCGCCAGCCATTGACCGCCGATGCAATAGATCCGCCAAGGCGCTGCTTGGGATCTGCATCAGGGTCAATCTTGCCGATGAAGGATTTGCGCGACGTCCCCAACAGGATCGGACAGCCCAAACCATGGAAGATCGCCAGACGCGACAGCAGTTCAAGATTGTGCGACAGCGTTTTGCCAAAACCGATGCCCGGATCAACACAGATACGGTCACGTGCGATCCCGGCCCGTTCGCAGCTTTCGATACGATCCAGCAGATAGTCATAGACATCAAGAACTGCGCAATCATATTGCGGATCGGCCTGCATGGTGCCCGGTTCGCCCTGCATATGCATCAGCATGACGGGTTTGCCCGATGCAGCGGCGACTTCCATTGACCGTTCGTCGCCTTCCAGCCCGGTAACGTCATTGATGATCGCGGCCCCGGCGTCGAGTGCGGCCTCCATCACCGAGGCATGGCGGGTATCGATCGAAATCACATGACCGTCGGCTGCGAGTTCCCGAATGACCGGAACCACACGGTTTATTTCCTCGTCTTCGGACACATCGGCTGCACCGGGGCGGGTTGATTCGCCGCCAATATCAAGGATCGATGCCCCGGCCTTTGCCATGGCACGACCGCGTGCAACCGCATCGGACGTGGTGTTGTAATCCCCACCGTCCGAAAAGCTGTCAGGCGTCACATTGATGATGCCCATAACATGGCAGGTCGCCATATCAAGCCCGGCATATTCCGGACGTTTGGCCATCAGGCGATCCAGAACATTGTTGATTTCATCGACACGTCCGCTGTTCTGAACCCAGCCTTCAAGGGCGAGCAGCGGCAGGATCATGCTTTCGGCCCCGCCACCATCGCGGCGGCGGATGATCTCAAGCGCAGAAAAGCCGCGGCGCGATCCGGCCAGCGGAAGCGTGTTGGGGTCATCGGCGTGGTCAATGAAACCCGTAGGTGCGTAGTAAAGCGGTCCATCAAAATCAGCAAAGCCCCGCACATCGGCGGGGCTTCGCAGGACCGATCTTTTGATCTCGTCCATCAGTCTCTTTCGTTAGCTTCCCGGTTGCGGTTCCGGGGACAGATCCCCGCCACCTTCGCCAGGGTTGTCTTTGCGGGCACCACCGGTGCTCGGCACGGTGGAACGGCGTCCACCACCCGCATCCTTGCCGCCGCCGGTCGAATGGCCCGGACGGTTGATTTCCTCGCCGCGCAGCAGCGCATTGATTTCATCACCCGACAGGGTTTCATATTCCAGAAGACCTTTGGCCAGAACATGAAGGTCATCAAGATGTTCGGTCAGAACACGCTTGGCGAATTCATAGGCCTCGTCGGAATAACGACGGACTTCGTCATCGATCAGCTGTGCCGTTTTCTCGGACACGTTTTTATGCTGTGCGACGCTGTGACCAAGGAACACTTCTTCCTGGTTATCAACGTATTTGACGTTACCCAGTTTGTCCGAGAAGCCCCATTCGGTCACCATCTTGCGGGCATACTGGGTCACCATATTGATGTCCGAAGATGCGCCCGTGGTGACCTTGTCCTTGCCAAAGATGATTTCTTCGGCAACACGGCCGCCCATGGCAACAGCCAGATCCGAGATCAGCTGTTCATAGGATTTGGAAACCTGATCACGTTCCGGCAGGCGCATCACCATCCCCAGTGCGCGACCGCGCGGGATGATGGTTGCCTTGTGGATCGGATCGGATGCCGGGGTATGAAGGGCAACCAGTGCGTGGCCACCTTCGTGATAGGCGGTCAGCTTTTTCTCGTCATCGGTCATGATCATCGAACGGCGTTCCGCCCCCATCATGACTTTGTCCTTGGCATTTTCGAAATCGGCCATGGTGACGACGCGCTTGCCAAGACGGGCCGCAAGAAGGGCCGCTTCGTTGACAAGGTTGGCCAGATCAGCACCCGAGAAGCCCGGTGTACCGCGTGCAACCGTGCGCAGATCAACATCCGGACCCAGCGGAACCTTGCGGGCATGAACACCAAGAATGTGTTCACGGCCTTCAAGATCGGGGTTCGGGACAACGATCTGACGGTCAAAACGACCCGGACGCAGCAATGCCGGGTCCAGAACATCCGGACGGTTGGTTGCAGCAACCAGGATCACGCCTTCGTTGGCTTCGAAACCATCCATCTCGACCAGAAGCTGGTTAAGGGTCTGTTCGCGTTCATCGTTACCGCCGCCAAGGCCGGCGCCACGATGGCGACCAACCGCGTCGATTTCATCGATGAAGATGATGCAAGGTGCGTTTTTCTTGCCCTGTTCGAACATGTCACGGACACGCGATGCACCGACACCAACAAACATTTCCACAAAGTCCGAACCGGAAATGGTGAAGAACGGAACGTTTGCTTCGCCAGCGATTGCACGTGCCAGAAGCGTTTTACCGGTACCCGGAGGACCAACCAGCAGCATGCCTTTGGGGATTTTACCGCCAAGACGCTGGAATTTCTGGGGATCACGCAGGAAGTCGACGACTTCTTCAAGTTCGCCCTTGGCTTCTTCGATGCCCGCAACGTCTTCAAAGGTCACGCGACCGGACTTTTCGGTCAGCATCTTGGCCTTTGACTTGCCAAAGCCCATGGCCTTGCCGCCGCCGCCCTGCATCTGGCGCATGAAGAAGATCCAGACACCGATGATCAGCAGCATCGGGAACCAGCTGATCAGTGCGCTCATCAGCGGCGAAAGGCTTTCTTCCGGCTGTGCGATGATGCGAACACCCTTGTCGTTCAGTTTTTCGACAAGGTTCGGATAATCGGGGGTGTAAACATTAACAGAGCGACCGTCGCGCGTTTCTGCTGTCAGATTATTGCCCTGGATGGTGACTTCCGAAATCTGGCCGGTATCAACTTCGGCAAGGAAGTCCGAAAATGCCAGCGACGACTGGCCGGACCGTCCGGAGGGCGACTGAAACAGGTTAAACAAGGCCACCAAAAGGATGGCAATGATAACCCACAGTGCGAGATTTTTTCCCATATTCATTCCAAGCTACTGGTCGCAATTATGTGTGCCGTGACGCAAAACTTCCTGCGCAAGGCTTGATCATCAGATAGTCACAAGCCCTGCTTACGCAAGTAGGTTGTCGGGTTTCGGCGACGATTTGAAACCACTTTCCCACAAAGGTACTGGTGGTGCAAACCGCCATCGCCCGCCAAATGCAAATTTTCCCCTGCCCGAAGGCGGTTCACAGTCGGCGGCGGATAATACGTCGGAAAGCTCCGAAACCTCAAGCCCGCCAACGGATCGCAAGCCTTCTTTATCGTAGAGTGCAGGCATGGATGCAAGGGCCGCGCGCGGCAAATTGCCAATAAATGGTACGATTTCGCGCAATGCAGCCCGAAATGCCTTTGTGTGAAACACATCACAAAGATCAAGCGGCCCGATCCACAGATCGGTCAAGCCCCCGAAATCGGCGCGATTTAGCAGCAATTCGAACCGGTTATCCCAACAAACCGATCCGGTTTTGACATCCGCAGGCACATCCATCGTCACCGCCAGATGCACTGCCGCACCATCAAGCCGACCCCGTTCGCGATACACGCAAACCTGATCGCGGCGCGCATGCAAAACGCATCCGCCCAAACTAAGACGTGCGGACGGATTTTCAGAAATCCGCGCCAAGGCACCCGCCAGACTGTCAAAAGCCGGCATATAGCCCGCCCCGCCAACCGTTCGAACCACCTGCCCCACAGCATAAATGCGTGCGGTATCGTCGTCATGCCCGGTCATAAACAAGGATCGGTCGCAAAGCGCAACCCCATTGCCATGAAGGGTTACGCCCCCGGCCAGAAGGCGTCCGATCGACTGTTCAAGCGCCCGCCTTTCCCCGGCAATATCCGCGCGGTGTCGTGATGGCCCGCAGTTGTCGGCAAGCCGGTTGCGCACCCGGACGCGTTCGAATTTTTCATTGCGATTTGACGGGTCTTCGACCCAGGTTTGATCGCGGTTCTGAAGAGTTGCGACCAGATCGGCCTTTTTCACAGCCAGAAAGGGGCGCAGCACACGGGCATGTTTCATAAAGCGCCGTGCCGACATGCCTGCCTGCCCCAGCGGGGTTGGCCCACGCATTTCGCGCATGGCAATTGTTTCGACCTGATCACCGGCATGGTGGGCCACCAACAAATGGAAAATACCGCGATCGGCCAACAACTGATCCATCAGATCATAGCGCGCCCGTCTGGCCTGTTCCTGCACCGCGCGCGACGGTTTGGTGCCCTGCCATCGCAAAATGACATGTTCAATCCCGTGTTCGGAAAGCTGGTTTCCGACCCATTGCGCTTCCTGGGCGGAATCGGCGCGCAATCCGTGATCGACAGTGATTGCAAGGATTGCCCCGCCCCGGGCCCGACACCATTCATCGGCCAGTAATGCCAGTGCCATGCTGTCTGCCCCCCCCGAAACCGCGACACCCACAACCGGGGCTGCTTCGAACGGGGCAAATTCGGCCATCAGCTTTTCAAAGACAACGGCGTCCAGTGGAGTTCCACTGGACGCCGCAGCATGTTCGGATCTGTTCGGGACGCTGTCGGTCATGACATGCCTGTTGCCAATGGCCTATTGCGCGCAACCGCGGCTTTTGCGTTCCTGACGGGCACGATCAAGGACAACATTCGATGCATTCGGGAAGTTATCGATCAGATGGCCGAATGCCGTGCAGGCATCTTCGTTTTTGCCAAGATTGGCCAGCGACATGCCAAGTTTCAAAAGATTATCCGGTGCCTTGGTGCTGTCGGGATAGGTCTGGAAACCTTCGGTAAAGGCGATGGCGGCATTTTCATACTGTCCGCGCACATAATAGGTTTCGCCCAGCCAGTATTGCGCATTGCCCGCCAGCGGATCATTGGGATGCTGGGCGACAAAGCTGCTAAGAGCCTGTTCGGCAGCCGGGAAATCCTGTTTGCGCAGCAGGCCAAAGGCTTCGCGATATTGTTCTTCGGGGGTGCCGGTCGATGCCGATACCGATGCAGACTGGGTCGATGCCGCAGACACATTGCCCGACGGACCGGACGGAATTTTTGGCGGCTGCCCTTCGCTTTCGATCACGCCAAACAGCTTGGTGCCGCGTTCATTAAGACGTTCGCCACTTGCCGGTCCGCCCAATTCGCTTGATGCGACCGCATCACCGGTTGGCGCCGGACCATCCGCAGCCCCCGCAGCCAGCGGCGCAGCACCGGACGGGGCCGCACCGGACATGGCACCGCCATTTTCAAGCTGGCCAAGGCGGAAATCGATATCGGCAACCAGACGTTCCAGACGTTCTTCCATCTTGCGAATACGGAAATCGAACTGTTCGAGTTGCCCGGTCAGTTGCGACGCATTGCGCTGAAGTTCATTGATCTGAACCTGCTGGCGGGCTGCTGCCGGGGTTGAGGCGCTGTCGCCACCAGATGCAGCAGCGCCGGCAGCCGCACCTGCGCCACCGGTCCCTTCGCGGTAGACATAACGCTGCAAAAGATCAAGATCCTTGCGCAGTTGTTCGACCTGGCGGGACATGTTGGCGTCCTGGGCGTGGACCGTTCCTGATCCAAGTGACGTCATGGCAAACACGGTTCCCATGGCCAAAGCCACAAGAATCCGGCGGCCTTTACGCGAAGTTGCGGCCCCTGTTGCGCGTGAACCCGTGGCACTGGCCCGATCGGATCGGATCGCGGCACAGGCAGCAAGGTGCGATTCAGTGGTGGGTCGAACTCGGATCATTATCAGGTCCTTTGTCGTCAATGCTGTCTTTGTTGCGTCACTATGAACAGGACACGATGACATTTTCAACATTTTCAGGCGGCAAAAATAAGGCGCCTGCCCCGGACGGGACAGGCGCCTTGGTATTCAAGTCAGGCTTTCACCTGCACGCGCTTAGCGGATAACCGATACAGCGCGGCGGTTTTTCGCCCAGCTTTCTTCGTCATGGCCAAGAGCGACCGGACGTTCTTTACCATAAGAAATGGTTTCAACGCGCGACGGGTCGATACCCAGAGCGATCAGGTAATCTTTAACCGAGTTCGCGCGACGTTCGCCGAGTGCAAGGTTGTATTCACGGGTGCCGCGCTCGTCGGCATGACCTTCAACAACAACTTTGTACTGCGGGTATTTTTTCAGCCAAGCGGCCTGCAGTTCGAGGGTGCGACGTGCTTCGCCAGCCAGATCGTATTTATCGAAGCCGAAGAAGACGCGGTCACCAACGTTAACAGCGAACCACTCTGGGCTGCTTTCCGACAGCGACGTGCTGGTGGACGGCTGGTTTACAGTCGATACACCCTCGCCACCAGTGGTCGCAGAGCTATCAGGTGCAGTTTCACATGCAGCCAGAAGAGCGGCAGCAGCAAAAACGCTGAGAATACGAAGTTTCATTTAAGTTTTCCCCTTAACACCGGACGCATTCGCCCGAGGTTGGTGTTTTCCATGTCTCGCGACACCGAAAATGCCCGCGATAAAAGCGAATCGCATTCAGTGCTTCGCGATGACTATACTCTTGAGATATCAGGGAATCAAGGGTGACCATGCTGGATCCGACCCATCCGCAGGTGTAACGATCTCTCGCTCGTTATAACCTGTGAGATCTATCGAATACAGACGATAGCGATCCTTGGTCCCGTCCCTGGACGGGTGCTGGCGGTGATACATCAACACTCTTCCGTTCGGAGCCCATGTTGGTCCCTCTACGAGGAACCCTTCGGCCAGCAGCCTTTCACCACTGCCGTCTGGCCGCATGACACCGATATAGAACCTACCTCCTTGTGATTTGGTGAATGCAATCAGGTCTCCGCGTGGCGACCAGACTGGTGTGGCGTAAAGACCCCCACCAAAACTGATACGCTGAACGCCACCACCATCTGCATTCATCACGTAAATTTGTTGTGACCCACTGCGATCAGAGTTGAACGCAATGCGCGAACCGTCAGGCGAATAGGAAGGCGAGGTATCCACGGCGGCATGACGCGTCAGCTGATGCTTTTCGCGCGTGCGCAGGTCCAGTTCATAAATTTCACTGTTCCCGTCAAGCGCTTGCGACATGACAACCGAGTTCCCGTCTGGCGCGAATCGGGGCGCAAAAGTCATCCCCGGAAAATCGCCCAGCAATTCCAACTCGCCGGTATCGATATCCAAAACATAGACGCGTGGCTTGTCGTTGAAATACGACATATAGACCACTTCCTGTGCTGTCGGCGAGAAACGCGGGTTCAGCACAAGGAACCGACCGTCCGACAGGAACCGGTGGTTTGCACCATCCTGATCCATGATCGCCAAACGTTTTACACGTTTGTCGGCCGGGCCTGATTCAGACACATACACAATTCTGGTGTCGAAATATCCGGTTTCGCCGGTAATGCGCTTATAGATCTCGTCAGCGATCTTGTGCGCAATACGGCGCCAGTTATTGGGCTGTGTACGGTAGGCAACACCAGACATCTGGGTTTCTGCCAGCACATCCCAAAGACGGAATTCGACACGAAGCAATCCGTTTGGTTCCGTAACAACGCGACCATTGACCAGTGCCTGGGCACTGATGGCGCGCCATTCGGCGAAGTTCGGATTGACCGCCAATGATGCGGCACTCTGGATGAATGCCTTTTCATTGATCGGTGCAAACAGCCCCGAACGTTCGAGGTCGGCAGCAATCACCTGTGTCAGGTTCTGGCCGATCTCGGTTTCGGCAACGCCTTCACCCGGGAAGCGGGTGACGGCAATTGGCATTGGCTTGAGTTCACCCCGGGTGATGTCAATCCGGAGTTCCGCCTTTGCCGGCGACATGAAACCGACATTCAGGCCAGCGACAACGGCAAGGGCACACAGTGTCGCGACACTGCTTCTTACCCAAAATCGTTTTCCTGCGTTGGTCTTGATCGTCATCCTGCCTCGCTATTTTCCACGCGTGTTCAAGAACTTATCATTAAAGGCCCAGCATTTCACGCATGTCGAAATTAAACGTGAATGTGCGCCACATTTCATATTTATCCAGCGGCAGTTTTAGAGGACTGCATTGCGGATTTAGCACTGCTCGCAAAGCACTTTCTGCAATCGTACGGCGAGAAGAATCGCCCTGTATGTCATTCAGATTACTGATACGTGCCTGTCGAACGGTTCCGTCAGGGTTTGCGCTGACGTGAATTTCAACAGCAAAGCTCCCGGCTTCCTTTGCACCGGCCGGCGGGCTCCAGCATTTTTCAATCTGGCGCTTTACGGCATCAAGCTCGCTCATGGTCAGATTCGCATCCAGTCTGGTTGCCACGACCTCGCTGGCGTTTTCTTCGGGCACCTGATCAGGTTGCGGCTCCGGGGTTGCCTGTGCCGTTTCCTTCAGCTTGCTCACATCCTTGAGAACACTCATCAGGTCGCGCTTTTTCGGCTCTTCCTTCTTGGGTTCTTCCTTTTTCGGTTCCGGCTTTTTGACCGGCTCGGGTTTGGGCGGCTGTGGCTTGCTGTCGGGCTTTACCGCAGCCAGTTCGGTCGGCTGTGGTTCCGGTTTGGGTTCAGGCTGCTTTTTAACCTCGGGCGTGGGCACCGGTTCCGGCTTTGGCGCCGGTTTTGGTTCGGGCTTCGGCTCGGGCTTTGGCTCTGGCTTCGGTTCCGGTTTGGGCTCGGGTTTCGGTTCGGGCTTTGGTTCCGGTTTCGGCTCAGGCTTTGGCTCGGGCTTTGGTTTCGGCTCGGGCTTGGGTGCCGGTTTTGGTTCCTTTTTCGGTTCGGGCTTTGGCAATGCCTTGGTCGGGGCAGCGGAAAACTCGTCCACTGTCACGACTTCGACCGAAATGGACTGCAATTCCAGCGGCGTTTCATCAAACAGGTCAGGCAAGCCCAACCACGCAATCAGAAACAGCGCAATATGCAAACCAAGCGATATGAGAGCGTAACGCAGCATAGTCTGTTACGAACCCTTGTTGGGCAATTCGGCGATCAGGGCGACCTTGGTAAAGCCGGCATCCTTGATCAGCCCCATAACTTCCATCACCCGGCCGTAATCAATGGCCTTGTCACCGCGCACAAAGATGCGGGTGTCGGCCTTGTTATCGGTAATGGCCGCGAGCTTTTCGGTCAGGGTGTCCTGCGCGATTTCACTATCCATAATATAGATGGTGCCTTCACGCGAAACCGAGACGACAAGCGGCTCGTCCTGCCCGGTCATCGGTGCAGCACTGGTTTCGGGCAGATCGACTTCGACACCAACCGTCATCAGGGGGGCTGCGACCATGAAGATCACCAGCAGCACCAGCATGACGTCCACCATCGGCGTGACGTTGATGTCGCTCATCGCTGCGCGTCGGTTGCTCCGACGTCCGCGACGGCGTCCTCCACCAGATCGGGATGCGAGTTGAGCGCCCATAATCAGTCTCTCGTATCGTCAAGTTGGCGCGAGAGGATCGAGCTGAACTCGTCCACGAAGGCTTCAAGACGGTTGCTGTAGCGGTTGAGATCACTGGAAATCTTGTTATAGGCAACCACGGCCGGAATTGCGGCAACAAGACCCATGGCGGTTGCAAACAGGGCTTCGGCGATCCCCGGTGCGACAACCGCAAGCGAGGTGTTTTTGGATGCGGCGATCGACTGGAAGGACACCATGATCCCCCAGACAGTACCGAACAGACCGACAAACGGTGCGGTCGAGCCGACCGAAGCCAGGAAGGTCATGTAACGTTCGACGCGATCCATTTCACGACCCAGCGTGATTTCCATGGATTTTTCAAGGCGCTGCTGCAAACGGGCGCGCATGGTATCACCATGAACACCGCGCGCATTCGAACGACGCCATTCGCGCATTGCCGAAACAAAGATTGCCGACATCGGATCCCGCGGCTTGTCCGCAATCCGGTCATACAGGTCTTCAAGCGAACCGCCCGACCAGAATGCTTCTTCGAATGTGCTGGCTTGCGCGCGCAACTTGCGCAGGCGCATCAGCTTTTCGATGACAATCGCCCATACCCAGACAGATGCCAGCAACAGTCCGATCATCACCGTTTTGACGACCAGTCCAGCCTGCATGAACAGTCCCCACAGAGACATGTCATGCGCCATGACCGACTGCCCCAGCGTTACCGCGTCGACCACTTGATTTTCCATATTCCCGTTAGTCCTTGTTCACATCCAGATATCGACTAAATACTGTTCTTAATTCTTCGGGCAGTCTTTGTGCCCGAAGTTCTTCCAACGACATGCAGGCGAGATAAATCTCGATCACCACAAGTTCTTCTTCGCCGCGCATGATCTTTTGTTCATACCCGAGTGATGCGCCCCCTAGCTTAATCACCCTGGTTTCCACCGTCAGGCGGTCTTCCAACTGAGCGGCGCGACGAAAATCGAGCGTACAGTGTCGAACGGCTATGGCAACTTTGTGGCGTTCTGCAACATTTCGATTGGTAAAGCCCAACAGGTTAAGCATCGCTGAACGCGCACGTTCGGCAAATGCAAGATAGTTGGCGTGATACACGATGCCGCCGGCATCGGTATCTTCATAAAATACGACTAAAGGATAAATGTGACGTTTGCCGTCCATGTAGCCCAGCAGGGCATCATGCGTGTCCTGTCCCATCAGGAATCGCTCCTTGATGATCCATTACCCTGACTGTCAAAAAGATCGGACATCGGCATCCCGCCCGCTTCGCGCGGCGGCGTCAGACCAAGATGCTGGAACCCCTTGATACCCAGCATGCGCCCGCGCGGGGTGCGCTGGATCAGGCCCTGCTGAAGCAGATATGGTTCGATCACGTCTTCGATGGTGTCGCGTTCTTCCGACAGGGCCGCGGCAAGGGTATCAACCCCGACCGGTCCACCACCGTAATTTCCGGCAATACAATTAAGATAGCGACGGTCCTGACTGTCCAGACCAAGGTTATCTACCTCAAGCCGGGTCAGCGCCGCATCGGCAATAAATTTATCAACCGGCGACTTTTCAGCCACGGCGGCAAAGTCACGCACACGTCGCAACAAACGCCCGGCAATACGCGGCGTACCGCGCGACCGGCGTGCAATTTCCATCGCACCTTCTTCGGTCATGTCGAAATTCAACAACCGCGCACCGCGCGACACAATCGAAACCAGTTCTTCGGGCTCATAGAACCGCAGACGCAGCGGAATGCCGAAACGATCACGCAGCGGTGTGGTCAAAAGCCCCGAACGCGTGGTCGCGCCAACCAGGGTAAAGGGCGGCAAATCGATACGGACCGAACGGGCTGCCGGCCCCTCGCCGATGATCAGATCAAGCTGGAAATCTTCCATCGCCGGATAGAGGATTTCCTCAACCGCCGGGTTCAAACGGTGAATTTCGTCAATGAACAGAACATCGCGCGGCTGAAGGTTCGTCAAAAGAGCGGCAAGGTCACCCGCCTTGGCAATGACCGGACCGGAGGTTGCGCGGAAACCGACGCCAAGTTCACTGGCAACAATTTGTGACAACGTGGTTTTGCCAAGTCCGGGCGGACCAAAGAACAGGACATGGTCCATGGCCTCTTCACGCGCACGGGCCGCCTGAATGAAGACATCAAGGTTTTCGCGCACTTCTTTCTGACCGGTGAAATCATCGAGCCGGCGCGGACGCAGCGATCCTTCCTGATGGTCTTCTTCGCGGCGCTCACCACTGAGCAGACGGTCTTCTTCTTCGCTCACGCGCTAAGCTCCTTCAGTCCCAGACGGATCAGGGTATCGATTGTTTTGTCATCGCCGGCCTGCTGGGCGGCCTTGCCCACCGCGCCAAATGCCTCAGACCGGCCATAACCAAGATTAACCAGTGCCGATACGGCATCCGCCATTACGACACTATCATCCACAACCGGTTCGGCCGGGGCTGTGTCGATTTTCACATCTGTTTTGGATTTTGCGGTTTTCTTTGCCTTGGCTTCCGGCTTGGCGGGTTCCGCAGCCGGGCTTGCCGGTGCGGCCACCGGACCAAGATTAAGCTTTGCGGCCTTGTCTTTGAGTTCGCCGACAATTCGGGTTGCGACCTTGGGCCCGATGCCCGGTGCGCGGCATAATGCCGTCGTATCCTGGGCGGCAAGGGCGCGCAAAAGATCGGTCGGGCTCAGCACGGACAACAGGGCCAGGGCAACCTTGGCCCCCACCCCCTGTACGGTGGTCAGCAACGAAAACCACTGTTTTTCGGCGTTATCGGCAAAGCCATACAGGTGAATGTGATCTTCGCGAACGTGGGTTTCGATCATCAAACCGGCATCCCCGCCCTTTGGCGGCAACATGGAAAGCGTGCGGCGCGAAGCAAACACAAGATAGCCAACGCCATTCACATCAATGATGACGCTGTCTTCGCCAATGAAATCAACAATTCCGCGCAGTTTCGCGATCACCTGTATCGTCTCCCGTTTCCTGTTGGTTTGGCCGCCATGCTTGCCGCAAGCGACCGGTTCCCGGCATGTTGCGCGTGACAGATCGCCACCGCAAGCGCATCGGCCGCATCCGCCCCGGCAATTTCACATCCCGGAAGCAGGGTCGAAACCATCATTTCGACCTGTTGCTTGGCGGCGTGACCGGCACCGACAACAGTCTTTTTGACGGCATTGGGTGTATATTCCGTTACCGGAATGCCATTGCGTGCCGGTGCGAGCAAGGCAACACCGCGCGCCTGACCGAGTTTAAGGGTGGATACCGGGTTCTTGTTAACAAAGGTTTCTTCGACCGCGGCCTCGTCCGGGTCCCAGGTCTGGATCACCTCCATCAAGCCGGAATGCAGCTGATCAAGGCGTTCGGCAAGGCTTAGCGACTGGGTGGATGTGACAATGCCGTTGGCGACATGGCGCATCCGGTTGTCCTGAAGGTCGATCACCCCCCAGCCCGTGCGTTGCAGACCGGGGTCAATTCCAAGTACGCGGACCACTATGTCACACCATTTCCCGAAAGCCAGATACAAAACACCCGCCATTCAAACATGAAGGGCGGGCATCAAACCGCCCCCGAACATGATGGCGTTTGCAACCATATTCGGGGGAGTGGTTTTTAAACAAGTCTAGTTATCGAGACCAGCGACGATTTCGTCGGTCCAGGCAACGTTGGTCCAGACGTTCTGGACGTCATCATTGTCTTCGAGAACATCAACAAGCTTCATGATGCTCTGGGCCTGTTCGACATTGATCTCGGCCTCGGTCACGGCGCGGAAGACCATTTTCGCACTTTCCGGATCGCCAAACTTTTCGGTCAGCGCTTCGCGAACAGCGTTCAGGTCTTCAAGTTCGGTATCAACAACGTGGCTGTTTTCATCAGACTCAACGTTTGCCGCACCGGCTTCGAGGGCCGCTTCGAAGATTTCGTCAGCATCAGCGGCATCCGCCGGATAGACGATTTCACCAAGACGGTTGAACATAAAGCCGACCGAACCGGTTTCGCCAAGGTTGCCACCGCTTTTTGCAAAGGCAGCACGCACTTCGGACGCGGTACGGTTACGGTTATCAGTCAGGGCTTCGACGATGACGGCAACACCAGCGGTGCCATAACCTTCGTAGCGGACTTCTTCGTAATTGTCGCCCTCGCCTGCACCGGTCGCCTTTTTGATGGCGCGTTCGATGTTGTCCTTGGGCATGTTCTGGCCGCGGGCCGCCGCGATCGCAGCACGCAGACGCGGGTTGCTGTCAATGTCTTCGCTGATTTTTGCCGCAACCGTGATTTCGCGGGCAAGCTTGGTGAAGATCTTGGCGCGTTTTTTATCCTGGGCACCTTTGCGGTGCATAATGTTCTTAAATTGGGAATGGCCGGCCATAACCTAAAACCTGTATTCATTGAACTCGATGTGGAACGGTATCGGGTGATACCACGCCGGTCATGCGGGAGTTCCCTGTCAGACCAGCCCGTCCGGACATCTGCAAGACAATGCTTTGTGTCGTTTGCAGCAGGTACGAACGAAAATTTCGACCGCTCCTATAGCCTGTTTACCTGCCAAGGTCCAGCGATGCTTGGTATCGCTGCCAAGATCACCGGGAACGAACCGCCCCGGACCGCCGATCACACCACCAATCCAGGTGGCAATTTTCTTGCATTTTACAGCTTGGGTTTGGTTAGATGTTGCAGTCGCAAAGATATTCTTTCATTAATAATACGAATGTAACTTATTAAACTAAAGAAGAACACTCTCCGGGGTCCAAGATGCCGGCCTGGTTGAAAAGACCATTTTCTTTTCAGGCGGCCGAAACAACCCGAATGGACACAGAAGCCATACGGGAACAGTCAGGAAACAAAGGTTAGATAGAATGGGAACTAAATTCGGGGTCCAAAGCAAGTTACTGATTTCATTTGCTCTGGTTGGATTGATGGCGGTTATTTCCGCTGTTGTCGGCGCTGTATCCTTCAACAAATTCGGTGATGCTCTTACGACCATCACGGAAGAAAAGCTTCCGCCTATTGCTGCGGCACAGGCCTTGGCAACCGAAAGCGCAGAAATTGTTGCCATTGCACCGCGTATCGTTGCATCCGCCAACACGGATGAAGAAAACGCGATCAATGACGAACTTGCTATCCGTCTTCAGGCGCTGGTTTCGAAAATCAACGAAATCGAAGCCACCGGCTTCATGCCCGAGGTCATTGCAAGCATCAATGACAATCGCGGTCTTTTGCAGGACAACCTTGAAAAGCTTCATGCGGTAACGCAGGAACGTTTCCAGATTGCCAACGAAAAAGCTGAAAAACTTACAGAATTCCAGAACCTGTCCAAACGGTATGCAGATACCCTGAAACCGGTTCTGTCCTATACGCAGAACGATATTTCCCAGGGTGGCCAGTTCGCCGCATCGCTTAAAGATGACCCGGCAAAGAAATTCAGCACCGACAAGGAAGAAATTCTTGAAGTCTTCCAAAAATATTCTTCTGCCATCGAGACCCGCACCCCGATCCTTGACATTGAGCGTCTTGGATCGTCTGCGTCGAACATGATCATTTCGAGCACCACGGAAACCCAGGCGGTGCGTCTTTCGATCATTCCGGTGCGTATTCGCGGCACCTATAGCGACGCGCTGAGCCAGCTTGATGCCATCGGCAATGACCGTCTGAAGGCATTTTATGTCGATCTGATTGACAAGATGCAGAAGCTTTCGGTCGGCGAAGGTAGCCTTCCGGATCTTCGCAAACGCGAACTTGAAGCCAGCGAACAAAGCCAGGCACTGGTTGTGCAGAGTGGCGAATATGCCAATGCGATGCGTGCAAGCGTTGCCGAACTGGTTGCCGGTCTGAATCAGGAAGTCGCCGAAGCCGCCGCCGAAGCCGGTATTGTTGAAAAGCAGGGCCTGACCGCCCTTGCCGCAGTTGCCGCAATCGCGATCATCATTTCGCTTCTGATCTATGTTCTGTATGTCCGCGGCAACGTTCTGCGTCGTCTTGGCGGTCTTCAGAAAACCATGGTTCAGTTGGCTGATGGCAATCTTGACGTTGATGTCCCGGCCAAGGGCAATGACGAAATCAGCGCCATGGGCCGTGCGGTTGAAGTCTTTAAGGACAACGCCCTTAAGGTTCGCGAAATGCAGGCCGAGGAAGAGCGTCTTAACCGTGAACGTAACGAAGCCCTTCGTGACGAGCTTCTGGGTCTTGCCGATACGTTGCAGAACGAAGTTGAAAGTGCCGTGAACGAGATCGCCGCCCTTGGTGATCAGCTTCAGGGTGTTTCCGGTCAGATGACATCGAGCGCCGAACTGGTATCGGGTCAGACCGAAGATGTTGCCAATTCCGCACAGGAAGCCACCGGCAATGTCGAAACCGTTGCAGCCGCAACCGAGCAGCTTTCGGCATCGAATGCGGAAATCAACCGTCAGATGGCGGAATCAACCCGCATTTCGAGCGAGGCATCGACCCGCGCACAGCAGACTAACGAACTGGTTGTCAGCCTGTCGCAGTCAGCTGATCGCATCGGCGAAGTGATCGCCCTGATCACCGACATCGCCGAGCAGACCAACCTTCTGGCACTTAACGCGACCATTGAGGCGGCCCGTGCCGGTGATGCCGGCAAAGGCTTTGCCGTTGTTGCCGCCGAGGTCAAAAACCTTGCCAACCAGACCGAAAAAGCGACCGAGGAAATCTCGGGTCAGATTGCCGGCATCCAGAAAGCCACCGGTGAGTCTGTTAACGCGATTGGTGACATTGGCCGCATCATTGAAAACATCAATGAAATCGCCACCACCATTTCGGCCGCGGTCGAAGAACAGGGTGCCGCAACCGATGAAATCACCCGCAACGTGCGCGGTGCTGCGGACCGCACCCGTTCGGTATCGGCGTCAATCACCGAGGTTGCCAGTGAAACCGGTAAAACCGGCGAACTGTCCAGCCAGGTTCTGGCCACAGCCCAGAACGCATCGGAAAAAGTTGAAAACCTTCGGTCGCGGATCAACGGCATTCTCGATGACTTGCGCAAACAGGCGCATGATCGGGCTGCTTCCTGATCGAAGAATCGACACCATCCTGACTGAAAGGGTCCGCCATCCGGCGGGCCCTTTTTCATTTTGCCCCTGTGACCGGGCATCCGATTTATCGAAAATTCGGCAGAAACGCCCGTAAAAACCCGTAGCAAAACCGCACAACCTATACGTCTGTTTAAGCATAAAAACTCATGCTTAGTTTGCGTGCAATGTGCTATATGGGCTTTAACTATAACAGAAAAGTCGCTTTTTCCGATCAAGCCGCCCCACAACCTGGCAGACCGGCCCTACCCTTAAAGTGACATATCCAGGGAAGCTACATCTGAGAGACCCACAATAAGCAGGTCGACACAGCACGTGTGTCGGCACGGGACTCATTCGTCTATGGGGTATCATGAACTATGGGACTTAAATTCAAGCGCGGCAGCTCCCCGTCGCCATCCAGTAAAACAAAAACATCGGGACTTGGTGTCCGTGAAAAGCTTGCCGGTGCGTTCTTTCTTGTCGGTCTGATCGCTGTGCTTGCCGCGACTGTTTCGGTCTTTTCATTTAACAAATTTGGCAGCCAGCTTGACGAAATCACCCATGCCCAGCTGCCACCAATGTTCACCGCCCAGCAGTTGGCCACCGATAGCGTAAAGGTTGTCGCATCCGCACCGCGCATCGTTGCCGCCACGTCCCCGGAAGAAGAACAGGTCGTCAAGATCGAACTGGACATGCTGCTTGACAGTCTGCGCGAGAAACTTGAACAGCTGTCGCAGTCCGGCCTGCCGCCCGCATCGCTGTCTCATATTGAAACCAACGGCAAAAACCTTGCCGATAATCTTGAGAAACTGCACGACACCACGCTTCGCCGTTTTGAAGCCGCCAACAAGCTGGCAGAAAGTCTTGATAAGTTTCAGCAGCTCAATAACCGGTTTGGTTCGATGCTCAAGCCATTGCTGGCAATGTCGCAGAACCAGATTTCCAACATCGGCACCCAGGTTGAAGACATCCGCAAAAGCGGTTCTTTCCTGACGCTGGATCAGAAAACCCAGGGCACCGAGCTTCTGGTCAAACTTGATCAGACGATTGCCGAACGTGCACCGATTCTTGAGCTGTCGAAACTTGGCGGTGATATGGCCAACACAATTCTGGCCGCGGCATCAAGCACGGATGAAACCCGCCTGAAAATCATCGGCGTGCAGGTCAACGGGGCGATCGGCACCATCGAGACCCTGATCAAGAATCTCGAAAACAAGAAACTTCAGACATATTATTCCGACCTGATGGGCGACATCAAAACGCTTGCCGTCGGGGATCAGAGCATTCCGGCATTGCGTCTGGCCGAACTGCAACTGATCAAGGAACAGGGTGAAGTCGTTATTGAAAGCGCCGATTACGCAACCACCATGGAAAGTGGTGTGAATGCATTGGTCGAGGCCTTGCAGACCGGTGTTGACCGCTCTGCCGGTGCGGCCAACACGCTTAGCATCCAGAGCACCTATGTGATGTATGCGGTCGGTGCGCTGGCGGTTCTGTTGCCGCTTCTGATCTTTGTATTCTATGTGCGGGGCAACCTTCTGCGCCGTCTGGCCGGGTTGCAGAAAACCATGGTTGCACTGGCAGCCGGGGATCTTGCGGTTGATGTCCCGTCCAAGGGCAATGACGAAATCAGCGCCATGGGGCGCGCGGTTGACGTGTTCAAGGAAAACGCCATCAAGGTCCGCGACATGCAGGCCGAGGAAGAGCGCCTTAACCGTGAACGCAACGAGGCCCTTCGTGATGAGCTGCTTGGTCTTGCCGACACCCTTCAGGGGGAAGTGGAAACCGCAGTAAACGAAATCGCAGCCCTCGGCGAACAGCTTCAGGGTGTTTCCGGTCAGATGACCGAAAGTGCCGAACTGGTTTCAAGCCAAAGCGAAGACGTGTCGACATCAGCACAGGAAGCCACCGGCAATGTCGAAACCGTTGCCGCCGCGACCGAGCAGCTTTCAAGTTCGAATGCGGAAATCAACCGTCAGATGGCGGAAACCACCCGCATTTCCAACGAAGCCGCCCAGCGGGCCCAGCACACCAACGAACTTGTTGTCAGCCTGTCGCAATCGGCCGGCCGTATTGGCGAAGTGATCGCGCTGATCACCGACATCGCCGAACAGACCAACCTTCTGGCACTGAATGCGACGATCGAGGCCGCCCGTGCCGGTGATGCCGGCAAAGGCTTTGCCGTGGTTGCCGCTGAGGTCAAAAACCTGGCCAACCAGACCGAAAAGGCGACCGAAGAAATTGCAGGTCAGATTTCCGGTATTCAGAAGGCCACCGGTGAGTCCGTAACCGCAATCGGTGAAATCGGGACAATCATTGATAATCTTAATCAGATTGCCACGACGATTTCCGCTGCGGTCGAGGAACAGGGTGCCGCCACCGACGAGATCAGCCGCAATGTTCGTGGTGCTGCCGATCGTACCCGTGCGGTATCGGCATCGATCACCGAGGTCGCCAATGAAACCGGGCGCACCGGTCAGTTGTCGGGCGAAGTTCTGACGACGTCGCGTGCTGCATCGGAAAAAGTCGGCGAGATGCGCAATCGTATCGCCAGCATCCTTGAAGATCTGCGTCAGCAGGCCCGTGATCGCGCAGCGTGATCGCGCCCTGCCCGACGGTTCCAATCTGAATGACAAAGGCCCACCGGTTGGTGGGCCTTTTTTTTTCATCTTTTTCATCGCGGATCCGGTTGATCCGTATATGCAATCTGATTGCGGGGGCGATCAGGCGCTTGGCCAGCTGCCCTTAAGGCGTCCGCCGATGCGAACCGATTCAATACGCTTGGCAAGGCCGGTCTTGTCATCGGTTTCGACAAACACACCGCACACGGTCGCCGGGCCTTCGGCCGGTTCAAAACGCCCGGACGGCATTTTGGTCAGGAATTTGCGAACCGAGTTTTCCTTTTTCATGCCGATGACGGAATCAAAGTCGCCACACATGCCAACATCGGTCTGATAGGCAGTACCATTGGGAAGAATTTGCGCATCCGCCGTTGGCACATGGGTGTGCGTGCCCAGCACAAGCGATGCCCGCCCGTCGCAATGATGACCAAACGCCATCTTTTCTGACGTGGTTTCGGCATGGAAATCCAGAATGATCGCATCGACATTCTTGCCCAGCTTGTGCTTGCCAAACAGCTTGTCCGCGCCCTGGAACGGGCAGGAAAGCGGATCCATGAAAAGACGGCCCATCATATTGATGACGCAGACCTTCTTGCCCGATCTGGTTTTGAACACGTAATCGCCATTGCCCGGCGTCCCATCAGGGAAATTCCAGGGACGCAGGAGTTTTTCATCCTCGTCGATATAGGCGATGATTTCGCGTTGATCCCAGACATGGTTGCCGGTGGTCAGGACATCCGCCCCCGCCGCGTAGAATTCCTTGCAGATTTTGGCGGTCACACCGAAACCATGGGCCGCGTTTTCGACATTCACCACGGCGATATCTACAGACAGGCGATCGCGAAGCATCGGTAATGCTTCCAGCGCTGCCTTGCGGCCGGTTTGGCCGAGAACGTCGCCAAGATGAAGTAAACGCATATTCTTTCCTGTGTTTTTTACATACCTCGACTTGCAGGCATGATTTTAGCAATGCTCCCTGATCCGGGACGCACCGCATACTGCATTACGCAAAGGAGAAGGGATTTGTTCAATAAGATAAGCGGGAGCCGCCGCTGCCGTTGGCCATGTGGTAATTCCTCGTGACCTGCAGGTGCAGGTGGGCGCCGTATAACCAGACCACGGCCTGGCAAGGGACAGCTCCCTAGAGAAATGAGCATCGGCCCCGGGAATTAGCGAACCTGACGAACAGGGCAGCCCCCTTATGCTGGGTTCTTGATCGCCGCGGACGGCGCATCGCAAACGGTCAGCGACGGGAACTTAGTCCCCGGTCATTGGAATTTCAAGTGGATTACACGCATTTGTCAGCGTCCCCCACCCCGCATCTGACCATCGTACGATCACGGATCGCAGATAATCGGCAATCAGCTTTGTGCAAGCTTGTCGGCGATGGCTTCGACCCGTGCGGCCATTGTTTCGATATTTTCAGCCAGTTCATCACTTTGCGCATCGGACAAGCCGACCGGTTGTGGCTGTTGCGGGGTCTGGTTTGCGAGCTGTTCCTGCGCATTGCCAAGTTCATCGGCAATCAGCAGGCTGGTCATGACCAGCAAACGCTGTTCCCCGATCTGGCCGACCGCATCGGCAATTTCCTTAACACGGTCATTCACATAACCCGCAAGGGCGTGAATGCGATCTTCCTGCCCGTCATCACATGCGATGTCGTAGCTGCGACCATTAATGCGGATGGATACCTGTGCCATGGATTACGCCTGTTTCTTTACGGGGTCTTCGGCAAGAACGAATTTAAGCTGATCTACTGCACCGTCGAGCCGGGCGGAAACCGTTTCGGTTGCCTCGGTCAGACGATCATAATCCGCGCGCATCGCCGAAAGTTGCGCACGCAATGCTTCAACTTCCTGGGTGTCTGAAACGGCGGACTGATTTTTCTGACTGATGGCCGACTCCGCTGCCAGTTCCAGACGGTCCAATGCTGATTTCAGTCGATCACTTGCCTGTTGCAACCGCGACATGGATTATTACCCGATTGTTTGCTGTTTTTCCCTAGACCACAGAACGAATTGATCTGTGACGAATCACTATCGGCCTTATCAAGACCTGTGAAGATGTCATGATCATGGCTTTAACACCCGACACCCTGATCAACAACATTTTTGCCCGGCTGACGGCAAAAACACCGCAAGCCGACATTGGTGATAACATCAGGAAAACACGGGGTGCCAATCACAAACCGGTCAGCATGGCGAACCGCAGCCATGCACAACCGACACATCTGTTAGCCGGAATCCGGGTAACAGGCGTCGTTTTTTGACAGAAGCGGTTGACGGATGCCCCCCATAAGGGCATCTTCCGCGCGAATTCCGTTAATTATGGAATAACCGTATTTAAAGTGTTTTCATCGCCCGACCGCGAAACCCCCAGGAACCGCATCACATGACGACGCAAGTAGAACACAACCGCATGGCCAATGCCATCCGCTTCCTCTCGGCAGACGCTGTTGAGAAAGCCAACTCCGGACATCCCGGCATGCCGATGGGCATGGCAGACGTTGCGACTGTTCTTTACACCAAATTCTTGAAATTCGATCCGAAGCACCCGAACTGGCCGGACCGCGACCGTTTCATCCTGTCGGCTGGTCACGGCTCGATGCTTCTTTATTCGCTTCTGCACCTGACCGGTTACGAAGATTTCGATCTTGATCAGATCAAGAATTTCCGTCAGATGGGCTTCCGCACGGCCGGCCACCCGGAATTCGGCCATGGCGCAGGCATCGAAACCACCACCGGCCCGCTGGGTCAGGGTATTGCGACCTCGGTTGGTTTCGCACTTGGCGAACGCATCATGAATGCCCGTTTTGGCGATGATGTTGTTGATCACTACACCTATGTGATTGCCGGCGACGGTTGCCTGATGGAAGGCATCTCGCAGGAAGCCATTTCGATGGCCGGTCACATGAAACTGTCGAAACTGATCGTTCTGTTTGACGATAACGGCATTTCGATTGACGGCCCGACGTCGCTTTCGACATCTGAAGATCACACCAAGCGCTTCGAAGCTGCTGGCTGGGATGTTCAGGAAATTGACGGCCACGACCCGGTCGCCATCGAAGCCGCCATTGCCAAGGCAAGAACCACCAACACCCCGTCGATGATCGCCTGCAAAACCCAGATCGGTTTTGGCGCACCGACCAAAGCAGGTAGTTCGGCAACGCACGGTGCTGCCCTCGGCGCCGAAGAACTTGCCGGCATGCGCAAGAAACTGAATTGGGATTACGAGCCGTTCGAAATCCCGGCTGACATTCGCGAAGCTTGGCTTGCAGCAGGTAGCCGTGGTGCGGATGATTTCAATGCCTGGGGTTCACGTTTCGAAGGTCTTGAAGCTGGTCTGAAAGACGAGTTCGAGCGTCGCGTCGAAGGCAAACTTCCGGAAAACTGGATCGAAGCGTTCAACGACTACAAAAAGCAGATCACTGCTGATCAGCCGAAAGTCGCAACCCGTAAGGCTTCGCAGAACATTCTTGAAGTTCTGACCAAAGCGATCCCGGAAATGATCGGCGGTTCTGCCGACCTGACCGGTTCGAACAACACCAAGACCGGCGTTCAGGCACCGATCACTGCCGAAGGCGGTTATGAAGGTGCGTATATCTATTACGGTATCCGTGAACACGGCATGGCAGCAGCCATGAACGGTCTGGCCCTGCATGGTGGCGTTCTGCCCTATGGCGGGACCTTCCTGGTCTTTACCGATTATTGCCGCCCGTCGATCCGTCTGTCGGCTTTGATGAACCAGCGCGTTGTTTATGTCATGACCCATGATTCCATCGGTCTTGGCGAAGACGGCCCGACCCATCAGCCGGTCGAACATGTTGCGTCGCTGCGTGCGATGCCGAACGTTACCGTCATCCGCCCGGCGGACGCAGTCGAGACGGCAGAAGCATGGGCAATGGCCATCACCAATGAAAGCGGCCCGACCGTTCTGGCACTGACCCGTCAGAACCTGCCGACGCTGCGTACCGATTATCGTGAAGATAACCTTGTCGCACGTGGCGGTTATGTGATTTCCGATTGCGATGGTGATCGTCAGGTTACCCTGATTGCGACCGGCTCCGAAGTCGAGATCGCAGTTGATGCGCAGGCCAAGCTGAAAGCAGACGGCATCAATGCCGCTGTTGTTTCGCTGCCGAGCTGGGAACTGTTTGACGCCCAGTCGCCGGAATACCGCAAGGACGTTCTGGGCAGCGCACCGCGCGTTGCCATCGAAGCCCTGTCGGTGTTTGGCTGGGAAAAATATGTTGGCGATAACGGCAAGGTTATCGGCATGCACGGTTTCGGTGCTTCGGCTCCGGCCCCGGTTCTTTACGAGCATTTCGGCATCACTGCCGACGCGCTGGTCAAAGCAGCCAAGGAACTGGTTTAATTTACAGGGCCGGATCGGTAACATGCCGATCCGGCCTTTTTTCTATGGGTTTTGAACCCTAAGCCGTGATTGATACTCCCCAGGTACCAATCATTATAATTTTGGAGGGATGAATGGCTATTCGCGTAGCGATTAATGGTTTTGGTCGTATCGGCCGTCTTGTTCTGCGTTCTATCGTTGAAAGCGGTCGCACCGACGTTGAAGTTGTTGCCATCAACGACCTGGGTGACGTCAACACCAACGCACATCTTCTGAAATATGATTCCGTTCATGGCGTTCTTGCCAACGAAGTCAAAGCCGAAGGCGACAACCTGGTCATTGACGGCAAAGCCATCAAGGTTTGCTCCGAACGTGACCCGGCGAACCTGCCGTGGGCAGCGCTGAATGTTGATATCGCATTCGAATGCACCGGTATCTTCCTTGACGAAGCCGGTGCAGGCAAACACCTGACCGCTGGCGCAAAACGCGTTCTGATTTCGGCCCCGGCAAAGGGCGATATCAAGACCGTTGTTTACGGTGTTAACTCCGACACCCTGACCGCTGATGACGTCATCGTTTCGAACGCATCGTGCACCACCAACTGCCTGGCACCGGTTGCAGACGTTCTGAACAAGACCGTTGGCATCACCAAAGGCTTCATGACCACTGTTCACGCCTTCACCGGCGACCAGAACACCGTGGACAGCCTGCACAAGGACCTGCGCCGTGCACGTTCGGCATCGCTTTCGATGATCCCGACCTCGACCGGTGCAGCCAAGGCTGTTGGTCTTGTTCTTCCGGAACTGAAGGGCAAACTCGATGGCACCGCCATCCGCGTTCCGACCCCGAACGTTTCGATGGTTGACCTGACCTTCGTTGCTGGCCGTGACACCACCGTTGATGAAGTCAACGCAGCGATCAAAGAAGCCGCAAACGGCCCGCTCAAAGGCGTTCTTGGCGTTTGCGAAGCACCGCTGGTTTCGGTTGATTTCAACCACAACCCGAACAGCTCGACCTTTGATGCGACCCAGACCCAGGTCATGGATGGCAACTTTGTTCGTATCCTGTCCTGGTATGACAACGAGTGGGGCTTCTCCAACCGTATGAGCGACACTGCTGTCGCCATGGCGAAGTTCCTCTAAGCTTCGTTTGATCCGAATTTGGAAAGAGCCCGAAGTATTATGCTTCGGGCTCTTTTCTTTTGGCGGCCAATCGGTCAGTCTTGCCGTCACCCTGCCCGCCCGGTCAACGCAAAGGAACCAGACCGTGAGCCTATTGTTCAAGGAACTCGATTATCGACCGACCCCGATGGGGGTTTTGAGCCTGCGCCGACGTCGCGAGCTCAGCCTTGATATCGATGTTTATGAAATCAAGCTTGATGACGAATACCTGATGTCGAGCCTGTTTACCGATGCTGAAATCGCGCTGGCCGACCTTGGGCTGGCGGACCTTGCCGGTGACAATCTTGATGTTGTGGTTGGCGGACTGGGCCTTGGCTATACCGCAAAGGCGGCACTCGACAATCCGAAGACCGGAAAGCTTACGGTTCTTGATACCCTTCCCGAAGTCATCGAATGGCACCAGCAGGGATTGCTGCCACTTGGTGAACAGCTTTCGGGTGATCGGCGCTGCGAACTGGTTCATGCGGATTTCTTTGGCGCATCACTTTCCGATATTGCGGGCATGAACCCGCAACGCCCCGATACCAGACATGATGCCATTCTGCTTGATGTTGATCATTCACCGGGCAATGTTTTGCATGACGATCACAAACGCCTTTATACAAAGGACGGCTTGCAGAGACTTGCGACACATCTGGTGCCGGGCGGGGTCTTTGCCCTTTGGTCCACAGAATTGCCCGAACCCTGGTTTGAAGAAAATCTGGCGGCGGCCTTTGACGACATTCGTGCCGAGGTCATTACATTCCGCCATCCGCTGATTGACCGTGAAGATATCAATACGGTCTATATCGCACGCAAAGCATCGTAAGACGGTCCTGCCGATGACGGTATTTCACGATCCGGTCATTCGTATTCATGGCGCCAAAGGTGCCAGATCGGCCTGTCGTGTGCTGGCCGACCGGCCATTTGTTTTGCTGTCGCCTGAACATGCTGCCCAAATCAACGGGGCACAATGGTTTGCCGATCTGGTCGGGCTGACACGTGATGAGTTTCCGACCGCGTCCTTTCGCGCCATTCTTGATTGTCGCGGGCGCATTTCGGGGGCACTGGCGGCACTTGAAATCGGTCTGGATGGCGTGCTGATTGATCCGCCTGGCGACAGGCAAACCGAAAACCTGCGCGACATGGGCCGGCAACGCGGATGTCAGGTTTTCACAGCCCCGCCCCCGTCCGATGCAATATACGAGATGGAAGACCACCGGCTTCCCGATCATGAACTTGACCGGCGCCTTGGTGCCAGCCTTGGCTAGGCAATTGCCAAAAGCAGCGCCAGGCGTTACATAACACGCAGGAAATCATCAGGAATTATCACCGTGAACACTGACGAACTTGCAGGTCTTTATCTTTTGACCCCGCCGAAAATCGAACTTGCATCCTTTGGCGAGACGCTGAAGTCGGTTCTTGATACCGGTGCGGTTGATTGCCTGCAGCTTCGTCTGAAAGATGTCAGCGATGATGAAATCCGCAAGGCAATCGATACCATCCTGCCGATGTGTAACGACCGCGACATTCCGCTGATCCTTAATGACCGCCCCGACATTGCCAAAAAGTCCGGCTGTGACGGTGTCCATGTTGGCGAAGAAGACGCCAGCTATGACGAGGCGCGCGCCATCATGGGCGAGGAACATATCGTTGGTGTATCGTGCTATGACAGCCGCCATCGCGCGATGATCCTTGGTGAAAAGGGTGCGGATTACGTTGCCTTTGGCGCGTTTTACCCGACCCAGACCAAAGAAGCCAAAACCAGCGTTACACCGGAAATTCTTGAAATCTGGACGACCTTTACCACGGTGCCATGTGTTGCCATCGGCGGCATCACCGCGGACAATGTCGCCCCGATTGTTCTGGCCGGGGCGGATTTTGTCGCCGTGACCGGCGGGGTCTGGAACTATCCGGACGGACCCGAAGCCGGTGCCAGGGCCATCAAGGCGGCAATTGCCGCAACCGAGGCCTGAGACAGGCTAACATCGTAAAATGTCAGAGCCGGCAAAAGCTTGGCCCCAGCCATGCGGGAATGACGGGCTGTCATGCGCGATAACCCTGATCAATCTGCTTGCAGCAAAACAGCCAAACTGATAGTTAGAGCCCCTTAAATGGGGCGAGTGCCCCCTATTGCATTGTGAATCTGTGATCTGAAAGAACGGTTGGTGCCATGAAAATCAACGGCAACGAAATCCGTCCGGGTAACCTTATCGAACATAAAGGTGCCCTGTGGCGTGCAGTAAAATGCCAGGCTGTAAAGCCGGGTAAAGGCGGTGCTTTTAACCAGGTTGAACTTAAAGACATTCGTACCGGCACCAAGCTGAACGAGCGTTTCCGTGCATCGGAAACCGTCGAAAAGGTTCGCCTTGAGCAGAAAGAATACACCTACCTGTTCGCCGATGGTGACATGATCACCTTCATGGACACCGAAACCTATGATCAGATCACGATCAATTCCGACCTTGTTGGCGAACCCGCTGTTTATCTTCAGGATGGCATGGTTGTTACCATCGAATCCTTCGAAGGTGAGCCGCTTGGCGTGACCCTTCCGGAACATGTCGTCTTCCAGATTGTCGAAGCCGATGCTGTTGTCAAAGGTCAGACCCAGTCTTCTTCTTTCAAACCGGCCGTTCTTGAAAACGGTGTTCGTGTGATGGTGCCCCCGCATATTGAATCGGGTACGCGCATTGTCGTGAACACGGTTGAAGGCACCTATATCGAGCGTGCCAAGGACTAAGGGCGTTCCCTGCCCTTCGGTTTTTCTTTAATTCAAACACCGGGAGATATGCCGTGCGAGGCGCCGCCCGTCGTTCTGCGAATATCAACGTTATGTACAAGGCTGTCGAAAAGGCAGCCTATGGACTGAAACGCGACTTCGGTGAAGTCGAAAACCTTCAGGTGTCGATGAAAGGCCCGGCAGATTTCGTATCTGCGGCTGATCACCGTGCCGAGAAACGCCTGCGTGAAGAACTTGAACGTGCCCGTCCGGGTTACGGCTTCCTTCTTGAAGAAGGCGGTGAGGTCAAGGGTTCTGATCCGGAACATCGCTGGATCATTGATCCGCTTGATGGCACCACCAACTTCCTGCATGGCATTCCGCATTTTGCCATTTCGGTTGCCCTTCAGAAGGGTGACGAAATCATCGCTGGCATGATTTATGACGTTGCCAAGGATGAGTGCTTCTGGGCGGAAAAAGGCCTTGGTGCGTTTCTTGACAACCGTCGCCTGCGTGTTTCCGGCCGCCGTCGCTTGAACGAATGTGTTCTGGCTTGTGGCGTTCCGCATCTTGGTCATGGTGATCATGCTGCATTTGAAAAACAGCTGCATTCGGTCATGGACCGTTGTGCGGGTGTTCGTCGCATGGGTGCCGCATCCCTTGATCTGGCCTATGTCGCAGCCGGTCGTTATGACGGCTATTGGGAAGCACATCTCAATGCCTGGGACATTGCAGCGGGTCTTCTGATCGTGACCGAAGCTGGCGGTTATGTCCGCGACGCCAATGGCGGTACCAACATGCTTGGTACCGGCAGCGTGGTTGCAGCCAACGACTATATCCAGCCGGTTCTGGCCAAAACGCTTAAGAAAGCGATCACGGACTAACATCCCGCTTTTATTACCGTTTTTTGAAAGGGGCACTTCGGAATTTACCGAAGTGCCCCTTTTGCTTTATCGGTCAAAGCGGTTGTCCATTATCTGTCTCTAAGCTATGGTGCATGGTACTGCGTAGCCATTTGACGGGCTGCCAGACAACAGGGGTGGCATTCGATAAATTTTCCGGGTGCCTAACGATCGACACAAAACTGTGTAAAAAAGAAAAACGTTATAAGACGATTTCAAACACAGGGTATTAAGGGGCCTGCGATTTGATGAAGGGGTATTCCAAGATTTCCGTGCTTGCGATGTCGGCTGCACTGGGAACCACCGTGTTCTTTGCTGCGAACGCATCCGCACAGCAATACTCCCCCGTCTCGGTTGACAATAGCGTCCAGGTAAACTGGGACGTCGCAGACGGTTTTGGTGATCAGCCAACCGTCCCGCAATATCTTTCACCGTCCGTGTCACGCGAACATATCGTGATGCCCGGTGGTGATCTGATCTTTCCGGAAACCAAACCGAAATCCGAATTTCTTGCCAGCAACCAGTTTGCCGAAACCGGCAGTGCAGGCACCTATGACAGCGACTTTGAGACGGTTGTCATTGATGGTTCGGCTGGCGGCAGCGCATTTCCGACCCAATCAGAATTTTATGGTGTCCCGGGTGTAAACCCGTCAGCCGCAATGGATGATGGTGCCAGTCAGGTCATCGCCTTTGAACAGCCTGCGCCGACGTCTGCGCCGCGCAGCAAGCCTGCCGCGCCGGTCGCGGTTGCCAGCAGCACATCAAATGCAAATGCGCCCACACCGCTGACCAAACCGGCATCTGCCCCGGCACCGACATCGGCACCGGCCGCACCGGTCATGGCCGAAGCACCAGCTTCGAGCCCGGCACAGGCAACATCGGTGGCAGCAGCGTCCACAACATCTGCACCTGTATCATCACCGGCACCTGCCCCGGCGACAGAAACGGCCGAGATGGTCGAACCGCCAAAGGCCCCGCCGCTTTTGTCTGATGACAGTGGCGCATCGTCGGCACCAAGTGCACCGGTCGTCGAACCGATTGCCAAGGGCAACGAAGTTCCGCCGCCGCCGGCACCGTCACCCGACACCACACAATCAGCCGCCACCATGGCGGAAACAGCCCCGGCAGTGAAAGCAGAACCGGCACCGGCACCGGCCGCCGAGGAAGCAGCCATTCCCCCGGCAAACCAGTCCGCACCGGCCCCGCTGCCGGCCGCTGGCAGTGACGAATACAGCCTTGGCTTTGCCGCAGACAGCTTTGAGCTGACCGGTCAGGCCAAAAGCGCGCTTGATCAGGTGATTTCGGCAATGAACAAGGATGACAGTCTTCGCATCCAGCTTCAGGCCTATGCCCAGGGCGATGGTGCCAATGCATCCAAGGCGCGCCGCCTATCGCTGTCGCGCGCGCTTCAGGTTCGTTCCTATCTGATTGATCAGGGCGTGCGTTCAACGCGCATTGATGTTCGTGCCCTGGGTGCGAATGTTCCGTCCGGCCCTGCCGATCGCGTCGATATCAAAACCGTTCAACGCTAGGATTAATCCATCATGAGCAGTCAATCGGCCAATGGTGCAGGTACGCTCCTGCCCATTACCAAACCCGGAAGTTATCTGACACGTATGGCGATCTTTGTTGCCATCATCGTCGGGGTCGGCGCCCTGCTGTTCCCTGCATTGTCTGATGCCTTTATGGCCAATGCTGTTCTTAATGGCTTGATCCTTGGCGTATTTGTCGTCGGGGTGATTTACACCTTCCGCATGGCTGCCAGCCTGTCACCGGAAGTCACCTGGATCGAGGATTTCCGTCGGTCCCGCCCCGGTCTGACATCACAGGTTCCGCCGAAACTTCTGGCCCCGATGGCCAGCATGATGGCCGAACAGCGCCGCGATCGCCCGCAACTTTCGACCACATCGACCCGCACCATCCTTGATTCCATCCGGTCGCGCCTTGATGAAAGCCGCGAATTGTCGCGCTATATCGTTGGTCTTCTGGTGTTTCTTGGTCTGCTGGGTACCTTCTGGGGCCTGCTTCAGACCGTGAACTCGGTTGCCGACGTCATTGGCAATGTCAATGTCGGCAGCGGATCAAACATGGATCTGTGGTTCTCTGATCTTAAGGAAGGCCTGTCAGAGCCGCTGAGCGGCATGGGGACGGCGTTCTCGTCCTCGCTGTTTGGTCTTGCCGGTTCGCTGGCACTTGGTCTTTTGGATATGCAGGCCGGTCAGGCCCAGAACCGGTTCTTCAATGATCTTGAAGAATGGCTTTCAAGCTTCACCCGTCTGGGTTCGGGAAGCGCGCTTTCGGATGGCGAACAGTCGGTTCCGGCCTATCTTTCGGCACTGATCGAACAGATGGCCGACAATATGGAAGGACTGCAAAATTCCATCCAGCGTTCGGAAAGCTCGCAGATCAAATCGCACAATACCCTGATTGATCTGGCCGACAAATTGTCGACCCTGACCGATCAGATGAAGGCCGAACAGCAATTGATGGTCAAGCTGGCGGAAAACCAGATGCACTTGAAGCCGGTGCTTGATCAGTTGGCGGACTCCATGAAAATGGGCAGCTTCGGGATTGACGACAACACGCGCGCCCATATCCGTTCGCTTGATAACCAGCTTGGTCGTGTCGCCGAAGAACTGACCGTCGGCCGCCAGCAATCCACACAGGAAATCAGAAGCGAGATCAAGCTTCTCGCCCGTACCATCGCCGCCATCGCCGAGGAGGGCTGATCGCATGATCGGGCTTTCGCGCCGTCGTAACCGCGATGTGAATACCTGGCCGGGCTTCGTTGATGCGCTGGCAACGCTTTTGATGGTGATCATCTTTCTTCTGATGATCTTTGTCATTGCGCAGGTTTACCTGGGTGCCGCCCTTTCGGGACGTGACGAGGCACTGAGCGATTTGACCGCCCAGGTCAACGAGCTGACCAATCTTTTGTCGCTTGAACGTGGAAACAATCAGCGGATGGAACTGGAACTGACCCAGTTGACCACCGAGCTTTCCAATACCAGCGACCAGCGTGACGACTTGAAGTCCCGCGCGGCCGCCCTTGCGACCCAGCTTGCCGATGCCAAACTTTCGGCTGACGAGATCGAAAAGAAGCTTCTTGCTGCCTTGGCGACCCTTGAAACCAAGGAAACCGAGCTTTCGGAACTGCGCAGCAACAGCGAAGAAAAGATCGCCGATCAGGAAACCCGTATCGAAGAACTTTCTGCCCTGCTTGCCTCGCGGGCATCGGAGCTTGAAACCCAGAAAAATCTGAGTGCAGAAGCACAGGCACAGGTCGCCGCCCTTAATCAGCAGATGCTTGCCCTGCGCCAGCAATTGCAAAAGATTGAAGCCGCACTTGAGGCGTCCGAACGCGAAAATGCCGACAAAGAAGCCCAGATCGTCAATCTTGGACAGCGCCTGAATGCGGCACTTGCCACCAAGGTTGCCGAGTTGCAGCGTTATCGTTCGGAGTTCTTTGGCCGTCTGCGCGAGGTTCTTGGCGACCGTCAGGATATCCGCGTTGTCGGTGACCGCTTTGTGTTCCAGTCCGAAGTTCTGTTTGGATCGGGATCGGCCGATCTTGGCGAAGAAGGTCAGGAACAGCTGGCAAAACTGGGGCAGACCCTGACGACCATTGCATCGGAAATTCCCGACGATATCGATTGGGTCATGCGTGTTGACGGTCATACGGACAAGGTTCCGATCCGTAACCTCAAATTCGCATCGAACTGGGAATTGTCATCGGCACGCGCAATATCGGTGGTCAAATTCCTGATCGATCAGGGCGTCCCGCCCAACCGGCTGGTGGCAGCGGGCTTTGGTGAATATCAGCCCCTTGATAACCGCGACGATGAAATCGCCTATCGCCGCAACCGGCGCATCGAGTTCAAGATCACCGAGCGATAAGTCTTCATAGGTGTAAAACAAACAGCCCCTCCAATGCGAGGGGATGTTTGCATTTCATCGGCAACAATTTAAGGTAGAATGACAACATTTGATGGCTTAGTTTAGTGAAGTTCGATTCACCGACAAAAAAGAAAGTTCTCTAATGCTCTCAAGACTTTGCTTTGCGCTTGTTATGACGGCTTCATTAACTGCATGCGTAACAGACGGAGGTCCGACCGATGTAAAAGGTCGTTCTCTGAAAATCGACGACAAGGGATCTTTTACCCCAACTGAAAGTCGGTTTAACACCTTCGCCTTCCTGAAACCTTCCAGCGACTACATCACAGACGCAAAACAGCGCAACAACGGTCAGGGATGGATGGAAACCATCATCTGGGATTCGGGGCGTTCATTCATTACGATTGAATTCATCAACATAGCCTGGTTCTCTGACAGTAACGAGAGACGTTTCGCGAATGTGGACATTTTCACAAAGTTGGCGAAAAAATTTCCTGTTTCCAAAGATGACTTTGTTGAACTGGACGTGATTTCTCCGAGAACAAAGGGCTATTTTGCCCAAAATGACAAATGCATCGTTGGCAGCTTTACCAAGCGATTTAAGGGCCCGACGCCCTACGATAATGATCGCGGGCTTCCAGATGCTGTCGTCGAGTTCGGAACCTGTGGCGACAAGTTCAGCGTGTCCCCTGAAGAGTTCATTCACAAAATTGACCTGATAACGGAAGATGACAAAAAGAACATTGCGTCTGCATTTTCCAATGTGAACCCGCTGCCGGGCGCGAAAAAATTGCCACTAACAACAATCAATGGTTCCTGGGCTGGGTTGGTTGATGAATTTTCTGGCTCCGTTACCCGCGAAACAGCAGCGCAAGTCGAGTTTAATTTCTCGCTCCCAGATGAAAGTGCGCAATGCACAGGAACAGCAGTGAATGCACAGAAAACAACGCTGACAGGTCGCTGGGAATTGGAATGCACCAATGGCCTTCACGCTGACGGCATTTGGACGAACCGCCCAGGACAAAACTTTGTCGCAAGCGGATCGGACACCGAAAAACGCAGAGTGCAATTTGAACTGCGTTCGTGAATAACCTGAAAAATCCGAAACACCGAATCTGGCCCTGCAACCTCATGGTGCAGGGCCTTAATTTTTCTGGTGGGATCAAGGACTTCCCGCTAGGGTCGAAAACCGCGTCACCTTGATATCAAAACATCCATATTTCGGAGCCACCATGCTGCGCGATATTTCGCCCCAGAGTATTTTCATGGGCCTGTTGGCAGGCTTTGTCGGGTCTGCCAGTTCGTTTGCTGTTGTCCTTCAGGGGCTGAGTGCGGTTGGTGCAACACCGCAACAAGCTGCATCGGGCCTGATGGCGCTTTCGATTTCCATGGGTCTGTGTGCGATTGTGCTGTCGCTCAAGACCCGTCTTCCGATCAGCATTGCCTGGTCAACGCCCGGTGCGGCTTTGCTTGCCACATCCGGTGCGATCGAAGGCGGCTTTGCGGTTGCGATCGGTGCATTTATCGTCTGTGCAATCCTGATCATCATAAGCGGCGTGTGGAAACCGTTGGGCCGGGCCGTTGCCGGCATTCCTGCGCCCCTTGCCAATGCGATGCTGGCCGGGGTGTTGCTGGGCCTGTGTCTGGCCCCGGTCAAGGCGGTTGCATTTGATCCGTTGCTTGGCCTGCCGATTGCGATTGCCTGGCTGGTGATCGGGCGATTTAATCGTCTTCTGGCGGTGCCTGCGGCGTTGCTGGCCTTTATCGCCGTCATGATTTTCGGGGTCGACTTCCCGGAAAATGCGCTGTCGGATTTAAGTGGATCCATCGCCCCACCGGTCGAATTTGTGATGCCGGTTTTCACGCTTGGTGGTCTGGTCGGCATTGCGCTTCCATTGTTTATCGTCACCATGGCATCGCAAAACATTCCGGGCACGGCGGTCTTGCGCGCCAATGACTATGACACCCCGCCCGGCCCGCTTTTTACCGTGACGGGTATTTTTTCACTGCTTTCGGCCCCGTTCGGTGGTCATGCGGTCAATCTGGCGGCCATTACCGCGGCCCTGTGCGCGGGCAAGGATGCCCATCCCGATCCGGCCAAACGGTATTGGGCGGCGGTATCGGGCGGTGTTTTCTATATCGTGTTCGGATTGCTTGCCGGTCTTGTCACGGCCTTTATCAGCCTTGCACCGGGCATTCTGATCGAAGCGGTTGCCGGTCTGGCCCTGATTGGCGCCTTTGCCGGATCAGCCGTTGCCGCCTTTCGCGAGGAAGGCGCCCGCGAGGCCGCCGCCGTGACCTTTATTGTTACGGCCGCCGGACTGACATTCTATGGAATTTCCGGGGCATTCTGGGGATTGCTTGCCGGTGGTCTGATTTATCTTCTGACCCATCTCAGAAACCGCTAGATATTCTGAATTACGAAAAGCCCGGCAAATCGAATGCCGGGCTTTTTTATGTTTTCAGCCGGTTTTGGCAGATGAATTGTCATTCGTGTCAATCGCATCAGACACCGATAATTTGCCAAGCAGCTCGCGCATGGCGTCATATTGCGACAGAAAAACCCTTCCGGTCAGATCATCAAGAAAATGGGCGCATTTCAGACGGTCCATCACCGGGCCTTTGACTTCTGACAGATGCAGGGCAATACCCATTTCATCAAGCCGGTGATTGATGGCTTCAAGCGATTCCAGTGCGCTCAGATCAATCTCGTTGATGGCCGAACACATCAGAATGACATGCCTGAGCCGGTCATCCCCGACCACACGATCAAAGATGTAATCTTCAAGAAAACGGGCATTGGCAAAATACAGGCTTTCGTCAATGCGGATCGTCAGGATCGATGGATCGGTAATCACCTTGTGACGTTTGATGTTGCGGAAATGCTGGGTGCTTGGCACCAGTCCGACTTCGGCAATATGGGGCCGTGACGTTTTATACAGGAACAACCCGATCGACAGCACAACCCCCGACGTCACCCCGACTTCAACACCGAAGCCCAGCGTCAAAAGGATCGTTGCCAGCACCGCGACGAAATCGGCCTTTGAATATCGCCAGCTGGTTTTAAGGATCGAAAAATCGACCAGCGACAGCACGGCTACAATGATCGTGGCGGCAAGCGTTGCCTTGGGCAGGAAATAGACAAGCGGCGTAAGGGCAATGGCCGCGATCGCCAAACCAATTGCGGTAAAGGCACCGGCCGCCGGGGTTTGCGCACCGGCATCAAAATTGACAACCGAACGGGCAAAACCACCGGTCACCGGATAGCCACCGGTAAAGGCCGCCCCGATATTTGCCGCACCAAGACCGATAAGTTCCTGATCCGGGTTGATGCGCTGACGGCGCTTGGCGGCCAAGGTTTGCGCCACCGAGATCGATTCAACAAATCCGATTACAGAAATCAGAATGGCCGGTACTAACAAATCCGACACCAGTCCGACCGAAAAATCGGGCATGGTCAGCGGCGGCAGACTTTGGGGCACGTCGCCGACAATTTTGACGCCACCATCGGCCAGATGAAACTGCCAAACCGCAAATGTCGTCACCATGACCGCGGCAACCGGTCCGGCCTTTGTCACGACATCGGCAAGTCGTGGCCCTATGCCGATCTTGCGCAAGGCGGTTTTAAGCCCCTTGCGCACCCAGAACAGAAACAGCGTTGCAAGCCCGCCAATCAACAGGGTCATCGGATTGGTTTGCGGAAGATGCACAACAAGGGATGTCACCATTTCCCAAAGATTATGCCCGCCGGCATCCACACCCACAATGTGCCTGATCTGGCTTGTCGCAATCAGAATGCCCGATGCGGTGATAAATCCGGCAATCACCGGATGGGACAGAAAGTTGGCCAGGAAACCAAGCTTGAACACCCCCATCGCAAGCAGGATCGCCCCGGAAAGCGCCGCAAGTGTAAGGGCCGCCACCGCATAGCCCATCGTGCCTGTCTCGGCCACATTGCCGATCGCCGCGGCCGTCATCAGCGAAACCACGGCCACCGGCCCGACGGCCAATGCGCGGCTTGTGCCGAAAATGGCATAAAGAATGATCGGGACAATCGATGCATACAGCCCGGCTTCTGGCGGCAATCCCGCCAGAAGCGCATAGGCCAGCGACTGCGGGATCAGCATGATCGTCACAATGATGGCGGCAACCATATCATTGCCGAACGCAGTCCGGTCATAGCTGCGGCCCCAATCAAGGACGGGGATATATTTCCCAAGACGCGGCAAGGTCATGTTTGGTGACTTTCGATCATATTGCAAAGGTTAAAGGCGCAGCCTTACAACCCGTTCAGGGGAACCTTGAGCATCAGGCGGCCGCTTTGATCCTTGGGCAACTGGCCCGCACGCATATTGACCTGCAGCGATGGCAGGATCAGACGCGGCATATCAAGCTGTGCATCACGTTCAGTGCGGAATTTGATGAATTCTTCGCGCGTCTTGCCCGCGCCAACATGAATGTTGAACCGGCGTTCGTCGCCAACCGTGGTTTCCCAGCGGATGTCACGGCCATTGGGGCCATAGTCATGGCACATGAAAAGACGCATCTCGTCGGGCAGTGACAGCACCTTTTGAATGCTGTCATACAAAACACCGGCATCCCCGCCCGGGAAATCGGCGCGTGCCGAACCGCCATCAGGCATGAACAACGTATCCCCGACAAAGGCGGCATCCCCCATGACATGCACCATGCAGGCCGGCGTATGGCCCGGGGTAAAGATCGCAAAGCAGGTCATGGATCCAACCTGATAGGTATCGCCATCTTCAAACAGCTTGTCGAACTGGCTGCCATCGCGCTGGAACTCGGTCCCTTCGTTGAAGATCTTGCCAAAGGTTTCCTGAACAACCCGGATATTGGCCCCGATGCCCAGCTTTCCGCCCAGCTGTTGCTGGATATAGGGGGCCGCAGACAGGTGATCGGCATGAACGTGGGTTTCAATGATCCATTGCAGATCAAGTTCGCGTTCGCGAATATCCTTGATGATGGCGTCTGCGTGATCAAAACTGATGCGGCCCGCGGCATAGTCGATATCCATGACGGAATCGACCACGGCACAGGCGTTGCTTTCCGGGTCCTTGACCACATAGCTGATGGTGTTGGTTGCGTCGTCAAAGAATGCGCGCACGTCTGGCTTTACAGACATATTTACCGGATACGGGGACATGGTATCTCCTTCGGTCAGGCGCACAGATCCGGCGCCGTTAAACACTGTTGAGATCATCCTACCCAGTCATGGTGAAGCGCGTCTGTGACCAAGTCACCAAACACATTCAAATATTATAATTTTCTGATTTTATTGATGAAACAGAAGCCTGAAAGCAGGTGCCTTTACTGTTTAGCCAACGCCTTGATCTGATCGCGGTCAAGAATATGGATGACTCCGCGCGCCTGTTCGATCCAGCCCCGACGCTGGAATTCGGCAAGCTGGCGGGAAATGACTTCGCGCGCGGTGCCCAGCTCGCCTGCAAGTTTTTGGTGGGTTGTCTGGATGGTGTGCTGTTCGGATGACAATTCGATCAGCTTTTGCGCCAGTCGGATATCAAGCCTGCGAAACGCGATTTCTTCGACCACTGCAAACAGATCGGTCATGCGGCGCGAATAGGCCATAAAGACGAACTGGCGAAATTCCGGTGAATCCGCAACCATGCGATCAAACACATCGCGGGGAATGGCCACCGCCTGCAATCCGGTTTCTGCGATGCCTTCGGCGGAATAATCTTCATACGCCATCAGACAGGCTGTGGTTAACACACAGCTTTCACCGGCATGCACACGATACAGAACAATTTCACGCCCGGTTTCAGATGTTTTCTGAACCCGCACCGTACCACTTAGCAGCAACAATAGCTGTTCGGGTGGCTTTCCCGGGCCAAAGATCACGGTATCGACCGGAATATTAATAACCCGGCTGTTATCGGTCAGATATTGGCGAAGCTCCGTCGACAAACGCGACAATCCGGGAAACTGCATGATCCAGTCTGCGTGCGACATATTTTATCCTGTCTGTTTCCCGCGCCATTCAAAACAACAAAAACCTTTTGTGTTTTGTCTTCTTGGCCCCGCAAATGCAAGCCCAAAGCACCGATCTGAAATCCAGGGATTGGTAAGCTGCCCCGGAATCCGCTGCCAGTTTCCGCCTTTACGGCAACCGGATACGGGGGCGCCCGTAAAATCGGATCATTCCTCGTTGGTCGGGATGATCAGATTGCCACGATCATCGATTTCCCAGAACGGGTTAAAGGCAACCTCCCAGGCGTGACCATCCGGGTCGCGGAAATATCCGGAATACCCGCCCCAGAAAACCTTTTCAGCCGGCTTCTGGATTTTGGCCCCGGCTTTCTCGGCCTCGGCCATGACAAGATCGACTTCTTCTTCGCTGCGCGCGTTAAAGGCCAGGGTCAGCCCGGCAAAGCTGGCGCCTGTATCATCATCGAACTTGCCATCTTCCTTAAGCGCATCACGCCCGAACAGGCCAAGGGCAAGACCATTGGACAGTTGGTAAAACACCACCTGCCCTTCGACCATTTCGGTCATTTTCCAGCCAAGACCGTTTTCATAGAACCGGCGCGAACGATCCAGATCGGCAACGCCCAAGGTAATCAGCGAAACACGCTGTTCCATCTTATGCCCCCACTGATTGCTGCATTAAAATCTGTCTGACCATAACACATTGTTTTTCCCGGCCAGAAGACAGACTCGATCATCGCTCCAATATCGCATCGCAACAGAGACGCAATTATATTGCGCGTAAATCGGTACCGGAATAAGTAAATAATAAGTTGACCCAACGTCAACCGATGCAATCGGGCGTTTTACGCATTGCGATGCGAGTTCATTTTGAAAAAAGGTCAGTATTCATTACCATTCTTGTATTCGGTGATGGTCCCGCAAACCGACCCGAATGAATGAGAGAACAGGTCATACCGAAACACTGCACCACATCCCATATAATAAAATGCAGTGCGTAAGACCCGAATGACCCGAATATCAGAGAGATCCCAAGGGAGACCGGTCATGGCACAATTGGCGGCAATCAGTCTGGACGACAAATATACCCTGGAAGAGGGTCGGGTTTACCTGACAGGCATTCAGGCCCTGGTGCGCCTGCCCCTGATGCAGCGCCAGCTTGACGCGCGCGCCGGGTTGAATACGGCAGGCTGTATTTCGGGGTATCGCGGATCGCCGCTGGGCGGACTGGATCAGCAGCTTTGGCGGGCCAAGAAGTTCCTGACCAAACAACAGATCGAATTTCAGGCCGGTGTAAACGAAGACCTTGCCGCAACCGTCGTCTGGGGTAGCCAGCAGGTCAATATGTACAAGGACGCCAAATATGATGGCGTCTTTGGTATGTGGTACGGCAAGGGCCCGGGTGTTGACCGGTCCGGTGACGTGTTCAAACATGCCAACCATGCCGGCACATCCAAACATGGCGGTGTTCTGGTTCTGGCCGGGGATGACCATTCGTGCAAATCATCCACCCTGCCCCACCAGACCGAATATGCGTTTATTGACGCACAGATCCCGGTGCTGAACCCGTCAGGTGTGCAGGATATTCTTGATTTCGGTATTCATGGCTGGGCCATGAGCCGCTATTCCGGGTGCTGGGTCGCGATGAAAACCATCGCCGAAACGGTTGAAAGCTCGGCTGCGGTTGATGTTGCCCCGGACCGCATTACGCCCGTTATCCCGACCGATTTTGCAATGCCCGAAGGCGGGCTTCATATCCGTTGGCCCGATACGCCAAAGGAACAGGAACACCGCCTGATGAAGTATAAGCTGTATGCCGCACTGGCATATGCGCGTGCCAACAAGCTCAATAAAACCGTGATCGACAGCCCGAATGCGCGGCTTGGCATCATTACCGCCGGCAAGGCATATCTTGATGTCATGCAGGCGTTTGACGACCTTGGCATTTCCGAGGAAGACGCCGCAAAGATCGGCATCAAGGTTCTGAAGGTCGGGATGAGCTGGCCGCTCAACCGTGACGATGTACGTGAATTCGCCATGGGTCTGGAAGAAATCATCGTTGTCGAGGAAAAGCGCGCGGTGATGGAAAACCAGGTCAAGGAACAGCTTTATAACTGGCGCGAAGATGTCCGCCCGACCGTGATCGGCAAATTCGATGAAAAAGGCGAATGGATCCTGCCATCGATGGATGAACTGACCCCGGCACGTATTGCCGTGGTTCTGGCCGAACGTATCAAGCGGTTCTATGACAGTCCGGCCATTCATGAACGCATCGACTGGCTTGCCGAAAAGGAAAAGGAAATCGCCGAACCACGCCCGGATGTGGCTCGCATTCCGTGGTTTTGCCCGGGTTGCCCGCATAACAGTTCGACCAAGGTTCCCGAAGGAAGCCGTGCGATGGCCGGTATCGGGTGCCATTACATGGTCAACTGGATGGACCGTTCGACCGAAACCTTTACCCATATGGGCGGCGAAGGTGTGACCTGGATCGGTCAGGCACCCTTTACCAATGAAAAGCACGTATTCCAGAATTTGGGCGATGGGACCTATTACCATTCCGGATCTTTGGCCGTGCGTGCCGCCGTCGCGTCGGGTGTGAATATTACCTACAAGATTCTGTTTAACGATGCGGTCGCCATGACAGGCGGACAACCGGTTGACGGTCCGTTGACCGTACCGCAAATCACCCGGCAAATGTATGACGAGGGTGCAAAACGCATCATCGTCCTGTCGGACGAACCTGACAAATATCCGATGGGATCGGACTTTGCGCCGGGTGTCGATATTCGCCACCGTGATGAGCTTGATAGTACCCAAAAAGAACTGCGTGAAATCGAAGGTGTTTCGATCCTGATCTTTGATCAGACCTGTGCTGCGGAAAAACGCCGTCGTCGCAAACGCAAACTGATGGTCGATCCGCCCAAGCGCGTTTTCATCAATGATCTGGTTTGCGAAGGCTGTGGCGATTGCGGTGAAAAGTCCAACTGCCTTGCGGTTGTGCCGGTCGAAACCGAATTTGGCCGCAAACGTGCGATTGACCAGTCGGCTTGTAACAAGGATTTCTCCTGTCTGAATGGCTTCTGCCCAAGCTTTGTCACCATTGAAGGCGGGTCATTGCGCAAGCCCGAAGCCGCGGCCAAGGGCGATAAATCAGGTGATGCGGTATTTGCCAGCCTGCCACGTCCGACCCTGCCCGATATTGATGATCCGTGGTCGGTTCTGATCACCGGGGTTGGGGGTACGGGTGTTGTGACCATTGGCGCGTTGCTTGGCATGGCAGCCCATATCGAAGGCAAAGGCATTGTCGGCCTTGATATGGCGGGCCTGGCGCAAAAAGGCGGTGCGGTTGTCAGTCATATCCGCTTTGCCAATGACCAGAACAAACTGCATGCCGCCCGCATTCCGGCCGGTGAAGCCAATGTGGTTTTGGGCTGTGATCTTCTGGTTGCGGCAAGTTACGAAGGCCTTGCCAAGATGCGCCGCAACTTTACACAGGCGGTGATCAACACCCATGAAACCGTCACCGGTGCCTTTACCCGCAATCCGGACTTCCAGCTCAAGACCAACGAGCATATGAAAGTCATCAATGATGCGTGTGGGGCGGATGCGGTGCATTTTGTCGAAGGCAGTGACATTGCAACCCGCCTGATGGGCAATTCGATTGCGACCAACCTGTTCATGCTGGGCGTTGCCTGGCAGCGCGGCCTGATCCCGATCAGTGAAGAAGCCCTGATGCAGGCGATCGAGCTTAATGGTGTTGGTGTGGATATGAACAAGCAGTCCTTCCACTGGGGCCGCCTTTACGCACACGATCCCAAACGGGTAATTGATGTGGTCGGCCCGAACGAAGCCGAAGCCCATCCGATTGCAACCGAACTTTCCGACATCGTTGCCAAACGTCGGGCCTTCCTGACCGACTATCAGAATGCTGCTTATGCGGATCGGTTTGTTGCCCTGGTTGACAAGGTTGCTGCTGCTGAAAAGCGGCTTGGTGGTGGTGATGAATTGTCACGCACGGTTGCCAAATATTACTTCAAACTGATGGCTTATAAGGACGAATACGAAGTCGCGCGTCTTTACACCGATCCAAGGTTCCTTGCCAAACTGGCGAAAAACTTTACCGGTGATTACAAGATCAACTTCCACCTTGCCCCGCCGGCCATTGCAACCCAGGACCCGGAAAGCGGTCAGCTGAAAAAATCGACCTATGGCCCCTGGATGATGAGTGTTTTCCGCATACTTGCGAAATTCAAATTCCTGCGCGGATCATCACTTGATCCGTTTGGTCGTACCCATGAACGCAAGATGGAACGCCAGCTGATTGCCGATTACGAAAAGCTTGTTACAGAAGTTATCGACGGCCTGACGGCGGATAACTTCCGCATTGCCAATGCTTTGCTGGCGCTTCCGGAACAAATTCGCGGTTATGGACATGTCAAGGACGCCAATATCGCCAAGGTCAAGAAACGCGAAGCCGAACTGACCGAACAGTTCCGCAACCCGCCAGAGCACCTCGAGGCAGCGGAGTAAATCCCTGCAATCGACGAAAGGCCCCGAGGTAATCTTCGGGGCCTTTTGTTTATGCCGCTCAGGTCACAAACACCGCATCACTACCCCCGCCCTGAAGACGGGCCGCCGCCGTTTGCCCAAACGAAATCAAAAGCTTTTTGCGCCTTGCTGCCGAAAGTAAGGATTCCTCACATTGGCGAATGATCGCGGCTTCAAATCGATCTGCGACAATCAACCCGACATCCTCAGGGATCAGATCGCGCGGAAAATCCATCGGCACGGCAAAGAAAAAGCGGTCACAATAATCAAGATAGCTTTGCCATTTCTGATCAGCCCGAAAATCCTCGACCGAGGATTTGACTTCGACTGCCCACAATTCCCCCTTAGCCTCCAATGCCAAAACATCCAGCCGACGACCATTCCCCAACCGAAGCTCGGTCAGACAGGACATCTGATGATGATACAAAAGCCGACAGACGCTAGTGGTGACTTCGGCAGTGATTTGGGGACGTGAAATCATCGGGCACATTCAGACATCAATAAAACAGATCCGATCAACACTAAAAAATTTACCTACAAATTCATTGCCATTATGTTACCCGCAATATTAATGGGGGGAGCGAGTTTTATGATCGGTAGTCTGATTGCAACGCTGAAACCTTTGGGAAGGTCGCAGGTGTTCTGGTGCACGCTAGGTGCCATTGTTTGCCTAGTTTGGATGGGCACATTAAAACAAGCTCAGCAACCAGACTATGCCGATGCCCAGCAGTATATTGGTATTGCCGTCAATCTCGCCAAATTTGGTACTGTCAGTGAAAATATCAACGCGACCAAAGAAACGATAACGCCTGCAATCTCTCGCGAGCCAGGCTACCCGCTGTTACTCTCGCAAATATTGAAAATCGATGGCAGCATTGACAGCATTACCGGGGCTTGCCTGCCGGACAAAGGATGCGGGACAGAGCCATACATACTGGCAAAGTGGACAAATCGGCTTCTGATTGTTGCGGCAGGCTTTGCGATGTTCTTTGCCATACGTGGCATTACCGGAAGCCCCTATGCCGCAATTATGGGCGGCTTGCATATCTGGCTGAACCATCAGGCGCATAAAAATCATGATTATGTGATTTCTGATCCGCTGGCTCTTTTTCTCGCCAGTTTGCTTGTTTTCGCCGTCGCGTGGGCTTGGAAACAAAGAAATCCGCTTTGCTGGATATTCCCCGGGGCTACATTTGTATGGCTGGCATTTACCAAAGCCATATATGTCTATTTCATCCCTGTGGCGCTGTTAGCGGGCCTTTGCTTTGTCATTTTAAGCAAAAATGATTGGCGCTCATCTCTTGCAAAAGTTTTGGTGTTTGCAACCGTGGTGATCACACCAATTGCATTTTGGATGGACCGCAATCACGATATTTCTGGCCGATATCAGTTTACTGATGACCGCGGTGGAATTGCATTAAGTACCCGTGTTGTATTCAACGAAATGAACCTCGTTGAATACTTGGCTGCTTTCACCTACTGGACACGTGGAGCCGGAGACGGTTGGGCTGAAAGCCTCTTTCCAGAAGAGGTTGTCAAACCGTTTGAATGGTATGCTCCGGAAGGCTATTACCTGAGAGGACAACTTGGATTTGGCAAACGCGTACGCGAAATCATAGAGACTACAAATCTGACCGCTCAGGAAGCCTACGATCAGGCCGAAGGCGAGATGAAATCCGCTATTCTGTCCCATCCCATAAAACATATGGTGACCACGCTGCCGCTGATCTATCGCGGAATTTGGATAGACGAATTTGCAGTACTTACGTTTCCTGCGTTTATCGTGCTGTTGATTCGCGCGATCAAAAACCGAAATGCTCTGTTGCTTGCCGTATTATTACCATCTCTGTTTTCGCTGGTGTTTTATGCTGCATTCAGCTTGAACGTCGCCCGATACCAAATGACCGCCCTTCCAGGATTTGCCATTGCTTTCGCATTTTTCTCGACGTGGTTGGTCGCCCGGATCAAAGAACGGCGCCAGTACAAAAATGCACCCAAAACAGAAGGAAGATGACATGAGCGCCATTAACCCACCGAACAGTTCATCGATATATGAACATGCACGTATCGCCGTTCTGTTGCCATGCTTTAACGAAGGGAAAGCGATCACACATGTTGTAAAATCCTTTCGCGACGTTATTCCTTCTGCGGAAATCGTTGTCATCGACAATGCCTCCAAAGATGATACAGCTGAAAGAGCCCGTGCAGCGGGTGCGAAGGTCATTTCAGAGTTCCTTCCAGGAAAAGGAAACGCAGTTCGTCGTGGTTTTTCCGAAGTCGAGGCAGACGTCTACGTTATGGCCGATGGAGACGGAACATATGATGCTAGAGCACTTCCCCACCTTATCAATCGTCTGGTCAGAGAGCGGTTGGATATGGTAGTGGGGACACGTGCAGAGAAAGAAGAGGCAGCCTACCGTAGCGGCCATCGTATGGGAAACCGATTATTCAACTCTGTATTTGCCCGACTTTTCGGCGCTCGCTTCACTGATATTTTTTCCGGTTATCGCGTATTTTCCCGGAGGTTTGTTAAGACATTCCCCGCCATCTCGACCGGGTTTGAGATTGAAACCGAAATCTCGGTCCACGCAATCATGCTGCGTGCACCCGTTGCAGAAATCCCGACATCATATGGTGCCCGTCACGAAGGTACCGAGAGCAAACTACGTACATATCGTGATGGCACAAGAATCCTTAGTCGAATCCTTCTATTCACTGCGACGCATAAACCGTTTGTATTCTACGGTTTGATTGCCGCTGCCCTCGCTACCTTGTCGGTACTACTGGGACTCCCCTTGATATTTGAATATCTAGAAACCGGCATTGTCAGCCGCTTGCCAACGGCAGTCCTCACGGTTGGAATTATGATCTCTGCCGTTTTGAGTTTTGTTACCGGGGCCATACTGTCCAACATCGGAATTGGCCAATGGGAAGTAAAAAGGCTTTCCTATTTACTACATACAGATCGTCTCGAAACTATACGTACTGCTCTTGAAAATAGCGCAGCAAAATGATCAGCCGCTCGACGATCAAGAAAGGAATCAGGTTCGGTATTGTCGGTTCGCTAGGCTTTTTAACCGATGCAGGATTACTCTGGGTGGTGACCAACAAGCTAGGTCTCGACCCATACAGCGGACGACTTGTATCATTCTCGACTGCTTTACTCACAACTTGGTTGATGAACAGCCGATTTACGTTTCAAAGCACTGAACGACGTGGAAAGCGGCAGTTCACAGGCTACATTGTCGTCCAAGTCACTTCGTTTTTCATGAACTATTTTGTGTACAGTTTTCTTGTGTGGCACAATGTTGCTACACCGCTCATTTCGCTGTTGTTCGCTGCAATTATTTCAATGTTCTACAGCTTCACAGCCATGAACCTCTGGGTCTTCAGAGACCGGAGGCAATAAAAAAGGGCCCTTCTGAGGGCCCTTTTCACATTGCATCTGCTGAACTGAACTCAGCTCATTCCCAGTGCGCGTTTGTAGACCTCGAGGATTTCTTCCTGTTCGGTGCGCTCGTGGTCTTCCATTTTGCGCAGACGGATGATCTGGCGCAGGATTTTCACGTCATAGCCAAGGGCCTTGGCTTCGCCATAGACTTCCTTGATGTCGGCCATCAGGTTGGCCTTTTCTTCTTCGAGACGTTCGATACGCTCAACATAGCTCGCAAGCTGATCGGCTGCGATACCACCGACTTCGGTCATCAATTCTTCTCCGATGATGGATTGCACAGCGGATACCCGGTGCGCGAAATTTTCAATGCGGCGCGACGATACTCAATGCACTGGCCGCTGACAAGTGCCATCAGGACAGATTGCCTGATCCCGGCACGGTTCGTTCGATCAGACAATCAGCCACCGCCAGCAAGGCATCATTGACACTGGCCCCGCGTTCGATGGCGGCATTATAGATCTCGCGCTGACGGCGTGCACTGGTGCCGCGATGGATGATTTCGCGGGCATGCTCGACCTCGGCAACACAGCCGAAATGTTCGGCATCGGGGCGTATCAGTTCAAGGATTTCCTCGACCAGATCGGCATAGGGCACGATTTCCCCGCGCCCGAAATCAATCAGTCCCGCTTTGTCCCCGGCATCACTGCCATATCGGCAGGCCCGCCAGCGGTTTTCACGCACCAGCATGTTCGAATAAATGCGCCAGCGCTGATTATTGCGCCGCAAACGATACAGCATCCGCATCACACAACGGGTAATCGAAGCCACGCAAATCGCATCTTCCAGATCGGTACAAACATCGGCAATGCGCATTTCAAGCGTCGGCCAGCGATCAGAGGGCCGCAAATCCCACCAAAGCTTGGTGCCGTCTTCGATTACGCCTGCCTGGATCAGCATATCGACATGGCGACGATATTCCGCCCAAGACCCGAAAACTTCCGGAAGGCCTGTGCGTGGCAGGTTGTCAAACACCGACAAACGAAATGTCTGAAGGCCGGTATCCCTGCCCCTCCAGAACGGCGAACTTGTCGTCAGGGCCAAAAGATGTGGCAGGAAGTAACTTGCCTGCGCCATCAGTTCGATCCGCAGATCATCGTCCTCGATCCCGATATGGACATGCATCCCGCAAATCAGCAAACGATCAACCACGGTACGCAGGTCACGCGCAATCGTGTTGTAGCGTTCACCGTCGGTATGTTTCTGACTGTCCCATTGCGCAAACGGGTGGGTCGAGGCCGCAAGCAGCGCCATGTCATATTTCGCAGCCACCCCGGACAGGGTGGAACGCATATGGACAAGTTGCGCACGGGCCTCGGCCGCACTGTTACAGACCGTACTTCCGGTTTCGATCTGACAACGCATGAATTCGCTGGAAACCTGATCGCCAAGTTCTGCCTTGGCGTCTTTCAGGAAATCGGCGGGCGGGTCCTTGGCAAGATCGCGGCTTTGGCGATCAACAAGCCAGAATTCTTCTTCGATCCCGATGGAAAATCCCGGTTCGCGCGCACTGGACCCAACCAAATCAGTCTCTCCGAATCTTGTAAAGGTTCGGGTCGGCAAGAATATCGACAAAGGCATCGCCAAGGATCTTTGCCCATTTCTCGCAACCTTCGTCAGTATCAATCAGATCCTGACGGATTTCAATCGACACACAGGGAAGCCCGCCGGCTTCGCCGTGATGGTCAATGGTGTAATCGGCCATGTGCTGCCCGGAATAAGGTTCGTTATCACCAATGGTCAGATCCGGGTTCTGTTCACGCAGCTTGGCCAGAAGCGGTACCGGAATACGATCATCCTGATCCCACAAAACACCGATTTCCCACGGGCGTTCAAAGCCCTGGAACACCGGGGTGAAGCTGTGGATCGCAATCAGGGCCGGGACGATTTTATGCGCGTGGAAATTGGCAATGCGTTCTTCGATCGCACCGTGATAGGGCAGGAAAATCTCGCGGATGCGTTTCATATGTTCGGTCGGCGAGACATTCTTGTTGCCCGGAACAACCGTCTGATCGGCGATTTCCGGCATGCCGGTCGGATCCCAAAGTTGACGGTTGCAATCAATCACCAAACGGGAATACCCGCCAAGAACAGCCGGGCAATCGAACCGTTCAACCAGAATTTCGGTCACTTTGCGCGCACCGATATCCCAACCGATATGACGTTTGCGTTCCTCTTCGGGCAGGCCAAGGGTGCCGAGACTTTTGGGAATAGCGCGCGATGCATGGTCGCAAACAAAAAGCGAATGCCCTTTGCCATTTTCGTTGAGAACTTCAAACGGGGCCGGATCATCTTGGCCCAACAGGGCCCCTGCATGGTGAGACACGCGTATTCTCCTGAAAGTCAGTATTTTGGGTAAAGGTGGCAGGTCAGGCTGAACAGTTCCAGACAGGGAGAAAACGGTGCTGGCAATCGTTCAGGCACTTGTTGAACTATCAATTTATCGCCCAAGAGACAAGATAGCCCTGCAATATCGCATCACTTCACACATCGACGCTTTGCGTCGGCCCGCAACATCCCGTAAAGTGGTATGACCATTATGGTCAGAACCCGATTTTCACCTGCGTTGGCGCCGAAGAACACGATTGGAGTAAACCCAACATGCCGTCTGCCAAATCAAGCCCGGCATCCGACAACCAGGACGCCAAACGTCCCAAACGGATTGCCGATCAGGTTGCTGATCAAATTCTTGAAAAGATTGCCGATGGTATCTTCCTGCCCGGGGACCGCCTGCCCGGTGAACGTCAGCTTGCCGAAAGCATGAAAGTCAGCCGGGTTTCGGTGCGTGCGGCCCTGCAAAAACTTAAGACCCGCGGCTATTTGCGCGCGGTTCAGGGGGGCGGCACCGAAATCCTGTCATCGACCGGGATCGATATGGATACGGCGATGACCGATCTTGTGCGCGATTCGATCAATAACCTGCGCGATTTGCAGGAAATCCGCTGCACGCTTGAAACATGGGCGGCACGGCGTGCGGCGATCAATGCCAGTGACGAGGATATCAAACTGTTGCGGCTGGCCTTCCGTCAGGCCCACGACCCGCGACGTGCGGCCAAATATCGCGCCGATGATGACCATCGTCTCCATATGATGATCGGACGTGCCACCGGGTCGATCATTTATTATCACGTGATGAAGATGCTTCATGACGTGTTGCAGGCTGCCCTTACTGAAATCCGTTTCAATTCAATGAGCGGCCCGTCCTTTGACCGTATGGTTCAGGACCACCATCGCGACATCATCGAAGCAATCGCCGCCCGTGACCCGGATGCCGCCGAAAAGGCGATGTCCAATCACCTTCAGGCGGTGCTTGATTTCTTTAAAACGGCTTCGGACAAACAGGCGACCTGATCGCCCCCCGAAACAAGGCCGAAAACATCATAAAATACATTCAGGGAACCCCGATATGACGACGTCTCGCGAGAAACTTCTGGCTTTGATGGATGCGGCCCTTAAGGCGGCTGATCCCGGTGTTCAGATCCCCCGCAACATGCCATCCCCGCCCAAAGGAAAAACCATTGTCATTGGTGCAGGCAAGGCATCGGCCAACATGGCGCGCGCCTTTGAGCAGGAATGGAAAGGCGATCTTGAAGGACTTGTTGTCACGCGTTATGGCCACGCTGTTCCCTGTGAGAAGATTGAAATCGTCGAGGCATCGCACCCTGTGCCGGATGCCGCGGGCGAAGAAGCCGCGAAACGCATTCTTGAAATCGTCCAATCGGCGGGCCCCGATGATCTGGTGGTCTGCATGATTTCGGGCGGCGGGTCGGCCCTGCTTGCCCTGCCCGGTCCGGGATTGACCCTTGATGACAAGCAGTCGATCAACAAGGCATTGCTGCGCAGTGGCGCGACCATTTCGGAAATGAATTGCGTGCGCAAACATCTTTCGGCGATCAAGGGCGGACGCCTTGCCAAGGCTGCCGCACCGGCGCGCATGATTACCTATCTGGTGTCAGATGTACCCGGCGACGATCCGGCGATCATTGCATCGGGACCGACCGTTGCCGACCCGACATCGGGTCAGGACGCGCTTGATATCATCCGCCATTACCAGATCGACATCCCCGAGGCCGCCGAAAAACTTTTGCGCAGTGCCGATGATGAAACGGTCAAACCCGATGATCCCTGCTTTGACGGGCATGAGACCATCATGCTGTCACGCCCGCAAGACAGCCTTGAAGCCGCCGCAGAAGTGGCCCGCAAAATGGGTCTGAACCCGGTGATCCTTGGCGATGCAATCGAAGGTGAATCGCGCGAGGTCGCCATCATGCATGCCGGTATCGCCCATCAGGTCGCCAATCACGGGCAACCGGCCGCCAAGCCCTGTGTCCTGCTTTCGGGTGGGGAAACAACGGTAACAGTACGAAGCAAAGGCGGACGCGGCGGACGCAACAGCGAATTTTTGCTGTCGCTTCTGATCCAGTTGCGCGATCAGCCGGGGTTCAGCGCCATCGCCATTGACACCGACGGCATTGATGGCAGCGAAGACAATGCCGGTGCGATCATGGATGGGACAAGCTGGCAAAAGGCGCAGAAAGCCGGTGTTGATTTGCGGCAATATCTTGCCAACAACGATGCCTATAGCGCCTTTGCACGGATTGATGATCTGATCATCACCGGCCCGACATTAACCAATGTCAACGACTTCCGGGCCATTCTGATCGAATAGCCAACCTGTCAAGACGGGCTCAGGCACCGGGTTTTGGCATCCATGGCCGAACCCAGCCAAGCCCGTCTTCGGTTTTGCCATGCGGCTTGTATTCGCAACCGATCCAGCCGTCATAGCCAATGCGATCAAGCATATAGAACAGGAACGGATAGTTCAGTTCCCCGCTATCGGGTTCATGACGGCCCGGCGCGCCGGCAACCTGCACATGGGCAATGCGATCAAGATGCTTGTCCAGGCGGGCTGCGATATTCCCGCCGACGATTTGCGCGTGATAGATATCAAATTGCAGCTTCAGGCGCGGATGCCCCAGCTGTTCAAGGATCACGGCGGCCTGTTCGACGGAATTCAAAAGATATCCCGGCATATCAACCGGATTGATCGGTTCGATCAGGATATCGACACCGGCCTGATCGGCAAGGTCGGCGGCATAAAGCAGGTTGTCGCAATAAAGACGCGCCAGTTCACCGGAATTTTCGTTTTCCCCCATCACACCGGCCATGCAATGAAGCATCTTGCAGCCGGTTGCCGCCGCGTAATCAAGCGCCTTGACCACGGAATCGCGAAATTCGTCTTCGCGTCCCGGACGACAGGCAAGGCCGCGGTCACCGGATTCCCAGTTGCCGGCGGGGAGATTGAACAAGACCTGTTCAAGGCCGTTATCGGTCAGCAGTGATTTGACCGTCGATAACGGCATGTCATAGGCACCGATATATTCAACCCCGACAAACCCCGCATCGGCCGCCGCCGCAAATCGTTTTTCAAACGGAAGATCGGCAAACAGAAACGAAAGATTGGCGGCAAAACGTGGCATATCGCACCTGACGGGTGAATGGAAACGGGCACGTATGGTTTCCCAACTGCCTGATCAGGTCAATGATCAATCAGCGGATTTTCAGGATGCGGTTGGCAATTGGGCAACCTGGTTTGAAATCCAGTCGGCGAATGCATCGACCTCGGCGCGGTTGGTGCCGCGTCCGGTATGCAGGAAATGATACTGATGACCGTCCAGATGCTGATCAAAGGGCATGGTCAGAAGACCGGCATCAAGTTCATCGCGCGCCATCGCCGGACTGGCAAGGACCACACCCTGCCCGGCAATTGCGGCCTGAATGGCGTGGGTATCATCGGAAAAACTGATGCCCCCCGATGTTTTAAGCCCCTTGATCCCGTTTGCCGCAGCCCAGCGTTCCCAAGTCGGCGTCACGTCATCGGGACTAAGCCAATCAAGATGCAGCAAGGTCGCATTGCAAAGATCATCACCGCTTTGAATGCCCAACATCGGGCTGCAAAGCGGGGCAAAGGTTTCACGAAACATCGTTTGGGCAACAAGCCCCGGATATGGCCCGCGCCCGTATCTGATCGCGGCATCCACCGCCCCGCTGGCAAGATCAACTGCCGCAGCCGAGGTATGAAGACGCAGATGAATATCAGGATGGCGTTTCTGAAAATCCGGCAAACGGGGCAACAGCCATTTGGCCGCAAAAGACGGAAGAACCGAAACCGTCAAACAGACGCACACCCAGCGCTTCTTCAAGAAGGCGTATCTGATGGCTGATGGCCGTTGGTGTTACGGCAATCTCGCCAGCAGCTTTTTTAAAGCTTTGATGACGCGCAGCGGCTTCGAACGCGCGCAAGGCAGCAAGGGGCGGTAAAGACATATGGATGAATTTAACTCATCTATAACATGATGAATTCGATTTTGCCCGAGGCATCAAAACAAGGCAAGTCTTGGTCATCACATGATCACAGATGAAGTGATTTCATCAAGAACGGAGACCGCGATGACCAGAATTCTTCATATCGACAGCAGCGCCCGCACCGGCCGATCCGATCAGAAACCGCACGGATCCCACAGCCGCCGTCTGACCGCCAAATTCATCGAACATTGGCGTTCCGTGCGCCCCACTGACGAGATCATTTATCGTGATGTCGGTGCAAATCCGCCCGCACCGGTCACAGGCGACTGGGTCCATGCAGCATTTACCAAACCCGATGATCGCGAAGACTGGATGCATGACGTTCTTCGTGAAAGTGACCTTTTGGTCGATGAACTTTTGGGTGCCGACATTATTGTCGCGGGCGTTCCGATGTATAATTTCGGCATGCCCGCCCAGATGAAGGCATGGGTCGACAACATTGTGCGTGTCGGCAAAACATTCGGCTTTGACCGGTCCCGCGAAGGCGTTCCCTATTGGCCGATGGTGACGGACGGCAAATCGATTGTCGTTTTGTCATCGCGTGGCGATTACGGTTATGACGCAGGTGGTCGGGTCGCGCATCTGAACTTTGTCGAAGGCGGGATTTTTACCCCGCTTGAATATATCGGCATCACGGATCAACACCGGACCGCGATTGAATATGACGAGTTCGGTGATGACCGCACCCAAAAGTCGATCGCGCTGGCCGAGGCCGAGACAGTCGCAATTGCCGAAAAACTGATCCGAAAACACGCGACCAAAAATGCCGCCTGAAACCCGCGACCGGGCACGGTTGATCCCCCCCTGCCCGGTCCGTTCACAAGCAGCGCAGTGCCAGATCATCCGGCTTTCTGTTTGGCGGGTGGCACGACCGCACGGGCATTGTCCTTGTCCAACCCGGTAATCAGACGCGCACCTTTTTTGCGGAAAAGGTAGCTCCAGACCCATTGCACCATGACCAGTGCCGGGGCCCGAATACCGATCAGGAAGTAAATATGCGCAAGCCCCCAGAACCACCAGGCAAGCCAGCCTTTCAGCTTGAACCCGTTAAGGTCAATTACCGCACGGTGGCGACCGATCGTCGCCAGATTACCGGCATGGCTGTATTTGAATGCCGGTGTTGATCGCCCGTCCATCAGATCGAGAATACGACGCGCAACATATTTGCCCTGTTGCTTGGCTGCCGGGGCAATTCCCGGAACCGTCAAGCCATCCCGCCAGGGCACATGGGCCGCATCACCGATGACAAAAACATTCTGATGGCCCGGCACGGAAAGATCGGGTTCAACAATAATTCGCCCGCCACGATCAGCGGGTTTCTGTACCCAGTCCTTAAGATCGGGCACCTGAACCCCGGCCCCCCAGATCACATTGGCTGCCGGGATAAATTCGTCACCGATCTTACCCCCCTGTTCGGTAATGTCGGAAACCGGACTGCCAAGACGGACTTCAACGCCAAGACTTTCGAGGGATTGATGGGTATATTCCGACAGGCTGCGCGGAAATGCGCCAAGAAGCCGGTCACTGCCTTCGACCAGAATGATACGGGCATCACGCGGATCAATTCGGCGGAAATCGTCGGTCAGGGCCTTTTTCGCCAGTTCGGCAATTGCACCGGCCATTTCGACCCCGGTCGGGCCACCGCCCACGACAACGAAATTGAGAAGACGGCGTTTCTGTTCTTCATCCTCGCTGTTTTCGGCGCGTTCAAACGCCAAAAGCAGGTTTTTACGGATGTCGGTGGCCTCGGTAATGTTTTTAAGCCCCGGCGCCAAAGACGCCCAATGGTCATTGCCGAAATAGGATGTGACCGCACCGGTCGCCAGGATCAGATAATCATATTCAAGATGATGATCGCCGGACAAAACACGTTGCCCGGCCAAATCAATGCCGGTGACCTCGCCCATGAAAACCGAAACATTCGGTGCGTGGCTGAAGATGCTTCGGGTTGGCCAGGCGATTTCAGCAGGCGAAAGATCGGCTGTAGCGACCTGATATAACAGGGGCTGAAACAGGTGATGATTGCGCTTGTCAATCAGAACGACTTCGACATTCTTGCCCGCCAGTTTTTTGGCGGCACTCATTCCGCCAAATCCGGCCCCGACAATGACCACACGTTTCTGATCGGACATGCTGGCATACTCCGTTTTGTCCATAACCGGCCGGGCATGGCCCGGTCCCAGGCGAAAGCCTGGATCAGGACCTAGTGACAATATCGGGAAAGCGCAAGAAATCCAATGTGATCAACGGCACACGCAACCCAAGACAAGCAGGCACCTTGCCGTTATAAGAACGATCTGTTGTCATCAAGATAGAGGCCCACATGAACAACGCCTTTTCGCTTCATCCCCAACTTGCCGCCGATACAACGCTGGTTACCGACGGCCCGCTTTCGCATGTGTTGTTGATGAATGATGCGCGTTATCCCTGGTTGATCCTTGTACCCAAGCGCCCTGATCTTGTTGATTACGATGATCTAAGCCCAGAGGACCGCATCACGCTGGGCAATGAAGCCGCCGCCGTTTCACAGGTGATCAAACGCCGGTTTGATGCGCATAAGACAAATGTCGCGATGCTGGGCAACATGGTGCCGCAGCTTCATTGCCACGTTGTCGGACGGTTCAAGGATGATCCGGCATGGCCCGGCCCGATCTGGGGCGTTGGCACGGCCGAACCCTATGACGAGGAAGCCGGGCGTGACCGGCTTGCAGCATTGCGCGCCGATCTGATTTCGGCCTTCAAGCATCTTTGATCATCGATGCTCTTTGCTTGACGCACATCAAGGCAGCGCAGATTGGAATAATGCAAAAGACGGATAGAACGAATTAATCGGGATATCCGTCATGCAGCTGGCTCTTTACGAAAAATACGATCTGCGACTGCCGCGTTACACCAGCTATCCGACAGCCCCCCATTTCCATGCCGGGATCAACGGCACCGTGTTTGAAGGCTGGCTTGGGGAACTTGATCCCGCACAGCCGCTGTCGCTGTATCTGCATGTTCCCTATTGCGAAGAAATGTGCTGGTTCTGCGGATGCAACACCAAGATCACCAAACATTACAAGCCGGTCACCAGCTATGTCGGGGCCCTGCTTGGTGAAATTGAAAGCACGCTTGGCAAGCTGCCAAAGGGTCAGCGATTTGTCGTTTCCCATATCCATTTCGGCGGCGGCAGCCCGACCATCCTAAAGGCCGATGACCTGCGCACGATCATGGCTGCGATCAGCAGTCGTCTGGATCTGTTGCCTGATGCCGAAATTGCCATTGAAATGGACCCGCGCACCGCAACGACCGACTTCATGGATGCCATGGTCGAATGCGGCTTTAACCGTGCAAGCATCGGTATTCAGGATTTTCATGACGACGTCCAACGGGCGGTCAACCGCATTCAAAGCATTGATCTGGTCCGTGATGTGATTGACGGACTGCGGGATCGCGGGATTACGGGCATCAATGTCGATCTGATGTATGGCCTGCCCCATCAGACGATTGATACATTGCGTGACACGGTTGATCAGACCGTATCGCTGCGCCCTGACCGGCTTTCGGTTTTCGGATATGCCCATGTGCCATGGATGAAAAAGCACCAGCAACTGATCCCGACCGAAGTTCTGCCCGACACACAGGAACGCTGGGCACAGTATGAAGAAATCCAGAACCGGCTATCGGCCCATGGATATATCGCCATCGGGCTTGATCATTTCGCCCATGAAGCCGACAGCATGGCTGTTGCACTTCGCAATGGTGAATTGCACCGCAATTTTCAGGGTTACACAACTGATCGGGCCGAAGCCCTGATCGGGTTTGGTCCATCGGCGATTTCGTCGCTGCCGCAAGGATATGCGCAAAATGATCCGGCACTGGCGCGCTGGCAACGCAGTGTCGAGGCCGGAATGTGCGCGATTGAAAAAGGCGTGGCATTAAGCGACGAAGACAAGCTGCGCCGCGAAATCATCAACGAATTGATGTGCAATCTTTCGGTCGATCTTGATGATGTATGCGCCCGTTTCCAGACATCAGCCGACCGGTTCCGCCCGGAACTTGATCGCATCGACGCAATGAGTGCGGACAACATTGTCAAAGTTAACGGCCATAACATTATCTTGACCGAAACCGGGCGCCCGTTGGTGCGCGCAATCTGTGCGGCCTTTGATACCTATCTTGACCCTGCGCATGGTCGCCATTCACAGGCTGTCTGACCGAACATTCGCGTAAAAAAGGGGCCATATGGCCCCTTTTTTCGTGGAATGGTGCCTTGCGATCAATCCCAGTCCGGGGCCAGCCCATCCGGGCTTACGATCCGGCCGTTTTCATCGGCAAGGTCATGGATGGCCTGCATCTGTTCACCGGTCAGTTCGAAATCAAAGATATCGAAATTCTCAACCAGGCGCTTTTCCCCGACGGTTTTTGACAGGGCGATGACGTTGTTTTGTTCAATCACCCAGCGCAACACGATCTGGGCCACGGATTTGCCCTGGTCTGCGGCAATCGCCTTAAGGCTATCGTTTTCAAACACCTTGCCATCGGCCATCGCAAAATAGCTTGTCAAAGACATGCCAAGCTTGTTCGCGGTTTCCATGACCACCGACTGATCGATAAAGGGATGATATTCGATCTGGTTGGTGACGATCGGCGCATCGGACAAGGCCACTGCTTCGGTCATCAGGGCGGTGTTAAAGTTGCTGACACCGATATGACGTACCTTGCCGGCTTTGCGTACTTCGTTCAGTGCACCAATCTGTTCGGCAAGCGGCACGTCCTTGTTTGGCCAATGCAGCAACAACAGATCGACATAGTCGGTGCGCAGCTTTTTCAGGCTTTCATCAACCGATGCGATGAAATCATCATGGCGGTAATTCGACACCCAGACCTTGGTTGTCAGGAAAATATCCTGACGCGGGACGGATGACAGTTCGATGGCTTCGCCAACGGCTGCTTCGTTCTCATAGATCTGGGCAGTATCGATATGGCGAAAACCGGTTTCCAGTGCCTTGGGCACAATCCGTTTCACATCATCTTCGGAAATGCGAAATGTCCCAAATCCCAGTGCCGGGATGGTGGCGCCATTTGTCGTTACATCAAACATGTTTTCAAACCTCGTTGCTTATGGGTCTGTCTGCGAAACATCCCGCGGATGGTTTCGTTCCGGACCCGATGAAAATTCTTTGGGAAAGGCCGGTTATTCGGCCGGTTGCAGACGGGCAACGTCACGACGGTCAAGCGACCCGCTCAGCACGGTCAGGCCAAGGGCAAGAACCACAAGAATCGCCCCGATCCACGGTGTAGCCGCCAGTCCAAGTCCGGACGCCACAACATGCCCGCCAATCCATGCGCCCAGCGCAATGCCAAGATTGAAGGCCGCAATATTGAGTGCGGATGCAACATCAACCCCACCCGGCCGGTGTTGTTTGGCAAGTTTCACGACATAAAGCTGCAAGCCCGGAACATTGGCAAATTGCAGGAAGCCAAGCGCACCAAGGGTCACAATGGTCGCAACCGGTGAAATCGCGGTAAAGCTGAACAGCACCAGCACGGCAGCCTGAAGCACGAACAGAACGGTCAGGGCGCGCACCGGGTTTCGATTGGCAAGTTTGCCACCGGCAATATTACCGATCGCAATCGCCACACCGTAAAAGATCAGGATCAGACTGACCGATGATTCGGTAAAACCGGTAACTTCCTGCAAGATCGCCGACAGATAGGTAAAGGCCACGAACGTGCCCCCATAGCCCAGGGCTGTCATGCCATACACAATCAGCAACCGCGAACTGCCAAGCACCCGCACCTGATCACCAAGACCGGCCGTTTCACCTCGTTTGAGGTTGCCCGGCAACAGCAACGCAATCCCGGCAAAGGAAATCACACCAAGCAGCGCAACACCCCAGAAGGTCGCGCGCCAGCCAAACATCTGCCCGATAAAGGTGCCAAGCGGCACACCGGTCACAATGGCAACGGTCAGCCCCATGAACATCATGGCAATCGCCGATGCCCGGCGATCTTCCGGAACCAGATCGGCGGCAATGGTCGCCCCGACCGAGAAGAATACACCATGGGCAAAGGCCGAAATCACCCGCGCAACCAGAAGCAATTCATAACTCGGGCTTAGTGCGGCAACACCGTTGCCAATGATGAACAGGCCCATAAGCCCCAACATCAGGGATTTACGGTTCATGCGACCGGTCAAAGCCGTCAGGACCGGGGCACCAAAAGTCACACCAAGGGCATAAACACTGACAATCAGCCCCGCCATCGGCAAGGTCACATCAAGATCGCTTGCAACTGTCGGCAACAGGCCGACAACCACAAACTCCGTTGTTCCGATCGCATATGCCGCGATGGTCAACGCAAACAAGGCAAGTGGCATTCAAATTCTCCTTCCGCACTTAGCGCGGATAAACAGGTTTCATCGGGGTTTCCCCGGAATTTGGTGTGACTATGCCAATCAAAACCTTGCGCGATAATCCGGATTGCGCGACAACCATATTTGAATTCAATTCAAAGACGAGGATGTATTGGACAACCGTGCGGGCGAAATGGAGACCTTTATCAAGGTCATCGAACATGGCAGCTTTTCACAAGCCGGGCGGGATCTGCACATGTCGCCATCCGCTGTCAGCAAGCTGGTCACACGGATCGAAGACCGGCTTGGCACCAGACTTCTTGTCCGTTCGACACGGCAATTGCAGCTTACCCCCGAAGGCGAGATGTATTTGCGCCGCGCCCGTACCATCCTTGACCAGATTGATGAAACCGAACGCCTGATTGGTGGTGGCGGTCAGGCAGCCCCGCGCGGCAAACTGAGCATCAATGCATCCGTGGCCTTTGCCCAGGTGTTTATCATCCCCCACCTGCCCGGCTTTTTGCGGCAATATCCCGATATCGAACTGGAACTGACCCAGACAGACGGCATTGTTGATCTGCTTGAAGAACGGGCCGATATCGCCATTCGTTCCGGCGGGCTTCCGGATTCCAGTTTGATGGCGCGCAAGCTTCTTGAAACCAAACGCAAGATCGTCGCATCCCCGGTCTATCTCGAACAGTTCGGGGTCCCGCAAACGCCTGCTGACCTTGTCGATCACAATTGCCTGCGTTTCAATTTTATCAAGGGACGCAATTTCTGGCCATTTACCGATCCGCAAAGCGGACGCCAGTTCGATCAGACGATCACCGGTGACTTTCTTGGCAATAATGGCCCATTGGTGAAATCAATGTGTCTGGCCGGTATCGGCATTGCGCGCATTGGCAATTTCCACGTCCATCATGCGCTTGAAAAAGGGGATCTGGTGGAAATTCTGGCCGACTGGACCAAAGACGACATTGAAACCGTTCATGCCGTTTGGGCCGGTCACGACCATCTGGCGACACGCATCCGGGCCTTTATCGACTTTGTTGTCGATTGTGTGCGCAAAAGCCCGTCACGATGATTTGCGCAGGGTCAGGACCACAATCCCGCTGACCACGATCAACCCGCCCACCATCTGGATCGGGCTGATCATCTGATCAAGGATCACCCAGCCAAACAACAATGTGGCAATCGGTTCAACATTCATCACCGACGCATTGCGCGCCATATCCAGACGCGGCACAGTGATGAACAGAACCGAAAAGGCACTGCCATAAAGGGCCACCAGAACGGCAAGCCCGATCCAGCCTTGTCCGGCCTGTGGCAAGGCCATTCCGCCGGGCAACACATCGCCCAATCCGGCAAAGATCATGGCGACAAACACCACCAGCATGGTGAACATTGAACGTACTGAACCGTTCAGTGCCGCCAGCTTGTGATCGGTCACCCAAAACGCAACCGACAGCGCCGTTGCCGCCGTCAGTGCAAAGGCAATGCCAAGCCACCATTCATCGGCAACCGTCACCCCGCCGCCGAGAATTCCCGGAAGATCAAGCGCCAGAACAAGACCGGAAAGTATGAAAAGCATCAATGCTGCCGACTTCAATGTCGGGCGTGCCCCGCCCAATCCCCAGGTCAAAAGAGCCAGAATGATCGGAAATGTGTTGGCCGTCAGCAACGCCAGTGCCACCGGCACGCGGGCAACCGCAGAATAAAGACACAGGCTTTGCACCGTGATCATCACCCCCAGCAATACTTGCCAGCGCCCGAGCCGCTTGGGCAGACGAATGGAATGATGCTGGAAAGTCACGATCGAAATCAGGATCAACAAGGCAACGCCGGACCGGCACAAAACCGCCAGCAAAAGCCCCGTGCCGTTTTCAAATGCCAGTCGGGCGGCAACATGATTTCCGGCAAAGCTGCATGCCACAAGCGCAAGCACCATCACCGCAACGTGACGGGGAAAAAGTGCGGGCGCACCATTCTGACGTGTCGGGGACGAATTGGCGTTGGCGGCGGGCATTCGCAGACATCCTGACTGTTCGGGGCACCCCGAATAGACCTTATGGCCATAGAAGAATCAAGGCGTTATATGGAATCCTGATGTTCTGTTGCGCGAAGAAGTTCCAGACATCTTTGCGCAACCAGACGGGCGGGCTGCAAGGACGGATGGCGGAACGGCACAAGCTCGGTCCCGGTTTGCATCGACCGGGCATAATCGCCGTCATAAAGTGACTGGTGCAATCGTTGATGGCGCTCGGATGCCAATCCATCAGGGGCATAGATATACACCCCTCCCGGCGCGGCCGCGGCCTCGCAACACATGGAAACGGAATCGCCGGTAACAATCAGCACATCGGCCAGGGCCAGATACCCGAAATAGGGATTTTCATCCTGCGACGTCCAGTCATGGAGATGATAGCCAAGCCCCGACGCAGCGAGACGTTCGGCGATCAGTTCTTCGTTCTCCGGCCCGGTGCGCCGACTGGTCGTCACCAGCAAACTGCCATCCACAGCGCGGGCAGCCTCAATCGCACGCGAAATCAGTTCATCGGCCATATCACGGGTAAAGGTGGTTTTCTTTGTGCTGCCGCCCACGATCACGGCAAAGCGCGGGGCCGGCAATCCTTTGAAATGAGGACGCCAGGTATCAGCTTCGATCAGAAGACGCGTTTCCGTAACACGGTGCGGCGCGCCAGGAATTTCAAGGATGTTTTCACGAAGCGCCATCCGGTCATGGGCCGGAACAGCAATCAGATCAAATGCACTTTCACCACTATCGGGGCGCATGATCTGACAAATGCGGGTGTGGCCGCGGCTTTGTTTTTTGATCCATCTTGCCACCGGTGCGGTTCGACGTCCGGCCGAAATCACCAGATCAGGCCAGGGTGCCACCAGACGCATGCGCGAGGGCACATCAACCCCGATCAAACTCGCCCCGCGAATGATATTGGGCAGGCGCGCCAGTTTTGTATATCCGATATCAACACGTTTGAAGGGTTGCGCCAGTGCTTCGGCCACACCGATTGCCTGATTGATGTTTCCCGCACGGTCATCGGCCAGAACCCAGATCAGATGCGTATCTTGTTCGGACATTCAGGGAGACTTTCCTGATTTGATTATTGTTATTGGATTGCGGCCCCGAAGATCATAGTCGCTAATCCTGCACGCGTCGATGGTCTGGCATGATTGGTAGCGTCAGATCACGGCTTTATCAAGCACCGACGCCGGGTTATGAAATTGGCGCTGGGCTTCGAAACAGTTTTGTAATTTAATCTGCGCCCACATACCTATTCTTTAGGGTGGGTTTTAACCGTCAGTGAAGTGTGGACAGAATGCTTGGGACATCCGTTTCCGTCAAAAGAACATCGCGCATTGTCCTTTGCGTCTTGCTTGCCTTGTTGCCTATTACGGTCTGGATGGTCACGGAATTCTGGCGCGAGACCAAGCTTGTCGACATCACCGAAGACGGCCGCAACAAACTGGAACTGTACCGGTCGAACCTTCAGGGTGCGATCAAGGAACACGAATATCTGCCGATCACGCTGGCATCTGACAAACGTATTCTTGATCTTGCTTTGTTTGCCGACCCGGCCAATGCGGCGGCGGTCAATGTCTATCTTGAAAAGCTGGCAGCCGACAGCGGCGCGTCCGACATCTATTTCATGGATCAGAACGGCACGACCATTGCGGCAAGCAACTGGAACAGTCAGGCATCCTTTATCGGGCGCAACTTTTCATTCCGTCCCTATTTTCAACAAGCCCAGGCCGGGCTGACCGGCCACTATTTCGCATTTGGCATCACATCAAACGTGCCGGGCTATTACATTTCGCATCCTGTGCGTCCGGACGGCACCACGTTCGAAGGTGCCGTGGTGGTAAAAACCCACCTTGAAACACTTGTCCAGCGCTGGGCACGCGGCAGTGAAAGCGTGCTGGTCACCGATGAAAACGGCATCGTGATCATTGCATCCCATCCCGAATGGCGTTTTCGCGATCTTGGTGGTCTGGCGGCCAAGGACCGCCCGCGAATTATCGCGTCGCGCAAATATGGGGATTACCCGCTTGCACCGATGCCGTTGCTTTCGGGGCATTGGCCGTCCGATGATGATCTTGGCGTGTTGTCACTGGGGGGAACACCACGTAGTGCCGGGGAACGCAATACCGACCGTGGTACCAACTGGAATGCAGACCACAATGCCCCTGCCCCGCGTGCACGCGGGGTCGCAAACACGCCATCAGGTGATAGCGCATCGGGAAAACCCGAACCGGCCAGGACGACCTATCTGGTGACAGGAAGCACGCTTCCTGTTCAGGGTTGGCGGATGTATCTGTTGACCGACAAGTCATCGCTTGACCGCTCCGTGATCAGTGCCGGGTTGATGGGCGGGGCTGCGCATATCATTTTCACCGGTCTTGTCTTTATCATTTTGCAGCGCCGGCGCGCGATGTTGGAACAGCTTGAAATTCGGGACTGGTCGCAACGCGAACTGGAACGGCAAGTTCGCCTGCGCACCGCCGACCTGATGAGCACCAATTTGCGCCTGGCCCAGGAAATTACCGAACGTTCGCGCACCGAAGATGCCCTGCGATCAGCACAGGCCGAACTGGTCCAGACCAGTAAACTTGCCGCCCTTGGCCAGATGTCAGCCGGGATCGCGCATGAAATAAACCAGCCGCTGACCGCCATTCGCAGCTATGCGGAAAACGCCCTTAAATTCATTGCACGCGGCAATGAGGAAACAGCGACCCGCAACCTGCAACGCATTTCCGAACTGACCGACCGCATGGGGCGGATTACCAACAACCTTAAAACGTTTTCCAGACGCCCGGAACAGGACAACCACCCGGTTGATGTTCCCAAACAGGTGCAGACGGCGATTGACCTGGTGCTTGAAACCGGTCGGGCCGGTGTTACCGACATTGCTCTGAGCCATGATGAACATGTGCGCCCGGTCATCGCCGAGGCCAATCAGCTGACACAGGTTTTCATCAACCTGATCAACAATGCCGCCGATGCCTGCCAGAATATCAGTGACCCGAAAATCGAAATTTCAATCACCGAACGCGAAGACCGCGTTCTGGTAAAGGTCAATGATAATGGCCACGGCATTCTGCCCGAAAATCTGCCAAAACTGTTTGACCCGTTCTTTACCACCAAACCGTTTGGTGACGGCCTTGGGCTGGGACTTTCGATCTGTTATGGCATCATCCGAAGCTTTGGCGGGACCATCCGTGCGGAAAACCGCCCAAATGGCGGATCCTCCTTTATCATCGAGTTACGCCACGAAGGCATTGGCGAGGATACGGCGGAAAACAGCCTCTCGACGGCAATCGCCGGGCCTGATAGAAACTTCGGCCAAACCACGACCGTGCTTAATATGCACAGCGATCAGGCCGACCTTTGACCGGGTTTCCTGATCCCTGATCCGGGCCGAAGGATACGCCAGTGCCAACCACCGCCGATTGCGTTCTGTTTGTTGATGACGATGCCGATGTGCGTGAAGCCGCACAGCAAACGCTTGAACTTGCCGACATTCATGTCGAAGTCTTTGCCGATGCCGGATCCGCACTTGCCCGATTGCGCAAAGGCTGGCCCGGGGTGGTTGTTTCCGACATCCGCATGCCCAAGATGGATGGTCTGGAATTTCTGGGCGAAATCAAAAAGATCGATAATGACATGCCCGTCATCATGATCACCGGTCATGGCGATGTCGCGACCGCGGTCAAGGCGATGCAAAACGGCGCGTTCGATTTTATCGAAAAACCATATTCCCCGGATCTGTTCATCGACATTACCAAACGTGCCATGGCCCACCGCAAGCTGATCCTGGAAAACAGGACGCTGCGTATCGAGTTGGCCCGCCATACCAAAAATGCATCCGACTTTATCGGACGCAATCCGGCGATGGAAAAGCTCCGCACCCTGATCGGCAATGTCGCCAGTACCAATGCCCATGTGCTGATCAATGGTGAAACCGGATCGGGCAAGGAAGTGATTGCGCGCAATCTGCATGAAATGTCGGGGCGTCCCGGACCGTTTGTTGCGGTCAATTGCGGGGGCATGCCCGAAAACCTGATAGAATCGGAACTGTTTGGCCATGAAGCCGGGGCCTTTACCGGGGCGGACCACAAACGCATCGGCAAATTCGAATTTGCCGACAAGGGCACGATCTTCCTTGATGAAATCGAAAGCATGCCGCTTGCCCTTCAGATCAAGCTTTTGCGTGTCTTGCAGGAACGCGCCCTTGAACGGCTTGGCTCAAACCGGGTGCAGCCGATTGACCTGCGCGTTGTCGCGGCAACCAAAACCGACCTCAGAGAAGCATCTTCACGCGGCGAATTCCGCGAAGATCTTTATTACCGGCTTAATGTCGTGCAGCTCCATATTCCGCCATTGCGCGAACGTAAAGACGACATTCCGCTGTTGTTCGAACATTTCACCCGCGATGCCGCCAAACGGTTCGACCGCCCGGTCAAGCTGGTCACCCCGGCTGAAATGGCACAATTCACCGCCTATGACTGGCCGGGCAATGTGCGCGAATTGCGCAACGCCGCCGAACGGCGCGTTCTTGGCCTTGATCCGCTGGCGACCGGTAATGACATGGCCAGCCAGAACGGCATGACCCTGCCCCAACAGGTCGAAGCCTTTGAAAGAAGCCTGATTACCGAGGCCCTTCGCGAACATGGCGGCAATGTCACCGCCACGGTCAGTGCCCTTGGCGTACCGCGCAAAACCTTTTACGACAAGCTGACCAAATACGACATAACCCCCGCCGAATTCAGGCGCGCACGCAGCGCATCGGAATAATCCAAAGCCCGCCCTTCCGGCGGGCTTTTTCTTTGCCTCTGCCCGCAAGACCAGCGCAGCCACAATGTGCGGACATCCACACACCAGGCAAGATTTCATGTGTGAAATCGACAACAAAACAGCCGAATATGCTGCAACGCAACAGCGACGAATACCGCACAAGTGTATGATTTTACGTTGTTATCCAGCACCCCTGAAAACTGGCCCGTACCTTGCTGATTACGGCACAGCGCCAAACGGCGTTTTAAAACGACGCCACAAAAGGCGCGCTTACGGGAAAACGCATAAGTTAGTAAAGGGAGACACTTTAATGCGTCCTATTACCAAGCATATCCTCGCAGCAGGCGTTGCCGCCGCAGCCCTGATGGGTGTTAATGCCGCTTCTGCACAGGAAGTCATCAAGTTCGCACACGTTGTCGCACCGAACACCCCGAAAGGTCAGGGTGCGGAATATTTCAAAAAACGTGCGGAAGAAATCCTTGGCGACAAGGTAAAAATCGAAATTTACCCGAACTCCCAACTGTTTGATGACGACAAGGTTCTGCCGGCCATCCTGCGTGGTGATGTTCAGTTCGGCGCACCGTCGCTTGCCAAATTCGGCAAATGGACCAAGAAACTTCAGGTCTTCGATCTGCCGTTCCTGTTCAAGGACATGGATGCTGTTTCGTGCTTCCAGGATGGCGAAAAAGGTCAGGAACTGCTGAATGCCATGTCTGGCAAAGGTCTGACCGGTGTCGGTTACTGGCACAATGGCCTGAAACAGCTTTCGGCGAACAAGCCGCTGCGCGTTCCCGAAGATGCCGCTGGCCAGAAATTCCGTATCCAGTCGTCTGACGTGATCGCAGCCCAGTTCGAAGCTGTTGATGCCGTTCCGCAGAAAATGGCGTTCTCGGAAACCTATTCCGCGCTTCAGACCGGCGTTGTTGATGGTCAGGAAAACACCTGGTCGAACATCTATTCGAAGAAATTCTTCGAAGTTCAGGATTACATCACTGAATCCAACCACGGTCTTCTCGACTATATGGTCGTTACCTCGACCAAATGGTGGGAAGGTCTGGATCCGGAAATTCGTGACGGCCTGACCCAGGCAATGAACGAAGCATCCGATTACGCAAACGGCCTGTCGGCTGAACTGACCGCAGAACAGCGTCAGGCAGTGATTGATTCGGGCGAAACCGAAATCCTTCAGCTGTCGGCAGACGATTTCGCAAAGTGGCAGACCGCAATGAAGCCGGTCTGGGATGAGTTCTCTGGCGATATCGGTCAGGACATCATCGACGCCGCCGCTGCGTGTAACTGATCCTTACTTTTTCCCAACATTATCGGAAAAGGGCCGTTTACGATGATCTCAACGGTCGTTAACCGGCTGGAGGAGGGCATTATTGCCCTCCTGCTTGCCTCCATGACTTCGCTGACCTTTGTTAACGTTGTCATGCGTTACGTCTTCAATTCCGGCCTGACTTGGGCCCTGGAAATTACCGAATTCCTGTTTGCCTGGCTTATCCTGTTTGGCATGTCATACGGGGTCAAGGTCGGCTCGCACATTGGTGTCGACGCGCTTGTGCGCCTGTTCCCGGACCGGGTTCAGCGCGTCATTGGCCTGTTCGTTGTTGCCACGGGCATCCTGTATTCAAGCTGGTTGATCATTGGTGGCTGGGAACTGGTCAGCTTCAACCACATGCTTGAAATGGAAGCCGAAGACAGCCCGATCATGCTGTGGTTCGTCTATCTGATCATGCCGGTTGGCGCTGCTTTGCTGGCGTTCCGTCTGGCACAGGTGGGCTGGCGCATCATTACCGGCAAACAGGTCGGCTTTAACCTGGCAGACGAAGCACGCGAAGCCATTGACCAGCTTAATCATGCTGGCAATGCCACAGATGGCGACAAAACCGCCACACCGTCAAAGCCAAACGCATAAGCCGCGCGGGGGACATTTTTCATGACTATCGCATTTCTGTTTATCCTGCTGTTCGGCTTGATGGCACTGGGCGCACCGATCGCCATTTCGCTTGGTGTTTCTTCGCTTGCGACCATTCTGATGTTTGGCGATGACAGCCTTGCCACGCTGGCCGAAAAGCTGTTTGGCGGGATGGAACATTACACCCTTCTTGCCATCCCCTACTTCATTCTGGCATCGGCATTCCTTTCGACCGGCGGGGTTGCCCGCCGTCTGATCCGGTTTGCCATTGATACCGTGGGCTGGTTCCCCGGTGGTCTGGCCATGGCATCGGTTCTGGCCTGCATGCTGTTTGCTGCTGTGTCGGGGTCAAGCCCGGCAACCGTGGTCGCCATCGGATCTATCGTGATTGCCGGTATGGTGCGCGCAGGTTATCCGCAAAGTTTCGCCGCCGGTGTGATCTGTAACGCCGGGACGCTTGGCATCCTGATCCCGCCATCCATCGTTATGGTGGTCTATGCGGCCGCGACCGAAGTTTCGGTCGGGCGCATGTTCCTGGGTGGGGTCATTCCGGGCATCATGGTCGGCCTGATGCTGATGATTGCGATTTACATCGTTGCACGCATCAAGAAACTGCCAAGCCAGCCGCGTCCGTCACTGGCCGAATGGGGTGGTGCCCTGTTCTCGGCGTCTGGTGGGCTGTTGCTGGTACTGCTGATCATGGGCGGCATTTATGGCGGGGTCTTCACCCCGACCGAGGCCGCGGCAGTTGCCGCCTTTTATGCCATGTTTGTCGCCGTGCTGTTTTACCGTGACATGGGCCCGATCAAGGAAATGTCCTGGGTTCCGGAAAACGGTAATAAAAGCATCGGCAGCCTGATCGCCCACAACGTTCCGCAAATGGGCAAAGCACTTGCCTTGCTGCCATTTGACAAGGATGTGCGTCACGTTCTTCTGGATGCTGGCAAAGTCACCATCATGCTGATGTTCATCATCGCCAATGCGATGTTGTTTGCCCATGTCCTGACGTCTGAACGCATCCCGCACACCATTGCCGAAACCATCATCGGATGGGGACTTCCGGCATGGGGCTTCCTGATTGTGGTCAACATCGTCCTGTTGCTGGCCGGTAACTTCATGGAACCGAGCGCCATTCTTCTGATCATGGCACCGATCCTGTTCCCGATTGCCATGCAGCTTGGCATTGATCCGATCCATCTGGGCATCATCATGGTGGTCAATATGGAAATCGGCATGATCACGCCGCCGGTCGGTCTGAACCTGTTTGTGACATCCGGGATTACGGGCATGCCGTTGCTCAAGGTTGTCAAGGCAGCCCTGCCCTGGCTGATGATCCTGCTGGGCTTCCTTATCCTGATTACCTATGTCCCGGCCATATCGACCTGGCTTCCGACAACCCTTATGGGACCGGAACGGATCATGACCCACTAGTCATCCCCGTTTCACGAAAACCGATCTTCCAAAGGGCGACACCGCAAACCGGTGTCGCCCTTTTTGCATGCGCATGCATGGCTGCCATTCCGCGCCTGGCAAACTGTCGCGCTTGGAAAAAACAGCGATCTTGTGGATAATGATCTTTCTTCAATCGTTTCAGGTTGCTGTCCCTGATGGCGTGATCGACAATCGCGCAAGCCCGGACGCAAAGTTGCGCCGTTTATTTGCCTTTTCCTGTCCTGGTTCCGACCGTGACCCGCGTTCACATTTGTGCGCGGCCTTTTGCGCCCCACGCATTGGCAATTCAATGGCGACTTGCGCCGACAATCAGGGATATGCGCCCTAAGCGCCCCTAATGAAACGGAATGCAGACATATGGCAAAGTCCATGCCCGATACCCGGCCCGATCCCAAACGTCTGGCCCTGCTTCTTGCAGCCCTGATTGCAACCGCGCCGTTTGCAATAGACACCTATTTGCCTGCGATCCCGGCCATGGCAGCCGATTTCGGCACTGCCACCCATGCGGTTGAAGTTTCAATCAGCACCTTTTTGATCGGCTTTGCACTGGGTCAGCTGATTGGCGGGCCGCTTTCCGATCGTGTCGGACGCAGACCGGTCGCCCTTGGCGGTCTTGTGATCTATATCGTGACCAGTGCGATCATTACCGGTGTCGACAGTGCGGCAACGCTGAATGTCATGCGGTTTGTTCAGGCGATTGGGGGTGGCTTTGCGCTTGTCGTGGTCGGGGCATCTGTCCGTGATCTTTACGAGGGCAAGGAAGCGGCCAAGATGTTTGCCCTGATTGCGGTGATCATGATGATCGCCCCGCTCGCCGCCCCGACGGTCGGTTCGGTGCTGCTGGTCTGGTTTAACTGGCAGGCGATCTTTGTTCTGTTGATTGTATATGGCAGCCTGATGCTGGGGGTTGTCTGGTTCAGAATGCCTGAAACCACCCGGTTCCGCCCGCATTATGCCGGCCCGACCCGGCGCGTCTGGTGGACCTATCTGGAAGTTTTGCGTACCCGGCGTGCCGTCGGTTTCATGCTGACCCATACCGGGGCAAGTGCGGTGATGTTCAGCTTTCTGACCGACAGCCCGTTCATGTATATCGATTTCTTTGGCGTCAGCCCGGCCCAGTTTCCGTATCTGTTTGGTGCCAATGTTCTGGTGATCGTGGTGTGCAACCGCTTGAACACGCCGTTGCTCAAACGCCTGGAACTTCATCAGATCCTTAAAATCGCAACCGCCATTCAACTGGCAGCCGTCATCGGACTGTTTCTGGCGATCAATGTCTTTGAACCAAGCCTTTATAGCGTCGTGCCGATGGTGATGATTTCGGTCGGAATGATCGGCCTGACCGCGCCCAGTGCGACCGCATCCTTCATGCAGTTTTTCCCCCATATTGGCGGAACCGCGACCGCATTGATGGGCACCATCCAGTTCGCAACCGGTGCCGTGGCGGGCATGGTGATCGGCCATTTCCACGACGGAACCTTGTTGCCGGTGACCTTGTCCATGCTGGGCTTCGGGATTTTTGCCAATGTGATGGTCCATTTCATCGCAGAGGCCCGACCATCGGAAATCACGGCGAATTTACATGAAACGCGCTCGACCGAAGCAGCGGGTTAAGACCTTTCCAAGGAGCACCATCAACCATGGCAAAGATGAATTTCAACGATTACGGGCGCTGCATGGCGACCTATAACAGTTGGCAGAATGCGGTTCTGTTTGATCTGTGTGAACAGATTGGCGACGAGGAACGCCGCCGTGATCGCAACATGTTTTTCACATCAATCCACAATACGCTGAACCATATTCTTTATATCGATCTGCGTATTCTCGACATCCTCAAGACCGGTCAGGCCGGCCCGTATGATGCACGCACCATTGTTGCCGATGATTTTGACGATCTGAAAGAACAGCGCATCCGGATCGACCGTGAAATCGGCGCCTTTGTCGATGCCAATGACCATGCCTGGCAGGACGGTATTCGCGAATTGCAGGGGCTGGACGGGATCAAGCGCAAACTGCCCCGCCAGCTTTTCCTCATGCAGTTATTTAACCATCAAACCCATCACAGATCGCAAATCACCAGTGAATTGCACAAGATGGGCATTGATTACGGTATCACGGACGTTCCGTTAACGCCCGATCTGCCGCTGTAGAGACGGGCCTATTTGCCGGTAAAGACAGCTTTGCGCTTTTCGAGGAAGGCGGTGTAGCCTTCCTTGAAGTCCGCACTGTCAAAGGCGCGATAGCCTTCGTCAAACTCGCGCGCATCAATAGCCCCGCCCTGACGCAGGCGATTGATCATTTTCTTGTGCAGGCGCTGGGTGATCGGCGCACCACCGGCGATGCGATGGGCGGTTTTGTCGATTTCGGCATCAAAATCGGCAATCGGCACGTGACGGGCCACAAAGCCGATCTCGCGGGCGCGTTCGGCACCAAACACCTGTCCTTCAAGAAGAATTTCAAACAGGGCGGCCTCCCCCAGAAGATCAAGCATGATCTCAAGCTCCGGATAGCCAAGTGTCGCGCCAAGTTTCATCGGCGGCACGGCAAATTTGGCGTTATCCGCCGCAATACGCAGATCACAGGCCGACGCCAGGACAAACGATGCCCCCATGCACGGACCATCGATTGCCGCAATGACCGGATGGGTGCAATTCTGGATCGCTTGCAGGGCCTCGGCATGAAGCAACCCGTAATCGCGGGCTTTTTCGAAACCGGCCCGTTCGCGGACAAATTCATGAATATCGGCCCCTGCCCCGAACCCGACCCCGTCGCCGCCGCGAATGACAATGCAGCGCAGATCAAGATCGTCGGAAAGTTCCTGTGTAATATTGGCAAGCGTGCCCCACATCGGCTTTGTCAGCGCATTCTTGCGTTCAGGCTGGCAAATGGTGACAGTCGCGATGCCATCTGCAATGGCAACATTCAATCCGGTCTGGTCGGTCATGACATTTCCTTTGGGGCTTGCTGTTTTGGCACAGCTTAAATCGGTATAACTATACCGAATAAACCGAAACAACCGATTTGCCAATATAAGACAACAACTTCATCGCAGTCGGGCATCACGCGTGATGCTTGCCGGTCAGTTCGTTTTTTGCCGTGACCACGGGATCAAGCCGTTTGTTCAGCCAGGCGACCGCCTGATCAATATCGGCTTCGTAATGTACCATTGGCGGCTTCATCCCGTGGACAAAAAGGTCACGCCGGATATCGTGTTTTGTCCCGCAAAAAACGATATTCCCGCCGCGCCCGCGCACCTTCTGCACCAACCCGGCCAGCGTATTGGCCGCTGTTGAATCCAGAAATGGAACTGCGGAAAAATCGATCACAAGTGCCCGGCGCGTATCACCAATACGGTCCAGGACCGATCCGAAAGCCGCCGTCGCGCCAAAGAAAAACACCCCCGAAATACGAAAGACAACAATATCGGGATCACCTGCCAAGGCGGGTCCATCCTGGGGTACTGAAACCTGACTGTCCGCGCGGTCTTCGGCAACAAATGGCGTGTCGCTTTCGACATCGGCGATATTGGACATCCGGCGGATAAACAAAACCGATCCCAGGGCAAATCCGACCACAATCGCCTCAAGCAGGTCGCGAAACACCGTCAGCAACAATGTCGTCAGCAAAACAGCCGCATCACCACGCGAAGACCGCAACAATGTGATGATCGCATGTCTTTCAATCATGTTCCAGGCAACCACCGCCAACACACCGGCAAGACATGCAAGTGGAATGAAGCTGGCCAACGGTGCAGCAATCAGGATGAACAGCAACAGGAAAACCCCGTGCAAAATCCCGGCAACCGGCCCATGCGCCTTGGAACGCACATTGGTCGCGGTCCGCGCAATGGTGCCGGTCACGCAGATGCCACCAAACAGACCTGACGCAACATTGGCGACACCTTGTGCCACCAGTTCACAATTTGAACGATGCCGCCGCCCCGTCATCCCGTCCGCAACCACCGCCGAAAGCAAAGATTCAATCGCGCCCAGCAGCGCAAATGCAATGGCGTTGGGCAAAACGGCCTGAATTTTGGCCACCGTGATTTCCGGAAGCGACGGCACCGGCAATGAACCGGGAATGCCTCCAAAGACACTGCCGATCGTTGAAACCGGCAAGTCAAGCATGGCGGTCGCCGTTGCCGCACAGGCCACCGCAATCAGCATCCCGGGCCAATGTGGCCGCAGATGTTTGAGACCGACAATTATCAGGATTGTAAGCCCCGACAGGACCACGGTGGTCTCATCGGTTCCGGGCAAGGCATGCCAGATGACCGGCAATTTTTCAAGAAGCGGTCCGGGCTCCACCCCCGACAGCTTCAACCCCAAAAGATCCTTGATCTGGCTTGCAAAGATAATGACGGCAATACCGGCCGTAAAACCGACCGTAACCGGATATGGAATGAACTTGATATAGGTGCCCAGACGCAGAAAACCGATCAGAACCAGCATCCCGCCAGCAAGGATTGTTGCCAGCAACAATCCATCCATCCCGTGTTGCTGAACCGTTGCCGCGACAAGCACAATAAATGCCCCGGCAGGCCCGCCAATCTGAAAACGGCTTCCACCAAGAAGTGATACCAGAATACCACCAATGATCGCGGTATAAAGCCCCTGGGCCGGGCTTGCCCCCGATGCGATGGCAATGGCCATCGACAAGGGCAAGGCCACGATTGCCACCGTCAATCCGGCAATCGCGTCGGCGCGCAACTGCGCAAGACCATAGCCTTCCCGTAAAACCGTGATGAGTTTCGGGGTGAAAAGCTCCACAAATCCCGGACCGGTTGCACGGCCCTTGTTTGGTGTTGCTGTCTTCATGGTGTCGGGCAACCTCGTAACAGTGATTGCACAAAACGGTTCCCCGTTCAGAAAACCGGGCAACCGCAATATTCGTCAATGGACTTTGGCCCTGAACAAGGGCGTCTTTCTTAAACCGCGTTATCGTCGCGGGCAGGCTGTGACACGGGGTCCTTTAACCGAACACCGCGCCCCGTGGCTGTGCTGGGTGCCTGTTCACCGATAAGTTCGATACCGGCACGATCAAGGGCCGTGACCACCTTTGACAATGTATCGACCACACCGCGAACGTTGCCCTGACTGGCTTCCATGCGCTGGATGGTCGGCACCGATACCCCCGCCATTTCGGCAAGTGTTTTTTGATCAATCCCCAAAAGGGCACGCGCAGCCCGCATTTGTCCGGCTGTAATCATATCGGCACCTTATGTCTTCGACGTCCTTGCACACGCCCCAAAGGACCCGATGCGCATAATTCCGATACTAAACCATAATATTGATGTTTGAAATATCAATATTGCTGCTTGTGATACCACATTACGCGCGGCATGCAGAAATCAGCACGGGTATAGACACCGGATCGGCCGGCACCACCGGCAAACCTGACCAAATGGTCAGCGGCTTTTCTTTGCGCTTTTTGGCAGAAAGCGTTAAGAGGTCGGCAAATATACGATCCGAGAAGGGTAAATTCGTCATGACCAACGCCAATCCGACCGCGCATTGCACTTATGCCGCGAAAACCGTTGCCAAGATTTTGCTTGATATCGGAGCGGTGAATTTCCGCCCGGAAGAAGCCTATATCCTGACGTCCGGCTGGGCCAGCCCGGTCTATATCGATTGCCGCAAACTGATTTCATTCCCGCGTGCGCGCCGCAAGGTCATCGAACTTGCTGCCCGTCAGGTTTCTGATGCCGCCGGTTACGAGGCATTCGACGCGGTTGCCGGTGGTGAAACGGCTGGCATCCCCTATTCGGCGTGGCTGGCAGATGCCCTTGACCTTCCGATGCAGTATGTCCGCAAAAAACCCAAAGGTTTCGGTCGCAAGGCCCGCATCGAAGGGGACATTCACGAAGGTCAGCGTGTTCTTCTGGTCGAAGATCTGGCAACCGATGGCGCATCGAAAGTCAATTTCGTCAATGCGATCCGCGAAGCCGGTGCCGAGTGCAAACATGCCTTTGTCGTTTTCTTCTATGACATTTTCGAAGGCGCACTTGATGAACTGCGCAAAGACGACATCGAAATGCATTATCTGGCAACCTGGGCCGATGTTCTGGCCGTTGCCGAAGAAGGCGAATATTTCAGCAAGGAAGCCATCGAAGGTGTTCGTTCCTTCCTGAACGACCCGATCGGCTGGTCCAAGGCCAATGGCGGCAAGCACGACTAGGTCGTCCGAGCTTCCCAAATTCTTCAAAACGCCTGTCGGTTCCCCGGCGGGCGTTTTGCTTTTTGCTTGATTGTCATCCCGCCTTTTCTGGACAGCGCCATCAAGTCGGTTCAATATGTTCACAAGCAAAAGCAAAGTCATAGCACCAACTGTGACGGCCCCGGGACAACAGATGACGCGATGCGGGCGATCGCCCGACGGTCAAAGGAGCAACGCATGTCGACGCACAAGACGGCCAAATGCCTGACCATGATTGCAATGGGTCTTGCCTTGTCCGGGTGTTTGCTTGAGGCCAAGGAACCGGTCACTGTCACCAACGATTCCCAAACCCTTGTCACGCCATGGGGCGCACCATCCGGTGTATCCCGTGCCCCGGCGACGCCTTCGGGCATGGCGGCAAAACCGCAGGGCCAGGACAATCTGGTGATGATGGAAGACGCCAATCGCAAGGCCCTTGACCAGATTCAGCAAAAACAGATCGACGAGGCACGCATAGCACTTGGCATCCTTGACCGCATGGCGCAACGCTGCGTTCAGGAAGGCGATAGTGCAGCCTGTGCAACGCTTCAGACTAATTGGGGCACCCTGTCCCAGCAGTTGCATAAAACTTTGTCGATGATGTCGGGCAACAATATGCAGATGCCCTCGCCCGGCCCGTCCGGATCGTCCGCCATGCCGGCGATTGAGGACAGCGAACCGATGAAACCGGTTATGGACGCCCCGCCCGTCGATAACACCGCCCCTTCGATGGAAAAGGTCATCCCGATGACCCAGCCCGGCGTTGATGGTTGAAGATCTTTTATCCTCAATGACCTGCAATTTGAGATAGAACAAAGAAAACTTCCGATTACCCCGATATCTTGGTTGGCATGACGTTATGGCCTGTCGGGCTTGGCACCGTTCTGGTCTGCGCCACGTCTTTCACCCAACGGAGATCGCCCAATGTATCGGGATATTCTTGTTCATATCGACACCTCGCCAGCGTGCAAGGAACGTCTTTCGGTCGCATTGAAAATTGCAAAGGCTCAGAACGCCCACCTTACGGGTCTGTTTCTTTTGCCCTATGCCGAAATTCCGCGCTTCATGGAAGTTCAGATCACCGAGGAAATCATCTCCCAGCAGCGCGCAGCCATGGCCGAAACCGCCAATGATGCGCGCAAGGAATTCGAAAATACCTGCAAGGAAGCCGGTATTGCCTTTAGCTGGCAGCAGACAGCCTGTGCGGCATCGGAAATTGCCGATACCGCTGCCATGTATGCCCGTCACCATGATTTGACGATCATGGGTCAGCATGATCCTGAAAGTTCCGATCCGTGTTCGGCATCGGACATGCCCGACAAGGTCATTCTGACATCGGGCGCACCGGTTCTGGTCGTACCCTATGTCGGGCGTTTCGATACGATCGGCGAACGTGTGATGGTGGCCTGGAAACCCTATCGCGAGGCCGTCCGTGCCGTGAATGACAGCATGCCGATCCTCGAAGGTGCGAAATCCGCGCTTATCCTGTGCGCCGACCCGAACAAGGGTGCACGCGATACCATGCCGGTACCCGGTGTGAATGTGACCGCGCGTCTTGAACGCCACGGCATCAAGGTGCGCCACGAAACCATGAATGCATCGGGTATCAGTGTTGGCGATCTGGTGCTTTCACGGGCGGCAGATGAAAGCATCGATCTGCTGATTTGCGGGGCCTATGGCCGCCCGCGCCTCCGTGAACTGATGATGGGCGGTGTGACCCAGCATCTTCTGCGCCACATGACGGTTCCGGTTCTGATGTCGCATTGATCCTCCATCATCACGTTTGACACAGAAACCACACAAAACCGGTCAGTCGATCTGACCGGTTTTGTTGTTTTGTGACCCGAACCGCACACGAACAGACCGGTCTGATCAGGAAAGAGTTGCGCCGCACACCGGTAAGCTTAAAGTGCGATGAACAGCTTTCGGGTTTCAGGGTCCCACATCAAGAATTAAGAGGTTCGAAATGACCATCGACGCCACCAACGTCAATCCGACCGTCCCGGGGAATTCGGATGCAAGCCGCGATGTCGCAAGCTATTTGCATCCCTATACCAATCTGGTCACGCATGAAAAAACCGGCCCGCATATCATCACCGGCGGCGACGGCATTTATGTCATCGATGACAGCGGTCGCAAGATCATCGAAGGCATGGCAGGCCTTTGGTGTGCGTCGCTCGGTTTTAGCGAAAAGCGCCTGGTAGAAGCCGCCACCAAGCAACTGAACACCCTGCCCTACTATCACACCTTTGCGTCCAAAAGCACCAACCCGGCGATTGATCTGGCCGAGAAGCTTCTGGAAATCGTCCCGGTGCCGATGTCGAAGGTCTTCTTTGCCAATAGCGGCTCGGAGGCAACGGATTCTGCGGTCAAGATGGTCTGGTACTATCACAACGCCATCGGCCAGCCCGAAAAGAAAAAGATCATCTCGCGCAAGAAAGGTTACCACGGTGTCACGGTTGCCGCGGCGTCGATGACCGGTCTTCCGGGCAACCACAAGCTGTTTGATCTTCCGATTGACCGGATTCTTCACACCGAAACGCCGCATTACTGGCGCGAAGCACAGCCCGGCGAAGAGGAAGAAGATTTCGCAACCCGCCTTGCCGAACAGCTCGAAGACCTTATTCAGGCCGAAGGCCCCGAAACCGTCGGTGCCTTTATCGCCGAACCGATCATGGGGGCCGGTGGCGTTATCGTGCCGCCGCGCACCTATTTCGAAAAGATCCAGGACGTCCTGAAAAAATACGACATCCTGTTCATTGCCGATGAAGTGATCTGTGGCTTTGGCCGTACCGGTCGCATGTTCGCGACTGAAACCTTCAACCTCAAACCCGACATGATCACGGTGGCCAAACAGCTGTCATCGGCCTATCAGCCGATTTCGGCCCTGTTCATCAATGACAAGATTTATCAGGCGGTCAAAAAGGGTTCGAACGAGGTCGGAACATTCGGCCACGGATTTACCTATTCCGGTCATCCGGTGGCGGCAGCGGTCGCGCTTGAAACGCTCAGGATCTATGAAGAAGACGGCATCATCGAACATGTACGCACCGTCATGTCGCCGTTCCAGAAACGGCTTAAAGACCTGAACAAGTTCGAACATGTTGGTGAAACCCGTGGGCGTGGCCTGATCGGAGCGTTTGAACTGGTTGCAGACAAATGCGCGAAAACGCCGTTCGAGCCCTATGGCGCGGCGGGCAAGGCGGTTGCCGAGGCCTGCCTTGCACAGGGTGTGATCCTGCGTGCCTTGGGCGATACCGTTGCCTTCTGCCCGCCACTGATCATTACCGAACAGCAGATCCACGAAATGTTTGACGCGGTCGAGGCCGGCCTGACTGCCTGGCACGCGTCCCGTTAAGCGGGTTCATCCCGCCAGAATGACATTCAAATCCCGCGCGACACGTATGGTTGCGCGGGATTTTTTGTTCCACGACTGCAAGTGACAAATTGGCCTTACGTCGATAAATAGAATCCCATCAAACGCAATCAAACAATTGATCGATTTTATCTATATCTAAAATCAATATAATTGTGCGGCCAAATACGTTCAAATCCTTGCCAAATGAAGACAATAGGCCCAAATTGGGAACTGTATTGAGACGGGGCGCGTCCGCATTTGACAATACGGGACGCCTCTTGGGCAAGATCGACAAACGAGAGACGAAACACCTTCTCTGCTCGGACGGTTCCAAACAAAACTGGAATCGCTTTAATTTTTGACAAGGGTCAATGCCCGATCGGTTGCCATGTCCGATAAGGGAACAATCAAGCCCCGGTCAAAAGACGGATCGTCCGTATCCATGATCAGGTCGGGGCGCTGACAGAGCTTTGTGACCAGCCACCTTGGTCACACAGAGACAGGCGAAAGAACCAAAGATGAATTATAACAACTTCTTCAAAGACGCGTTGTCAGGCCTGAAAGCAGAAGGCCGCTATCGCGTGTTCGCCAACCTTGAACGTATTGTCGGCAAATTCCCCAAGGCCCTGTACCATCCGGGCAATGGTGACGCCCCGCGTGAAATTACTGTTTGGTGTTCCAACGATTACCTTGGCATGGGACAGCACCCCAAGGTGCTTGCCGCCATGCAGGATGCCATCACCGGCCAGGGCGGCGGTGCGGGCGGTACCCGAAATATTTCCGGCTCCAACCATCTTCATGTCGCGCTTGAGCAGGAGCTCGCCGATTTGCATGGCAAGGAAGCCGCACTTTTGATGACGTCAGGATATGTTGCGAACTGGACGACGCTGTCGACACTTGGTTCCAAGCTGCCTGATTGCGTGATCATTTCGGATTCGCAAAACCACAATTCGATGATCGAAGGTATGCGCCATTCCAAGGCCGAACGCCGGATCTGGGAACATAACAATGTCGAAAATCTTGAAGCGATCCTGAAGGATATCGGCCCCGAACGTGCCAAGATCGTTGCCTTTGAATCGGTCTATTCGATGGATGGCGATATTGCCCCGATCGGGCAGATTCTTGATCTTTGTGAAAAATACAACGCCATTTCCTATCTGGACGAAGTCCACGCGGTTGGCATGTATGGCCCGCGCGGCGGCGGTGTTGCCGAACGCGATGGCGTCATGGACCGTGTCGACATCATCCAGGGCACGCTTGCGAAGGCCTTTGGCGTGATTGGCGGCTATATCGCGGCCAAACCCGAAATCGTTGATTTCGTGCGAAGCTTTGGCAACGGATTTATCTTTACCAGTTCCCAGCCGCCAAGCATTGCGGCAGGTGCACTTGCCTCTGTCCGGCATCTCAAGGACAGCGATGCGGAACGCCAGGCCCAAAAAGAACGTGCAGAAACCCTGCGTCAGCGGATGCGTGCAGCCGGGCTTCCGGTCATGGACGCGCCAAGCCACATCGTGCCGCTGATGGTTGGCGATGCCGCCATGTGCAAAGAAGCCAGCGACCGCCTGTTGTTTGAACATGACATCTATGTTCAGCCGATCAATTACCCGACCGTTCCGCGCGGCACCGAACGCCTGCGCTTTACCCCCGGCCCGCTTCATGATGACGAGCTGATTGATCATTTGATCGACTCGCTTCTGACGGTCTGGGGGCAGCTCGGCATTTCCAAGGCTGCCTGAGACACCAGACAGACCAGATAACAAAGGCCGGTGGCATTTGCCCCGGCCTTTTTCGTGATCCGGTCAAAATGCAGGCCCGTACCGCTATGTGATTGATGTCCGACATTTGCTTTCGCACGCGTGCGTTCTATATTGAGGTCTGCATAGGGGTTGCCCGTTTCGATACGGAAAATCCAACTTGCAATTAAGAACCGTTCGCGTTAACGTCGGGCCCGTTATCACACAGGGACCGCATCATGTATTCGGATAGAACCTTGCTTCCCAAAGAATGTCTGCGACTTTGCGCGCTTGGCACCCTTGCCCTTTCGGACAAACCGATCAGCTATGCCGATCTGGCCAATTCCGTGCGCCATTTTATGTCCCATATCATGGGGCCGTCGCTTGATATGATGGGAAGCTCGCTTCAGCTTCTGAAACTTGAAGGTCTGGTCAAGGAAGACACCGCGAACGGATCATTTTCCGACGCGCAACTGAGCCTGACGACAGCGGGCCATGAAAAATTCGTCGAACTGATGCAGGGCAACCTGCGTGATACATCGGGCGAACTTTCTCGCCTGATCATGGCGCTCAAGATGCGTTTTTTGCATCTTCTTGATGACGATATCCGCGCCGAACAGATCGAGATTCTTCAGGATGTCTGCGAGCTTGATCTTGACCGTGTTCTTGCCCTTCGCGAAGAGCATTCCAACGAGGCCGGAAATTTCACCGGCTGGCTTGAAATGGAAGTCAAACGACTTGAACAAAAGCGCGACTGGTTGAAAAGCCTGTTGGCCTGAGACATTTTCCCGTTATAGTCGTGACTGAAGACCAGCAGGAAGCCGGTCAAACGTCACAGGCAGGGACGGAAAATGTTGATACGTGAAGAAACCGAAAAAGACTTCGCGGCAATTAATGCGCTTTTGGCCAGTGCTTTTGAAACGGCCCCTCATAGCCAACAAACCGAACATCTGATTGTTGATGCACTCAGAAAAAGCGGCAATCTGACACTTTCACTGATTGCCGAAGAAGACGACGAACTGGTCGGCTGCATTGCCTTTTCGCCTGTTCGCATCAACGGGGTGCATTGCGATTGGTACGGTTTGGGACCGGTGGCTGTTACCCCGGACCGGCAAGGCATGGGAATCGGTTCCGAACTTGTCCAAAGCGGCATTCGTCATCTGCGTGCCAATGATGCACGCGGCTGTGTGGTATTGGGGGAACCCAATTATTACAGCCGGTTTGGCTTTGCCCCGCTGCCCGGATTGAAGCTTGACGGGGTGCCTGACGAATATTTCATGGCCCGGCCACTGATCAATGACGTCCCGACCGGCAATGTCGATTACGATCCGGCATTCGATATCAAACCATCTGCCTAGACACCGACGAAAAGCACCACGTCTTCGTCTTGCCCGAGATGTTTGACACAGCCAACGCAGATGGCTCGCATCCCGCCCGTTCAGTCATTATGACATAATCTGAATGACTTGATCTTTTTCGCGCACCGTCATGTCAGCACCTAATAAAGGTGCTGACCGCCAGTGACAAAGATTTCGGTTCCCGTGACATAACTGCTGTCATCGCCGACCAGATAATGTACTGCTGCCGCCACGTCTTCGGGGGTTCCCATGCGGTTCATCGGGATACGCGGCACCAGTGCCTCATATTCCGGGGAAATCATGTCGGTCTTGATCTCGCCCGGTGCCACCGCATTGACCCGCACGCCCAGTTCGGCAAATTCCACCGCCATTTCACGTGTCAGCCCGGACAGGGCCGCCTTTGACGTCGAATAGGCCGATCCGGCAAACGGATGCACATAATGCCCGGCGATCGAGGTGATGTTGCAAATCGCCCCCTTGCCACGGTGCAAAGCAGCGGCAAAACCGCGCGCCAGTGTCAGCGGCGTAAAGAAATTAAGTTCGAACACATCGCGCCAGGCACCGATATCCCCGTTCAGGCAGCCCAAGCGTTCCTTATAGGGGGTCTTTGGTGACACCCCGGCATTATTGACCAGCGCATGCAGCGGATCATCGCCCAGAACTTCGTTGGCCTGTGCGATAAAGGATTCGACATCTTCGGGTTTGGAAAGGTCGGCACGAATGTGGATCCCCTGTGCCGGATCGCGCGGACAGCTTGGCGGCGGCGCTTCACGTGAACAGCAAATCACGCGCCAGCCACGCCGGGCAAAATATCCAACCGTGACATGACCGATGCCTCGGCTGGCACCTGTCAGGACAACTGTTTTCGGGGCGCTACTGGTCATTTATTCTGCTCACTTCGCGACTGGGGCATCTCCACCGGACCGGCCCTGATCGGGCCTGATGGGTGATTGCCTTCTTATAGCATTGCCACACCAAACCATTGAAGCAAAAGCCCGGAAAAGATCAATTTTTTAACAGCACATCGTGCATTTCGCCGCGTCACGCTGTTTGGCATGACATGCAATAGCCGTTATGATCGGGCCACGGCATCGGTGAAAAAGATATGTGCAGTCGATTTGATCTTAATAGCGACATTCGGGCTTTTCAGGTTCAGCTTGGGCTGAATATGGAAGATATCCGGCGTATGGCAATGCAGGATGAAAACCGCACGGCCAATGCCAATGGTGAGGTCGGAGATGACGTTTCAGATGATCTTGATGCCGCGTTTGAAGGGCTGACGGGTACACGCCGGCCGACAGACCCGATTGCCGTCATCCTGCCCGGTCAAAAAGTTGCGATACGATCCTGGGGATTGACCGTGCCCGGCCTGAACAGTCCGATGATCAATGCGCGGGCCGAAACCCTTCGTGAAAAGCCGACCTTTCGCCCGCTGCTTGAACGGCGCTGTCTGATCCCGGCAACAGGCTGGTATGAATGGCGCAAGGATGGTGCGGCCAAACACAAAAACCGGATCACCCTGCCCGATCATCAGCCGTTTCTGTTCGCAGGACTCGAAAATGGACGCGAAGCCACCATCATTACCTGCGCACCGTCACCCGCCATTGCCCATATTCATAACCGCATGCCCGCGATTATCGGCCCCAATCATATCGCACCGTGGCTGGACCCGATGATCGGTTTTGAAGACCTTGGTCACATGCTGGGCCCGTTGCCCGACCACATACTGGCCTGGCACGAAGAAACACCAGGCCCCCAAACATCCGGCCCGGATCGCAATCAGATTGATTTGTTTTCGAAATAGGATCCCCCGCAAACGGGGTCGATCGGCGATTACATCCCGGCAGGATTAGTCGAGATCAACATCATTTGCCGCACAGGGCGCTGCACCGCATCCACACATATCCGAAGCCAGACCGGCCTTGCCCGCAACAACGGCGCCAAGATCGGGAAGACCGACCTTCGGGTTGTTGAGTTCATGTGCCAAGTCCTCGGACATGGCTGCGAAATCAATGACATCGCGCAATGATAACATGGGAATTCCCCTGCCAGACGTTTCTCTTCCTCAATGCGAAACGCCTCGTTTATCGGGGTTTCGTCTTTGTAAGATTTCCGTAACCCTGTCGCGAATTGTTCGCGAGTGCAACAAAAAAAGGCGCATCAAGATGCGCCTTTCTTCCTTCTCGAACGCGAAACTGCCGGTTAGCGCCGCGAAATCATATGGTTAAGATGACCGTTGCGTCAGTGCATAATCCAAAGCGGCAAGGTGCATTTTGCCAACATATCCTGGGTCACACCGCCAAGGATCATCTCCTTGAAGCGCGAATGGCTGTAAGCGCCCAGAACAATCGTATCCGCACCGCATTTTTCCGCCTCGGAAATCAAGGCATTAGCCACATTTGACGTTTCGGTATTGTCAACGACCCTGGCTTCGACTCCGTGCCAGCGGAACTGCTCGGCCAATGCTTTGCCACAGGCCCGGCCATACGGGACATCACCGATACTGACGATTGTCACTTCCTTGGCACTGCGCAAAAGCGGCATGGCCGAGGTCACTGCACGTGCGGCTTCGACCCCGCCATTCCAGGCGATCATGACTTTTTCGCCAACCGTTGCCGGGGCTGTTTCCGGGGCGACCAAGATCGGACGCCCGGTTTCCATCAGCGCGGCATCAAAGGTCAGTGACGCCGATGCTTCCTTGGGATCCCGACCGATCACCACAAGATCAAACAGCCGCCCGCGGCGGGCAACGGTTTCGTCTTCGCGGCCGCTATCCTTGCGCCAGGCGCAGGTCGGCTTGGTTTCCCGGGATGGAGTATCGGATGTTTCAACACCCGATGCCTTAACAGCGGCCTCGAACGATGCCTTGCCGCTGACTTCGCGTTTTTCGGTTTCGTTTTCAGCAGCACGGATCATTTCTTCGATGATCAGACCCGACATGCCTTCGCCAACGATCGGGATGGCGTCCTGCGGTTCGGCGGCAACGAACAGCGCCTCAAGATGGGCGTCAAATCGCTTGGCCATCCGAAAGGCCGTTTCCATCACCCGTTCATCAATGGCAGTCCCTGCCACCGGTGCCAGAATTGTTCGTATTGCCATAGTACCCACTCCCGCCAGTCAGTTTGATAACCGAGCGACCCGAAAGCCGAGCCCGGCCTTTTTCAGGTCTGTGTCAAGTTTGCAGCTTTTGGCCGCCCATTTCTTTGTTCAAGATCAAACTTCGGTCTATGTGGTTGCCATTGTTACACATATCAAAGGCCCGATCCCGTTTTTCATTAAGCCTAACACATAAAATGATTGTATCATCTATGGTTGTGATTACGATGGCGGTTTCAATATCGAACCAAAAATTTCGTCCTTTAAAAATCGCAAAAGCACAACATCGGACGAACACACACACAGAACTTTGAATGGGTCATCTGGCGAATGGATTATGAAGCACTCCAGGAGAATGTCCGCGAAGCAGCGGAATTTCTCAAAACCCTTGGCAATGAGTGGCGCCTGATGATCCTGTGCTCACTCGGGGATCAGGAAAAGTCGGTCGGCACACTGGAAAACGAACTGGGCATCAAACAATCAGCCCTGTCACAGCATCTGGCACGTCTGCGCCGCGAAGGACTGGTGAAAACCCGTCGCGAAGCCCAAACGATCTATTATTCGCTGGCCAATCCCGACATCATGAAGGTGATCGTGATTTTACAGGAAATCTTCTGCCCGCCCGAAGACAAAGCCTGACCTGTCGGGACGCACAAGCTTGCCAAAGAAAAACGCACAACGTCATCTGACCTTGTGCGTTTTGTTTTATCCGTTGCAGCCCGCCTGGCTTATGGGAACAGCTTGTCGATGTCCCAGCCCGCATCGTTGGCATCACGGGTATAAAGTTTGCGATCATGCAGACGGAATTTTCCTTCGGACCAGAATTCAATACGATCCGGGACAAGACGGAAACCGCCCCAGTGATCCGGGCGCGGCACTTTGCCAAGGCCGAATTTGGCGGTGAATTCCGCCACCCGTTTTTCCAGATCAAAGCGGCCACTCATCGGGCGCGACTGGATCGATGCCCAGGCGCCAAGCTGACTGCCGCGGGGGCGGGATGCGAAATATTCATCCGATTCAGCGCCATCAACTTTCGATACCTTGCCCTCGATGCGGACGCATTTTTCAAGTGTCTTCCAGTGGAAGCACAGCGCGGCATAGCTGTTTTCGGCAAGCTGACTGCCCTTGCGGCTTTCATAGTTGGTATAGAAAACGAACCCGCGCGGATCAAATCCCTTAAGCAGGACAATCCGTGCTGATGGCCGCCCCTGCGCATCGGCAGTCGCCAGCGTCATGGCATCCGGATAGGCTTTTTCCGAAGATTTGGCCTCGTCAAACCATGACTGAAACTGTTCAAAGGGCGCTTCATGGGGTTCGTGCCCAAATTTTGGCGTATTTTTTTCGTCCATTGGGAAAAGAATTCCTTCGGCTGAGTGAATTAGTTGCCTTTCTGCGCAACTTATTCGGAACATCGGTGGCAGACGCATCGTTTGATTAACATATATACGCAAAGCATATCGGTTGGGACCGTAAAGACAAGATGGGCAAAACAAACATGAAATTCCGTCATATCGTAATTCCGGTCGTCATGACCGCCTTTATCGCTGGCTGCGCCCAGGACCAGGGCCAGAAGCAGACGGCTGGCACCCTTCTTGGGGCTGTTGGCGGTGCGGTTGCCGGATCGCAGTTTGGTAAAGGCAAAGGCCAGTTGGTCGGTGTCGCACTTGGTACACTTGCCGGTGCCTTCATCGGTAGCGAAGTCGGCCGTTCGCTTGATAACGCGGACCGGGCCATCATGGCACAAAGCACGCAGCGGACGCTTGAAGCGACCCCGACAGGTCAGACTTCCACCTGGCAGAACCCCGATACCGGTGTTCAGGGCACGGTCACCCCGACCCGCACCTATCAGGAACCCAAGACCCAGGAATATTGCCGCGAATATCAACAGACTGTCATGATCGGCGGCCAGGAAGAAACCGCCTATGGCACCGCTTGCCGCAAACCCGATGGCAGCTGGCAGGTTGTGAACTGATCAATATCTGGCCGTCTGGCCAAAACACCGAACAAGGCGGCGCAATCAGTCTGATTGGCGTCGCCTTTTCGCATTCCGACATCTGAAAAGACACGTGCAAACAGGACTTGCTGATCGCGAATAAGGTTCATATTTCACCGATCATGATCTAATAATGAACCAACGTGCTTTTTGTTTTTACAACCGGTCTGGACATGCAAGATCCCTACAAGACGCTTGGCGTTTCAAAAAACGCCAGTCAGGAAGAAATCAAGAAAGCCTATCGCAAGTTGGCGCGCGAACTCCATCCCGATGTAAATCCCGGCGACGCTAAAATCGAGGAACGCTTCAAAAAGGTATCAAGCGCCTATCACCTTTTGGGTGACGCCGAACGCCGCAAGAAGTTCGACAATGGCGAAATCGATGCCGAAGGCCGCGAAACAAGCCCGTTCGCACGTGGCGGCGGACGTTCCGGCGGCTTTGGCGGCGGCAATGGTGATCCGTTCGGCTTTTCCGGTGCCAATGCCGAGGATATCTTTGACGAGATATTCGGCAAGGGACGCGGTCGCGGTGGTGGCGGTTTCGGCGGCTTTGGCGGGGAACGCAAACCCCAGAAAGTCAAAGGCCCGAATATTTCCTATGAGCTGAGCCTTGATTTTGCCGAAGCCATTCTGGGAACGACCAAACGCATCAATCTTGCCAGTGGCAAAAGTCTTGAAGTCCGCATCCCGCCCGGAAGCGAGGATGAACAGACTTTGCGCCTCAAGGGTCAGGGCATGGCCGGCATGAATGGCGGCGAACCGGGTGATGCATTGATCAAGCTGCATGTCCATCCGGACAAGACATTCCGCCGCGAAGGCAATGACATTCATTGTGATCTGGCAATCAGCCTGTCCGAAGCCATTCTTGGCGGCTCGATCGAAGTGCCGATCATTGACGGCAAGGTCAATATGAAGCTTCCCGCCAATGCCAATAGCGGCACCAAATTGCGGTTGCGCGGCAAGGGGGCACCATATGACCGCGGCAACAAGCGCGGTGATCAATATGTGCATCTGACGGTGAAACTTCCCGATGAACGCGATGATGAACTGATCGATTTCATCCAGGAATGGTCAGAAAAGCATCCCTACAAGACGCGCTGAACATCATTTCAAAAGCCGGCAATTGCCGGCTTTTTTCTTGTTCCTGACCAACCGCCGACCCTGGACCGCAATCATCTGACTGTAAATATGGTTTCGTGTTACCATATGGAATCAAAGGATTTTGGATCCCAATTCAGTTGGCAAAAGACCAAACAGCAATCAGGGCATGATGGAACAATTCACTAATCCGGACCAATACGCAAAGTGGCTTGAACAGGCTATCAACTGGCTTTCGGCCAATGTGTTACTGATCCCGATCCTGATACAGATTGTCGCCTGTGTCGCGGTGATCATTCCGGCATTGCTGTTGCGTTCGCGTCTGGAAAAGCTGTTGGCGCGGCTGCAAAAATGGAAACCGTTTTTGCAATATGCCGGCTTTCGGCGGTTCGCCAATGTTCTGCCCGATCTGGCCTTTCCCTTGTTGCTGGTGGTGTTTGTCTGGCTGCTTGATGCCATCGCGGTTCAGGCCGGATATCGTCACAATGTCATTCGACTGATTGCAAGCCTGCTGAATGCCTGGATCGTCATTCGACTGGCTGCTGCCATTGTCAATGATCCGGTGTGGTCGCGCACCATTGCCGCGGTTGCCTGGGGGCTGGCGGCATTGAACATTGTCGGATGGCTGGATCCGACAATTGAAATCCTTGACGGGCTGGCCATGCAGGTCGGCGAATTCCGGGTATCGGTTTACGGAATTATCAAGGCTGTGCTGTCACTTGCGGTATTGCTTTGGGTTGCTTCATTTGCATCACGCCTGTTTGAACAGCGCATTCAGAAAGTCCACCGTCTGACCCCGTCGGTTCAGGTCCTGATGGCAAAGCTTCTGAAACTTGTTTTGCTTTCGGTTGCGGTCTTGTTTGCGTTGTCGACCATCGGGGTCGATTTAACCGCACTTGCCGTGTTTGGCGGTGCGGTTGGTGTCGGGATCGGGCTTGGCCTGCAACGGATTGTCGCCAACCTGATCAGTGGTGTGATCCTGCTTCTGGACCGGTCGATCAAACCCGGCGATGTCATTGCGATTGGCGAAACTTTCGGCTGGATCCAGTCGCTGGGTGCCCGATACACTGCTGTTCGCACCCGTGACGGCACCGAATTCCTGATCCCGAACGAAGACCTGATCACCACCCAGGTCGAAAACTGGAGCCATTCCGACGTCAAACTGCGTCTGAAAATCCCGGTTGGCATTTCCTATAACTGCGATCCGCATTTCGCGATCAAGCTGTGCAACGAAGCCGCCGCGAAGTGCCAGCGCGTTCTGGAAAACCCGGGCCCCAACACCCTTTTGCGCGGGTTTGGCGATAATTCGGTTGATCTGGAAATCCGGTTCTGGATCGATGATCCGCAAAATGGCCGGGGCAACATCATCAGTGAAATCCTGCTGAATGTCTGGGATGCCTTCAAGGAACACGATATCGAAATCCCGTTCCCGCAACGTGACCTGCATTTGCGCAGCGGCGACGCCCCGATCAAGATCGAAATGAGTTCCCCGCAATCCCCGCCGCAAACGCCAAAACCCGATGGCGCGTCGCAGGACGCATAACCATAACCGTAACGGTTGTCTTGCCTTCAGGTTGCTGTCAGCTCGATCGGACAAAATGTGTTCGTAAGCTGAACCACCCAACGCAACCTGTGCGGAGCCACCGTGACCGATTTTGGCCCTCTGTTTATTCCCGTGTTTATCACTCTGTTTATGACTCTGGCGCGACCGATCGGGCATCGCCATGCGGGTTGATGGCAAACGCGTCTTTCTGACCGGGGCAACCGGCGGCATTGGTCGTCCGCTTTCTGCGGTTCTGCGATCACGTGGGGCAATTGTTACGACCCATGACCATGCCGAACAGGGTGATCTGATGGAACAGATCGATACTGTTTGTAAGTCACTGCGCGAAAACACCCCGGATATTCTTGTCAATCTGGCGGCGATCAATGCGTTTGATCTTGCCGAACATCAGAATTACGACGCGTTGCTGACGCTGGACCTTCTGGTGCCGATGCGCCTGTGTCAGGCGGTCTTGCCCGCCATGCGCCATCGCGGCCATGGTCAGATCGTCAATATCGGATCAATGGCCGGCTTTATCGCACCGGCACATCAAAGCGGATATGTCGCGGCCAAGGCCGGGCTTAAGGGATTTAGTGATGCCTTGCGCCGTGAAGTTGCCCGCAATGGCATCAAGGTATGCCACATCGCACCGCGCGCTACTCACACAGGCATGAATAGTGCGAAACTCGGACTGCTTCATCGGCAAACCGCAACATCCGAAGATCGCCCGCGTGATGTCGCGATCCGGATCGCCAATGCCATTGAACGCAACCGGATCGACCTGCGCACCGGCTGGCCCGAACGGCTGTTGGCACAAATCAATGCCCTGTGCCCCGCCATCATGGATAAAATCCTGCACAGCCATACCCGAACCGGTTTGGATATTCTGCTTTCCGATCAACAAAATTCCAGGATTGCGGATATCGCGGATGTCGCGAATACAAGCCCCGCACCGTCAGGCACAGTTACCCGCAAAACCACTGCCTAAGGCCAACGCCCAAATCCGGGCGATCCCCAGATCAGCCGATGGTATCGGTCATGTCCTTTTGATCGATTTCGCGTGACTTTTGTTGATGCGGGTCGGCTTCGACCGGTTCGGGAACCTTGTCTTCGGGGCGCGGTGTATCAAGCAATTCACCAACACTGATATCAAGAACTGACTGGCGTTTCTTTTCCAACTCGACCAGCCGTTCGCGCATCACCACCGGCCAGCCGCCGTCGGTCTGCACCAGCAACAACCGGTCATAATCAAGAAACAACCCAAGCCGCGTCATCAATTGCATCAGGCTGATCCGCGACAAATCCCCGGATAGCAGCCAGCGATGGCTTTCTGATCGGTCAATCAGCTTTTCACGTCGCAGGGCGGCCAATGCCCAGTTAAGGTCACGCCCGCCAAGCTTCAATTCGCGCATCATGCGACGATAGGTCGGCGGTTTACCGGCTTCGTGGAAACGGTGTTGCAGATATTCCAGCACACGCAAGACCGCAATAATCCGTTCCATATGTCCCGGCACCGCCCCGCGCGGATCGGGGATCAGTCCGGCTGCGCGTGCTGCACGCCATTCCGATTGTGCGGCGGCCACCTGTGCGCCGAGCAAAATGACGATCCATGTCAGATACATCCACAACAGGAAAATCGGCACCACCGCCACCGCCCCGTAGATCGTCTGATAGGTCGGAAAGTTGGTGACGTAAAATCCGAACCCCTTTTTAAGGGCCTCGAACAGCAAGGCGGCAACCATGCCCCCGACAGCCCCGTCGCGGATTTCCACAGAACGGTTTGGCATGCCGATAAACAGCAATGAAAAGGCCGCTGCCGACAAAAAGAACGGCGCAATAAAGGTCAGTTGTCCGATCTGCTGGCCCAGCGCCTCGCCGCCAACCAGATGGCGCATGGCAAAGATATAGGACGCCAGTGACAGGCTTAGCCCCAGAAGCATCGGCCCGACCGTCAGCAAGGTCCAGAAAACCACAAGCCGCGACAGCAATTTGCGCGGACTGGTCACGCGGAAGACGTCATTCATCGCCCCTTCGATCGCGCCCAGCAACATCACCGCCGTCAGGCCAAGCACAATGGTGCCAACAGCGGTCATCTGACCGGTATTCTGAAGGAAACTTCCCAGATACCCGCTGACCTGTTCGCCGGTTTCAGGCAGAAAGTTATTCAGAACAACGTCCATGATCTGATCTTTGAACTGATCAAAAACCGGAAATGCCGAAAGAACCGTCAGCGCCACGGCAAGAAACGGAACCATTGCCAGAAGCGTCGTGTAAGACAGGCCCGCTGCGCGCTGCACCGATTTGTCATGGACAAAACGCATGGCGGCATAGCGCCAGAATGCGGTCCGATCCGCGATCATTTTCTGAATTTCGACCATTAAACGCTTATCCCTACGCATTTTCCGGTTATACTGCACGTGATCAACAAGATAGCGTGCCCGCACACGTTAGGACAGGCCAGATTGACCTTGAGCCAGCTTTGTGTAGGATGCGCCGAATGTCTAATGCCTCCTGTGCCGGTCGCGGCTTTGATTGAATGCCTCCACCTGCCAGAGAGAGATCGTGGGAACGAGAGGAAAAATGAGCCTGTCCACCGAAAACATTTCGGGCCTGATGGCCGGTAAGCGTGGCCTGATTATGGGCGTCGCCAACGATAAATCCATCGCTTGGGGCATTGCACGTGCCGCTGCCGCCGCCGGTGCCGAAATTGCTTTTACCTTCCAGGGTGAGGCCCTCGAAAAACGTGTTCGTCCGCTTGCTGAATCTGTCGGCAGCGACATCGTCTTGCCATGTGACGTGTCGGACGCGGCCAGCATTGACGCTGTTTTTGACACGCTCAAGGAAAAATGGGGCAAGCTGGACTTCGTCGTCCACGCCATCGGCTATTCCGACAAGAACGAATTGCGTGGTCGCTATGTCGACACCTCGCCTGAAAACTTCGCCATGTCGATGAATATCTCGGTTTATTCGTTCACTGCTGTTGCCCAGCGTGCCGAAAAACTGATGTCTGCGGGTGGGTCGCTTCTGACCCTGTCCTATTACGGGGCAGAAAAAGTCATGCCGCATTACAACGTCATGGGCGTTGCCAAGGCGGCCCTTGAAGCCAGCGTAAAATATCTTGCCAATGACCTTGGTCCGGATGGCATTCGTGTGAATGCGATTTCGGCCGGCCCGATGAAGACCCTTGCGGCTTCGGGCATTGGCGATTTCCGCTATATCCTGAAATGGAATGAATACAATTCGCCGATGCGTCGCAACGTCACCCTTGATGATGTTGGCGGGTCCGGCCTGTACTTCCTGTCTGATCTGTCGACCGGTGTTACCGGCGAAACCCATCATGTCGATTGTGGTTATCACACGGTCGGCATGAAACAGGTTGATGCGCCTGACATCTCGGTTGTTAAAGGCTGATCAGCAAAAACGCTTATTTCCGGGCCGCCCAAAATCCTTTAAAGATCGGGCGGCCCGATTTGTCTCTGACCCTTGCATTCTGGAATTCGGATATGGCTGGCAACAGTTTTGGAACTCTTTTTCGGTTCACCACCTTTGGCGAAAGCCACGGCCCGGCGATTGGCTGTGTCGTTGATGGTGTGCCCCCCCTTCTGGAACTTTCCGAAACCGACATTCAGGAATTCCTTGAAAAACGCAAACCCGGTCAGTCGCGCTTTACGACCCAGCGTCGCGAACCTGATCAGGTCAAAATCCTTTCGGGTGTGTTCGAAGGCAAAACCACCGGAACCCCGATCGGGCTTCTGATTGAAAACGTTGATCAGCGCTCCAAGGATTACGGCGAAATCAAAAACCAGTTCCGCCCGGGCCATGCCGATTACACCTATTGGGAAAAATACGGCACGCGTGATTATCGTGGCGGCGGCCGTTCTTCGGCCCGCGAAACGGCGATGCGTGTTGCTGCCGGTGCGATTGCCCGCAAGGTTCTTGGCGATGATATCCAGATCCGCGCTGCACTGGTCAAAATGGGCACCAAGGAAATCAATCGCGACAACTGGAACTGGAACGAAGTTGATAACAACCCGTTCTTCTGTCCCGATCCCGAAGCGGTGCCGGTATTCGAAGAATATCTTGATGGTCTGCGCAAGGATGGCTCATCGGTTGGTGCGGTGATCGAAGTCGTTTGTTCCGGCGTTCCGGTCGGGCTTGGAGATCCGGTTTATGACAAACTTGATGCCGATCTGGCCAAGGCAATGATGACGATCAATGCGGTCAAGGGTGTCGAAATCGGCAACGGTTTTGAAGCCGCCGAACTGACCGGCATTGAAAATGCCGATGAAATGCGCCTTGGCAATGATGGCAAACCGGTTTTCGGCTCCAACCATGCAGGCGGCATTCTGGGCGGGATTTCATCCGGGCAGGACATTGTGGTGCGTTTTGCGGTCAAACCGACCAGCTCGATCCTGACCCCGCGCAAAAGCATCGACATCTATGGCAAGGAAGTTGATGTCGTCACCAAGGGCCGTCATGACCCGTGTGTTGGCATTCGCGGCGTTCCGGTAGGCGAAGCCATGGCCGCCATCGTACTTGCCGATCACCTTCTGCGCCATCGCGCGCAATGCGAAGGCTGGAACACCAACAAACATTTCCCCAGCTGATAATTGGGGTCTTTGCCCAAGGTTTCCTGTCACAACCGGGTTGATGCCACGTCTTGATGGCATGAACCCAGTATTGCTCAAAACCCTGATCTCACTTGCTGCATCCAACAACAAGCCCGCCAAGAGCGGATCCCTTGGTGATGATGCACAACTGCGTGGCCGCACGATCCTCTATCCGGACGAGGCATTGGACCTGCCCGAATGGGGAATTGCCGGAATGCCCGGCATGGTCCTTGGCGCGGCACCGCAGACCTGTCTGTTTGTCAGTGATCTGCACATATCAGGCACCAGTGACGATGCCCATAGCAGCGACACGGCATCTGGCGACAATGCATCAACGACAAACGACAGCAGCGATGATCAGGACAAGGACGCCGGCGAAATCGTTTCTTTCAGCCTGACGCTCAAATGCAATCCTGCACCTGAAAGCAATCTGAAATCCTGTACCATTGTCTGGAAGCTTGCCCTTCCGGTTGCCGGATATCGCGACATTCAGACCAGCAGCAACAGCGCAAGTGTACGCGCCCCGGTCATTCACACCCGAATGAAAATTGGCGGCATCATGCGCGATGTTGAAATCGGCCTGTTGGAGATGGGGGGCCTTGAACAGCCTCTGCTGATCGGACAGGACACCCTGGCTGATAAATTCCTGATCCGTCCGGACAGAACCGAAAAAGACAGGAAAGTCGCAACCCCGTCCGTCGATCTCAATCCACAAAAACCGGTCGAAAGCCCCGCACCTGCGGCCAAGGACAGTGCCGCGCCGACCACACCGGCGACACCTGCTACGCCTGCGGCACCCACTCCATCAAGCGATAGCACGACGACGCCCCAACCGGCCCCCGACGCAACACAGCAACCGGCAACGCCAGGCGCAACAGCGGATGCAACCCCGACCTCGACTACGGCAGCGTTCCCGACTACGGCGACGACCACGCCCGATACTCAGTCACCCCCCGTAACGCCGACACCAGATACGGCAGCGACACCAGAAGCACAGCAGCCACCGGCAGCACAGCCGGACAGTATACCTGATGCATCCGGTGCGTCCGGTGCATCCAGCGCACCCGCTACACCCGGCACCAACGAACAAAACCAGGAACCCCAGTCGGTCGACACAGCGACCAGCGCCGACAGCAACAACACACAAACCAGCCCGGCACCCGTCCCCGCGACCGGCACGGATACACCAACAACACCGGACACAACGAGCACCCCGGAAGTCCCCCCGCAACCTGCAACAGATACCCCCGATACATCACAAGATGGATCCAGCAATCCCGATGTATCCCCCGATCCCAAAACCGCCCCAACGGCGGACAGCACGGAACAAACGCCCAACCCCGTCTAACGTTCCTGCAACATATCCCTGTATAAACTGCACCGTCCCGATTTGGACGGTGCTTTTGTTTTGGCAGCGACCTGGGAAACCCGGAAATCCGCCACCTTTTACCGATCAAAGGTCGATTTTTCCTTGAAATCCGGGTTTTCACCCGTTAATGTTAACTTAGTTAACATAAGAAAATCGAGATACGAGCTAATGGGGAAATACCATCACGGTGACGTCCGTAATGTTCTTTTGCAAAAAGCCGAAACCATCCTGACAGAAGAAGGCCCGACCGGGCTGTCATTGCGCCGTCTGGCCCGCATGACCGGTGTATCAGAAGCCGCACCCTATCGTCATTTTGACGGAAAGGATGGCATTTTGGCGGCAGTTGCAATTGCCGCGTTTGAACGCTTTGCCGAACAGCTTGAATCTGTGGCGGCAAATGTTGCGCATCACGAAGAACGCATCATGAAGCTTGGCGCGGCCTATGTCGGCTTTGCCGTGGAAAATCCGCAACATTTCCGACTGATCTTTGGCCGTGAACGCCCGCCACTTGATCAGTATCCCGAATTGCGTGATGCCGCGGATAACGCCTTTGATGTGTTGCAACGCGCGGTGACCTCGGTCGATCGCAAGGCCGAAATGACCCTGACCGAGGCCGCAACGGCCTATAACCGTGCGCTTGCCGCATGGAGCCGTGCGCATGGCATTGCCATGCTGGTGATTGACGGCATGATCGTGCCGCCAGCCGATCAGGAACTTGGCGATTTTGTCCTTGGCCTTCTTGCAGAAGACCTCACCGCGCCGACCGACCTGTAACCCCGCCTTTTTCAACCGCCATCAAACCGGATCAACCGATGGAATATTTCACTGTTAAATTCATTCATGTTCTTGGCGTTGTGCTGTTTCTTGGCAACATCATTGTATCGGCACTGTGGAAGACACAGGCCGACAAAACCGGCAATCCTGTGATCATTGCCTTTGCCTGTCGGCTGGTGAATATGACGGATCTGGCCTTTACCGCATTGGGCGGTGCCTTGATAACCATTGGCGGGATCGGCCTTTTTCATGCGACCGGAATTGCGATTTCGGATGCGCCCCATCTGACAATCGGCATCAGCCTGTTTGGCATGGCCGCAATGTTGTGGGTGACGGGGTTGGTCCCCTTGCAAATCTATATGTCAAAGATCGCCAGCCGGACCGTACAGGCGGGCGATCAAACCATGCCACCGGCCTATGAAAAGTGCCGCAAACTTTGGAATGTCATCGGGCTGATTGCCGTTATCTTGCCGCTGGCAACCCTGTATTTCATGATTTACCGCTAGGCAGAGCCAAGACGCTGTGATTTGGCGGGTATTGCCGATCGCGTCAGTCTCAGCGGTGATGCCAACACCATGATTGTTACCGTCATCACCGTCGGCCACGCCATTTGCGCCATGCCGCGCCGTATGGCGCCACATGCCGGGCTTCATCACCTGCCCGACACGGCATTCCCGCCCCGCCGTCGGTTGACATCTGCCTGATGCCGCGTGACCGTACCAATCGGGTGCCACGTGGACTGGCCGTTGGCTCGATTGCAGCCTTGTTGCCTAGTGAAGTTGCGATTGAAACGGTTCCAACCTGATTGGCCGGGCAATCTTCCACCATGTGAAAAGACGTTTTATGTGATTGATCGGCTTTTGCGCCACCACATAAGATGCGCCAGCTTATTTCAAATCCCCGGAGACGTTCCATGCTGACCATCAAACGCCTGTCAATCGAAGACGCCTATATCCTGATTGAAGGCGCACGTAATCGCGCCAACGAAATCGGCGTTCCGATGTGCATTGCCATCACCGATGAATCCGGCGTCCTTATTGCTTTTGAGCGCATGGATGGCGGCAAGGTCACCAGCACTACCATCGCCCAGGACAAATCATTCACCGCATCGGGCGCACGCAAGGGCACGCATGAATATGCCGCCGCCGCACAGCCGGGCAAACCGGCCTATGGCATTGACAGTGAAATTGGCGGCCGCCTGTCGATTGTCGCCGGCGGTCTTCCGGTATTTGTTGATGGTGAATGCGTGGGTGGCATCGGCGTCAGTTCCGGCACCCCGCCCCAAGATCAGGATTGCGCACAGGCCGGCATTGATTTCTTCATGAAGAAAATCGGCAAATAACGATACGGTTGCAGGTTGGAAATTGGCCTGACTTCAGGCCGATTTCCGCCCGCAAATCAAAAATTCGACATTGCCTTCCGGCCCGGTGATCGGGCTTTTGGTGATGCCCAGCACTTCCCAGCCTGGCAAGTCTGCCAGCCAGTCGGAAATGGTGTCACAGACTTCCTGATGCAGTTCGGGTTCGCGGACGACGCCTTTTTTGCCGACGCGCTCCTTGCCGACTTCAAATTGCGGCTTGATCAGCGCAATCAGATGCCCGCCGGGCTTCAGGCGTTCCATACTTGCCGGAAGCACGGTACGCAATCCGATGAAGCTGGCATCGCACACCACGATATCAACAAGATCGGGAATTTGTTCATCGGTAAGATGACGGGCATTGGTCTTTTCCATGACCACGACACGATCGTCATTGCGCAGTTTCCAGTCAAGCTGCCCCTGCCCGACATCGACGGCATAAACCTTTGCCGCACCGTTTTGCAGCAAGACATCGGTAAAGCCACCGGTTGATGCCCCGACATCAATGCCGATAAAACCGGTCACATCAATCCCGAACTCGGCCAAGCCTTTTTCAAGCTTGAGCCCGCCGCGTGAAACCCACGGATGAGGTTGCCCGCGCAGCGTGATCGCCATGTCTTCCTTGCACTGCATGCCCGGCTTATCAAGCCGCTGCTCGCCGCTAAAGACATTGCCTGACATGATAAATGCCTGCGCCTTGGACCGGCTTTCCACCAATCCGCGTTCCACAAGCAACTGATCTAAACGTTTCTTTGCCATGGCTGCGTTTTAGCGCACCGGGACAAAAAGGTCACGCCCAATCACAGGCAAGTTTGCCCGCCGGACCAACAGTTTTGAGAGTCGTGAATAAGACGTCAACTCGCCAGCGGTTCAAGATATCCGCGCGGGACGATCGCCAGAAGATCGTTCAGGGCCTCGCCCTGAACTGCAACATGCTGTTGCATCAGTTTGCCGGCAATATCGGCCTCGCCATTTGAAATGGCGCTCAGGATATCGGCATGTTCGTTGTTGGATTTTTTAACGCGCCCCGGGCGATGAAGCTGCAAACGGCGATACGGCGCCAGCCGGTTGCGGACATTCTTGGTCTGGCGTTCAAGGAAACTGTTGCGGCACCCGGCATAAATCGCTTCGTGGAAACGCACATTGGCCTCGTAATAGGCATCAGCATCGGCATGTTCCTGAAGCGCACTGCATTCATCGGCCAGTGCGATCAAGTTATCGATATCGACACGTGGCATACGACGCGCGGCAAGGCGGGCACACATGGCTTCGAGTTCTGCCATGACTTCGAACATTTCAATCAGTTCGGCAACCGTGATCGAGGCAACAATGGTTCCGCGACGGGGCATGGTGGCAACAAGCCCGGATCCGGCCAAAGTCTGGAGCGCTTCGCGAACCGGGGTGCGTGAAACACCGAACCGTTCGCTCAGGGAACGTTCGTCAAGCTTGTCACCGGGTTTAAGAACACCGGTCACAATATCGCGTTCAAGTTTCTGCACCAGATCGGTGGCAAGCTTACCGTTTTGCGCCATAAAACGCCCTTTTCTACAATCGGCCACTGGTATACCAGAACACATAAAATGGTACTAATCAAAGCCTTTTCTGTGCTGCTGCGCAGGGTTTTCATATTGCATTGCAAAAGTTGAATGGGAAATTTCCGCGATTTTCAAGCAAACACTCACAGGCGGGTTTGTGGCACTGCAAAACGCATCTCTGGTATACAAAATTGCATAGACAGGATGCCAGAAATCTGTAACGCTTTCCTCCAATGCGAAAACCGCATCAATAAAAAGACGCGCAAAAGCCGTCACAATGCATCCAAAAACGCATGCTTCATCCGGGAGGAAAAGATGAAGATTTTTAAAAAGACCCTTTCGGCGTCTGTCGCCGCCATCACCATGTCTGTTGCCGCTTTTGGCATGTCCACATCTGCTGATGCGGAAACCCTGAAACTGTCGCACCAGTGGTCGACCAGCGACATCCGTCACAAGGTTGCACAGATTGTTGCCGACGAAGTCAAAGCGGCCAATGTCGATCTGGAAATCCAGATCTTCCCGTCCGGCTCCCTGTTCAAGGCGAAGGAACAGTGGACCCCGATGACCCGCGGGCAGCTTGACATGATTGTTTACCCGCTGGCGTATGCCGGTGGTCGTGTTCCGGCAACCAACCTTACCCTGATGCCGGCACTGGTCAAAAACCATGACCATGCAAACCGCATCAACGAATCCCCGTTCATGGCTAAAATCGAAGAGCTCCTGAACGAGGACGGTGTTGTCACCGTTGCCAAGGGCTGGCTTGCTGGCGGCTTTGCATCGACCAAAGGCTGCATTCACAAGCCTGAAGACGTAAAAGGCCTCCAGATCCGCGCTGCCGGTAAATCGTTCGAGCAGATGCTTGAAGGTGCCGGTGCCTCGATCGCTGCAATGCCGAGCTCGGAAATCTATCCGGCCATGCAGACCGGCGTTCTTGACGCAACCAACACCAGCTCGTCGAGCTTCGTTTCCTATCGTATCTACGAACAGGTCAAATGCTACACCCCGGCTGCAGGCAATGCGCTGTGGTTCATGTATCAGCCGGTTCTGATGTCGAAGAAAAGCTATGACAAGCTGAATGACGCGCAGAAAGCAGCCCTGGCTGCAGCTGCGAAGAAAGCAGAAGAATACTACACCACCGAAGGCCGCAAGCAGGATTCGGACAGCATCCAGGTCTTCAAGGATGCCGGTGTTGAAATCGCCGAACTCAGCGATGAAGATTTCGCAGCATGGCAGAAACTGGCCATGGAAACTTCTTACAAGAAGTTCGTCGAAGAGACCCCGAATGGTCAGGAACTTCTGGATATGGCACTTGCTGTAAAGTGATCCATAGCTGATGTGCTGGTGGTGCCGACATGTTCGGCACCACCCCATTTCCCAAAGAATACAAATAAACAGAACAATACGGTTCCGTCAGAGGAGTACGCGCGTGTCCAACGCCATGTCCCCGCACCCACTTCCGATTGATCTGCCCGATGATTTCGCGCAGACCCAAAGTGCGTCGCATTCCGTTAAGTCCGATATGCCGCCCCCGCCTGATGTCGAGCCGATCGACGACCACCACGCAAAGGCAGCCCGCCACCCGATGCCGCCCAAGGGGCCGCTTGATGCCTTTGTTGCGGTGATTCACACCGCATCACGGATCTGCGGTATCGCATCGGCAACCATGTTCGGGGTTGCCATGCTGATCATTTGCCAGCTGGTGTTCATTCGTTATGCGCTTAATGACTCCACTGTCTGGCAGACCGAGGCAGTCATTTTCCTGATGATTGGCGCAACCCTGATCGGCCTGCCTTATGTGCAGTTGCTGCGCGGACACGTGAATGTGGATTTGCTGCCGCTCTATCTTAAAAGCGGCGCGCGCATGACGCTTGCAGTTTTGACCTTGTTGTGTGGCATGGCGATCAGTGCGCTGTTTGGCTTCTATGGTCTTGAGCTCGTGCTTGAAGCCTATGACGGCGGCTGGCTGTCTGAAACCATCTGGGCGGTTCCGCTGTGGAAGCCCTATTCGGCATTGCCAATCGGTTTCGGTCTTCTGTTCCTGCAGTTCCTGGCCGACTTCCTGACCCTTATCACCCGCCGGTCGACGCCATTCGACCTGCGTGACGACGCCCTTTAAGGAGGCCGCATCATGGATCCGTTGCTTCTTGCGGCCATCGTTGGCATCGCAACCACAGTTGTTCTTTTCTCCGGTATTCCGGTTGGTATCGGCCTGCTTCTGGTCAGTGTCGGTTTCATCATCATCTTTGATGGCACCGGTTCGCTGCCGCTTTTGCCGGAAATCCTGTTTGGCAAACTTGAAAGCTTTGAAGTTCTTGCCATCCCGATGTTCATCCTGATGGGGGCGGTTGTTGCGTCCTCACGCGCCGGGGGTGATCTTTATTCCGTTCTTGATCGCTGGTTGACGCGTGTGCCGGGGGGTTTGGTTATTTCCAACCTGGGGGCATGTGCGATTTTCTCTGCACTGTCGGGGTCTTCCCCGGCGACCTGTGCTGCGATCGGAAAAATGGGCATTCCGGCAATGCGCGAACGCGGCTTTCCTGACACGGTTGCCGCCGGATCGATTGCTGCGGGTGGTACGCTTGGCATTCTGATCCCGCCAAGTGTCACCATGATCGTGTATGGCATTTCCACCGAAACCTCGATTGGTCGTCTTTTCCTTGCCGGTCTTTTGCCGGGTCTTCTGGTTACCGCCCTGTTCATGGCATGGTCGCTTTATTCGACCTGGCGTCAGGGCAATGCCCAGGCAGCACTTGGCGTTGTCAAATACAGCTGGAAGGAAAAGTTTGAAATCCTTCCGCGTGTTCTGCCCTTCCTTGTGATCATCGGTGCGGTTCTGTTTGCGCTGTATGGCGGTGTTGCGACCCCGTCCGAAACGGCTGGTGTCGGGGCATTGTTCTGCCTGATCACCGCGATGATCATTTACAAGATGTGGAAACCCGGCCAGCTTTGGAATGTCTTCCGCGACACAACCAAAGAATCGGTGATGATACTTCTGATCATCGGGGCTGCGGGTCTGTTCAGCTATATGCTGTCATCCCTGTTCATTACCCAGTCGATTGCACAGTGGATTTCCGCACTTGAGGTCAACCGCTGGGTTCTGATGGGCTTCATCAACCTGTTCCTGCTGATCAGCGGTTTCTTCCTGCCGCCGGTTGCCGTGATCCTGATGAGCGCCCCGATCCTGCTGCCTGTGATCATCAATGCCGGTTTTGACCCGTACTGGTTTGCCGTCATTCTTACGATCAACATGGAAATCGGCCTGATTACCCCGCCGGTCGGACTGAACCTGTATGTCATCAACGGCATTGCACCCGACATCCGCCTGCAAAGCATCCTTAAGGGCGCCTTCCCTTATGTGATGTGCATGATCGTGGCCATTATCATTCTTTGCTTCTTCCCTGAAATCGCCACCTGGCTTCCAGAAACGATAATCGGAGGACGCTAATGTCAGGCATCTCTGTCAGAAGCTGGATTTCAAGCATCGCCGACCGTGGGCGTGAACTGCTTGATCTGCCAATTTCCACCCCGCAGGATTCCTTCACGCAACTCGGTGCCATGTGCAAAGACCTTGTTTCGCAAAAGGGCGAAGCACGTGGCACCGCCGTTGCCCGCGAAGTGGTCCGGCTTTGGGAAAACCTGCCAGAAGAAGATCATCTGCGCTTTTTCCAGATGATGCAGAACGACTTCAGCGCAGACCGCACCAAAGTTTCAAAAGCGGCCGACGCCTTTGCCAAGGACCCGTCAGAAACCAATCTGGCGGCCCTGACCCAGGCATCGGAACCCGCACGTCAGGAACTTCTGCGTCGCATCAATATGGCACCGGGGGGCACCCGCGCCATTGTCGATATGCGTGAAACCCTGATCGGTCTTTTGAAAACCAACCGCGATCTGGAACCGCTGAATGCCGATATGCAGCACCTGCTGACCAGTTGGTTTAACCGCGGCTTCCTTGAACTGCGTCATATTGACTGGGATACATCAGCCGCCATCCTTGAAAAACTGATCCGCTACGAAGCGGTACATGAAATTCAGGGCTGGGATGATCTGCGTCGTCGTCTGGCAACCGATCGTAAATGCTTTGCTTTCTTCCATCCGGCGATCCCCGATGATCCGCTGATCTTTGTCGAGGTTGCCCTTGTCCATGGGCTGGCCGACAGTGTTCAGGCTCTTCTGGCGCCGGAAATCGATGAAAAGGCGCCCGAAACCGCCAAGACCGCGATCTTCTATTCGATCAGCAACTGTCAGGCGGGGCTCAAGGGGATTTCATTTGGCAACTTCCTGATCAAACAGGTTGTCGAAGAACTGAAGCGTGAATTCCCGCAGCTCAAGCAATTTGCCACCCTGTCGCCCATTCCGGGCTTCATGGGCTGGTTGCGGACGCGCCAGAAAAGCAAGGCCGACGATGCTGATCTTGCCGGTCAGGTTCTTGAAGGCCTTAGTCAGGATGGCTGGATCGACGATCCGGAAAAGGTCGAAGCCCTGCGCAAACCGACTGTTGCGCTGTGTGCGACCTATCTTGCGACCTGCAAACGCGGTAAATCGCCACTCGATCCCACCGCACGGTTCCATCTTGGCAATGGCGCACAGCTCGAACGGCTTAACTGGTTGGGCGACACATCAATCAAGGGCCTGCGCCAGGCGGGAGGCATGATGGTCAATTATGCCTACCACCTTGACGATATTGAGAAAAATCACGAAGCGCTGATGAATGACGGAAAAATCGCAACATCCAAATCCGTCGCACAGCTTGCCGGCATTTAAGTAGGTATGACCATGTCCGATAATCTTTTTCAAACCTTTCTCGACCGTTTCCCGGCAGACAAATCGCGTACGTTCCTGATCGAACGCGATGGCACCGAACGCAGTTTCGCCTGGCTGCTGGACCGCACCGGTCGTTATGCCGCCGTGCTGGCATCCCATGGCGTGGTCAAGGGTGACCGCGTTGCCGCACAGGTCGACAAATCATCAGACGTGATCGCGCTTTATCTTGCTTGTCTGCAACTTGGTGCCATTCACCTGCCGCTCAATACCGCCTATACCGGTGACGAGATCGCCTATTTCCTTGGCGATGCCGCACCGCGCGTCTTTGTCTGCCGCCCGGCCCATATCGATGCGGCCCGGACCCTTGGCGCGCAAAACAATGTTGGCGCGGTTCTGTCGCTTGGCGCCAACGGTGACGGCAGCCTGAATGACGAGGCCGCAACAGCCACCCCGATCACCGATATTGTCAGTGCCGACAAGGATGATGTTGCAGCAATCCTTTATACCTCGGGCACGACCGGCCGATCCAAGGGCGCGATGCTGACGCACAACAACCTTGGATCAAACGCCAAAACCCTGCATGCGGCATGGGGCTTCAAGCCCGGTGATACGCTGCTGCATGCTTTGCCGCTGTTCCATACCCATGGCTTGTTCGTTGCCATCAACATCATGCTGATGAATGGTGGCAAGGTTATCCTGCTTCCGAAATTCGATGCCGATGATGTAATCGAACGTTTGCCGCAATCAACCGTTCTGATGGGGGTTCCGACCTTCTATACCCGCCTTCTGTCACATCCGCAGTTTGACAAGGATGTTACCGCTAACATGCGGTTGTTTGTGTCGGGTTCCGCACCGCTTCTGGCCGAAACCCATGACGCGTTCTTTGAACGTACCGGGCACAAAATCCTTGAACGTTATGGCATGACCGAAACCTGCATGAACACGTCGAACCCGCTGGATGGCGAACGTCGTCCGGGTGCGGTTGGCCCGACGCTGCCGGGGATCGAAGCCCGTGTATGCGACAAGGATGGCAATGTCCTTGGAGCCGGTGAAATCGGCGTTCTTGAAGTCCGCGGCCCGAATGTGTTCAAGGGCTACTGGCAGATGCCGGAAAAAACCGCATCCGAATTCCGCACTGATGGCTTCTTTATCACCGGTGACCTCGCCACCATTGGCGAAGACGGCTATGTCACCATTGTTGGTCGTGACAAGGACCTAATCATTTCGGGCGGCTTCAACGTCTATCCGAAGGAAGTCGAAGAAGTCATCGCCGAATATGACGAAGTCGAAGAAGTCGCAATCTTCGGCCTGCCCCATCCCGACTTTGGCGAAGCCGTTGCCGGTGTCATCGTGGCGGCAAATGGCAGTCAGGCCGACACCGACGAAATCATCAAACGCACCCAGGACAAGCTTGCGAAATTCAAGGTTCCCAAGCGCATCTGGGTGATCAAGGAACTGCCGCGCAACACCATGGGCAAAATCCAGAAAGCCCAGCTGCGCAAGCAATATGCCGATACCTTTACCTCCCCAGCTGCATGATGCGATGTAGTCTGTATCTCCCGCTGTCCTGACGGGCAGCACCCAAAGGGTCTTTGACCCAACCTTCCTTCCGGTCAGAGCCGATCTGGCCGGAATTTTTTTGCCTGAATGCAATTAGCCCCACCCCGTTCGGGTCTACACGCCCCTATCCATGGTTGATCGTTTCCTTTTGTTATCAGCTTGTTAGGAATTGGAACGCAAAGATGCTAAATTAGACAAACAAACAACAACCAAAACGCTGGCACGTTTTCATGTGCCAATCAGGAAGTCGCTGGGATCAATGGCAGAACTTGATGAGGCCATAGACACAATAGCAGACAGCATCGCCCAGACCGGCGCGCTGACATTTGAAGCATCGCGCCGCTATGACGAGATGTTCCAGACATTTCGTCGCGTGCTTGAAGATGCCCTTGATGCGCAGCCAACCATGACGGATGCCGCGCGCGTTGCAATGTCGATGGTTGACACCGCATCACGTGCCATCCAGTCAAACTTCCCCAATCCCCAACATCGCGATTGCTGCGATCAATGCAGCGCCTGCTGCAACCTGTTTGTCAGCGTCCCGCCCGGCGTCACCAGCCTGATTGCCGACCATATCCGCAAAACATTCACCCCCGAACAACAGGCTGATCTTTTGCAACGGCTGGCAATCGCCGCCGCAACCATTGAACAATCAACCACAACGGCCGAAGTACGGGTGCGTTGCCCGCTTCTGGGGGATGACAATCGCTGCACGATTTATGAAATCCGCCCGCTTTCATGTCGGGCCTTTACATCCTCGGATGCGCGCAAATGCCACAGGATGGTGTTCGGAACACCCGAAGAACGCACCACCACCATTGATCAGGACCCCGGTCATTACCGCTTGCATATCGAAGCAACCGACGCCCTGCAACAGGCCGCGGCCCGGCGTAACCTGAACCCGCGCCAGAAGGGCTTTGTCCATGCCCTGCTTGATCAGCTGTCCCCGGCCGCAACGTAAACTGGACCGTGATCAATCGATCAATCCGGCGGGCATGGCATTGCAATTGACGAAAAATATGCCCATTTTCCGCGTTCCGGCCCATCCGGCCACCTGAATTCATCCAACAGATACGGGGCAAATATGAACAACGCGTCTGATCAACCGGTTGCTTTTGTAACCGGTGCCGCACAGGGTTTGGGTCTTGGCATTTCAAAACACCTTCTTGATGCGGGCTGGCGGGTCACCTTGTTTGATCAGGACGCCGACGCCGGACAGGAAGCATTCGATGGCCTTTCCCCCGCCCGGCAGGATCGCGCGCTATTTATTGCCGGTGACGTCGCCAACGAAGCCGACGTCAAACTTGCCATTCAGCAAACCGTTGACCGGTTTGGCCGGATTGATGGTCTGGTCAATAATGCGGGCATTGCCGATCCCCATTCGGGCAGTATCGAAGACCTTGAATGGGATCGCTGGCAGCGGGTGATCAATGTCAATCTTGGCGGTGCCTTCCTTGCGGCCAAACACGCGGTTCAACATCTGCGCCCGGTCAAAGGGGCGATTGTGAATATCGCCTCGACCCGCGCGTTTCAATCAGAAGCCAACACAGAATCCTATGCCGCGTCAAAGGGGGGCATTGTTGCACTTACCCATGCGCTTGCGGTCAGTCTTGGCGGTGATGTGCGGGTCAATGCAATTGCCCCGGGCTGGATCGAAGTCGGTGACTGGCAGAAATCGGACAAGCGCACCACACCATCCCACAGTGACATCGACAAATCGCAACATCCGGTCGGGCGTGTCGGCACACCAGAAGACATCGCACAGGCGGTAAGCTTCCTTCTGGACAGCACCAAATCCGGCTTCATGACCGGGGAAACCATCCGCATTGACGGCGGGATGACCCACAAGATGATTTATGCCGACTGACACCGACTGACCGGCAACTGACAATGCAAAACGCCGCCCCGGGGGCGGCGTTCTGTTTTAATACTGCGGGCTGGTATTTCGGCCAAATCCGATCAGGCGCGCGCCTTGCTTTCGCTAAGGCCAAGGGCGCCAAGGGCTGTCTTGACGATGCTTTGCGCATCAAGACCGGCTTTCTGATACTGGATTTCCGGCTTGTCGTGGTCAATCAGTGCATCGGGCAATGCCATGGTGCGGATCTTGAGCCCGTTATCGAGCAATCCCTGCCCGGCCATATGCTGAAGAACCATGGCGCCAAAGCCATTGATCGATCCTTCTTCGATGGTGATCAGCACTTCGTGATTGCGCGCAAGATCGGCAATCAACTGATGATCAAGCGGCTTGGCAAAGCGGGCATCGGCAACCGTTGCCGGAAGGCCGCGTGCGGCAAGGTCTTCTGCGGCCAAAAGCGCCTCGGCCAAACGGGTGCCATAAGACAGAATGGCGATCTTGCTTCCTTCGCGCAGGATACGGCCCTTGCCGATTTCAAGAACCTGTCCTTCGGTCGGCATTTCAACACCAACACCCTCGCCCCGCGGATAGCGGAAAGCACTGGGCCGGTCATCAATCGCCCAGGCCGTCGTGGTCATATGGACCAGCTCCGCCTCATCGGCGGCTGCCATCAGGACAAAGTTCGGAAGGCAGCCAAGATAGGCAATATCATAGGCCCCGGCATGGGTTGCCCCGTCTGCGCCCACCAGACCGGCACGGTCCATGGCGAAACGCACCGGAAGGTTCTGGATCGCCACATCATGAACAACCTGGTCATAGCCACGCTGAAGGAAGGTCGAATAAAGCGTGCAAAACGGTTTGTAGCCTTCGCACGCCATACCGGCGGCAAAGGTCACCGCATGCTGTTCGGCAATACCGACATCAAACGCACGGTCCGGGAAACGATCGGCAAAGATGTTTACCCCCGTGCCCGATGGCATGGCAGCCGTAATGGCTGTGACCTTTTCATCCTTTTCGGCAATCTTGACCAGCGTTTCGCCATACACCTTGGTGTAACTCGGCGCATTCGGGGTCGGCTTGGCCTGTTTGCCGGTCACAACGTCAAACTTCGCAACGCCGTGATATTTGTCGGCGGCATTTTCCGCCGGTCCATAACCCTTGCCCTTTTGGGTCACTGCATGGATCAGGATCGGTCCATCGACATCGGCATCGCGGACATTTTTGAGAACCGGCAACAGATGATCCATGTTGTGACCATCAATCGGCCCGACATAGAAAAAGCCCATTTCTTCAAACAGGGTGCCGCCCGTGACCATGCCACGGGTATATTCTTCAAGCTTGCGCGCTGCTTCTTCGATCTGGCGGGGCAGATGTTTGGTCAGCCCCTTGGCCGCATTGCGCAGCCCCTGATACCCTTTGCCCGAAATCAGACGCGACAGATACCCCGACATGGAGCCCACCGGCGGGGCGATCGACATGTCGTTATCATTCAGGATCACAATCAAACGCTGATCGGTGGCCGCGGCATTGTTCATGGCTTCATAGGCCATGCCCGCACTCATCGAACCGTCGCCAATGACTGCAATCACGTTCTTGCGCTTGTCATTGGAAAGCTGGTTGGCAACCGCCATCCCAAGCCCGGCCGAGATCGAGGTCGAACTGTGCCCGGCCCCGAACGGGTCATATTCGGATTCAGACCGTTTGGTGAACCCCGAAAGCCCGCCGCCCTGACGGAGCGTGCGAATACGATCCCGACGCCCGGTCAGGATTTTATGGGGATAGCACTGATGCCCGACATCCCAGATCACCCGGTCAGAAGGCGTATCAAACAGGTAATGGATCGCAACGGTCAGTTCGACCACACCAAGACCGGCACCAAGGTGCCCGCCTGTGACAGATACCGCATCAATCACCTCGGCGCGCAATTCATCTGCGACCTGCTTCATCTGGGCAGGCTGCAATTTGCGCAGCTCGTCTGGGGTGTTAATCGTATCCAATAGCGGTGTCTTGGAGGTCGTGCTCATACCGATCTCGATTTTCAATTTTTTATATGGCGTAGATTACAACAGAGTGACGTTTCCGGGTCGATGTTGCAAGCTGCGTAAAATAGCGGGGTTCAACCGATTTAGCGACCCTGAATTTCACCGCTTTGCACCTTCTCGAAGAAACGGTGAACAACCTGTTCGACAGTGCGGTGAATGGTGTCGCGATCCTGACCGAAATCACGGCACAAATAGCTAAAGTTTTCAGCAATATAAGGCGTACATTTCGGCAGAAATGAATAATGTCCCGCCCCTTTGACCTTGATGAATTTCGCCCGGCCGCGCAACAGATTGCGAAAGTGGGCGGCATTCACATGGTCATGCAGAATTTCGTCTGTATCGGCCTCGACAAACAACATCGGCACCTTCACATCGGCAAGCCCGTCATCGGTTGCCGCCACCCCGAAGGCCGGGGTTACCGCAACAATGGCCGATATCCGGGGATCGTATTCCGAAACCACCGGCCCGCCATAGGTTTGATGCAGACGATCAATATGATCATCTGTCGGGGCATGCTGGCAAATGACCTTGTCGGTTTCGCCATTCACGGTGCAGTAACTTTGCCAGGCTCGGGCATCAAAGTCCCACCCTGCCAGTTTAAGCACCGTGGCACCGCCCGCCGAATGGCCAAGCGCATAGATCCTGTCATGATCAATCTGCTCGGCGATGTCATCGTGATCAAGCAACAGATCAAGCGCCAGCCGCATTTCGCGCGGACGACGTTCAATGATCGTGATCTGGCGGGCATCGGATGCATCAAGGTAGTTGTCACCTTCATGCTGCGGGGCTGCAACAATATACCCCCGCCGTGCCAGATATTCCGCCAGCCAGAACTGATTGAAACGATGGCCTTCCGAACCGTGCGAAAACATCACGATAGGGAACGGACCATCCGTGGCAAAGGCCGCATTGCGCGCGGCACTTGATGCCACGCCCATATGACGCACCGAACTTTCCGGCGCGGATGCGGGATACCAGATCGCCAGCGGAAATGGATCCTTGTCAAACAGCCGGTCGCGAAAACCGGCTGTGTATTTGGGCTGTTCAGTCATTGTGGGGCGCTTTGACGATATCGGGCTTAACGGCCGCGTTCGACAACGAAACGCGCCACCGCGCGCAGCGGTTCGGCCTCGCCGTCAAAGCAGCTCAGATGGTTGATTGCCTGATCACACAGCATGGCAGCCTGATCACGGGCCTGATCAAGACCCAGCAATTTGACAAAGGTCGACTTGTCCTGATCAAGGTCCTTGCCCGCTGTCTTGCCAAGCTCCTCGGAACTTGCTTCGACATCAAGCAGATCATCCTTGATCTGGAACGCCAGTCCCATGTCATGGGCATAGGACCGCAACGCCATGCGAATGCTTTTGGGTGCCTTGCCAAGGATCGCACCGGCTTCGCAGGCAAAGGCAAACATGCGCCCGGTTTTAAGCAAATGAAGATGCGTGACCTGTGCCTGATCAAAGGACTGGCCTTCGCCCGCCAGATCAATCATCTGCCCGCCAACCATGCCATGCGGACCAGCCGCACGGGCAAGGGCGCGGACAAGATCGGTGCAAACGCGCGGATCGGGATGGGTATCCTCGTCGGCCAGAACTTCAAACGCCTGGGTCAAAAGCGCATCCCCGGCAAGGATCGCAGTTGCCTCGTCAAACTGCTTGTGGCAGCTCGGCTTGCCGCGACGCAGATCATCGTCATCCATCGCAGGCAAATCATCATGGATCAGCGAATAGCTGTGGACCATCTCGACCGCCGCCGCAACCCGAAGGGCGGACTGGCGCGATACCTTGAACAATGACGCAGAACTCAACACCAGAAACGGGCGCAGACGTTTGCCTTCGCCCAAGGTGGAATAACGCATCGCCTGAAACAGGCGTTGCTCGATCTGGCCATTGGCACGCGGCAAAATATTATCCAGCGTCTCGCCAAGATCAGCAGACGCAGCACTCAGTCCGGCAAGCAGGTCGTAACTCACCATGGCCTCCGATTACTCGATTTCAGTCGGGGTTGCCGACGGGCGGCCATCCGCATTCAGGGTGATTTTTTCGATGCGCTCTTCGGCTGCACGCAATTTGTCCGCACAATGCCGTTTCAGGGCCGCACCACGCTCATAGGATGCGATTGCGTCATCAAGCCCGACCTGTCCCTGTTCGAGCTGACGAACAAGAGTCTCAAGCTGGCCCAGCGCCTCTTCGAAGCTGAGTTTTGCGATATCCTCGGGAATGGCGGAAGATGAAGTAGCCTCGGACATGTAAGCTCCATTTCTTTGATTGGCGCGGAGTTTACGCGCAAGTCCGGATCAGGGCAACCAGACAGAATGGAATTTCGTCACGCCGAAATATTCCTGTGCAACACAGATCGCCCTATCCGGTCATCAGGGTCCGGACATGCTGCAAAACACTGTCGGCAAGGGACGGCAAATCATATCCGCCCTCCAGCAACGAGACCAGCCGTCCCTGACATTGCGCATCGGCAAGCGCCATCAATTGCCGCGTCATCCAGACAAAATCATCCGTCTCGAAACACAGCCCGGCAAGCGGATCATTCTTGTGGGCATCGAACCCCGCCGAGATGATCAGAAGTTCCGGCTTGAAGGCGGAAATTCCGGGCAAGACGGTCTGTTTAAAAGCAGCCTGCATTTCCGCAGTACCCGCCCCGGCGGTCAATCCGACATTCAGGATATTGTTGGCACAGCCCCGTTCGGTCTCTGCCCCGGTTCCGGGATAAAGCGGCCACTGATGGGTCGAACAGTAAAACAGGTCCGGATCATTATAAAAAAGATCCTGGGTGCCGTTGCCGTGATGCACATCGAAATCCATCACCGCGATGCGTTTAAGCCCATAGCGTTTGCGCGCATGATGGGCGGCAACTGCCGCATTGTTGAACAAACAGAACCCCATTGCCCGGTCATATTCCGCATGATGCCCGGGGGGCCTGGTTGCGACAAAGGCGTTGCTTTCATGCCCGTCAACAACCGCATCAACCGCAACGCATGCGCCGCCTGCTGCGCGCAAGGCCGCCTTGCCCGACTTCGCCGAAACATAGGTATCCCCGTCAAGCGACCTGATCCCGGTTTCGGGAATCGTTGCCATCACCTTGTCCACATAGGCCGGATCGTGCACCGCCTTGATCAGATCGATATCGGCAAGCGGGGCTTCCTCGCGGTGCAGGAACATGAATTCCTCGGCCTCGAATACGCGCTGGATCACGCGCAGCCGATCCGCGGACTCCGGATGTCCGGGGCCGGTATCATGTTCAATGCAATCGTGATGGGTAACGAACAAAGTCGCCATCTGTCTGGGTCGCCTTCCTGATTGGATCAGTTGTCTGATCGGTCTTGCGGGTTCATGGCCGACATGTCCCGCTTTTATGCATGATTTTGATATTATAATCGCGATACGTGACGTCCCGCTTTGTTCTAAATCAGCATATCGGGCATGGGCGCTGCAAGTCCTTTGGTCCCGGATTCCGGACTCTTTGGTTATATAACAGTGCCAAACCTGTATAAGCGTTCACAGTTTTGCCCTTTTTTTAGTGTTATATTCTTGAAATCGGATCCATTGTTGTGCACAGAATAACAATCGAGGTTCGATGACAAATTGCCCGTGAATCGGCGCAATTTTGCCTTTAAACCCTGCGACAAGTCAGGGTAATTTGAACATGAGCTTATCGGATAAATTTCTGATATTTGGGCGAAAATCCGGAGTGACACGAAGTTTTCCAACCGATTCACATCCCGCAGAGGCACTGTTGAGAACAAACACCATCTTGACAGAAACTGCATATACTTGAGAATAAGAACGAACCAAACATTAGTGTTTGGCTGGTTCAAGAGCAACAGCCTCAAAGGTTGTAAAAGGAATGGAAGATCCGGTCACATGATCCCGTCAAAATTGTCGGAATCAAATGACAAAAAAATACGGATTTTCATTGGGACAATGGCCGCTTGCGGTCAGGCTTATAAGGAAGCCAAATGGAACTAAACCATCTAGAACAAAAGGCCCAGCAGGCGAGCACCCTGTTGAAGGCCATGAGCAATCAGAGCAGACTGCTAATCCTTTGCCAACTTAACGAAGGCGAAAAGTCCGTTGGCGAACTCGAACGTGTCGTCGGGCTCAGCCAGTCCGCCCTGTCGCAGCATCTTGCACGCCTGCGTCGTGACAAACTTGTAAAAACGCGTCGCGAAGCACAGACCATCTTCTATTCGTTGCATGGTGATGAAGCACTGCGTGTTATCAAAACACTCTATGGGCTTTACTGCGATACCAGTAGCAATGCCGCTGCTGCGTGAAGATGACCAGGGTACTCCCCCACAAAAAAAGCCTGCCAATGTGGCAGGCTTTTTTTGTGGGTTGATGCATGCATCGCCCGATCATTCACAGGCGTCATCCGCAATCGGGTTGCGGCAACTTCGATACCTTGTCCAAAGTGCCGAACACTTCGAACTCGCCATAATCAAACCGCATGGCATGGGCCACACCGTTTTCCCCGAAATCAACCGCCATCTCGGTCGAAGGTCCGTTTTCCGCCTCGCCCAGCGGATAGAATGCCAGGCTCATGCGGTGAAACGGCGTATCGGCGATCCCGTCGGGATCATCGGCCTTGTGTTCCGGTTTCTTTTCACCGGAAATCACCACCGCAATCCGGTTGGTCGGGGTTTCACCGCTGCCATCAAAGACCAGATCATTGCCAAATTTCTCGCCGGCAGCCGCCCGCTTTAACAGTTCCACCGAATGCTGGGTCGGGAACATGGTATCAGCCGGAAGTTCTTCGGTAACTTCGACCGGGATTTCATAGGTGACCGTCACCCCGTCGCTTTCACGCACGGCCTTGCCAACGATTTCGTCGACCTTGGTGCCATCAAGATAATCCCGCATTCTGAACCGGTATTGTGTCCCGGCGAAGTTTTCCCACTGGGTCATCGAATAGGCGGAATTGATTGACGCCCCCTCGGCCCCTTGCAGGATCATGATCTGCTGCATTTCTGTGACCCATCCATCGCACATTTTTTCAAAGCGATAGCCCAGAACACCGGACGCATCGACCACCGAACTGCCCTGCTCGGACCGGGTCATCTTGAAATGATATTCCGCAACATGGGGCACCATCGTGCTTTCCATGGCGGAAATATTCCCCGCCTGTGCTGCACATCCGGCAAGGCCCGAACACAAGATCAGCGTTCCTGCAAAGGAACGCCGATTGACTTCAAACTTCGAAAACAAAACCGACAAAATCACTCTCCGGTGGCGCCAATCCCGACAATCCAGGGATCTTTAACACCCTTTTTGGCAGCAAGAAGGCGTAAATCATTTGCATGTTCTGCCGAAAGCGGCCCGACAGCGACCCGCATATAGGTGCGGCCACTGACAAGTGCATTCAAAAGTCGCGGCTGATATTCGTGATAAATTTCAAGCGCCTTCTGGGCACGCAGCTTGTCGGTAAAACTTGCCAGAATGACATAATCACCGGGCAGCGGCGCTGCAAGTACATCACCGGCCAATCCCTGGCCGTCTTTGGTCACATCAATCGGCGCGGAAACCGTTGTGCCATCATCGGTCATAACGGTGGTATCGACCAGGGCGGCCGTTACGGTTCCGTTCAGGGCCGGCTCGGCCGGTTTTGCATCGGGGACATATCCGGCAATTGCCGCATCGGCTTCGGCCTGGGGATCAAGAATATTCCCCTCGCGGCCATATGAATTCACATCACCAAGATCGAGTTGCTCGCTCGCAGATGCGACCTCAACCGGCTGCGCATCGGCAAGCCCGTCATTGGTTGCCACTTCATCGCCCGGCACTTCATCGACTGGTGCGACAGGTGCATCAAGTGCGGCTTCGGTCACGCTTGCGCGCGGCGGAAGATCGGTTTTGATGATCGGGGTTGCCGTCATGTCGGCCGGGCGCGACCAGTTTTCAGCCGGTGCATTGACCGCATAGATTTCCGGGCGGGCGGCGCGAATTTCACGTTTGATTTCGGGCTCGCCCATCACCGCAAGGGCGGCAGCCTCTTCCTCAAGGACGGTGTCCTCACCCTTGCAAACATCCTGATCAAACAGCGGACGGTGCAAGGCGCAATCCTGCGCGGCGACGATTGAAACAGCGTGATCGGTGGTGCTTTTGCCGGTTGTGACATAACTGATCAGGTCACCTGCCAGTTTGGCGACGGTAAGTTCGATCGGCCCGCCACATGCGCCCAGCGCCAAAGGTGCCGCCACAACTAGTATCTTTTTCACAGCCCGTCCCCCGCAGGATCAAATTTGTTCTCTTGCGGGCACTTTGACGCATTGGCGGTTAATATTAGGTAACCAAAACCTGCCCGCATCATCCGGTGGGGCACAAGTTCAACGAAAAACGGCCCGGAAAACCGGGCCGCTCTTTTCGTTTGAAATCCGGGTCGGATGACCGGTCTTTCAATCAGTCTTTTTTCGCCTTCGGCGGCATCTGGACACGCAGATGCAGTTCCTTGAGCTGCTTGTCTTCGACATTCGACGGCGCATTCATCATAAGGTCCTGTGCCTGCTGGTTCAGCGGGAAGGCAATGACTTCACGAATGTTCGGCTCGTCTGCCAGCAGCATGACGATACGGTCAACACCCGGGGCAGAACCACCGTGCGGCGGGGCGCCGAATTTGAATGCGTTAAGCATGCCACCGAACTGTTCTTCGACAACATCCTTGCCGTAACCGGCGATTTCGAACGCCCGATACATGATGTCCGGGCGATGGTTACGAATGGCACCCGACGACAGCTCAATGCCGTTACAGACGATGTCATACTGCCATGCCTTGATATCGAGCGGGTTCATGGTCTCAAGTGCTTCAAGACCACCCTGCGGCATCGAGAACGGGTTGTGGCTGAATTCGATCTTGCCGTCGTCGTCTTCCTCATACATCGGGAAATCAACGATCCAGCAGAATTTGAACATGCCTTCTTCACGCAGTTCAAGTTCGTCACAGACCTTGTCACGGACCTTGCCGGCGAATTTCGCGGCTGCCAGTGCCTTGTCACAGACAAAGAAGACCGCGTCGCCATTGGCAACACCGGTGATTTCCTTGATCTGGGCGATACGGTCAGCGTCAAGGTTCTTGGCAATCGGGCCTTTTGCTTCGCCGTCTTCGCCATAAACGATGTAGCCAAGACCAGCCGCACCTTCATCACGTGCCCAGGAATTGAGCTTGTCAAAGAAGCTGCGCGGGCGTGCTGCGGCACCGGTTGCCGGAATGGCACGAACGACCGAACCTTTTTCGATGTTCGACGCAAAGATGCCGAAGCTCGAACCACGGAACGGCTCGGTCACATCGGAAATGATCAGCGGGTTGCGCAGGTCCGGCTTGTCCGAACCGTATTTCGCCATCGATTCATCAAACGGAATACGCGGGAACGGGAACGGGGTCACATCGCGACCACCGCCGAACTCGACAAAGATTTCGTACAGAACCGGCTCAATCGCGGCAAACACGTCTTCCTGCGTGGCAAAGGCCATCTCGAAGTCGAGCTGATAAAACTCGCCCGGCGAACGGTCGGCACGGGCGTCTTCATCACGGAAGCACGGTGCGATCTGGAAGTAACGGTCAAAGCCCGAAACCATCAGAAGCTGTTTGAACTGCTGCGGGGCCTGCGGCAGGGCATAGAACTTGCCCGGATGCATGCGCGACGGCACCAGGAAGTCACGCGCGCCTTCCGGCGAACTTGCCGTCAGGATCGGGGTCTGGATTTCCAGGAAGCCCTGTGCGGTCATTTTCTGGCGCATCGCCGAAATGACTTTGGAACGCAGAACGATGTTGGAATGCACGCTTTCACGACGCAGGTCGAGATAACGGTGACGCAGGCGGATTTCCTCGCCATATTCAACATCGCCAAAGACCGGCATCGGCAAGACTTCGGCCGAAGACTGAACTTCGACATTCGATGCGTAAACTTCGATTTCGCCGGTCGGCAGATTCGGGTTGATGGTTTCTGCGGTACGTTTGACAACCTTGCCATCCACCGTGATCACGCTTTCGGCGCGCGCTTTATCAAGCGTTTCAAACAGCGGGCTGGAAATGTCGATCACGACCTGGGTGATGCCGTAATGGTCGCGCAGGTCAACAAACAGAAGGTTGCCGTGGTCACGCTTACGGTGAATCCAGCCAGACAGACGAACTTCCGCATCTGCGTCAGTCGCGCGCAGCGCATTACAATTGTGTGAGCGATAAGGATGCATTGTCATTCCAGGTTGCTTTATATTTTGGGCCGCAAATTTGGCCGCAAAGGTGCATGCCAGACCCGCGCTGTCAAACAAAAAACGCACCACAACGTGCCCGGCCCGAACAATTCGGGACGTTTTGCTGTGATGTGTCGGTTGCCGTTCAGACGCGGCGTCAAAATTTCAGCGGTATAAAACGCTCTCGGGGGCTGCGCGTCAAGTACTGTCACCAGAGACGGTCAAATCATTCCGATCCGATTTTGACAGCCTGCAATTCCTTGACCTTGGTAAAGCCGATCAGCCTGCCGGTGCCAAAAGCAATATCGGTCCAGTTTTCAACATCAAATTCAAAATGCGCCAACGCGCATGTCGGGAATTTTCGTGCCATCGCGTCGCGCGCGACCTCGTCCCCGCCGCCAAACAGCGCCTGGGCGAATTGTTCCGTCCCCGGATTATGGCCGATGAACATCACGGAATTTGCGTCCTCGTGGGTGTGATGCAAACTTTCAAGCAGCACCCGTTCCCCCGCCATATAAAGATCTTCGCTATAGATAACGTCCGCATTGCTGGCAAAATCACGCCCAAGAAGGCCAAGCGTCTGAACCGCACGGGCGGCTGTCGAACACCACACCAGATCAGGGATCAGGGCCTGCTCACGCAAGTAACGCCCCATAAAGGGGGCTGCCTTCTCGCCACGGCGGTTCAATTCCCGATCATGGTCGGCCCGACCGGGATCGGCCCAGCTTGATTTGGCATGTCTGAGCAACAGCAACGTTTTCATGTCTTTGGTCTTTACGGCCATGAAGGATGATCAAACGGTGTTCTTCCATGCCATATCAACGCCCGCGATGCCATCAGAAAAACTGACACATAAATTTAAGAAAATTGCACGGGCGCAAACAGTTATCCTATACTCCATTTGCAACCGGGACCTGTCGCATAAATTCAAAGACATTCCCTCAATCCGCAGGAGGCATAGCGTGACTCACGCCGCTGCAGTTCAATCAAGCGCGATCACCATTGATTCGGAAAGCCGCTTTATCAATCGCGAACTTTCGTGGCTGGCTTTCAACAATCGTGTTCTTGAAGAAGCCCAGAACAGCGGGCACCCGCTGCTTGAACGTTTGCGCTTTCTGTCGATCTCGGCCAGCAACCTTGATGAATTCTACATGGTCCGCGTCGCGGGCCTTGTCGGGCAACTTCGTGCCGGCATGACCAAAGTCAGCCAGGATGGCATGAGCCCGTCCGAACAGCTGCGCGCCATTACCTTTGATGCCAACCAGTTGATGCAGGATCAGCAGCGCATCTGGCGTCAGCTCAGCCGTGAAATGGAACAACAGGGCATCTCGGTCATTGATCAGTCCGATCTGACCCAGACCGATCGCAAATGGCTTGATGGCTATTTCATGCGGGAAATCTTTCCGACCCTGACCCCGCTTGCGATTGACCCGTCACACCCGTTCCCGTTCATTCCCAACCTTGGCTTTGCCATTGTGATGCAGCTGTTTGACCCGGCGGATGGTCACAATATGCGCGGTCTGATCCCGGTCCCGCAAAAGATCGGTCGGTTCCTGCGCCTGCCCGGCCGAACCGAACGCTATCTTCCGGTCGAACAGGCGATCTTGCTGTATCTCGGCAAGTTGTTCCCGGGCTTCGATATGATCGAACACGGCTTCTTCCGCGTCATCCGTGACTCGGATGTCGAGATCGAAGAAGAAGCAGAAGACCTGGTGCGCGTTTTCAAAACCGCCCTTAAACGCCGCCGTCGCGGCAGCATCATCCGCCTTAAGGTCAATGCCGGCATGCCCGAAGACCTTCTGGACTTTGTGATCGACGAACTTGATGTCGCGCTCGAAGAAGTCGTCAAGGTTGATGGTCTTTTGGGGGTTGTCGATGTCAAACAGCTGATCGATTCCGATCTGCATCATGATTTGCTGTTTGCGCCCTACGCCGCGCGATATCCGGAACGGGTGCGCGATTTTGGTGGCGATTGCTTTGCCGCGATCAGCAAAAAGGACCTTGTGGTTCACCACCCGTTCGAAGATTTCGACGTGGTGGTGCAGTTCCTGCTTCAGGCGGCACGCGATCCCGATGTCGTCACCATCAAACAGACGCTTTACCGTACATCGGAAAACAGCCCGATCGTCAAAGCCCTGATCGCCGCGGCCGAGGCCGGAAAATCCGTTACCGCCATGGTCGAGCTCAAAGCCCGCTTTGACGAAGAAGCCAACCTGCGCTGGGCGGCCGACCTTGAACGTGCGGGCTGTCAGGTGGTCTATGGCTTCCTTGACTGGAAAACCCACGCCAAGGTGTCACTGGTTGTCCGCCGTGAAACCCACGGCCTTAAAACCTATGTCCATTTCGGGACCGGCAACTATCATCCGATCACGGCCAAATTCTATACCGATATTTCCTTCTTCTCGTGCGATCCGGCACTGGGGCGTGATGCGGCGAGCATCTTTAATTTCATGACCGGCTATGCCACGCCGCGTTCTTTGGAAAAAATCGCGATTGCCCCGCATACCCTGCGCCCGACCCTTCTGACCCACATCGATCAGGAAATCGAAAACTGCAAGGCCGGCAAACCGTCCGGCATCTGGGCCAAGATGAACAGTCTTGTCGATCCGGTGGTAATCGATGCACTTTATCGTGCAAGCCAGGCCGGTGTTCATGTCGAACTGGTGGTGCGCGGGATTTGCTGTTTGCGCCCGGGTGTGCCGGGGCTTTCGGAAAACATTCGCGTCAAATCGATTGTCGGCCGGTTCCTTGAACATTCGCGCATTGTGGTCTTTGCCAACGGGGCCAAGCTTCCGTCGCGCAAGGCCAAGGCATTCATCTCATCTGCCGACTGGATGCCACGCAATTTGAACCGCCGTGTTGAAACCCTTGTTCCGGTTGAAAACCCGACCTGTCAGCGCCAGATTGTTGAACAGATCATGATTGCCAATCTCAAGGACACTGCACAGGCCTGGTATCTTCAGCCAGATGGCTCTTACGAACGTTGTGAAGCTGATCAAAAGGCATTTTCATCCCATCAGTATTTCATGACCAACCCGTCCCTGTCAGGTCGCGGCAGCGCCCTGAATGAAGAGGACCCGAATGTCCCCGTTCTGCAACTTGATGACTGATGCCGTCAAAATGCAGACACACGACCAACAGGTGCCACCAACAGTATGCTAACTGACCAACGGGCTTCCAACCGCATCGCGATCATTGATGTTGGCTCCAACTCTGTGCGCCTTGTGATTTTCGATGGCATGACGCGTGCCCCGATCCCGATTTTCAACGAGAAAGTCATGTGCGGACTGGGGCGTGATCCGGAAGATACCGGCAAGCTCAATCCCGAAGGGGTCGAGCTTGCCGTGGTCGCCATGCACCGGTTTGCAACGCTTCTGCGGGCGATGAAAGTTACCCATGTCGATGTGCTTGCAACTGCTGCGGTCCGTGCGGCCAGTGACGGTCAGTTGTTTTGCGATCGCATCGCCAAGGAAACCGGATTGACCGTCAAAGTGATTGACGGCCTTGAAGAAGCAAGACTTTCGGCACTTGGTATTATTTCCGGCGACCCGGTTGCGACCGGCATCATGGGCGATATTGGTGGCGGGTCGCTCGAACTGGTTCTTCTTGATCAAGGCGAAATCAAAAAACGTGTCAGCCTGCCATTGGGGGCAATGCGCCTTCATGCGGTATTCGGGTCCGATCGCGCCCGCCTGACCAGTGAAATTACCCGCCATCTCGACAGTGTCGACTGGCTGGCAGAGGCCGCCGGGCAACAGCTTTTTGCGGTTGGCGGATCATGGCGCTCGATCGCAAAACTGTTCATCGCCCAGGAAAACTATCCGATTTCGGTTGTCCATAACCTGGCAATGCCGCGTTCGGAAATGGATGAACTGACCCACATCATTTCCCAGCAAAGTCGCATCTCGCTTGAAAAGGTTGGCGGTGTTTCAAAACGCCGTATCGACAGCCTGCCTCATGCCGCCCTTGTCATGAATATGTTGATGGCCCGCATGCGCCCAAGCGAAGTGGTCTTTTCCGGACACGGATTGCGCGAAGGCTGGATGTATGAAGTCCTGCCCGAAGACTTGCGTCAGCGCGATCCGGTACTTGATGCCTGTCTGAGCTTCGCCGAAGACGGCGAACGCTTCCACCAGCATGGCGAAGAACTTGCCCACTGGTGCGCCCCGATCTTTACCGCACTTCCGGTCAATATCGAACGGCTGCGTCTGGCGGCTTGCATTATCGGCGATATCGGATGGAACGAGCACCCCGATTACCGGGCAATCCAAAGCTATAACCGGATTTTGCGCCACCCCTATCTTGATCTCAATCACCATGACCGGGTGTTTCTCGCCTATACCATCGGGTCGCGCTATACCGGCAATTTCAAGGGTGATGAGTCAAGCGAACGCATCCTTGACGAGGATGACCGCCTGACCGGCCGACTGTTTGGCCATGCCATCCGTCTTGGCCATACGCTTTCAGGCGGGGTTGAGGGGATATTGCCCAAAACCCGTCTCGTCCTCGAAGCCGATAAATTGATCCTCGAATTCGACAAGCAGGTCGCCGCACTTTACGGCGAAGTGGTCGAACAAAGGCTTTCCAAACTGGCCAAGCTCATGAACCGCGAAAGTGAAGTCCGTCTGGCGTAAATCGGGAACGGTTTGCTTTCGCACCGAAAGCCGCTATGTTGGGGATGCTTCCAAGCACCCCGTCCGCGGAAAGGGCTGCGCCCGGTTTAACACATATGAAACACACGGTTTCCTTGCCTGTCTGGCGGACACAGGCGTTGTGATCAGGGGAATCGTATGTCTGCATCACGCACAACGAAATCCGATAAAGCCAAATTTTCGCGCCCAAACCGTATCTTCTTTGACGGGCGCCTGAACCTTGAACAGCAACGAAAGCGCGCCAAGGATCTTTTGCGCGCCCTGCGTGCCGGGAACCAAACTGCGCAACAACGCTTTGTCGATGCAAATCATCCGATCGGGGCTGCGGGATTTGCCGATTTCCGGCTTGCTGACGCCCAGCTGGTGATTGCACGGGAAAACGGCTTTGCCAGTTGGCCCAAACTGAAAAACCATATCGACCGCATCACCGAACAGAACCGTCAGATTTCCAGCGGAAATCCACCCGTGCTTGATACCAAACGCACCCTGCATCTGCGTTGCGGATCAGACATTCGGAACGGACTTGGCATTGCCGGTTTTGTCGGGGATTTTCTGGAATTTGCCGATCCGTTCTGTCAGGGGCCGGTGCCGGATCTGCCACTTGATGAATTCATTTCAGTTCGCGCCGATTTCATCGCAAGCGGTTATCACATCACCCCAAAGGATGCCGTGGCCAGAAGCAAACGCGAATATGCTGCGCTGAACCGCCTGGATCAATATGATCATGTGGTTTTGTGGTTCGAACATGACGGCTACGACCAGCTTATTCTGGCCTTCCTGATGGACTTCATCGCCACCGCACGGCCCGCGACAAGGATCGAATTGATATCGGTCGGCGCAATCCCCGGTGTGGAGCGTTTTATCGGTCTTGGGCAATTATCCCCGGAACTGCTGATCTGGTGCTGGGAAAATCATCGGGTACCGGTGACTGACACCATGCTTGAAACCGGTCGCACGGCATGGAAGGCCATTCGCTCCGCAATGCCCGACGCACTGGAGAAATTCATCCAAACCGGAACCAGCGCCCTGCCCCATCTGATCCCGGCCCTTGAACGCCATATCGCCGAATTGCCGGACCCGCAGTCGGGGCTTGGCCTGACGCAGAAACTTGTCCTTCAGATCGCACGCGATCACGGCCCGCTTCCGGTTGGCAAAATCTATGCCCATCTCATGCGAAGCTACGATCCGCTTCCCTATCTGGCCGACCTGATGTTCTGGTCTGAAATCCAGACCATGATGCACTGCAAATCGCCGCTATTTACCCTGTCTGACAATCCGGACCAGCACTGGCCAACCCGCATCCTGACCATAACCGCGACCGGATCAGACACATTGGCTGGCAACCAAAACTTCCTCGACAATTTCACCACCACCCGCTGGGTCGGCGGGATCGAAATAACGCCGGAAACAGTCGGAGTTTTCTATTAAGAACGCCTGAGTGAATAACTTTGTTGGACGGGTTTCGCCTTTTTTGACAAAAGGCGAAACTGTCGTTGGACATTGTGACGGGATTGAATATGTTCACCGGCAACGGGACAGCATCAATTCTGCAGGATATTTTAATGGCAGCAAGAACAACTGTAATCACGATTACCCACAATGGTGGGCTGGTTATTGGTGGCCTTTTGAAATCGCTGCCTGCTGATCTTCCCTTGATCGTTGTTGATAACGCATCAAAGGACGATACCCTTGATATCGTTACGTCCTTGCGTCCCGATGCGAAAGTCATTCGAAACCCAGTTGGCTTGGGATATGGCGCTGCTGCCAGTCAGGGACTTTCAGAAGTCACAACCGAATTTGCCCTGCTTGCAAATCCTGACGCTTTGATGACGCAGGATGCGATTGATGCCCTTGTTCAAGCGGCCGATCAATATCCAGAAGCGGCAATGTTTGGACCGCTCCATAAGGATGGCAACGGAAATATAGAACCCAGCCACGACGTCGAATTATGGAAGCGCGGCATTTTCGGAAAACAGGCATACGAAATTACGCCTGAGGGTCCGATATGCGTTGAATTCTTGTCTGGCGCAGTGAACCTTGTGCGAATGAACGCGATGAAGGAAGTCGGGTTTTATGATCCCGAAATTTACCTTTATTTCGAAGACGACGACATGTGCATGCGCTTCCGACAGGCCGGATATGGACTTATTCTTGTTGCTGCATCCGTGGTCACGCATCTGAATGGCGGCTCTGTCCGTCCAAATCGGGCATATTACTGGGAAAAGTTCTGGAACATTGCATGGTCCAGAATATACTTTGAAACCAAATACAAAGGCCGTCTGGCCGGAAGCTGCCTTGGCATAAAATACGCACTGCGATATGCCGGCAAGGCACTGGTGCATGGCATCGCGATGAAACGGGCAAAAGGCTGGCGTGATCTTGCCCGTTCGGCGGGGTCCTTGGCGGCCGTCTTCGGTGTCAGGGCCTCGAAACTTCCGCGCTGACACTTGAGTTCTGACGAACTGACGCATCAAACTGGATGAATGGGTACCTATTCTGATGAAGGCAGTAATTCTTGCTGGCGGTTATGGCAGCCGACTGAGTGAAGAAACCTCGGTCAAACCAAAACCGATGGTCGAAATCGGCGGCAAACCGATCCTGTGGCACCTGATGAAAATCTATTCCGCACACGGCGTGAATGAATTTGTCATCTGCCTTGGCTACAAGGGCTATGTGATCAAGGAATATTTTGCCAACTACTTCCTGCATCACGCTGATGTCACCATCGATATGGCATCCAATCAGCTTGAGTATCACAACGCCAATGCCGAGCCCTGGAAGATCACCCTTGTCGATACCGGCACCAACAGCATGACCGGCGGCCGTATCAAACGGGTTGGTGATTATCTTGATGATGACAAACCGTTCTGCCTGACCTATGGCGACGGTCTTGGCGATGTCGATATTACGGCAAGCATCGAATTCCACAGAAAACAGGGCCGCAAGGCCACCATGACCGTTGTCTCGCCGCCCGGCCGTTTTGGCGCAACTGTTCTTGATGGCGACCAGATAACGGCGTTTCAGGAAAAGCCGCTTGGTGACGGCGCGCGCATCAATGCCGGATTCTTTGTGTGCGAGAAATCCGTCCTTGCCGAAATCAAGGATGATCAAACCGTCTGGGAAGCAGAACCGCTGCGCAACCTGTCAGAAAGCAACGAACTGTCGGCATGGCGTCATGACGGGTTCTGGCAACCGATGGACACGCTGCGCGAAAAGCAGATGCTTGAAGGCCTGTGGGAAGGCGGAAAAGCCCCCTGGAAGGTCTGGTAAAGCGATGCGTCCGAGTGAAAACCTTCGTTCTTTCTGGTCTGGCAAACGGGTCCTTCTGACCGGTCACACCGGCTTTAAAGGCAGTTGGGCAGCAGCATGGTTGATCAAGATGGGGGCCGAGGTTCACGGCTTTGCCCTTGCTCCGGAAACCGATCCCAATCTGTATGACCTGCTTGATCTTGACTATGCCTCGGAAATGATTGCCGATCTTCGCGATCGTGCAGACGTGCAAAAGATGGTCCATAAGGTCCGGCCCGATCTGGTTTTGCATATGGCAGCACAGCCGCTGGTGCGTCGCGGTTACCGCGAACCGGTCGAGACCATGGCAACCAATATCATGGGCACCGCACATCTTCTTGATGCACTGCGCGACTGTGAAAGCGTCAAGGGCATTCTGGTCGTCACCAGCGACAAGGCCTATGATAATGACAGCTATGATCAGGCCCATGGCGAGATTATCTTCCGCGAGGGCGATGCACTGGGCGGACGTGACCCCTATAGCGCATCCAAGGGCTGTCAGGAAATTGTCGCGCGCAGCTTTGAACAAAGCTATTTCCGCGCCAAGGGTATCGCGCTTGTCACGGCCCGTGCAGGCAACGTCGTTGGCGGCGGCGACTGGTCCGAAGATCGTCTGATGACCGATATCATTCGCGCGGCCGCGAACAACAAGGCGGTCGAACTTCGCAATCCCGGCACCACCCGCCCCTGGCAGCATGTGATTGAACCGGTGGCAGGATATTTGATGTATCTTCAGGCTGTGGTCGAGAAAAAGGCATCGGTATCCGCACTGAACTTTGGCCCGAAAGAGTCCCATACCGTTGCGCATGTGACCGATCTGGTCCTGGATGCTTGGGGGTGCGATGCCGGAACCACACAACAGGATGTGTCGGCCGCCAGCAAGGAAGCCCTTACCCTTGCGCTGGACTCAAGCCTTGCAACGACGACTTTGGCGTGGCAACCACGCCTCACACTGCCCGAATGTGTAAACTGGATTGTCGAATGGCATAAAGCACATCTGGCAGGACAGAACATGCGTGACCTGACCGAAACGCAGATTACTTCGTTTGAAGCGATGATGGATAAAGAATGACAACGCCAACTTGCCGTGCTTGCGGCACCAACCTTGAACATACCCTTGTTGATCTTGGCCTTAGCCCGCTTGCGAACTCCTATGTTCCGCTTGATCACAAGTCTGATACCGACCCGGCTTATCCGTTGCACGCCCGTGTCTGCAGCAAGTGTTTTCTGGTTCAGGTTGATGACGTTGTCCCGCCATCCGATATCTTTAGCCACTATGCCTATTTCTCAAGCTATTCGAGCAGTTGGGTCGAACATGCTCGCAAATACTGCACAAGCGCGACCGAACGGCTTGGCCTCAACGATAAGTCATTCGTTGTCGAAGTGGCCTCCAACGACGGTTATCTGTTGCAGCATTTTGTTGCCAACAGCGTTCCTGTTCTTGGTGTTGAGCCCGCGGCCAATGTCGCCGCCGAAGCCGAGAAAAAAGGCGTTCGCAGTCTGGTGGCATTCTTTGGCAAGGAAACAGCAGAAACCGTTGTCGCCGAACATGGCCATGCCGACCTGACGGCGGCCAACAACGTTCTGGCGCATGTACCTGACATCAATGATTTTGTGTCGGGCTTTGCCGCGATCCTCAAAGACGATGGCGTCTCGACATTCGAGTTCCCCCATCTTTTGAACCTTTTGGAAAAGACCCAGTTCGATACGATCTATCACGAACACTTCTCCTACCTATCGCTTTATGCGGTCGAGAAATGCTTTGCTGCGAACGGGCTTAAGGTCTTTGATGTCGAAGAACTGCCCACCCATGGCGGAAGCCTGCGTGTCTGGGCTCAAAAAGCGGTTGGCACCCGTCCCGAAACGGACCGCCTGAATGCCGTCCGCGCCAAGGAAGCCGATGCAGGTATTGCTACCCTCTCCTGCTACGAAGGATTTGAAACCAAGGTTCGAGCCATTCGTGACAGCCTGCTTGCCTTCCTGAAAAAGGCCAAGGCCGAAGGCAAAACCGTTGCCGGTTACGGTGCTGCGGCCAAGGGCAATACCCTTTTGAATTATTGTGGGGTCGGAACAGATCTGATTGATTTCGTTGTCGATGCCAACCCGCACAAGCAAAACACCCTTCTTCCCGGAAGCCGTATTCCGGTTCATGCACCTGATATGCTTAAGGAACGCAAACCGGACTATGTCCTGATCCTGCCCTGGAACCTGCAGAACGAGATCATGGAAAGTGTCGGTTATATTCGAGACTGGGGTGGACAGTTCCTTGTCGCTGTGCCGGAAGTCACAGTTCTGCGATGAAGTTTACAAAGACAAATATCGCGGGTGTCGACCTGATCGAACTGGAAACACACGAAGATAACCGTGGTTTCTTTGCACGGTCATTTTGCGTTGATGAACTTGGCGATAATGGTCATGACTTCGCGGTCCATCAGGCGAACCTGTCTTTCAATCATCACGCAGGCACCTTGCGGGGGATACATTATCAGGCAGCCCCGGTCGGGGATCCGAAAATTGTCCGCTGTATCGCCGGACGGATTTTTGATGTGGTAATTGACCTGCGCGCAGGATCACCGACCTATTGTCAGTGGACCGGTGCCGAGCTTTCCGCCCGGAACCGTAAATCTTTCATTATCCCCGAAGGCTGCGCACATGGTTTCATCACGCTCGACGACAATTCCGAGGTGATGTATCTGATGGGTGCCCCGTTTGAGGCAAATCTTGCCGCCGGTGTACGCTGGAATGATCCGGCATTCGCGATTGACTGGCCGATCACGCCATCCGTGATCAATGATCGTGACGCGAACTATCCCGATTATGAGCGTCAAGAATGAAAGTCCTTGTAACCGGTGCCAACGGTCTTATCGGGTCTCATACCTGCCGGGCATTACGGGCATCCGGGTATGATGTTCTGACCTGCGGTCGATCCGGCCCCCAATCATCAAGCCACTATGTTGGCGACTTGCTTGACCCGGCTTTCCGATCCCGGATCATGCGGAATGAACGCCCCGATGGTTTGATCCATCTGGCATGGCAAACCAAGCATGGTTATTTCTGGAACGCACCGGACAATGCCGACTGGCGTGTCGCCACCATTGATCTGCTTGATCGCTTTCTCGAGATTGGTGGAACCCGTGCCGTTCTTGCCGGAAGCTGTGCCGAATATGACTGGACCATATCGGAAATTGGCAAGAAAACCTGCGAAACGGATGCTTGTGTACCCGGCACCCTTTATGGGCAGGAAAAACTGAAACTGGCCCGACACTGCCAGAACCTGATTGATCAGGGCAGTTCAATTGCATGGGGACGATTGTTCCTTCTATGCGGACCGGGTGAATATCCGGCACGTTTTGTCCCGGCAGTAACCAAGGCCCTTCTTGCCGGGGAAACTGCAAAAATGAGTTCCGGAAAACAAGTCCGAGACTTCATGCATGTTGCGGATGCCGGCACTGCATTTGCATCAGTCTTTGAAAGCTCATTCAAAGGCATTTTGAATGTTGCAAGCGGCGAAGCGCATTCATTATTGTCGGTCGCAAACAGCTTGCAACAATTGATCGGACGTGGACAGGTATCAGCCGGCAGCCTGCCGGATCGCCCTGACGATCCCCCTTACCTCGTTGCCGATACGTCGATCCTTCATGATAAAATCGGCTTTGAGCCGAAGTACAATCTGGCAACGGCATTGGAAAGTTGCATTCAATGGTGGCGCAGTCAAACTGACTAGTCAGGAAGCCTATCGTCAAAATTAGCTGTTCACATCATTTGATGTACTCAGCTAGTCCAGGCCACGTGCAATCCTGAAAATCTCGCTGCGCAGCCATTTATGGGCTGCGTTTGCGGCGTTCCGGACGTGCCAGTATTGGGCGAAACCATATTCGGGAAATTCCAGTGGAAAGTCACAGGTCGCAAAGCCTTCCATCACGTTTTCCGCCAATCGCGACGGCAATGTCGCGATGACCTTGGTGCCGCGGATCAGGTTTGGAATGCTGGCAAAGGTTGAAACCTGCAACGCCGTGCGGCGTGATCGCCCAGTTGCACGCAGCAAATCGTCAATCGCCGACACATCATTCGCCCCGATGATCACACGCGCATGATCGGCCGCACAGTACCGATCAAGGGTATCGGGTGCTGCGTCATGGAATGCCGGATCGTAAAAGCAGCGCATCTGTTCACGAAACAGCGCCTGCATTGCGATATCGGCATGCTTGCCTGACGACTGGATGCTGATGGCATGGTCAATCTTGCCACTGCGCAGCAAGCCGACAAAATGATCCTCGCCGCTGATCGACAAGACCTTGAGACGAATATCTGCCTTGCAGGACTGCAATCGTTGCATCAATGCCGGCAAGACGACGCTGACTTCATAGTCATTACACCCAATCGTAAAATGCGCGCTATGAGACGGGTCATCCGGGTCAAACGTCACAACCCTGGTCAGATCCCGCATCCCTTGTAACAATGCACGGATCTGCGGCGCGATTTCATCGGCATGTGCGGTTGGCGCAACCGATCGCCCCGACCGCACAAAAAGCGGATCGTCGATAATCTGGCGCAACCGGTCAAGCCCGTGACTGACGGTGGGCTGGCCAACACCAAGACGATGCGCCGCAGCCGTAACCGATCCTTCGTCATAGATGGTCAGGAACAGACGCAACAACCGATAATCAAGATCAAATTCATCGATGTTCATACATACTTATTATCATACCCATCGAATTGACCATATAGGTTTTAAAGATCACATTCTCCGCCATGAACAGGCGATGCCTGCCCCAAATTGGAGAATTGAAATGAAAACATTGATAACCGGCGCAACCGGCCAGCTCGGCACTCTCGTTGTGAAACACCTGCTCGATCGCCTTCCGGCCAGCGAAATTGCGGTAAGTGTCCGCACCCCGGCCAAGGCCGAAAATCTTGCATCACTTGGCGTTGATGTTCGGCATGGTGATTTTGATGACCTTGCCCTGATGACCACTGCCTTCAAGGGCATCGAAACCGCCCTGATCATTTCAGCAGAAGCCGACAATGCAACCCGCATTGCCCAGCACCGCACAGCGGTTGATGCCGCCAAGGCCGCGGGCGTCAAACATCTGGTTTACACCAGTATCATTAACCCGCGCGCTGATGCCGATTTCACCTATTCCGCCATTCACCTTGATACCGAAAATTACATCAAGGAAAGCGGCCTGAATTACACCTTCCTGCGCAACAGTTTCTATGCCGACCTTCTGCTTGCGGGTGTTGCGCACGCACTTGAAACCGGTGCTTATGGCGCACCGGCGGGCGATGCCAAAATCACCTATATCCCGCGCAATGATTTGGCAGAGGCCGCCGCAGTGGTTCTTGCCAATCCCCAAAACCACGTCAATGCGACTTATGATCTTACCGGTGCGAAAGCCGTGACCCATACCGAAATTGCCAGCCACATCGCCAAGGCGACTGGCAAGGACATTACCTTTGCCGACCTGCCAGCTGACGTCCACGTCGGGATCCTTAACAGCATCGGCCTTCCGGGCCATCTGGTCGAAGCCCTTGCCGGTCTTTATGTCGGCGCGAAAAAGGGAGATTACGAAACCGTCAGTAATGATTTCGAAGCGCTGGTTGGCCGCAAGCCGCAATCTGTCGAAGATTTCATTCGCAAGGCGCTTGCGGCCTGAAGCCCCCCCCCTGCCCCGAACAAAAAACAGCCGCCCCGCATTCCGGGCGGCTGTTCTTGTTTCCAACATGCACAACAGATCAGCGCCCCAAAAAAAACGGACCCCAAACGGGGTCCGGCAAGTTTCAGGGAGGCATCGGAACAAGGGGCGATTCAGGTGATCTCGTCGCCCTGCTTTACGGTGTAAAACTCAGCAACGTCGAAACGAAAAGCACGGCGGTCGATGTGATCGAAAAGACAACATATTTGACAATCATGTTCAGGGTCCTTTGCTGGCGGGGGTGACAGACAAGACAGCACCGGGGACGTGCCACCTTGCCTGCCGGGAGACGAATGTTTTCCGCCGGAATTTCCTGTCCGCGTCGCGATACGGAACATGGCGGTCAGGCATCAAAGCCCAAGATCGGACAATCCGGGATGATCGTCGGGACGGCGTCCTTGCGGCCAATGGAACAACCGTTCCTGTTCCGTGATCGGTTTGTCATTGATCGATGCAACGCGATGTCGCATCAGGCCATCTTCATCAAATTCCCAATTCTCGTTGCCATAGGCACGGAACCAGTTGCCGCTGTCATCGCGATATTCATAGGCAAAGCGCACGGCGATCCGGTTTTCATGAAACGCCCACAGTTCCTTGATCAGGCGGTATTCCATCTCCCTGGCCCATTTGCGGGTCAGAAAAGCGACAATGTTTTCGCGACCGGCAAACATTTCCGAACGGTTTCGCCACTGGCTGTCTGGCGTGTAGGCCAGGGAAACCTTTTGCGGATCACGGCTGTTCCAGCCGTCTTCCGCCAGGCGGACTTTCTGTTTGGCGGTCTCGATATTAAAGGGAGGAAGCGGCGGCCGTGACATCGATCTTGTCCTTTGGTGCTGGTTTAAAAAAGGAACCCCGGTCGGTTCGGAGCGATATGCGGAGGGGGGACCACCGACCGGGGCTTTGCCGGAAGCAGGCCTGCCCTTAGGCGGCAGATGCCGTCACGACCGGGAAATCAATCGGCGTATCGAACGCCTCGTTCAGGTAATTGGTCAGGGTATTCAGCGCGACATGTGCCACGATCTCGACCAGTTCGGCCTCGCTAAATCCGGCTTCCTTGACAGCCGAAACATCAGCAGCAGAAACCTGGCCACGGTTATGAACCAGTGCCACGGCAAAGCGCACGGCGGCATTGGCCTTCGGGTCGGTCGACGCCCCGTTGCGATTGGCGGCAATTTCCGCATCGTCAAGTTTCGCAAGGTTCTTGCCAAGATAGGTATGCGCCGACAGGCAATAGTCACAGCCATTAAGCTGGGCAACCGCAAGGGCGATGCGTTCACGGGTCTGGGGATCAAGCGCGCCTTTGGCCAAGGCACCGTTAAGGCCAAGATAGCCTTCAAGGGTTGCCGGGCTGTTGGCCGTCAAACGAAACAGGTTCGGCACCGATCCGAGCAGTTTGTTCACGCCTTCAAGAAGCGGTTGGGCATTTGCCGGTGCGGCATCAATGGATGCAGGAAGCGTAATTCGCGTCATGGACTTTCTCCTTAAAAGATTTTGCGTCATCAGCTGATGAACGATATATACAGACAGGTCTGTCTAATTGTCAAATATTTTTTGGACCGGTCGTTCTGAAACGTGCAATGCTTGCATTTCTGCGCCCTTCGCGGCACAAGAAGACAGACCGGTCTGACTATTGGAGAAAAAAATTGAGATCAAAACGCGACGATCTGATCGATACGGCGCTGCGCCTGTTCTACACACAGGGCTTCAACGCCACCGGCATTGACAAAATTCTTGCCGAGTCCGGCGTCGCCAAAATGACGATGTACAAACATTTCAAATCAAAGGACGAACTGATTGTTGCCGCCCTTGAACGTCGCGATGAACAGTTCAGGGACTGGCTGACCGGTGAAATGGAAAAGGCATCGTCCGAACCGCGCGCCAAACTGCTTGCCATGTATGATGCGCTTGAAATCTGGTTTACCGGGCGCGCCTTCAAGGGGCTCGGTTTTGCCGGCTGTGCGTTTATCAATGCATCGGGCGAATTTTCAAAACTCGACCACCCTGCCCACCGCATTGCCGCCGATCACAAGAAAAAGATCCTCGACTATCTTGTCGAACTTTGCAGCGCGGCGGGCGCAGCTGATCCGGTCGGACTTGCCGAACAGCTTGCCCTGCTTAAGGAAGGGGCGATTGTAACCGCACAGGTACGCGGCCTGTCTGATGCAGCACAGATTGCCAAATCAATTGCCACCGGTCTTCTGGACACGGCCATACCGGCATAAGGCAACACACTGCCTTTATCCGTGCGCCAACAAAAAACGGAGCCATCCGGCTCCGTCTTTTTGATCGGCAATGCGTAAATCGTCAGGCGTCAAGATCGACCAGAACGACTTCACCGTTTTTCAGCTTGAGTCCAAGCTGACCGTGTTTGAGGCGCAAGGCATATTGCCCGAACAATTCGCGACGCCAACCATGCATGGCCGGAACATCGGCATTGTCGTCTGCGGCAATATTTTGCAAATCATCGCCGGATGCCACCAATCGCTGGGCCACACCCTTTTCCTCGGCGCACAGCTTGAGCAACACCTTGAGAAGCTCGACCGTCGGGCCGATTCCGGCTGGCAATTCAATGCGCTGTTTTGGTTTGGGCCACTGATCCTGCGGCAAGGCCAAAGCTGCCTTGATTGCCTCGATGATTGCCTGACCGGGCTTGGAGCTTCCGAAATTGCGGCCAACACCGCGGGTCTTGTCCAAGTCCGCTTCGGTCATTGGCTGACGCGCGGCGATATCAAGCAGCGTGTCATCACGCAAAATGCGATTGCGCGGCAGGTTCTTGCGCTGGGCCTCTGTCTCGCGCCATTCGCCAAGCGCGCGGGCAACAGCCAGAAACTTCGGGCTGTTTGACCGGGTCTTGAGACGCAACCAGGCATCCGCCGGATCAATCGAATAGATCGACGGATCGGTCAGACGTTCCATTTCTTCGAAAAGCCAGACCGCCCGGCCATTGGCCTCAAGCCGTTCGTGGAAATCTTCATAGATCACGCGCAGATGCGTCACATCCGAAAGCGCATAATTGATCTGTTTCGAAGATAACGGACGACGTGACCAGTCGGTGAACCGCATGGATTTGTCGATGCTTTTGCGCGCAACCTTGTTGACCAGTGTCTCGTATCCGACCTGGTCACCATAGCCAAGCACCATGGCCGCCACCTGGGTATCAAACACCGGATGGGGTACCTTGCCCGACAAGTGCACGAAAATTTCGATATCCTGACGGGCCGCGTGAAACACCTTGATCACGCTTTCATCCTGCATCAGCTCAAACAGCGGCGACAGGTCAATGCCTTCGGCAAGCGGGTCAACCGCCGCACCGTTGTCCGAATGTTCCGGACTCGCAAGCTGCACAAGACACAGTTGCGGCCAATATGTCGAGTCCCGCATGAATTCGGTATCGACTGTAACGTAATCGAACTTGCGCAAGCTATCGCACAAGCTTCGCAGTTCTTCTGTAGTTGTAATAGGTTCCATGTCGATTGCTATAACATTGCCCGGAACAATTCGCCAGTGGCTTAGACGCAGGTCAGACCACCGCATTGACGGAATGGCTGATCGCCAAAAGCCCCGCCCTAGATGATTTCATCCTCATCAAGCAGCGGATCGGATTGCAGGTGGGTTTCGATGGCGTCCATGCGTTCCTGGACTTCTGCCGGGCGCTTGATTGATGCGACATGAAACAGCGCATCGCCCTGATTGACGATCGGCAAATTGGTTCGCCCGATAATCAGGCCATCCTCGCGCGCCAGGACTTCTTCGTCGGTTTGCCCGAACGGATCGGCCACCGCTGCGACAACATCACCGGCATGCACGAATTCGCCTGCCAGCTTGAAGGTCCGCAAAATCCCGCCAACCGGCGCACGCAGCCAGTGACTGTTGGACGATTTGAACGATGGCACGCGCGGTGTCCGCACGGTGCGTTCCGACGTCATGCCGAGTTTGCGCATCACACGCAGCACACCTGACACCCCGGCCCGGATCGACATTTCATCAAAACGAAGCCCCTCGCCTGCTTCATACAGCAGGATCGGCACCCCGATTTCACGCGCGGCCTGGCGCAGGGATCCTTCACGCAGCGGACTGGTCAGAATGATCGGCGCGCCAAAGGCCTCGGCATATTCCATGATCTCCGGGTCGTCTTCATTGACCCTGATCTGGGGCAAGTTAACGCGGTTAACCGCGGCCGAATGCAAATCAATCCCGAAATCGGACCGTTCGACAATTTCATGCAGGAAAAGATGCGCAAGCTGCGCGGCAAGCGATCCGCGCGCATGGCCCGGGAAACTGCGGTTAAGGTCGCGACGGTCCGGCAGATAACGGGTGTGGTTCAAAAACCCGAATGCATTGACCAGCGGCACGGCAAGCAACGTGCCGCGCATCCCCTTCAATGCCGGGGATTTCAAGACACGGCGGATCACTTCGACCCCGACAATCTCGTCACCATGCACAGCCCCGCTGACAAACAGAACCGGCCCCGGCCGCTTGCCATGCACGACATTGACGGTCAGATTGACCGGCGTGTGGTTGGACAGAAGCGAGATCGGAATATCGACAATCTTGCGCGTCCCCGGAGCAACCTTTTTCCCGCCAATTTCAAAATCAGGTGTTTTGGGGGCCTTGGGAGTTTTTTCTTTTCCCTTGGTCGATCCGGTTTCGCTCATGCCGTTATCCTTTGCCTTTGGTCCGGACTTTTCCCGGACGGTAATCTTTTTCAAGGAATTCGATAATCATCCCGGCGATATCCTTGCCGGTTGCGCCTTCGATACCTTCAAGCCCCGGGGATGAATTGACTTCCATCACAACCGGCCCGTGGTTGGAGCGCAAAATATCGACACCACAAACATTTAGCCCCATTGCCTTGGCGGCTTCAACTGCCGTTGCACGTTCCTGGGGGGTAATACGGACCGAACGGGCCGATCCACCACGATGGATGTTTGACCGGAAATCGCCTTCGGCACCTTTGCGTTCCATGCTGGCGATGACCTTGCCGCCGATCACGAAACAGCGGATGTCGGTATTGCCGGCTTCCTTGATGAATTCCTGAACCATGATATCAACGCTGGCGCCACGGAATGCCTCGATGACCGATTTGGCGGATTTCTCGGTCTCACCCAGAACCACACCAATGCCCTGGGTTCCTTCCAGAAGCTTGATCACCACGGGCGCGCCACCCACGATCTGCAAAACCTCGTCGGTTTTCTTGGGATCATGGGCAAAGGCCGTCACCGGAAGGCCGACACCGCGACGCGACAGAATCTGAAGCGACCGCAACTTGTCGCGCGAACGACCGATCGCAACCGACTCATTAAGCGGATATACCCCCATCATTTCAAACTGGCGCAATACCGCCAGTCCGAATGACGTCACCGACACACCGATACGCGGAATGACTGCGTCATAGCCCAGAAGCTTCTTGCCGCCGTAATAGATTTCCGGCTTGAGCGAGGTAATGTTCATCGTCACCCGCAAGGTGTTGATGATTTCGATCTCGTGCCCACGCGCTTCGGCAGCCTCGACCAACCGTTTGTGGGAGTAAAGATTTGGGTTACGCGCAAGCATCGCGATTTTCATAAAATGAACTCCCGTGGTCGGTCACAATGGCCGTGCAGACGATCAGATGTCGCATGCCCGGTCTTGGAATATTGTCAGAAAGAAAAAACGATCCTGTCGGGAATTTGTTCCGCCACATGATCGTTCTTCTGCGCATCTAACTCTGTTCGGGCTTCCCTGCAAGATAAGATTTCGATGGTTGCACCAAAAATCTTCCTGCCTTCATCGCTGTACGCCCCAAAAGCATGGGAAACCCCATGATTGACCGGTTGGCAAGCGACACTTCAACTTTCAATCTGTGATGCCCGACAACGATATGGGTCGATACAATGAACCGTTCTTCGGCATTTCCGTTCGAAGAACGAATCTCGCGAAGCTCGACCAGCGGGGCCAGGCATTGAATGCGTCCATGCCCGTCTCCGCGATAATGGGGCAACACGAACTGGACGTAATCCTGTCCGTCCCGGGTTACCTGTTTGGGATTAAGTGCATGAAGCGACGATGTCCGCGCCCCTGTATCAACCTTGGCCTTGATCAGCGGAACGTCAAGATCAGGAAGTCCGATCCATTCACGCCAGCCAAGAACATGTCCCCCCGCCACCAGGGCATCGGTATGGGATTTGAATGACGGTTTTGCTTTAAGTCGTTGTGGGCTCACATGCACAATCCGGTAATTGAAAGTGCCTTGAATATAGCCTGCAAAAGGCTGATCGGCCTATGATTTTAACAGTGCGGGCGAAATTAGTCGGCGCAATCGGTTCCCGATGCCACCTGCATTTCTTCCATCACGCTGCGCACAAGCGGCAAGGTCACCGCCCGCTTTTCGGCAAGGGCACGACGATCAATCGCTGCGACCAGATCGGTCAGCGCCACAAAGGATCGCTCGATCCGGGGCAAAATATAGCTCACGGTTTGCGGCCCGGCCTGAATTTGTCGATCGGCAAACAGTTTAAGAAGAAGACCGACCATCAAATCGTCATCGGGCGGGGAAATCTCGCAGACCAGGGCCGCACCAAGACGGGATTTGAGATCGGGCAGCCCGACATTCCAGCGCGCCGGCGGCTGTGTCGCGGTAAGCAACAAATGCCCGTCCCGTTCCTTGAGCATGTTATAAAGATGGAAACAGGCGGTTTCATCAATGCCGCCATCGGCATCTTCGATCACAAGCCCCTTGGCATCGCCCAGCAGCGCGTCGGGATCGCAACCGGCAAGATCGATTGCGGCAACACTCAGTGCAGCAGACCGGGCGCGCCAGACCTCCGCCAAATGGCTTTTGCCACAGCCCCTGGGCCCATAAAGACACAATGCCGGCACCGGCCATTTCGGCCACAGATCAATCCAGGCCACCGCATCACGGTTGCATTGCGCGACCATGAAATCATCGCGCCCCAAAGCCGGACGCAATTCAAGTGCAAGGGGCAATTGCTGCGGGCCGACATCGGGCGCGACACTGTCGCGCTCGGCCGCAAGCTCTGCCTCGGGCACTGGTTTGTCCGTGTGATGGGCCGGATTGTGTTTCGCCGGGGTCACTGTGGTCTCAATTCTCGCCGTCTTCGATCGCATCACCGCGCGGGTGATCCGGTCCATGATCATATAAACGACTACTGAGATACTGCCTTAAACCGTAACGCACAAGTACGCCGATCACCGCAGCCACCGGAACGGCCAGCATCACGCCAAGCAACCCGAACACCGCACCACCGGCCAGCAAGGCAAACATCACCCACACCGCATGCAGCCCGACCTTGTCACCGACAAGCTTCGGCGTCAGGAAATTGCCTTCAAGAATCTGGCCGATCCCGAACACCAGCGCCACCAGACCAAGATCAAGACCGAACCCGAACTGGGCAATCGCCACCCCCATGCCAACCGCAAACCCGGCGAACATCCCGAAATAGGGCACAAAGGAAACAAGACCGGTCATCAACCCGATGACAAAGCCGAATTCAAGCCCGACCAGCGTCAGGCCAAGCCCGTAAAACAGGCCCAGCAATACACAAACCGATGCCTGCCCGCGCACAAAGCCCGCCAGGGTGTCATCAATTTCACGCGCGCACTGGCGAATATCGGTGGCGGAATGCCGGGGCAGATAACTGTCGACCTTGGCAACAATCTTGTCCCAGTCCCGCAGCAAATAGAATGACACAACCGGTGTGATGAACAGCAAACTGATAAAGTTCAAAAGCGCCAGCCCGCCCGACAGCACATTGGTCAGCACATTGCCGATCCATTTCAGCGCATTGGCACTTTGTCCCTTGACCGCATCAGACACACTTTGCAGGGTCTCGGGGGCCACCCGGTCCAGCACATGCTGAAGATAGGGCGCAACATTGGTGCGCAACGCATCGACATATCCCGGCAACCGTTCCAGGAACCCGGCAAGCTGGCTTCCGATCATCGGAACAATCAGCAACAGCACCAGAATGAAAACCAGGAAAAACAGCACCGTGATGATGCTGGTCGCGACCGTGCGGCTGGCGCCACGCGCCTCAAGCTTGTCTGCCAGCGGATCCAGGAAATAGGCAATCGCCATCCCGGCAACAAACGGCAGAAGGATGCCTGAAAACAGCCACACCAGAAAGAAGAATCCGACAATGAAAATAAGCCAGAAACGTGCCTGTTGCCGTAATGTCATGTCCGGGTTCCCCTTTGTTGCCAGACTCCCGAAGGACGCCGATAAGACGCCCGAAACCGGCCACGGACGATCAATATCGCGGACTGGCCGGTGTCACGGGTTTATGACCTAGCCGCCGATCGACAAGCCCTGCAAGCGGTCCGATCCGGTCGGCTGGATGAACCACAATTCACCCATCCGCGTCAGGTTCAGGTTCTGCTGGTTAAGTGCTGTCTGAAGCTGACTGGTTGACCCGACAAAGTCGAGTGACAGTTGCACTTCACGGCGCGACATCGCGACGACGCGCGAATTGCGCACCACCGGAAGACCGATCAGCTTGTCTTCGATCTTGGCCCAGTCCTGAAGCCCGGTAATCGGAATAAACACCATCAGGCTGCCGCCCGTGCTGTAATTGATCAGGTTGGCCCGTTTCCAGCCATCGGCAAGCTGATCCTGAACCGCCTTGGCCGCACGGACCAGCGTTTCATTAAGCGTCTCGTCAGGCAGCGTGTTTTCCTGAACACCAAATACCTGCGGGCCGCTATTGGGATCATAGCGGGTGACCGTCACATCAACGGTTTCCGCCCCCGTCGCCCCACTGACATCGGCACTGGCGACAACGGCAACATCCGCACCATAACGTTTGGCCAATGCCGCCAGACGTTCCATCGATCCGTTTTCGGCCTGTTCGGCGGAAACGGTCCCGATATCGGTCAGATCACCAATCGGTGCCTTGATCGGCACCAGACCCGATGTGGCAACATTGCGTGCCCAGACATCGCGCCACGGGTTGGGATCATCCCACAAGGTGACATAGCCCGATGTCCGGTAAACCGGCACAATCATCACCGGCTTGGATTGCAGTTCGGCAAAGGAAATGTCGCGGAACCGCAAAAAGCGCCGCAACTCGTCATCCTTGAACCGCACGGTCATGTCCGCGATATAGCGAACCGATGACGTCTTTTCATTCGACACCCCGAAATCGCGCACCATATTGGTAATTTCCGAGCCCGCCGGCATCTGCAATCCGGCGCGATCTTCCGGCAGGGTCAAACGCGCAATCACTTCTTCGAATGCCTTGCGCTGGCCGATCTCGAGTGCCTTTTCACGGGCGGCGGCGGCTGTTTCAGCACTTTCATCAACGTGAACACCGGTCACGGTGAAAATGTCCTGCGCAAAAGCCGGAAAAGCCATCAGCGCAGAAACCGTAACAGCGCCAGCCAACATCTTGATGTTTTTCAATGAAGTAAGCACGTATGCCTCGTTGCCCTAATCGTGTCTTGTCGAATTATTTTGCAATCGCCCTTGTGGCATGTTGCACGCATTCTGGAAAGAAAACTCTGTCATGCGCAGGTGATCATTGCATATTGTCCGCGTTTGAGTATTTTCGCCCCAGCGGAAATTATCAAGCCCGCGTTTTTTATCAGTAGGACTGGCGGACATTCCTGCAACTGATTAAAGGCGTCAGTAAGGCGGATTGGTCAAACAGCAGCATATTTGCTGCGGCCCGGCCCGCAAATGCCCAGTGAACGTCGCTTGGAAGTCGGTACGTATTGATGAAAAACGCGGGTTGCCCCGCTGTTTTTTCATGCATGCGCGAAGCCAAGGATCACCAAAATGACCGCCTCCAAAGGCCTTACCTATAAGGACTCCGGTGTCGATATTGATGCCGGAAATGCCCTTGTCGATCGAATCAAACCGCTTGCAAAAGCAACCTCGCGGTCCGGTGTTTCCGGCGGGCTTGGCGGTTTTGGTGCCCTTTTTGACCTCAAAGCGGCCGGCTACAACGATCCGGTTCTGGTTTCCTGCACCGATGGTGTCGGCACCAAGCTTAAAGTCGCCTTCCTCGCCGACAAACATGACACGGTTGGCATCGATCTGGTCGCCATGAGCGTCAATGACCTGGTCGTTCAGGGTGCAGAGCCGCTTCTGTTCCTCGATTACTTTGCAACCGGCAAACTGTCGGTCGACAATGCCGCCGATGTGGTTGCCGGCATTGCCGAGGGCTGCAAACAGGCTGGCTGTGCGCTGATCGGCGGGGAAACCGCCGAAATGCCGGGCATGTATTCGGATGGCGAATATGACCTTGCCGGTTTCGCCGTCGGTGCGGCCGAACGTGGTGAACTTCTTGATGGCAGCAACGTGGCCGAAGGCGACGTGATCCTTGGCCTGGCATCAAGCGGTGTTCATTCCAACGGCTATTCGCTGGTCCGCAAGGTTGTCGACAAGGCAGGCCTTGGCTATTCCGACGAAGCCCCGTTCGCACCGGGCAAAACCGTTGGCGAGGCCCTGCTTGAACCAACCAAAATTTATGTCAAAAGCTGCCTGGCAGCGCACAAGGCCGGGATGGTCAAGGCCCTTGCCCACATTACCGGTGGCGGCCTGACCGAAAACGTTCCGCGCGTTCTTCCCGAAAACCTGACCGCTGTCTTTGATGCCAGCACCTGGGAATTCCTGCCGATCTTCAAATGGCTCGCAGCCGAGGGCGGCATTCCGGCCGTCGAAATGGCGCGGACCTTTAACTGTGGCATCGGCATGTGCGTCGTGGTTCCGGCTGACAAGGCGGATGCGGCCGAAGCATTGCTGCGTGAACATGGTGAAACCGTCAGTCAGATCGGTGTTATCGGCCCGCGCGCCGGTGATGGCCCGCAGGTCGTCATCAAGAACATGGGCCCTGCATGGGAAAAGTAAGAAAATTGAAACTCGCCGTTCTGGTCTCAGGCGGCGGGTCCAACCTGCAAGCCATCATTGATGCCTGCAATACGCCCGACTACCCGGCCGAAATCGTTCTGGTTTTCTCAAACCAGCTTGATGCCGGCGGGCTGGAACGCGGGCGCAAGGCCGGTATCCGGTCTGAGGCCATCTCGCACAAAGGCTATCCGGGCGGACGCGAAGCCTATGACACCGCCGTCAGTGCCCTGATCGAAGAAAGCGGTGCCGATCTTGTGGTTCTGGCCGGCTACCTGCGACTGGTCAGTGAAAGCTTTGTCACCCGCTGGAAAGACAGGCTGATCAATATTCACCCGTCGCTTCTGCCAAGCTTCAAGGGCCTGCATGTGCATCAGGCTGCCCTTGATGCCGGGGTCAAATTTGCCGGTTGCACCGTGCATTATGTCGTCCCCGAAGTCGATAGCGGCCCGATCATTGCCCAGGCCGTTGTCCCGGTCCTTCCGGGGGACGATGCCGGCAAACTGGCCCAGCGTATCCTCAAACAGGAACACCGCATCTATCCGCAGGTCATCCGCTGGATCGCCGAAGGCCGCGTTTCGGTTGATGACAAGGGCATCGTAACGGTTGCCGATGCCAAACCTGCCGAGTTTGCGGAAATCAATCCGGCGATTGAACCGGCTTGAAAGAACCTTTGGCGCAGATTGCGCAGGCTGATTTAAGGGCGGCTTGATCCGCCCTTTTTTCATGACGGCATCTTGCGCCGGACCGGTTTCAGACCAGATTACGCAAACGGTTTTCCATCCGTTTCCCCTGGTCCAAAGGCCCATCATGAACAAAACCATCCGCAACATCGTCCTTGGCGTCATGCTTGCAACCTTTATCGCGCCAATCGGTCTGGCGATCACTGAAAGCCACGCCCAAAACGCAAACTGGCGTGCAACCAAATGCGCACTTTATCAAACCCATCGGGATGATATCCGGGCACAAATGCCCGCAAACGCCACCAGTACTGCCTTTGACGATCAGGAAGACGAATTTGTCGCATCGGGCTGCACGGCACGGGCCTATGTCTGCCCGCAAAACTGGGCCGAACTGGAATATGCCAATCTGATGTCTGTCGTGATGATGAACGAAGGGGCCACCGGGTCGTTTCTGCCCTTTGCCTGCAAGGAAACCGGCAGATAGGACGCAGACAGGACAATGTGATCCTGTCCACACCCTTGGCCAAAGGGATGATATCCCCGGTTAATCTTACCCTTGCCCGCGCTCTACCTTGCGGATATACATTGGAAAAATCCCAAAACTCAGGAGGTAGATTTGCAGGGTAACGATTACGAACTGACCGAAACCCATGTTGCCATCTATGAAGGCTTCACCAGCTTTGTCAAATGGTCGACCATTTCGGTTATTGCCATTCTGATCCTGATGGCGATCTTCCTGCTGTGATCTGCCAAATGGCAGAACCGCAAATGTAAAAAGCTGCCGTTGACCGGCAGCTTTTTTGTTTGTTAAGGCGCTTAAATCGTATCGGTGTCATAGGTGATGACGTCAAATCCCTCTGCCGCAATTGGTGGCTGAAACGCCGCACAGATTTGATGGAACTGAGCATCACTGGCAGCAAATTGATGTTCACCCGCCTGATTGCGGGCGTGCAGGCGCTGTTTGCAGATGTCTTCTTCCAGATCAAGGAAGTGCAATTTGTGCCCTGCCCCGACCTCTTCATAAATGCCGCGCATCCAGCCACGTAGCGCGCGCGTGTTGGCCGGGAAATCCAGCACGACCGAAAGACCTGATAACAGCAACATGCTGACATGCGGCCCCATGACGTCACGCAGTTTTCGCGACGCACGGACATAATCCGACACGGTGTGCATCTGATCGCCAAACAGAACGGATAACCATTCATCTTCGGCAATCAGAACCGTTCCCGGTTTGCGCGCCAGTTCGGCGGCAAGCGTCGATTTCCCCGATGCAATTTTCCCGCATAACATATGCAGCACCGGTTGCCCTAACAATGCATGGGCCGGTGACCTTCGATCCTGATCTGATGTGGATAATGACATTGCGATCTCCCTGTCGGAAATGCCGGGAGACAGACACAAAAAAACCCGCCTCACGCGGCGGGTGGTTTCATTTGGTCAAAATGTCACAACCCCGCCATCCTGTGAATGGCGGTAAAAATTCGTGCAGAACTGGTTACGACATTTTCCATGGCCTGATCATGGCATGGTCACCCAATGCTGTCCAGCACGCTGCGTCGCACAAAAAGACATAAGCACAAAACTTATTCACCCATAGGTTAAATACCGGTAAGATCAATCTGTTGTCCTGATACGGATCCGGACCGCACCGGATGCAAAGGGCGATCCGAACGCCCACAGCACCACAACCCTGAAATCCGAAACAATCGGACCCGCAATTGGGGAGGAAACAATGCAAGGAAGCGACTACGACGTCGAACTGGTCAAAATCCACGAAGCAGGCTGGCACCATTGGACCAAGTTCGTTTTGTGGAGCATTATCTCCATCTCTGTTTTGCTGCTGTTAATGGCAGCTTTCTTGATCGATTAACCGCGCCGTTCTGTCACACAGACACAAAAAAAACGCCCCGCAATCTGCGGGGCGTTTTGATGCCGGATGAACCGGAATTCTGTATTCTAAGCTTAGCCGACGATTTCGGTCTGAGCGAAGAAGTAAGCAATTTCGATTGCAGCGTTTTCGAGCGAGTCCGAACCATGGACCGAGTTCGCTTCGATGGATTCTGCAAACTGCTTACGGATGGTGCCTTCCTCGGCGTTTGCCGGGTTGGTTGCACCCATAACTTCGCGGTAGGTCGCGACAGCGTTTTCGCCTTCCAGAACCTGGACGACGACCGGGCCGGAGACCATGAAGTCTACCAGTTCACCGAAGAACGAACGTTCTTTGTGAACTGCATAGAAACCTTCAGCCTGAGCGCGGGTCAGAGCGACGCGCTTCTGTGCGACAATGCGCAGGCCAGCTTCTTCGATGACGGCGTTGATTTTGCCGGTCAGGTTGCGGCGCGTTGCGTCCGGCTTGATGATCGAAAGAGTGCGTTCGACAGCCATTGGTTTCACCTAGCTACTTTAAAAATTTCGTTACCCCCCAAGAGGGCTTCCAAAAGGGCCTGCGGAACATAAAGGAGCCATACATAAGCACTCCCTTATCATCCACAGACCCAAAGGTTGGCGCTATATAAACGGGGTTGAAGCGCAACGCAACAGATAGTTCTGCCCGCGCAATACAGACTTGCAGTAGCTGCATTGACCTCAAAACCATCACGAAAATGCGCAAAAACGCATAAAACTGCGATTTTTCCGTCGGTTACTTTGTCCCCCCCGGTCGCCAATTTCCGCCGGTTACAGTTTCAAGAAACCTTGCTTCAAATCGTACTCTGCCCTATTGAAAGCACAGAAATCCTTGCGATTCCCCCGGATCAAGGCGGGAAAGACCGGGAAACCCGATACCCAAGATCAAGAGAACGACCGATAAAATGCTGCAAATTACCGATCTCACCTATCGTATTGGTGGCCGTGTCATTCTTGACCAGGTTTCCCTGACCATTCCCGATGGCCACAAGGTCGGTCTGATTGGCCGCAACGGGGCGGGTAAATCCACCCTTTTGAAACTGATTTCCGGTGAACTGGCCACCGATGGCGGCGACATTCGCCTGTCCAAGCGTGCGCGCATGGGGGTTGTATCCCAGGAAGCCCCGGCAGGCAGCCGTTCGCTGATTGAAACTGTTCTGGCTGCGGATACCGAACGCGCCAGCCTGCTTGAAGAAGCCGAAACAACCACCGATCCCCACCGCATTGCCGAAGTCCACACCCGCCTTGCCGATATTGATGCCCACACCGCCGAGGCACGCGCGGCATCGATCCTTTCGGGTCTGGGCTTTGATGCCGATGCCCAGCAACGCCCGTGTGATGATTTTTCCGGCGGCTGGCGGATGCGTGTCGCACTTGCCGCGACCCTGTTCCTGCGCCCGGATCTGCTGCTGCTGGATGAACCGACCAACCACCTTGATCTCGAAGCGACCATCTGGCTTGAAAACTATCTGATCAACTATCCCGGCACGATCATCCTGATCAGCCATGATCGTGATCTTTTGAATCGCGCGGTCAAATCGATTGCCCATCTGCATGACGGCACCGTCACGCTTTATGGCGGCAACTATGACAAGTTTGCCAAGACCCGACGCGAACAGATGGAACTGGCGTCCAAACAATATGAAAAGCAGATCGCCCAGCAAAAACATCTGCAATCCTTCATCGACCGCTTCCGTGCGAAGGCCAGCAAGGCCAAACAGGCGCAAAGCCGTGTCAAGATGCTTGAAAAAATGGGGCCTGCGATCCCGGTGGTCGAAGACCGCGGCATTACCTTTGACTTCCCAAGTCCCAAGGAACTGCCACCGCCCCTGATCAATATCCATAATGGCGAAGTCGGCTATGAACCGGGCAAACCGGTCCTGCGCAATATCAGCCTGCGCATTGATATGGATGACCGCATTGCGCTTCTGGGCGCCAACGGCAACGGTAAATCGACCCTGGCGAAATTGCTCTCTGACCGGCTTGAACTGATGGCCGGTGAAAAGACCGCCTCAAGCAAACTGCGCATCGGCTATTTTGCCCAGCATCAGACCGACGAGCTGATCGGTGAACAGACCCCCTATCAGCATATGGCTGCCCTGATGCCCGATGCCATCGAAAGCAAGGTGCGCGCGCAACTTGGCCGCTTTGCCTTTGAAGGGGACAAGGGCGACACCAAGGTCAAAGACCTTTCGGGTGGCGAAAAGGCACGTTTGCTGTTTGCGCTGATGACCCTTGATGCACCGCATATGCTGATCCTTGATGAACCGACCAACCATCTTGATATCGACAGCCGCGATGCGCTGAACCATGCGCTTAACGCCTATGAAGGTGCCGTGATCATCATCAGCCACGATCCCTATCTGATCGAAGCCTGTGCTGATCGTCTGGTTCTGGTCGCCGATGGCACGGTAACCGCCTTTGACGGCGACGTATCGGAATATCGCCAGTATCTTCTCGATCGTGCGCGTGCCGAACGCCGGGCCAACAAGGCCGGCGAAGACGATGCCAATGGCAAGGACGCCAAACGCGACCGCAAAGCCGAACGCCAGCAGTCCGCCGAAAAACGCAAGGCCGCCGCCCCGGTCAAACGCGCGATTGAAAAGCTCGAATCCCAGATGGAAAAACTGTCCGCGCGCAAGGCCGCAATCGAAACCGAAATGGCTGATCCCAAACTCTATGAAGCTGCCAATGGCCAGAAGCTTGGCGACCTTCAAATGGAACTGGGCAAGATCGAAAGCCAGCTTGGCGACATCGAAATGCAGTGGATGGAAAAGCAGGAAGAATACGAAACGCTTGTTGCGTAACCTTTGCCGGTCACCCTCACATCCCATGCCAAACCAAAAAAGACAGGCTCTATAGCCTGTCTTTTTGTTTAATTCCGGCATTGTCCGCTGGTGGCTTAATGCAGTGCCCTTGCCGCGTCACTGCCCTTTGCCTTGCGCACGCGCTTTTGCTGATACATTTTTTCATCGGCAAACCCGATCAGCGCAATCGTTTCGTTGCAATCCCCCGGATAGACAGCAATCCCGATGCTGGCCCCGACCGTGATGCTAAGGGCATCAATCTCAATCGGGCGCTGGATCGATGCCGCGATTTTCTGGGCCACCCATTCGGCTTCATCGCGTCCGTTCACCGCATCGGCAATCACGGCAAATTCATCCCCGCCCAGTCGGGCAACCGTATCGCCCTGACGCACGGTATTCTTGATGCGTTCACCGACCTTGCGCAGGACCTGATCGCCGATTTCGTGACCATAACGGTCATTGACCGGTTTGAAACCATCCAGGTCAATATAAAGAAGCCCGATCGAATGGCCTTCGTTTTCCGCATGACCACAGGCAACTTCAAGCCGGTCTTCAAACAGCAACCGGTTGGGCAACCCGGTCAGGGCATCATGATTGGCCTGACGCCACAATTCCTGTGCGTTTTCCATGTGGCGTGAAATGTCAAAACCCATCTCGACGAAATTGACATCCGATGTTGTCGGATCGGTAATCGCGCTGACCACGACATTGGAATAAAAGAAATCCCCGCTTTTGCGGCGGTTGCGCACTTCGCCTTCCCAGGTGCCATTGGCACGCGCCGCCATCAGGATCTCATCGAGTGCCTCGGCATTTTCGCGCTGGGCACGCAGGAATGATAACGGCTTTCCAATTGCCTCGTTTGGCAAATATCCGGTCATCGCGGTAAAGCCCGGATTGACCTTAAGGATCGTGCCCGTGTCATCGGCGACAACCACACTGTTTTTTGATGCCCGCAGAACCTGTTCGGATAAGCGCGCGTCAAAGCTTGCAACGATCTGGTTCTGACGGGTCCAGGCATAGGCACCACTGCCGATCGCAATCAGGAAAATGAACGCGGTCGAAACAATCGTCAGCGTGTCACGTTCGGGCGACAGCAACTGTTCAAGCACATCATTGGGCAACCGTGCCCCGACATACAGGTTCAGCCGGCTGCTTTTTTCCTGATCACTGCCAAAGATCACCGACAGGGACCGGTTGGAATTGCGGGCCAGAAGAAGATCGGAAACATCAAGCCGCTGGACCGAATAGAAACCGCTATCAACCCTGAAACTTTGCAATCCCAGTTGCATGCTTTCCCAGGCCTTCGGGTAACGGTCACGGATCACCGCGGGCATACCGGTCAGTTCCTCGGACCAATTTTCGCCCGGCTTGCCGCCCAGCATCCAGCCACCATCGCCATCCAGAACAAACGGCTCCGCCCCGTCAAGTTTCAGCGACTTGACCACTTCTTCAAGTGTCGATGCCGCCCGAAGGTTCAAGACCACAACGCCATGGCGTTCCCCGAACCGGTCAAAGACCGGCGCCGACAACCGGATAACCGGCTTGATCGGCTTTTCGATCTGGCCGAATTCCTCGTTCAGATCGACACCCGATATATAGATCGTCCCGCGCGGCGCATTGCGGGCCAACTGGAAATAGGGCCGCTCGCTTTTGTTCTGAAGTTCGCGTCTGGGCACGGAAAACGGAATGCCGCTGCCGTAATTGACGCGCACGATTTCCATGCCGTCATTGTCAAGCAGCCTGATCTGGTCATAAATCCCCCGCCGCAGCGAAAAGACCGCAAACTCGTCCGCCACCTGATCAAGACTGGCCATCCCGGCGATCACAGCATCGATCTGCTGGCTTTCTGACAGGATCAAAAGATCGGAAACCACGATATCGATGCGTTCGCGCAATACCGATATCGATTTTTCCAGTGCATAACGCTGGTCATCAGAAATGACCTTTTCGCGCACGGCACTGCCTTCCCATGACAGCAACCCGACGACAGCCAGGAACACGGCACTCAGCGGTGCGAAACACACCAGAAATGACTTCACATGACCGAATCTGATCATCGCTTTCCCGCTGTTTGATGAACCATATTCCAAGCCGTTTCTGGCTGGCACCGTTATGGAAACCCTATTCATAACAATGATTTCAACAAATCATAACGCATCCACGGGCATTCGCATACCGCTTGTCGGGCTGATCACACGATATTGTCTCCATGCCCCGGCAACCAGACGCCACAATCGCGCAATGACGATGCCGCGCATTGGCAAATCATCCTGACATGATCCTGTCAGCAGCCCCCTGCTACCTTGCCCCCATTACAACCTTTATTCATCTGGCAAGGTCCCCTCCCCATGACACTCATGACACCCATGACATATGTTGAAAACCTTTGGCTCTTTTTCGTTCTGCTGTCGGGCATCATTATCGTGCCTGGCATGGACATGTTTTTTGTCATTGCCAATGCGCTGACCGGCGGCCGGCGTGCCGGGCTTTCGGCCACCGCCGGCATCATGCTGGGCGGTGTTTATCACACCCTGCTTGGCGCGATTGGCATCAGCGCCCTTCTGGCAATTGCGCCATGGCTTTTGAATGTCATGCTGTTTGCCGGTGCGGCCTATATGATCTGGATTGGTGTAACCCTGATCAAAAGTGCCATCACGGTCGGGGCCATCCGGGCGGCCAGACCGTCTTCACTCTGGATCGCCTTTCGCCAGGGCATGATTACCTGCATGCTCAATCCCAAGGCCTATTTGTTTATTTTCGCCGTCTACCCGCAATTCATCCGGCCGCAATATGGACCACTTTGGTCACAGGCGCTGGTGATGGGGATCATGACAGCGGCGGTCCAGCTTGCGGTCTATGGCGCACTCGCACTTGCGGCGGGCACAAGCCGCACCCTGATCACCGGCAACCCGACCGCAACCATCTTTATCGGCCGTGCTGCCGGGGCATTATTCATCGGCGTCGCCCTTCTGACCGCCTGGCAAGGGGCAATGACCCTGAACTGAACTGAACTGAACTGAACTGAACTGAACTGAACTGAACTGAACTGAACTGGGCTGGGCTGGGCTGGGCTGAACTGAGCTGGACTAGACTGAACCAAGCCGTGCCGGTCTGGACATCCCAGCTTGCAGACTGAACTGAAGGGCATCGGGCCGATCCGAATCCGTGTCCGAGTGCGGGTCAGGCTGGGATTGGACTGAAGAAAGCTGAAGCACGCTTAAATGGGCAGAAATGGATATAAACACCCCAAACTGGCCGAACCCCTGACGCCGCACTCCAAATCACCGCTCCTGCCCTGCCCCGACCGATCCAGCCGTGGCCTGCCTTAAGTCATCCTGATCAGAGATAAGACAGGATGATGTCAAATGACATGCAGACCGGACGACGCGATCCGGTCCGGATCACGCGGATGGCTAGAACGTAAAACACCCGCGAACCGGATTGGCGCGCGGGTGTTTTGACTATTCAGCCAGATTTAATAATCAGGCTGATTATTCAGAAATTTTAAAGACCGGAAGCACCGAACCTTCGTATTTGGTTTCGATGAACTGACGGATCGCATCATCGTGATAGGATTCAACCAGGGTTTTGACCCACGGTGCGTCCTTGTCCTGGGTGCGGGTAACGATCACGTTGGCATACGGGCTGTCATTGCCTTCGATCGCGATCGAATCCTTGATCGGGTTCAGACCGGCTTCAAGCGCGTAGTTGGTGTTGATCGCCGAGGCATCGAGATCCGCCAGCGAACGCGGCAGCTGTGCAGCGTCCAGTTCGACAAAGCGAATGTTTTTCGGGTTTTCAATCACATCAAGCGGGCTGACAACCAGACCGACAGACGGATCAACCTTGATCAGGCCCTGTGCCTGAAGCACCAGAAGCGCACGACCGCCATTGGTCGGGTCGTTCGGGATACCGATTTCGGCACCGTCTTCAAGCTCGTCCAGGCTTTTGATCTTGTCGGAATAAATGCCCATCGGGGTCAGGATGTTGTAACCGACAACGGCCAGGTCATAGCCGCGATCCTTGATCTGGTTGTCCAGATACGGCTTGTGCTGGAAGCTGTTGGCCTGAAGGTCACCATCATCAAGCGCCTGGTTCGGAATGACATAATCCGAGAAGCTGACGATTTCGATATCAAGGCCCTTGGTCGCCGCAACCTTGACGACTTCTTCCATGACTTCTTCATGCGCACCCGGGGTAACGCCGATTTTGATTTTTTCGTTGGCAAGTGCCTGACCGGTCAGGGCCGATGCCAGAACGGCCGCAGCCGTCAGTTTAAGCAGAAACCGCATTGTAAAAACTCCTTGTTTTCGCTGTTTTTTGCGGGAATTTCAAAATATGAGGGTTGCTCATATATTCCGTTTGTCGGCTTTGCGCGCCATCCAGTCGCCGGAGCTTTGGACCGCCTGCACAACCACAATCAGGGTAATCACCACAGCCGCCATCACATCGGGGCGGAACCGCTGATAGCCGTACCGAATGCCAAGATCACCAAGACCACCGGCACCAACTGCCCCGACCATCGCCGAATACCCGATCAGGGTGACGGCGGTCAGGGTCAGGCCATGAATAATGCCGGGCAAGGCTTCGGGCAGAAGCACCTTGGTCACGACCTGAACCGGGCGGGCACCCATGGCCTGGGCAGCTTCGATCAGGCCGCTATCGACTTCGCGAATGGCGCCTTCGATGATGCGCGCGATGAACGGGATCGCCGCCACGGTCAGCGGGACAATCGCCGCAGATGTGCCGATCGAGGTGCCGACGACAAACCGGGTGAACGGAATGATCGCAACGGCCAGAATGATGAAGGGCACGGAACGGGTCGCATTGACGATCGGACCAAAGATACGCTGGAACCAAAGGGCTTCAAACAGCTCCCCCCGGCCGGACGTCGCCAGAAGCACGCCAAGCGGCAACCCCATCGAGGTGCCAAGCGCCAAGGCAGCCGCCACCATATAAAGAGTTTCGCCGGTTGCCTGAAGCAAGATCGGTGCGAGTGTTGAAAACATGATTAACCCTCCTGCCCGCTGGATTGGTCCCGGGATTGCGCACTATCCTGACCGGCGCGAAATTCGACGAATTCATCGGCCAGAAGCGATTTGGTGGTGTCATGGACCGGGTTGGCAAAGATGCCGTCAACCAGTCCTTCTTCGACAATCACCCCGCCATCCATCACCGCCACACGATCACAGAGCGCCTTGACCACCGCCATTTCATGGGTGATCACCACCATGGTCAGACCAAGGCGTTTATTGATGTCCTTAAGCAGATTAAGGATCTGACGGGTGGTTTCCGGATCCAGAGCCGAGGTGACCTCGTCACACAGCAAAACCTTCGGGCTTGATGACAGCGCACGTGCAATGCCGACGCGCTGTTTCTGGCCACCGGACAGTTCGGCTGGATAACGGTCACGCTTTTCCTCAAGCCCGACCAGCGGCAACAACGGATCGACGGCTGCGGCAATCTCGGCCTTGCTGGCACCGGCCAGTTCAAGCGGCAATGCGATATTGTCATAGACCGTGCGCGACGACAGAAGATTGAAGTGCTGAAACACCATGCCCAGCTGACGCCGAAACAGCGGCAGGTCACGGTTGGAAAGCTTGGTAACGTCGGTGCCATCCACAATCACCGAGCCCGAAGTCGGCGTTTCAAGCAGGTTGATGCAACGGATCAGGGTGGATTTCCCGGCACCGGAACGGCCAATGACACCAACAATCTCGCCGGCTGCGATATCAAGATCGATACCGCGCAGCGCCGTATGTTCGTCACTGCCACGTCGTGCAGGATAAGTCTTCTGGACGTTCGAGAGCCTGATCATGGACCTCAACCTTTCCGTAGATACAAAAAAACCGCCGCGGCTTCACCGAGGCGGTCGTACATACGGAGCATATACGCCCTCTCGCTTTAGCCGCATTTTTATCGCGCCCGCAAGCTGAGGAGCAAATCGGCGCGTTCGATGTAACCTGTGTACCCCACTGAACGCAGTTCATCAATGGCAATGATCATGCATTTTACGCATGGCTTTTATGATCGGCAAATATACAACACTAAAATTTTATTTAAACAACCTCGCCGCCACAGCGTCACAAATGCCCGCTTCCCCCGTCTAGTTTTGGTCAACATCAATGCGGGATTGGACAGATGGCCTATGCCGACCGGATCAGTGACCTTGCCAGAACCCTGGCGCAATACCCGACCGTGGTAACGGTAACGGGCAACAAGGTTGATGTACGCACCAAGGCACAGCTTTCAACACTGTCCTCGGAAACAGCGTCGCTGCAAAAGCTCGCCGCCGAAGGGGACGCTGCCCTTGCCAGTGGCAAATGCCCGGATGCCGCCAACCTGTCATCGCGCCTGCAATCCGGCGCCGGTCAAATCGCCGCCACCCTGTCTGCCTTTGGCGCACAGGATGCAGAACGCCTGAAATCCATGAGCATCTTTAGCAAACAGAAATTCGATGCCAGCGCCACGTCACGCTATCAGGCAGAGAAACGCTTTGCCGATGAAGTCAACAGCCTGCTGACCCAGGAAGCACAGGCGGTCGCGAAATTGGAAAGTGGCACCAAGCCAGCTCCCACACCGCAGCCCGATCCGAAACCCCAGCCGACCCCAGAGCCGACGCCGGCACCAAAACCTGAACCGAAACCGACGCCAACACCGACACCCGGCCTTGAACCTGTCCCAGAACCTGCACTTCAAACAGTAATCGATGAGGTGCCTGGATATTTGCGCACATCAGTGCCAATGTCGGTCGCGCAATACGATGACGCTGAGCTTGCGAGCAAAGCCGCTGTGGCGACGAAGGCCGCGTTGACGCTCGGCGTCAAGACGGGACAGGGCATTCTTGATTATTGCGAAATCTATTTCAAAGACGGGCCGGACATATTCGACCAGTCAAAAGCGCCTGCATGGGCTTCTGAAATACTTGCCGACACATCACTGGGGACGGTGGATGACCGGCTCGCCATCCTGTTGAATGCAAGCATCGCCCAGCGCCTGTCAGCCGAAAGCGACATTTCATCGCCCATGCAATCTGAAGACACTGCTCCCGGGAAGGAGGGCTAAATGGCACGATATTCACTTCGCCTGACGGCACCGGATGGCAACTATCCATTCAATATTGTTCGCGTCACCCTTACCCGGAACGGTGGCCAATCTGTCTGGAACGCGACCTTTACACCTTTGGCACGCACCCTGGACCGCGCTTTTGATCTCGACAATGGCAATTGGGTTTTGAAGGTTTCAGGTGCCGGATTTATCCCGGTGGAAGAAGCTTTCCAGGTAACAGGTCCGGATATAAACAAGGCAGTTTCACTGGCAGTCGCCTATTTCACACTGCACACTGATCGGGATCGTGACGGTGTTGTTGACCCCGATGCGGGCCCCATAAATCGGTCAAATCCGCCTGCCATTACATTTGGCACAGCAGGCGTTGGCGCAATCATCCCGGTTAATTGCAATTCTGATGGGTCAAACACGGCCCCCGGCTATGCGGACAATCAGGATAAGAATGTGAATGGTAACAATGACCGTGACCATGACATTGCCCATATGCAGATCAAGCTTGTCCGGGTTGGGGCAAATGATCCAATCTCGCCTGACTGGAAACTTCGGCTCAGCCTGAAAAACAACGGCATTGGAACCGCGCCACCACAGCAGCATTTCCGCGTTTTCAACGGGATTGCAAACAACAGCACAGAAATTCTTGGTCCTGAAACTGATTTCGAGACAGAGATCAAAGCCAATACACTTGGCGCAACCAAGTCTTATGGCATTGAAGCCGTGCGCTTTGCCGGAAACGGATTTCGCAGAGGGGACGGGCATATAGCCCTTGAAGTCATTCAGCCCGAAGTGACGGGGCCCTCTGTTCGCAGTTACTGGTTCTCGGAAAAGATTGTTGCGGCACGCTGGATTGGCAATCATCACCTCCAGACACCGACAGACCTGTATGTCGCCGATGCTGGAAATCTAGCTTTTCGCACTGCGCTTGGTGCAGTTGCACTCGCGGACGGCGTTACAGTAAACCTCGCCGACCCGGAAAATGCCACCCCGACTGGCGTCCCATATCTGGACGTCAACACCTGGCGGGACGACCCTGACAGTCCACTGGCAAATGATGATGACAGATGGTTGAGAGACACAATTGTATCGGGCCATACCGCATGGCCTGGCAATAACGGCGCGGTCGAGGAAAAGCAGGTCTTCATGAAGACATTCCGTCTACGACCGCTTCAGAACTGGGTTTATGAAACGCTGCTTAGTGCGAGTGTAGGGGTAACCTACCCGGCTGCCGGCAGCAGAAATGACCACTTAAATGATGGCAACTCCGGCGGCAATATCGGCGTAACCCCGCCTGTCAAGAAAACCACAAACGCGGGAACGACCGAGTATCTTTATGGTCGCATCTACTATGGTGACAACGTCTACAGCCGGGTAAATTTTAGCACCCGCGCCTTTTTCGATGCCCAGAACATGCAAGCAGCCATAGCACTCGATACCGACTGGCTGTCCGTCGGGCACGTCGATGAAATGATGACGTTCGTGCCATATGCTGCCGGAGCAAATGCATTCAAGAAATGGAAACTTCTGATTGCCAGTCCCAAGGCTGCCTACGACCTTATGACAACCAACCAGGGAGCGCACGGTGCGGCAAAGGTCATGCAACGCCCGGCCTGGAACACTGGAACAAGCACATTTGGCTATACCAATCTGCGCATCGGTGGGACCAGTGTTGCCTGCACCATCAATGATTTGTTGGGCAACGGCAATGCACCATTGGCAAACCCGGATGGAAGCGGCGCATACACCTATGCGCAATTGCGAAACTGGAATTTAAACGGCATCGAACAGGTCATCGACCGTAATGTCAGGCTGCTTAAAGATGCCTTTGACCTTGATGATAGCGATATCATCCGCGTACCTGTGATTTTTTATCCCTGTCACCAAATTGACGAAAATCGCCCAACCCTTATTAATGACTTTATCAGTTGGCGCGTTGGGGGCGATGACCATGGTTTCAACGTCTTTCCTGGCAAGAATAACGGGTTCCGGACTGGCGCACTGACAGCCGATATGCCCAACATGTTTGTCGGCAACAATCGCCTTTATGTGCCCAAGCCCTTTGGTCCGTGGATCGAAGCACCGGGACATGACATGGCAGCCGCGCGAGACGAAGACAAAAACGGCTATGACCTGTTTGAACAGGATTTGAAAACCAAGCTCGCCACAGCCGGGGTTACGCATACATGCGTCTTCATTGATGACTGGAACGACTATCATGTCGCGCATGGTGAAATTCATTGCGGCACCAACGAACTGCGCACACCTTATGATGGCCAGACTGCATTTGGTGCTGCGCGCTACGAAGATTGGTGGACGGCAGTTGATGCCTGACCCTTCGGATATCCAAAAAGGATTTCAGAAATGACTGCCCAAAGCGACTATCAACAAGCACTAAAGCAAATAGCTGATTTGGCGACAGCACAGGCGTCAAGGGTTTCCGGTTTTCCGCATGCCAATTCCGTCAGTCAGATATTATATTCCTTTGGCGGGACAATTGCGGGGCCACTGATCGATGACCTTAAGGCGGGTGCCTGGAAGAAATGGCAAAGTTGGCAACTCGCTGGCAGTCTAAGTTACCTTTCGTCCTATGGCACGTCGGCTGCGGTTGCACCGCTGCGTGACATCGAAAAAAACTACAATGACAGCGTCATTCAGGATCAGGCAAAGGATCTTGCCGATCTATTGGCGACACTTGATGTGGCTGTATCGGAAGCACGCAAACTGCAAGACGTACAGAACGCGATTTCATCTGGCGACAAGGACAGGATGGCCAGAGAAATGTTGCTGGCACTAGCGCAGCTTGACCCTGACTGGCCCAAACGCGCAGCCGCCATCCAGAGCAGCCTATTTGATCTTGCAGATGACAGCTTTCCCGCAATCAATGAGCTTGCCTCAGGCGCGCTGAGCAAAGATGACGTCTCTAAGGCACTTGTCGAAATTCTGTTTCCCGGCCCCTCAGACAGCTCATCTTCAAAAGCCAAATCCTGACCTGAGCTAACTTTCAGCCTTCTTCTCCCACGCGCCTTGCGGGGATTGCTGCCAGTAGGAAAGCTTGTGCCCGGCGTCTTTCCAGTCTTTCCAGCGGGTGCGGGCCTCGGCCACCGCGTCGTGGTCACGGTCATCAAACAGCATGATGACGCGTTCATAGTCCGCGACCTTGTCGCTCATGGCGCGGTCGGTCAGAAACAGGAACTGGGCGCCATTGGGGTTTTCATCATCCGTCGTCAGCCAGACCGGCTGCATTTCAGGATCGCCATCGGATTTGGACCCGTGCGGGAGCCAGCTTGCCGGATCATAGGTCCACAGAAGCGTGTTGATCGCATCAATGCGCTGTTCATTACCCGTCATCACCACAGCACGTTTTTCCCGCTCCAATGTTTTGGACAGCAGGGTCGGCAAGGCACGTTCCAGCGGCAAGCTGGTGAGATGATAGAACCAGATATCAGCCATAGCCAATTCAGTAGCGCGAAAGCAAAAACGGGGCAAGATGATCATCACCCTGCCCCGCATAAATCACATCACGAAACGTGATCAGTTTTCGTAGTTATCGGCTACAAAGCGATCAAGCAGGCGCACGCCAAAGCCGGTACCGCCTTTGGGTACGACTTCCTTGTCGGCGGTCGACCAGGCCATTGCCGCGATATCAAGATGCGCCCATGGGCGATCCTTGGTGATAAAGCGTTTGAGGAACTGGGCCGCGGTAATAGATCCGGCCGGGCGACCGCCAACGTTTTTCATATCGGCAATGTCGGATTTAAGCTGCTTGTCATAGGCCGGTGACAGCGGCAGACGCCAAACACCTTCATCAACGGCAAGACCGGCCGTTGTGATCTGGGCAGCCAGATCGTCATTATTGGAAAACAGACCGGCATTTTCATGACCAAGGGCAATGATCACCGCCCCGGTCAGGGTCGCCAGATCAACGATCAGACGCGGATCGTATTTTTCCTGCACATAGGTCAGCGCATCACACAGAACCAGACGACCTTCGGCATCGGTATTGATGACTTCAATCGTCTGACCCGACATCGAGGTGACGACATCGCCCGGACGCTGTGCGGTCGAAGACGGCATGTTTTCAACCAGACCAAGAACCGCAACCACGTTGCATTTCGCCTTGCGACCAGCCAGAGCCTTCATCAGACCGGAAACGACACCGGCACCGCCCATGTCCCATTTCATGTCTTCCATGCCCGCCGCCGGTTTAAGCGAAATACCGCCGGTATCAAAGGTCACGCCCTTGCCGACAAAGGCAATCGGTGCGTCTTTTTTCTTGCCACCGTTCCAGCGCATGACAACCATGGCCGGTTTTTTGGCCGACCCCATGGCAACGCCCAGAAGCGCGCCCATGCCGAGCTTTTTCATTTCCTTTTCATCAAGGACGTCAATCTCGACACCGAGCTTTTCCAGTGCGGAGACTTCCTTGGCAAAGGTTTCCGGATAAAGAACGTTTGCCGGCTCAGACACAAGATCACGGGTGAAGAACACGCCTTCGACGACCTTTTTGGCGCTATCGAACTGTTTCTTGGCGTCCTTGTGGTCGCGGGTGGCGATATCGAACGCCTTAAGAACCGGCTTGTCTTCCTTGGTTTCGGTGGTGCGGTATTTATCGAAGCGATAATCACGCAACATGGCACCGGTTGCAAAATCACAAGCCAGGTTTTCCATATCGAACAGAACGGTAAGTTCCTTTTCCCCGGTCGCCAGGGCGCGCGCCGTGACCGAGCCGCCAAGCTTCTGGGCTGCGATCACGTCAAATTCGGCTTCCTTGCCAATCCCGAAAATGATCACGCGCGACAGATCGACATTTGCCGGTGCAAGGATCTGGAGGCTTTGCCCCGACTTGCCCTTGAAGGTCGACGACTTGATCGCCTTGGTGATCGATCCACCGGTTGCTTCATCAAGCGCAACCGCACTTGGCATCAGATCAGCCCCCTCAGTCGCAAAGGCAATAACGGCACCGCTGGACGGAATGGCGAGATCGGAAAACGTGATCTTCATGGTGAACAGGACTCCTGTCATGTTTCGGGGCGCGCGGCCCTTTCAAAAGCAGCCGCGTTGAAATTCTGCCCCTAATCTAGCGTGAATAACGCGCTTGAAAAGCCTTATCATCGAAAAACACAGGGTTTTCACGTAAGAGCAACCTGTTACCCCCGTGATTTGGCATGCGTCAAAATTGCGCAACGTCAAAGACAGCATTTCAAACACCGCTATGATCGCCCCATAACATCCAGGAGGCCGATCATGCCCGCCAAGCCCGCCCCGATTTCGATCACCGAACCGGCCGTTCGTTCCCATCCGTTCTGGAGCGGGGCGTTTCGCCCGCTTTTTCTGTTGGCCGGGATCCTTGCGCTTGTTGCCGTCGTCTGGTGGGTGGCGGGCTATGTCCACGGAATTGCGGTGCCAAGCCTTGGCACGCCATCCTTCTGGCATGCCCATGAAATGATATTCGGATTTGGCGGGGCGGCGATTGGCGGATTTTTATTGACCGCGATTGCCAACTGGACGGGACGACCACCCGTTGCCGGGTCGATGTTAATGGCCCTTACATCAACATGGATTTTGGGGCGTTTGGTCATTGGCTTTGCCGAAAACCTGCCACCCCTTGCCGTGATTGTCGGTGCAGTGGCCTATTTCGTGTTTCTGATTGCGTTGGGCGCGCGTGAGCTGATTGCGGCACGTGCCCTTAAGAACATGCGGGTTTTGGCGGTGATTGGCATCATCGCGCTGTTTGACGGGCTTTTTGTTGCATCCTGTCTTGATGTCATCGCCCTTGATCCGGTGATGCTTTATCAAACGGCGATCCTGACGATCATTTTGCTGATCGCACTGATTGGCGGGCGGGTGATCCCGGCCTTTACGCGCAACTGGATGCAACGCGAACAGATTTCGGCGCCCCTGCCCGTCCTGTTTGGCCGGTTTGACATGGTGTGTCTGGCAAGTATCGCATTGGCCATCATCACCGTGATCATCACGCCTGATGCGGCCCTGCCCGGTTATGTGTTGTTGATGGCAGGCGTGCTTCATGGCGTGCGCCTGATGCGCTGGCGCGGGGTTCACACTTGGCGCGAACCGATTGTTGCCATGCTGCATCTTGGCTATTTCTGGGTGCCGGTCGGATTGGGACTTTTGGGGGCATCGATGATCTGGCCCGATGCCATCGGATCGCGTGATGCCTTGCACGGACTTACCGGCGGGGCGATGGCCTGCATGATCATTGCGATTGCCGGGCGGGCCGCCCTTGGCCATACGGGGCGGGAATTGCGTGCCAGCATGATGCTTAATGCCGCCTTTGGCCTGATCTGGTTTTCAACCCTGTTTCGGATAGCGGCCGGGCAAAGCAATGCGCATTATGTCACCATTCTTGCCATTGCGACCCTGATGTGGGTTGGCGGGTGGCTGGCTTTCCTGATCGGCTATGGTCCGGTTCTGCTGGGACCGTCGCAAAAGAAAACAGGCGGCATTCCGGTGCGTTAAACAATCGCACCCTAAAAATCAAACAGCGAAAGCGACGGGTTGGATTTGATATATTCCACATCGCCGTTATCGATATCCCCCGTGCAGTGCCAGCCATGCATTTCGTAAAAGCCGTGCGCACGGTTTTTCGGGTCTGCCCCGGTGGTCAGTGAAATGTCGTTGCACCCCTTTGCAAACAGCCATTCCTCGGCCGTGCGCAGCAAGGCCGCACCAACACCGCGCCCTTCGAAATCGGGATCAACAAACAGCGCCCAAAGCGTCGCCTCGCTTGGAATGGCGATGGCAAAACCGGCTGCTGATCCATCCAGATCGGCAATCCAGATGCCATAGCCATCGGCAAGCCATTTGCCAAAAGCCGCCTTGGTGACGCCGCGTTCGGCAAGCTCGGTCGCGGAAAGATGGTTTTCACGCACACGGCTTCGAATGGCAAAAATGGCGCCGACATCACCCAACCGTGCTTTTCGAATTTTGATGCCAGCCATGCAGCGCTTCCAGATGCGTTAAAACCGCGCGCACTTTAGCCAAGCCGACGAATTACGCTACTAAAAACGTCATGATTGTCAGGCGCCGGTGCCAAGGTAATCTTCGTCACTGACCGGCTCCAGCCAGTCAACCGGCGATCCGTTCAGTTTTTCCTGAATGGCAATATGGGTCATGGCCGTTTCGGGCCCGGCACCATGCCAGTGCTTTTCGCCGGGTTCGAACCAGACGATATCACCGGGGCGAATTTCCTCGACCGGTCCGCCTTCGCGCTGTACCCGGCCAACCCCGGCCGTAACGATAATGGTCTGGCCGAGCGGATGGGTATGCCAAGTGGTGCGTGCACCGGGTTCAAACGTCACATTGGCAGCTGCCACCCGTGCCGGATCGGCAGCGCTTATGATCGGTTCGATCCGCACCCGCCCGGTGAAATATTCCGGCGATCCGGTGGTGGAGGCCTGTGACCCTGCGCGCTTGATATCCATGACGTTCCTGCCTTTTTGCCTATCACGTTTTTGAAAGAAGTTTCACCGGCTGGCGCTTTGGCCCCCAGGTTCCCGGGTTGGCCTGAAACACGCCGGCGCAATGGGTGCCGCAAGTCTTGCAGGCCCCGTGGGCATCAAGGTTCCAGTCTGATAACTGATACCAGTCCCGCCCGATCAGGATATCGCCACAGCCATGGCAAAAGGTGCTGCTATGGGATTTGTCATGAACGTTGCCGACATAGGCATAGCGAATGCCGTTTTGCATGGCGATCTTGCGTGCGCGCACCAGTGTTTCGGGCGGGGTGCGGGGCGTGTCCATCATTTTCCAATCCGGGTGAAAGGCCGAAAAATGCATCGGCACATCCGGGCCAAGCTCGGACTGCACCCAGCCGGTCATTTCATCAAATTCCGCATCCCCGTCATTCTCGCCGGGAATAACCAGATTGGTCAGCTCAAACCACACCCCGGTTTCCTGTTTGAGGTATTTAAGCGTTTCAAGAACATCATCGAGATGGGCGGAACAAAGCTGATGATAAAAGCGGTCGGTAAAGCCCTTAAGGTCGACATTGGCCGCATCCATGTGGCGGAAAAATTCCTCGCGCGCCTGATCGCCAATATAGCCCGCCGTCACCGCCACCGTACGCAATCCCATTTCCCGGCAGGCCTGGGCGACATCCACCGCATATTCAAGGAAAATCACCGGATCGTTATAGGTAAAGGCCACGGACGAACAACCATATGCCTTGGCCGTTTTGGCAATCATTTCCGGGGTCGCCAGCGATGAAAGCTTGTCCATCTGGCGGGCCTTGGAAATCTCGTAATTCTGGCAGAACTTGCAGGTCAGATTACAGCCCGCCGTACCGAATGACAGGATCGGGGTGCCGGGCAAAAAGTGATTGAGCGGCTTTTTCTCGATCGGATCGATGCAAAAGCCCGAGGATCGCCCCCAGGTGGTCAGAACCATCTGATCGCCTTCGCGGGCCCGGACAAAGCAAAGCCCCCGCTGCCCGTCATTGAGCTTGCAAAAGCGCGGGCAAACATCGCACTGAATACGCCCATCATCCAGATGGTGCCAGTAGCGGGCGGGAACGGTATCGACCTGCGGGGTGGTCATGTTCATGGCGCGGGCTTTCTTTTGGCAAAGCTTCCTCTTTGAAAATCTAGTCCTGATCGCTATCTTTTTCAAAAGGTCGCTGAGAAATCTCCTGCTGTAATGAGCATCTAACTTTAGGACAACGCATTGGATATTTTAGAACACTTCCTTTCCCGTGCTCCTCACAAAGTTTGGCTGGCCAGCTGTGAAATTAGAAAGTTACGCGATAGAGATAAGCTTCTCGAAATTTCCGAGCACTTGAAAAAAATTAGAAAGGAGACAAAAAACGTCTTTAAGAACAGTGGCCCTGGCTTGTTGTCTAATGATTACCACCTGAACTTTGCATTGAAGAAACTGAGCTTCATTAGAGAGACTGAGGCTTGCCAATGCGAACTTTACCCAAGCAACATGTTTTTCAATCCAAACAAAGAAGCGGAGGAAGGATTCGTTGTCATAACTGATAAAATGGAAGACGCCCAAAACTGGTCCGCGGACTATAGATGCGAATGCACAATTTGTGGGAATAAATTCAGCATCCAACAGGGAGAATATCACTACACTTGGTACCATTGGACCAATTTGAGTCCAAGTGTTCCGAACCACTCTGAAACATCGCTTCAAAGGGCTTTCAGGTACATCAGAGGAAAGCTATGACCATCATCCGCCCCCCTGCCGTTGCCGGAACTTTTTATCCTGCGGATGCTGATATCCTGCGCAGCGAGATTGACGGGTTGATTGATGCGGCCCTGCATGCCGATGTCACGCAAAACAAAGCGATCCCCAAGGCGATCATTGTTCCGCATGCCGGTTTGATGTTTTCAGGAAGCCTTGCCGCCCTTGGCTTTGCCACTGTGCGTGCCCTTAAGGGGCAGATAAAGCGCATTCTGATCATTGGTCCGGCGCATCGCATGGCGTTTCAGGGCATTGCACTGGCCAAGGCCGATGGTTTTGCCACCCCGCTTGGCACCATGCGGTGTGATCTTTTGGCGCTGCAAACCGCCCTGTCACTGCCACAGGTTCAGATGCTTGATGACGCGCACAAGCTTGAGCACGGGCTTGAGATCGAATTGCCGTTTATCCAGCGCCTGTTTGGCGAAAATACCGATATCGGGATTGTGCCGCTTCTGGTCAGCCGGTGCAGCCCGCGCCAGGTCAATGAAGTGATTGAAAAGCTGTGGGGTGGTCCGGAAACCCTGATTGTCATTTCATCGGACCTGTCACATTTCCATGATTATGACACCGCCCGGCGCATGGATGGCAATACGCGCAACATGATCGAGAACTTCGATGCGGAAAATATCGGAAGCGATGATGCCTGTGGTGCGCTTCCGGTGGCGGGGATGTTGCTGTCGGCACGGACGCGCAAAATGCGGATCGAAACATTGGGCATGCGCAATTCCGGTGATGTCACGGGGGACAAATCCCGTGTGGTCGGCTATGGCGCCTGGGCACTTTATGAAGAAAGCAGCCAGCCGATGGCCACACCAGACAACACCGAAGACAATTTCGCCAAGGCGACCGAAGATCTGATCAAGGCCCATGGCCCGGCCATGCTTGATCTGTGCCGCAAATCGATCCTGCACGGGCTTGAAACCGGCGCACCATTGCATGTGTCACCGGGCGAAGTCGCCCCGGCCCTTGCCGCACCGGGGGCATGTTTTGTGACGCTTAAGAAATCCGGGCAATTGCGCGGCTGCATCGGGTCGATCATTGCGCATACCGATCTTGCCACCGATCTGTGTGAAAACGCGTTCAAGGCAGCGTTTCGTGATCCGCGCTTTGCCGGTCTGACACAGGACGAGATCAATGATGATCTTGAGCTTTCGATCTCGGTCCTGTCACCGCCCCACCCGTTTCCGTTCAAAAGCCAGGACGATCTGATTGCCAGACTGACCCCGTTTGAAGACGGCATCATCCTGTCGGATGGCAATCGGCGGGGCCTGTTCCTGCCACAGGTTTGGGATCAGTTGCCCGATCCCGGGGACTTTGTCGCCCATCTTAAACGCAAGGCCGGATTGCCGATGGATTACTGGTCAGACAGCCTGCAAGCCCAGCGGTTTATCACGCGCGGCATCGCAGGCCGTGATGTGACGCCAAGCGGTTTCTGGCGCGATGCCTGATATGTCGAGCAAGCAGGCACGCGATCAAAGATATGACGACTTTCTAGAACTTGCGGCGAAATGGGAAGGCTTCTGGGGCCTTTATCATCATGGCTGGCTGCTTCATACCAGTAACGGGCAAACATTCTGCCCGGTCTTTTCCAGTCGCGAGGATGCGCAAAGCTGGGGGGCGAGCATTCAGACAAATCATATTCCCGTGCCCATCACCCTGATTGATGCCATTGAACATATCGTACCTGATTGGCGGGAAAACGGGGTGATGGCCGGTGTTTCGCCCACACCCGCCCTTGCGCCGGTTATGGTCGCGCCGGGTGATCTGAGTGCGGATTTGCTGGGCGCGCTCAAGACAGCGATGGCCAAACAGTTTGGCCGGACATAGGTTAAATTGCCAGCCATGCCAAACGCGGGCTGGACCTTGGGCGTAAAATTACCTATCCCCATCAATCATCATTTTCACGCCAACGAACGAGACAGCAATGACCATTGCCCTGCCTGCCAGCGCAGATGCGCTTGAAAACGGATTGATCGAGATCGCGCGCAAAGCCGGTGCGGCGATGATGGAAATCTATAAAACCGATTTCGAAGTCCGTTCCAAGGATGATGCATCCCCGGTCACCGAAGCCGACGAAGCCGCCGAGGCCGTGATCCTGCCGGGTCTGCGCGCCCTTACACCCGATGTCAAAATCGTGTCCGAAGAATCTGCTGCCAAGGGCGATGTTCCCGATGTGAATAGCCAGACCGATTTTTTCTGGCTGGTTGATCCGCTTGATGGCACCAAGGAATTCATCAAACGCAATGGCGAGTTTACGGTCAATGTCGCGCTGATCGCCAAGGGCCAGCCGGTTCTGGGCGTGGTCTATGCCCCGGCGATTGAAAAGCTGTATTACGGTGGCCCTGATGGCGCGAAACTGATCGAAGGCGATACCGCCCCGGTCACGACCAACATCACCGTGCGCGACATGCCCGAGGACGGCGTGGTTGTCGTCGGTTCGCGTTCACATGGCGATCCCGAAGCCATGAAGGCGTTTTTGGGCGATCTTCCAGTCAAGGAACTGCGCCCGGCGGGCAGTTCGCTTAAACTTTGTCTGGTTGCGGCGGGCGAAGCCGATCTTTATCCGCGTCTGGGCCCGACCATGGAATGGGATATCGGTGCCGGTCATGCGGTTCTGGCGGCGGCCGGCGGGGTTGTTGAAAATATGGACGGTTCCCGATTCCTTTACGGAAAAGGCGAATTTCGCAACCCGTTCTTCATCGCCCGCAGCCCGTCAGTGCCGGTAAAATACCAGGACTGATTTACTGCGCAGCACAGATATTTGCGAATTCATTCGTATGATCAGCGGCTTGTCATTTGTGCATTGCACCCGTGACAGGCCGCTTTGATTGTGAACAGCTCAAAACCACCCCTATCCCGCAGTTTTGTTGACTTTTGCGCCATTTCGCAGTATACAGAATTTATCGCCACACAGAGTGTAGGTGACGTAAATAGCCGCCGGAATCACGGCGACGCGGTCCAGTTTCACCACCGCGGGGCGAAATTGGGCTAGAGCGTAAATTGGAGCCGCCATTTCATGGCGGCTCTGCGCTGTTCGGGGCCAAGTTTGGGGCCAAATTCATCCTTGATATACAGTTCTTTTTTGGCTGTCATCGCACGGTAACGGGGCGTTCTTCCTTGTCATTGGCCATGATCGTAGCTAGGTATCTGAGTAGATTGTCTTTTCACGGATACTTGCATGTCACCCGCATTGACCATTCGACCCTATTCCGAAGGTGCCCTTAGTCAGGCTGCCGCGAAACTGCGCGCGGGCGAACTGGTGGCCTTTCCGACCGAGACGGTCTATGGGCTGGGTGCCGATGCCACCAATGCCGATGCGGTTGCCGGTATCTATGCCGCCAAGCAACGGCCAAGCTTCAATCCGTTGATCAGTCATTTCCCCGACCGGGATGCCGCCGCCAAACATGCCGTCTTTGATGAACGTGCCGACAAGCTTGCCGAAACATTCTGGCCCGGCGCGCTGACGCTTGTTTTGCCGCGCCAGACTGACAGTGATGTGTGCGAGCTGGTAACGGCGGGCCTGCCCAGCATTGCGGTGCGCGTCCCCGCCCACCCGATGGCACGTCAGTTGTTGCGCGCGGTCGGCCGCCCGATTGCCGCCCCGTCCGCCAACCGGTCCGGGCGCATCAGCCCGACCACGGCCGGTCATGTTGCCCATTCGCTGGGGAACGCGATTGGTATGATCCTTGATGGCGGGCCATGCGGGGTCGGACTTGAAAGCACGGTCATTGATCTGACCACGGACCGGGTGGTGATGTTGCGTCCCGGCGGAATTACCAGGGAACAGGTTGCGGAAATTCTTGGCTGTGACGTGGTGATGGCCGAAACCGATGATACAGCCCCCAAAAGCCCCGGCATGCTGACCAGCCATTATGCGCCGGGCCTGCCGGTGCGTCTGGATGCCACCACCGCCAATCCCGCCAAATATGGCAATGAAATCCTGCTGGCATATGGTGGTTGCAACACCAAGGGGTTTGATGCGGTTTTGTGGCTTTCGAAAAGCGGGGATGACCGCGAAGCTGCGGCCAATCTGTTTGCCAAACTGCATGAAGCCGATCAGCCGCGTTTTGACGGTATTGCGATTGCGCCGATCCCCGAAACCGGGCTTGGACTTGCGATCAATGACCGGATGAAACGGGCAGCGGCCCCGCGCACCCCCCATCCATCCCCCTGACCGGAAAGCTGAAAGCTGCCATGTCCCATCTGCCAGACGGCGTGATTGATGAATTGCAAACCCTGCTGGGTCCCAAGGGGATCAGCACGGACGCCGACATTCTGGCATCCCACAATGCCGAGGCCCGGGGCAAATTTGAAGGCAAGGCCGAAATCATCCTGTTTCCCGCCAGCACCGAAGAAGTCGCAAAATCCGTTGCGATCTGTGCGGCACATGATATCGCCATTGTGCCGCAAGGCGGCAATACCGGGCGCTGTGGCGGGGCAGTTGCCGAACCGCGACAGGTTTTGCTTAATCTCAAACGCATGAACCGGATCATTGAAATTGATGATCGCGATTTCACCGCGACGGTCGAAGCCGGTGCGATCCTGCAAACCATTCAGGACGCCTGTGCCAAACATGATCTTCTTTTCCCGCTGTCACTTGGGGCGGAGGGCACCTGCCAGATTGGTGGCAACCTTGCGACCAATGCCGGTGGCTTGAATGTCATCCGGTATGGCAATGCGCGCGAATTGTGCCTTGGCCTTGAGGTTGTCCTGCCCGATGGCAGCATCTGGAACGGGCTTTCCAAATTGCGCAAGGACAATACCGGGTATGACCTGCGTGATCTGTTTATCGGGGCGGAAGGCACGCTTGGCATCATTACCAAGGCAACATTAAAGCTGTTTGCACAGCCGCAACATGTTGCCACCGCCTGGCTTGCCGTGCCGTCACCGGCCTGCGCGATTGATCTTTTGGCACTGGCACGCCGCCATACTGGCGACGGCATTGCCGCGTTCGAGCTGATCAGCGGCTTTGCCCATGATATGTCGGTCACTTACCTTAAGGGGCTGACACGTCCGCTTGCCACGCAAACCGACTGGCATGTTTTGATCGAACTGACGTCATCGCGCCCCAATGATGATTTACAGACGCTTCTGGTTGATCTTTTAAGCAATGCGGTTGAAATCGGTCTGGCAACAGACGCCACCATCGCCCAGTCCGAAAAGCAGCGGGCCAATCTGTGGGCCATCCGCGAAGGCATCCCCGAGGCACAAGGGTTCGAAGGCGGATCGATCAAGCATGATGTGTCGGTTCCGGTGTCAAAGGTGCCTGATCTTCTCGATCGCGGTATCGCAGCCGCATCGGCATTGATCCCGGGCATTCGCCCCTGCCCGTTCGGGCATGTCGGCGATGGCAATATCCATTTCAATTTCAGCCAGCCCGTCCAGATGGAGAAATCAGACTATCTGGCCCGGTGGGAAAGCCTCAACAGCGTCATTCATGACATCGTTGCCGATCTTGGCGGATCGATCAGCGCCGAACACGGCATCGGGCAGCTTAAACGTGACGAGCTTGCGCGCTATGCCAGTGCCGAGAAAATGAAACTGTTGCATGCGATCAAGGATGCGATCGATCCGGATCATCGCCTGAACCCCGGCAAGATCGTCTGAGCGGTCTTCCTCACCCCATCCAACCGGCCCAATGGCCGGTCACGCAAAAAGGGCGCCCGATCAGGCGCCCTTTCATCGTCGTCAAGCTGATTTGGGCTTATTCGCCCGGGCCTGCCCACGGATCCATGGCATTGAGCTTGTCCTGACGGCGTTCGCCGCCGGATTTGCCCCAGTCACCACCAAAGGCTGCCGATTCCCACGAACCGTAGCTCGGATTTGGCAGCATGAACCAGCGTTCACCCCAATAGGTCGCGTATTTGTCCATGACCGCAAGACGTTCATCAATGGTGCCATCGATATCGTCGGTGAAGTCACCAAAGTTGTCGCCAAACATCATGATGACACGGTAATCATCGGCAACTGCCTGACGGCGCGGTGCCTTGGCCGAACCCCAGGTTTCGATCTCGCCGCGCAGCATCACGTGCTTTTCATCGGCATAGGGGAAACCGTATTTCTTGAGGTTTTCGATGGTCGGGGCTTCTTCCGGTGCCTTGCGGTTTGACACATAGAAGACTTCAACACCCTTGGCAGCAGCCGCCTTGGTGAATTCCAGCGCACCCGGGGTCGGGGTTGAAACCATGTCATGAACGAATTTCGCCCAGGTCTTGGAGCTGTAATAGGTGTTTTCCGTTACAACCCATGCCTGATATTTCGAGTTGTCCAGAACCGTTTCATCAACGTCAAGGATCACGGCCGGCGGTTTGGCCATATAGTTGCCGTCCTGTTCAAGGGCGGCGGTCCAGCTGTGATCGCCAATAGCAGCGTCCAGCAGACGGGTCGCACCGGCATAGACCGACATGGCGGTCGTTTTGTATTCGACCGAGGTCTGAAGCCAAAGCGTTCCGTTCAAACCGTCATTCTGTGCCGGTTCCTGCGCCTGCGCGCCAACCGCGCAAAAGGCGGTGGTCGCAACAATGGCAGCCACACCGAATGATTTCGCGATAAAGGTCATTTGTATTCTCCCTGTTGATTTCCCGACCAAATGGATGCTGACCATACAGACAGGATGCCGCTAGAATGCCATCGCACTGCATCAAAGAAAAAGCCTTTTTCGGCGATTGCACCGAAAAAGGCTGATTAAGTTATTTTGACAATAGCGCCACATGACCGCAGGACGATGCGGTGTCAGGCGGTTGGCCGTTTTTCAAAACCGGTGAAACCGTCTTCCAGGGCGGGTTCTTCGTGAATGCGGTCAACACGGGCATGAAGCGGCCCTTCGTGACAGGCCCCAATCATCGATTGCACGCGGTCCACCGGCCCGCAAAATACCGCCTCGACCGTGCCATCGGTGCGATTGCGCACCCAGCCGGTCAGGCCGCGTTTGCGGGCTTCTTCAACGGTCCAGGCCCGATACCATACCCCCTGCACCCGGCCTTCGATCCGGGCGTGAACGGATATGTTGCCTTTGCCGGTGGCTGGATCGGGGCGTGTGTCGGTCATGGTCGCACTCCTTCCCCCGGACGCAGGTTACTTTGCACCGGGGATTTTGGCATGCAGATGGGCGGTATCGACAAATTTCTGTTTCTGTTCGTCGGTTGCCGGGGCCTGATGGTTATCTTTCCATTCGTCATAGGTCATGCCATAGACGACTTCGCGCGCACCGTCATAATCCATCGCCACACCGCGTTCACGGGCCGCGGCAAGATACCATTTCGACAGGCAGTTGCGGCAGAACCCGGCAAGGTTCATCAGATCGATATTCTGAACGTCCTTGCGGTCCTGAAGATGCTTCACAAGCCCGCGAAAGGCCGCGGCTTCGAGTTCCAGTTTGGTTTGCGGATCAAGATCGGCTGCCGGGCCATTAGCCAGGACGGCCTCGGTCGACATTTCAGAACCGGCGCAATCAGACATGTTCCATGCTCCCAGCAGTGCGGTGTTGTTCAAGTTGTTCAATCATGGCCGGAACATCAGAAATGCTTTCGGCGGTCACGACATTCTGGTTTTCAATTTCGGTCTGATCGACCATTTCATGAACCCAGGTGATTTCATAGGGAATGTGGATCGCAGACCCGCCACACGCAAGCACCGGCAGGATATCGGATTTCATCGAATTGCCGATCATGATCGCGTCTTCGGGCTCCACGCCATAGCGGCCAAAGATATTGCGATAGGTCAGCGGGTCCTTTTCCGAGACAATCTCGATCCCGTCAAACAGGTCTTCGAACCCGGACCGGTCGATCTTGAGCTGCTGGGCGATCAGATCGCCCTTGGTGATCAGGACCACCTTGTATTTCGGATCATGGGCATAGCGTTTAAGCACATCTTCGGCGCCATCAATGATGCGGGTCGGTGCACGCAACATGGATTTGCCGATCTCGGCCAGCTTGTGGATGTCTTCGGCACTGATCTTGCGGTCGGAAAGTTCGATCGCGGTTTCGATCATCGACAGGGTAAAGCCGGTAACGCCATAGCCATAGATTGAAAGATTGGCCAGTTCGGCCTGATAAAGCCGGTCATCAACCTGATCGGCCGGGACATAATGGCTTAGCATTTCGCGCAGCTGCACATGGGCTTCGCGGAAAAGTGGCTCGTTGTGCCACAGGGTATCGTCGCCATCAAAAGCAATCAGCTTGTACATATTCACGCCTCGTTTCTTGTTATTGGATGGCCGTATTCATCGGGAAGTACAGCCTCGATTTGCGACCATATGGCAGTGCAAACCCGGCGTAAAGCCCCGTTGTCTGTATTTAATATGCGTGATCGCCTTGCGAAAGGGGTTGAAAAAGCAGGCGGTTGAACAGGTTAAAAGAAAAGGCGCCAGCGATTTGATCGCCAGCGCCTTGTGCGGATATCACCCTTGAGGGATCGGGTGATCTATTCGTCTTTTTCGAACTCGATGATGATCGCATCGACCGACAGGTTTGCGCCCTGTTCGGCATGGATTTTTTTGACCACACCTTTGCTTTCGGCTTTCAGCACGTTTTCCATTTTCATGGCTTCAAGGATGCAAAGCTCCTCGCCCGGCTGGACGGTCTGGCCTTCGGTCACGGAGACCTTGACCAGAAGTCCCGGCATCGGTGATTGCAGGAAGTTTGACATGTCTGGCGGGGCTTTGAACGGCATCAGTTTCTGAAGTTCTGCCACGCGGGGCAGAAGAACCTTGAAGCTGCGCTGCACACCGTTTGATGACAGTCGGAAGCCAACACCTTCGATATCGATCTGCACACAAACCGGCGCACCGTCGATTTCACCGACAAACATCGGATCACCGATTTTCCAGTCCGACACCACGCCATAGCTGCGATCGCCGATGGCGACGATGTAATCGCCGTTAACACCATCAAACTCGATATCAAACGGGGTGTGTTCATCGCCACTTACCGCGACCCAGCTTTCGGCGACCTTGATCGGATGGTCGCTGACCTGTCCGGTGATGCCGGAATTGCGTTCGGCATAACGCTGGTTAAGGTATGCCGCGACAACAACAAGCGTTGCCGGGTCTTCATTGGGAAGATCATCGGCCGAAAAGCCGTCCGGATATTCTTCGGCAATGAAGTTGGTGGTGATATTGCCATCCTGGAAGCGTTTGTTGGCCATCACAGCAGCCAGGAACGGGATGTTGTGCGAAATGCCGCGAATGTAATAGGCATCAAGGGCTGCGCGCATTTCCCCGATCGCCTGATCACGGTTTTCGCCATAGGTGATCAGCTTGGCGACCATCGGGTCGTAATACATCGAAATCTCGCCGCCTTCATAGACTCCGGTATCAACACGCACCGTCGCACTTTCGGCGGGCGGTTGATATTTCACCAGACGCCCGGTAGAGGGCAGGAATTCACGGAACGGGTCTTCGGCATAGACGCGGGTTTCCATCGCCCAGCCGGTCAAGGTTACGTCATCCTGTTTAAGGGTGAGTTCCTGGCCATCGGCGATCCTGATCATCCATTCGACAAGGTCCTGACCGGTGACAAGTTCGGTCACCGGATGTTCGACCTGAAGACGGGTGTTCATTTCAAGGAAGTAGAAATTCTTGTCCTTATCGACAATGAATTCCACCGTCCCGGCCGAGCAATAATCCACAGCCCGCGCCAGGGCCACGGCCTGTTCACCCATGGCCTTGCGGGTTGCCGGATCGATAAAGGGTGACGGGGCTTCTTCGACGACTTTCTGATGGCGGCGCTGAATGGAACATTCACGTTCGCCAAGATAGATCGCATTGCCGTGCTTGTCGGCCAACACCTGAATTTCGATATGGCGCGGTTCTTCGACGAATTTTTCAACGAAAACGCGGTCATCGCCAAACGAGCTTGCGGCTTCGGAGGTTGCACGTTCGAACCCTTCGCGGCATTCGGCGTCATTGCGCGCAATGCGCATGCCCTTGCCGCCACCGCCCGCCGATGCTTTCAGCATCACCGGATAGCCGATTTCATTGGCGATCTTGATCGCTTCATCAGTGTCCTTGATGACCCCCATATAGCCAGGAACGGTCGAAACCCCGGCGTCCGCAGCAATTTTCTTGGAGGTAATCTTGTCGCCCATGGCGGCAATCGCGCCGTTCGGCGGGCCGATAAAGGCGATATTGGCGGCATCAAGCGCCTTGGCAAAGGCCTGGTTTTCCGAAAGGAAGCCATAGCCCGGATGAACGGCCTCTGCCCCGGTGGATTTGCAGGCCTCGATGATCTTATCAATGATCAGATAGGACTGGTTGCTCGGTGCCGGGCCGATATGCACGGCCTCGTCAGCCATCTGCACATGCAGGGCGGCTTTATCCGCATCGGAATAAACCGCAACGGTTTTGATGCCCATTTTGCGGGCTGATTTGATCACACGGCAGGCAATTTCACCGCGGTTGGCAATCAGGATTTTGCTAAACATTCTTTCTGTCTCCCAATTTGTCTTGGCGGCTTACAACGGAATGTTGCCGTGTTTCTTTTCAGGGTTCTTGATGTCCTTGTTGCGCAACATGCCAAGCGCCTTGCACACACGGCGACGGGTCCCGTGCGGCATGATGACATCGTCAATGAACCCCTTGCGACCAGCGACAAACGGGTTGGCAAATTTTTCGCGATATTCTTCGGTGCGGGCTTCGATCTTGGCCGGGTCGTTCATGTCGGACCGGAAAATGATTTCCACAGCACCCTTTGGCCCCATCACCGCGATTTCGGCGGTCGGCCAGGCATAGTTGACATCACCACGCAGATGCTTGGACGCCATAACGTCATAAGCCCCGCCATAGGCCTTGCGCGTGATCACGGTGACCTTGGGCACCGTTGCCTCGGCATAGGCATAAAGAAGTTTGGCGCCATGTTTGATGATCCCGCCATATTCCTGTGCGGTGCCCGGCATGAAGCCCGGAACATCAACAAGGGTGACAATCGGAATGTTATAGGCATCGCAGAACCGCACAAAGCGCGCAGCCTTTTTGGAACTGTCGATATCCAGGCACCCGGCCAGAACCATCGGCTGGTTGGCGACCACGCCAACGGTGCGGCCATCCATGCGCGCCATGCCGATGATGATGTTTTTGGCGTAGTCGGGCTGAATTTCAAAGAAGTCGCCTTCATCGACGATCTTTGTAATCAGCTCCTTCATGTCATAGGGCATGTTGGGGTTTTCAGGTACAAGCGTATCAAGCGAGAAATCATCACGCGTGATCGGGTCCTCGCACAGATGGGCGGGCGGGTCTTCCTTGTTACAAAGCGGCAGGAAATCCATGAAACGACGGGTCTGCAACAGCAGGTCCACATCATTGTCAAAGGCCAGATCGGCAACACCGGAAATCTGGGTATGGGTCGATGCTCCGCCCAGCTGTTCATGGGTGACTTCCTCGTGGGTCACGGTTTTGACCACATCGGGCCCGGTCACGAACATATAGGAGCTGTCCTTGACCATGAAGATAAAGTCGGTCATGGCCGGGCTGTAAACCGCCCCACCGGCACATGGCCCCATGATCAGCGAAATCTGCGGAATGACGCCCGATGCCTCGACATTGCGCTGGAACACGTCGGCATAGCCGGCAAGACTTTCGACCCCTTCCTGAATACGGGCACCGCCCGAATCATTCAGGCCGATGACCGGCGCGCCGACCTTCATTGCCTGATCCATGATCTTGCCGATCTTGCGTGCATGCGCGCCCGAAAGCGCCCCGCCAAACACGGTGAAATCCTGTGAAAACACAAAGACAAGACGACCATTGATCGTGCCATGCCCGGTCACAACACCATCGCCCGGGATGCGGTTTTCGGTCATGCCGAAATCCACACAATCATGTTCGACAAACATATCCCATTCTTCGAAGGAACCTTCGTCAAGCAGCACATCAAGGCGCTCACGCGCGGTGAGCTTGCCTTTGGCGTGCTGATTATCAATGCGGCGCTGGCCACCGCCCATGGCGGCTTCGGCGCGTTTCGCTTCGAGCTTGGCGACGATATCTTGCATTTGTGTTTTCCTTGCTGTGATCAGGCGTTTTGCACATTTCGCCCAATGTGCGCGTCCTGTGAAATGAAATAGCATTATTCGGTACTGGAATGCCAATTATTTTTCACACGATCGAACGACGACAAAAATAGCCGCAAATGCCTGATTTCCCTAACGTCATTGCGATATATCAGGATGGGCTGGACTAAAGTCTAGGCAAGTGGCCGGATATGCCCGGCATTACAGACAGTTCTTGCCCTTGGGCGTTGGCGGCGACATGCTTCTTGCAGCCAAGCCGCCCACCGGAAGTCCCGCCCAAACATATGAGTTAAGCTGTATGCCCAGATTTCATTTTTCTCCGCGCGCGCCCGAACATACCGGCGATGACCGCCCTGCCCCGTCATTGTGGCGCTATGTCTGGCGCATGAGCAGATGGCACCAGGTGGCCGTTTGCCTGATGGCGGTCAGTGTTGCTGCGCTTGGCATCGCACCGATCGAGCTGCAACGACGGATTGTCGATGATGCGATCACGCAGGAGAATTACCAACTTCTGACCATCCTGGCGTCAATCTATCTGGCGATCATCATCGTGCATGGCCTGATCAAGCTGGCGCTGCGCATGTATGAAGGCTGGCTGAGTGAAAGTGCCATCCGTTACAACAGACAGCACCTGTCGCGGCTTCATGCCGACAATCAGACCGGTGACGAAGATGAAGGTAACGGACGCGCGGTCTCGATCATCGGATCGGAAATCGAAAAGCTGGGCGGCTTTGTCGGTGACGGGCTGTCACAACCCGTCGTCAATAGCGGGATGCTGATATTCGGTCTGGGCTATATGATCAGTGTCGAGCCGGTGATTGGCGTGATCGGACTGGTCGCCCTGATCCCGCAAGTCGCGCTGGTGCCTGTTATTCAGAAACGCATCAACGCCCTGATCGAAGATCGGGTCAACAAGATGCGATCTGTCAGTGACGAATTATCCGAACTGTCACCGGGTGCGGAAAACCGTGACCGGCTGACAACCATCAATCGCGGGATTGATGACATATTTGACAATCGGATGCGGCTGTTCTTTCTGAAATTCGGCATGAAGGCGCTGATCAATTTTCTGAATGCGCTGGCACCGATTTGCGTGCTGTTTGTCGGGGGGTATCTGGTGCTTGAAGGCGCGACATCGGTCGGCATTATCGTGGCATTCATATCCGGGTTTGACCGGATGTCATCGCCAATGCGTGAGTTGCTGTCCTATTACCGGGTGGCGGCACAGGCCGCCGTTCAGCACAAGCTGATTGCCCGCTGGATGCACTGAGACACCCCACACATTCAGGCACTCAAACCAGCACTCACGTACCCAGACAACGACGCACCAACACACGGCCCGCCGGCAGAAGCCCGGACCATGTGAAACCCGACATTTACAGATCAAGGGATATCAAACCAGCCATCAGATGGCTGGCGACACTGCCCGGCGCCTAGCGACCGGCAAGAAGATCAAGATAACGACCGGTTGCCAGCAATTCCGCCTGATGACGGTCGCGGCGTGCGACGGCTTCGGCGTCTTCGCCCCATTGCTCGATCGCGTATTCTTCATCAAGCATGGCGCATTCAAAGGCCCGCTGGGCGTCGATCTGACGGCTCATCACGGCAAGACCGATAATCACCGACCCCGACACCGTGGTCAGGCTGTGCAATGCGGTCAGGTGATAGTCATCAAAGCTTTCGACATGATCCTGCAACCGCAGAAGCGATGCATCAGCCTGGCTGATCGGCATCACCCCTTCGGTCACGGCAAGCGTGACACCAAGGCCGTCCTTTGCCCAGTCAAGCAGCGGCTGCCATGCCTTGGCCTGACGTTCGATCAGATCTTCGGGGAAGGTCGCACGATAACATAACAGGTCAGACCGCCCGTACCCGGTCAGCTCGGCAATCACAGCAGCACGATTTGGCGCCACCCGATCGATGGCGGTTGCCGCAAGCTGCATGATCGGCATGGTCGCGGGTTGAACTTTTTCCCCCTGCGCATCCCATTCGGCGGCAATTTCGCGCGCCAGAACTTCTGACGGCAGCAGGAATTCTGCCTTTGCCGGCGATTTCACTGCGCGCCCGTCAAGATGCACGCGCCAACCCGAACCGCTGTCATCTGCGACAGCTTCGGCTTTTTTGTAGAAGCGATTGATCGTTTTTGTAAGCATGATCGCCATATGCCTAAAAGCAGCGCGCTGCGCAAGGCCTTTTAATCGCGATTGGCCGTGAACAGAACGCTGATTGGGCGATTATCAAGAAATTCTGTATAATTTTTGATCAATTTGCCCCATTGACCAAATAATAAACAACTCTACTCTGTTTCGTGAAGATTACAAATCCGCGGCAAAGCGGGTGCATTCGCGACATGGCATGTGAATTGCTGTGTCATCAGGGGATTATTCGGTTGCAGGGTCGGCATTCTCGGCCCGAAACAGGAGGCTTCTTAACAAATGACGACTTTTACAAACCGACTTTTGGGTGCAGCACTTGGGGCGGCGGTTGCTTTTGGCGCGCATTCGGCAATGGCGCAAATGGCGATCAAGTTTTCGCTCGACTGGAAATTCGAAGGTCCGGCGGCCCCGTACCTTCTCGCCAAGAAGAACGGCTATTTTGACGAAGAAGGCCTGGATGTCACGATTGACTCAGGCAACGGTTCGGTTGGCGCGATTACCCGCGTTGCCAGCGGCGCCTATGACGTATCACTTGCCGATATCAACTCGCTGGTCGAATTCAACGCATCGAACCCCGATCGCGCCATGAAATCGATCTTCATGGTCTATGACCGCCCGCCATTTTCGCTGTTCATGCTCAAGAAATCGGGCATCACCAAACCCGAAGACCTGGTCGGCAAAACCCTTGGTGCCCCGGTCTTTGACGCGTCGCGCAAACTTTATCCGGCATTTGCATCGGCAACCGGGCTTAAACTTGATGATGTGACCTGGGAAAGCATGGATCCGCCGCTGCGTGAACCGATGCTGGTGCGCGGTGATGTTGATGCCATTTCCGGCCATTACTTCACTTCCATCCTCAATCTTCAGGCACAGGGTGTGACCAAGGATGACCTGACCGTTTTCCAGTATAAGGATTTCGGCATGGACTTTTATGGTAACGGTCTTCTGGCGTCGCCTGACATGATGGAAAACCATGCAGAAGAACTGCGCGGCTTCCTGCGCGGTGTTGTCAAAGGCTGGCGTGCGGCAATTGCCGATCCGGCATCGGCGATCGAAGCCCTTAAGGAAGTCGATCCGCTGATTGACCCGGCCTTGGAATTGCAGCGTCTTCAGATGGCGATTGATGAAAACGTCGTCACCCCCGATACGCTTGAAAACGGCATGGGTCTGGTCAAAACCGACCGTATGGCAAAGGCGATTGATCAGGTCGCACTTGCTTTTGGCTTTGAAAACAAGCCGACCGTTGGCGATGTCTTTACCGATATCTTCATGCCCGGTGCCGAAGACCGCAAAATCAAATAAGTCACAATGCATTCCGGGGCGGTTTTCCGCCCCGGTTTCTTTTGACCACATCCGATTTCACAAAAAAGAACGACCAAGACCAGGCAGGGGGACTAACTGCAGTGTCGAAGAGCTTTGTCGAACTCAACAACGTCAGGCTGCGCTATAGCGAAGGCGATGATCTGGCACTTGAAACCACCAATATGAAGATCGGCAAGGGCGAGTTCATTGCTGTTGTCGGACCGTCGGGCTGCGGCAAATCTTCGTTGCTGAAACTTGTATCCGGCCTGATGCCCCCGTCCGAGGGGACCGTCATTGTCGATAACAAGGAAGTCGCCGGACCGCTTAAGATTGTCGGCATGGCATTCCAGAACCCGACCCTTCTGCCATGGCGGACGACACTTGATAACGTGTTGCTGCCCATGGAAATCGTCAAACCGCATCGCAACCGGTTGCGCAAACACCGGGCCGAATACGAAGAACGCGCGCGCAAACTTCTGGCCAGTGTCGGCCTTGAGGGCCACGAAGACAAATATCCCTGGGAATTGTCCGGCGGCATGCAGCAGCGCGCATCACTGTGCCGGTCCCTGATCCATGAACCGGATCTTCTGATGCTTGATGAACCGTTTGGCGCACTTGATGCCTTTACCCGTGAAGAACTTTGGGACATCTTGCAAAACCTTTGGATGGTGCGTCCGTTTACCGTCATTCTGGTGACCCATGACCTGCGCGAAGCGGCCTATTTGGCCGACACCATTTATGTGATGTCCAAGCGGCCTGGCAAAATTCTGGTAGAGCGTGAAAATCCCCTGCCCCGCCCGCGCGATCAGGAAGCCACCTTTACCCAGCCATTCACCGACCTTGTCCATGAACTGCGCAGTCACATCCGTGACGTGCGAGAATCCTAAGAAGGGCGGGCAATTATCATGAAAAAGAAACCCAATCTTTCCAAAGCAGCCCCGTGGCTCAGTGCGATCGGTCTTTTTGTTCTGTGGGAACTGATCGTGCGGATCTTCAATATTCCGCCCTATGTCCTGCCGACCCCGTCCGAAAGCATCATTGTCGGCTGGCAATTCCATGAAGCGATCTGGATGCATGCGGTTCACACGCTTTATACGACCCTTGCGGGCTTTGCCATTGCTGTGGTGTTCGGGGTGATCCTGGGCGCGCTGGTGGGGTCCAGCCGGGCGATTTATGATGCGGCCAACCCACTTCTGGTCGGGTTCAATTCGGTCCCGAAAGTGGCCCTTGTACCGGTACTGGTCATGTGGTTTGGCATCGGCACCGTGCCTGCCATCATCACCGCATTTCTGATTTCGTTCTTTCCGATAGTGGTCAATGTCGCCACCGGGCTTGCCACACTGGAACCGGAATTGCGCGATGTGTTGCGCTCTCTTGGTGCTACGCGCACCGACATTCTGGTCAAGGTCGGCTTCCCGCGTGCCATGCCCTATTTCTTTGCATCGCTCAAGGTTGCGATCACGCTGGCCTTTGTCGGATCGGTAATTTCCGAGACCGTGGCATCGAATGTCGGTGTCGGATATCTGATGCTGTCCGCATCGTCGAAATTCAACATGCCGCTGGTCTTTGCCGGATTGCTGGTGATCGCGGTGATGGGCATTGCGATGTACGAGATATTCAACGTCATTGAACGCCGTTCGACCAAATGGGCGAACCGCGGCAACCAGACCACCTGATCCAATCATCAGACCAAAAAAAAGGCCGGGTCATCCCGGCCTTTTTTTCATCATATGTCTCATCCTGAAATATGTTGTCACCATGAGGAGAGGACAATGTCCTGTTCAGGAACAGAGCGCCGTAAGCGCACCCAACGCGATTACAATATGGGCTTTAAGCTGGCGGTTGTGGATCAGGTTGAAAAGGGC